>Ga0247844_1000028_pt1 | contig 245358 bp, 231 predicted proteins | sample LaCtaG_FD_192421 | JGI IMG/M metagenome (GOLD analysis project Ga0247844, IMG submission 192421) | Freshwater microbial communities from meromictic Lake La Cruz, Castile-La Mancha, Spain - LaCruzMarch201714.5m_1 | ecosystem: Environmental > Aquatic > Freshwater > Lake | place: Spain... | reverse complement strand
TGCCATGCCACCATCGATGATAGCAGGCGGAATCGGTGCCGCAGTAATGGATTCACAGAAACGGCAGGCGTATTGTGGACGAATGTGGCGGTGAACAAAGAATTTAGTGGGTTCAACGTCCAGTTGCTCAGTGATGTCTTCGCCGATTTTGATTAAATCCTTGCCGCACAGACCACATTGACAGGACTCCAATTCGTGGCGATGATCAATGCGTGGCAGATGCGGTGGCAAGTGTTGGCGACCCGCGCGAGGGCGCTTGGGTTTGGTAACAATGGGGGCATGTTGAGCTTTAGTCTGCTCGATTTCCGCTTCAAGCGGCGCTGTCTTCAATGCAGGTTTCTTGGAACAGGTCGCGTTGCAGAGTGGACAGCGCTTCATTCTTCACCCCAAAGCGAAGCCGTCGAAGATGCGCCAATTCCAGAATCAAGGCTTGAATTTTGAGATCCTTGGCGTGGAGATCGGCTTGATACTTTTTTTCGGTATCCTTATTTGCTTGCTCCAGCAGAGAATGAACCAGCGCCGTCACCTGCATTTTGCAGGTCGCGTTAAGGTTAAAATCATCTAACTGAATCAGTGTTTTCATGGCAGCTATTTTACCACGTGGATTCAACTCCGAAGTGCAATCGAAAATACTCGGATTGAAAGAAGGCTAGCTGCTATAGTTCTCAGCTTTTTTCAATCCGACCAAAGACGAGAAGCGCATGAGAAACTACAAACAGCTAAGCCAAGGACAAAGATAACAGATTGAGATTTTATTGAAAGCGGGGCATACCCAAAAAGAGATAGCCCAACAGCTCAATGTATCGTCAGCCACCATCAGCCGGGAAATAAAGCGGAATAAAGGTAAGCGGGGCTACCGTCCCAAACAGGCACAGATCAAGGCGGATAAGCGCAGGAGCAAGGCCGCCAAAGCCCTAAAGATGACAGACGATGTCATCCGCCTAGTAGAAGAAAAGCTCATGCTGGATTGGAGTCCTGAACAAATATCGGGCTGGTTAAAGATGGAAAAGGGTATTGCGATCAGCTATGAGCGTATTTATCAGCATGTTTGGTCAGACAAGCGTTATGGCGGAAAGCTGTACATGCACTTGAGGCAAGCCCATAAGAAGCGAAAAAAGCAATATGGATCAAAGGATAAGCGCGGGCAGATCAGAAACCGTGTCAGCATTGACGAGCGTCCAGCCCTGGTTGAGGAAAAGACCCGCATTGGTGATTGGGAGATCGACACGGTGATAGGTCAGAACCACCAGGGGGCATTGGTCACGATTGTGGATCGGGTGTCCAAATTTACCTTGATCAAAAAAGTAGACAGCAAACACGCAGAAGTCGTCACTGAAGCTACCATTATTCTACTGCAGCCCTATATTGACAAGACGTTGACGATCACTGCAGATAACGGCAAAGAGTTTGCAGGACACGAGAAGATCAAGGAACAGCTCAATGCCGAGGTATATTTTGCGCACCCTTACCATTCGTGGGAACGCGGCTTAAACGAAAACACCAACGGTTTGATCAGGCAGTACTTTACCAAAGGGAGCAGTTTTGAGAGCATAACCGATGAGGACGTTGAGGCGGTGATGCACAAGCTTAACCATCGTCCACGAAAAACACTTAACTACAAAACACCCCATGCAGTGTTTTTTGCTGAAACAGTGCAAGAGGCCGCATGATACCTAGGATTGCACTTCAGAGTTGAATCCACGCCATTAAAAACCGCTGTAGGTACTATAATTACTGGTTTTTCAGTAATTTTTTGAGTCTAAAAACAGCTCAAATCAGGTGTGTAAATAATCGGGTAGCTGAGCGCTGAGCCGATAAGCGTCGCCAATCGACCCCGACAATCAGCCATTTCCACTGCGCTTGAGTGATTGAAAAACAGCGTTCTGCCAACGTAGGCCAAATGAAATGCCCCTGATGTAAGCGGCGCTGACACAACCACACGCCATTACCATCCCAGAGCAGCACTTTGATGCGATGACCGGCGGCATTGCGAAATACAACGGCCGATCCAGCGCAAGGCTGACCTAAGGCTTGCTGCGCCAGTGTCGACAACCTATCTATTCCTTTACGAAGATCTACAAGGGCTATGCTTAACCAAATTTGCCTAGGGTTAGCAATCAAGCCAAGCATTGCAGTAACTCGGCGATACCGCCGTGGACAACGCAAACTGAACCCCCTGAGCAAAAGCCGTAGCATTATGCTTGCTTCGGTGGCGGTGGCCGGCGTTAATTGAATTATTTGTATAGGAGTGACGTCGAGTTGGCGTCTCTATGTCACGGGCTAATTCAAGTCGCACCCACCGCGAAAAGGTTTTAGGATTGATGCCTTGCTGGCGACAATAATTTGCCTGATTCAATCCACTTTCATGCCACGCTTGTACATGATATCGATAGTGCGCGTTTATTTTCATTACTTATCCTCACTAAAAAAAATATGAGAATGCCAAAATTTGGTGCTGCAAGATAGGTGTATGGGGCGGAGCGATACGGTCGATCGTGCAATGCTCGCCAACCGACACTGAGTAACCACCGAAAGTCCGTCATCGGAATTGATCCAGCCCTGCCGTTGGCTTAAAGGTTGATCCCTGACTTTTTTCAGCCACTCGAACTCCATGTTGAGCTGGCCAATTTATATGCATTTGCCAGGGGTGATTTGCGCATAACTCTAATTTTATTTTTCTAAATCAACACAATACGGGGTTTAAGCCGTGGGAGCGTAGCATCAGTTAGTTTGAGAAACATGCCCATGTTTCACGTGAAACACACCATAAGAATTAATATCCAATAAATCTCCAAACTCACTAAGGCTATTTCCTGCTATAAATACTTGACACGACAATGAGGATAAATAGCTTAATAACTTATTACGATTATCGAAATCAATATCTGAATTAAAATCATCCATTAAAACCGTTGAAGATATGCTAAATGTACTTTTTAACATGCGAATTTGTGCTAGTTTTAAACAAGTTATTAAAAGCTTTAACTGTCCACGTGACACTACATCTTTAGACAAATAACCATCAACTGAAATTGAAAAATCACATCGATGAGGTCCAAATCGCGTAAAACCAAATCGTAAATCATTCTCTAAATTCAACGCCAAACATTCACTTAATGTTTTTGATATATCCCATCCAGAATTTAAATGAAAATTTATATGAGATGTAGGTAAAAAAAACTGGCATGACTCAATAAAAAAAGGTGTGAATGCTTCTAAATATTGGCACCTAAATTGATTAATAATTAATGCATAATGAATTAATTCTTTATCCCAAAATTTAATATACTTAACTTGTTTTTTTTTCAACAATTCATTACGCTGAAGCAATATTTTCCTGAAGTTTCGCCAAGCAAGCAAAAAAGACTTTTCTGTATTAAAGACTCCCCAATCCAAAAACTCCCTTCTAAATCGAGCGCTTGATTCTAATAAATCATAACTTTTAGAATAAAACAACTGTATTGGCAACGCATATGCTAAATCTGAACGTTTATGTGACTGCTGTTGATTAACATGAATCTCAATAGCTTTAGAATCAAATTTAACCCCTAATCTTAAAGACTGCCTATCCGCACCAACAACACTACCAGAAACAATGAAAAAATCTTTATCATGACTAATAACATTTTTTAATTTTGAAGTGCGAAATGAATGAGCCCTGCCTAAAATAAAAATAGACTCAAGCAACGAACTTTTACCAGATGCATTATCGCCAATAATAATATTAATGAACGGAGATGGATTAATCGACTCTTGTGTAATATTTCTTATGTGCTGAATATCTAATCTTTGTAATGTCATTTAAAGTCGCATTGGCATTACTATAAAATGATAATTGCTATCGCCTGATTCTTCAATAAAGCAGGTGCTCGCATTTTTGGCAAAGATTAATTTTGCAAAATCCACACTTATATTTGAAATAGCATCAAGTAAATATTGAGCATTAAATGCTATAGAAAACGGTTGATCGCCAAACTCAATGGATAGCTCCTCCTCAGCTTCATCATTTTCCATATTATGAGTACTAATGCGTAAATTATGTGTATTAATATCCAAAGATATTCCTTTGATTTTATCATGAGACAAAATTGCAACTCTCGCTAACGCATCTTTTAAAATCTGTTTCTCTATAAAAATGGCTGAACAAAATTCTTGTTGAAAAACTTTGCTAAAATCTGGGTAGTTACCCTCAATTAATTTCGAAGAAAGCAATAAATTATTAATACCAAATCGCACGCTATTATTTGAATAATCAACCTTCACATCAGAGTCAACATCACCAAGTAATTTACTCAACTCAATAACACATTTTCTTGGGATTATAAGCCGTTTTTCTACACCAGTAGCCATTGCCAAAACATCTTCAAAAATCGCTAAACGATGTCCATCAGATGCAATTAACTTTAATTTACAATTAGAAATAATTAATAATAATCCATTTAAATAATACCTAACATCCTGCACAGCCATACAGAAAGTTGTTTTTTCAATCCCTTTTTTTAATTGCGCAGCATTAATATAAAAATAATTTTCAAAATCATCTTGATTAAATTTTGGAAAATGTTCGGATGGTAAGCTATTCAAGGAAAATCGACTCCTATTTGCTAAAAGCTTAACTTTATCGTCCGCTTTTTCTAATTTTAGCATTGATCCATTAGGTAATAAGCGACATATATCTAAAAGTTTTCTTGCAGGTAGACTAACTACCCAAGAAATATCTTGATCAATAGCAATGTTAGCAACCATTTGTATTTCTAAATCAGTTCCTATTAAGGTTAATTGCTGATTGTCAATAATCATTAAAACATTAGACAAAATTGGCATAGTTTGCCGTTTCTCTATAACGCCTACGATATGAGCTAAGTATGGCAACAATTTTTCACGAGCAATAATAAGTTTCATAATTTGATTTGGCTCTATATGGGGTTCAATGTCTTTTTAAGTGGCGTTTTCAAAATAGAAGATAATAAGCGTTTGCTGAATTTTCTCACATTGTGAACGAAATCAAAAAACTCAGATATAAAGGCAACCTATCCTAAGAAATGCCTCAATGAGGCCTAAGCCAAGAGCCCAGTAACCACCAAAAGCCTGTCTCACCTTCATAGCATGCGTATTCCTTGATGGAATGACTGTTTTATACTTAGGACTTTCGCTATACTGCAGAATAAGTCCTAATTCTAGGGTTATCTAGCTCAGCTTTTAAGTAACTTTGTTTGATCAACACCATTGGCGTTTTGTAACACAGCAATTTTAATGATGATTAATTAAGCTCTTATTAACAACCTCATAAACATCTTTAGAAATATGTTGAATGGAAATAATCCGCTGTAACTGTGAAATCATTAGTGCCTGCCTATTTTCATCATAACGTCGCCAAGCAGTCAATGACATTGACATTTTTGCTGCAATTTGTGGATTAATGTCATTTAATGCAATAATTGTATCCGCTAATAGCCGATAGCCCTGTCCATTTGCAGCATGAAAATGCAAAGAATTCGCTTGACTAAACGTACCAATTAGTGACCTAACTCGATTAGGATTTTTTAAGTCAAACTCAGGGTGCATCATTAAGGATTTAACAACAAAAAATGTAGTCGATGCACTGCTTCCCGCTTGAACAGAAAACCATTTATCAATAACTAAAGATTCAGATTGCCATTTATTATAAAAATCATCTAGCGACTGAGCGCTATATGGGTGATGCCCATTTACCATAATAGACAATGCAGCTATTTGATCCGTCATGTTTGTGGTTGTCATAAATTGCTTTAACACCCAATTTTGAATACTTAAACAATCTAAAGTACTTAAATAATATAAACAAATATTTTTAATTTTTCGATTACTAATAGCTTTTTGGTTAAAGCAACAAGCTTCATTTTTTTTATGATAGCTTAAATAGTAATCTTTAAAAAAGTCATGAAGCTCATTAGCCAATGTAACTCTTACAAATTCTCTTGCTTTATGAATAGAGACTACATCAATAATTTTCATTTGTTCAGCCAGATAAACCTCTGACGGTATTGATAATAATAAAGATAAATACGATAGATCATCCCAAGCCTGGGATAAAATATATTTAAATGTATCAATTATTATTTGATCTAAATGAAGAGCATTACCTTGTTGAATATCAAAAACTAAATTTAAAAGTGTTTTCTCTAATAACTGCTGACCAGCCTCCCATCGCGAAAAAGTATCGCTATCATTTTTAAATAAAAAAGCAAGCTCTTCATTACTTCGCGCACAATTTAATTTAATAGGTGAAGAAAACCCTCGCAAAACCGATAAAATTGGTTTTGTAGCGACTTCATTTAGCACCACGTATTGCTTTTCATGTGTTAATTTTAAAACTGCTTCATTACTATACTGATCATCTCCTGCTACTTTAAAATTTAACTCACAACCTTCTGTACTTAGTAAAGCAATTTTAATGGGAATACATAAAGGCTTTTTATACTCTTGAGCAAATGATTCACTATGTGACTGAGTCATCGCAAGCTTAACTTGCTTAGTAATGGCGTCATAAGAATAGTCCAGCGTGACAATTGGCGTTCCAGATTGTGAGTACCAATAACTAAATTGAGTTAAATCTATCTTATTAGTTTCCTCAAAAACACGTAAAAAATCATCACACGTAACCGCTTGGCCATCGAAACAAGAAAAATACAAATCGCATCCTTGCTTAAAGCCTTCTTGCCCAACCAGACAGTGTAACATTCTGATTAATTCTGCCCCTTTTTCATAAACTGTTAATGTATAAAAATTATTAATTTCAATGTAAGACGAAGGACGGACAGGATGAGCAAGCGGACCAGCATCTTCTGCATACTGACGCGTGCGTAAATTAATCACATCCTTAATTCGTTTTACTGCATGTGATGTACGATCAGCGGTAAATTCTTGATCTCGATAAACAGTAAAGCCTTCTTTCAAGCTTAGCTGAAACCAATCTCTACACGTAATTCGATTACCACTCCAATTATGGAAGTACTCATGCGCAATAACGCTTTCTATATCTTCATAATCACTATCTGTAGCAGTTTCTGGACGCGCCAAAACAAATTTTGAATTAAATATATTTAAGCCTTTATTTTCCATTGCTCCCATATTAAAGTACTCTACAGCAACAATCATATATAAATCAAGATCATACTCCAATCCATACTGCTGCTCGTCCCACCTCATAGCATGCTTCAATGATTGCATTGCAAATTCACATTTATCTAGATCCTTTGGCTCTACAAAAATTTGTAATGCCACAGCACGGCCAGAAGCAGTTGTAAACTCATCCTCTAAACATTCAAGAGTACCCGCCACTAAGGCAAATAAATAACATGGCTTATGATAAGGATCATCCCAAGTCACCCAATGCAAATTGCCCGGTAATTCACCAGAATCAACTTTATTTCCGTTAGATAATAGGATTGGAAAGCGATTTTTATCTGCAATAATGGTTGTTTTATAACAAGACATTACATCTGGACGATCTAAATAAAAAGTAATCTTTCTAAACCCCTGCGCCTCACATTGAGTACATAACATTCCATTAGAAAAGTACATGCCCTCCAATGATGTATTTGTTTTAGGATTAATATAATTATCAACTTTTACTTCAAACGTATTATTTGCTGGAGGACTATAGATAGTCATGGCATCATCAGTGAGACTATATTCAGACTCAGTTAACGCGCGTCCATCAAGACAAACACTAATCAACTCAAGTTGCTCACCATTTAAAACCAAATCCATTGACATTGATTTGCTAAGTAAATTACGCTTGACAGATAATACAGACGAGACTCGAGTCTTTGCCTCATCTAAACGAAACGTTAAATCTATACGTTCGATTAAAAAATCTGGAACAGCATAATCTGCTAAATAAACAGGCTGAGGTAAATGCATAAAATGCTCCATAATATTACTTTCGATGGCCTTTAAGCGAAAAAATAAATATTAATAACCAAGCCATGAGAAAACTAATACCACCTATAGGAGTGATTACACCCAACCAACGACAATTGAATACTGCCAAAAAATACAAACTACCTGAAAAGAATACTATGCCAATGCCCATTAATCGCGCAGACCAAACGAGTAACTTGGTATTAGAATGAACATTCGCATCCATCATCAATGCAATTAAAATAAGCGCAAAACTATGCCACATCTGATATGTAACCGCAGTTTGAAAAACACTCATTGACTCGGGACTCAGGATCATTTTTAAACCGTGCGCACCAAAAGCTCCTAGTGTAATACACATAAACGCACTCAACGCACCAATAGACAAGTAGATATTTATATTAACGCTCCAACAACCTAGGTATCAATTTAACTAAATTACATGGTCTTGTACGATTGTCCAATTGTTCTTTAATCAAGTTGTCCCATGCTGTAATACAGGCATCAGAAGATCCAGGCAAACAAAAAATATAAGTTCCATTTGCAACACCTGCAATTGCGCGAGATTGAATAGCTGAAGTTTTAATAGATTGATAAGACAATATTCTAAAAATCTCACCAAATCCATCAAGTGTTTTATCTAATAATGGAGCAACAGCTTCAGGCGTTCCATCTCTGCCTGTGACGCCAGTACCACCTGTTGTAATAATTATATTTACATCAACTGAAGCTATCCATTGTGAAACAGCCGATCTAATAAAATACTTATCATCTTTAACTACTTTTTTTTCATAAAACAAATGACCTGAATCCTGAATATTTTTAGCCAAGAGATTCCCAGAAATATCATTATCTTCTGATCTCGTGTCAGATACGCTCAATATTGCAATAGACAAGGGAATAAAATCTAGTACATAACTCATATCACCACCTCATTAACTTGGGGAGAATTCAATCAATACCCTATTGAAGAACAAGAAAAAAACCTTCTTGACCGCGCTGAATATTAATAAGCAAACTACCATTTGGATCAATCACCCGTCTAAGTTCCTCTAAATTATGAATTCTAAATCGATTAACAGATACGATCACATCGCCTGGCCTAAGCCCAATCCGCCATACCTCAGATACAGTATCAATTTTTTCAATCAGCACTCCTTCAATTTGATTTTTTGAGCTATCGCTCAACATAATTCCTCGCAGTTTTCGATGCAATTTTTCACCTAAAATCTCAGGACGCTCTGGCTTAACAATAGTAGCGGTTGCTTGTTTCTTCTCGTTGCCGTGAAAGTATTCAATATCAACTTCATCACCAATCTGCATCAAACCAATAATATTTCTAATATCGCGGCTATTTTTAACCTGATGGCCATTTGCCGAAACAATGATATCGCCCGGCTCTAGGCCGGCCTTCGCTGCGGGTGAATTGCTTTCAATACTACTAATTACAGCGCCATGCTTGCTTTCTAAATTAAAAGCATTCACTAACTCAGGTGTTAAGTCTTGACTGGTAATCCCCAGCAAACCTCGTCTAACCTCTCCATGCTTAACAAGAGAATCCTTAATTGACATAACCATATTAGAAGGAATTGCAAATCCAATGCCGACATTTCCACCCGTCGGAGCAAGGATAGCTGTGTTCATTCCAATGAATTCGCCTTGTAAATTAACTAATGCGCCGCCAGAATTACCCGGATTAATTGAGGCATCTGTCTGAATAAAATCTTCATACCCTTCGATACCAAGCCCTGATCTACCTAAAGCGCTAATGATTCCAGAGGTTACTGTTTGCCCTAAACCAAACGGATTACCAATTGCAACAACGAAATCCCCTACTCTTAATTGACTTGAATCAGCAATAGGCAATTGCGTTAAATGATCTGCTGGAATACGAATTACAGCAATATCTGCTTCAGGATCAGTGCCAACCAATTCAGCATTTAATTGACGACCATCATTTAAAGTGACCGCTATTTTATCTGCTTTATCAATAACATGATTATTAGTTAAAACCAAACCTTGTTCCTTATCAACAATAACACCAGAGCCTAAGCTATTTTTTTGTTGCTTACGCGGCTGACTGGGTAAATTATAAAAATGCCTAAAAAAAGGATCTTGAAGCAAGGGGTTATCATTTACTTGAATATTTGTGGATGTTGAAATATTTACCACGGCTGGCATGCTTTTTTCAAGCATTGGCGCTAATGAAGGCAAAGTCTGCCCGCTGACTGTTACAGGTAATGCGGCAATACAAGCTAAATCGCCGCCTGTGAAAAATAAAAAGAAGACAAGAAAACATAAAACACATGATCGTTGACTTTTCATAAAAACCTATCCTGAAATATATCTAAATAAACAGAGCACTTTCACATAATAAATATCACTATAAGAAGTTACGCATTAACGACATTCGAAAAAACGCATTTAAATCTTTATTTTTAAAGATAATTTCTGAAATGAAAGATACAATGATATTTTTTAAAAATTTCTGCTGTATTTAATCACTTCTTAATGATGAGTCTGATTTGTTGTAAGTATTTGTAACTAAACATAAGCTGTTTTTTAAATAGCAGAATAACGACGAAACATCAGTTATTTTAAGCTAAAAAAAAACAAGCGCTTATAATATAATTAGTATCCTAAAGCCGCAATATGTCTACAATAACAGACACTCTAAGACTGCAATAGCAGAGCATTATACCTACACTACGAATTAGTATCTGAAATAAAAAAACAATAACTGTTGCGATAAAGATTCAAACCATTTACCACAAAATTAATTATATTCAATATAATAACTTCTGCTTATAACATACAAATAGTGCGCTCGACTTATTAAGAATCGATCTCAATAGTCCACGACTATACTCGAAATATAATATTCTTAAAAATAAAAATTTAATTTTAAATTCATAGACTTAAATTTTTAAATCATTGCCTACTCCCATAATAAACAAAGCTTATTTGCATTTTTTTTTGTAATTTGTATCCTGTACCAATAAAACGTAAACACGAGCAATAAGTGCTCTACATAATTTTTATTTATTGAGGCATATTAATGACTACTATAGCTGATCCAATTCTCAATAGTTGGTATAAAGACTTTGAAAACAATCTGAAATTTAAAATTGTTGCCTTTGATGAAAAAGATGAAACCATTGAGGTTCAATACTTAAATGGCGACATAGGTGAATATGATCAAGAAAGTTGGTATAACTCAACATTTGATTTTATTGAAGCCCCCGAAGACTGGAGTGCGCCCTTCGATGATGTTGAAGATGATGACCTAGGCTATTCAGATGATGAATACAAAAAAACTAATGAAATGAACCTAATTGACAATCTTTTAGACAAATAGGTAATTTCAATGAAAATGACTCCGCAAGAATTTCTTAACTGGCAATCTAAAAGGATCACTTTACTTGGTATGTCCGGTGCTGGAAAAACCACTTTAGCGAATAAATTACCTAAAGCAAAATGGTTTCATTATTCAGGCGATTACCGAATAGGTACTAAATATTTAAAAGAACCCATTCTTGATAACATAAAGCGCCATGCAATCAGCGTACCCTTTTTAAGAGAGCTTTTACTTTCTGACTCTATATACGTTAGCAGTAAAATTACAGTTGATAACTTAACTGCTGTATCAAGTTTTTTAGGGAAATTAGGTAATCCTCAATTGGGTGGGCTTTCACATTTGGAGTTTAAGCGTAGACAGCAACTCCATCATCAAGCTGAAGTATCCGCTATGATGGATGTACCTGATTTTATTCATAAAGCTGAGGATATATACGGTTACAAGCATTTTATCAATGATGCAGGAGGCAGTGTTTGTGAGCTAGATAATCAAGAAACGTTAACCACGCTTGCCCAACATAGCCTGATTATCTATATTAAAATCCCTCCTGACCTTGAACAAACCATCATTGATAGAGCAAAGAATGACCCAAAACCACTGTATTACCGTGAAGCATTTTTAGATACGAAACTCAATGAATTTTTACTACTTAACAATTATGCAAATAGTAATTTAATGCCTCCAGATGAATTTGTCTCTTGGATTTTTCCTGAATTATTCAAATCAAGAATCCCTAGATATGAAGCCATTGCTGATCAATATGGTTACACAATTGATGCTACCGATGCTGCTGAAGTTAAATGTGAAGAAGACTTTATCGCCTTAATAGCGCAAGCAATCAGCCATAAATAAATCTGGACTTAGTCATGCCCATTGTTGCGCACACCAATCTCCCTACTTTTCAACGCTTACGAGATGAAGGCGAGGAAATTATTGACCCTAATCGTGCCTGCCAGCAAGATATTAGAGAAATGCATATTGGGCTTCTTAATATGATGCCGGATGCTGCTCTAGAAGCAACAGAAAGACAGTTCTTTAGATTAGTGGGCGCCTGCAATCAAATTGTTCAATTTCATGTTCATCCGTTTACCATTGACGGCTTAAAGAGAAGCCCTGATGCACAAGCACATATTGATAAATATTACGAATCTTTCGAGCAAATTAAACGAGATGGCTTAGATGCACTTATTATTAGCGGAGCTAACGTAACTCAAGAGCAACTTCCTGAAGAGGCATTTTGGCAACCATTGACAGAAGTATTTTCATGGGCAAGAGAACATGTTGCGTCAGTGTTATGTTCATGCTTAGCGACTCATGCCATAATTCAATACCGTTATGGTATCGCAAGAACGCGCCTACCTTCAAAGCGCTGGGGCGTATTTTCTCACACAGTAACTGATCGCTCACATCCTTTGGTTGCTGAAATTAATACTCGATTTGACGTTCCGCACTCTCGTTTTAACGAGGTTTTTCAAGAAGATATAGAGCGATATGGCTTAAAAACCTTAGCGAGTAGCAAAGACGCAGGAGTTCATCTCGCGGTTAGTGAGGATGGTTTTAGAATCGTTTTCTTTCAAGGCCATCCTGAATACGATGATATTAGCTTGCTAAAAGAATACAAACGAGAAATTGCTAGGTTTTATCGAGCTGAAATATCAGATTATCCAGTTTTTCCAGAAAACTTTTTTAATTCGATAGCTCAAGATATTTTAACTACGTATAAAAATGATCTCATTGATGCAAAAGCACTAGGACAACCGCTTATAGAATTTCCAGAAAAATTAATTCTCGCTCATTTAGACAACACATGGCGAGACACTGCAAAAGCAGTGTTTAATAATTGGTTAGGCAAAATATATCAACTCACCAATCAAGATAGACGTAAGCCGTTTATGGAGGGCGTAAACCCAGAAAATCCACTTGATTTACTAAAATAAACAAGATAACGCTTATGCCGCGAACAATCAGACAGAAATCCGATAACCTCTTCCTCTTAACGTTTCAATGGGCTTTCTAGATCCATCAGGATCTAATTTTTTTCTAAGCCTACCTATAAATACCTCAATAACATTACTATCTCTATCAAAATTTTCATCATATATATGCGCTGTTAAAACAGCCTTAGATACTAAACAGCCTTTTTGATACATTAAATATTCTAAGACTTTATACTCATACGCTGTTAATTCCAGCTTTTTGCCCTCCACAAATACTTCTTGTGCCAAGGTATTAAGCTCAAAATTATCATGCGTTAAAATTGGTTGTGCACTCCCTGCAGAACGCCGAATTAATGCATTAATTCGTGCAAACAATTCTTCGTAATGAAATGGCTTTATCAAATAATCATCAGCGCCAGACTCTAAGCCAGCAACTTTATCTTGCCAACGACTTCTGGCCGTTAAAATTAAAATAGGAACCTTTATATTTGCTTTGCGGATACGCGTTATTAGCTCAATTCCAGAAAAATCAGGTAGCCCTAAGTCTAAAATTACTACATCAAGAGTATATTCTTTAATCATGTATTCTCCTTCAGCACCAGTAGATGCTGAATCAACAGCAAAACCTAAGCCAGCTAAATAATCATGAATTTGCTCGCGAAGCACACGCTCATCTTCGATAACTAAAACTCGCATATTTTCACTGCAAAGTAGAGCTATACATAACTTGTTGTATTGCTTGCCAAAATGCAATTCCAAACTTACCCGCGACTTTATCTAGCAATTTCTCCTGCTTGGTAAAATCAACTTTATTTTCTGCGCCAATAACCTCTTTAGCAACATAATCTTCCGCACCAAATTCATCAACCAATCCTAAAGATAAGGCGCCTTCACCTGTCCAAATAAGACCAGAAAACATATCATCCGTTTCTTTTAAACGCTCGCCACGCCCTGTTTTCACAGCATTAATAAATTGCACATGAACTTGATTCAATAAATCCTTCATATAATTTTTTTCATCCGTCTTAGCCGGTGAAAAGGGGTCAAGCATAGCCTTATGCGCACCTGCAGTTAATAATCTCCTTTCTACACCAATTTTTTGCATAACATCGACAAAACCAAAACCATCCATAAGCACTCCAATTGAACCAATTAAGCTAGAAGGGTTCACATAAATCTTATCTGCTGCTGAAACAATGTAATAACAACCAGATGCACACATATCACTCACCACAGCATAAATGGGTAAATTGGGATGGTTTTTTTTAATAAGCCGTATTTCTTCATAAATATATGCTGATTGCACTGGACTTCCGCCAGGTGAATTAGCATGCAAAATAATACCTTTAGTTTTTTTATCTTTTACTGCTGATCTTAAACTTTCAATAATATCAGCAGCATTAGTCTCCTTGTTTTCAGCAATCATTCCAGCAATATTAATAACGGCAGTATGATATTCATTAGCAGAAGTCATGCTTACTTTAAACGTTGGGAACGCAACAATACCTAATAAGGTCAGTAAATAAGCAAACATTAAGAATTTAAAAAAAATCCCCCAACGTCGAGTAGATTTTTGTTCGCAGAGCGCAGCATAAACAAGCTTTTCGATGATTTCTCGCTCCCAAGCAGGCGCATTATCAACCTTAGGTTGATTTGAATTATTTTGATGTTCCATAATTTTAATCCGATAGGTAAGCAAGTAAATCGGTCGCGTAGGGCAAACATAACATAGGTTGATGACGCTGGAGAGCAGATATTGAATGCGCACCACACGATACCGCAACCGCAGCAATATTTGCATAATTAGCCATCTGCAAATCATGCGTTGAATCCCCCACCATTAACGCACGCGTATTTGCAATATTCGTATGATGTAAAATTTCATTAAGCATTTTAGGATCAGGTTTTGATGCAGTCTCATCAGCACAACGTGTGACACAAAAAAAATCTTTAGTTAATGTTTTAGAAAGAGCATTATTTAAACCATTACGAGTCTTACCTGTTGCTACAGCTAATTGAAATCCAGATTCACGCAATTGTTCTAACATGCCTTTAACACCACAAAACAAATCTGTAGGATAAACTTCTTTAGAAAAATACGCCTCAGCATAAAAATTAATCAAATCTTGCTGCTCTCCAGCGTTAGCCATTGGAAACAATTTTTTAACTGCATGATCAATGCTTAAGCCGATAACATCTTTTGCTTGTTGCGGCTCTGGTACTGCAAAGCCGCAATTTTGCCCAGCAGCCTGTAAGCACTGAGTAATCCAATCAATAGAATCGATTAATGTCCCATCCCAATCAAATATAATTAAATCAAAATTATTTTTCATATATGCTAACGTTCATTGTGAAGTAATTTAGTCAATTGATCAGGCAATGGTGCAATAAACGTTAGCTCCTCACCACTTACTGGATGTTTAAATGCTAAATTTGCAGCATGTAAAAACATTCTTTTATATCCTTTAATGCTGAAAAGTTTATTCATATCATCATTGCCATAGCGTTCATCACCAACTATTGGATGCCCCATACTAAGGGCATGCACACGAATTTGATGTGTTCTCCCTGTTTTAGGGAAAGCCTCAACCAATGTAGACTCAGAAAACAGCTTCACTCTACGAAACGCTGTTTCAGCATCTTTGCCTTGCTTATTGACAACCACACGTCTCTCGCCGCCTTGATTCACAAATTTTAATAATGGTGCATTTACTATTTTATGCTTTTCATGCCACTGTCCTTGCAATAATGCCAGATAAGATTTATTAATCAAATCTTCCCTAAACAGAACATGCAAAGCTCTTAATGCGCTACGTTTTTTTGCTATCAATAAACAACCAGACGTATCTTTGTCTAATCGATGAACTAATTCAAGAAAATGCGCGTCAGGCCTTATAATTCGTAAACCCTCAATAATTCCAGAGGACACGCCACTACCACCATGAACAGCAAAACCAGCAGGCTTATTAATGACAAGAAAGCCATCATCTTCAAATAACACCGAATTTTGCAGATAAACGCGAAGATCGTTGGCCACAAAAGAAGTTTCTTCCCGATCCGCAGTACGTAAAGGAGGTATTCTTACAATATCTCCTGCTAGCAAACGATATTTTGCATCAACTCTACCTTTATTTACACGAACTTCGCCAGTTCGAACACTTCGATAGATTCGGCTTTTGGGCACGCCTTTCAATAAAGTAAATAAAAAGTTATCTAAACGTTGGTCAGTGTATTCTTCAGAAATTTGAATTAATTGTACTTTTGGGACAAGGTCTTTAATAATAGTCATAAAATAGAGTGAATCTATACGTGAAATCAATTCTTTAAATTGATGTAGTGCCTTAAGGTTGTTATATTAAGCACGTTTTTTGAAAAAAAACAGACTATGCTCCCAAGATTTGATTGAACAAATAAAAATCAGGTTTGAGCAGCTCCTTTTGAACATAATAGACCATACAGACTAATAGGTCTGGTTCTAATGAGAGCCATTCATTAAAAAATAGCTCCAACGTTTTACAAAAACAGTACGAGCTTGCACAAACTTTCAAGATTGTCACTTTATATTAAAGTGCAATTAAATTTTTGTTTCTACAGTATTTTAACCAACGCAGCTAACATGCTGACTATACTATTTACTGTCGAAATCCAATTTAAAAAACGATACTTTAAAGTATTACGGGAAAAAACCAAACATTCTACTATAAAAATTTAGCCACAAAAGGCTCTATTTCTACTTAAACACAACATCGCTCATGTCACACTTAATGCACAAACATTAAGTTAAATCAGTTAAAAGAATGCAACTGGTCATGGAGCCGGACACTACAAGGATAAAATATGAAAAGAATGCTTATCAACGCTACGCAGGCGGAAGAACTGCGAGTTGCATTGGTAGACGGTCAAAAATTATATGATTTTGACATAGAAGTACCTTCAAAAGAACAAAAAAAATCCAATATTTACAAAGGGATAATAACTCGTGTTGAGCCTAGCTTAGAAGCTGCTTTTGTAAATTATGGCGCTGAAAAACATGGTTTTTTACCCTTCAAAGAAATATCCCCTGCCTATCGACAAACTCCTGATAATCCTGAATCTGAACAACGCAAATCATCAATTAAAGATCTAATCAAAGAAGGTCAAGAAATTGTTGTACAAATCGAAAAAGAAGAGCGTGGCAATAAAGGTGCAGCACTAACAACCTACATTAGTTTGGCAGGAACATACCTTGTATTGATGCCCAACAACCCCAAAGCAGGCGGTATTTCCAGACGAATTGAAGGCGAAACTCGCAATGAATTACGGGAAGTTATGGCGTCACTTGAGATACCAGAAAACATGGGGTTGATTGTAAGAACAGCTGGCTGTGGGAAAAATGCAGAAGAATTACAATGGGATCTTAATTACTTAATGCAGCTATGGGAGGCTATTGAACGCTCCTCAAAAGAACAAAAAGCACCTTTTTTAATTTTTCAAGAAAGCAACGTTATTATTCGTGCCCTACGCGATCACTTACGTGGTGATATTGATGAAATTCTCATTGATAACAGCGACTCATTTGCTTTAGTACAAAATTTTTTAAAGCAAGTAATGCCGCATTTCTTACCCAAAGCCAAGTTATATCAAGACGCTGTTCCTTTATTCAATCGCTATCAAATTGAATCACAAATTGAAATTGCTTATGGCCGTGAAGTTTCCCTTCCTTCTGGCGGCTCAATTGTTATCGATCACACCGAAGCACTCACATCAATTGATATAAACTCTGCGCGTGCAACCAAAGGCAGTGATATTGAAGAGACTGCTTTAAATACTAATTTAGAAGCAGTTGATGAAATTGCAAGGCAACTAAGATTACGCGACCTTGGGGGACTTTTTGTCATTGACTTCATCGACATGATGTCAAATAAAAATCAACGTAATGTCGAAAATCATCTTCGTGAAGCACTTAAAATTGATAGAGCGCGTATTCAAACTAGTAAAATCTCTAGATTTGGATTACTAGAAATGTCACGTCAAAGAATGAGGCCTTCTCTCGGCGACTCAACACAAATCACCTGCCCACGCTGCAAAGGGCAGGGCACAATTCGAAATGTAGAATCAGTCGCTTTATCGGTATTGCGCCTTCTTGAAGAAGAGGCGATGAAAAAAGGTACTGAAAAAGTGATCGCCCATTTACCCATTGAATGCGCTACATTTTTATTAAATGAAAAACGGCATGCGATAGAACAAATTGAGCAACGCTTAAAAGTAGGTATTATTATTCTACCTAGTAAGCACTTAGAAACCCCTGCCTATGACATTGACAGGATAAAAGAAGCTAGTGATGAAAAAGCAAGCTATTTGCAACTCAAGGCCGAAGAAATTACCGTCCCAGAATTTGCTCAACAAATTAAATTAAAAACCGAACGCGCAGTAATTAAAGAATTTTTACCCGGAAGTCCCGAACCTATCCAGAATAAAAATGAAGCGGCTAATTTAATTAAAAAATTTTGGCACAAACTGGTGTCAACAATCTCAACACCCGATCTAATTAACAAAGAAACAACCCACTCCGAAGATATAAATACCTCTATTGAAGAAATAGTAACCACAAAGGAGAAAACATACTCTGGTAAAAAACGGAATAATAGGAATCGAAACTATAACCGTGATCGGGATACAAGCACATCTGAATCACTTCATGACACTGACCACTCACCACGAAATACTCATGCACGCGTTTCAACACGGAATGTTCGCCCTAATTTACCTTCTCAAACAACAGAAATAGAGAAAGTAATAACATCAGTTTCTGAAGAAAATACATTTGCCCACGCGCAATTAAATAGCACACAGCAGGATAATCAAACAACCCCAGAAATCAGTACGGAAGAAATAACTCCCCCAATAAAGAAAAATTCACGCAGAGGACCAAATCGCCGCAGACCTCGCAATCCCAACTATAAAAAAATACATTTTGATTCACCTAAGCCGAGTAGTGAAGAAAATACGCTCTCTGCTGATGAATTATCTAGCGTACCTAAAGACTTATTAGCAGATCACAACAAGGACATTAACAAAATTGAGCCTTCTTACCATAACAACACGGCAAGCACTGCTTCTAACGAGATAACAGGAAGCACAGGCACAGCACCTGTTGAAAATTCGAAGCAATTAATTATTATCAGCGAACCTACAAAAGCCATTGAATCCCAGTTAGTAACGCCCCCAGTGAATATCGAGCAAGCCAAACAACTAGACCGCCATCATCCAGAGCCAACGCTCATAGAGACGACACCGCAACGCTCGGTAATACCTGAGATGACTCAACAGGAAACTGACGTCAACTTATAAATCAATAAAATGCAACGCATAACCACAAAAATTAAAGTATTAAGTCAAATACTTACACAACGGCTTAATTTGCAAAATTAATTTTTTTACTATACCTTAAGCCATCACCTGAAAAGGCTAGGGGTGCTTTACATGATTTGTGTGAGGCTGAGAGAAACCCTTTGAACCTGACCCCGGTTAATACCGGCGTAGGAAAGCCAACCCTTCCCTGCGCCTTATTGTTTTTATTGTCGGAGAAAAAACATGAGTGCCGTTTTAAAAAATGAGAAAGAATCAACAGCAACATCCATAAAAATTAACTCTTACCCCGCGTCAGAAAAAATTTATATTACGGGAAGTCGTCCAGATATTAACGTTCCTATGCGTAAAATCAGTTTATCTGACACCCCAGCACAATTTGGTTCTGAAAAAAATCCACCTTTATATGTTTATGACACATCTGGTGTTTATACTGATCCAAATGTTGAAATTGATCTGAAAAAAGGGCTCGCAGCAATTCGAAGTTCATGGATTAATGAACGAGAAGACACAGAATTATTATTAGGACCAAGCTCAACATTTGGTCAACAACGCTTAACTGACCCTGCAACTCAACACTTGCGCTTTGAACATATCCGTCATCCAAGAAGAGCTAAATCTGGTTATAACGTTAGTCAAATGCATTATGCACGCAAAGGGATTATTACGCCTGAAATGGAATTTGTGGCCATCCGTGAAAATCAAAAAATGGATGAAATGCGCGAATTATGGAAAGATCAACATCTAGGACAATCTTTTGGTGCCAGCATCCCAGATCAAATTAGTTCTGAATTTGTTCGCTCTGAAATAGCCCGTGGCCGCGCCATTATTCCTGCAAATATTAATCATCCTGAATTAGAGCCTATGATTATTGGCAGGAATTTCTTAGTAAAAATAAATGGTAATCTAGGAAATTCAGCGGTTACATCGTCTATAAATGAAGAGGTTGAAAAAATGCTTTGGGGTATTCGCTGGGGCGGCGATACCATCATGGATTTATCAACAGGGAAAAATATTCATGAAACTCGTGAATGGATTTTACGTAATTCGCCAGTCCCCATAGGAACTGTTCCTATTTATCAAGCCTTAGAAAAAGTTAACGGTAAAGCTGAAGAATTAACATGGGAAATTTTCCGCGATACATTAATAGAACAAGCAGAGCAGGGCGTTGATTATTTCACCATACACGCAGGTGTTCGTTTACATCATGTGCCTTTAACCGCTAAACGATTAACTGGCATTGTTTCACGTGGCGGATCAATTATGGCTAAATGGTGTCTTGCCCATCACCAAGAAAGCTTCTTATACACGCATTTTGAAGACATTTGTGAAATCATGAAACAATATGATGTGTCATTTTCATTAGGTGATGGTTTACGCCCTGGTTCAATTTACGATGCTAATGACGCTGCACAATTTGGCGAACTTGAAACTTTAGGCGAATTAACAAAAATTGCCTGGCAACATGATGTACAAACGATGATTGAAGGTCCAGGGCATGTGCCTTTACATATGATAAAAATCAATATGGAGAAACAATTAGCTGAATGTGGCGAAGCACCTTTTTATACTTTAGGGCCGCTTACTACAGATATTGCGCCTGGCTATGATCACATTACTTCTGCCATAGGTGCTGCAAATATTGGTTGGTTTGGATGCGCAATGCTTTGTTACGTAACCCAAAAAGAACATTTAGGCTTACCAAATAAAGAAGATGTTAGGGAAGGGATCGTCACATACAAAATTGCTGCACATGCGGCCGACTTAGCTAAAGGTCATCCTGGTGCTCAAGCTAGAGATAATGCAATGTCCAAAGCACGCTTTGAATTTCGTTGGGAAGATCAATTCAATATCGGCCTTGACCCAGAAAAAGCCCGCGCATTTCATGACGAAACCTTACCTAAAGAATCTGCAAAAGTTGCTCATTTCTGCTCAATGTGTGGGCCACATTTTTGCTCAATGAAAATTAGCCAAGATGTTCGTGACTACGCGGCTAAAAAAGGAATCAATGAAAATGAAGCATTAATAGAAGGGATGCATGAAAAATCGCAACAATTTATGGAAGAAGGCAGTTTGCTTTATCATAAAATTTAATTAGCTTGAAAAAAAAGGGCCATTGCGGCCCTTTTTTATTTTTATGGAAATAAAAGGCTTAAATTAGTCTTTTTCTACTTCCTTCATGCTTAATCTAACTCGACCTTGGCGATCAATTTCAAGCACCTTAACGCTAACAATATCGCCTTCGTTAAGCTTATCACTCACTTTATCAACATGTTCATCTGAAATCTGAGAAATATGAACTAATCCATCTTTACCAGGTAATATTGTTACAAAAGCACCAAAGTCCATTAACCTAACAACTTTACCTTCATAAACCTTACCAACTTCAACTTCTTCAGTAATTTCTTCGATTAATCTACGCGCCTCTTCACCAGCCGCTTTATCAACTGAAGCGACTTTTACAATACCATCATCAGTTAAATCGATGCTTGCGCCAGTGATTTCAGTAATACCACGGATTGTTGCGCCACCTTTACCAATCACTTCGCGAATTTTACTTGGGTCTATTTTAAATGTAATAATCCGTGGAGCAAAATCAGACATTTCTTCACGGGTACTAGAAAGTGCTTTATTCATTTCTGCTAAAATATGCAAACGCCCAGACTTAGCTTGTTCTAAAGCAGACTTCATAATTTCAGCAGTAATACCATCGATCTTTATGTCCATTTGTAAAGCTGTAATTCCAACTGCTGAACCTGCAACTTTAAAATCCATGTCACCTAAATGATCTTCATCTCCCATGATGTCTGATAACACAGCAAAACGATCACCTTCTTTAATTAAGCCCATTGCAATACCTGCAACGGGAGCAGTAATAGGCACACCAGCATCCATTAACGCTAGACTACTGCCACACACTGATGCCATCGAACTTGAGCCATTAGATTCAGTAATTTCTGAAACAACACGAATGGTATAAGGAAATTCATCCATATTTGGCAAAACCGCACTAACTCCACGCTTTGCTAAACGGCCATGCCCAATTTCGCGACGTTTAGGCGAGCCAACTTGCCCTGTTTCACCAACACTGTATGGAGGAAAATTATAGTGCAACATAAATGGCTCTTTATATTCGCCAGCTAATGCATCAATAATTTGTGCATCGCGTTGAGTACCCAATGTTGCAACGACCAATGCCTGGGTTTCACCACGAGTAAATAATGCAGAGCCATGAGTTCTAGGTAAAACCCCCGTTCTAATAAAAATAGGTCGAATAGAATCTAAAGCTCGGCCGTCAATCCGCTTGCCATCATCTAAAATAGCATTACGTACGATTGTTGACTCTAAGTGCTCAATGATTCCACGGATATCAGCTGCATTAAAAGCACCATCAACAGTCAATTTGTCAATTACATCATGCCTAATAACTTTTAAACGCTCTTGTCGAACTAATTTTTCAGGGATTTGATAGGCAGAAACAATATGAGCATGTACTTCAGCGGAAACTAAATCATTTAATTCTTGATTTAAATCAGCCGGTGCCCAGTTGATAGAAGGCTTCCCAACCATTTGTGAAAAATCATTAATAGCGGTAATGGCTACTTGCATTTGCTCATGTCCAAAAAGCACAGCACCAAGCATAATTTCTTCAGACAAGCCTTTTGCCTCCGATTCCACCATTAAAACCGCATGCTCAGTACCTGCAACAACAAGTATTAACTCGGATTCTTTAAGCTGTGTTGGCGATGGGTTAAGCGTATACGTTGCATGTTGGTAACCAATACAACAAGCCCCAATCGGACCATTAAATGGTAAACCAGAGATACTTAATGCGGCCGATGCCCCTAGCAATGCAGGAATTTCAGGATCTACATCAGGATTTAAGGAAATAACGGTAGCAACGATCTGAACCTCGTTGGTATACCCTTCAGGAAAAAGTGGACGCACAGGCCTATCAATCAAGCGAGATGTTAATGTTTCCTGCTCAGAAGGACGACCTTCTCTTTTAAAAAAGCCCCCAGGTATCTTCCCTGCAGCAAATGCTTTTTCTTGATAATTGACTGTTAATGGAAAAAAGTCACCTCCATTTGCTTCTTTTTTACCGACAACAGTTACTAATAACGTTGTGCCATCAACATCGATAATAACAGCACCATCTGCTTGACGAGCAATCTCTCCAGTTTCCAGTGTTACTTTGCGATCGCCGAACTGAAATTCTTTCCTAATAAGATTCACTATGGGGGTTCCTTTGCGTAGGTTGGTTAATGAATGGTATCAGGATTTACCTGATGATCATCAAAACAAGAGTGTTTAAGCTTTATTTGCAACAAACTTACTTACGTAAACCAAGACGCTCTATTAATAAACGGTAACGATTATTGTCTTTACTTTTTAAATAATCCAGCAACTTACGACGTTGATTAACCATTCTTAATAAGCCTCTACGAGAATGATTATCTTTTTTATGGACTGCGAAATGTGGCGTCAAATGAACGATTTGTGCAGTCAATAAAGCAATTTGCACTTCTGGTGATCCTGTATCAGTTTCTGATAAACGGTATTCTTCTACAACTAATTTTTTTTGTGCTGCGTTAAATGGCATTGATAATCCCTGTTAAAAAATATAAAAACGAGCAGATTAAAATCATATTTGAATGCACAAACCAGATCACATATCTAGCCACAAAGTGACCAAATATACATTTAATCCACTACCAAAAAAGCTGCCATTTCTGGCAAGCTAAATAACTTGCTCCGCGATAGGGTGCAGAACAAACTAATCTTTCAAATAATTGATGTTAAATAAAAACCACTTATTTAACCCTTACTTTATAACTCTATTTTATTCAAATTGAACAATTTTTTAGGCAATATTTTACCATCTGATAATCGTTCACCCAAACCTAAAAATTGCCCATTATGATACAGCCTAACGACCTCTTCTGAACTGGGCATCAAAAAAATCGGCTGTCCAAAACCAATACTTTTAGCCTGATCATTTAGAAGAAGCACTGCTGGAAAATGCATTAAAGGTGCATCAACAGCAATGAAAGCACTCTGCAGATCATCATCATTCATGCTCTGCAATTGCGCTAAAGTAAGTGCGTTATTAATACTAAACTGCCCTGAAGCTGTCCTGCGAAGATCAATAACAGTACCGCCACACCCCAATACTTGACCAATATCTTCTGCTAACGTACGAATATAAGTACCTTTTGAGCAACTCACCTCAAGCTTAAGATTTGGCTCGACATACGATTGTAAGCAAATATCTTTAATTTCAACCTTTCTAGCTATTCGATCGATTACAATACCTTCACGAGCTAATTCGTATAATTTTTTACCATTATGCTTTAAGGCTGAATACATTGGTGGGACTTGCTCAATAACACCGATAAAGCTTTGCAAGACAGTATTCAGTTCTTTTATTGTCAACGCAGGAACGCACATCCTTTGAATAACTTGCCCTTCGGCATCTCCTGTATCCGTAACAACACCCAATTGAACAGTCACCTCATAACGCTTATCTGCATTCAACATAAACGCTGAAACTTTGGTTGCTTCGCCAAAACAAAGCGGTAGCAATCCTGTCGCCAATGGATCTAGACTTCCGGTGTGTCCCGCTTTATTTGCATCCATGAGTCTTTTTACTTCTTGCAATGCTCTATTGGAAGAAACTCCCAAGCGTTTATCCAGTAACAAGATGCCATGCAAATCTCGACCAGATTTACGTTTCCCCATCTTTTACCTCACAATTACTTTAAACCACTCAATAATTCAGCGACACGAATGCCTTTATCAAATGAATTATCATAATAAAAACGTAGCGCTGAAATATGCCGAAGTCTCATTCTTTTTGCCAAGGCATGTCTAATAACAGGCATCAATTCGTTTAATCTTTTTTCATTGACTCGCTTTTTACTATCATCAGCATTTAAAACTGTAAAATACACTTTTGCAACGGCTAAATCTTTAGAGACTTCCACCTCATTAATGGTAATAAAACCTAGCACATTATCAGTAATTTCACGCTGCAAAACAAAAGACAATTCTTTTTGCATCTGTGAAGAAACGCGTTCATTTCTACCAAATTCTTTTGCCATATCGTTACAATACTCGCCTTACTTCTGTACGCTCAAAGACCTCAATTTGATCTCCAGGTTGCACATCATTGTAATTTTTAACGCCAATACCGCAATCCATACCCATTTTAACCTCAGCAACATCATCCTTATAGCGACGTAAAGACTCCAATTGCCCCTCATAAATAACAACGTTTTCACGCAAGACACGAATAGGTAGGTTTCTTTTAACAAAGCCATCAACAACCATGCAACCCGCAATAGCGCCAAACTTAGGCGACTTAAAGACATCCCTAACTTCCGCAAGACCAACAATATGCTCTTTAATTTCTGGTGCTAACATGCCACTAATTGACTTCTTAACTTCGTCAATTGCATCATAAATAACGCTGTAATAATGAAGATCAATCCCTTTTTCTTCGATTAATTTTCGCGCAGCCGCATCGGCACGAACATTAAAGCCAATTAAAATCGCGTTTGACGCTAATGCTAGGTTAGCATCACCCTCATTTATGCCACCAACACCACCAAAAATAACTTTAACCTCAACCTCTGGATTAGATAGTGCAACTAATGACCCTTTTAATGCTTCAAGACTACCTTGCACATCAGTTTTAATCACCAAATTAACACTAGCAAGTTCGCCACTAGTCATCTTAGAAAAGACCTCGTCAAGTTTAGATGCGTGTTGAGCTGCATGCCGACTAAACTTTTTACGATCTTCTCGATGTTTCGCTAACTCTTTAGCGACACGTTCATTTTGAACGACTAGAAATTCGTCACCAGCAAAAGGAGTTCCAGACAAGCCTAAAATCTCAACCGGCACACTGGGGCCTGCATCTTTGATAAGCTTACCGTTCTCATTGAACATGGCTCTAACACGACCATATTCATGACCACACAATACCATCTGACCATTTTCTAAAGTACCTTTTTGAATCAGAATCGTGGCCACAGCTCCCCGCCCCTTATCAAGCCTAGACTCAATAACAATACCCGATGCAGCGCCCTCGATGGGGGCAGTTAATTCTAAAATTTCAGTTTGAATAATTAAGGCTTCAATCAACTCATCAATACCAGCGCCTGTTTTGGCTGAAATTTTAAGAAACTGAACATCCCCACCCCATTCTTCGGCGAGAACATTAATACTAGATAATTCCTGCATAACTTTATCAGGATTTGCATCGGCCTTATCTATCTTGTTGATTGCAACAATAATGGGCACACCTGCCGCACGCGCATGCTCAACCGCCTCTTTAGTTTGCGGCATCACACCATCATCAGCAGCAACCACAACAATAACAACATCAGTAACATCTGCTCCACGAGCTCGCATAGCTGTAAATGCAGCATGTCCAGGCGTGTCCAAAAAGGTCACAGAACCATGATCTGTCTTGACTTGATAAGCACCAATATGCTGGGTAATCCCGCCCGCTTCACCGGCAGCTACTCTGGTTTTTCGGATATAATCTAAAAGAGATGTTTTACCATGATCGACATGCCCCATAATCGTAACAATAGGTGCTCTTGGTAACCTGCTTCTATTATCATCTTGCGTCACTTCCGCGAGCATTTCTTGCTCTAAGTCATCATCACTTTGCATAATGACTTTATGCCCCATCTCTTCAACCAAAATCACCGCAGTGTCTTGATCTATAGTTTGATTAATGGTGGCCATAATACCTAAATTCATTAAATGCTTGATAACAACAGCCGCTTTAACATTCATTTTTTGCGCCAAATCTGAAACAATAATTATCTCAGGGATCGTGACATCATAAACAATAGGTGCCACAGGCATTTCAAATTGATGCTTACTATCAGAAACGGTAGCTGCTGCGCGATGCCCTTGCTTACCTTTTTTCTTGCCTTTTTTATTATCTCTTGTCGATATTCGCTGAGACTCTTCTTCTGATTTCTTTTTCTGCTGTGCTTGCTCTTGTTTTATAACAGCTTGCTGCCTAACTTTTTCAGCGTTCTTTTTAATTGACTCCTCCAAACGCCGCTCTTTTTCTTGTTGTTTTTTGCGTACTTCGTCGGATTCTTTAGCTTTAGTCAATTTATCAGTTTTAATTTTTTTATCTTCTTTAATTTTTACTGCACCAAATTTTTCTTCAGGCTCAATTTCTAATTCCAAGTCTAATGGCGTGATTAGCGCGTCACTAGGCATGTCAACAATAAATTTTTCATCGCTAGCCTGTGTAGAGCTTTCCACCAAGTTAACTTCAGCGTCTATGACTGCATCAACAACGTCAATGTTAAGCTCATTAACAACATTACCGTTATTCTCATTACCAGACGTGGCAGCCTCGACAACTTCACCAACAAACTCAAGCTCGACTAATGATTCAATCGGCGCAGGAGATTTACTTTCAGTTTCATGTTCTACAGAATGAATAGGCGCGTCACTCTCCTTATCTGCCACCACATCATCCGCCGTTGATTCCTCTGACTCCGCTCGCTTAATAAATGTTTTTTTCTTGCGCACCTCAACACTAATGGTTTTAGCTGACGTGCCAGATACCGCTGCCTGCTTAATTTCCATAACTTTTCTGCGCTCTAGTGTTACTCGACGCGGCGCACTTCCAGCTTCATCCTCAGCTTTACCACGACGCTTACGCAAATGACCGAGCAACTGCATTTTTTCGTCTTCACTAATTATATCGTCCGCACTAGAAGCGGACAGACCAGCTTCTTTAAGCTGCTCTAACAATCGCTCTAATGGAATTTTTACAACTTCAGCTAACTGTCGTACCGTTTTATCACTCATATCCAACCTCTCACGTCATTTTATGACTTAAGCAAACCAAGGCTCACGCGCTTTCATAATCAACTTTGCGGCTCGCTCTTCATCTAAACTTAATAAATTAACCAAATCATCTACTGACTGTTCCGCCAAACCATCCATGGTAGTAATACCATGATTTGCTAAGTCATAAGCCAATTCATTATCCATTCCATCCATTGCAAGCAATTCTTGAGTTGGCTGAGCACTTCCCATTATCTCTTCAGCAGCGATGGCATTAATCAATAATGCATCTTTTGCACGACTGCGCAATTCATTAACCAACTCTTCATCAAAACCTTCAATTTCTAACATCTCACTTACAGGTACATAAGCTATTTCTTCAACAGAATTAAAACCCACCTCAGCAAGTATCAAGGCTACATCCTCATCGACATCCAATTGATCGATAAATAGTTGCTTTATTTTGGAAAGCTCAGCTTCATTACTTAAGGTTGCTTTTGACGCATCAATTACATTTAATTCCCAGCCTGTTAGTTGAGATGCTAAGCGCACATTTTGCCCGCCACGACCAATTGCTTGAGATAAGTTTTCAGAACTCACTGCCAAATCCATACTATGCTTATCTTCATCAACAATAATTGATTGAATTTCAGCAGGAGACATTGCGTTTATTACAAATTGCGCATCACTCTGATTCCATAGAATCACGTCAACACGCTCGCCAGCTAATTCATTTGTTACTGACTGCACGCGTGCACCGCGCATCCCCACACAAGAGCCAACTGGATCCAACCGTGGATCATTGCTTTTCACTGCAAGTTTTGCTCTTGAACCTGGATCACGTGCCGCTGCCATTACCGTAATCAAACCTTCACCGACTTCTGGCACCTCTAATCGAAACAAGGCAATAAGTAACTCTGGAGCTGTTCTACTAATAAATAATTGCGGCCCTCGCGCCTCTAATCGAACATCTTTCAAATAACCACGAATCCGATCACCAATTCGAACAGGCTCGCGAGGTATCATATCTTCTTTAGCAATATACGCCTCAACATGACCACCTAAATCTAAAAACAGATTACCTTTTTCAATGCGCTTCACAACTCCCGTTACTAATTCGCCCACCTTTGACTTATAGGCATCGACAATTTTCTTTCGCTCGGCTTCCCGTACTTTTTGAATAATAGCTTGTTTTGCATGCTGCGCAGCAATTCTACCGAAATCTACGGATTCAATTTCCTCTTCTACATAATCACCTACACGAACATCTGCATTATCAAGCTGCGCAACCTCTAAAAGAACTTGTGTAGTGGGAAATTCAACATCACCTGCGCAAAAGGGATTGGGCGCAACAACCTCCCATTGACGAAACGTCTGGTAGTCACCTGTTTTTCTATTAATTTCAACCCGTGCTTTGATTTGATTTACATTACGCTTGATAGTTGCAGACTCTAGTGCTGACTCAATTGCTTGAAAAACAATCTCCTTATCAATTTCTCTTTCATTGGAAAAAACCTCCACAACCAACAAAATTTCTTTATTTGCCACTTCGATCTCCTTTTTCGATGCTTATAAATTAAATTCTGGAACCATACGCGCCTTACTCATGGCACTAAATGGCACTGCATAAACTTCATCCGCCTCTTTTAGAGTGATGATTTCACCTTCAACCTTATCAATCACTCCTTTGATTTTTTTTCGACCTTGTATAGGCATAAATAAATTAACTAACACCGTTGAGCCAATAAAATGTTCAAATTGGCTTATTTTATAAAAAGGGCGATCTTCTCCAGGCGAAGAAACTTCCAAATGATAATTACCCTGTATTGGATCTTCAACATCCAATACGCCACTGACTTGGTGGCTAACTTTAGTGCAATCATCCAGCAAAACACCCGCTTCCTTATCAATATATATTCTTAAGCAACCATGTTTTGGATGTGGGCTATAGTCTATACCAACACACTCATAGCCTAATCCTTCTACAATTGGCTCAATTAAATTAATCAAATGCTCTGGAGCCAGTTTCATCTCGCCTCACTTTTAAGAATACGTTATGTGTATATAAACCCATAAAAACAGACACCTAATAGATTGCCATCCTTGATAAATACACAAAAAAAAAGAGCCAAAGGCTCTTCCATTAACAATCAATTGTCGACTTCTAAATAAAAGCCTATAAAATAAAAAACCCCATAATGGGGTTTTTTTGTCTGGTAGCGGGGGCAGGATTTGAACCTACGACCTTCGGGTTATGAGCCCGACGAGCTACCAAGCTGCTCCACCCCGCGATTGATTTGAAGATTATAGTGATTTTTTTAAATTTAGCAATCTAAATAATTGAAATAAGGTAAGAAGATTAATAATTACTCATTAATGGCAGCAAAAAAATTAACAGACCACCTGAAAAAACTCCTGCACAAATATCATCAATCATAATACCTAAACCTCCTTTTACATGCTTATCTAACAAGTTAATAGGCCATGGTTTAATAATATCGAAGAATCGAAACACAATAAAACCCATAAGAACCGCTGTCCATGAAAATGGCACGAATAACATTGTTACTAAAAACCCCGCGATTTCATCCCAAACAATTCCTGCAAAATCATGTTCACCTAGTTTTTCAGCGGCTCTACCGCAAAGCCAAACACCAACACAACACGCCAAGATGCTACAGAAGGTAAATAGATAAAAATTTTGCACTATCAACAAGTAAATAGGTAGCGCAACTAAAGTCCCCCATGTTCCTGGTGCTTTTTTAGCTAACCCTGCACCAAAACCAAACGCAAGAAATAAAACTGGATCAGTTAATATTTGCTTAGGCGTTAATTGCTTTTGCCCTATTTTGTCAAGAAAAATGCTCATATGCTTTGCCTACTAAATCTGATATTAAGCCAAACCTGTTTATTCGTAATCCCTTACGTTCTTCGATCACCCCTATTTTATGACAATATTGCGGCACTAAGGCGACTAACTCAGGCGGCACTGTAAAGCATAATTCATAATCATCCCCCGCAGTTAATGGCATTAACCAATCTCCTGTTTGCTGTATATACGCCCTTACGTCATCCGATAAAGGTAAAGCAAGCCAGTCGATACAGGCACCTACCTGACTTTGCTTTAAAATATGCCCAAGATCCCCCACTAAGCCATCAGAAATATCAATGCACGCGTGCGCAAAAATACTAATTTTCAAGCCTAAGTCTACGCGAGGGTGAGGCGTATTAAATTGAGTCATCGCAACACTCGATTGAAGAACAGTCTTGCCTTGCAAGAACAGTAATCCCAAACCGGCATTACCCAAAGAACCGCTAACATAAATAAAATCACCCACGCGTGCATTAGATCGCAATAAGCTTTTACCTCGCGCAACTAAGCCAAGCGCCTGAACCGTAAGCGTTAATGAACCGGACGTGGTGTCTCCACCGATAAGATCAACAGAAAACTCGTCTGCTAAACTAAAGAACCCTTTTGCAAAAGCCTCAAGCCACTCTTCATTAACACGGGGCAAAGTCAGTGCCAATAACACCGACATCGGCTTAGCACCGATACTGGCGAGATCACTTAGATTAACTGCAAGTAACTTATGCCCTAAATGCTCAGGATTAGTCTCAGCAAAAAAATGCACCCCCTCTACCATTGTGTCTGTCGTGAGGGCTAATTCATACCCCTCTGGAATAGATAGTAAGGCGCAATCATCACCAATTCCAAGCACAGTAGACGCTTTTTTTATCGAAGTGGGGCGTGCAAAAAAACGCTCAATAACATTAAACTCAGACAACATCAACTAGTGTTAACCTGCTTGTTTAGCCTGAAGCTCAATGACTCTTTTTTGCTGAGCGATTTTATCTAAAATACTGTTAATGTATTTATGACTTCCGTCCGCGCCAAAACATTTAGCTAAATTAATACTTTCATTAATAATGACTTTATAAGGCATATTTAAACGAAATAACAATTCATAAGTGCCTAAGCGCAAAATAGCACGTTCGACGGGGTCAATCATATCCACCTTACGATCAACAAACTGACTTAATTCATTATCTATAGCGTCTAAATGCTCAGGAACACCGTAAAAAAGCTCAGAAAAATAACTTTTTTGCACGTCTTTTAACCAATCTTCCTCGATAAATTGCTTTTCAATCAGTGATAACAACTGCCCAGTCATCTGCCATTGATAAAGTGCCTGCACGGCTGCTTTTCGCGCATTAGTTCGAGCTAAACTCATGCGATATCCAAACTATTAAATAAACTCACCATTTCAATTGCAGACAATGCCGCTTCTGCGCCTTTATTTCCCGCTTTAGTTCCTGCACGCTCGATTGCCTGCTCAAGAGTATCAACAGTTAATACACCAAAACTAACGGGGATACTGTATTGCAAAGAGACCTGTGCAATGCCTTTAACACATTCACCTGCCACATATTCAAAGTGAGGTGTGCCTCCACGAATAACCGCACCCAAGGCAATAATGGCATCATATTTTTTACTCGCCGCCAATTTTTGCACCACAATAGGTAATTCAAAAGCACCTGGGGCTTTAACTAAATGAACATCTTCTTTTTTTGCACCATGGCGAATCAACGCATCGATAGCGCCTGCTTCGAGTTGATCGACAATAAAACTATTAAAGCGTGATGCAACTAAGGCAAATTTGCCACCTTCAGCCGATAAATTTCCTTCATATACTTTAACTTTAGACATCCTGACATCTCCTTGCTTATTCATAGAAATTATTTAACCAACATGCTCTGCAACTTCTAAATTAAAGCCTGACAAAGCAATATATTTTTTTTGCACACCTAACACTTTTAATTTTTGCACACCTAAATCAGCGAGAATTCGTGCACCGGTGCCGGTGGTTCGCCAATCCACGTGCTCATTTGAATGCTCAGTATTAATTAGCCCATGATCTTGCAACTGATAACCATGAATTAATTCAGCCAAGGCTTTATTATTTTCACTTTGGCGAATTATGACCAATACCCCACGCCCTTCTTCAGCAATTTTTTGCATGGCTACTTTTATAGGTACATTACAGTCACTGCGCTTTGAGGCTAAAACATCATCCAGTAAATTTCGCGCATGCACTCTAACCAACACGGGTCTATCCCCAGAAACCTCGCCCATCACCAACGCCAAATGTACATTGTTGTCATTACGATCTTGGTAAGCATATAGACGAAATTGTCCGAATTCAGTTGGATAAGCACATTCACTAATACGCTCTAAGGTATTTTCATGTTGAATTCGATAGTGAATTAAATCAGCGATGGTGCCTATTTTTAGCTGATGCTGCTTAGCAAAAACTTCTAAATCAGGACGCCTTGCCATACTGCCATCGTCATTTAAAATTTCTACAATCACTGCGGCTGGCGCAACGCCTGCTAAACGCGCCAAATCACAGCCCGCCTCGGTATGCCCCGCTCTATTTAATACACCGCCAGATTGTGCCATTAAAGGGAACACATGCCCAGGCTGAACTAAATCATCTGCTTTTGCATTAGGCGCAACAGCAGCTTGGATGGTACACGCTCGATCAGCAGCAGAAATTCCTGTGGTAACGCCTTGTGCGGCCTCTATTGACACAGTAAAGTTAGTTGAATGCGGTGTTTTATTTTCATTGACCATTAAAGGTAAGCGCAATTGCTGACAACGCTCACTGGTTAATGTCAAACAAATTAAGCCCCGGCCATAACGCGCCATAAAATTAATATCCTCTGGACGTGTAAACGCCGCAGCCATAACTAAATCGCCTTCATTTTCACGATCTTCGTCATCCATAATGATAACCATCTTTCCTTGCCGCAACTCCTCAATAATATCTTCTATGCTATCCATACGTTTTTACGCGCTCTTAAATTAATTTAAAAAACCACTAGTGTGCAATAATTCATGCGTCACATGACTTTTTTTCGTGTCAGGTGCAGCATGAGTGAGTAGACGCTCTAAATATCTAGCCAATAAATCCACCTCTAAATTAACACCTGCACCTACTCCAAGAGATTTTAACGCTGTCTCTTGAAGCGTATGCGGAACGATGTTAACACCAAAATTTGCTCCCTTCACCTCATTCACAGTTAAGCTAATGCCATCAATACAAATTGAACCTTTTTCTGCGATATATTTTGCTAGCGCGTCGGGTGCTTGAATAATAAACCGTACAGAGCGAGCATCGGAATCTTGTTTAATAATTGTACCAACCCCATCAATATGACCGCTCACAAAATGCCCACCCATTCTTGACGAGGGCATGAGTGCCAACTCTAAATTTACCAACGTACCTGAATGAGCCTTTGCTAAGGTTGTTCGTGACCACGTTTCATTAGACACGTCCGCACAAAAATATTGCACACCAAGCTCTACGGCTGTTAAGCATATGCCATTGACAGCAATACTATCGCCAAGCTTTACGCCATCAAGAGGCAAACTTCCCGTTGCTATTTTTAAACGATAATCGCCAGAGACTTGCTCTACCGCAGCAATATGGCCCACTGCTAAAATAATACCTGTAAACATAAGTCTGTAATGTTACTTAATCGTTACGAAACCAGTAGAAACTTTACGCGACCACTGGCGTTAAGATGAAGCGCAGATCAGGCCCAAGCGCCCGAACATCACCCCATTTAAATAATTTTTTATCTGCCATCGTTACCATTCCTGGCAAACTAAATAGCCCACGCCCTTTATCTCCCAAAACGACAGGAGCCATATAGATAACTAATTCATCAATTAAGCCTTCAGCAAGCAACTCACCATTTAGCACAGCACCGGCCTCTACAAAAACCTCGTTAATGTGCATTTCAGCCAGAAAAGCAAAGACTTTAGGCAAATCAAGCCGCCCCTTATTGCTTGGCAGACGATAGACTTCAAAACCAGCTCTTTCCAAAAGAGAGTGCTCATGTGGCTTATCCGTGCAAGTTAGCACCAGTGTTCTTCCTGGCTGTTGACTAAGTTGTGCTGCCACAGGCATGCGTAACTGGCTATCAAGAATAACACGTATTGGCTGTACAACATCGTCATCAATCCGAGCTGTTAAGGCTGGATTATCCGCTAAAACGGTCGAGATTGTAGATAAAATAGCGGTGCTTTCAGCGCGTAAATACTGTACGTCTTGCCTTGCAAAGACGGAGGTTATCCACTTACTTTCTCCTGATGCCAATGCTGTACGCCCATCTAAACTCATCGCTAATTTGCTTCGCACAAAAGGCTTGTTCTTAGACATTCGCGAGATAAAGCCGCGATTTAGTAATGCTGCGTCTTCGGCCAACACGCCCACGTCCACAGCAATACCAGCTGCGTGAAGTGCCGCAAAACCTCGCCCTGAAACCAGGGGATTTGGATCTTGCAGGGCCGCCACCACTCTTGTAACCCCCGCTTGAATTAATGCCTCGCAACATGGCGGTGTTTTACCATGATGACTACATGGCTCTAAAGTGACATATGCTGTTGCACCTCGCGCATCCTGAGTTGTTCGCAACGCCATAAGTTCAGCATGAGCTTGACCTGCACGCTCATGCCAACCTTCACCAATTATTTGCCCATTGTTGACTAAAACACACCCTACGCGGGGATTGGGATGCGTAGTATACAGACCTTTTTTTGCTAAAGTTAAGGCTCTTGCCATATAAGAAGTATCTGTTGTCATCTACGTCATGCCCATAAAAATTATAAAAACCACTGCATAAAAACGAAAAAACCCGCCAGGCTAAGTTGCCTGATGGGTTATCTATACGGAATGAGCGAGCCTGCATTAATGGTACCGAGAAGAGGACTTGAACCTCCACGGGCTTGCGCCCACTAGCACCTGAAGCTAGCGTGTCTACCATTTCACCACCTCGGCAGCGCGACGACACTTTACTTAAAAAATATACTGACAGCATGACATTATGTCAATGTGAAAAACATGGCCACTACACGCAACGCGTTCATCAGCGCATAGATGAACGCTTCATTACACGCTTAAATGCAGTGCTGAACCCTTAAAACACAGCCCCGCCAAGCCATCACGAATAAATCTACGGATATTTTGATGATCTTCGCCATTAGGATTTTCTAACACATCATGCCGATAATAAGCACCAAATAAATTAAGCGTCTGCTCTTTACTAAGACCATTAATTAGTGCAAAAGCAAAAATTTTACATGAACCTTCATTATTACCCGCTGCATTAAATAAACAATCTGTCCCTAAGCCATTGGTAAACTCAGTGGGCTGATAATCATAATGCGCTAAAATTACGCTTATTACCTCATCAAAACTAAACCACTCGTCATTTTTAACTGCACTTAAAAACTCTTGTAATGGCATTTATTCCTCCTTACCGTAACAAACCAGAAATAGCTTTAAACTCTAAATGCGTAGAATCTCTTAACCATTCAAAAATGACGGACTCATGATTCATTACAGTAATATCTTGCTGTAGCATTCTTTCCAAGCCATAAAACTTATGCTCAGCCTTACGCGAACACACAGCATCTTCAACCACATACACATGATAACCTTGTGCAGTTAACTCAAAGGCCGTCTGTAATACGCACACATGCGCCTCCATACCAACCAAAATAATTTGCTTTTGCTGCGCCGATGCCAAGACCTCATTGAATGCTTTGGCTGCACACGCGGAAAAGCCAGTTTTTTCGACTACTGTATCCGTGTCATCCAGCAAAGTGACCAATTCATTTACCGTTCGTCCCAAGCCTTTTGGGTATTGCTCGGTAATCAGCACAGGTATCGTTAAGCGATGCGCAGCACTGATTAATATGCCAATGTTCGTCAGCATTGTTTCAGTATTAAGGTCAGACATTGCGGCAATAAGTTTTGTTTGCACATCAACAACAACTAAAAAACTATTCTTTGCACAAAGTAAATTTGGGTGTGACACCATTGTGAACCTAACCTTTTTTCATAATACGCGCTTTTTCGCGCTGCCAATCACGGTCTTTGACCGCGACACGTTTATCATGCAATTGCTTGCCTTTTGCCAAACCAATTTCCAACTTAGCCCTGCCTGCCTTCCAATACATTGACAACGGCACAATAGTAAAGCCTTTACGTTCTACAGAACCAATTAACTTATTTAACTCTTGTCGATTGAGAAGCAATTTTTTCATTCTAATAGAATCTGGATTAACGTGCGTTGAGGCAGAAATCAATGCAGAAATATGCGCACCCACTAGCCACGCCTCACCACGTTTTAACGTGACGTAGCTTTCCTTTAATTGCACGCGTCCATCACGTAAGCTTTTAACCTCCCATCCCTCTAAGACTAATCCTGCCTCAAAGCGTTCCTCAATAAAATATTCATGCTTAGCTTGACGATTTACCGCAATCGTAGCGTTTTGTTTGGCAACCGCTTTTTTGGATTTTTTATCAGCCATAGTATATTAATTAGTATTTTAAAACTGACGTATTGAAATAATTTTGTTATTTTACGTGATAAAAGTAATTAAAGTGCGTTTTTAAAGAATAGTGTCTTAGGCAAAAAACATGACAAACATAAAAAAATCAATTCACGGCGAATGGTCATCACGCACTGCGTTTATATTGGCAGCCACTGGTTCCGCTGTTGGCTTGGGCAATATATGGAAGTTTCCATACATTACTGGCGAAAATGGCGGAGGTGCCTTTGTCTTGGTTTACCTCTTATGTGTCGCCTTAATTGGCATCCCTATTTTCATAGCTGAATCCATGATGGGGCGTCGTGGCCGTGAAAACCCTGTCAATACCATGCTGAACTTATCAACAGAAGCCAATACCACCCCACAATGGCAGTACGTGGGGTGGCTTGGCATTATTGCTGGATTGCTTATTTTATCTTACTACAGCGTGATCGCTGGCTGGGCAAGTGCGTATGTAGTAAAAGCATTTGTTGGTGATTTTATCAATACTGATGCAGCACAAGTTCAGCAACTTTTTGATCAATTTATTAAAAGTCCACTACAGCTTATTTTTTGGCATTCTGTCATGATGCTCACCACTTTAATTATTGTGGCTCGTGGCGTAGGGGAGGGACTTGAAAAATCTGTCCGCTTTTTAATGCCCAGTCTATTTGCGTTATTAATTTTACTGCTTATGTATGCCATGACTACCAAGGGCTATTTTCAAGGTCTTCATTTTTTATTCAATGTCGATTTTAGTAAATTAACGGGCAAAGGTGTTTTAATAGCGATGGGGCAAGCATTTTTCAGCTTAGGCTTAGGCATGGGCTGCGTCATGGTCTATGGTGCATATTTACCAAAAGACATTTCAATTGCGAAAACATCTATCATTATCGCAGCAGTAGACACCGTAGTAGCCTTATTGGCAGGCATCATTATATTTCCTATTGTTTTTAGCAATAATTTAAATCCCAGTGCTGGACCAAGCCTTATCTTTGAAACCCTGCCACTTGCCTTTGGCAATATGACTGGCGGTTGGCTATTTGGCGTATTGTTTTTTATTATTTTAGTGTTTGCCGCCTTATCGTCCGCTATCGCCCTAATCGAACCCGCCATTGCATGGTTAATTGAAAACCGTAATCTTTCACGTAAACTCGCAAGCCTTTATGCCTGCACAGCATCATGGGGGCTAGGCTTAATTACAATATTCTCTTTCAATGTCTGGAGCGATATTAAATTATTTGGTCAAAACTTATTTGAATTGCTGGATTTTTTAACCTCAAATATCATGCTCCCCCTAGGCGGACTAGCAATTGCTGTATTTTCAGGCTGGCTAATGAACGCGCAGCATAGCCAACAAGAGCTTAACTTAGTCAGCGACAATCATTTTAAAATCTGGCATTTCCTCATTAAATATATTGCCCCAATTGCTGTATTTTTAGTCTTCTTGCAAGTAATGGGGATTATCTAATCATGACTAAAGTAAACAAAAGTGCGCTTGTTAAATATTCTGCACAGCAGATGTTTGATTTGGTAAATGATATTGAACGCTACCCAGAGTTTTTACCGTGGTGCGGAGGCAGTAGAATTATTAATCGTGATAACACCATCATCGAAGCTGAACTATTTATTTCAAAGGGAGGCTTTAAAAAAGCCTTTTCTACCCGAAATGAAATTGATCACGGTGGAAAAATCAAAGTATCGTTACTGGAGGGACCTTTTTTACATTTAGAGGGCGCGTGGAGCTTTATGCCCCTACGCGAAGATGCTAGCAAAATCGCCTTAGATCTTGAATTTGAAATGTCTGGAAAACTCGCTAATCTAGCGTTTGGCGCTGTTTTTAATCAAATTTGCAACACCATGGTGGGTTCTTTCACGGCACGCGCCAAACAAATTTACCTGTAAATTCATGACTATAACCATAGAAATTGCTTACGCACTACCAGAAAAACAAATGTTACTTTCGCTTATAATCCCTAAACAAAGTACGGCTCATGAAGCGATTATTGCTTCTGAGATACTAAAGCAATGCCCTGAACTCACGCACGCATCACTCACTATTGGCATTTTTGGTAAAAAATGTACACTTGATGCCCCGCTACGGCAAGGCGATCGCATTGAGATCTATCGCCCACTTATACACGACCCTAAACAAGCACGCCGTCAGCGCGCGCTTAAATAACACTTACCCTATTCACTCTACTAAAATCATGACTACGCCATTAACGTGTTTTAAAGCCTACGATATTCGAGGTCGTATTCCAACAGAATTAAATAGTGACATTGCTTATCGCATTGGCAGAGCATTTGCCGAACACTTACGTCCAAAATCAGTTATTGTGGGTAGAGACATTCGCTTATCCAGTCATGATATTGCCGATGCCGTCATCAACGGCTTGCAAGATTCAGGTGTCAATGTTTACGATATTGGCTTATGTGGTACTGAAGAAGTGTATTACGCTTGCTTTGCCTATCAAGACCACGGCATAACTATGGACGGTGGCATTATGATTACAGCCAGCCATAATCCGATGGATTTTAATGGCATGAAATTAGTGCGTGAGCACAGCCAACCTATTAGTGGTGACAGTGGCTTAAATAGTATTAAACACTTGGCTGAAACTAACCGTTTTGCCACCACAACGGAAGTTCGAGGTACTTTAACAACCATTAGCATTCAACACGCTTACACTGCGCATCTGCTCACCTACCTTAACCCTACGCAACTTAAACCATTAAAAATTGTTGTTAATGCAGGCAATGGTGCCGCAGGGCATGTGATTGATTGGTTAGAAACCGCCCTACCAAACAGCCTTGAATTCATCAAAATTCATCATGAACCCAATGGCCACTTCCCCAATGGCATTCCTAATCCGTTGTTACCAGAAAATCGAGCAGACACCATTCAAGCAATTATCACCCACCACGCCGACCTAGGTATAGCCTGGGATGGTGATTTTGATCGCTGCTTTTTCTTTGATGAAACAGGACGCTTTATCGAAGGGTATTACATCGTAGGCTTACTTGCAGCGGCGTTTCTCAATCAGCATCCTGGTGCAAAAATAGTGCATGATCCACGCTTAACATGGAACACCATCGACATCATTAACTCACTTTCAGGGCAAGCCATACAAAGCAAAACGGGACACGCTTTTATTAAAGAACGAATGCGCAAAGAAGATGCTATTTACGGCGGAGAAATGAGTGCACATCACTATTTTAAAGCCTTCTCTTATTGCGATAGTGGCATGATTCCGTGGTTATTAGTCATTGAATTAATGAGTAAACAGAATAAAAAATTATCTCAATTAGTGAATGAACGGATGGAAAAGTTCCCTGCCAGCGGTGAAATTAACCGTACCATTGTCAATCCTGAGCATGTATTAAAAAGCGTACAGGAACACTATGAAGCTAAAGCAATTGCTATTGATTTTACTGATGGCTTAAGTATGGAATTTGAAGAATGGCGCTTTAACTTGCGTTGCTCAAATACTGAGCCTTTAGTGAGATTAAACGTGGAAACAAAAAATAATGCCTTAGTACTGCATACTGAAACAGAAAAACTTTTGTCATTATTACAGTAAGCGTTATAACTGCGAACCCAGCGTGAGCGAGAAACTATTAATCGTATAGCCAGCATTTGCAATGTCACTGGTTCTCGAGCTCATGCCATACCCGCTAGCAAGGTAAAAATGTCTATTAAGTAAATATTTAGCCCCAAAACCAAAGTTATAGCCGGTATCAACACGATTATTACCGCCTTGAAATTCATTAATGCTGTAACCCACATTAACATTTAAAAGAATGTTTCTAAGCAGCTCATGGTCAACATCAAGCGTGACCATGGTATTTAAAACCCCTGAAGACGTACCCTGAACAGTTTCATCAATGGTTCTGGTGCCTTTTGAAGTGACCGTAGTTAAGCCAGTTGGATTCCATTTTAATGACAAACCACCGGACAAACCGCTTACCGTTTTTAGTACAGGATCAACATAGTCTTGTACTTGGTAACCGACATACACATCACCCACCAATAATTTAGTAATATCAATTGAAACCCCGGTTGCACCCGAATAACCTGTTGAAGACCGTTGCAAGCCATCGGCACCAAACTGTGAGTCGTAATCAATAAAATTATAATTTGCTCTAAAAAATGCTTCGTAGCTTGAACTTAATTCATAACCAAGTCTAAAAGACGAGCCATTACTGGTACGACTTCTATTTTTATCATTTTCAATCACGGCAAAGGAAACAGGAGCCACCCCATCTTGATAATTTAATTTATTAAGCGAGTGATCGAGATTAAATCTAAAGCGATTGATTTTGTGTTCGTAACCCAAAGCGGCGGTTAACGATTGATAATTAGTAGGCTTAAGTGCCATAAATCCAAATGACGGATCACCAAAAATAGATGTGGCTTGACCTCTATTTTCATATTGATTGGCATAAGCTAAATTAGCATGAGCAAAACTGGTTTTCAAAACATCAAACTTGCCGTTTAAATCGAAAGAATAATTATCTTTATCCTCAGAACTATTAGAAGCATAACTTTGAAAATCACCTAGCGCAGAAAAATTTAAGGCGTGTCGATTCCAATCACTTGAAATAACTGCCCCTGGCTGAATATGAAAGATTAAATCTTGAGTTGCAGTAGCCTGCGAGGAATAAATATTATCTCGCCACTCATTATTACTGCTTAAGGTCGGGAGAAATTTGAAGGTACCTAAACGCATACCAATGGGGAAATAATCTCTTTTGGCTCGCGTTAACACACCTTGCCCACGCGCCAATTCAACACCCATTGCAAGCTGGGCATTACCAATCAGAACATTCAAAGTTACCATTAAAACAGCCGAACGTTGCCAATTCATAATGTGCTCACAATGGGTATATCAAACTTAACTGCTTGGACTTACTGATGAATAAGGCTTAACCAAACCTAACATAGCATTTTTTTGTTGCTTGTTAATTTGAGCATTTTTGAATAACGTATTGATATTATTCATTATAGTCGTAGCAAAAGCAGTTGAACCTTTACCAGCTTTTAACAAAGCAACTGAAATTTCAGCTGTTTTTAACGGGTAAACAGCAGATACAGCTTTAACAATTGCAGGTTGAAGCGCTGGTGTTTCTGTAACAACAGCAACGACAACGTTAGAAACCCTACTTCCGTGAACTTTTTTCACTGCCGCAGCAGTAAAAGCAGGCGCTTCGTTTTTATGCAAAGACACATACTTAGCAATGATTTTATCCGAAATTAATGGATATTTATCAAGCAAAGCAATTGTTTGTGGAGAGGTTAACGTTGCAACACTATTAATTACATCAAGACGAGCTTGTTGTGCTTTAGTGATAGCACTTGCAAACGGAGACACAGCAATTAATGCCACCGCCAACAATAAAGAGTTAAAAATTTTCATAAATAAATTTCCTAAAAATGCATTTTAAAAAAAAAGCACCTTCACCTAAAAAAAAGATGTTTAGCTAACTGTTAGCCAACACGCTCTATATCCTTAATTTTCTAAATGAAGCCACAACAATTATCAAAAATAAGCTGTTGAAATATTCAAACATTGCTTACAACCAATAACTGTCGATTGAATTTTAAGTGAATCTAAATAAAACTGTCAATCAATGATTAACTTCCTTCAACTTAATATACAGCTGCTGTAGAATTTAGATTCACGCGCTTACAAATTTGCTTTTATCTGTGTAATTAGCCATGATAGTAAGCTTAGTATCAGAATAAAGACTAAATTCTGTGTTTATTTTTATTTAACCGACGGTAAAACAAATGAAAATCACCCCTCATTTTTTTCCATTATGGATTTTATATCTTATTTCTTGTGCGTTATTTGCACCGACTACTTATGCTGGGAATGACACGCTATCTTATCGATTAGGCAGTGGCGACAAACTAAAAATCACTATATTTAATCAAGAAGATTTAAATGGTGAATACACTATTGATGGCGCTGGTAATTTTTCACTCCCTTTAGTTGGCACTATTGCCGCAAAAAATCTAAGCCTAGAAGAACTTGAGGTAAGACTTAAAGAAACCCTTAGCCCTGACTTTTTATTAAACCCACAAATCAGTATTCAAGTGCTTAACTACCGCCCATTTTATATTTTGGGTGAAGTAGAAAAACCAGACTCTTACCCTTATGTTAGCGGTATGACTTACCTTAATGCTGTCGCTATAGCCGGTGGCTTTACCTATCGAGCTAAGCAAGACTATGTGTATGTTGTGCATAGCAATGACAGCACGCAGAAGGAAGAAAAAACAAAAATGGATTTACCTGTTATGCCAGGCGATATTATTCGTGTAGACGAGCGCATGTTTTAAACGGCGACTCAACGCCCCATACGCCTTAACTTTTTGATTTTAACTTGTTACCCACGGAAACCTTATGTCACAAAGCAACTACCCTCCTATTCAAAACTATAGCGAGGCTGCTTTTCAAGATGAAAGCTCAATATCTCTTAATCATATCTTTCATATATTCTGGTTGCGAAAAACCATATTTATTGCCGTATTTGTATTTATTTTTATTGCTGGCACCGTTGTCTTATATCAACTAACACCTAAATTCACCACCGAAACAAAAATTTTAGTGGGGATAGATAAAGCCAAGGTTGTTGATGTTGAAGCCGTACTAAGTGGCAACTTAGGCACTGATAGCGCGGTAAAAAGCGAAACCGAAGTGCTTACCTCAAAAGGCTTAGCTAAAAAAATCATCACTAAGCTTGGCTTGCTTAATATGGAGGAATTTAATCCTAATCTTAAAGAAAAAAGCTTCTTTGCAGATATTAGCCCCTCTACTTGGTTTTCTGATGAATTCAAAGCATCTATTGGCTTACTTAGCAAAAAAGAGCCGCTTACCGAAGAGGAAACTGAAGAACGCCTCATGGCCACAGCAACCAATATTTACTTAAGTAAATTAAAAGCCGCGCCCGTTAGAGGTTCTCAAGTTATTTCCGTGTCGTTTGAGTCTCCAGATCCTAAGTTAGCTGCGCAGATTACTAATACCCACGCAGATAGCTACATTATTGGTCAACTTGAAGCTAAATTTGAAGCCACCCAAAAAGCATCTTCATGGCTAAATGAGCAACTCTCGGGCTTACGTTCAAAAGTTGAAGCCTCAGAACGAGCGGTTGAGGTCTATCGTAAAGATCATGGTTTAAGCAAAGGTACCAACGAATCTGGCTTAGTTGGCGAGCAACTGTCTGAAATTAATAGCCAATTGATTATTGCCAAAGCAGAACGTGCAGAAAAAGCAGCGCGCCTTACACAAGTCACGCAATTACTGCGTAATGGCACTGATATTGAAACGGCTAGCGAAGTATTGTCATCAACGTTAATTCAAAATTTACGTCAAGAAGAAGCCGAGCTGCAACGCAAAGTTTCAGAAATGTCTGTGGAATTAGGTGCAAAACATCCTAAATTAATCAGAATTAATGCTGAAATTCTTGATCTTAGGGGCAAAATAAAATCTGAAATCACTAAAATTGCGTCTGGACTCAAAAACGAACTTAACATTGCCAGCACCCGCGAAGCCAGCTTGCAAAGCAGTTTACAATCCCAAGAGAATAAATCAGGCTCGCACCGCGAAGAAGAGGTGCAATTACGCGCTCTGGAAAGAGAAGCCAATGCTAACAAAGTATTATTTGAAACCTTCTTAAACCGTTTTAAAGAAACGTCATCAACACAAGGTATGGAAGAAGCGGATGCTCGCGTTATTTCAGCAGCGGAAGTTCCTGTATCACCCTCTTTTCCAAAGAAAAATATGATGCTGGCATTAATCGCGGTACTTGCCGTAATTTCTGGCACTGCGGTAATCTTTGTTTTAGAAATGCTGCATCCTGGCTTAAGAACCCCAGAAGAAATCGAACGTTTCTTAGGGATTCCAGCCATTGCCTTGCTTCCCCAAATTGATAAAAAACTTGATCCTTTCAATTATGTATTAGATAAACCTCATTCCAGCCTGAGTGAAGCACTCAGCTCTTTACGGGTATCTTTAATGCTATCTGATCCAGATAAAAATGTGCAAACGGTAATGATCACCTCGGCATTACCAGGGGAAGGAAAAAGTACCACGGCGCTGAGTTTAGCAAGAAGTACCGCGTTTTCAGGTCAAAAAGTTATTGTTATCGATGCTGACTTTCGTCGCCCCACTATTGAAAAGAAATTAAATATCAATTCGAATACTAAAGGCCTTACCGATTATATTTTGGCACACGACGGCAAATACACGGACTTCATCTTTAAAGACGACCGTACCAATATGTACATCATGACTAAGGGTAAGGCTGATTATGTTAATCCTGTGGACATTTTATCCTCCCACAAAATGGAAGCCTTCTTGTTGGAATTGAAACAAAATTTCGATTTGATTATTATTGATACACCACCTGTTATGGCCGTAACCGATGCACGGGTATTAGCCTCACTGGTTGATAAAACATTATTTGTGGTAAATTGGGATAAAACCCCTAGACAAGTTGTTAAAACAGGGCTTGAAGAGTTACTCAAAGCCAACCCAAGCATAGCTGGAATTGTCTTACAACAAGTTAATTTTAAAGAGTACAGCAATTACAGTTATGGCGAATCTGGGTATTACTATAACTACAGTAAATACGGTCAATACTATAAAGACTAAGTAACGCGATGATATCTACAGAAGAAAAATTTGTTTTCCAAAAAATAGTTACTGGCATCATTCTGTTATTCAGTGTGTGTTTATTGGTCATTGCCTGGCCGCGCAGCAGAGCCGCCTTGGATTTTTTACCCGCTAAATATGCACTTGAAAAAATCAATAAAAATGAAGTCTTAGAAGAAGAAGACATTGCAACTGCGCTTGAGCAAACTGAGCAAAGTGCGGGTATTTTTGCAGATCCTCGCTATTCAGAAGGCATGAGTCAGCTTTTATTACTTGATGCTCAAAATAATGAATCATTAGAGGCGACAGACAAAGAATCCTTAGCACTCGCTAAAGAAAGCGCTGAACAAGCCCTTTCTTTAGCACCAGCAAACGCACTGTTATGGTATCGACTTGCCGTACTTAATGGCTTACTCAATGCTTCACCCGATGAAATAAAAAAAGCACTGCTCATGTCAATGATGACAGGTCCTAATGAAATGGGCATCATGCTCCCTAGATTACACATGAGTCTAGTGCTGTTTGCCCTGTTTGAAGACGATGATAAAGAGCAGGTCATTAATCAAATCATCACTGTATGGACGCTTTCACCTGCTGAGTTTTTACCCATTGTCAAAAATAATATCGCCCTTATGGACGCGATAAAATCATTACTCACTCCTCGCCATACCACTGAGCTAAGTGAAATGGAGAAAGCCCTTGAAGAGCATCTTTAATTCGTTTTTTAAAAAAACCGCCCCTACACCTGCCATAAACCCTTATTTACCTGATGGCTTACGGGTTTATTGTATAGGTGATATTCATGGTCGCTATGACTTACTTTGCCAACTTCATGACAAAATCACTGAGGATGCAGAAACTTTCTTAGGGCAAAAAGTCATTATTTATTTGGGTGATTTTATTGATCGCGGCTTACACTCAAAAGACGTGATTGACTGCCTAAGCAAACAAACAAACGCAGGAGTTGAGTATATTTATTTGCGTGGCAATCATGAACAAACTCTATTGGACTTCCTTCAAGAAGACTCCGTTGGGCGCTCTTGGTTAACCTACGGCGGGCAAGCCACCTTAGCAAGCTACGGCGTATCCATTGCAAAAATCCCCACTAAACGCGAAGATTTTATCGAGTTACAAGCGCAATTAAGAAAGAACTTACCTGAAGCACATTATAAATTTCTTGTTGCAACCCGCTTATCTCATCAGCTTGGTAATTATTTTTTTGTCCATGCAGGCATTAATCCACAGCTGCCGCTTCATAAACAAAATAGCGAGGACATGCTTTGGATTCGCGACGCCTTTACCGAAACAACCAAGTCGTTTGAAAAAATCATTGTTCATGGTCATACCGTCACTGAGCACGCCGAATTGTTAGCAAATAGAATTGGTATCGACACGGGTGCTTACGCGAGCAGCGTACTCACTTGCCTAGTACTAGAAGGCGCGACCCAAGCACTTATCCAAACTAAAGCAAGTTAATGGGTAAGCTAAACACCGCCCCGCTAGCATTAAAAATACTACCTTAACAAAAGAAGGAGCCTGTCATGTTTGAGTTACTCTTTGTTTTAACCACTATTTTTGTTGCCTCTATTTTTTATCAGACAGTCAACAAACAAAAGCAAGAGGCCATCAACACACCCACTATTCAATCAAACCTTGCAACCACGGCACCTTTATCAGAAACGCCCATACTTGCCACTCAAAATTCCACCCCAAAAACAGCTAAAACGAAGCCTAGCACCAAAAAAGGGAGTATTAAAAATCCCCTCACTGGTGAAACAGCTACCATAGCAAGCAACTACCGCTTCACCAAACGCTGGATTAAAGAGGCTCTAGTTACCGAAGGATTGTTGACTAAAGTCTACAAAAACAATGAACTAAACGAAGAGTCCGAGGCACTTATTAAAACCGCAATGCTTGCATTAGAAGCTTTAAATAAATATCAACACTAAACCATCTCTTTATTTACGTAAAGGACCGCTTTATTCACCGCTTAACACCCTGAAATATGATAAAATCACGTTGAAAGAGTTGGCTGGACAGTCGCTGTTTTATGGTTATTAATCATAGAATGGAGGAAAGTCCGGGCTCCATTGGGCGAAGTGCCAGGTAACGCCTGGGAGGCGTGAGCCTACGGCAAGTGCCACAGAAAATATACCGCCTGCTGACTAACAGCAATGCTTGTCAATAGGTAAGGGTGAAATGGTGCGGTAAGAGCGCACCGCGCCACTGGTAACAGGGGCGGCAGGGTAAACCCCACTTGGAGCAAGATCAAATAGAGAAGCAGACGCGCGGCCCGTGCGGCTTCTGGGTAGATTGCTTGAGCTGCAGGGCGACCTGTAGCCTAGATGAATGACTGTTCACGACAGAACCCGGCTTACAGGCCAACTCTTTCTTATTACAATTTCAACCCAGCAACACCATCAGCACACCTGCCTTTTACACAATCCCTACGCGCAACACCCTACTGTTTTTTATACTCACTCTCGCGTCTTTTCTTTCGACTGTATGCGTGAACACACGCATTGCCTAGTCACATTTATGCAAAAAAAACGGCTATCTCATTAACTATAAAACGCCCCAACACAGTATTTTTCAGAAAAAATACACATCACCTCTTACTAGCAATTTAATTCATGCACTTTATCAACTAATCAATCCACCTTATTGATTAATCGTATGAATTTATTTTTTTACTTTTATCCCCCAAAATTAACCATAATCATTGCTGTAAGTCATTGTCAAAAAAGAAAGAATTTTAACGAAATGATTCTTGACTAAGTTCATTTTGAATTCTATAGTGGTCAATATGTGGAGAAAAGTGGCGTTTAATTGATGAGATATGGTTTTTTTATCAAGCAATGGGGTAAGATTTGTTTCGCGGAATTAGCACGCTTAATTTAGATGATAAAGGACGCATTGCGATGCCAACGCGGTATCGTGAAAACATCCATGCGTGTTGTGATCGTCAATTAATTATCACCGTTGCAGTAAATGAACGTTGCCTTGGTGAACTAGGTTGCTTATGGCTTTACCCATTACCTGAATGGGAAAAGCTAGAAAACACCATTAGCCAATTACCCACCTTAAACAAAATGGCAGGCAAACTACGCCGATTTTTAATTGGTAACGCCACTGAATGCGACATGGACGCACAAGGTAGGTTGCTATTGCCAGAAAAGCTACGAACATTTGCCAATATGGATAAAAAACTTGTGTTGGTTGGTCAGCTTAATAAATTTGAAGTGTGGAATGACTCGGCATGGCAAGCCAAAGAACAAGCGTGGATGACAGAAGATGACAACGATGGCTTAGCAGAATTAGGGACATTATCGTTTTAAACCAGTGAGGATGCGCTATTGGAACACCGACCCGTCATGCTTGCAGAAGCATTAGAGCAACTTGAGTTAAAACAAGACGGCCTCTACATAGATTGTACATTTGGGCGTGGCGGTCATAGCTCTGCACTATTAAAGTCTCTTGATAGCACTGGAAAATTAATTGCATTTGATCAAGACATCACTGCGCATACCTCTGACGCGGCGATAACTTTGGCACAAGACAACAGATTTACCTTACTACACAAGCCGTTTTCAACCTTACAATTAGCCTGTCAGCAGCTTGGCATTGAAGGAAAAGTCAATGGCATACTGATTGACTTAGGCGTGTCCTCGCCGCAACTTGATAACGCAGAACGTGGCTTCAGTTTTTTAAGAGATGGCCCCTTAGATATGCGGATGAACACCACACAAGGTCTAACTGCTGAAGCATGGTTAAAAATTACCAGTGAATCAGCAATAGTCAAGGTGTTATTTGACTATGGTGAAGAACGCTTCGCTAGAAAAATTGCTAAAGCCATCATAACAACGCGCGAACACACGCCACTTGTGTCCACAAAACAATTGGCAGATATCGTTGCTAATGCTGTGCCTTTCCATGATCGGCATAAACATCCTGCAACCCGAACATTTCAAGCAATACGCATTGCCATCAATGCCGAACTTGATGAATTAACAGCCGTTTTAGATCAGGCAATTCAGGTTTTAAGGCCTGGCGGACGTTTAGTTGTGATTAGCTTTCATTCCTTAGAAGATCGTCTTGTAAAGCGTTTTTTTAGAGCCGAGTCAGGTGCAAAATACAACCCTGGCAGATTTCCTATTCGGGAAAGTGATATTTGCAAAGGTGCTTTAAAAACATGTGGCAAAGCGATTAAAGCAAGTGCTGAAGAGCTACGGCATAATCCTAGAGCACGCAGTGCCATAATGCGTGTCACAGAGAAAATGTAAATGAACACTTTTCGCCTTTGGGGTATAGGCACCTTATTTTTAATACTACTAGGCTCGGCGTTAACAGTCATTTTTTGTAAATACCATTCACGCCTGCTTTTTATGGAACTACAGCAACAAGAAAGTGCGCTTGATCAATATGAAGTTGAATGGGGACAAATGCAGTTAGAACTCACTATGCTGACTGAACACAATAGAATTGAACAATTTGCAGTAGAAAACTTAAAACTTATTATTCCTTTGCGTGAAAAAACCATTTATCTAAAACCTGCAAACTAAAAAGCCATGCTGGATTTAAGAATCACCACAACAAAATCTAAGCCCCAAGCGAGCAATGATTTTTCTTTTAGAAAAACATTCTTATTGGGCTTTATGCTGTGTTGCATGACGCTATTAATAAGCCGCGCTTTTTATTTACAAGTTATTGAAAAAGATTTTCTTCAAGACCAAGGTGACGACAGACACGTTGACGATATTGTTATCCCTGCCTATCGCGGCATGATTAAAGACAGAAACGGAGCGCCCTTAGCCGTTAGTACGCCTGTAGAATCAATTGCTGTTAATCCAAGAGAACTCATCACTGACGATAAAAATAGACTCAAACAACTTGAAAAAGAATTTAGAAAAAAACAACAATTACTCAAGCTGTCTGAGACCGATAAAGCCCAAATATTAAACGATTATCGCAAAGAAAAATCGTTAACCATTAAAACTATCGAAAACCTTCTGCATTTACCCTCAGGAAAAATAACACAGTTATTAAATGAAAAGCCCTTACGCGCCTACGCTTATCTTGCTAGAAGCATCAACCCCGAATTAAGCGAAAATATTAAAGCGTTAAAATTAACGGGGGTTTATTTTGAACGCGAATTTAAACGTTTCTACCCTACAGGCAGTGTATCAGCCCATCTTGTCGGCTTTACCGATATTGAAGAAAAAGGGCAGGGCGGCATGGAGTTAGGCTATGAAAATGTCCTTAAAGGTATCTCTGGCAGTAAGCGTGTAATTAAAGATGGTCATCGCCAAATTATTGCTGATGTAGAAAATATAAAAGAACCTGTTAACGGCAAAGATATTGTTCTAAGCATCGATCAACGTATTCAATACCTTGCCTATAAAGAATTACAGCGCGGTGTGACTGAAAATCAAGCAAAAACTGGCACTGTCGTTGTCCTTGATGCCAAAAATGGCGAAATATTGGCTGTTGCCAATCAACCTTCATTTAACCCTAATACGCGAAAAGAAATAAAAGAATATTTTTATCGCAATCGAGCATTAACAGAAGTGTTTGAGCCAGGCTCAACAGTAAAGCCCTTTGTTGTTGCCGCGGCTTTAGATGGTGGCTATGTCAAACCCACCGATGTCTTCGAGACTCATGGTAGCTTTCAAATTGGTCGTCACCAAGTAAAAGACGTGCACAATTACGGCACCCTTGACTTAACCCATGTGATCAAAAAATCTAGCAATATTGCCGTCAGCCAAATGGCCTTAAAAATGCCGCCAGATTATTTTTGGAACATCTATCACCGTCTTGGCTTTGGCGTTTCTGCCGGCACTGGTTTTGTGGGTGAAGCCAATGGCATTTTATTAGATTATCATCGCTGGCATGATTTTGAGCGCGCCACCCTATCTTTTGGTTATGGCATGAATGCCTCGGCATTACAGCTTGCTCGCTCCTACACTGCGCTTGCTGATGATGGCATATTGCATTCTGTAAGCTTACTCAAACGCGATGAAGATATTGATCAACAACGTGTCTTCAGCACAAAAACAGCTCGACGAGTTCGTGCCATGATGGAGCACGTTATCATGGAAGACGGCACCGCGTATGAAGCCAGAGTAGATGGCTACAGCGTTGCCGGCAAAACGGGTACGGTTAAAAAATCAGGGGGTAAAAGCGGCTATCTTGATAAAAAATATTTCTCAGTATTTGCAGGCTTTGCCCCTGCTAAAAATCCTCGTTTGATTATTGTCGTCATGATTGATGAGCCCTCTGCTGGTCAATATTACGGCGGCTTAGTGTCGGCTCCTGTTTTTTCTAAACTCATGTCGGGTGCGTTACGCATTCTTAATATCGCGCCTGACAAAGAAGAAACCATGCCTATTTTACTCACGCAAGCACCTTAATTGGATGGGTAATTACTATGCAACTCGCCACGCTATTTCAAAAATTATCTGCACTTGAGCCCCAATCTCAAGCTTATAACAGATTAAATATCAATAACTTAAGTATTGATAGCCGCACCATTAGTCATCATGATGTGTTTATTGCCTTAACAGGCAGCCAACAGCACGGCTTGTATTTCGCCGAACAAGCCATTAACAAAGGTGCTGCTGCGATTTTATATGATCCAGAGCAAGATGGTCGGCACTTAGCCAGCACCATTAGCGCAATTCCTACAATTGCAGTGCCAAACTTAAGCACACAACTTGGCCTTATCGCCGCCAATTTTTATGGCTGGCCAACAGACGCATTAACGCTAGTTGGCATAACGGGCACCAATGGTAAAACTTCGTGTACACAATTCTTACATCAACTAACCGAACATAGCGGCGTTATTGGCACCTTAGGCTGGGGTGATCGACAGCAACTTCATGCTACGCAGCACACCACACCTGATGCCTTAACATTACAAAAAATATTTTCTAGCTTTAAAAACAATCACCAACATACCGTATTTATGGAAGTGTCCTCACACGCCATAAGTCAACACAGAACCAGCGGCCTTCCCTTTGAAGGCATCGTCTTTACAAATATCACCCGTGATCATTTAGATTACCACTTAACGTTTTCAGCCTATTGCAACGCAAAACTACAATTGCTTGATACGCCTGACCTACGCTTTGTGGTGATGAATCTTGATGATGAACTCGCCTCCAAAATTATTTCACGCACTCCTGCAACGGCAATACTTTGGAGCACCAGTTGCACGGGTAAAACCCTGCACACTGCAACCAGTCTCGTTGCAACACAGCTTCGCCAAACCCCGACTGGCATAGCATTTGACGTTCATCTTGATCAACAGCAACACCATCTTAGTTTACCGTTGTATGGCTTATTTAATGTGAGCAACTGTCTGCAAGTATTAGCCGTATTGCTCGCAAAAGGCATGAGTTTTTCCGTAGCCTGTCAACAGCTGAAGAACTTACAACCCATTCAGGGGCGCATGGAGCGTTTGGGCGGACACGATCAGCCCCATATTGTCATTGATTATGCCCATACCCCCGACGCCTTAGAAAAAGCATTAAGTAGTTTACGCGCACATTGTCAGCACCGGCTTTGGCTGGTCTTCGGTTGTGGCGGCAATCGCGATCAAGGCAAACGTCCATTAATGGGCGAATGCGCTTCACGCTTTGCTGATCAAATCATCCTTACCGATGACAATCCCAGAGATGAGGCGAGTGAACAGATTATTGCCGACATTATGACTGGCTGCGAGCACCAAAAAACACGTGTTATCGCTAATAGAGAACTCGCCATTCATTATGCAATTGCTCATGCCAGCCCCAAAGATTGCATTTTAATCGCGGGCAAAGGGCATGAAGATTACCAAGAGAGTGCCGGTGAACGCTTTCCCTTTAGCGATAAAGAATGCGCACTGCACGCCTTAACCCAAACCTATCCAGCATTGGGCTAAATAACATGACTCTTTATTTAAGTGCTTTAGCTAAACAACTCTCTGGGCAACGGGTGGGTGCAGATGTGGCGATCACCTCAGTCAGCATTGATTCAAGATCACTGCAAGCAGGTGATGTGTATATTGCAATTAAAGGACACCAACACGATGGCCATGCCTTTTTAGCTGAAACAGAACGCGCTGGTGCCTGCGCTGCGATCATCGAGGCAAGCTCAACTACGCAACTCACTATTCCTCACCTAATCGTAACTGACACGAGGATTGCACTGGCACAACTGGCCACACTTTGGCGACAACACTTGCCTGCCTGTACCGTCATTGGGATAACGGGTAGCAATGGTAAAACCACCGTCAAGGAAATGACTGCGGCGGTCATGGGCGACGCCAGCACCGTACTGTATACCCAAGGTAATTTAAACAACGCAATTGGCGTTCCCCTTACTTTATTACGCCTAACTCAGGCACACCATTACGCAGTAATTGAAATGGGCGCTAATCACCCAGGTGAAATTGCTTTTGTTAATACCTGCGCTCACGCCGATATTGTCATCATAACTAATGCCGCTAACGCACACTTAGCAGGCTTTGGCGATGTCGCTGGCGTTGCAAAAGCGAAAGGTGAAATTATTAGTACGCTTAACCCAGAGGGCATCGTCATTTTAAATCGTGATGATGCTTATTTTGATTACTGGCAAACGCTAGCAGGTAGTAGAAAAATACTGTCTTTTGGGCTACATAATCAAGCGGATATAAGAGCAGAGCACATTCAAAGCAGCATTCAGGCGCAGCAATTTGTGACGTCTTTTGAGCTCATTAGTGCAGGGCAGCGCTATCACTGCACCCTCGCGTTAGCAGGTCAACATAACGTCTTAAACGCCTTAGCCGCGTGCGCCGTAGGTCTGGCGGCAGGTATACCCATCGCAACATTAATAACTCGATTAAAAAAAGTTAATTCAGTTACTGGGCGCTTACAAGCTTTAGTTGGCAGGCAAGGGCAATTAATCATTGATGATACTTATAACGCGAATGCCGATTCCTTAGCTGCCGCACTAAATGTTTTACAACAATGCCCAGGACACCCTTGGCTGGTTCTCGGTGCCTTTGGCGAATTAGGGCCAGCAAGTGCTGAACTTCATTATGATCTGGGTTTACAGATAAAAAAGAGTGGGGTAATGCGCTTATTTGCAGTGGGTGACGATTGTCAACACACGGTAGCAGCCTTTGGCGAAGGCGCCCAGTATTGTCACAACCACGCTGAACTCATGACGCAATTAAACAACGCCTTAACTGGTCAAGAAACACTTTTAATTAAAGGCTCGCGATCACAAAAGATGGAACACATCGTGGCATCACTCGTTGAAAACTTTAGGACATAAACAATGCTACTTTATTTAACTGATTATTTAATGAGCTTTAACAGTGGCTTTAGAGTATTTCACTACCTCACGTTTAGAGCCATTTTAGGCGTGCTGACCTCGCTGCTCATTTCTTTCATTATTGGTCCTGTCATGATTGAAAAATTACGCGGCAACAAAATTGGTCAAAGTATCCGCGAATTAGGCCCGCAGTCACACTACGAAAAAGCCGGCACCCCCACTATGGGCGGCACCTTAATTCTCGTCGCCATCACCATTACCACCTTAATTTGGGCGGACTTAAGTAACCGCTATATTTGGGTCATCTTATTAGTCACCTTAGGTTTTGGTGTGATTGGCTTTATCGATGATTACAAAAAAGTCATTAAACGCAATAGTGACGGCTTGTCTGCAAAAGCAAAATACTTAGGACAGTCGATTATCGGTTTAACTGCGGCCTTGTTTTTATACCAAACCGCCACGCTACCTGCCGAAACAGAATTTATTGTGCCTTTTTTCAAAAGCATTGTTTGGCAAATGGGCTGGGTATATGTGTTGCTCAGTTATTTTGTCATCGTGGGTACCAGTAATGCGGTCAACCTAACCGATGGTTTGGATGGTTTAGCGATCATGCCGACGGTAATGGTTGCGGGTGGTTTAGGTATTTTTGCTTACTTATCTGGGCACAGCGAGTTTGCTCAATACCTAGCCATTCCCTACCTCCCTAATGCGGGTGAACTTATTGTATTTTGTGCCGCGCTTATTGGTGCAGGTTTAGGCTTTCTCTGGTTTAACACCTATCCTGCAATGGTCTTTATGGGTGATGTCGGAGCACTTGCCTTGGGTGCGGCCTTAGGCGTACTGGCTATTCTGGTAAGACAAGAATTAGTCTTGGTGATTATGGGCGGCGTTTTTGTGATGGAAACTTTGTCGGTCATTATTCAAGTCGCCTCATTTAAATTAACGGGTAAGCGCGTGTTTCGAATGGCCCCCATTCATCACCACTTTGAATTAAAAGGCTGGCCCGAGCCACGTGTCATTGTACGGTTTTGGATAATCACCGTGATTTTAGTATTAATTGGTTTGGCAACATTAAAATTGAGATAAGCATGCCTACTGCAACACATTCTTTATTAAAGAAACATTTTAATTTAGACCCAACCTCCGCAAAAATTTTAGTGGTGGGATTAGGGTCTACCGGCATTTCTGTGGCGCGTTATCTAAAAAAAATGGGCTATCAATTTGCAATTATTGACAGTCGAAAACATCCCCCGTTAATGGAAGAGTTTTTTAATTTAATGCCTGACACGCCCGTATTTACAGGTGGTTTTGATGATGCGGCGTTTAAAGTTGCCACACATCTGGTCGTCAGTCCTGGTTTATCGCTCAATGAAAAATCCATCATAAAAGCAGTGGCTAATGGCTCAATCGTGATGAGTGACATTGATTTATTTGCCTGCTCAGTACAAACCCCAATAATTGCCATTACTGGTTCAAACGGCAAAAGTACAGTAACAACCATGTTGGGTGATATGGCCAAAGCCGCAGGAAAAAAAGGCGTGATTGGTGGCAATCTTGGTGTGCCTGCACTGGATTTGCTTAATGAAGAAGCTGAGCTTTATGTCTTAGAACTGTCTAGCTTTCAATTAGAACGCACCTCCACACTTAACGCTAACGCAGCGACCATTTTAAATATCAGCCCCGATCATCTTGACCGCCACAGTTCGGTTGCTGAATACGCACGAGAAAAACAAACTGTTTTCAATGGCGACGGCGCAATGGTTATTAATATTGATGACCCAATTGTCAACAGCATGATTGAAGCACAACGTAAAACATATACCTTTTCAATCAAAACCACCGCTGATTTTTATCTAACACAGCAGCCCGCTTGCGAAGGCGATAGGCACACCACAGAAAACGAATACTTAATGTTTCAAAACCACGCATTATTAGCCCTAAATGAGCTTCCGTTAGAAGGTCGTCATAATGCTGCCAATGCTCTTGCTGCACTTGCTTTAGGTCATGCCGTGGGCTTGCCTTTTCCAGCAATGTGCGACGCTTTAAAAAAATTCAAAGGCTTAGAGCATCGTATGCAACGGGTGGCTATTTTAAATGGCATCACGTGGATTAATGACTCCAAAGCCACCAATATTGGTGCCTGCATTGCGGCACTGGAAGGTTATCAAACTAAAGTAATCTTAATTGCTGGCGGCGACGCTAAGGGCGCCGATATGAACGAGCTTGCACCCATTATTCAAGAAAAAGCCAAGGCGTTAATTCTCATGGGTAAAGACGCCGCGTTATTTAATGATGCCTTAATTGATACCACACTACCCATTTATCATGCTGAAAACATGCAACAGGCTGTTCATCTAGCGGCACAATGTGCCCACTCAGGCGATCATGTGTTGTTATCACCAGCGTGCGCGAGTCTTGATCAATATAAAAATTATCAAGATCGTGGCAATAAATTTTCTAAAGCCGTCTTAGCCTTAGCACATTAAGCACAATGATAACGCGCACAAAAAAAACTAAAGCATCTCGACTCGGACAATTTCATTTGGATACGTTCTTGTTAACAGTCTGTGTCAGTTTACTATTGATCGGCTATGTGATGGTGACCTCATCATCCATTCATATTGGCACTAAACAACTTGATAATATGTGGAATTACCCACTTAAGCAGCTTATCCATATTGGTTTAGGCGTAGTTATGGGCAGCACTATCGCCACCATACCCATGCGTAAATGGGAAAAACTTGGTCCAGTGTTATTTTTATCAGGACTGGCACTACTGGTTATTGTCATGATTCCAGGCTTAGGTATTAAAGTTAATGGCAGTACGCGCTGGTTATCATTATTAGGTTTAAGAATTCAAGTGTCAGAAGTCGTTAAATTTTTTGCCGTTATTTACATGGCTGGCTATATTACCCGACACCGCGAATCCATTCGTAACATAAGCGTTGCACTGTTTAAACCGTTAGCCTTGTTTGTTATTGCCAGCATCTTGTTATTAATGGAACCAGATTTTGGCTCAGCCGTGGTCATTTTAATGATAGCCATGGGCACCATGTATTTAGCAGGCGCAAAACTTGGTCAATTTATTCTATTGTTTGCTGGCTTAGCGGGCATGGCGGCTATGTTAGTTATTTTTGAACCGTACCGAATGATGCGTATTACCAGTTTTTTAAATCCTTGGGCTGATCCTTTAAACTCTGGATTTCAATTAGTACAAGCCCTTATCTCCTTTGGACGCGGCGAATTAATCGGCGTTGGCTTAGGCAGTGGTATTCAGAAATTATCGTATTTACCCGAAGCCCATACCGACTTTTTGTTCTCCGTGATTGCCGAAGAACTTGGTTTTCTTGGCGTTATCTCTGTCATTGGTTTATTTGCTTTATTTTTAACACGCGCCTTTCAGATTGGTGCTAAAGCTGAAGCAATGGGCGAGGATTTTTCCGCCTATATTGCGTATGGCTTAGCTATTTGGTTTGGCTTTCAAGCCTTCGTCAACATGGGCGTAAATATGGGCATGTTGCCCACCAAAGGCTTAACCTTACCCCTAATGAGTTATGGCGGTGGCAGTATGATGATTATGTGTTGTGCATTAGGTTTGTTATTCCGTGTTCATAGCGAAAGTGCAGAAATTAATGCCAACTCTCTACCCACACCACGGGTTAAAGCGAAAGCAAGGATAACTCATGACTAAACGTATCCTCATTATGGCAGGGGGCACTGGCGGCCATGTTTTTCCAGCCTTAGCCGTTGCCGACTACTTACGCGAACAACACTGGCAGGTCAGTTGGTTAGGCACTCAAAAAGGGCTTGAAAGCCGCGTTATTCCCGCTCATGGCATAGCAATCGATTGGCTTAGCGTTTCTGGTGTGCGTGGTAAAGGCGTGCTCACCAAGCTCAAGGGGCTTCTTAATCTAGTGACCGCGTGCTGGCAAGCACTATGCATCCTACGAAAACGTAAACCTGATGTGGTTTTAGGAATGGGCGGGTTTGTGGCGGGGCCAGGCGGCTTAATGGCAAAATTACTTGGCATCCCACTGGTGATTCATGAACAAAATAGAATTCCAGGTACGACGAATAAAATCCTCGCCAAGTTTGCCAATCAGACACTGGAAGCGTTTCCAAATAGCTTTGCCACATCTGTTCACGCACACTGTACAGGTAATCCGTTGAGAAAAGACTTTGTAGCGTATGCCGCGCACCCAGAAAAGACAGTAACATCAGCCCTTCACTTGTTGATTATTGGCGGCAGTCAAGGCGCACAAATCTTAAACGAAATCGTGCCTGATGCGCTTGCAAACATACCCACAATTCAAGTGAAACACCAAACTGGCTCCGTTATGGTTGAGCGTGTTAATCAGCACTATCAACGCTTAGGCATACAGGCCGAAGTTAAGGCATTTTATGATGACATCATCACCGCTTATGCCTGGGCTGACCTCATTATTTGCCGCGCCGGTGCCATGACTGTTAGTGAAGTTGCTGCACTCGGGCTGCCGGCTATTTTAATCCCTTTACCTAGTGCAATTGACGATCATCAAACCGCTAATGCACGCTATTTAACTGAAGCCAATGCAGGCGTATTACTTATGCAACAACAGCTTACACCAGAAACTCTCGCTGAAAAAATCCATCTGGTCATGGCTAACCTAAGCCAGCTAAGTGAGGCCGCAACACACTGCGCACGCCTTGACGCCACCGAAAAAGTAGCTCAGTTTTGCGTACAGGCGGCACACGCATGAAAATACCTACTATTCGTTCAATGGTACAGTCCTTAGGCAATATCCAACGTATTCACTTTATTGGTATTGGTGGCACGGGCATGAGTGGGATTGCCGAAGTATTATCAAACTTAGGTTATCAGGTGTCTGGCTCTGACATTAAAGAAAGCAGTGTCACTCAGCGCTTAGCGGAATTAGGCGTAAAGATTTTTATAGGCCACCAGCGCGACAATATTACTAATGTTGACGTTGTCGTCGCGTCAAGCGCTATCGATCACCATAACGAAGAAATCGCGGCAGCTATTGCACACCGAATTCCTGTTATTCCACGTGCGGAAATGTTGGCTGAATTAATGCGTTTTCGTTTTGGTATTGCCGTTGCCGGCACCCACGGAAAAACCACTACCACCAGCTTAACAGCAAGTATGTTAGCTGAAGGTGGCTTAGATCCTACCTTTGTTATAGGTGGCAGACTTAACAGTGCTGGCACTAATGCAAAATTGGGCTTAGGTCACTACTTAGTTGCGGAAGCTGATGAAAGCGACGCCTCATTTCTTTATTTACAACCGATGATTGCAGTGATTACTAATATTGACCAAGATCACATGGCAACCTATGAAAATAATTTTCAACGCTTAAAAGATACCTTTATTGAATTTTTACATCACTTACCCTTTTATGGCTTAGCCGTCCTTTGCCTTGATGATGAAGGTGTAAAAGAGATTTTACCCAAAGTATCCAAGCCAACGCTTACTTATGGTGTTGATGAGCTAGCCGATGTTCGCGCAATCAATATTAAGCAAGAAGGCTTACAAACACACTTCACTGTACTGCGTCGCGGTGATTATCCAGACTTACAGGTGACCTTAAATATGCCAGGTTGGCATAACATGCTAAATGCTTTAGCTGCAATTGCAATTGCCACCAAATTACACGTTGACGATCGCGCCATTAGCGCAAGCTTAAGCAGCTTTAAAGGGATTGGGCGCCGCTTTCAACATAGCGTAATTGAATTACCTACACTGGGTAGCATTCCACTCGTAGATGATTATGGGCATCACCCAAGAGAAATTGCAGCAACCTTAGAGGCCTTAAGACAAGCGTGGCCAAACAAACGTGCCGTAGTGATATTTCAACCACACCGTTACAGTCGCACACGAGATTTATTTGAAGATTTTGTCCACGTACTCTCTAGCGTTGATGTGCTGATTTTGATGGACGTGTACTCCGCAGGCGAAACGCCTATTCCTGGCGCTGATGGTCGTGCCTTAAGTCGTGCGATACGGATACGCGGACAGGTTGATCCCGTATTTATTGAAACATGGGAAGAATTGCCTGGCTTATTAAAAAGAATTATGCAAGCAAACGATGTCATTTTAACAATGGGGGCAGGTAATGTTGGACACATCGCACCACAGTTACCGGCACTTCTACAACAAGAATGGCAGGCCCAATGAGCTTAACGGGACAATTATTAGTCAATGAAAAACTGGCCAAATACACCAGTTGGCGTATAGGTGGGCCAGCAGATTGCCTGTACTTGCCTGAAAATAAAGTCGACCTCATTGCCTTTATCCAACATCTACCCCACGATGAACCGCTGTTTTGGTTAGGGCTTGGCAGTAATGTACTTATCAGAGACGGTGGACTACGCGGTACTGTTATCAACACTAAAAATCGTCTAAGAACACTTCGCTTAACCGACGACGGCAAAGTCTTTGCGGAAGCAGGCGTTCCGTGTGCGCATATCGCCAAGTTTTGCAGCGAACACGGCTTAATCGGTGCAGAATTTTTCGCAGGCATACCTGGCACCTTAGGCGGAGCCCTCAAAATGAATGCCGGTGCTTTTGGCTGCGAAACCTGGCAAATTGTTGAGAGCGTTGAAACAATTAATCGCAGTGGCGACGTTTCAATAAGAATGCCCGAAGAATTTACCATCAACTATCGCTCGGTCAATACGCTGCACAACGAATGGTTTTTGTCGGCACAATTAAGCCTTACTCTTGGTGATAGCCTAGCAAGTCAACAAAAAATCAAGCAATTATTGGAACAACGTAGCAAAACGCAACCGACCAATCAACCCAGTTGTGGCTCGGTATTTAAAAATCCAGAGGGTGATTTTGCCGCACGCTTGATCGAACAATCAGGGTTAAAAGGTTATTGCCTTGGTGGCGCGTGCGTATCACCTAAACACGCTAATTTTATTATCAACATGGGCAGTGCTACCGCTCAGGATATTGAAGATTTAATCACTTACATACAAACCACCGTGCAACAACAGCATGGCATTAGTTTACACACCGAGGTCTATATGGTTGGCGATAGCGTCCCCCAAGCACACCCAACAACATCAATCAGCACCTCAGAGTTTGGGCGTGTTGCTGTTGTCATGGGCGGCAGCGCAGCAGAACGCGAAATTTCTCTACGTAGCGGTCAAGCTGTGTACCAAGCCTTAAAAGAGCAAGGCATACAAGTCGAAGCAATTGATTTACACGACCAGCCAATTGAAACCTTACGCTCCCTTAAGGCAGATAGAGTATTTAATATTATTCATGGTCGTGGCGGTGAAGATGGTGTCTTACAAAGTATTTTAGAGGTGATGAAACTACCTTACACCGGCAGTGGCGTGCTCGCGTCCGCTTTAACCATGGATAAACTAAAAACTAAGCTATGCTGGCAAGGCGCGGGCTTACCCACCCCAAAATGGTTTCTACTCAAAACAACGGATGATTTGCATCAATGTGCAGAGAGCTTAGGCTTTCCTGTCATTGTTAAACCTGCCCAAGAAGGTTCCAGCATCGGCATGAGCAAAGCCAATACCGCAGATGAATTAGCGCAGGCTTTTATTCTTGCCAAGCAGTTTAATTGTGATGTGTATGCCGAACAATGGGTGTATGGTAAAGAATACACGGTTGCGTTATTACAAGAGGAAGCACTCCCTGTTATTCGCTTAGAAACTCCTCGTGCGTTTTATGACTACGAAGCAAAATATCAAGCCACCACGACCCAATACCATTGTCCAAGTGGTTTAGACGAACACACCGAAAGCGCCCTTAAGGCTTTGGCAAAAACAGCAGCAGAGGTCGTAGGCGTAACGGGCTGGGGGCGCGTTGATGTCTTTATTGACGACCATCAGCAGTATCAATTAATTGAAATTAATACGGTGCCCGGCATGACTGATCATAGCTTAGTGCCCATGGCGGCCGCACAAGCAGGTATCGATTTTGCGTCCTTAGTCAGGAGAATATTAGCCACCAGTATGACCTAATGAACAGCGTAGGTCTTAAAATCCTGATTATTGGCATGCTCGCACTCACCGGGCTAATTGGCTTATTTGCTTATAAAAATGAAAAACTGAAGTTCAATGTAAAAATCGCATCATTACCAATTAAATATGTTCGCACCGAAGGTGTTTTTCAATTTTTAACAAAAGATGAAATTAAAACTGCCTTGCAACCCTTGGTAACCACTGGTTTTTTTGAAGCCGATATGCAAGCTATTCACGAAACAGTTGCCCATTTACCGTGGGTAGAAACCGTCTCGGTAAAGCGTGTTTGGCCAGATACCATTGATATCAAAGTACGTGAAAGAAAAGCCTTTGTCCGCTGGGGCGAGCAACAATTAATGACGGAACAAGGCACGATTTTTACACCCAGCTCCATCCAAAAGCATGAACACTTACTGTTACTGGTTGGGCCGGAAGAACAACATGCCAAAGTATTGGAAATCATGAAAGGTATAAAAACCACCTTGGCAGATCAAAATTTTGAATTAAAGAAATTCACGATAAACGATCGCTGGGCATGGACGGTCAAATTAACCACAGAATTAACTATCCTTTTAGGGAGAGAAAATCAATTAGAAAAATTACAACGATTTTTAAAAACCTTACCGCTGCTCCCCACAGAACAACTAGATTCTATGGTCGTAGTAGATTTACGGTACCCCAATGGCTATGCCGTTTCATGGTTAACTGATAACCCTGAAATTGACTGGAAAAAAATTGCAAACGGTGAAAATAACACTCATGAATACTCACATTAAACGAACGAGTTAATAAAATGGCTAGAAATAGAACAGAACGTAATTTGATTGTCGGCTTAGACATTGGCACGTCAAAAGTTGCCGCAATTGTTGGTGAAATCAATAATGAAGGCAATATTGAAGTCATTGGGATAGGCAACTCATTATCACGAGGCTTAAAAAAAGGTGTGGTAGTCAATCTCGAATCAACCGTCATGTCTATTCAACGCGCCATTGAAGAAGCTGAACTGATGGCGGGCTGTCAAATTAAATCTGTCTTTGCTGGCATTGCGGGCAGTCACATCCGCAGCTTAAATTCCCATGGTGTGGTGGCGATAAAAGATCGCGAAGTCACTCAATACGATATTGATCGCGTCATTGATTCAGCACGCGCAGTGGCTATTTCTGCTGATCAAAAGATTCTTCATATTCTTCCACAAGAGTTTGTGATAGATCAGCAAGATAGCATTAAAGAGCCCATTGGTATGTCTGGCACTCGCTTAGAGGCTAAAGTTCACATGGTTACGGGCAGTGTGAGTGCGTCCCAAAACATCATTAAATGTATTCGTCGCTGTGGCTTAGAAGTTGAAGACTTAGTATTGGAACAATTAGCTTCATGTTATTCCGTGCTTACCGAAGATGAAAAAGAATTAGGCGTGTGTTTAATCGATATTGGTGGCGGTACCACTGACATTGCAATCTTTGTTGAAGGCGCGATCAAACACACTGCGGTAATCCCCATTGCTGGCGACCAAGTCACCAATGATATTGCCGTTGCCTTACGCACGCCCACCATTAATGCTGAAGAAATTAAGCGTAAATATGCGTGTGCCTTAACGCAATTGGCAGATATTAACGGAATTATTGATGTGCCCAGTATTGGTGATCGTTCGCCACGACAAATTACTGCACAAAATTTAGCGGAAATTATTGAGCCACGTTATGAAGAGCTTATGCTCTTAGTGCAAGCAGAAATTAGACGTAGCGGCAATGAAGACATGATTGCTGCGGGCATTGTCTTAACGGGGGGCAGTTCAAAAGTCATGGGTTTGATTGAATTAGCAGAAGAAATCTTCCACATGCCCGTGCGCATGGGTGGGCCAGAAAATGTAACGGGGTTAACAGAGGTTATAAAAAACCCTATGCACTCAACGGGGGTAGGGTTATTAATGTATGGGAAAGATCATCAAGGATTGACCAGAAGCATCGATGCGGAGGACGAGCATTGGATGGTGAAAATAAAAAGTTGGTTTCAAGGTAATTTCTAACGAATAACGTGCGTCTTAGGCAAATTTATCAGTTTCTTTATTATAAAATTGGAGTAGTGTGATGAATTATGAATTAGTAGATATGTATAGTGAAACAGCTGTCATCAAAGTTATTGGCGTGGGGGGCGGTGGCGGTAATGCCGTTAATCATATGGTTGGCAATCACATTGATGGCGTAGAATTTATTTGTGCCAATACCGATGCGCAAGCCTTAAGAAAATTAAACGTTAATACTATCATTCAGCTGGGCGTTGAATTAACAAAAGGCCTAGGTGCAGGCACCAATCCAGAAATTGGCAAGCACGCCGCACAAGAAAACAAAGAGCGCATCAAAGAAGTGTTAAATGGTGCAGACATGGTCTTTTTAACAGCAGGCATGGGCGGTGGTACTGGCACGGGTGCCATTCCAGTCATCGCCGAAATTGCCCGTGAAATGGGCATATTAACTGTCGCGGTTGTCACTAAACCCTTCTTATTTGAAGGTAAAAAGAAACAAGCCATCGCTGAGCAGGGCATTATCGAGCTGGAAAAATATGTTGATTCATTAATCACCATTCCCAATCAAAAATTATTACCCGTGTTGGGCAACGATGTCTCATTAATGAATGCCTTTAAAGCCGCCAATGATGTCTTACTCGACGCAGTGCAAGGCATTACCGAATTAATTGTTCACCCCGGCATGATCAATGTTGATTTTGCTGATGTGAGAACTGTTATGTCTGGCATGGGCGCGGCTATTATGGGTTCAGGCGCGGCTTCTGGTGAGAATCGCGCTCGCGTTGCTGCAGAAAAAGCGATTGCCTGCCCCTTGCTTGAAGACATTAATTTACAAGGTGCGCGCGGTATTTTAGTCAATATCTCCGCGGCCGATATGGGTATTGCAGAATTTAACGAAGTGGGTAACATCGTTCATGAATTTGCCTCAGAAGATGCCATCATTAAAATTGGTACCGCAATTGATCCGTCCTTAGGCGATGAAATTAAAGTGACTGTCGTGGCAACAGGCATGGGTTTACCTCCAGTAGCCGCCAAAGCTCCTATAAAATTAATGCACAAACCAACAAAAGTCGTCAATTATGATGACCTTGAAAAACCAACCATCATGCGTCAAGGTGTAAAACCAGAAACTAAAGAAGTACGTTTCGGTGCGCAACCTAAAAAAGAGGCGGATATGGATTACTTAGATATTCCTGCCTTTTTAAGACGTCAAGCCGATTAATAATCATACACAGTATAGATGCGCGCGAGCATTCAAGCTCGCGCTGCTCTGCATTCCTGACTTTTCCTGAACAAGCCATAGAAATTTACATCGACACGACAAATCGCTGAACAAAGCTTTTAAATACGCGTGTATTTCCTTACAATAGTTTTTTCGAATTTCCTACTTTTTCTCAACCCAAGTAAACACTTCATCACAGGTGTTCATTTACATTGAGTAAATCTATTTTGAGTGCTATGAAAAAAAACAATCTCACCCTCGGCATCCCTAATTTCTCTTATTCTGATTTATACGATGCACATCGCTTACATGATTTACTTCATGTTTTCGATACTTTTGTGCAGCAACATGACCCCCTATTGTTTAACAAATTTACTACCCTTCGCAACGCATCTGACACCGACTTTGAGCCTAAAGAGAAGTCAGAAATACTCGTTGCAATGGCACCGTATGTAGGTCAGTTTGTCGCCACGCTATTTAATATAACTGAGGTTCGTAACGCCCAACAAACCGCCATAAAAAACGAAATTGACAGCATTTATACCTATAAAAATGACGTTGTCGAAAAATTATCAGTGCGCTTTAAAGGACAAGAGACTAGCTCATGGGATCAACACGCGCTTACCGCAGACCTTGAAGCCATCATCATCAACGCATATCCAGAAGTTGCGCAGAACCCTGATGCCGAATACCGCACTGCTTATGTTGGCGCAAATGTTAGTCGTTTTGCACAGTATTTTCAGCAACTAGCAAAAGGCAAAACCTGCGCCAATGCCTTGCTTGAAAAAGAAGCCCTGAAGGTGCGCACATGCTTACAAGCCGCTAAGGAGCTAAGTCCCACGCTGACCGCAATGACTCAATTAACAAATCTCTCAGAGTTTGCCATACAGCTAATGGATGTCATTGCACGCTGGAGCTTCCTTGCCTTACACGATGACAATTATTGCCACTGGCTTAGTTTTAAATTTCCCCAAAAACGTGATTTTGAACAGTTAGTTAAACATGACACCATCGAGCGCGCTGGACACTCTGTATGGATGGGGTCACATAGAAGACACCGTGATGGTTTTAGCTTAACGGATACGCGCTATAACCAGCGTGAAGTGCTCTCTGAGGTTAATCACTGTATTTATTGCCACGAGCGCGACACAGATTCTTGCTCAAAAGGCATGCGTAATAAAAAAACCAATCTTTTTAAGCAAGATCCATTAGGCGAAACCACCATTGGCTGTCCGCTTGATGAAAAAATCTCTGAAATGCACCTTGTTAAAAGAGGTGGCGATAATATTGGCGCACTCGCTATCATTATTATCGACAACCCAATGTGCCCAGGCACTGGACATCGTATCTGCAACGAGTGCATGAAAGGCTGTATTTATCAAAAAACAGACCCTGTAAATATTCCACAAATTGAAACTAACGTCTTAACTGATGTACTGTTTATGCCTTATGGCTTTGAAATTTATAGTTTTTTAACGCGCTGGAATCCATTGAATGTAAACCGTCCACATATGCTGCCTTATAACGGCAAAAATGTATTAGTGGTCGGCTTAGGTCCTGCTGGCTATACAATGAGCCATTATCTTCTTAACGAAGGCTTTGCTGTTGTGGGCATTGACGGCTTAAAAATAGAGCCCTTACCTGAAGAATTAACGGGCAGCGATGCTCAATTACCCGAACCTATTGAAGATTTTAATAGCCTTTACGAAGATTTAGATAAACGTATCCTCGCAGGCTTTGGGGGCGTTGCTGAATATGGCATTACTGTCCGCTGGGACAAAAACTTTCTAAAAGTTATTTATTTAACCTTACAACGACGCGCCGCTTTTAGAAGCTATGGCGGCATCCGTTTTGGCGGCACACTTACCATCGACGATGCCTGGAACCTAGGTTTTCACCATATTTGTATTGCCACAGGCGCGGGCAAACCAACCATTATTGATATTAAAAACAATTTAATCCGTGGCATTCGTAAAGCCTCTGATTTCTTAATGGGCTTGCAATTAACGGGCGCAGCTAAAGCCTCTTCATTAGCTAACTTGCAAGTTCGTTTGCCTGCGGGCGTAATTGGCGGAGGCTTAACTGCCATTGATACCGCCACCGAGTTAATGGCTTACTATCCCGTACAAGTTGAAAAAATAGTGCATCGTTATGAAACCTTAGTCCATTCACTGGGCGAAGCTCACATCAGAAACCTTTACGATAAAGAAGAACAGGGCATCTTAGATGAGTTCTTAAGTCATGGTCAGCTAATTCGAGCAGAACGTGAACGTGCGAACAGTGCAGGCGAGACACCTGATTTTCAAACATTAATTAATCGCTGGGGCGGCGTAACCTTGTATTACCGAAAAGGCATTAATGATGCACCTGCATACCGTCAAAACCATGAAGAAATAGAAAAAGCCTTAGAAGAGGGCATTGCGCTTGCAGAAGGCATGTCACCAACTTCTGCATGGCAAGATGAATATGGCCATTTAAACGCCGTGGAATTTGATAAATTAGAACTAGAAAATGGGCGTTGGGTGTCAACACATCAAACACTTAATATCCCTTTGCGCAGCTTATACATTGCCGCAGGCACCTCGCCAAATACCATTTACGAAAATGAATATCCAGATTCTTTTGTGATGGATAAACAGTTCTACCAACGCTATGAACCTAACTGGCACGTGGATGGCATTGAATTAATCGCGATGAGTGACGAGACCAAACCCAAACTAGGCAAACCCGCGCCACTTACCTCATATCACAAAGACGGAAAATACATCAGCTTCTTTGGCGACAATCATCCAGTTTATGCCGGCAACGTAGTAAAAGCGATGGCCAGTGCTAAACATGGCTATCCTTATGTGGTCAAATTATTTGAACATGAATTAACCAAACTTAATCAGCATGATCAAGCCGAGCGCAACGAACACAGGAAACAGCTTTTTGCTACCTTAGATGATAAATTTACCGCGACCATTGTTGCCATTAACCGCTTAACACCTACTATTATCGAAGTGATAGTGAGAGCGCCATTAGCCGCAGAAAAATTTCATCCAGGGCAATTTTATCGCGTTCAAAACTTTGAACGCTACGCACCCACCGTCCACGACACAGTGCTAGCCTGTGAAGGCTTAGCCTTAACTGGCGCCGAAGTAGACAAAGAAAAAGGCACTATCTCCTTAATCGCATTAGAAATGGGCTCGTCCTCTAAATTATGTGCGACCTGGAATATCGGCGATCCTTTGGTCATTATGGGCGTAACAGGCACACCCACTGAAATTCCAAGCAATCAAACCATCTTACTTATTGGTGGGGGCTTAGGAAATGCTGTGTTATTTTCAATTGGTAAAGCGCTGCGTGCTGCGGGTAATAAAGTCATTTATTTTGCTGGCTACAAATTTACTCGCGATGTGTTTAAAACCGAGGATATCGAAGCTGCGGCTGATTTAATCATTTGGACAGTAGACAACACATCCCCTGATGTACACGCACTTCCAATCACTCGACCTCAAGATAAATCCTTTGTAGGAAATATTCTTGAATGTATGTTGGCGTATGCAGAAGGCAATCTAGGCGAACAAGCAATAGCCCTTGCTGATGTTGATCACTTAATTGTTATCGGCTCAGACCGAATGATGGCTGCGGTTAAAGAAGCACGCTTCAATAGTCTTAAACCATACTTAGCCAAAGTCAGTCATGCTATTGGCTCTATTAACTCCCCCATGCAATGTATGATGAAGGGGATTTGTGCTCAATGTCTGTGCAAACATATTGATAAAGAAACGGGCAAAGAATTTTTTGTGTACTCGTGCTATAACCAAGATCAAGATCTTGATAGCGTAGATTTTGTACACTTAAACGCTCGTCTAAAACAAAATAGTGTTCAAGAAAAGATGTCTAATCAATGGCTTGAGTTTATTACACACCAATAAGCTTAACCATTACGTGAACACATCATTTTTTTAGAGTAGCAAAGGATGCATTATCGGTCGTCAAGTGTAGGGCAGCTCTGCACTCGTCACCGATATTAAAAACACGGTAACTAGATCAGCCACTAAACCAATGATCCTACAGAGAGCCTTACTTTATGAAACACAATGACTTAATAGTTTTATCAATGTTAATCAGCACACTGATGGGATTAAATGGGTGCGCCTCTGATCAAAGCATTGCCCCCCCGAGTAATCAAATCATTTCTGGCGACCAAATGTTGCGCGACAGCCAAGCAATCGCTCAACTAAATAGTCAATGGAAAAAAGGCAAACAACTCATTGAGCAAGGCAATACTTTAGTCAGAGAAGGCCAAACAAAAATTGATGAAGGCAGTCGTTTAATTACTGAAGGTGAAAAAATTGTTCATGAAAGCGAAGAAAGTTACAAAAAAATAAAGCAATAATGTCATCGTTTCAGCGCAACACAGCAGTAAGTTTGATTACCAAAACACCTTATAAAAAAAGCAACAAGCTGATAATAAAAGCTTAAGTGCAATTATCTATACAATAATTTGCCTTATATTTACCTGCACTCACTAGCTAAGGATGAACTAAATAAACAAAAAAATTAAAATTAATTCACTATCGTAAAAAAGTAACAAAAGAGATTTAAACTAACTGAAAACTAGCATTGATGAAATGTCTTTTTATCAAGGTTAATTCATGAGTCACTACCTTTTTAAGTCACCCCATCCTTTAATCAACCTATGTAACGACCAACTATAATAATGAAAAAGTCTTATTTATAAATCTACGCTATACTTAAACACTATTAAGTACTGCAAAACCTCAAAAACTATAGTAAAAAATTATATATAATTCCAAAAACTTTGAATGTTACAACTTTAACCTTTACAAGTTTTTATTTTGAACAATTGAACATAATGGAGAAAACAATGGCAAGCATTCTTGCAGTTGACGATTCAGCATCAATGAGAAAAATGGTTACATTCACGTTGAAAAGTGCTGGATATGATGTAGAAGAAGCAGTAGATGGTGTTGATGCATTAGAAAAAGCACAATCTAAACAATTTGATTGCATCATCACAGATGTGAATATGCCAAATAAAGATGGCATAACACTAATAAAAGATTTACGTGCCATTGCTAACTATAAATTTACTCCAATGCTGACGCTCACCACAGAGTCGGGCATGGAAAAGAAAATGGAAGGTAAAGCGGCAGGAGCAACTGGATGGATTGTCAAACCATTCGATCCTGATCAATTATTAAAAACCTTAAAAAAAGTTTTGGGCTAAGTAGTCATTTCTTTTTAATTTAAACATAAAGGCACACAGGTAAGTTTATGTCTATCGATATGTCACAATTCCATCAAGTTTTCTTTGAAGAATGTTTCGAAGGACTGGAGGCCATGGAGGCTGGATTGCTGAATCTAAATATAGATGATATCGATCCAGAAGTGATAAACACCATTTTCAGAGGCGCTCATTCTATTAAAGGCGGGAGTGGAACCTTTGGATTTAATAATGTCGCAGACTTTACGCACATCATGGAAACATTACTTGATGAAATGCGTGATGGTCGTCGTCAAGTAACCCAAATAGCAATCAATATTCTTTTGGGTTCAGTGGATTGCTTAAGGGAAATGATCTCTTCAATACAAAATAAAGAAGAGGTCGATGAATCAAGAGTAGCTCAACATACTGCTGATTTAGATAATGAGTTAAATGGTGTGGCGGAATCAACCCCACCGCCAAGCCATAAAGTGAGTGCAGAAACAATAATAACTGAACCATCAGAAGTTATATCTGATTCTAGTGAAACCAGCGATACCAATGAAGAATCAGGTTGGAAAATTGCTTTTTGCCCTTATCTCGATCTTCTCAAAACGGGTAATGATCCCGTCAGAATGTTTAGAGAACTCTCTGAACTAGGCGAGTTAACATCACTAGCTAACATACAAGACGTACCAAGTTTATTCGAAATGGATCCAGAAGAATGTAATATTTCTTGGGATCTTAAAGTAATGGGCGATATTCCACTGGATGAAATTGAAGAAATTTTTAATTGGGTGGAAGGTGACTGTGAGTTAGATATCCAACCGATTGCCCCCAAACCAGTCAAAAAAATAGCCCCTCCCGTTAGTCAAGCTGAACCTGAACTTGACACTGAAGAGACTATCGCAACTCAAGCGAAGGAACCGCAGCAACCAACTCAGCCAGAAATTATTGTTGAACAAGCTGAAGTCAGCAAAGACATTGAAGCTATTCCAAAGCCTCCAACAACCGCGCCTAAAGAACCAAATAAAAAGGTACAGCTGGATTCAGATCAATCCAAACTGATCGTACAAGTTGCCAGCTCAATCAGAGTTGATACCTCAAAAATTGATGCCTTAATAAATATGGTTGGCGAAGTGGTTATCACCCAATCCATGCTTGGCTTGGTTGGGGAAAACTTCACTATGGACAAAGTCGATCAACTAAAAAAAGGCCTGGCTCAATTAGAACGCCACACCAGAGACCTACAGCAAAGCGTCATGAATGTACGCATGCTACCCATTAGCTTTGTTTTTAGTCGCTTTCCCAGATTGGTTCATGATATAAGCAGCAAGCTAGGCAAAAAGATTGAACTTAAATTGGTTGGAGAAAATACTGAAATTGATAAATCTGTGGTGGAATTAATCAATGACCCTCTTGTTCACTTAATCAGAAACAGCTTGGATCACGGCATTGAAATGCCCGCAAATCGAATTGCAGCGGGCAAACCAGAAACAGGAACCATTGAATTAAAAGCCTATCATCGCGGCGGACATATTGTCATAGAAATCATCGATGACGGGCATGGCATGGATAAAAACAAGTTAATTGCCAAAGCAGTTGAAAAAGGACTTATCGATGACAGCAGTGTCTTAACAGATAAACAAGCTTATGAATTAATTTTCTTACCAGGATTCTCTACCGCAGAAAAACTAACTGACATTTCAGGTCGTGGCGTAGGGATGGACGTTGTTAGAAGAAATATTGAAGCCTTAGGCGGAAATATAGAAATTTCTTCAGAATTAGGTCACGGCACAACCATTGCAATTCATTTGCCACTCACCTTAGCGATACTAGACGGTCAATCAGTAGCGGTCGGCGATGAAACCTATATTGTCCCTCTTGTTTCTATCATTGAATCAATTAACATCACTGAAAAAATGCTCAATAAAGTAGCCGGAAAAGGAGAAACATTCCGTCTACGTAATCAATACATTCCCATTATTAGGATGCATAAAATATTTAACGTACAACCAAGCTCCAAATCTAAAATGGGGGAGGGTGTTATTGTTGTCGCCGAAGGTCAAGGTGTTTTGTGTGGATTATTTGTTGATGATTTATTAGGTCAGCAACAAGTTGTAATCAAATCGCTTGAAGCAAACTATCGTAGAGTCGATGGCGTTTCAGGAGCGACTATATTAGGTGACGGCTCAGTTGCGTTAATTCTTGATGTGCCAGGCTTGGTTCGATTTTCAAATCGATAACTATTAATTAGCATTCCTTAACTCTTGTTATGAATAAAAATGTAACCCAAGAAGTTGAAAAAAAAGATAACGACCATGATCGATTCAGTAACAAAATCGATAATGCAGGTCAATACCTAAGCTTTACTTTAGGCAAAGAAGAATATGGCGTTGATATTCTTAGAGTACAGGAAATTCGTAGCTGGGAACCCGTATCAAGAATTCCTAACGTACCACCTTATGAAAAAGGTGTTGTTAATTTGCGTGGCTCTATCGTGCCGATTATTGACTTAAGAGAACGGTTTAAACTTAAATCAGCAGATTACACATTACTGACTGTGGTGGTTGTTTTGCAAATTGGTGATATCAAAAAAACCAGAACGATGGGCGTAGTTGTAGATTCCGTCTCAGATGTCATTACTGTAGATAAAGCACAAATACAAAGCGCACCAGACTTTGGTACTAAAATTAGTAATGAATTTATTAATGGCTTAGTCTCGGTAAATGAACGCATGGTCATGCTATTGGATGTCGATAAATTACTAAAACTTGAAGAATTAGATCAAACAGAAAATTCAGTTTTCTAGCCTTATGTTAGAAATAAGACCTGCTAGTAAAATACTCATAATACAAGCAAAGATACGCAAGCAATTTTATAGCGAAATAAAGGCCGAGCTATCGATAGATGTGCTTAGTTTCTTAAACTTACTTACAAATTGTTCACTCAACGCTGATGGCTTATACACAAAGTTAATTAGATCTCTATAATTAACCTAAAAATCACGTTGATTAAGTATTGAAGCTATAAAAATTCGCAACCGCCTTTATTGAAACGTAAGCATAATGATTTTAATGTTGCACAAATAAACCGTGAAAGCACTCTCTATGACGACTGATACTCAAGCAAATAATAATCCAATAAAGCAAAATCAAATTGAACAATTTCTTACGTTTCAACTTGCCGAAGAAGCTTATGGCGTTGATATTCTAAAAGTTCAAGAGATAAGAGGATGGGAAACAGTCCGCGTTATCCCAAACACACCATCTTTCATAAAAGGTGTATTGAATCTTCGTGGCTTAGTTGTTCCCATTGTTGACTTACGGGAACGTTTTTCTCTTGAAAAAAGTCAATATAATCATAAAACAGTTGTTATTGTGCTTTGTGTTAAACACTTAGACAGTACTTTTGTGATGGGCATTGTGGCCGATGCCGTCTCCGATGTTTTAGACATAAAAGTTGATGACATTAAAAAAGCGCCAAATTTTGGTACTAAAATAGATACTCGATATATGCGAGGAATGTACGTTCACCATAAAAATATGATTATGTTATTGGATGTTGACCGACTACTCAACCCAGATGAAATTGAGAGTATTGATAACTTGGAGTAAAGGGTGAAAGTTATCGCCATAATCAATCAAAAAGGCGGTGTAGGTAAAACTACCACTTCTGCCAATTTAGGCTCTGCTATTGCAGAGCTTGGTAAAAAAGTAACTATAATCGACCTTGATCCTCAAGGTCATTTGGCGGTGTCTTTAGGTGTACGAAAAAACCAAAGTGGTATTGATGAAGTTTTAACTGGCGAAAAATCGATACAACAACAAGTCATCTCCCTTAGCGATAATTTACAGATCATTACGTCTGGATTAAAACTTAAAGAAATTGAACAGTTGACAGAAAATAGGGCGCATCGCGGCGATTTGTTAAAGAATGCATTACATGAAAGCCTACAAGATCAAGACTATGTCTTCATTGATTGCCCGCCGTCATCAGGCTTACTTATTGTCAATGCATTATTTGCTACTGATGAAATAGTCATTCCAATGACTAGTGATTTTTTGGCTCTACAAGGTTTGTCCCACCTAATGGGCACTATTAAAAAATTTGAAAGTGTATTAAAAAAACAATATATCGCTTGGTTAGTTATTTCCCGGTACACCCCGAATAGAAAAATTTCAAAACAAGTGCTGAATATGTTGCTGACTTATTTTCCTAAACAGATTTTAGCAACAACGATTAAAGAGACTACCTTGCTCGCGGAATGCCCAAGCTTTGGGCAATCGATTCTTGAATACAGATCAGGAAGTCGCTCAGCAAAAGAATTTAGAAAACTTGCAATAGATTTTATGGAAGGCAGGATTATGTATGGCAAAAAATAATAACACTGTAGGTGATGACAATAATCTAATTGGTTACGATCCTCTCGCGTGGATGACGGAAGAGCTCCTTGAACAAGAAACCGTTGCAGAAGAAGAAAACACCATTAGCGTACAAGAATTTGAAGTAATTAAACCAAGTGGCTCTATTAAATTAGAAGCAGTGCTTAATATTCAAAATGTCACGCCGCTGCATGAAAAACTTAAAAACTCGGTTGCAGCCAATGATTTAATAGAAATAGAAGTTAGCGATGTGACGTCAATAGACACTACAACGCTACAATTGCTTGTTGCCTTGAAAAAGGAATCCATAAAATTGCAGAAAATTGTGATCTTTATTAATCCCTCACCAAGGTTTTTAGAATCAGCTAAATTATTAGGTTTACTTGAAATACTTGACGTCTAAATTCTCATAATTCTCATCAGGAAAACATAAAGGTAATCATTTCATATATGGCTGTACAAGAAAGAGAGCGTGAATTTAAATTTACCTTCGATGATTTTAATTTTCTAAGAACACTATCAAATCAATACTCAGGCATACAGGTCCCTGACGAACGTTTTGACATGTTTTATGCACGTCTATCAAAAAGAATACGACGCCTTGGTCTTACTGATTTTAAAGCCTATTGCGACTATTTAAACGAGCACCCAGAATTAGAATTTACTGAATTTATTAATGCCATCACAACAAATTTAACCTCTTTCTTCAGAGAAAATCATCATTTTGATTATTTAAAAGAAACCGTAATTCCTGAATTACTGATTAGAAATAAAAGCACTCAAAAAATTCGCGTCTGGTCTGCTGGCTGCTCAACAGGCGAAGAACCATACTCTATCGCCATTACTTTATTAGAAAATGTTCCAGCAAATTGGGATATAAAAATATTAGCTACTGACTTAGACACTGCTGTTTTAAGCACTGCCGCATTAGGCGTTTATACAGATGAACGTGTTACTGGAATCTCAGAAGACATTTTAAAAAAATGGTTTATGAGAGGTAAGTCTTCTCAATCTGGGTACGTTAAGGTTAATCCGCAATTACAAAAATTAATTAGCTTCAACCAACTAAATCTTATGGAGAAATGGCCAATGAAAGGTGGATTTGACTTCATTTTCTGCCGTAATGTTCTGATTTATTTTGATCGAGCAACTAAAATTAAATTAGCCCAGCGTTATTCAGATATTTTGGCAGATAATTCGTGGTTATTTATTGGCCATTCTGAATCATTAAATCAACTTTCAACTGAACTTGAATTGGTCGCATGTACCAGTTATAGGAAAATCAAGTAAATCAAATGAGTAAAAAGGAAAACATAAACAGCCCGTCCATTACGGGTTTTGAACGAATCAACCGATATTTAGATAATGTCCATGGGGTTGTTGCAGCCAAAATTTTACCTGGCGAATACTATGTCACCAAAGAAGATGAGCTTATAACAACCGTTTTAGGCTCATGCATTTCTGCCTGTATCAGAGATAAAGAGTCTGGGATTGGCGGTATGAACCACTTTATGCTTCCAGTGACAACATCAGACAAAATAAAAAAAAATAATGAAGCCGTGGTAGGAAATGCGACGCGTTATGGAAACTTTGCCATGGAACACTTGATTAATACTATTTTAAGCAATGGTGGTAAAAGAAAAAATCTGGAGGTTAAGGTGTTTGGTGGCGGTAAAATCATTCCTACACTTACCGATATCGGCATCAAAAATATTGAATTTGTTTTGGAATATATCGATACCGAAGGCTTAAATTTAGTATCGCAAGACCTAGGCAACATTTACCCAAGAAAAATAATTTATTTCCCAAAAACAGGAAAAGTAGGCATGAAGAAAATCCAAGACCTTCACAACACAACTATCGTACAAAGAGAAAGACAGTATTTTGATCACATTAAAAACGCACCTGTAGCGGGTGATGTCGAACTTTTTTAATAATTATATCTGTACACGTAATCAATAAGGCATGAAAAAAATAAAAGTACTCATTGTTGATGACTCTTTATTAATTAGAGAGGTGTTAACTGAAATTTTAAACTCTTCTCCTGAAATAGAGGTCGTTGGAGCGGCAGAAGATGCCTATGTTGCTCGTGAAATGATAAAACAATTAGATCCAGACGTACTAACTCTTGATGTAGAAATGCCTAGAATGAACGGAATTACTTTTTTACGTAATTTGATGCGTTTACGTCCAATGCCTGTGGTTATGATTTCAGCCTTAACGGAAAGCAATGCAGAAGTTACGCTTGAAGCTTTATCAATAGGCGCGGTCGATTTCATTGCAAAACCAGTCGTTAATGTTGAAAATACATTAAATGATTACTCTGATGATATTATTGCAAAAGTAATTATGGCATCCAAAGCTAATTTCAGGACAACATAATTATGGACACAAAAAAGATTAGTTTATTTTTACTATTAAACGAATGATTTAAGGTTCTTCTGATATGAATAAAATTCGAGTTTTGATAATAGATGATTCTGCATTAGTCAGAAAAATTTTAACTGAAGTCCTCACTTCTTCGCCTGATATTGAGGTTATAGGCACAGCAGCAGATCCCCTGATTGCTAGAGAAATGATTAAACAATTAAATCCAGATGTATTAACTCTGGATATTGAAATGCCCCACATGGACGGTATAACTTTCTTAAGAAATCTGATGCGTTTACGACCAACGCCTGTGATCATGATTTCAACATTAACTGAAAAAGGTGCCGAAGTCACTTTAGAGGCCTTGTCTTTAGGTGCAGTTGATTTTATTTTTAAACCCAAAGTTAATGTAGTCAAAACATTGAATGACTATGCTGACGAAATTATTGCTAAAATTAGGGTTGCTGCCAAAGCAAATGTCCGTAATATCAACTACAGACCAGTAAAATCAAAATCTGATGATATTGTTCCCAAAACAGTTCCATCGCCTAAATCACCTAATACTGACAATTCGAATACCATTATTGCCTTAGGCGCCTCAACTGGAGGTACTGAAGCAATTAAAGTGGTGGCTAAAGGACTCAACGCTGAAACTCCACCACTATTTATAACTCAACATTTACCCGCAGCATTTAGTGTGTCATTCGTACAACATGTTGACATGGTCACGGAAATGAAAGCAGGCATTCCTACTCATGGAGAAATTGCTAAAAAAGGGCATATTTACCTTGCACCAGGCGATAAGCACATGTTGGTAGTCAGGGAAAATGGTCAGTATGTCATTCATTTAAGCGATAGCGACCCCGTCAATAGACACAAACCTGCCGTTGACGTACTCTTTCAATCTATTGCTGAATGCGCAGGAAAAAATGCCATTGCTATCTTACTAACTGGCATGGGTGCGGACGGTGCTATAGGCATGAAGCAAATGCATGACTTGGGCGCTAAAACACTAATTCAAGACGAGCAATCGAGTGTTGTATGGGGAATGCCTGGAGCAGCTTATAAGCTAGGCTGCACCGATTATGTATTGCCCATAGACGACATTGCTAATCAAATTCAAACGTTAATAAAACAACTCAAACACAGCAATTAAAGAAGATAATCAATAGTTGGGTAGTAATTTAATTAACGAATTTCGATGATAAACCTTAACAACAAACAGCCTCCCTATGAACATTCAAACAAAATCTCAATTTGTTGCCGTAGCATCTATTACATCTGAATTAAGTGCGGTCATGGTCGTTGCTAAGGAAATATCATTAGCCGCAGCTAATGCTAAAGCAATTGCATTTAGAGCGGGAGACAAAGCAAAAGGATTCCAACCAATTACTGATTTCATTAACGAGCTAGCTAAAGAAACAATCGAGTTAGTCACCAGTATCAACGTTTACGCACTATCACTATACCAACTCACCGTTAATGAATATCGTAAAACAATAGCCTACAATAAATTTGAACTCATCACTGAATTATCAAAAGGCGCCGCCTATGCACGCTCTATGGAAGAGCCTCTTGAAAAAGCGAAAATCACCATGGAAAACTGTCAGCGACAATTTAAACGTGATGTAAAACAATTATTAGATCAGCTAGAAGCAGTTATGCATCATGCTAGAGCTGCACGAGTAATTGCTGCAAATTCAAGAATTGAAGCCTCTCAGGCAGGTGAATATCTACAAAGTTTACAAGCAGTAGCTGAAAGTGTAGATAAAGCAGCACATACCATTCACGATAATGTGCAACGTTGTAGAATCGCATTATCTCTTTATAGAAATAATTGAAACCATAAAGTAAGGCAGTGTCTCATGAAAATGACAAAAATATACGAAGGCTCACATCAATGGATTATGTTTGGTAGAGATGAAAACAAGCCTTCAAATATCATAGACAGCAACCAATATGCTGTAAGAACAGCTAATAAATGCTTATTAATGGATCCAGGCGGATCTGAATTATTTGCCCCGATGATGGCTGCTATTTTGCACCACGCTCCAGTAGAACAAATAACTGATTTGTTTGCATCGCATCAAGATCCAGATGTGATTTCATCATTAGGCTTATGGGATCAAGCCCTTTCAAATGCAAAATTACACGCGCCAGCCCTTTGGGAAGGTTTTATTCGTCATTTTGGTTGTGAATCAATTGAATATGTACCAATTCCAGATAATGGCGGAACTATAAAATTAGAAAATATTGAGTTGCAACTGATTCCTGCCCATTATTTGCATTCATCTGCTAATTTTCATGTCTATGATCCACAAGCAAAAATCTTAATGTCTGGAGATGTAGGCTCTGCATTGGAGCCGGCTGGCACGCCGATGTTTGTAGAAAACTTTGATTCACACATTGAAAAAATGAGATATTTTCATCAACGCTGGATGCCATCCAATCATGCCAAAAGAGCATGGATTGAACGCGTAAGAAATTTAGATATTGATATTCTTGCTCCTCAACATGGCCGAATTTTTAAAGGCGATGATGTTAAGCACTTCTTAGATTGGTTTGATGCATTACAAGTAGGTGTTGCAGTTTAAAACAGCAACTATTTTTTAAAACGATTTAATTTACTTTCTGCCTGCCTATAATCTTCTACTGCTTGCTCAAAGTGGTAAATGGTTTTATCAAAAACTAATGAAGAGGCTTTAAAAGAATTGCGCAATTTAGGTAAAGTGCTTGTTGAGCTTAAAGCACTTTTATCTAACTCCTCGTCTAGCTCTTCCAAATCTAATGATTGACTCCCCTCACCATCAGAAGATAAATTTCTCCGCCATTGCAAGAAAGATTCTCTAGTAAATAAATAGGGATCTAGCGCCGCTTCATCAATAAATTTTAATGCCCCTTCTGCATTAGCACGAGCATTTAAAATAGACAGCAATTGTATTGGTGCCCCAACATAGCTTGTAGGATTTGTTGCAGTATCAAATACCGCGCCTGGAACTCCGCGTAACGTGAGTGGCCCTACAATTGGCAAGACTAAATACGGTCCCTCTGGAACACCCCACACAGCTAGTGTTTGATCAAAATCTTCATCATTTTGCTCAAGACCCAAATCTTTAGCTACATCAAATATACCTAATAAGCCTAAACTTGTATTGACAGCTAACCGACCTGAATCTTTAGCACTCTGATTAAATTTCGCCTGTAACACATCATTGAAAATAACATTAAAATTTCTTAAATTAGTATAGAAATTAAAAATACTGTTTTTAACAAACTGAGGCGCGATGTACTGATAAGCATTTGAAATAGGCTCAGCCAAGTATTCATCAAGATAATCATTAAAGACAAATACTTTTCTATTAATCTTCTCATAGGGATCACTCTTTTTAACTGTGGGTGTGTGCTCCAAAACAGGCTGAGACGCGCACCCACTGATCACGACAAATAGCAAGGATAAAAAATAGAAAACTCTTTTTTTACCTGCCCAAAGAGCAAACAAGTTTAATAAGTAAGCTGCCATAACTAGGATTTGTTATTGTTTAGAATAAATAGTAATCTTTTCATTAATCTTAGCTATTAAAGCATCAAAGCCTTCATGTTGCAAAATGTTGGTGTATTCAGAGCGCTTTACAGCCAGATCACTTACCCCATTAGCAATAATATTGATGACCTTCCAATGACCCGCTATTTCTTTGAGATTGTAGTCAAATTTAACTGCTTTATCGTTAGGAATGACTAAATGAGAATGTACAACAACTCCACCTCTTGCCGTTTCCTCCTCCGAATCAAAAACAAAACTTTCACCTGAATATTCTTTAAAATTATGAGCATAAGAAGCAACGCTATACTTACTAAAGGTAGCCACCAAGATCTCTTGTTGCTCTTTTGACAAACCTTCCCATTCTTTACCCACCACAATACGCACTATCTTAGTTAAATCATGACTATCTGAAACAGGTGCATAAAGTGCCTCATAACGTCCCGAATATCCAATCTGCTTACCCTTTTTCATAGCAGCAAGCAATTGCGACTGAAAGCCCTCAACAACTTGACGAGCAGTTAGCGGTTCTTGAGCCGAAACAGCAAAAACAACCAAACATAATACACATAAAACCAAATACTTAATTTTAGTTAAAAACATCATCATTCCTTAAATTAAATCGATTCACTCTGTAATTTTTCAATGACCTCGACGTGAACAGGAATTTTGGATAAAGATGATGACGATACGGCCTCTTCAAAACATGATTCAGGCACCATCTCACCCTCAGTTTTAATACCTTTTAAAGATAACAACAAGGCTTTAAAGGGGTTTTTTAACATATCCTCAACGGCAGTAGCTTCATAGCCACAATGTGCCATACAACTTGCACATTTTGGGTTACTATTATTTCCATATTTTTCCCAAGGAGTCGTTTCTAATAACTCATTAAAACTTGCCGCATTACCTTCATCGGCTAATAAATAACACGGTTTTTGCCACCCAAATACATTTCGCGTTGGATTACCCCAAGGCGTACACTCATAATTTTGATTACCTGCCAAAAAATCAAGATAAAGCGAGGAATGATTTAAACTCCATTTACGTTGCTTGCCAATCTTAAAAATACCTCTAAATAACTCCTTAACATCACGACCTTTAATAAATACATCTTGTTGCGGTGCGCGCTCATAACTAAAGCCTGGCGCAATAGTGACACCTTCAACACCCAAATCGGTAACATAATCTAAAAACTCAGCAACTTCATGGGCATTTTCGCCTTGAAATAATGTGCAATTTACTGTCACCCTAAAGCCTTTAGCTAAGGCCAGTTTTATGGCTTCCACGGCACGCTCAAAAACCCCCTCCTGACATACAGAAGTGTCGTGCCGCTCTTGCATGCCATCCAAATGAATTGAAAACGTTAAATAAGGAGAAGGCTTATAATCATCAATACGTTTTTTCAACAACAATGCGTTAGTACACAAATACACGTATTTTTTTCTAGCAATAATACCGGCAACAATTTGCGGCATCTCTTTATGAATTAATGGCTCACCTCCAGGAATAGAAACCATTGGCGCATTACATTCATCAACAGCCTGCATACATTCCTCAAAAGATAATCTTTTATCCAAAATATCATCTGGATAATCAATTTTACCGCATCCTGCACAAGCTAAATTACAGCGAAAAAGAGGCTCTAACATCAATACCAAGGGATATTTTTTAACGCCTTTTAGTTTTTGTTTAATCAGATAACTGCCAACAGTCAATTGTTGACGCAAAGGAACACCCATAAAACCTCCAAAATGATTATTTATCGACAAAGATAAACTGAGAATAAAATTATTCATAATAATAAGCTTGTAGCAATAAAACAACAACAAATTACCACGTCACAACAACAAATAAATAGGCTTTACGCTTGGGCAACTCATAAAACACGATAAACTGATAAAAATATTACAAAAATCACCTCAGCTAGAGGACATAACAATGCCATGTGCAGCGCAATGAATCAAACACGCCAATTGCCCAATTAATTCCCTTAAATACAACAAGACCAACACCAGTAAATATTAAGATCCCTAGCGCACTCGACAGACCTTCGCTTAAGTAATGCAGCGCATTTACCTAAAAATCAACATTTCTAAACTTACCCATAAATTAGCTTTAAAACAACATTGCTTTGCAAAATACCAACAAACAGTCTATTATTTAGGGAAATAATCAAGACAATTTAAGTAAATATCGAGCGTATGGAAAAGTTTGCAATTGACTTAGAAAATCCAAAATCACTAAATCAACTTTCAGATAACGATTTTCAATTAGCCTTATTGGAAGGCGTATCCAGAACCTTTGCCTTAACCATTCCTCAACTACCCCCTGAATTATTCGCTCCGGTAGCAAATGCATATTTGCTATGCAGGATTGTCGACACAATTGAAGACGAAGTGTCATTATCAGCGCGTCAAAAAGAGTATTTTTGCACCGAATTTACTACGATTGTCACGACGGGTGAAAACACGGAATTATTTGCCATAGAACTTGCTCCTTTATTATCAAATCAAACAATCGCAGCAGAACATACGCTGATACATGTCTTACCACGCGTAATTCAAATCACCCATACTTTTGCGCCCGAACAGATTGCAGCCTTATCAATATGCGTAGCAACAATGGCAAAAGGCATGCCTGCTTATCAATCAATGGAATTAAAAAAGGGCTTAGCAAGCCTTAAAGACCTTGATTTATATTGCTACTACGTCGCTGGGTGCGTTGGCGAAATGCTAACTGAATTATTCTGTTTTTACTCCTCAGACATTGCCAAACACCGCAATCAAATGCTGGCGCTTTCAGTATCTTTTGGACAGGGCTTACAAATGACGAATATTTTAAAAGATATTGCAGATGATGCTCAACGTGGTGTTTGTTGGCTGCCACAAGACATCTTTACTGAAGTTGGCTTTGATCTAGGATCTCCAGAGTTTGATAAAAACTCAGCTCAATACCGCGCTGGCGTAAAAAAGTTAATTGCCATAGCGCAGGGTCACTTAAGCAACGCGCTAAAGTACACGCAACTATTACCAAAAAATGAACCTGGAATTCGTAATTTCTGCCTATGGGCCGTAGGCATGGCTATTTTGACTCTTAGAAATGTACAAAAAAACACAACAAGTAAAGCAGAAACGCCAATCAAAATTAGCCGAGATGATGTTAAAAAAACCATTTTTATCACAAACTTATTCAACAAAAACAATACCATGCTGGATTTGATTTTTAATTTAGCAAGCTTGGGCTTAACATCATCCAAAAAATCAGCCCAACCTATGTCAACTCAACCCAATTTTACAAAGTTTCTACATTTAAAAAAATAAGAAGCCAGCATAAATCAACTATTTTTTTAAGGACTCATTATGTTTACTGATGCCAATCAACATTCTAATGTACGCTTCACCGCAAGCGCATCCGCTGCAATCCTATCAAATGCTAATAACTTAGATAATGCTATTGAGAGCGCAAAAAATCAGTTACTACAACTTCAAGACAAGCAAGGATATTGGTTATTTGAGCTCGAAGCGGACTGCACCATCCCTGCAGAATACATTCTAATGATGCATTATCTTGATGATATTGATCATACTTTACAGGCAAAAATGGCGACCTACTTAAGGTCTCGTCAATCAGAAGATGGCAGTTACCCTTTATTTACAGGCGGACAAGGTGACATTAGCTGCAGCGTTAAGGTTTATTATGCATTGAAATTATCAGGTGACGACAGCAATGCACCACACATGCAAATACTTAGAAAATTTATTCTTAAGCAAGGTGGCGCGGCAAAAGCCAATGTGTTTACTCGGATTGCATTAGCTATTTTTGGTCAATTGCCTTGGCGCGGCGTACCCTATATTCCTGTTGAAATCATGCTCCTACCCTCATGGTTTCCCTTCCATTTAGAAAAAGTATCTTATTGGTCAAGAACGGTAATGGTACCTCTTTTTATTTTGTGCACCTTGCAAGCTAAGGCTAAAAACCCATTAAATATTAATGTCCTGGAGCTTTTTGTCACGCACCCAGATAAAGAACAACATTATTTCCCCAACAGAACATTATTAAATAAAATTTTCTTAGGTCTTGATAACGTTGGACGAACACTCGAACCCTTCATTCCTTCAGCCATTAGAAACAAAGCACTTAAAAAAGCCGAGTTGTGGTTTGTAGAAAGGCTTAATGGCGAAGATGGCTTAGGGGGGATTTTTCCAGCAATGGTAAATGCCTATGAATCCTTGCTTATATTAGGCTACGATAAAGATCATGAATTAGTGATCACTGCGCGTAAAGCAATCGAAAAACTATTAGTTATCAATGAAGACGACGCGTATTGCCAGCCCTGTTTATCACCTATTTGGGATACCGCACTCACCGCATTAGCATTACAAGAAGTTGACAAGCTTGCACCTCAAGCACCTATTCAACACAGCCTAGAATTAGCTTACCAATGGCTAAAGTCTAAACAACTCACTGACGAACCAGGAGATTGGCAAGTAAAAAATCCTAACTTAGCAGGTGGTGGCTGGGCGTTTCAATTTGCTAACCCTCATTATCCAGATGTAGATGATACTGCGGTTGTAGCCTTTGCAATGGCTGATTCTTGCTTAACCAATTTAAACGAATCAATTGCTAGAGCAACTACATGGATTGCTGGCATGCAATCTGATAATGGCGGTTATGGTGCATTTGATATCAACAATACCTGTTACTATTTAAATGAAATTCCTTTTGCAGACCATGGCGCCTTACTTGACCCACCCACTGCTGATGTCAGCGCGCGATGCGCTATGTTGTTAGCTAAAATCTGCACCACCAATGACAAATATTTACCTGAATTAACACGCACACTTAACTATTTGCGCAAAGAGCAAGAAGAAGATGGCTCGTGGTTTGGGCGCTGGGGCACAAACTATATTTATGGTACATGGTCGGTACTTATTGCTTTAGAACAAACTAACACACCCACGACAGATTCAGTTTTTATCAAGGCTGCTCAATGGTTAAAAAGTATTCAACGCCCTGATGGCGGCTGGGGAGAAGATAACTTCAGCTATCATGACACTACGACTAAAGGACGTTACCACTTCAGCACCTCCTTCCAAACCGCCTGGGCCGTGTTGGGCTTAATTGCCGCTGGCGAAGCACATTCAGCAGAAGTAAAGGCAGGTATAGAATTTATTTTACGTCACCAACAAACCGATGGCTTTTGGAATGATAAATGTTTTACTGCACCCGGCTTCCCAAAGGTTTTTTATTTGAAATATCATGGCTATGATAAGTTCTTTCCATTATGGGCTTTAGCTAGATATCGTAATGAGATTCGTCAATCGTGATTACTGGCATTATCGTTGCGCTACCAGATGAGCTAACAACGCTTACATCCAAACGTATTGACCGCGGTCATTGCGTTTTTATTGCAGATAAAATACTTGTAGCCTACTCTGGCGCAGGCGCAGCAAATGCTCAACTTTCTGCTGCATTATTAATCAGTAAAGGCGCAAGTCAATTAATTAGTTGGGGGTGTGCGGCCGCGTTAGATGATGCATTAAAGCCAGGTGATCTTGTGATAGCAGAGCGCTTAATTACTCGAGATGATGAATATATCGAAGTAAATCATCGTTGGCATACCCATGCACACAGCTTATTAAGCCCGTTACTTACAACATTTATCGGTGACTTAACTGAAAGCGAGAGCATTGTTTCATCTAACAAAGAAAAACAGCATCTACACACAATAACCCAAGCCATTGCTCTTGACATGGAAAGTGCGGCAATAGCAAAAGCCGCAAAAGAAAAAAATCTACCTTTTTTAACGATTCGCGTCATTGTTGACCCTGCCAACATGAACATGCCCGCAGCCATAAGCTACGCCATTGACGATCATGGCGAAATCAGCCTAAAAAAGCTAGCTCTCTTTATCGTCTTACATCCTAATGAATTAATTGATTTAATCCGTTTGGGTTTTTATTTTAATGCAGCAAAATCATCACTTAAACAGATTGCTAAAAAAATTGACTCTTTAAGTCATTTTCAATGAATCATAAGCCATAATTTCTATTCTTTAAACCAGACCTATTAGCTATCAAAGATATACCATGACTTTCAGTATCTCCGAGCTTTTCAATAAGCATAATTCAGAAAAATTTGATCTACACGAAGAGCACCTTAATAACCAAATGGTTAGGGTGTTAAAAACAATAGGCTATGATCGCTGTTATGATAGAGCCATTGGACAATATTTGTATGATCAACAAGGAAATGAATATTTAGATTTATTGAGTGGCTTTGGTGTATTCGCCATTGGACGCAATCATCCAACCGTGATAGCGGCATTAAAAGAAACGCTCACCTTAGAATTACCTAATCTAGTACAGCTAGACGTATCGGTACTGAGCGGCTTACTTGCTAAAGAATTACTTAAAACAACACCTGAAAACATTACTAAAATGTTTTTTTGTAATTCTGGAACTGAAGCCGTTGAAGCCGCTATAAAATTTGCGCGTTACACCACAAAAAGAGAAAAAATTGTCTTTTGTGAGCACGGCTATCATGGCTTAACTATGGGCGCATTATCTTTAAATGGTGAACATATTTTTAGAGAAGGCTTTGGTCCATTGCTACCAGGATGTAGTGCCGTGCCCTTTAATGATCTTGCTGCATTAGAAGCAGCGCTTGAAAATAAAGATGTGGCTGCGTTTATCGTTGAACCTATTCAAGGAAAAGGAGTAAATCTTCCTGATGAAAACTACCTCCCCGAAGTAGAGCGGTTATGCAAAAAATACGGCACCTTGTTTGTTGCGGATGAAGTTCAAACAGGTTTAGGCCGAACAGGAAAGTTTTGGGCAATTGATCATTGGCATGTAAAACCCGACATGATTTGTATGGCAAAAGCCTTATCTGGTGGTTTTGTGCCTATTGGCGGTGTCGCGATCACTCAAAAAATAATGGATACTGTTTACAATCGCATGGATAGAGCTGTTGTGCACGGGTCAACGTTCTCAAAAAACAATATGGCTATGGCCGCAGGTTTAGCCACCTTGCATGTTTTAGAAGAAGAGAAGTTAGTTGAAAACAGCGCGAAAATAGGTAACGAGATTATTCAAAGTCTGCATGCTTTAGCGGGCAAATATGAATTCCTAAAAGAGGTTCGCGGCAAAGGCATGATGATTGCGATAGAATTTCAAGCACCTAGAAGCATGACATTAAAAGCCGCGTGGGCAATGCTTGAAGCAGCAAATAAAGGATTATTTTGCCAAATGATCACTATTCCATTATTTAAAGATCATCATATTCTTACTCAAGTTGCTGGGCATGGCATGAATGTCGTTAAATTACTCCCCCCGCTCAATTTAACCACAAAAGATCGCGACCATATTGTCACTGCCATGGATAAAACCATACACGAAACCCATCAAATACCTGGCTCTATCTGGGATCTAGGAAAAAATCTCGCCAGCCACGCACTGAAAAACAAAAAAGGATAAGTTATGCGCACTCAACATCTCTTACTCAGCTTATTGTTACTGCTTGCTTGCCAAAAAAATCTTCATGCTCATGCCGTCGTCACCGAACATTCTTTTGCTTCCACCAAAATCCACGCCAATCATGAAAACCAAGTAAGTCTTGATTTTAATTCAAAAATTGAAATAGGCTTATCTGAAATTTTTTTAGTCAGCAAAGGCGATACGTATACATTATTACCTATTTCTAAAGGTAAAAAACAAGGGCAAATGTTAATCCATATACCTGCATTAGCATTAGGTGAATACGCTATTAAGCTTAAAGTGTTTGCTGCTGATGGTCATTTAACTGAAGACGTTATTTATTTTTCCGTTATTCCTTAGGATATTTGCATGGCCGGCATTGCTGATTTTCTTGATTCCTTAATAGGTGGCTTTTCACTTATTTGCTTTGCACTCGCAATAGGTAGCTTATTTTGGGGATTATTTATTTTACAACCTTGGCAAAAAGAGACTGACTTACCGCCAATGTTGCTAGATAAAACCCTATACTTACTGCGCTTAGGCGGCGTTGCATTGGCTTGCACCCAAATTTTTAAAATAATTTTAAAAATTTGGTTAATGAGCGCTGTTCTTAATCACTCACCATTTCCTGAATTTGCAGACACAACGCAATTTATCGGAGGCGTAGTACGCACTTTATTAACCGTTATTTTTACAGCTTATTGCACTTTAGTTTTAGCAAAAAAACCGTTTTCCAAAGATTACTGGTACGGGGCGGCATGGCTAGCCATGCCCATGATTATTTCAGGCGCATGGCTAGTTCATGCTGCGGGGCGTTTTGATAATCCTTATATTCTTATGGGGCTTACCGTTATTCACCAACTTGGCGCTGCGGCATGGGTCGGTGGCGTTTTCCATTTAGTTCATATTTGGGTATTAACAAAACAACAGACAATCCCGTCCACACTTTGGCCCAAATTATTAAAACGCTTCTCTCTTTTTGGCTTAAGTTCGGTGGGGGTCATTTTATTAACTGGCTTACCAATGGGCTTGCAGTATATTGACAGCTGGAATGGATTTATTGGTACGGGTTATGGAAACTTATTAACTGTAAAAATCATTCTTCTCGGACTGGCGTTAGGTCTTGCGTGGCTCAATAAATCAACTGTACACGTATATTTTTTAACGGGTAATGATCACGGTTTAAACAATCGCTTACCTTATTATCTTGAAGCAGAAGCGTTTGTCTTAATTACTTTATTATTTACCGCAGCAAGTTTGGCATCACAACCGCCTGCAATTGATATTCCCCATCTGACTGCGACATGGCAAGAGGTCGTCACGATGTTTGCTCCTCAATGGCCAAGCATAACCTCACCGTCACACCAAGATTTAATTGCTGGCGAAGCGGGTCGTGTAGCTATTATTGGCCAAACACCTTCTGAAGCAGCAACGGCTTGGTCAAATTATAATCATAATATCGCCGGTATTTTTCTCACTATCATGAGTTTTTTTGCCATGCTTTCTTATGTTAAGCAACGACCACGTAATACCTCAGCAGCGCTTGAAACGTTCTTCTTAGGGATTACACGATATTGGCCAATGGGGTTTGTTACACTTGGCGTTTTCTTATTTTTCCGCAGCGATGCAGAAACGTGGCCTCTTGGACCCATTGGTTTTTGGGAAAGCACCTTTAATAATGGCGAAGTTTTACAACATCGAATTGCAACATTACTGGTCTTTTCATTAGGCGTAATTGAGCTATTTGCTCGACTACCCAAATATCAAAACAGTCAACTCCCTTATTTTTTTCCTATCTTAGCTGCTTTTGGCGGACTCATGTTATTAACCCATTCCCATATTGGATTTCAGGCTAAAAGCGCATTTTTAATACAAGTAGGTCATACCTTAATGGGTATTTTTTCTCTGATTCTAGCCTGTGGGCGCTGGTTGGAATTGAAATTAGATCGACCAGGTAAGGATATTGCTGGCTTCATTTCTGTAGCCGCCCTGTTTCAAATTGGACTTATTTTAATGTTCTATCGTGAACCCCTTTATTAATCAGCAGATGTCAATATGAACCCATCATCGAACTTTTTTTTATTAAACGACATACATTCGCCTGCCGATGTAAGAAAGTTACCTAAGGATTTGCTAAAGCCATTAGCAGAAGAACTTAGAGAGTTTTTAACGCAATCCGTGAGTATTTCAGGTGGGCATTTTTCTGCTGGTTTAGGTACCGTTGAACTAACCGTTGCGCTACATTACGTGTTCAATACCCCGTCAGATCAATTAGTTTGGGATGTAGGTCATCAAGCATACCCCCATAAAATTCTTACTGGTCGTAAGGACAAAATGACCACAATTCGCTCGCAAGGCGGTATTTGTGCCTTTCCTAATCGCTCAGAAAGCGAATACGATGCATTTGGCGTGGGGCATTCAAGCACCTCAATTAGCGCGGCCCTGGGCATGGCAATAGCCTCTTCACTTCAAGGTCAAGATAAACAGATGGTCGCAATTATTGGCGATGGCAGCATCACCGGCGGCATGGCGTTTGAAGCGATGAACCATGCGGGTGCTATTGATGCAAATCTGCTAGTCATACTAAATGATAATGATATGTCAATTTCACCCAACGTGGGTGCAATGAATAATTATCTATCCAAGATATTATCAAGCCGCTTATATTCTTCGATGCGCGAGGAGAGTAAAAAAGCCTTAAGTAAAATGCCGACAGTTTGGGAATTGGCAAAACGAACAGAAGAACATATTAAAGGAATGGTGATTCCGGGTACCTTATTTGAAGAACTAGGTTTTAACTACATTGGTCCAATTGATGGACATGATTTAGATGTGTTAGTGGAAACCTTGGAAAATCTTAAGCACATTAGCGGCCCTCGCTTCCTTCATATCGTTACCAAAAAAGGTAAAGGCTACGCACCTGCAGAAAAAGACCCACTGGCTTATCACGGCGTTCCAGCCTTTGACCCTAGTAAAGAATGCTTGCCAAAATCAACGCCGTCACCACACCCTACGTACACAGAAGTATTTGGTAACTGGTTATGTGATATGGCTCAACAAGATGAACGCTTATTAGGTATTACACCTGCTATGCGTGAAGGCTCAGGGCTGGTTAAATTTTCTCAACGCTTTCCATCGCGTTATTTTGATGTTGCCATTGCTGAACAGCACGCCGTTACACTCGCGGCAGGTCAGGCATGCCAAGGCGCAAAACCAGTGGTCGCTATTTATTCAACATTTTTACAACGCGGTTATGACCAATTAATTCATGACGTTGCTTTGCAAGACTTAGATGTATTATTTGCGCTTGACCGCGCTGGACTGGTAGGCCCTGATGGACCAACGCATGCGGGCAGCTTTGATTACAGCTTCCTTGCCTGTATCCCCAATATGGTTATTATGGCACCTGCTGATGAAAACGAATGTCGACGCATGCTTACCACAGGCTTTCTGTATAAAGGTCCAGCGTCTGTCCGCTATCCACGCGGCAAAGGGCCAGGTAGTGTTGTCGAAACAGAATTAAACACTCTTGAAATAGGTAAAGCAGAGATTCGTTTTACGGGCAAACGAATTGCCATTCTTGCCTGGGGCAGCATGGTCACACCAGGTCTTGAAGTTGGCAAACAACTGAATGCAACCGTGGTAAATATGCGCTTTGTAAAACCTCTTGATGAAGCAATGATTTTACAGCTGGCAAAAACTCATGAAATTTTTGTCACTTTAGAAGAAAACGTCTTATCGGGCGGCGCGGGTAGTGCAATTAACTTATTCTTACAAAAACAACGTATTTTAATGCCAGTTTTAAATATTGGTCTGCCCGACGCGTTCATCGAGCAAGGCACACGCGAGCAACTTTTAACGCAATGCGGATTAGATATACAAGGTATATTTGATCAAATCGAAACATTTTGCGCATAAAAACTTTTTACCGCCCAACCTTCAGTTAAATTTATGCACAGAATAAAAAATAAAATTCGTGAAATACCTGACTTTCCAAAACCAGGCATCTTATTTAAAGATATTACCCCTTTAGTTAAAGATCCTGCCACACTGAAACTAGCCATTCACCAATTAATTCACCCCTTTTTAGGTGCCCCTATAACCGCCGTTGCGGGCATGGAGGCAAGGGGATTTATTTTTGGCAGCTTAGTTGCCTGGGAGTTAAACCTGCCTTTTATTCCATTACGCAAACCAGGAAAGCTTCCTTACAATGTGCATAGTGTGGCCTATGACTTAGAATACGGCTCAACTATGCTTGAAGCGCATATTGACGCGGTAGACAGTACCGACCAGGTACTCTTAATCGACGATTTATTAGCCACGGGTGGTACCGCTAAAGCAAGTTGCGAATTAATTGAAAAATTAGGTGCAACTATAGTGGGATGCGCTTTTGTGATCGAACTAGACGCATTGGCAGGAAGAAAAAAATTATCAAATTATACTGTTCATTCTTTAATACGTGACTAAACTAAGCTTTGTAAAAACAATACTTGATAATGGGCTGGCCATGACAAAGATAGACACCAATAAGCTAACCCAACATCAACAATGGATTGCTGTCGCCGCGTATTATAAAGCCCTCGCCAGAGGCTTTGCGCCAAATAATGATCAACAGGATTGGTTAGAAGCTGAACAAGAATTTTCGCAATGCAGTGTTGTACCCAAAAAAATTGGCCTGATTACTCTGCGCCGGGCATAAATTAAGTAAGCACTCAAGGCTCAGCATAATTTAGGCTCCACAACCAACTATAGACCTCTTTCCTAAAGAAAAGGAAATTGAGTTAGTTGATGTCACTATACAGCACGTTTTTAGAGCTGTAGATAAAACTCAATAGCAACCCTAAAAATGCCTAGATTTCAAAACCCCTTATGAGTTTTTTGAAGAACTCACTGGCATTGATGTTAAAAATTTATTGGGTTATGCATTTATAACGTGAATTCAGAACTGACTAAATTACGATAATCTCCGATACTGATAATACGCAGCACACGCACCTTCTGCCGACACCATCGTTGCGCCTAAAGCTGATTCTGGTGTGCATCGAGTAGCAAATTGTGGGCATTGCGGTGGTTTAATAAGCCCTTTTAACACTTGTCCACTTAAGCACTCAACGGCTTCCTGAGTATTTATCATCATGACATCAAAATACGATTCAGCGTTCCATTGCTGAAATTCAGAACGCAAAGCTAAGCCGCTGCCAGCAATTTCCCCCAAACCACGCCAATTTCTATCCACAACCTCAAAAACTTGCATCATTAATTCTTGAGCAGGAAGATTGCCCCGCTCATTGACAGCACGTTGATAGCTATTCTCAACCGCATAATGCTTATTTTCTAATTGCCTAACGCAACATAAAATTCCTTTTACAATATCAACAGGTTCAAAACCAGTAATAACAATAGGAATCTGGTAGCGCTGGGTAAGGGGAAGATATTCATGATAGCCCATGACCATACAAACATGTCCAGCACCTAAAAAACCATGAAGTTGATGATCTGGTGAAGATAAAAGCACCTCCATTACAGGTGGTACCCGTACATGACTAATCAACAAAGAAAAGTTTGTAACCCCCAATAATTTCGCCTGATATGCTGCCATTGCAGTAGTTGGTGCAGTTGTTTCAAAACCGACACCAAAAAAAACAACATGCTTATCTGTGAATTGTTGTGCTAAATGAACCGCATCAATAGGTGAATAAACAATTCTTATGTCAGCCCCTTGAGCTTTTAAATGTAACAAATCAGTCTGTGAACCTGGCACTCTTAACATATCGCCAAACGTACAAAAAATAACATTAGGCTGGGCGGCAATACACAGTGCCTTATCAATATACGCTAAAGGTGTTACACAGACTGGACAGCCAGGCCCATGAATTAAGGTAATTAAATCAGGCAACAGTTGATCAAGCGCATATTTAATGATGCTATGCGTTTGCCCACCACACACCTCCATAATATTCCAAGGGCGAGTAATACAGCATTTGATTGCGTCAATGTATTCGAACACCTTGTCAGGATGTTGCAACGCCTTAAGATAATTCATTGATACGTTCAAAATCATTTAGCTCAACAAACGCATTAAGCGTTTCTTGAGCTTCGGCTTGATCAAGAATAGACAATGCAAAACCTGCATGCACGATCACGTAATCATTCTCCTTTGCTTCGGGCACAAAGGCTAAAGACACTGCTTTGGTAATGCCTGAAAAATCGACTACCCCCATAACTAACATGTCATTATTTTCATGCTTAATAATACTAATAATTTTAGCTGGCAAAGCAAGACACATAAGCTGTTACCTTTGAGAAGAGAAGAGAAGAGCGGTGAGGGATGCTAAAAAACAAGATTATTCTTAGGCTTTAGCTGCTGAAAGAAGTTTATCTCGCTCAATTTGTAAAATATAAGCTTGAATATGGTTTTCAAAGGCAGGAGCAATACGAGTGAATTTACAGCCAATGCGCTCTATTTTTAAATAAAAATCATACGTAAATTTAAATATAAATCTTTTTTTAATAGAATCCTCGATACGCTTAAATCGACAACCAAGCTCTTTTAAAGACCTTGCATTTTTTTCAGTTAACACTTCCTTGTACTGAATTTCAAATGACACCACAATATCAACGCTATTTGCTAAAGATACCCTACAATTTAAAAACTGCTTACCCTCTGTAAATAGAGCAGATAAGGCGCTTCTCTCATTTAATAAAGCAAATCCCGTCAAACTAATGTCAATTAATTTTATTTGTACTTCTACATTTCCAAACCACGGCAGTAAACAATAACTTGGCTTTTCCTGAGGTAAAGTGACGCGATGAAAACCTCTAAACTCTAACCAAGCCAAACTATCGGGGAAAGGAACTAAAAATGCGCGGACGCTGCCAAAATGGGTTACCTGTAACGCTTGAGTATTAAAAACAACTTTAACACCACGATAATCTGAGTTAAAGGACAGATTAGTACACTCTAAAAAATGCTTAGTAAACGATGCCTTAGCATCAAGATAAAATATTAATGTTCGTGTTGTCGGATTAATTTCTAATAATTTTGTTCTTACAACTTCATCATTATCATCACCATTAGAAACATACATTACACAATCATGCTTACATAAAATCGCCAATTTATTAGCAATTAACTCAGGCTTGGTTATTACAAGAACAGAATCCATTTTCATATTAAGATCTACAACACCACACGTTAAGAGGAATAATGCACTAACGATTACTTAATTTACTAAAATCGCCAAATAATAAACGAAGACTAGCTAGCAATGGATATGAATTATACCGAAAACAGAGAGCGTGAGTGTAACTCAGATTGACTTGCCCCATTGGGGCCGTAAGTATTGGAGACGAGCGAGCTTCCTTTTATAATTTGCAAAGCACGCTCAGTGTGACGGCTTAATAATAAGATACTAGCCCCATTTTGATCATTTAATTGCTTGCACAGCAACGCATTTTCCTGAATTTTTTGCCAATCACTTTCTAACGCAGCCATATTTAATCCAGCTGTACCTACATTTTTAAAATATTGTTCAATACCAACTCTATCAATAGGTAAATTCTCAAGCCTTAAGACGTCGACTAATTGCTTATTAAACGCTTCTAAATCAGCAACAAGACGAATTTTTTCCCCTGCTTTTTGACTAATTGAATCTGGACTTGACGCAGCTTTTAATATTTTAGCCTCGTCTTGCAAGGTTTTTTCCAAACCAATCATTCTCTTTAAAATATCAGTCAATAAATTGACAACTAGAGGATAAGTATTTTCTATCATGAGGAAATAACTCAAAGAACTTTTTAAGGTAACGCTAGCTCAAATTCAAGCATTTTTTTTGCAATCCTTTCCGCATTAATAGCATAACTGCCTTCTGATAAGGCTTTTTTTACGCTATTTACTTTATCTAAATCAAATGCTTCAGAAGCTGCCGAGGATTCAAACGCTTTTTTAATTCCTTGAGCCATCGTCGTAATAGATACATCATCAGTATCTGTGTTTTTTACAACATTGGTCTTAGTGCTTTCAGGCTGATTTTTAGGGGCACTTTTAATAGTAGATGATGTCTGTAAGCGACCATTTATAGATTCTATAGTCATACGAAATTCCTTTATTTAAACTTTAAACTTGCAACTAATAACGGCACTATCCATTCATTCTTTAAACATACTGCGTGACTAAATTTAAAAAATCTAAAAGTTTTTAACCATAGCCTAGATGTAATGACATTGCTGGCAAATTTTTCATTCGTCGTAAACGTAATTCAACAGCATTAAAAACTAATCATGCATAATAATACACTTTACCCATTTTGCTATTCAACCATAAATAATGAATAACAAATCAGCATCGCCTCCCTTCAAGGCTTAACACAAATGTTAATTTTTTAAATACAACCACAGCATAAAAAAATAAGACATTACAAGAAAATAACCGTAATCACGCTAGTCATCGTTATAATATTTACAGAACAAGCACTCGCATACTTTGGCAAACATAGCATAAACAGCTTAAGCTATAAGCCTATAGCAAAACTGTTTATCGTCAACCAGCCTGACGTTGTACGTATAATTTTAAAAAATATTTGTTATTTATCTTTTACCAGTAATTTTCAACTCAGAGGAATTTATGTTAGTCATTATCGGATATGTAGTTATTCTTGCTTGCCTTGGTGGTGGGTTTGTTGGCGGCGGCGGACATATGGGTGTACTCGTTCAACCCTTTGAATTTCTAATTATTCTTGGCGCAGCATTAGGAGCCTTTGTTGCTGGGAATTCCATGGACATTGTTAAGGCTGCGTTTAAGGGCGGAACAGCTACCTTAAGCAACTCACCTTACAATAAAACTTTTTATCTTGAACTCTTACTGTCGTTTAATGCCTTAACCAATAAAATACGCAAAGAAGGCTTGCTATCATTGGAAGATATTATTGATGAGCCACAAATTGACACTATTTTTATGCCTGCCGTATTAAAAGACCATCATTTAATGGAGTTTATTCGCGATAACTTACGTCTAATGTTAACAGGGGTTGAAGTTGCTGCACTTGAGGAATTAACAGATCAAGTATTAGAGACGCATCATGAAGATGGACATGGGCCAATTAAAGCCGTGCAATCGGTTGGGGATGGCTTACCCGCCTTTGGTATTGTGGCCGCCGTATTAGGTGTTGTTCACACTATGGAGTCAGTAGGTATACCACCTGCAGAATTAGGAAAACTTATTGCCGCAGCTCTCGTCGGTACATTTTTAGGTATTTTATTGGCCTATGGCTTTGTTAATCCCGTTGCCTCAGTCATGCAACAACGTTTTGAAATGGCGAGTAATGCGTATAAGTGCGTGCAAAAAGGTTTGCTCTGCTGCTCAAAAGGCTTGTCACCCACCATGACAGTAGAATATATGCGAGCAATGATTACAGAAAATATGCGCCCTGACTTCTTTGAGCTCGAAGCGCAAATTAAAGCGAACAAAAAATAGGAAGCAACCGTGGCAGATCAACCTATCATCATCAAAAAAATTAAAAAGAAAGGTCATGAACACCATGGCGGCGCATGGAAACTTGCCTATGCCGATTTCGTTACCGCCATGATGGCTTTCTTTTTACTTATGTGGCTTTTATCATCAACCACACCAGAACAAAAAAAAGGAATTTCAGAGTATTTTCAAGACCCCTATAAAATCTCTTTAAATGGTGGAGAAGATGTAGGGGATAGAACTCAAGTTGAATCTCAAGGCGGACGCGACATTACCTCAGATGATCCTGGCCAAGTAGAAGATAAAACCGCTGAAGCGGCGGCATTACAACAACTAGAGCAATTGAAAAAGACTATTGAAGAAATGATCAACACAAAGCCAGAAATGAATGAATTTAAAGATCAAATCAATCTTGAAATTACACCTGAAGGCTTGCGCATTCTCATTACTGACAAAGAAAATCGCCCTATGTTTCAGCTAGCAAGCTCTGCTACCGAAGAACATATTAAAGAAATTCTAAGAGCCTTAGGCTCAACTATCAATGGCTTACCAAATAAAATTTCTATAAATGGCCACACTGATTCACGGCCTTTTCCAGATAATCAGTCAGGCTACACAAACTGGGAGTTATCAGGTGATCGTGCCAATGCGGCACGTCAAGAATTAATTGATGGTGGACTAGAAGAACAAAAAGTTTTACGTGTTTCAGGCTTATCTTCAAGCATCCCTTTAAATACTGATGACCCTAATGATCCTATTAATAGAAGAATATCGATTATCGTTATGAATAAAAAAACAGAAATGAATATTATTGATAGTTTAGGCGGAGCAGCCCCAACTACTCTCCCCACGGCAACAACTGAAACAACTGAAACAACCGAAACAACTGAAGCAACTGAAACAACAGAGACAACAGAGACAACTGAACCTGCTGCGGAATTACCCACTGAACCAGCACCAAATCCAGCTGAACTGCAATAAAAAAGGGTGCCGAAGCAGCCTTAATCGTGCTTAGTCAAAGAATACAGAGACGGTAAACTTATTATAAAAACTAACTGCTATTTTTTAAGCATTTAATGTGCATGTTGGCGAAGCAATTTAGGCACAACCTGCGCCAGTTGAATACTTTCACCGTCTCTACACTTATCGTTCTGTTACTGTATTCCCACTAATTTTTGCTATCCACTTCTCACAAAACCAGCACATCTAAAGCAAGCCTGCGCTCGACCAAGTCAATCAACCACTACCAAACCCGCCTCAATAATGGTCGCATTAATAATACGACTGGAACTTTCATTTTTAACACGAATGCGCTGCCCCTTCGCCCCATCCATCAGCGCAATACCTGTCATGGAAATAGAAAGACCAGATTTTTCACTATGAATTGCAACTTTATCACCTTTTTTAATAAGCACTGGCTCCACAATATTGCGCACACTTACGACACTACCTGCCATCATTGACCGAACGACTTGCTTATTAAGTACCTGAGAAATATCGGTAAAAAAGTCTTCTCGCACGCTGGAAATATCACGTCGCTCAATTGACAGCATGGCATCAGTAATAATGTCTCCACGCTGCACAGGTCTAGCTAGAATCACAACATCCTTAAAAACACTAATTAACACAGAAACGTAAATCGTCCATTTTTTCTCACCCTTACAGCGCACCCCAATTGAATATCGACCAGCATTAATTTTTTCAGAAGAGGAAAATGCTTCGAGTGCAACCGAACACTCTGCAAGCTGTAACTGGGCATCCAAAGGCACAATATTGACCGCATACTCTACACTCGCAACCAGTTTGGCATGAATGAACTGCGTAATCGTTTGATAAATAGCATCATGGGACAGTAATTTCTGCTCCGCACCCACCGAACTTATACTCATTACAACGATAACAATAAGATACATTTTTTTCATCATAGCCCACTTACTCCTTGAATTAACCGCAGCAAAACGCCAAAAAAAATAAGTCTAGGCCATAACGCAAAGCCATTTTTTTGACGAACCCTTATAAGCTTGCCTAAAAATAACCACAAATAAAATACAAAACATTGATAATTATAATAAAAAATTATTGGCACAAAGCATGCTTTAGCTTTTGTAAAATTAATTAAAACGCACTACGAGGACTACATTATGACAATTAGCTTTAACAAAGCGTTAGGCATTCATCCTCAAGCACTGGCATTACGAGAAAAACGTAGTGAAATGATTGCTGCGAATTTAGCGAATGCAGACACACCTAACTATAAAGCACGTGACTTGGATTTTTCAGCAGTGTTTCAGAAAACCATGTCATCAACAATGGGTCTTCAACAAACCCAAGAAAGACATTTAAGCTTAAGTAATGAATTGTTAGGTGCGCATTTAAAGTATCGCAACCCTAACCAAGTTTCATTAGACGGTAACACAGTTGAAGAGCATTTAGAACAAGCCAATTACTCTCAAAATGCCGTGCAATATGAAGCCAGTTTACAGTTTTTATCCAATAACTTTGCCGGTCTAATGACCGCCATAAAAGGACAATAACCATGTCATCACTCAATATTTTTAATATTGCCGGCAGCGGCATGAATGCACAATCACTCCGACTTAACTTAGTCGCAAGTAATATTTCCAACGCTAGCAGTGTGAGCAGCAGCGAGGAAGACACCTATAAATCAAGGCAGCCGGTATTTTCAGCAGAGTTAAAAAACATACTTAATCAAAAAGATGCGGCTAGCAAAGTTAACGTACTAGGCGTTTTAGAAAGTGAAGCTCCTGCAATTATGGAATACGCACCGAATCACCCGAAAGCTGACAAAGATGGGTATATTTTTAAACCCAATGTGAACACGGTTGAAGAAATGGCCAATATGATGTCAGCCTCTCGCTCTTATCAAAACAATGTTGAAGTCTTGAATACCGCCAAACAACTTATTTTACAAACGTTAAAAATGGGGCAATAGGAATTAAATCATGAGCACAGTCAATCCTTATAGCAGTATTAGTAATAGCTTACAAAACACCAGCAGTGCTATTAAAAAAAACACCTTAGATCAAAGTGAATTTTTAAAGTTAATGACCACACAAATGACCCACCAAGATCCAACTAAGCCCATGGATAATGGCGAGTTTGTTTCGCAAATGGCACAAATTGGCACCGTCTCAGGCATTCAAGATTTACAACAATCCTTCAACAATTTCTCTACGTCAATTAGTTCAGATCAATCCTTACAAGCGGCGGGCTTAGTAGGGAGGAATGTGTCGGTAGCCTCAGATTTTGGCGTGTTACCCGCAGGTGGCGACATTAACGGCAACTTTAGCTTAGCTACCAGCTCCGCAACCACCAATGTCATCATCAGCGATCCAAATACAGATGAAATCATTAAAACGATACCTTTAGATTCACAGTCTGCCGGCACGATTCCTTTCAAATGGGATGGCACTAACGACAACGGCGTTATGGTTAATCCTGGTCTGTATAAAATAAGAGCAGAAGCGTTAATTGATAACGCGAATACTGCCATTCAACCCAATATCATGTCAAAAGTTGACAGCGTCACTATGGGTAATAATGCAACGGGAGTGCAAGTCAATATTGCTGGTTTAGGTGCAATGAGTTTTAACAAAATCAAAGAAATACTTTAAACATCAACAGGAGAAATATCATGGGTTATTTAACTGCACTCAGCGGACTCAGTGCCGCATCCAATAGCTTATCTGTCACAGGTAACAATATTGCTAACGCCAACACGTCAGGATTTAAAAAATCACGCACTGAATTTGCTGATATGTATTCTGGTACTTTACTAGGCGCCAGTAAAACTCAACCAGGCTCTGGCGTAGCCTTATCGCAAGTTGCCCAACAATTTAACCAAGGAAATATTGATACCACTGAAAACGTATTAGATTTAGCCATTGGTGGAGAAGGTTTTTTTACTCTTGCACAAGATCCAACGCACCTTAGCAATATGAGCTATACCCGTAATGGCGCATTTAAAGTCAATAGCGATGGTGCCGTGGTCAATAACACTGGCAATGCACTCATGGTTACTGATGTGGGCGGTAGCACCTTAAGACCCTTGTTTTTACCCGCACGCGGCTTACCTACGGCCACTAGCTCCATGAGTTTAGATATCAATTTAGATTATAATCAAACACCGATTACCAATACCTTCGATCCTTTAAACGCCAAAACCTATAACAATCGTAATGACTCTATTATTTACGATTCATTAGGCGGGCAACATAAGATGACCACCTACTTTACCCGCACGTCTGCCTCTGAGTGGACGGCGCATCATTACATTACCGACGATCCCTATACCCCAACGCCAATGGGTACAAGCGATGGCACCCCCACCAAAGTAATACCTGTTCCTACGATCCCCTTTACGGTTGGCCCTTGGTCGCCTCCTAATGGCTCAGATCCAATTTCCATAACCATGGATTATTCTGGTTCAACGTCTTTTGCCGCGCCATTTAGTGTTGCCAAGATTAACCAAAATGGCTATGCCGCAGGCGAATTAACAGGGATTAATATTGATGGTAATGGCTTAGTGAATGCAAAATTCAGTAATGGTGCCACTGTGCCTCAAGCACAAATCGCCTTAACACGCTTTATTAATCCTCAAGGTCTCGCAAAAATAGGTGATACCAATTGGCAAGCAAGTTTAGATTCAGGCTTACCCGTCACCGGCAATCCTGGCACAGGTCGGTTTGGCAATATTAAATCCAGTGCCTTAGAGCTTTCCAATGTGGATTTGTCTAACCAATTAACTAATTTAATTATTGCTCAACAAGCTTACCAAGCGAATGCCCAAACGATTTCAACCGAAACCAGCATTATGCAAACCTTGCTACAAAAACTATAAACCTTAGGAGTAAGCCATGGACAGAAGTCTTTATATTGCAATGAGTGGTGCCAAACAAACGTTAATGGCTCAAGCTACAAACGCCAATAATTTAGCCAATGCCCAAACCACTGGCTTTAAATCAGATATGGAGCAGTTTCGCAGTATGCCAGTATTTGGCGCAGGTTATCCCACGCGCGTGTATGCCATGACAGAACGACCCGGCACTGACTTTACCCCTGGCGCAGTACAAACTACAGGTAAAGAGTTGGATGTGGCAATTAATGGCAAAGGTTTTTTTGCCATCCAAGATAGTGAGGGCAAAGAAGCCTACACCCGTGCAGGTGATTTACATTTAACGCCCGAGGGCTTATTACAAACTGGCACCGGCTTACAAGTCATTGGTCAGAATGGTCCAATAGCCGTTCCTCCTGCACAAAAAATGGACATTGGCAGCGATGGCACTATCAGCATTGTGCCCTTAGGTGCAAATCCAAATGCCTTAGTCGTTCTTGATCGAATCAAAATGGTTGATTTACCTGAAAACACTATTGCGAAGAAAACAGATGGCTTAATTCATACCCAAGATGGTCTGCCACAACAAGCCAGTGCAAATGTCAGTCTTGTGCAAGGCGCACTTGAGAGCAGTAATGTCAATTCAATTCAAGCAATGGTTGAAATGATCGAGCTGTCAAAGAATTTTGAATTACAAAGCAAGGTGATGAAAAGTGCGAATGAACTCTCTGGGGTCAGTGCAAAACTTATGCAAATGTCATAAACGCATAGCGTTAATTTGCTGTTATCCACACCTGCGGTTATTAACAATCAAACAAGGAAATTATCATGACAGAACGTGCCTTATGGGTAGCCAAAACTGGACTCGATGCCCAACAAACAAGAATGGCAGTTATTTCAAATAACTTAGCTAACGTAAACACCACTGGATTTAAAAAATCTAGGGCAATATTTGAAGATTTAATTTATCAAAATATTCGTCAAGTAGGTGCTCAATCTAATCAAAACAACACCTTACCCTCTGGTCTACAGCTGGGTACAGGTGTAAAAACTGTCGCTACAGAAAAAATTCATAGCCAAGGCAATATTCAACAAACGGGCAATGATTTAGATGTCGCAATTAGTGGGCGTGGTTTTTTTCAAATCCAAATGCCCAATGGCGATATCAATTACTCCCGCGATGGCTCTTTTAAGCGTGATGCCGCAGGGCAGTTAGTTACCTCGGGGGGCTTAGTGTTAAACCCGCCCATTACCATTACGCCAACCGCCTTAAGTATTACCATTGGCAGCGATGGCACGGTATCAGAGTTACAACCTGGCAACGCTACGCCTGCGGTCGTTGGTCAGATCCAGACCGCTAACTTTATCAATCCTACTGGCATGGAACCCATTGGTGAAAACTTATATCGCGAATCCGCCGCCAGCGGCCCACCCATTGTGGGCGTACCAGGACAGAATGAATTTGGCGCGTTAATGCAGGGCTCATTGGAAACATCTAATGTAAATGTGGTAGAAGAATTGGTCAGCATGATAGAAACGCAGCGCGCCTATGAAATGAACTCAAAAGCCATTTCCACTACAGATCAAATGTTGTCTTATATAAATCAACAACTTTAACGTGGAATAAACTCATGAATGCGTCCTTATTAGGTGTTTTTACACTCGTATTATTAACGTCAGCATGCGCACCGCTTCCCCCCCAGCGTGATCCAGCCTTTGCGCCCGTTGCTCCTGCCGACTTAAGACCCCCCGCACAAAATAGTGGTGCTATTTATCAATCGGGATTTGATATGCGCTTATTTGAAAATATCGCGGCCTTTCGTGTGGGTGATATTTTAACGGTCAAATTACAAGAAAAAACGCAAGCGCAAAAAAATGCAGATTTAAATTCCAAGAAAGACACCAGCTTAACTGCCGATGCGCCCGTATTATTAGGTATGGGGGCAGGGGCATTGTTATCTGGCAATGGTATGGAAACAACCCTTAAGTCCTCGCACTCATTTAAAGGCTCAGGTGATTCCGCCCAAAGCAATAGCTTAACGGGTAATATTGCTGTCACTGTGATTGAACTACTGCCCAACGGCAATTTAAAAGTACGCGGTGAAAAAGTAGTCAATTTAAATGAAGGTGATGAATATATTCGTGTTTCAGGCATTGTCAGACCCGTCGACATTGATGTATCCAATACCATTACAACGGACAACTTAGCTGATGCCACCATTACTTATACCGGCAGTGGAGCCTTAGCCGATGCCAGTAAAATGGGTTGGTTATCGCGTATTATTAACAGCTCTTTGTTTCCTTTTTAACCTAAATCCAAGACCGTTTTATTTCCTAAAATTTTCAAAGGACGTTGTCATGAACAAGCAAACCACTCAGTTACTTTCTCTTACGTTTTACGTAATCACCAGTTTATTACTGTGTTATACGCCTGCCACGGTAGCTGAACGAATTAAAGACATTGCCTCTGTTCAAGGCGTCAGATCAAACCAACTCGTAGGCTACGGCTTGGTCGTTGGCTTAGCTTCTTCTGGCGATAAAACCACATTCACAGGACAAAGCTTACGCAGCATGTTGGCAAGATTAGGCGTAAGACTCCCCCCTACCATTGATCCTAAATCTAAAAATATTGCTGCCGTGACTATTTCAGCTGATTTACCCCCTTTTGCCAAACCTGGGCAAAAAATTGATGTCACCGTATCGTCAATTGGTGATGCAAAAAGTTTGCGTGGCGGTATGTTATTAATGAGTCCTCTTAAAGGTGCGGACGGTCAAGTGTATGCTATTGCACAAGGCAACTTAGTCGTCAGCGGTGTGAGTGCCTCAGGGCAAAGCGGCTCCAGTATTACGGTTAATAATCCCAGCGTAGGAAGAATCAACGGCGGCGGCACGGTAGAGCGTAGTGTGAACACACCCTTTACCAACAGCAAAGAGCTTATTTTTGATCTATTTTCGCCAGACTTTACCACCGCTAATCTTATGGTTGAAGCCATTAATAAAACCTTGGGCAGCAACACAGCCAAAGCCTTAGATGCCACTTCGGTGCTAGTGAGAGCGCCTTTCAATCCTGCCCAAAAAGTCAATTTTACGGCACTGGTAGAAAATATTATTGTGTTACCCGATGACGCACCCGCACGCATCATTATTAATTCCAGAACAGGAACTGTCGTTATTAATGGCAATGTCCGCGTCAAACCAGCCGCAGTTTCGCATGGTAATTTGTCCGTAACGATCAGTGAGCGCCCACAAGTTTCACAGCCAAACGCTTTAGCCAATGGTCAAACCGCAGTGACACCACAAACCCAAATTGCTGTCAACGAAGAAAAAAACCAAATGTTCTTATTTAATCCTGGCGTATCATTAAATGAAATCGTGCAATCGGTAAATAATGTCGGCGCTAGCCCAAGTGATTTAATGGCCATTTTGGAAGCACTTAAAGCGGCTGGCTCAATTCATGCTGAATTAATTATTATCTAGTTTATGACAGTTAATACACATTAATTACCGAGGCGTTTATGTTAACGGGTGCAAATACAGATGTTTATAATGACTTTAATGGCTTAGCTAAACTAAAACAGCAAGCTAAAAAAGAAGCACCTGAAGCATTAAAAAAAGCAGCCCAGCAATTTGAAGCGATTTTTTTAAGTAATATTCTTAAAGAAATGCGTCAAGCTAAATTATCAGAGGGTTTACTGGATAACGATCAAAGTCACTTTTACAATGAAATGTATGACCAACAATTGGCGTTGCACTTATCAGGCACGCCAGGTGTAGGCTTAGCAGACATGATTGTCAAACAACTTAGCCCGCATCACAATTCACCAAAAAATACGGCCCATAGCCCAAGCGATACCCCCATTCAGCCCAGCCAATCAACCTCTGTTGCATCTAATAACCCCTCTGCGTATCGCCCAAATCCACTGCAGACACCACATAACAGTATCAATTCAACACTGCCGTTAACGCCAGGTCAAGCCACACTTCGCGCTTACCTTGCTGAAACTGATTCATCTCATAAAATACAAGTAACACCATTTCAGCTTAATACACCTCTGCCGATACGTTCTCAGATCCACCAATCTATTTCGTCAACAACTGACTTTGTCACTAAATTGCATCCTTTAGCACAAAAGGCCGCTGCAAAACTAGGCATTGATCCCAAAGCACTGTTGGCTCAAGCGGCATTAGAATCAGGATGGGGGAAAGCCGTGATTAAACATAAAGACGGCAGTAGTAGCTATAATTTATTCAACATCAAAGCGGATAAATCATGGCAAGGCAAGCAAACGCGTATTACCACCTTAGAATTTGAACAAGGCATTACCAAAAAAGTCAATGCAGGATTTAGAGCCTATAGCTCATACGAAGAAAGCTTTAATGATTATGTTGACTTTATACAAAATAATCCGCGTTATGCTGACGCATTGAAAAAAACGGCTCATACTGAGCACTATATGCATGAATTACAACAGTCTGGGTACGCATCCGACCCAAATTATGCAAATAAAGTTATTGAAATTTATCATAGTGATACTATAAATAACTTACTGACAGACAATTTTGTTGCTATGAATTAACAAAAGACATGGCTGCAATAATTAACATTAGAAGGTAATTACCATGGCAGGCGTTTTAGGCATTTCATTATCAGGTTTGTTAGCTTCTCAACAGGCACTGGAAACCACAGGACATAATATTGCCAACGTCAACACCAATGGCTACAGTCGCCAACGTGTTGACATGCAACCTAAAGAGTCTCAATTTAGTGGCGATGGCTTTGTGGGGCAAGGGGTTACCGCCTCTATTTCGCGTGTATATGATAAGCTTGTTTCAGATCAACTGGTCTCCAGCACCTCAACATTTTCCGAATCAGCTATCTTTTCAGGCTTAGCAACTCAAGTTGATAACTTAGTCTCGAACGAATCAACTAATCTCTCACCCTCGCTAAAATCTTTTTTTAATGCCGCGAATAATGTTGCTAATGACCCCAGCTCATTACCTGTGCGGCAAATCATGATTGCTCAAGCTGATTCTATTGCACAAAAATTTAACTCAATGTCTAACCAACTTGAAGACATAAGTAAACAAACAAATGCACGCATCAGTAACGCAGTGGATGAAATCAATGCTTACGCACAAAATATTGCGTATTTAAACGATAAAATATCGCTTGAATACAGTCGCTCAAATACTGGTCAATTACCCAATGACCTCATGGATCAACGTGACCTGTTAATTTCAAAAATTGCTGAAAAAGTAAATGTTTCCTCGTTATCTCAAACCGATGGCGGCGTTAATGTTTTCATGGCGAACGGACAATCATTAGTATTAGGCAAAAATGCATCAGACTTATCAGTAAATATTACCGGTAATGATGGCTTAAATATCGCAATAGATATAGATGGTCAAGATATTACACAACAAATCAGTAGCGGTGAATTATCTGGCATTATCCAATTTAAAGAACAAATACTAACTCCTGCCAAACAAAATGTTGGCTTATTAGCTGCGGGGTTTGCGGTAAAACTTAACGAAATGCATCAAGCTGGCTTTGATTTACAAGGAAAGCCTGGTCAAGATTTATTTTCAGTTAACTCCCCTCAGGTTGTCCCTAGCAGTAATACCGTCGGTGCAATTAGTGTGAGTTATGATGCCGCCTCCATTAATCAATTAATGCCTAGTGATTATGAGCTTAGCTACGATGGCGTGCAATTTTCCTTAACCCGCTTAACAGACAATACTGTCACCACTTTTCAAAATCAACCGCCGACAACAATCGAAGGGCCTGGCTTTAAAATTGATGCCTCAGATACCACGCTTTCTGCAGGCGATTCTTTCTTAATCCAGCCTACATTAAAAGCAGCTGGCACGTTTAAGTCCATTATTTCCGATCCGCTCATGATTGCAGCGTCCAGCGATCCTGACACACTGCCTGGTAATAATCAGAATGCGTTGACAATGGCTAATGCAGAAAATCTAACATTTTTATTAAATGGCAGAACGACGTTTAACGATCTAAATGGTAATTTTATTGCTCAAATTGGCTCACAAACTAATGCAGCTAAAATAAATGATGCTGCACAAGAAGCTTTATTTAATGCCGCCAAAAGCTCTAAAGAAGGTTTTTCTGGGGTTAACTTAGATGAAGAAGCCGCTAATTTAATTAAATACAAACAATCTTACGAAGCCGCTGCGCAAGCGATTTCAGTATCAAACTCATTATTTGATACGCTTATACAAGCAACTAAAGGCTAGGTTTACAATGAGAATATCAACAGCATGGTCACAACAAGTTGAAGTCAATGCCTTACTAGGCCAACAATCAAAATTAATACAAACACAAATCCAATTAGGCACTAATAAAAAAATTAATAATGCTTCGGATGATCCACTTGCATATTTAACCATTAATAATTTAAATAAAAGTATTGCACAAACAACTCAGTATCAAACCAATATTACGACGGCACAACAACGCTTAGAATTAGAAGACAGCGTCTTACAAAACGCGACCGACATTATGGGCAGAATAAAAGAGCTTGCTGTACAAGGTCTAAATTCAACGTATTCAGCAACAGATCGATCTGCAATTGCGTCCGAAATGGAAGGTTTAAATGATGAACTAATGAGTATTGCTAATACTAAAAATGCTAATGGTGAATATATTTTTTCTGGTTTTAAAAGCTCTACACCAGCATTTACCAAAGCAACACCTTCTAGCAATGATTCAGCGACGAATACTACATCCGTCAGCGCACTTGCGTATTCTGGCGACAGCAATACTCGCTCAATACAAATTGGTCTAAACAGACAAATTAAAGACGGCGATAATGGGCTAACTGTTTTTGGCGAGCTTAATACCACAGATAGCATTGCCAATATACCTGCGGGCTCATTTACCAATGTTTTTCAAGGCATAGAAAAAATGGTTACTGATTTAAGAGCCAATCAACCTAACGATGCCTCGTTAAATGATCTTGATAACTCATTGGCAAAATTAGTTTCTGCGCGTTCATCAGTTGGTGTGCGCCTAAATGCCTTAGATGACCAAAACACCACCAATGAGGACTTTCTGTTAGGAATGAAGTCGGTATTATCCAATACCCAAGACCTTGATTATACAGAAGCCATTTCTAGACTTAATTCACAATCGCTATCCTTACAAATTGCCCAACAATCTTACTCACAAATCAAACAATTATCGTTATTTAAATACTTGTAAAATAAGTATCCCTCCCTTTTTTTAAACGTACCTAAAGGCAGTGGGAGGGCGAGTAACGCCAGCGTGCATTTCTAAAAAATCTCCTCTAATCCCTTTCAAAAAAAGAAGGTGATTAAATGATCACCGCATCATCTTCTTAATAAGCTAATAATCATGCTGAATACCCATCAACCATCACTGGAAATAATCATTCAGGTAATGCAGAATACTCCTACAATGAAATTTCATACTATAAAGTTAAAAATCAAGGTTATTTGCTATGGCTGAACAAGCATCAGGCGACGAAGGCAGTCGTAAAGTTGTTAAAACAAAACTGTTAATTCTCATAGGCGCAGGGATTCTACTATTGGCACTGGGCGGCGGAGCAGTCTATTTTTTCATGGGTGGCTCAAGTGCTAATAACAGTCACACTGAAGAGCCTGCCGAAGAAGTTAAAAAAGAATGGGTGGAACCTCTTTATTTTGACGTAACCAAACCTTTTATTGTTGATTTTCCAACTGGCTCATCAATGCAGCTGGTGCAAATAGCGGTCACTTTTATTGTCGAAAATGAAGCCGTCATCGCTGGCTTGAAAAAAAATGAACCCATGGTAAGAAATAACTTACTCAACATTATAAGCGCACACACGCCAGAAATTTTAAATACCACTGAGGGCAAAGAAGCGTTACGAAAAAGCATGCTTGATGAAATTAATGCTATTCTTAAAAAACTTGAGATACATGGCGAAACCAAAGAAGTGTTATTTACGTCTTTTATAATGCAATAAATCATGAGTGACTTACTCTCGCAAGAAGAAATCGATGCACTTTTATATGGTGTAGACGAAGGTGAAATACCCACAGATAGTAATGATTCATACGATAAAAGCATCGTTAGAGAATATAACTTTGGTAGTCAAGAAAGAATCATTCGTGGGCGTATGCCTACCATGGAAATGGTTAATGAACGCTTTACGCGCTTATTACGCAACTCCTTATTTTTATTTCTACGTCGCTCCGCAGAAGTATTCATAACGGGCATACAAGTAAAGAAATTTTCAGAGTATGTCTTAGGCCTTCACGTCCCGACCAATCTTAATATTATCCGTGTTGCTCCATTAAGAGGTCGTGCATTAGTCGTTATTGAATCGCCATTAGTATTTACTTTAGTAGAAAATTTTTTTGGTGGCGGCGGTCAGTTTCACCCCAAAATGGATGGTCGAGAATATTCTGCTACTGAAATGCGCGTAATCAAATTAGTAATCGATATTCTTTTTAAAGATTTAAAAATTGCTTGGAAACCGGTTATAGAGCTAGATTTTGAATACTTAGGCTCAGAAACAAATCCTCAATTTGCTAATATCGTTAGCCCTGCTGAAATTGTTGTCATCTCTGCACTACATATTGAATTAGAAGGCGGCGGCGGCGACATCAACATTACCATGCCCTATTCAATGCTAGAACCAATCCGAGATTTACTGGTTGCCATTAGTAGTGACGCAGGGGAAACAGATGGTAGTTTTCAAATAGGTTTACGCAATGAACTATTAAGAACAGAAATGGAAGCCAACTGCTTATTAGTAGAAAAAAGCATTACCTTAAGAGACGTGATGAGTTTTAAAAAAGGCGACATTATTCCCTTTGATATGGCAAAAAACCTCACGTTAGATATTGGCGGAGTTCGCGTATTTGATTGTAAAATAGGCGTTTCTGACGGCAACTATGCGGTGCAAATACTTAATCAACACATTGATGAATAAAATTATTTTTCATACTAATGTCCTTAATATTAACCACTACTTAAAGACACACTATGAGTGAAGATACTGAAGAATCTACCGAAGAATACAACTATGATGAAGAATATGTTCAACCAGAAAGAGAAGAAGATCTGGCTGCAGCAACCTTTGAAGAACTAGAAAATCCATTTAAAGACAAAAAACCACCACAATGGTCATCAGAAGAAGTCAACATGGATGTGATTTTAGACGTGCCAGTAACCATTGCCATGGAAATTGGTCGAGCTCAAATAAATATTAGAAACTTACTACAACTTAACCAAGGCTCTGTTGTTGAGCTGGATCGCTTTGCTGGCGAGCCTTTAGACGTATTGGTTAACGGCACCTTAATCGCGCATGGCGAAGTTGTTGTCGTTAATGATAAATTTGGTATTCGCTTAACAGAAGTAATTAGTCCTTCAGAACGGGTAAGACGATTAACAAAATGACAGCACCTCACTTTGCATTGAATAGCTCTATTCTCTTATTTTTTTATTCGACATATTGTGTTGGTGCAACAGAACCAGCATCCAGCATAATCAATACTCACTTTTACAGCTCAGGCGGCATTGCCTTAGTGTTGGTCGTGATGCTATTTCTTATTAGTGCGTGGGGCTTTAATAAACTAACGTCCCGACCACCCGCTCAAACAACTCACAAAATGCACATCGTAGATGGAATATCCTTGGGTATGAGAGAGAAAATAATGCTTTTGCAACTAGGTAAAAAACAATTGGTTATTGGTGTTACACCAGGAAAAATAGAGATGCTGTATGTGCTTGAAGGCGAGGAATGCTTGGTGCGTGATAACGATTCATCAAAACTGAATTTATCGCCTTTTGCGCAAAAATTAAAACAGTCCATGATGCAACGCACAGACACTTAATTACTTCTTCCACGCATCATGATGACGACCCCACATGCTTTATACCCAAAACAACTTCAAGGCAGTTGGCAATGATGAGTCGCGTGCTAAGTGTCATCGTTGGTTTAGCTCTATTATTTGTACTAGAGCCTGGCCTAGCAAGCCCTGGCGTTGATGCCGTCACCGTCACCAGCAATCCTCAAGGTGGACAAACATACAGCGTTACCTTACAAATTTTAGCGTTAATGACGTTATTAACCTTATTGCCCTCCTTATTATTGGCAATGACGTCATTTACCCGCATCATGATTGTACTTAGCTTGTTACGCCAAGCACTAGGCACAGGACAAGCGCCTAGCAATCAAATTCTATTAGGGCTATCATTATTTTTAACAATCTTCATCATGATGCCCGTCTTCGAACGCGTCAACACAGAAGCTGTGCAACCTTATTTAGAAGAAAAAATAGACCCTATGACCGCAATAAAAGTAGCCTCTGAGCCATTTCGTCAATTTATGCTTAAACAAACCCGAGAAGCTGATTTAGAAATGTTTATCAGAATTTCTGGTAAAGCCGAATTAAAAAGTGCTGACGACGTGCCTTTTTCGCTGCTTTTGCCGGCTTACGTTACCAGTGAATTAAAAACTGCTTTTCAAATTGGCTTTTTACTATTTTTACCTTTTTTAATTATCGATTTAGTAGTGTCCAGCGTCTTAATGTCCATGGGCATGATGATGTTATCGCCCATGGTAATTTCCCTACCCTTCAAAATCATGCTGTTCGTGTTAGCGGATGGCTGGTCATTAATTATGGAAATGCTGGCAGCTAGTTTTTATGTTAATTAACGGTATCACTATTTCATGACTCCGGAAATTATTTATCGCGTTAGCCAAGATGCCATGATAATAGCGGTAAAACTATCGGCGCCGATGCTCTTACCCTCTTTAGTCATTGGTTTAATCATTGCAATGTTTCAAGCCGCTACACAAATTAATGAATCGACCTTAACATTCGTCCCTAAATTAATCATTATGGCGCTTGTTTTACTCGTATTGGGCCCAGGAATGCTACAAATGTTTCTTGATTATTTTCAAGATTTAATCAGAGATATTCCACACCTCATCGGTTAACGATGTGAATATTACCGAAGCCGAAATACTTCAGTGGATTGCCCAATTTGTATGGCCCTTAATTCGCATTAGCGCCATGTTTATTGCTATGCCAATTTTTAGTATTCAATCGGTTCCAGCGCGTTCACGACTAATTTTATCATTAGTTATCACGCTATTTATGATGCCACTGTTGCCGCAATTACCCCAAGTAGAACTCTTTAGTTATAGTGGCATTATGGTTTCTATTCAACAAGTTATCATCGGTTTAGTTACTGGCTTTATTTTACAAATGGCTTTTGCTGCGGTGGTATTTGCTGGACAAGGCGTTGCCTTAAGCATGGGCTTAGGCTTCGCATCGATGATTGACCCTCAAAATGGTCAACAAGTGCCGGTTATTGCGCAACTTTACGTTATTTTAACAACACTGATATTTTTAAGTTTTAATGGCCATTTACTGGTTATTAAAATGTTATTGGATAGCTTCACCAGCTTACCTATTGGTTTAGACGGCATAACACGCAATGATATTTGGATTATTAGCACCTGGTGCAGTCATATTTTTGCCGCTGGTTTATTATTATCAATCCCCATCATCATCAGCTTATTACTCATTAACATTTGCTTTGGTATTGCCGCACGTGCAGCTCCGCAACTAAATATATTTTCAATTGGCTTTCCCTCTTCATTATTTTTAGGCACCTTATTAATTTGGCTGACATTACCCGATATACTCGACCAATTTTCTGATATTCTGATAGAAACCTATAATTTAATTGAAAATACACTTCGTTTATAAGCCATGGCTGAAGATTCAGATCAAGAAAAAACCGAAGAACCCACTGGTAAACGCTTAGAAGACGCTCAGAAAAAAGGGCAGATTGCGCGTTCTAAAGAGCTTAATACCTTTGCCATGCTACTTACTAGCGCGTCCTTATTTATGATGCTAGGTGATGGCATCGGCAATAGCTTAATAGTCATGATGAAAAAACAATTTCACATCAGTCGTGAAGCCATTTTTGATCCCACTCATCTGACCATTCAATTCAAACAAAGTATGATTGATGGTCTATTACTTATTACCCCCATTCTTGCCACCTTAGTTGTTATCGCAATTATTGCACCCTTAGCCTTAGGTGGCTGGATCATGAGTTGGGATGCTATCAGCCCTAAATTTGAAAAAATGAACCCTATTGCTGGCTTAGCCAGAATGTTTGCGGTTCATGGTCTAATTGAAATGTGCAAGGCCTTGTTTAAAGTTATTCTCATTGGCATTGTTTCTTATTCTTTGTATCAACGTTTTATTTTGCCCTTAATTACTTTAGGTGCCGAACCACTGGAACAATCAATACATCATGGCTTAGATATTATCAGCCAATGCATCCTGATTTTAAGTGCCTCACTCATCGCAATTGTTTTATTTGACGTGCCCATGCAATTAATGGAACACAACAAAAAACTAAAAATGACACTGCAAGAAATTAAAGATGAAATGAAAGAAAGCGAAGGTAGTCCTGAAGTTAAAGGTCGCCAGCGTCGTATGCAAATGGATATGGCGCAAAATCGAATGATGGCCGAAGTCCCAAATGCTGATGTTATCATCACCAACCCAAGTCATTATGCGGTTGCCTTAAAATATGACCCTGAAAAAAATGCCGCACCTCGCTTAGTTGCTAAGGGTGTCGATTTAATGGCAGCTCAAATACGCAATGTGGCTATTGCGTCAAATATTCCTTTACTTGCTGCACCGCCTTTAGCACGCGCTCTGTATTATTCCACCGAATTAGAAAGAGAAATCCCACAAGGCTTATACCTTGCTGTTGCCCAAGTTCTTGCCTATATTTTTCAATTAAAAACCGCGCGCGAACAACGTCAGTCAGAACCCATCCCGCCACGGGATCTACCTGTTCCCAAAGAATTTAAACAATCTTAATTGTCGTTATTAAGCCTTCTCTTAAAAAATTTTCGGCGTCATGTGACCCGCTCAAAATAAAATACCGTACTATACAATAAACTCTTGGTATTTTTTTTGCTTAAAAGATATTAATCATGCCTGTACATTTTTGTACCCTTTAAACAACTCTTTATGAATTTTAATAAATTAACCGCCGCTTTACAGCTTTTGGGGAAAGCAGAACTTGGCGCACCGCTAATTATTGTCATCATTTTGGCAATGATTATGCTGCCATTACCAACTTTCTTATTAGATTTATTGTTTACGTTTAATATCGCATTTTCACTTATTATTCTTCTTGTTGTTGTATACACCTTAAAACCCCTTGAATTTGCCGCCTTTCCAACTGTCATTTTATTGGCAACCTTATTGCGCTTAGCCCTCAATGTCGCGTCAACACGAATTGTTTTATTAGAAGGCCATAATGGCGGCGATGCGGCTGGAAAAGTAATTGAAGCGTTCGGCGCCTTTGTTATTGGCGGCAACTTTGCCGTGGGTATCGTGGTCTTTGCCATTTTAGTTATTATTAATTTTGTCGTCGTAACTAAAGGTGCTGGGCGCGTTGCTGAAGTTGGCGCTAGATTCACACTTGACGCTATGCCTGGCAAACAAATGGCGATTGATGCCGATCTTAACGCGGGCTTAATTGATCAAGATGAAGCTCGTATACGACGTGTTGAAGTCGCTACAGAGGCTGATTTTTATGGCTCAATGGACGGCGCGAGCAAATTCGTTCGAGGCGACGCCGTGGCGGGTATTATTATTTTATTCGTAAACGTTATTGGTGGTTTAGCTATTGGCATGGGACAACATAATTTAAGCTTTGCCCAAGCCGCCGAAAACTATGTACTCCTCACTATTGGCGATGGCTTGGTTGCACAAATCCCTTCATTATTATTATCTTCTGCCTCCGCATTAGTTGTGACTAAAGTGGGGAGTAGTGGACAAAATATTGGTCAACAAGTCAGCACCCAGCTTTTCGAAAATCCTAAAGCTTTATTAATTACTGGCGGCATGATTGGTGCGCTAGGTTTAATTCCTGGCATGCCTAATTTAGTGTTTATTTTATTAGCCAGCAGCTTAGCTGGCTCAGCCTATTTAATTGAAAAACGTCATAAAGCCACCAAATTAGCAACAATAACTGGCGAATCTAGTCCCGCAGCGCAGGCAAATTTACCCGAATCCCCAAAACCTATTGAATTAAGCTGGGATGATGTTATGCCCGTAGATATTATCGGTTTAGAAATTGGCTACCGCTTAATTTCCTTAGTTGACCAAAACCAAGGAGGGCAATTAATGATGCGCATCAAAGGCGTAAGAAAAAAATTATCCCAAGAACTAGGTTTTTTAATTCCCTCTGTTCATATCAAAGATAATCTTGATTTAAACCCAACCACATACCGAATTTCTCTGATGGGCGTGCCCTTAGGCGAAGCTGACGTCTTTCCTGACATGGAAATGGCGATAAATCCAGGACGTGTTTTTGGCACCATACAAGGTCGCCCGTGCAAAGACCCTGCCTTTGGTTTAGAAGCGCTGTGGATCGAACCACGACAAAAAGATCAAGCCCAAACGCTGGGCTATACCGTAGTAGATCCTGGCACGGTCATCGCCACTCATTTAAGTCATTTATTGCAATCTCATGCTCATGAATTATTAGGCTACGAAGAAACGCAAAAGTTATTAGATAATTTAGCCAAATCGGCTCCTAAATTAGTCGATGATTTAATTCCAAAAACATTACCACTGGGCATTATTGTCAAAGTATTGCAAAACTTGCTGTTAGACCGCATTCCTATTCGAGATATCCGAACGATCGCCGAAACTTTGGCGGACTATGGCGGAAAAAGTCAAGATTCGGACGTATTAACCTCAGCAGTACGTACTGCTCTTGGAAGATTAATTATAAGCGTTATCAGTGACGTACAAGACGAACTTCCAGTAATGACCTTAGATCATGAGTTGGAACAGTTGTTGCATAACTCAATACAAACGGCGAGTGAAACGGGTGTTGGCATTGAACCTGGATTAGCCGAGCAAATGCACCAATCGTTACAAGAAAATGTTCAAAAAATGGAAATGGATGGTCAAAGCCCCATTTTATTGGTCTCTTCTTATATTCGCCCTTGGCTTGCTCGTTTCATTCGCCATTCAATCCAAGACTTACATGTTTTGGCTTACACAGAAATACCAGCAGACCGTCAAATAAAAGTCGTTGCAACGGTAGGTCGTCGATCTTAGATAAGGAATAGGCAACATGAAAATGAAACGTTTTTTTGCAAAAGACATCAAACAAGCCATGCGCATGGTTAAAGATGAATTAGGCGCAGATGCAGTGATTATGTCTAATCGCACTGTCGATGGCGGCGTTGAAATTGTTGCCGCTCAAGATTTTGATGCACAAACGCTTCAGCATCAAATAAATCAATCTGCTACCGCTAATCCAGAACCCAAAAGTAAACCCGTACCTGAAACAAAAAAAGCAAGCCTGTCTAATTTTGATACTGCAAAAAAACATCTACACATTTTAAGCAATAACCGCAAACAAAATTCAGACACGACAAATAAACCAACACGCTCTCTTAACGAGCCGCCGATTAGATCAACATTTAAATTTTCTGAAGATGATCAATTTGTTGGCTACGCAGAAAAAGTACATTTACAAACAAAACCCACAGCCTCAACAGCCAAGCCATTAAATACAGTAAATGAAATAAAATCTGCAATTGAACAGGAACGTGCTGCGTTTAATGAACGCCTAGAAAAAAATCAGCCCTCACCACAAGCCTTGCCACGTACCGATCTGTCTTCTGATAAATTATTATTAGAAATGAGCAAAGAATTAAAACATTTACGCGCAGCCTTAGACACCAAACTAACTCAGCCTCATTGGGCAACAACCTCAGCGCCTGCAAATCCAATTCGCATTGATTTATTACAGCGTCTAATGGGCATGAGTATTTCAAAAAAACTCAGCCTTAAACTCGCTAACCAATTAGCTGAGCAGCATGATTCAGAATCTGTTTTTACCAAAGCACAAGATATATTAATAGACTCTCTCCCTATTGCCACGGATACTATTTTAACCTCTGGCGGCATTATTGCTTTAGTTGGTCCAACCGGTGCTGGAAAAACCACTACCATTGCTAAACTAGCTGCTAAATTTATTTTAAAACATGGTCCTAGACAAATTGCGATCATTACTACGGACAATTACCGCATAGGCGCACACGAACAAATCAATACCTATGGACGAATTTTAGATGTGCCTGTTCGTGTTGCTAATAACGCGACAGAACTACAACAGTTAATCCAGAGCTTTGCTGATAAAAAACTTATCTTAATTGATACTGCTGGCATGAGTCATCGCGATATGAAACTAGCTGAGCAAATTGATACACTCAAGCAAAGTAATATCCCGATTAACGCTTACTTAGTCATGTCTGCCGCCACAGAATATCGTGCCTTACATGAAACGATTAAGGCTTTTCAGGTATTTGAACCTCAAGGCTGTATTTTGACCAAAGTAGACGAAGCCGTGACTTATGGCCCTGCAATCTCTGCCATCATTGAACACAATATCCCCTTATTTTCTATTACCAACGGGCAACAAGTCCCTGAAGATATGCATTGGCCATGCGCAAAAGACCTAGTGCGGCAATGCGCTGCTGAATTAGATAACAAAACAGATTATACTGATGACATGAATGACAGCTTATGGGTGGCTCAAGGTTATGCATAATCAAACAGATCAAGCTGCTGGACTAAGAAAAATGAAACAAATGAAACCCGTAAGAGTCATTGCTATTACCAGTGGAAAAGGCGGAGTGGGCAAAACTAATTTATCAGTAAATCTTGGTATTGCCTTAGCACAGCTTGGCCAACGTGTGGCTATTCTTGATGCCGACATGGGCTTAGCCAACGTAGATATTTTATTAGGCATGTATCCAAAATTTAATTTGTCTCATGTCTTATCAGGTGATAAAACACTCGATGAAATTATATTAGTCGGACCAGCTGGTTTAAAAATCATTCCAGGTGCGTCAGGTATACAAAAGATGGCCGAACTATCCATTACAGAACAAGCAGGTATTGTGCGTGCATTTAGTGAAATAGACCAAGACTTAGATGTGTTAATTGTTGATACCGCAGCAGGTATTTCTGCTAATGTTATTAATTTTGCACGGGCATGTCAGGAAATTATTGTCGTCGTCTGTGATGAACCCACATCACTTACCGATGCCTATGCTTTTATAAAATTACTTAACCGAGATTACGGACTAAGTCAATTTCATATATTAACCAACATGGTTCAGTCTTTCCAACAAGGTCAGGCTTTATTTCAAAAACTTACCAAAGTCACTAATCACTATTTAGATGTAAGTTTACATTTTGAGGGCGCAGTACCTTTTGATGATTTTTTAAGAAAATCCGTACAAAAACAGACGCCAGTCGTCATTGCATTTCCAGGAAGTAAAGCAGCTATCGCTATTAAAGCAATCGCTGAAAAAATAAATCGTTGGCCTTTAAAATCTCAAACGGGCGGCTATATTGAATTTTTTATTGAAAAAATGATTAAGTATGGCGCCAAGGAATATGCAACATGAGTCGAGTAGCAATGTATGCTTCTGTTAAAGGGGGCGGAACGAATGAAATGGTTTTACAACATGCTCCTTTAGTGAAACGGATTGCCTACCATTTATTAAGTAGATTACATGATTCTGTACAAATAGAAGATTTAATTCAGTCAGGTATGTTAGGTTTATTAGAAGCCATTAAAAACTATGATCCCACCCAAGGGGCTAGTTTTGAAACCTATGCTGGCATCAGGATTCGTGGCTCAATGATCGATGAAGTACGGCGTTCAGATTGGACGCCACGATCTGTTCATAAAAAATCGCGTGGCGTTGCAGAAGCCATTCGAGTAATTGAAAATACCACTGGACGCGAAGCTAAACCCGCACAAATAGCCGAACATCTGAACATTAGTTTAGATGAATATCACCAAATTTTACTGGATTCAAGCACTTCAAAAGTTTTTAGTGTTGAAGAATTAATCGAAAATACAGGTGATCAGTATCTCGAAGATTCACATAATAATGCTGATCATTCTATTGAAAATTTAAGCCAAGAACATTTTAAACACGCCTTAACTAAAGCAATTGAAGGTCTTCCTGAACGTGAACGTTTGGTCATTTCACTGTATTACGATGAAGAACTGAATCTTCGAGAAATTGGCGAAGTATTAGGCGTCAGTGAATCAAGAGTGTGTCAAATTAATAATCAAGCCGTATTGCGCTTACGCTCGAGACTTTCAGAATGGATACAAGACTAATTTTTTTAAATTAACTTAAATAGTATTGAGTCAGAATTCATTCAGATGAAATTTAAATTTTTTGATTTTTTAAGTGTTCTTGGCATTACCTTTGGAATTGGCTCAGTTTTATTAGGAAATGCCTTAGAAGGCGGTCAAATTAATTCCTTAATTAATATTCCTGCCTTTATTATCGTGTTGGGCGGTACATTAGGAGCAACCTTATTACAATTTCCGCCACATATTTTTTTTAAAAGTCTAAGCATGTTAATTTGGATTATTAGACCCGTCCAAATTGATGCAGAAAAACAAATTGAATTAATTATTTATTGGAGTCATCAAGCAAGAAAATCTGGTTTACTTGCGCTTGAAGATGAAGTTGAAGCTACAACGGATCCTTTTATAAAAAAAGCCTTACAACTACTTGTTGATGGTAAAAACGAAAACGCCATTACACAAGCACTAGAGTTAGATATTAGCGTGAAAGAACAAAGAGATTATCAAGCTGCAAAAGTCTTTGAGGCAATGGGTGGATACTCACCTACTTTAGGTATTTTAGGTGCCGTACTGGGTTTAATTCATGTTATGCAAAACCTTGGTAATACTGAATTACTAGGCTCAGGTATCGCTACCGCATTCGTTGCAACCATCTATGGCGTTGCCTTAGCTAATTTAATTTTTTTACCCATTGCACATAAACTAAAAAGTCATATTTTTGAAGCAATACAATTAAAAGAAATGCTAACGTTAGGCATAATATGCATTGCTAACAATGAAAATCCTCAAAATATTGAATTACAACTCAGTGGGTATCTTCACAATCCTATAATGAAATAACTCTATTATGAGATCAAGGAAAAAAAAATCACACGATTCTGAAAATGAAGGCAATCAAGAACGCTGGTTAGTTTCTTATGCAGACTTTATTACCTTACTTTTTGCTTTTTTTGTGGTCATGTATTCAGTTTCATCGGTTAATGAAGCTAAATACAAAAGCTTAGGTGCTTCCTTGGGAAGTGCTTTTTCGACAAAAAAAACACAGACTACGCCAACGGATTCAGATATTGCAGCAGAAGCAGAAGCATTTAAAAATTTACCTGAAAAAAAAAATAATCAACCGTTAGACAAAGCATCCAAAGAAGAAATAGATAGAAAACGTCAATTAAGCGAAGAAATTTTAAAAGAAAGACGACAATTAAATAAAGTCTCCGAATTATTAAAAGAGACACTACATGTCGTTATAAAAGAAAAATTAGTGGAAGTCATCAATAATGATTATTGGATATCACTACAAATGAATAGTGAATTATTATTTTTAAGTGGTGACTCTGAGCTATCAAAAAAAGCTTTACCTATACTTGAAAAAATAACAGATGTTATTAATGAAATGCAAAATGCTATAAATATTGAAGGGCACACTGATAACATACCCATTTCCAATATAAAATTTAGATCAAATTGGGATTTATCTGCTGCTCGCGCATCAAGTGTAGTCATGGAGTTTGAACAACTAGGTATTAATCCAACGCGATTATCTGCAATTGGTTATGGTGAATTTCATCCAGTGGCTGATAATGTAACGGAAGAAGGTCGTTTTAAAAATCGACGTGTCGTTCTTGTTCTTATGTCTCAAGCCTTTGCACGCTACGGTGCAAATGACGAAGAACGTGCAAAATTATTAAACTTAGATCCAACTCTATCCGTACAAGATAACCAAACCATACCAGCTAATTAATTTAGTTTTTATAAAAATACGCAAAGCATGTGTTAACTAATTCTTTTTTAATATTTTTTTTAATTATCACGTTCCTCTGCATACTACTGCTGAGCGCAGTGATAATTTGGCTTTTTTTTGCTAATCAAACACATAAAAAAAATTTTCAACGCTTAAATGAACGCATCAATAATTACCAAAATGATTTATCAGGATTGTGTTCAGCCGCGTTACTTATTGATAAACAATTAGAAAATATTACTGAATACGTTAATGAACAACTAACACTAATGGATTCAAAATTAGTAGAAATACATCAACCCCCTTCACCAGAAACAAATAATCATCCTTATCAATCAGTTATTCAAAAAGTAAAAGCAGGAGCTAATATCAACGAATTAATGCAAGGCTCTGGCTTAAGTCACGATGAGGCTGCCTTGTTAATTCGCTTACATAGTAAAAAATAATATTAACCCTCTTTATTTTCTCCTTCTACATTGTCCAAAGAGTCTTCTTTATTTTCCTCATCATCCACAACATCCTCCTGATCATCTTCCTCATTCTTTTCTTCTACAGGCTCAGTTTGAATAGGTGCTTCAGGGAATAAAAAATCTGCAAAAAATACGGGAAAAAATAAAAAAATCATGAACGCAATCGCAACAAAACCCGGATTTATAATACCTGATAACCAATAAGCCATTACACAAGCACAGATTAAAGCAATAGGACCTGGTGCTTCTAAGTCGTCCTTTTTAACCTTAATTTTAACCTTAATTTTCCGTGTTTTTGCCAAAACAGTTCACCTTTACAACATTAATCATTAACTTATAACGAATACAAACTCATCAGTTATGAAACCGCGAGTTTAATGCGTGACAATGCATTTTCTAAATTTTTCATACTGGTTGCAATAGAAATTCGAATATGACCATCACAACCAAATGCTGATCCAGGAACTAAAGCAACGCCTGCTTTTTCAATTAAAAATTCAGAAAAATCAAGGTCATTATGAATATTATCTAAGCGCTGAATTAATTTTTTTACATCAGGAAAAACATAAAACGTACCGTCTGTGGGAATACACTCCACACCTTCAATTTCATTTAATGATGTTACCACCCAATCATGACGTTTCTTAAATTCTTGACACATGTAATCAATAAAAGATTGATCGCCTGTTAATGCAGCTTCCGCAGCTACTTGAGAGATTGATGTAGGATTTGAAGTACTTTGAGATTGAATTGTACACATTGCCTCAATTAACTCAGCTGGGCCAGCTGCATAACCAATTCGCCATCCAGTCATTGAATACGCCTTTGAAACACCATTCATTACGACTGTACGCTCATAAAAATCAGGATGCGCATTTAAAATATTTACGAAACTCCCTTTATTCCACAAAATATGTTCATACATATCATCAGTAGCAATAATAATTTTAGGAAATTCTTTTAAGACCTCACCTAAGGCAAATAATTCCGCCAATGAATAAGCAATACCAGATGGATTAGAGGGGCTATTAATAAAAATTAAACGCGTTTTATCTGTAATTGCTGCGCGCAATTGTGTAGGTGTAATTTTAAATTGCTGTGCCTGCGAGGTTTCAATAATAACTGGAATACCGCCAGCTAATAACACCATATCAGGATAAGAAACCCAAAAAGGCGCAGGAATAATGACTTCATCCCCCTCATTTAATAAGGCTTGCGTTAAATTAAAGGAGCTTTGTTTGCCACCACATGAAACTAAAATCTGTTTAGCTTGATAAGTTAAGCCATTATCATTTTTAAATTTCTGAATAATTGCTTGTTTTAAACTTGGAATGCCATCAACAGCAGTGTATTTAGTAAAGCCGTTTTCAATAGCATTAATCGCTGCATTTTTAATGTGGTCTGGTGTATCGAAATCAGGTTCACCCGCCCCTAAACCAATAATATCTTTGCCTGCTGCCCGCATTGCAGCAGCACGGGCAGTCACCGCTAATGTTGGTGAAGGTTTTACTGATTTAACTCGATTAGAAAGAATAATGCTCATATTACACTCATATGAATAGGATTAAATAGGCTGATTATACACTATCAACATTAGCTTACTCACTAACAACTTTAAGGATAAATCATCTCATACACATTAAAGGATGTAATAAATAATAATTTAAAATTACTTATTTTATTATTATTAGCCAGTAATTTTTTAGGTAAAACCATTTTTTTATCTAAAATATCATATAGTTAATTTTAAATAACTATGTCGATAGGCCTGTGTATATACTGTGCATAAATTTTCTCTACATTGTTATCCACAGTGTTTTACCTTACCTTTACACAGCCTATTTTATGCCTTTTTCATCATTAAGCTTATATATCCACATTCCTTGGTGCATAAAAAAATGTCCTTATTGTGATTTTAATTCTCATGCGGTAAAAAACACCTTACCCGAAGTTATTTATATTGATACCTTATTGAAAGATTTAAGTAATGACATTGATTTATATAATCTTTATGGAAAAAAAATTCACTCTATTTTTATTGGTGGAGGCACGCCAAGCCTATTTTCAGCCGAGGCTTTTTGTAGATTATTTACTGGCATCAAGCAACAATTAACATTTAGTGAGTCCATTGAAATTACTTTAGAGGCGAATCCTGGCACTTTTGAAATTGAGAAATTTGCAGAATTTCAACAATTAGGCATAAATAGATTATCCATAGGCATTCAAAGTTTTAATGATGCTATGTTAAAAAAATTAGGGCGAGTTCACTCAGCTAATGAAGCTATACGCGCCATTGAAATGGCTCATCACGTAGGTTTTACTAATATTAATATTGATTTAATGTATGGCTTACCCAATGCAACGTTTCAAACAAATCGTTACGATATAGAAACAGCGATTAAACTAAAACCAACACATATTTCCTATTATCAACTCACTTTTGAGCCTAATACTTTATTTCATAAGTACCCCCCTAGCGTTCCTGTTGATGACGATATCTTTACTATGCAATGCGATGCACAAGCTTTATTAGCTAATGCTGGGTATCAACAATATGAAATATCAGCCTATAGCCAAGATAATAAACAATGTCGGCATAACATTAATTATTGGCAATTTGGTGATTATCTTGGTATAGGCGCAGGAGCGCATGGAAAGATTAGTGTAGAAAGACCTAATAAAATTATTCGTACCATGAAACCCAAGCACCCAGAACATTATTTACACAGTTTTCATCAACCAAATTTAACGCATAGTATTTCTAGCAAAGAATTACCCGTCGAGTTTTTAATGAATCATTTACGCTTAAAAGACGGCTTTACTTTGCAACAGTATGTTCAAACCACCGGTTTAATGAGTGAAACATTAGAACCATCATTAACAGCATGTGTTAATGATGGTTTATTAACCTATACTCAGCTGGCATATTTTTGCAGTAAAAAAGGATGGAATTTTCTTGATAATATTTTAGAAAGATTTATCTAAACGTATTTACTTGATGCTAGCTCATAATAATAGTTTGACTTCATTCAGCGTTATCTATAAGCTGAAACAAGCTCGAAATTTGTTGCCACTATGCTTATCTTTACGAAGTTTTTCTGTTTTTAATTTTTTCGTCCTGTTTATCATTTGTCATTCTTAAATTTTCTTGCGCCACCCGCCTTAAACGGCTTTTTACAAATTATATTAGGATTACAAATGACTATCGGTACAGTTAAATGGTTTAACTCAGAAAAAGGTTTTGGTTTTATTCAACAAGAAAGTGGTCCAGACGTTTTTGTTCATTTTAGAAACATTAACAGCTCTGGCTTTAAATCTTTAGATGAAGGTCAAAAAGTTCAGTTTACTGTAACTCAAGGCCAAAAAGGTCCTCAAGCAGAAGAAGTAACAATTATTTAATTGTTAAAGGCGGTAAGTTATTAAAATAGCTTGCCGCCTTTTTTATTTTACATGGTTTTAAATGCTGCTTTAGCAGCACTTAGCGTAATATCAATAATTTCATCATTATGTGCAGCAGAGACAAATCCAGCCTCAAAAGCTGAAGGTGCAAAATAAACACCTTCTTTTAACATTGCATGAAAAAAACGTTTAAAAAGTCCTTGATCCGAGTTCATCACCTCAGAAAACAATACAGGTGGTTTTTCTAAACCAAAAAACATCCCAAACATCCCCCCTAAATTAGTTTTAGCAAAAGGAATACCTGCTAAATTAGCTTCATTCTGTAATTCATTAACCAATTTTTCAGTTTGCGCAGCTAAATTTTCAAAAAAGTTAGGTTCAGATACTAATTCTAAGGTTTTTAATCCCGCCGCCATCGCAACTGGATTTCCTGAGAGCGTACCTGCTTGATATACAGGACCAATAGGTGCTAAATACTCCATAATTTCTTTTGATCCACCTAATGCACCTACAGGCATGCCTCCACCAATCACTTTACCTAAGGTGGTTAAATCTGGCTGAATACCATAGATGCCTTGTGCACCTTGTAATCCCACCCTAAAACCAGTCATAACTTCATCAAAAATTAACACACTATTAAATTCATTACAGACGAGTCTTAGTGTGTGCAAAAAATCAGCTATAGGCAAAATACAATTCATGTTGCCCGCAACCGGCTCAACAATAATACACGCAATGTCATGTCCATATTCGTTAAAAGCATTTAAAACAGCAGCACTATCATTAAAAGGAAGTGTTAATGTATGCTCAGCAAGACTGACAGGGACGCCAGGAGAGCTTGGTATGCCCAAAGTTAAGGCACCAGAACCAGCCTTAACTAACAAGCTATCAGAATGGCCGTGATAACACCCTGAAAATTTAATAATCTTATCGCGTCCGGTGTATCCTCGTGCTAAGCGAATTGCGCTCATAGTGGCTTCAGTGCCAGAACTAACCATTCTTACTAATTCAATTGAAGGCATTAATGCGCATATTTTTTCAGCCATGAACGTTTCAATTTCAGTAGGCGCACCAAAACTTAAGCCCTTATCTAAGGTAGTTTTAACGACCTCAATTACTGCTGGATGAGCATGACCTAAAATCATTGGTCCCCATGAGCCTACATAATCAATATAAGCCTGCTTATCACAATCATAAAGATAAGGGCCTTTTGCATGATCAATAAATATAGGCACTCCGCCAACGCCATTAAATGCGCGCACAGGAGAGTTGACTCCTCCTGAAATAACATGTTTTGCTTTTAAAAAAAGTGCTTCTGAATTTGACATTGTTTTTTTTCAAAATAGTAAAGTGAAATTTAAAATAACTTTATCATGATTGAAATAATTTGATGCGTTAAAATGCTAACGTAATCAGATAAACACTAACACTATCGTTAGTTAACTCTAAAATTAATCGTTTTAACACACTTATGAAAGCAAGAAAAAACAGAAAGGGTTTAATATTGGTTAATACTGGTGATGGAAAAGGTAAATCAACCAGTAGTTTTGGCACTATTTTTCGTGCTGCAGGATGGGGATTAAATATCTGTATTATTCAGTTTATTAAAGGTCAATGGCAAACAGGCGAGCAATTAGCCGCAAAGCGTTTTGATAATATAGATTGGTATGCGCTTGGTGATGGCTTTACATGGGATACAAAAAATCCTGAGCAAGATATTAAAACAACCATGGAAATTTGGGAGTTTGCTAAAGAAAAAATTATTTCAAAAGATTATGACGTTGTTTTATTGGATGAAATTAATTATTGCTGTGATTATGGTTGGTTATCGGGTAAAGAAATTGCTGATTTTTTATATGAAGCAAAAGCACCTTGGATGCATATTATCTTATCTGGCAGAAATGCAGCACCCGAGGTGATTGCGATCGCAGATACCGTCACTGAAATGAAAAAAATAAAACATGCCTTTGATAAAGGAATTAACGCAGAACAAGGCATCGAGTTTTAAATTGATTAAAATATATTTTTTTAATCCGTGTAGTTTTATCAAACCGTAAGGAGAATAAAAATGACTGAAACAATGAAAATAGTGATTGCTGTGGGCTGTGTTTTTGCTTCTGGATTTATTTTAGTAGGGCTTAGTAAACAAGAGTCGCCCGCTAAAGCTGAAGCTGCGTCAATGATTAGAAATTATGCAGCGATTCAAACCATGGCAAATGAAAAATGTCCTCTCGCGATAAAAAAAGCTACGGGTGAACAAGTTTATTTTCCTTCTGAAACACAAAGCGATAAAGAAAATTATATAACTTTAAAATGGAAAGGTGAAAATAGCGATAAAGGTGGCTTTAAAGCAGCCTCATGCACACTTCTTTCTTCATTAGGAGGCATTTCTGAATTAATTATTGATAACAAAGTGATTATCAAAAAATAAATCATCTTTTTTGTGTGTTTAACAATAAAACATAGCGTTAACTGTTAGACACACAACACTCTATTGTGTTAATCAAAAACACGCTACAAGCCCTTCATTTAATAACTACTGTTAATTGCACCTGAGGTTTTTTATTTATTTAGGTTTTATGAAAAAAAATACACCTCACTCTATTTCATTGCTTAATGGATTTTCTGATCAAGACAAAAAAATCATTCAACAAGCACTTGCGGTGGTTGGCAAAATTCCTAATGATGAAGACTACATGCGCCCCAAAGGCATAGAAGTCGCCACTATTTTATTGGAGTTTAATGTCGATCTTTGTACCTTAATTGCGGCTATTTTAAGTGATCCAAGGTTACTTAATTTATCTCCAAAACCTCTTATTAAAGATCACTTTGGTCATACTGTTGCAAAAATTGTTAACGATGTTAACTGGCTAAATACCATCACTGTTTACTCCCCAGAAATGGCTGAACAGCCAAATCAAGCCGAAACCCTACGACGCATGCTCTTGTCAATGACGCAAGATGTTAGAGCGGTATTGATAAAGCTGGCATTTCGTATGCAACGTTTGCGCGGCTTAGCACAAGAAGCGCAGGAAGTTAGGCAATTTATTGCAAATGAAACCTTAGATATTTATGCACCTATTGCGAATCGAATGGGTGTTTATCAATTGAAATGGGAATTAGAGGATATGGCTTTTCGTTATTTGCAACCCGAAGCCTATCGAAACATCGCTAAATCCCTTAATGATAAAAGAATTTCCAGAGAAAATTCAGTTACACGCTTTATTGATTTGCTTAAAGAAAAACTTCAGCAAGAAGGAATTGAAGCGCAAATATGTGGTCGGCCAAAACATATTTATAGTATATGGAAAAAAATGCAGCGTAAAAATTTGGCTATTGATGAATTATACGATTTACTCGCAGTACGGGTAATTGTTGATAATTTAACTTGTTGCTATGCCTCGTTAGGCGTCGTCCATAATTATTGGCAAATGATTCCCAAAGAATTTGACGATTACATCGCTAATCCCAAAGAAAATGGCTATCAATCCTTACATACGGTTATTGTAGATTCTGAAGGTAATCGTATTGAAGTACAAATACGCACTCAAGCCATGCATGATTTTGCAGAATTAGGCGTGGCAGCTCATTGGTCTTATAAAGAAGGTGGAAAACACGATGCTGCTGTAACTAAAAGCATTAATTCATTGCGTAAATTAATTGCTAATCGTGATGTTGAAGACGACGCTTTGGGGGAAAATTTTCGTAACGAATTATTTCATGATCGTGTTTATGTGTTAACACCCAAAGGACAGCTGATTGATTTAGTTAAAAATGCTACCCCATTAGATTTTGCTTACGCTATCCATACTGAAATTGGTCATCGTTGTCGTGGTGCAAAAATTAATGGGCGTATTGTTAATTTAACGTACAAGCTAAAATCTGGCGAACAAGTTGAAATTATAACAACTAAAGATGGCGACCCTAACCGTAATTGGATAGACCCTAATTTAGGATATTTAAAAACCTCGGCGGCTATCAGTAAAGTAAAAAGCTGGTTTAAAAATCAACAACACAGCCAAAACATCCCCACAGGTAAAACAATTTTAGAAAAAGAAATACAACGATTAGGCGTTAAATCGCCCAACCTTCAACAATTAATCAAATATTTCAAACAAGAAGATGCCAATAAATTATACGAAGCAATTGGTCGGAACGATATTACCGCTCAACAATTAGCCACGTTTTTTAAAATTCCTGAATTAGAGGCATCACTTATTGATGTTGATTCAGCAAAAAATCAACGTTTAAAGAAAAATCCATCGTCGATTATTTGTGTGGAAGGTGTGGATAACGTACTTACGTCCTTTGCTAGTTGTTGTGGCCCCGTACATGGTGATGAAATTATTGGTTTTATTTCCTTAAAGAAGGGTATTACTGTGCATCGAAAAAATTGTGAAAATATTGCTCAACTTAGCCTAGAGCGGCAAGCACGCTTAATTAATGTGTCGTGGGGTACGAAAGAAGCCCGCTATTTTGTGCCCATCATCATTCATGCGTTTAGTGCTCAAAATATGTTAAATAACATTACCCAAGTACTCAGTCAGGCAAAAATACATATTGCTACAGCTTTTTTAGATACACATCCTGATTTTTCAGCGGAACTGCATTTAACAATACAAGTGAAAGACACTGATCAATTAATCGCTATTTTCAATAAAATAAGCTGCTTGCCTAATATTGTCGACGTTAAAAGAAAAATCTAACCGTGGCCGTTAATGAGGATCTATAAATGCACGAATAGAAGCAATACCTTGAGCACCATAATTAATAGCATGTTCCAAATCTACTACTTTCATGCCTCCCAAAGCGTAAACAGGAAGAGTACATTGCGCAACCCAGCTAGCAAATTGTAACCACCCTAAGCTTGGCGAATCTTGATGTGTTTCGGTGGGCATAACGGGAGCCAACACAGCAAAATCAACGCCAATTTTTGCAGCATGCAGTAACTCTTCAAGACTATGACACGACGCGGCCACCCACCTATACGTTAGTGGTCGCTGCGCACAACGAAGCAAATCATGACTGGTTAAATGCAGCCCTTCTGAGCGGTAAACAGCGCTGGGTTGATTGGCTGAATTAGTCATTAATATGACTTTTTGGTCAGAACATATTGGGACAGCGTAGTCAAAAAACTGCGTAGTTTCTAAACTAGAGCTTGTTTTTAAGCGTGCTTGAATAAGTTTAATATTTTGCTTAAGCAGCGCAATTAACTGCTGTTGCGGGGAAGTCTTGCGGGTATCATCGATAATGGCATAATAAACTGGCAAACGCAGTGCAGTGATGATTGGCTGATTAGCGCTTAAAAAAGGATACTCGTTAAGTAAATGCGGACTCACCCAGCGTAACGGTTGCTGCTCACAACCGCTCACTTCGCCTGAAAATTCATGAACCCAAAATACATGCAAATGCACTGTTATATCGGGATAACGATGATGAAGCGTAATTAACGGGCTAATTTTTCTAACCGTAATACCAATTTCTTCTTGCAGTTCACGCACTAAAGCCATTTCTGGCGTTTCATTAGTTTCTAATTTTCCACCTGGAAATTCCCATAATCCACCTTGATGTGCGGCTTTATGTCGCTGCGCAATTAAAATTTGTCCCTGCGGATTTTTAACAACACCGACAGCAACTTGAAGCGGGGACGCTGTATTCATGAGCACGCCCTCACATAATCCTAAGGGGAAATAGGTAAATAAAATTGCTGAGCAATAAACGTAACGTCCTCGTTTTGAGGAGGCTGAGCTACCTGATATTTACCCGAAGCAACAATAAATGCAGACTGACCATACGCAGTGAGTGCCTGCGTTAATAAATCTTCAGCAGCACCTACGGCTGACAAATCAAATGCAGACACGGCACGCACTTTATGTTTATTAAGGTAATAGCTATCGGTAGCAAAACAAGGTGTCGTGACGCATCGAATACCATTGTCCTTAAGCATTACAAAAACTCCGGCACTTAATGCAGAGCTTGCGGAACGATACGCTTGTTTTAAGCGCATTACTGGCAAGGCAGAGAAGTGTGTAAATGATTTACTCAGTAACGTGCCTTGTAATAAACGCGCTGACGACAGCTCTATTTTTGGCTTGCTAAGCACCAACGCCACATAACATTCAGTTTGCACACTGCCATCTGGGCAATGGGTTACTTTTTTATTGACAGATTTAACAAAAATACCTCCACACAAGGGTGCGAGGCATTTTCGATAATCTTGACGGAAGGTATAAAAATGATAGGGGTTAACGCTCTCTTCATTACTTAATACGTTATCGACAGAAAGAGTACTTAGCTCTTGCGTTATAGGCTGAGCAGCTGCCCAACCCTGACTAGATAACACAAAACCATTAAGTATGACTAACCCAAATAACGCAGCAGGTAAGAACATTATTTTTCTTTTCCAATAGGTTTAATTAAACGTATTCCTAGTTCTTTTAGTTGTTCATCGCTGACCACCGCCGGAGCATTCACTAACGGACAAGCTGCCGATTGCGTTTTAGGGAAGGCAATGACATCACGAATGGATGAGGAACCTGTCATTAACATCACTAAACGATCCAGACCAAACGCTAAACCACCGTGTGGAGGCGCACCGTACTTTAAGGCATCTAATAAAAAGCCAAATTTTTCCCGCGCTTCCTCTTCTTGAATACCCAAAATCTCAAACACTGTTTTTTGCATTGCTGAACGATTGATACGAATCGATCCTCCGCCCACTTCCGTGCCATTTAACACCAAATCATAAGCACGTGAAAGTGCCGCACCAGGATTGGCAACTAACTCTTCTTTAGAGCAACTAGGTGCAGTAAATGGATGATGAATAGCAGAAAAGCGCTGTGCTTTTTCATCCCAAGCAAACATTGGAAAATCAATAATCCATACGGGTTTCCAGTCACCTTCAAGTAGCTTTAAATCATGCCCTAATTTTACTCGTAAGGCCCCCATAGCTTCGTTGACAATGCTTGTTTTATCGGCGCCAAAGAAAATTAAATCCCCCGCTTGCGCACCTGTTTTAGCAAGCACCTTTGCCCAAATTTCTGCTGACGCATACTTTACAATAGGTGATTGCAAGCCTTCTACACCCGCTGTTAAATCATTGACTTTAATATAAGCCAAGCCTTTAGCACCATAAATACTAACGTATTTAGTTAAGTCATCAATATCTTTACGACTTAACTCGCCCCCTGTGGGTACGCGCATTGCAACAACACGTCCATCTGGATCATTTGCTGGACCAGAGAATACTTTAAAATCAACAGACTGCATTTCTTCAGCAATATCAATTAATTCTAAGGGAATGCGTAAATCTGGACGATCAATACCAAAACGCGAAATAGCTTCTTGATACGTCATGCGTGGAAATTCTGCGCCCAAATCAACATTAATGACCGTTGCAAACAATTGCCTAATCATTTCTTCCATAATGTTCATGATGTCATTTTCTGTCATGAACGAGGTTTCAATATCTAATTGAGTGAATTCAGGCTGTCTATCTGCGCGTAAATCTTCATCGCGGAAACAACGAACGACTTGATAATAGCGATCCATTCCTGCAACCATTAAAATTTGTTTATACAGTTGCGGTGATTGTGGCAGTGCAAAAAAGGTATTTTGATGAGTACGACTAGGCACAATATAATCGCGTGCGCCCTCTGGGGTTGCTTTGGTTAAATAGGGTGTTTCAATTTCAAAAAAGCCATGATCATCTAAGAAGTTTCGTAACACACGCGTCACATCACGGCGTACTTTCATTTTTTCTTGCATGACTGCGCGACGCAAATCTATATAACGATAACGTAAACGTAATTCCTCGTTAACTTCAATATCACTTTCTACCGGGAAAGGCGGCGTTTCAGATTCATTTAACACCTCAATATGTTGTGCTAATAATTCAATTTCACCTGAATACATCGCCGAATTAACCGTGCCGTCTGGACGAGGACGAACGATACCGCTTACTTTTAATACATATTCACTACGCACCTGTTCAGCGATGGCAAAGGTATCCACCGTATCTGGATCAACAACAATCTGAACAATTCCTGCACGGTCGCGTAAATCGATAAAAATAACGCCGCCATGATCTCGACGACGATGTACCCAACCGCAAATATCTACCGTTGTGCCTAATTGTTCTGTATTAAGTTCTCCGCACTGATGGGTACGCATAATTATTCCCTGTAATAAAATGTAAAAGTTATAGATGATGTATAACGTTAAATAAAAGCACCCGCTGTAAAAATTTAAACGGTTTTATTAGCCTCTTTTTTGGTAGAAGTGCTCGTGCTTGCTGCTGCTGAAGGTGAAGATTCACCTGCTACATTTTTTTTATTGCCGCTTTTAAAATCTGTTTCATACCAACCACTGCCTTTTAAACGAAAACCTGCCGCAGATATTTTTTTGAGTAATTCTGGTTCGTTACAGGCCGGGCAAATAAGTAATGGTTCAGCAGAAATCTTTTGCAATGCTTCGTGCTCATTACCGCAAGCTCGACATTGATATTCATAAATTGGCATTCACGATCTCCTAAAATAACTAAATTAGTGGTAAAAATAAGGCGTAGTATGCGTTTTTCAAGGCATTTAATGAAGAACTTACTATAAAATAACCCATCATTTTACTGCCACCTTCAAAACAATGAAAACATTAACCTTAACTCGCCCCGATGATTTTCATCTTCATGTCAGACATGGAGCCTTATTAGCGATGGTTATTGCCCATTCTGCCAAGCAATTTGCACGTGCGATGATTATGCCCAACCTTAAGCCACCCGTGGTTAATGTCCAGCAAGCCGAGCATTATCGTCAAGAAATTTTAACGGCTTTACCACCAGGAATGACATTTAATCCTCTCATGACCTTATACCTTACCGAAACAACACGTATAGAGGAGATAAAACAAGCCGCACAGGCTGACGTTGTTTATGCATTTAAGCTATACCCTGCGGGAGCAACCACGCACTCTGATTCAGGCGTAAAAAACATCAACTCGATTTACCCTTTATTTGCAGAAATGGAAAAACAAGACATTCCCTTGTTAATTCATGGTGAAGTCACTGACGAAAAATACGATATTTTTGATCGGGAGCGGGTTTTTATTGATACCCACTTAATAGACTTACATCAACAATTTCCTGCGCTTCGAATAGTATTAGAACACTTAACCACCGCTGAGGCCGTGCAATTTGTTAGCGCAGCTGACCATCATGTGGCGGCAACCATTACCCCACAACATTTGCTATACAATCGTAATGCCTTATTTACTGGCGGCGTGCGCCCACATTATTATTGTTTACCTATTCTTAAACGAGAAGAGCATCGCTTAGCCCTAGTTAACGCAGCAACTAGCGGTAATCCTAAATTCTTTTTAGGTACAGATAGCGCACCACACATCCAAACACTAAAAGAAAATGCGTGTGGCTGTGCGGGCTGTTACAGTGCCTATGGTGCCATAGAATTATATGCAGAAGCTTTTGAACGGGCAGAAGCCTTAGATAAATTAGAAGGGTTTGCCAGTTTTTATGGAGCAGATTTTTACCATTTACCCAGAAATACAGACACCATCACCTTAGTAAGGTCAGCCTGGCAAATTCCTGATAGCTATGGCAATAATGACATAAATATTGTGCCTTTAGCAGCGGGGAGTACCTTGCAATGGCAACTTGCTTAATAAAATTAGGCAGTTATTTTTTAAAATAACAGTAAATTAACGTAACATGCCTACTTAATTTAGTTTTAGGATAGCTTACTTCCAATGGAAACGCCGATTACACCATTAAACAATCGATTTAGAGGCTATCTGCCGGTAATTATTGATATTGAAACCGCCGGGTTTAATCCCAAAAAAAATGCGTTATTAGAAATTGCAGCCATTATTGTTGAGTTAAATAGCCAAGGTGATTTGCACCTCACTGAACGGTATTCAGCACATGTTATCCCGTTTAAACATGCAGAATTAGATGAAGCCGCCTTAAAATTTAATGGCATTGATCCCTATCATCCTTTTCGTATGGCCATTGAAGAAAAAGAAGCTTTAGAGCATTTATTTACACCTATTCGCCATGCTGTAAAACGCAACAATTGCACCCGCGCTATTTTAGTGGGTCATAATCCTGCTTTTGATATTGGTTTCTTAAATGCTGCAATACAGCGTACAAAAATCAAACGCAGTCCTTTTCATCCCTTTAGTAGTTTTGATACCGCAACACTCGGGGGCTTGGCGTACCAACACACTGTATTAGCAAAAATTGCTGAAGCGGCTGGACTTCATTGGGATAACGCAAAAGCGCACTCAGCCTTATATGATGCAGAAAAAACAGCTGAATTATTTTGTTTAATAGTGAATCGATGGCGTGAACTTGAAAATTTAGCCACATTATCTCTGACTATAAATGAAGTGGAAACAAACGTGTTTGTTTCCACTTAAATGAGGCTTACCAGCTTTTCAGATAAGGTATTGACTCAACTTCTCACCGCAGTTGTTTGCTTAGCTAAGGCAACACCATAAAATATAAAGACATTTTATTTTTGCTCTGCAAACACCTTAACGTGCATTACTCAACAGCGGGCAGTGACTGTGAGCCAGTCAACAGATCAGCTAATTCACCTTTTTCAAATAAATCAATCACAATATCGCAGCCGCCAATTAACTCACCATTAACATAAAGTTGAGGATACGTTGGCCAATGAGAATATTCTTTTAATGCTTCACGCAACTCAGGATCTTCAAAAATATTTACGGTCGCGTATTTAGCATTACACGCATCCAATAACTGGACAGTGCGTCCAGAAAAGCCACATTGTGGAAAATCAGGTGTTCCTTTCATATACAACACAACTGAGTTAGTAGACAGTTGATGTTTAATTTTATCTATCACATTCATGGTAGTCATTCCTCATTAAATATAAAAACCAAGTAATTCTATCAAGATTAAGCCACTAAAAAAAGTAACTTACACGGGTAGACTTGCTTAGGGCGTATTTGAAATTTATAATCGAACATTTTTTTAATGGTTGCAATTCAACTATTTTGGTTAATTAGGTAAATTTATGAATAATCACATTATGCCCACTTATCAACGCTTACCTGTTGCTTTTGAAAAAGGAGACGGTGCTTGGTTATGGGATGATGCTAATAATCGCTACCTTGACGCATTATCTGGGATTGCTGTCTGTAATCTTGGTCATGCACATCCAGCCATACACCACGCATTAATGGCACAAAGTGCAAAATTAATTCATACATCAAATATTTATCGTAATTCAATTCAAGAACACTTAGCAGACCGATTAATTGAAAAAAGCGCAATGGACAATGTGTTTTTTTGTAATTCGGGTGCTGAAGCTAATGAAGCCGCCATAAAAATAGCACGAAAATACGGACATGAACGTGGTATCGAGGTGCCCGCAATTATTGTTATGGAAAAAAGTTTCCATGGCCGTACTTTAGCGACCTTGAGTGCAACAGGCAATATTAAAGTTCAACAAGGCTTTGCGCCGCTGGTTGATGGCTTTGTGCGTGTCCCCTACAATAATATTTCTGCAATTGAAGACGCGCTTACCCATAATCCTTCAATTGTCGCGGTTTTAGTTGAGCCTATTCAAGGAGAAGGTGGCATCAATATTCCTGAGCCAGACTATTTAAATCAACTGCGTAATTTATGTGATAAACATCAGTTACTGATGATGCTTGATGAAATTCAATCGGGCATTGGTCGTACTGGCAAATTTCTTGCCCATCAACATAGCACGAGCATTCCAGATGTCTGTACCTTAGCTAAAGCCTTAGGCAATGGTGTACCTATTGGCGCCTGCTTAGCGCGTGGTAAAGCTGCGGAAATATTAACCGCAGGGACGCATGGCTCAACTTTTGGCGGTAACCCTTTAGCATGTAGTGCCGCTTTAGCGGTATTAACAACCTTAGATAAAGAGGACTTAATTTCTTCAGCCACCACAAAAGGCGATCTTATTTGTGCAGGATTTTCTGAAAAATTAAAAAATAATCAACATGTTGTTGATATTAGACATATTGGCTTAATGATCGGCATTGAATTAGATTGTCCCTGTGCAGAGCTCGTTAAAATGGCCTTACACCAACACTTACTTATTAATGTCACCAATGACACTGTTATCCGCTTATTACCGCCATTAATTATTAATGATGAACAAATACACCTTCTTGTTAATCAATTAACAACACTTATTTACGAGTTTACCCACACCCTATGAAACCAAGACATTTTATAAGCCTGTTAGATTTAAGCAGTGATGAATTGCGTCAACTGATTTATCGGGCAATTGAATTAAAACAGCATCGTGACCCAAACTACCAACCGTTAAAAGGTCAGGTATTAGCCATGATCTTTGAAAAATCATCAACGCGCACACGCATTTCGTTTGAAGCAGGGATGGTGCATTTTGGTGGCAGTGCCTTATTTTTATCACCACGCGACACCCAATTGGGTCGTGGTGAGCCTTTACGTGACAGTGCAAAAGTTATTTCAAGCATGGTTGATTGCGTCATGTTAAGAACCAATACCCATGAAACCGTCACCACCTTTGCCGAACACTCCAGTGTACCTGTTATCAATGGGCTTACCGACCAACAACATCCCTGTCAATTACTTGCTGATATGCAAACCTATTTTGAATTACGAGGCGATATTAAAGGGAAAACAGTGACGTGGATTGGTGACGGTAATAACATGTGTCATTCCTATATACATGCTGCGATGCGACTAGACTTCACGCTAAATATTGCCTGTCCTGAAGGGTATTATCCTGACCACGAAATAAGTCAGCATGCTCACGAGCATATTCGTTTTTTTTCTAATGCAATAACTGCTGCGCAACAAGCAGACTTAATCGTCACTGATGTTTGGGCCAGTATGGGACAAGAAGAAGAGCAACAGGCGCGCACTATAGCATTCAAAGACTATCAAGTTTCACAAGCCATTATGGCGGTTGCTAAACAAGACGCGATTTTTATGCATTGCTTACCTGCTCACCGTGATGAAGAAGTCAGTAGCGAGGTAATTGATGGTCATCAGAGTGTGGTTTTTGCCGAAGCAGAAAATCGCTTACACGCTCAAAAAGCATTATTGGAATTTTTGTTGTGCAACCAACACTCATAAAATCTATACTTTACCTTGTTATAAAAAACATAACATTTTACGTAATTATTCAAAAACAATTTTAGATAACACTAGAGATTCTTACCGTGAAAAAAATAGTTATTGCATTCATCAGCTTTTTAATTGGTTTCGGTAATGCTCATGCTGAGATTGTTTATGTCACTGATAATTTAAATCTAACCTTACGAAGTGACAGTAATAATGACGCAAAAGTAGTTAAATTAATTCCTACAGGAACACCACTTACCGTCACCGGCGAAAAAACCCCAGCAGGATTCTTACCTGTACAAATGAACAATGGCACAGAAGGATTTATCTTAGCGAGGCATGTGCAAAAAGAAACGCCGGCACGCGAACAATTGGAAAATTTAACTAAAACAATCAAAACACTGGAAAACGAGAATGCGGGATTAAAAACGGAACTTAAAAAAACCAAAGATGTGATCACCCCAGGCTCTACCTTAGAAAAAACACTGGCTAAACAACGCGATGATTTAGCACTGGAATTAGCAACGCTTAAACAATCCGCCAGCGGTGTTGTGCAATTAAAAAATGAACGCGATGAATTACAAGAACGCGTAGTGAATGCTGAGCGCGAATTACAACAATTAAAACTTGAGAATCAATCGCTTAAAGACAGTAGCAATCAAGATTGGTTTTTATATGGCGGTATACTTTCTTTCCTCAGTGTTTTATTGGGTTTTATTTTGCCTAAATTAGGTTGGCGCCGTAAAAACAGCTGGGGTTACTAATATTTTTTTGCACATTACGCTCCATTAACACTACACAATAGTATATTTTCAGGAATTTTCTTATGTCTCATTCGGACGATAACAACATGCGCAGCTTTTCTTCATTAGTGGTTGATGGTATGGAGCGAGCACCAAGTCGCGCTATGCTTCATGCCGTTGGTTTTACTAACGAAGATTTTAATAAGCCACAAATTGGCATTGCTTCAACATGGAGCATGGTAACACCCTGCAATATGCACATTAATCAACTTGCAGATGCCGCCGCTGTGGGTGTTAATCATGCGCAAGGTAAAGCTGTTATTTTTAATACCATCACTATTTCAGATGGTATTTCAATGGGTACAGAAGGGATGAAATACTCATTAGTATCGCGTGAAGTGATTGCTGATTCCATAGAAACGGTTGTGGGTTGTCAAGGCTTTGATGGCGTAATCGCTATTGGTGGCTGTGATAAAAACATGCCTGGTTGTATGATCGCTATTGCACGCTTAAATCGTCCAGCTATTTTTGTATATGGTGGCACTATCATGCCGGGCTGCCATAAAGATAAAAAATTAGATGTTGTGTCTGTTTTTGAAGCAGTAGGTGCCCGAGCAAACAATAAAATTGATGATGCTGAATTAGCAGAAATTGAAGCTAAAGCCATACCAGGCGCAGGTTCCTGTGGCGGTATGTATACAGCTAATACCATGGCATCAGCCATTGAAGCCTTAGGTATGAGTTTACCTAATAGCTCCGCACAAGCCGCAATTTCCAATGATAAACGCTTAGATTGTGAAAAAGCGGGCGCTGCTGTTTTAGAATTATTAAAAAATAATATCAAACCCAGCGACATCATGACCAAACCAGCCTTTGAAAATGCGATTACCGTAGTTATTGCTTTGGGTGGCTCCACCAACGCCGTATTGCATTTATTAGCCATGGCAAACGCGGCTAATATTGACATTACCTTAAATGACTTTACGCGCATTGGTAAAAACGTACCTCTACTGGCCGACTTAAAGCCAAGTGGCCGCTATCAAATGGCAGAATTAATTGAAATTGGTGGCATTCAACCTTTAATGAAAATATTGCTTGATGCAGGTTTATTGCATGGCGAGTGCTTAACCGTAACAGGAAAAACCTTAGCAGAAAATTTAGCCGACGTTGCGCCCTATCCAGACGGTCAAGATATGATTCATGACTTAGCGCATCCCATTAAAAAAGACAGTCACTTAGTGGTGTTATACGGCAATTTAGCGTCAGAAGGTGCGGTTGCAAAAATCACTGGCAAAGAAGGCTTAGTGTTTACTGGCACTGCCAAAGTGTTTGATACCGAAGAGCTGGCGTTACAAAGTATTTTAAATGGCGATATTATTAAAGGGGATGTGATAGTTATTCGCTATGAAGGTCCAAAAGGTGGTCCAGGTATGCGAGAAATGTTATCACCTACCTCAGCTATTATGGGCAAAGGCTTAGGCAAAGACGTTGCCTTAATAACCGATGGCAGATTTTCTGGCGGTACGCATGGCTTTGTTGTAGGACATATTACCCCCGAAGCTTATGTCGGCGGAATCTTGGCTATTGTTGAAAACGGCGATAACATCACTATTGATGCTGAAAATAATGAATTACGACTTAATGTAGCCGAGCATGAAATTGCCCGACGCTTGGCGCTTTGGCAACAACCTAAACCGCGTTATACCCGTGGCGTATTAGCAAAATATGCCAAATTAGTCAGTTCAGCCTCATTAGGTGCCGTGACTGATTTACCAGAATAAATCGCAGCACTCGCGTTAACAGTTAAAAACAACTAACTGTTAACGCGAGTATGAGTTAGTTAAAAAATAACATCCCCTAACTTCTGCCTGCGTCCCTACCTTAATCACAACATTTAGCATCACTTAAACGTATCAAACAACTCCAAGGCCAGCATTAAGGCATCTTCACGCCCGTTTTCAGCTGGATAATAAGCTTTTCTTATGCCAATCTCATTAAACCCTAAACGTTCGTATAATGCGATAGCATGCGTATTAGATGGTCTCACTTCTAAAAAAACCGTTTCAGCTTTACCTTGTGCGACGCGAATCATAAACTCTAATAATTTTCTGCCCACACCTTGACCTTGTTCGTTAGGGTCAACAGATAAATTTAAAATATGTGCTTCTCCAACAGCAATAGAAATCAATCCATAGCCTAAGATTTTATTTTCCACCTCACAAATCCAAGTGCCATAACCTGCTTTAAAACAATCTTTAAACGTATCTTCCTCCCAAGGAAATTGATAATTTTTGTTTTCAATAACCAATACCTCAGGTAAATCTGTGGGTGTCATTCGTCTGATACGCATTAACTCCTTCCTTGGCACAGAATCTGGAAATACTTTTGCATAAAACTCTTTATCTGCATCATAAATTAAAAAATTTTTTATCTGATCAACTAATCGGTACATTATTATTCTTTTTTTGATAGTGTTTTTAAGGCTAATTGCAGATCATTCCACACAGCGCGTTTTGCTAAACAATCACTTAACAAGTGGGTGGGTGAAAAACTAACAATGACTGGAATATTACTGTAATCATAGACTTTACCACGCAACTGAGTAAGTGAATCTGTGCTTTTAAGCAAGGTTTGTGCAGCAAGTTCACCTAAAACAAACAGTAATTTAGGTTGCACTAACACAATTTGTTGCTGAAGATGCTCATAACACTTAGACATTTCATCACCTGTTGGCAACGCAGAAAACGGCAAGCATTTTACCAGATGCGTCATAAAAACAGCGTCTCTTGATAACTTCAAGGCGCGTAATATTTCATCTATTAACAACCCTTCATTACCCACTAAAATTTTACCTTGCTCATCTTCGTGTGCAGTAGGGAAATCAAACACAATAAACCAGTCTGCGTGTAAATTGCCTTCGCCCCAAATAACCTGTTGTCGTGTCGTAGCTAATTGACACTGGCTACACGTCATAACTCTAGTCTGTAAATCCTGCACACTTGGTTCAACTTCGATAAAAGGCGTTACTAACGACTGTTGCCAAACTGAAATACCCATCAATTCTAAATAGTGCACCCGTAAATTTTCATCTTCATTCATTTAATAGCCTAATGATATTTCTGTATAACATAGGTATAACTATGCGTTTATGTGTGCATGAAGCTGTGGATAACAGTGATGAAAAAACCAACTTAAAGTTATCCACACTTTACACACAGACTATTCCTAGCAGTTAATTTTAAAAAAGACATTGATTTAAAACAAAAAAAACAGCTTTTACCGGTTTTTACGGTTACTAATAATAATAAATTAAATAAATACATTTTTATCATTAAACCCATTATTAATTATAATTTTTTCACTCTTTTATTTAAAAAAAGCCTTTTTCATGACACATTTAATAAAAAAAATACTATATAGCCTCATTTTTTTAATGGTAAGTGGACTTTTCATCCTACTTTTTTTACGTTTACAAGGAATCCAGTATTTAATGGCTTATACCCGTACTGGTTTTGCAAAAGAATTACCCAAACATCCCCGCAGTCCTTATTCCGCACAGCAATGTCACAGCACGCCTATACGCGTTTTAACCTATAACGTTGAATATGGTTCTGAATTTATTGAGTCAATGGCCGCAACTTTTACCCACGGCAGTACTGGAGGCGCCTTACCTTGGTCTGTTCGGTTACCAGAAATACGCGAACGCATTGCCAGCTATGCACCTGATTTAATCGGTTTACAAGAAACGCAAACAGACACTGATATAGCCATGATTGTGTCTTTACAAAATTATCAATTACACAGCTATCATTTAGGAAAATTTCATTATGGTGACGCCGCATTACTCTTTAAAAAAGATAAATTTGAATTACTGGATAGCGGACAATTATGGTTAAGTCCAACCCCTTATTTACCAATGAGCTTAGGTTTTAAACCCTTATCAATGGTGCGTTACGTTAATTGGGCACGCTTAAAAGAAAAGCAAACAAATTTTGTCTTTATGTTTGTTAATACACATTTTGATAATGCAGGTGTCAATAAAGAACCCAGTGCGACATTATTTCAAGATTCAATAGCAAGCTTAACGCAACAGCTTCCTATAATTGTGACAGGAGATTTTAATACCAAAGCCAATACAGAAAGGTATCAACGGTTAATAGGTGTTACCGAGACCACCAAAAACGCGTTTTTAATAAATACCCATTCACTAAGCCCAATATCATCAACGTTAACTAAATTACATCCTAATGAACGTATTGATCACATTTTTGTAGGTGGCCCTTGTCAAATAACCGCTAATAATTGGTTAATCGATACGCAACCCTTAAAGAATGGTCAACGCCTATCAGATCATGATCCAATAAGAGTTGATGTGCAGTTTAATTAATCATCAATGCACAATTAATTGATAACGTACTTAAATCAACGATAGTGAAAAATATCAAAAAACAGAGTCTTAAAGACAGCTTACACACGGCAGAAAACCTTTACTATCGTTTGATATTGCTAGTAGGGGAAACGAATTCAGGAAAAACCATGCTTTTAAATGAGCTGGCTAAGGAATTAAATTTAAAGGTAATCAATATTAATTTGACCGTTGCCAAAGCACTTCTTGAGCTTAATGTAAAACAACGAACACGTGTACTATCAGAATGTTTAGCTCACCTTACAGAAGAGGCGAATACCTTAATAATACTCGACAATATTGAAATTCTTTTTGATAAACACTTACAACACGATGCCTTAAAATTGTTGCAACAACTATCAAGGCATTGCACTATCATCGCTTCATGGAGTGGTAAAATAAGCGGTGATCAACTCATTTACGCCGAAACAAATCATCCTGAATATCAAAGTTATGAACTCAAAGACTTACTGATTATTGATTTAAATAACGCTTAAAAACTATCCAATAAACCTACTTATTCATTTTAGGACTACCATGAAATACGGTGATTTGATTCATTTCGACCCCATTGAGTCGGTTGTTCAGCTACGTGATGCAGATAAAGCCAGTGCTGCCCGACACTTTGTAAGCACTTATGTTATTTCTGAAGAAATGGCAGAACGGCTCACTCAGCTTATCTTTCCGCAGATGCAATGTGAACAACCAATTGATAACAAAGGAATCTTAATAGTAGGTAACTATGGGACGGGTAAATCGCATTTAATGTCAGTGGTTTCAAGTCTTGCGGAAGATGCGTCCTTACTCACAGCACTGACGCATCCAGGTGTAGCAGACTCAGCCAAACAGATAGCTGGACGCTTTAAGGTGCTTCGCACCGAGATCGGTGCAACAACTAAATCATTACGAGATATCCTAATTGATAAATTAGAAGAAAACTTAGAAAAGTTGGGCGTAGCGTATGTTTTCCCAGAAGCAAATACCATCACAAATCATAAATAAGCCTTTGAAAATATGATGGAAAAATTTACCGAAGTGTATCCAGAGCATGGCTTACTGCTGGTGGTTGATGAATTATTGGATTATCTGCGCACCCGTAAAGACCAAGAACTTATCCTCGATTTAAACTTTCTTCGCGAAGTCGGTGAAGTGTGTAAAGACCTGCGTTTTCGTTTTATAGCAGGTGTCCAAGAAGCGATCTTTGATAGCCCTCGCTTTGCTTTTGTGGCCGATAGTGTGCGCCGGGTAAAAGATCGTTTTGAACAAGTTCTCATTGCCAGAAATGATGTTAAATTTGTAGTGGCCCAGCGCTTACTTAAGAAAAATGCCGAGCAACAAGTAAAAATTCGCGCTTACTTAATGCCCTTTGCCAAATATTATGGCAATTTAAATGAACGCATGGATGAGTTTGTTAATCTTTTTCCTGTTCATCCTGATTACATTGATACCTTTGAACGCGTCACGGTTGTTGAAAAACGTGAAATCTTAAAAACTCTCTCTAAAGCCATGCGAGAATTGCTTGAACAAGACGTCCCCACAGAAAAACCAGGCTTGATTGCCTTCGATAGTTACTGGGCAATTTTAAAACAAAATTCTTCTTTTCGGGCGATTCCAGAAATTCGTGATGTCATTGCTTGCAGTGATGTATTGGAATCTCGTATTGAAAATGCCATAAGCCGCAAACAATACAAACCAATGGCCTTGCGCCTGATCTGCGCACTTTCTGTACATCGTTTAACCACTGGCGATATTTATGCACCGCTGGGCGCAACAGCTGAAGAACTACGGGACAGACTTTGCCTGTTTGACCCCTTAATAGCAGAACTGGGCAGTGACGAGCCAGATAAAGATTTACAAACGCATGTTGAAACCGTCTTACGAGAAATTCACAAAACGGTTAATGGTCAATTTATCTCCTCAAACCCAAATAATCGCCAATTCTATTTAGATTTAAAAAAGACCGATGACTTTGACGCAATAATCGATAAACGCGCGGAAAGTTTAGGCGCAGCGCAACTGGATCGTTATTACTACGAAGCCCTAAAACGAGTGATGGAATGCCAAGACAGCACCTATGTAACCGGTTATAAAATCTGGCAACACGAATTAACGTGGCAAGAACACAAAGCCGCGAGGACGGGTTACTTATTTTTTGGCGCACCTAACGAACGCTCCACCGCCGTACCGCAACGGGATTTTTACCTGTATTTTCTTCAACCTAACGATCCACCGCGTTTCCGTGATGATAAACAAGGTGATGAAGTCTTCTTTAAACTCAAAGAAACCGATGAAACCTTTCAAACAGCACTTAAAAACTATGCGGCCTCCTTAGATCTTGCTGCCACCTCCTCAGGTCATGCCAAAGCCACTTATGAAGCTAAAGCCAATGATTTTCTTAAAAAACTGGTGCAATGGTTACAGCAAAATAGCCATGATTGCTATGACATAACTTATCAAGGACGCACCAAAAATTTTTCCAATTGGGCGAAAGAAGCGGGCAAAACCTTACGCGCTCTATCTGGTGTTGCGTCTAATGAAACCCTTAATTTTCGTGATTTGATTAATACCACAGCCGGTGCTTGTCTAACCCCACACTTTGCAGAGCAAGCACCCGCGTACCCCTATTTCTCGATTTTAATCACCGGCAACAACAGAAACCAAGCAGCACAAGACGCACTGCGCGCCCTTGCCGGACAAAACCGAACTAAACAAGCGACCGCCGTCTTGGATGCACTTGACTTGCTGGAAGGTGAAAAACTTGAGCCTACACAATCTAACTACGCAAAACTTATTCTGGCGACTCTACAAGCTAAAGGGCACGGGCAAGTGGTTAATAGAAATGAACTTATCCAAGAGAGCCATGGTCTCGAATATTTTGATCCAGACTCTTCACGTCTGGAAGTTGAATGGGTGGTGGTTATTCTGGCTAGTTTGGTTTACTCAGGGGACCTTATCCTTGCTATCCCAGGTAAAAAATTTGATGCTACGGCATTACCTCAACTTGCCGCAACCAATTTAGAAGAACTGCTACGCTTTAAGCACATAGAGCAACCTAAAGAATGGAATTTGCCGGCACTGAAAGCCTTATTTGAATTATTAGGCATGACACCCGGTTTAGCGCAACTTGTCACCCAAGGTAACGAAGAACCCGTTCAGAACTTGCAACAAGAACTGAGTAAACTGGTTAAATGCTTGGTAATGACTCAGCAGACACTAAGAGAGGGCATTTCTTTCTGGGGCCTGGATTTACTCACAGGCACAGAATTATCTAGCCAAATCGAGGGCTTACTTGAAGCTAAGAATTTTTTTGAAGGCTTACAAGCCTACACAAGTCCGGGGAAATTAAAGAATCTACGTTATAGCGTACTTGAAGTAACAGCACATGAAAAAGCAGTAAATGCGCTTGATACCGTGGATACACTGCGAAACTTTGTCCTAAACCACGGTCCAACGGTCTCTTGGCTAACCACAGCTGAAGCAGTATTGCCGGCTGAACATGAGTGGGTAGACCGCCTCAAAACCACGCGACTGGACCTTCTGGAAGCGTTAAAACAAACTGATCTCTCTAAACTCTCCTCGCAATCACAAGCTATTGGCGCCCAGCTCTTAGCACTTAAAAAAGATTTTCGCTTAGCGTATATAACCCTACATACCAAAGCACGTTTAGGTGTTAATGACGACAAACGTAAAGCGACCTTACTAAACGATGCGCGTTTACAAACCTTGACTAGATTGGGCGGGATAGACTTAATGCCAAGACAACAACTTACCGAGTTTCAAAATCGCTTGGTAGGTTTAAAAAGTTGCTTTGCCCTAACCGAGCAACAGTTAGATACGTCACCTGTTTGCCCTCATTGTGCTTTTAGACCCTCAGTTGAAGGTGTTTTTTCCGGTGCAACACACTTACTTGACCAACTCGATAGTCAGCTTGATAGCCTGTTGACCGGCTGGACAAATACCTTACTGGGTAACCTGGAAGATCCCATGACCCAAGCCAACCTGGAGCTGCTTAAAGCAGAAGAACGCAAACCACTTGAAGACTTTATCAAAACACGTGAACTACCGGTGCCTTTAGACAACAACTTTGTCTACGCAATAAAAGAAGTCTTGTCGGGTTTGATTAAAATCACCGTTAAAGTCCAAAGCTTACAAGAAGCCTTACAAATCACCGATGGCCCTGCCACACCTGCAGAATTAAAAAAACGCTTCGACAGTTATATTGATCAACTCACGCGAGGTAAAGATCCTGCCAAAGTACGCCTAATCTTGGAATAAACATGAACCAAGACGAGCTTATTGTACTGTTAAGTGCGCATGAATGGTCAGATATTGAGTTTAAAGAAGCTCAACAAGCCGTTCCCAGAAATGCTTATGAAACAGTAGCCGCTTTTGCCAATACAGCCGGTGGCCATTTGGTTTTTGGTATTAAAAAAGAAGGTCCTGCTTTTGAAGTAGTCGGCGTGCTTGACGTCGATAAAGTGCAAAATGAATTTATTTCTGCTTTAAGGCAACGGGATAAAATCAGTCAAATCCTTGACGTCAAAGAACAACTCTATTCCCTTAAGGGTAAAGATCTGCTTATTTTTTACATTCCCGAAGCCACAAGAACAGAAAAGCCTGTTTATCTTAATGGTGACCTTCGAAGAGCCTTTATTCGCAAAGGCGGTGCAGACGTTAAATGTAGCGATGGGGAATTGAGGCGTTTACTACGGGATGCCGACCAAGAACGCTACGATAATGCACCCTTGCCTGAATTTAAGGTAGAAACGGTTTTTGATGAAGAGACCGTTTCTTGGTATCGCCAACAATTTGAACGTCGCAACCCAGAACATCAAAAATCAGACTCTAATCTGGCTTTTCTGTACACCTGGAATTTCTTGCTCGAAGCCGCTGAACGTCTGGTTCCAACACGAGCGGCAGTCTTACTGTTTGGCACAGAGCGGTGTGTACGCCAAATTCTGCCACGCCCTGTACTTGATTATCAGCGTATCGACACCCCATTTGCTCAGTGGTCACCCGAGGAACGCTGGCATGACCGTTTGATCTTCGAGGAAAATATCTTCAAGACCTGGCGAGGTTTGGTGGGTAAATACATGCGTATTGCCGAACACCCGTTCTCGCTAGATCCCACTACCTTACGTCGAAATGATGATCCACCCGACTATGTGTCTTTTCGGGAAGCCGCCATTAATTTACTGATTCATCAAGACTACGGCGACCACACGCGTAAACCGGTGATCAAATTCTTTACCGATCAGACTATTTTCTGGAATCCCGGTGACGCTTTCAACACCGCAGAAGAATTGCTCGAACCCACAGAAAAGGAAGTACGTAATCCGGCAATCGTCAAAGCCTTTCGCCGCATTGGCATGAGCGACCAAGCCGGTACCGGTATTCGTTCTATCTTTCTTAATTGGCATGATTTAGGTAACGTACCGCCGGAACTTCACAATGACAAAGCCAAAAAGACCTTTGAACTCATTTTACGTAAAGAAATACTGCTAACACCGGAACAAAAGGCTTTTCAGCAAAGCCTTGGTGTTCATTTAAGTGCTCAAGAAGCTTCCGTTTTTGCTTACGCAACAGAACAGGACCGCGTATCGCTAACCGACCTTCGCGCCCTGACTAATTGCACGCACGTCCAAGCAAAAGCCTTAGCTACTGGTCTCGTACAACAGGTCTTGTTGGTAGAGCTTGCTGAAAGCCTTTTTGAATTGGCTCCGGTTATGAAAAAACGCTTTAGTCAGGCGGCGCTCGACAAGAGCAAACAAAAGCGAGAACAACTAACCGAACAACTAACCGAACAACTAACCGAACAAGTAACCGAACAAGTAACCGAACAAGTAAAACGTCTGCTCTTTTGTCTTGAAAAAGCCCCCCTAGGGACGCGCGATATTATGCAGGCTCTGGACTTACGACATCGCCCAAGCTTTGCCTATGACTATCTCCAGCCAGGCTTGGCTAAAGGCTTGCTCGAAATGACTCAGCCCGCTTCACCCAAGAGTCCAACCCAAAAATATCGCCTGACACCTGCCGGACAGGCGTTGTGTAGCAACTTACCAGAAGAACAACGGATGACTAAATGAGCCAAAGCACGCTATTTGATGGACTTCAACAAGAAAAAATAGTCAAAACCTCTGGGCCTGTTACGTGTTTAGGACAGACTTTTGCAAGTGACGAGGAGCGGCGTAAACACTTTACTGCTTTATTGCGTGAAAAGCTCCAAGAGCCTGAGTTTCGTAAAATTGAAGGCTTCCCACACGGAGAAGATGAAGACATTCTTAATTTAAGTGATTCACCTTATTACACGGCCTGTCCAAACCCTTGGTTGGGTGATTTTATTGCCGAGTGGGAAGCACAAAAACCAACCCAGCCTGAAGGCTATCATTATCATCGTGAACCTTTTGCCGCTGATGTGAGCGAAGGCAAGAATGATCCAATTTATAACGCACATTCTTATCATACAAAAGTGCCGCATAAAGCAATCATGCGTTATATCCTGCATTACACAGATCCTGGTGATATTGTGTTTGATGGTTTTTGTGGAACGGGAATGACTGGCGTTGCAGCTCAAATGTGCGGCGACAAAAACGTGATTATGGAACTTGGCTATCAAGTCAAGTCAGATGGCACAATTTTACAAGAAGAAATTGATGAAACGGGTAAAAAGCAATGGAAAGCTTTTTCTAAATTAGGCGTCCGTCGTGCAGTCCTCAATGATTTATCACCTGCCGCAACATTCATTGCCTACAATTACAACACACCAATCGATACCGTAGTATTTGAAAAAGAAGCAAAACGGATATTAAAAAAAGTTGAAGATGAATGCGATTGGATGTATGAAACAAAGCATTCAGACGGCAGTGTTGGAAAAATCAACTATATGGTCTGGTCTGATGTTTTTATCTGCCCAGAATGCACCCATGAAGTCATTTTTTGGGAAGCGGCTGTTGATAAAGAAGCTGGCAGTGTCAAAGCTGTCACAACCCCCACCGCAGTCAAGCAGGATCTTGTAATATCGGCCTATAAACCTAACGGTGGCTTTGAAGAGCGATTCCAACAAGAAGCGCAAACTGAAGAAGGAGTTTGGGATTTTGTTCGCACTCATTTGAAATATCTACCTGTCACCAAGCGGCAAGGTATGTCGCTGCAAATGGTGCCAGAACGTGACCCAAGAATTTTGTTCGACCAGATGGTGGCTTACTTCGTCCGCAGAGGATATTCGGTACCTATTTCTAGTCCGGAATTTCAAATTGGTTTGGCACAACGATTTATAGAACGTGATGGCATGTATCTCCTACCTGACCAAGTCGCAGAATACGATCGTAAAAAAATGTCTTCAGGCGAACTACAGCAAACATCTTACTTTGTCTTTGATGAAGCCTCAGTGATTCAATGGCTACGCCAACTACTCAAAGAGAAACCACAAATCTTCGCTGACATTACCCCACAGTTCATGCAGCAGCTCGGTGGTTGGAATAAAAATGAAGAGCAACTTGATCTTCGTGAACTGCTTAACCAGAACTTCTTCTGCTATGACGGTAAAGCATTAGTTCCAGAACAGATTCACGCTTATCTTTCCACCAATTGGAAAGAACTCCGTAACTTGCCAAAAGACGATAAAGCCTTAGTTGCCAAAGCCAGTGATCGTTGGTATTTACCTGATCCCAATAAAGCAGGTGATCTTGAGAAACTGCGTGAGAGAGCACTACTTAAAGAGTTTGAAGACTACAAACAAGCTGGCAAAAAACTTAAAATCTTCCGCTTGGAGGCCGTTCGTGCCGGCGTTAAGAAATGTTGGCAAGACCGCGACTACGCTACCATCGTCGCTGTCGCCGACAAAATACCCAACAACGTCCTTGAAGAAGACCCCAAACTACTCATGTGGTACGACCAAGCCGTAACGCGCTTAGGAGCCGATTAAAATGTGTTCGCTAGAAAACGACTTATTTCAGAATGGCGCTACTTGGCTGCGTGCAGACTTTCACTTACATACCAAGGCGGATGGTGAGTTTTATTATACGGGCGAAGAAAATGACTTTATCACTCATTATGTTAATGCGTTGGAGGAGGCAAACATTCGAGTGGGGGTAATCACTAATCACAACAAATTTGCTAAGGCAGAGTTTGATGCCTTATGTAAAAAAGCCAGAAAGAAAGGAATTTTTTTATTACCGGGAGTTGAGCTATCCGTCAATGATGGAGCCAATGGTATACATACGCTTGTCGTTTTCAGTGAGGAATGGCTTACCAATGGCCAGGATTATATTAATCAATTTCTCAATGTTGCTTTCGAAGGTAAAACGCCGGCTCAATACGAAAATGAAAACGCTAGATGCTCTTTTGGTTTGCTTGATATTTTTAAAAAACTAGAAGGCTATCACAAGGATTTTTTTCTGGTGTTCGCGCATGTAGAACAAAAAAGTGGCCTATGGCATGAGTTAGAGGGTGGTCGTCTGGAGAAATTAGGCGGCAATGAAATATTCCGTAGGCGAACATTGGGTCTTCAAAAAGTTAAAACCCATGATAATCCTAAAAGTAAATGTCGTGTTAAGGTGCAAGGCTGGCTTGGGGATGCCTATCCGGCAGAGGTTGAAGGCTCAGATCCAAAGACTATAGACGTAATTGGCAAAGGTGATTCTTGCTATTTAAAGGTCGGGGCATTTTCTTTTAATGCAGTCAAATTTGCCTTAATGGATCACGAAAATCGTGTTGCCAAGGCTGTTGAGCAATACAAACATTCGCATATCAAAAGCATTCACTTCGAAGGCGGAACTTTAGCGGGTAAAACAATCCATTTTTCGCCTGAGCTGAATACCTTAATTGGTATTCGTGGTAGCGGTAAGTCTTCTATGCTGGAGGTTTTACATTATGCTCTTGATATTCCCTTCGGGGAAAAAGCCGGGGATCAAAAATACAAAGAGGCTTTAGTTGGTTTTACTATGGGCAGTGGCGGTAAGGTTATTATTAAGGCAGTAGATCGTAACGGTCAGCCGTATGAAATACGCCGTATTTGGAAAGAAAATTATTCTACTGTATACATCGATAATAAGTTACAACCAGGCGTTTCTATTCGTGAGTCGGTCTTGCATAAACCGATTTATTTTGGGCAAAAAGACCTTGCCAGTACAGGGGAAGGGTTTGAAAAGGATTTGGTTGAAAAATTATTGGGTGAAAAGCTCGATGAAATTCGTCGTAAAATCGCCGGACAAAAAGTCAGTGTTGGTGAGGCTGTTGATCGATTGCTAAAAATTGCAAATGTACAAGACCAGATTGAAGAGCAAACCAAGATCAAGCAAGATATGGAACACAGACTTAACTTTTTTAAAGAACACGGGATAGAAGAAAAGTTACAAAAGCGCCTGGATTTTGATACTGATCTTCGCAAGATGAAAAAGGGCGTTGAACTGGTAACCGATTTTGTTCTTGGCTTAACGGACTTGTTATCACAACACGAGGATGATCTTCGCAATTTGCCTGGCTATACATCAAAGCATAATGCCGAGTTATTTACACAGTTCTTTGCCATGTATACCAAGATAATTGAGGTGCTTGATACGACCAAAACAGAATTACAAAAAGCCAAGTTAACCCAGAACGAACTTACTGAAAAACACAATGAGTTGATTACCATCAGGCAAGGTTTAGCCGATACCTTTGCTGAGGTTGAGCGGAAACTGGCGGAAGAGTTAAAAACAAGTGTCAGCCCAAATGTCAGTTCTGAAGAATTTTTAAAACTCAAACAGAAGCTGGCACAATCAGTTCAATTATTGTCGGCACTTACAAAACAGGGTGGGCAGAAATCAGTGTTTGAGGCTGCACTAAAGCAAGAGCTACAAGTATTGAACGATTTATGGCATGAAGAATTTATGCTTATCAAAGCTGTACTTGATGAGATAGGGTGTACAAATTCGGCCTTGGCAATAACGGCAGGTTACAAGGAAGATAAGGCTGCGTATCTTGATTTTATGAAGAGTGCTTTTAAAGGCAGCAATCTTCGGGACTCAATCTACCAAGGGCTTGTGCAACAATACCCTGATTTTATGGCTATTTATATTGATTTTGCTAAGGCAAAATCCTTTTTTGGAAGTAACCCACAAATACTTACAGATTTGTTTATCCATAACTTAAAAGTGCTTTTAACCTTTCAGACGCCTAATAAGTTTACAATTTCTTATCGTGGTAAAGAGTTACAACATCACTCCTTGGGCCAGCGTGCTTCTGCCTTGATTTTGTTTGTATTGAGCCAGCGCGAGAATGACGTCATCATCATAGATCAGCCAGAAGATGACTTGGATAACCAAACGATTTATGAAGATGTCATTAAGCTGGTTCGTCAAATTAAGTCTAAAGTGCAGTTTATTTTTGCAACACACAATCCAAATATTCCCGTTTTAGGTGATGCCGAGCAAATACAGGCTTGTTCATTTATGGATAACACCATTGCTGTTCAAAGTGGCGGTATTGATGATCAAGTACAACAAAAAACAATTGTAGAAATAATGGAAGGCGGCAAAGAAGCCTTCAATCGTCGAAAGGAGATCTATCAGATATGGAAACCTTAGAACTTATGACTATCCTTGCTCAAGGCGAGGATAGTCTGCATCAATTTAAACAAATTATCACTCGTGCGGAGTCATTGGCGCAAGAAATGGTGGCTTTTAGCAATGGCATGGGCGGTAAAATTATCGTCGGTGTTGACGATGATGGTGTCATTGTTGGTTTAACTAATGAGGAGTTGAGGGAATTAAACAAGCTAATTGCTAATGTAGCGAGCGGAAATGTTCGACCTGCGATTAATCCAACAACACAAAATATTCTGACGGAATTTGGTCTGGTCTTAATTATCAATATTCCCGCTGGCATCAACAAACCTTATCAGGATAACAAAGGTGATTTTTGGGTAAAAAATGGTTCTGATAAGCGTAAATCAACTTCGCGCGAAGAAATACAACGTCTGTTTCAAACGTCTGGATTGCTACACGGAGACGAATCACTTGCAAACGGACTAACAATTGCTGACCTGGACATGGATTATTTCAGTGCTTTTTTCCAGCGACGTTATGGCGAGTCTCTTGAAAATCAATTAGTGCCTTTGGAAAAGACTATCCAAAACTTAAATTTAGGACATGAAGGGATGCTGAACTTAACGGGCGCACTATTATTTGCAAAAAATCCATCCATTCGATTACCCGCATTCATTGTTAAAGCGGGCTGTTTGCCTGGAACTGACCTCACAGGTGAAACTTATATTGATAGCCGTAATATCGAAGGAAAAATAGCCGATATATTTCAACAAACGATTAGTTTTATTCTTGCCAATATTAAGCAAATACAAGGTGATCAAACCAGCAATAGCGTAGGGTTGCCAGAAATACCGCGTATCGCTTTAGAGGAAATAATTGTCAATGCCTTAGTTCATCGTGACTATTTTATATCAGCTTCTATTCGGGTTTTTGTTTTCGATGATCGCGTAGAAATTATCAGCCCAGGACATCTTCCTAATAATTTAACCATAGAAAATATCAAAGCAGGAAACTCCAACACGCGAAACCCAATATTAGCCTCTTTTGCTAATCAAATATTGCCTTATCGTGGCTATGGGTCTGGCATTTTGCGGGCATTATCGGCATATCCAGCAATTGATCTTGTCGATGACAAGGATGGGAATTTATTCAAGGCTATTTTTTGGCGGAAAAAAATAATATAGGGAATTTTGACTATCAAGAAGCGCATCTTGAGTATATCGCTGAGCGACTGGAGCACGACAGCGAATATAACAACAATTCTTATGATAATCCGGTTATGAAAGAAGGTGATCATCATTATGGCTTCGAGTTAGAGCCTAAGACTGTTGAGTTTATGCGTGATGTTATGAACCAGTTAAGACAACTTGAAACTATTTTACGCGAGTATGATCTGGCCATATCTGGTGATACTTGCGAAAAAACCTTTCAAGAACGTGTCGGGATAAAGTAAAACTAAATCTAAAATAACGAATGGATACGAATAAGCCCGAAGCAAAACCATCGCCTGATGAGCTGGCGAAATTACCTCTTGAGTCTTGGTACTTCAGCACTCCTCATAACTGCGCCTGTAAACTCCTCGATGAACAAACCTTATGGGGACAGACGGTTTGCCGTGTTTGGCTGCCTACCCAAGATATAGTTATACGCCTTCCACGTTCTGCTTTACAACCACTGGCCGCTCAGCTTTCACCCGAGCTTGAAGGATTTCGGATTGGTTATATTGCTTCTGCGGCTAAAGTAGCCGAAGTATTAGAAGGTGGAAGTACTGGCACAGAAGGGCCGGTATTATTGGCTCCCGTGGAATGTAACGTTATTCCTTTACCGGATAAGCGATAGCGTCATCCGGAAAACCAAAAGGTGCATGACGCTATCGCTTATGCACCCTACGTTTCATTTTTTATGCGGGGTACGAGTTAAAGTCTTTCTGTTAGAATAAGTTTAACTCCAAAAATAGGTAAATGGTCATGCAACTGACACTCGAAATTCCAGATCACTTTCTACAAGGACACAATCAAAATCAAACGGCTCAGCAAATCAAGCTTTATGCAGCCTTACTAATGTTTCAATCAGGTCAATTGTCGCGAGGTGCTGCATGTGAATTAGCAGGGGTAGATATATATGATTTTTTTACCGCGTGTAAAACACATCATATCAGCGTGATTAATACGACAGAGGACGAGATAGAAGCTGACGTATTACGTTTCCAGCAACGGTTTCATTAATGATTGTCATTGCTGATAGTTCAGCATTAGTTGCTTTATCAATTTGCGAATGCTTACCTATTTTAGATACGTTGTTTACAGAGATTAAAGTTCCTCAAGAGGTCTATGATGAAGTTTGCATTGCAAGTAAGCCCGAGTCGCAAGTTTTGTCAGCTTATCTTCAAGGAAGGATTTATAAGACAGATGCCGGCGTTTTCATTGAAAAAGCCAATGGCTTAGGAAAGGGTGAGTTGGCCGCTATCAGTTTATACAAACAGTTGTCTGCCGATTTATTACTTATTGATGATGCAAGGGCAAGAAAGGTGGCTTACCTCAATAATTTAGAAGTTATGGGTAGTCTAGGTGTGCTATTGCTGGCTAAGCAAAAAGGTTTAATAAAAGTTATTAAACCTTGCATCAATAGGTTGCGTAGTTCAGATATTTTCATTAGCGAATCATTGCTTGAAAAAATACTGGCTATAGCTAATGAATCTTTTGTTTAACTGCCAATAAAGTCCCTAAGTCGTAGGGCGGTTTCGCGACAGCAAACCGCCGCACCACAAACACGCAAGATCGAAAACAATCGAACAAAAAACCTCACGAGTAAGCATGCAAGTGAAAGTCAGTTTATCGCTCCGTATCGGGTGGATTGCTAGCGCGAATCCACCCTACGAATATTCGGTACAGATTAAACCGCCGTACGGCCGTAAGGTTAAAAAATATACCCGAACCATTGAAGTTATTAAATTAATGAGTAGTTGATAACATTAAATACTGAAATTGAATCCGCTTATTAACAAGAGGCAAACTATGCAAGCAATTCGCCAGATTTATCAAAACACACCTAGTATTATTCATATTAATATTCCTGAAGAGCTTCAGAATCATTCCGTGGAAGTAATCATCATAGCTTTAGATGATTCTATTAACAAAGATATTGAAACTAAAGAAACAGATGCTAATGGCTGGCCGATTGGTTTTTTTGAAGCGACAGCGGGATGTTTGGCGGATGATCCAATTGAGCGTGCTCCACAAGGGGATTATGAAATACGCTTGGAATTGGAATGATTTTCTTACTCGACACTAATGTTTGCGTTGTTTATTTAAACCAGCCGCAATCTCAGGTAGCTAAACAATTACATCGTTTTCATCCGCAAGATATTGCAGTCTGCGCTGTGGTAAAAGCTGAATTGTTTTATGGGGCGATGAAAAGCCAGAGACCTGAACAAACATTGGCTAAACAACAATGTTTTTTAGCGACTTTTCATTCCTTACCTTTTGATGATGAGGCTGCACTTATCTTCGCAAAAATCCGTGCTGACCTATAACGACAAGGACAGCCTATCGGCCCTTATGATTTGCAAATAGCCTCTATTGCTCTTGCAAATGACTTAACCTGAATAACTAGGGTCAGAGTAAAATTAAATGCCTAACACAACGCTCAACCGGAGTGAGGTTATAATGCGGTTTTATTTTTCTAGCTTTCCGTGCCGCGCCCGGTTAGCTTTACGCTAGGCATAAAGCACAAATAACTTAGGGTAAATTATGAAGATTTTTCTTTTCGTGCTAGCTATTCTAGCTTTTCTCTCCGGCTTCGGGATCCTGAGTTCAGCAAAGAGCGCAATCCATGAGATTGAAGCATTCGTTCTCTATATTGTCAGTGCTGTATTCTTTTCAGGGGCGGCTATTGTTTGTGCAGTAAATCGCCTTACTGAGAAGTTCGAAGCAAGCCCACCCAATCTGCTTGCTTCACTTGGTTACAATTTGGAGCATGATTAATGCTTATAGTTACTTAGGCACGGTGCCATAGCATCCAACTATAATGAGAATTGCTGATACAAAAAACCAACTAATTATTTTCTTGATCAAGCTCATCTAACCAAATAGGTATACGCGCTCAAACCTGCAACTAACTCTTCTTCATACTGTGCTTTCTCAATATTCGATAATGTACTTTTTGCTAACTTTTCTTGAAAAGCTATTATCAATTCCTGACTGTTAATATGAACATATTCTAAAAGTTCTGACACAGCTTCACCCTCTTGCAGATCATAAAGTTGATAACCGTTTTCATCCAATTTAATATTTATCGAATGCGTATCCCCAAATAAATTATGCATATCGCCTAAAATTTCTTGATACGCTCCAATCATAAAAAAACCTATTAAATAAGGTGTTTTACTATCAATATCATGAACAGGTAAGGTACTTTCCAGATTCTTTCCATCGATATAATGATCAATTCGCCCATCAGAATCACAGGTTAAATCTTGAATAACCGCCCTTCGTTTTGGCTGCTCATTTAATCTATGAATTGGCATAATTGGAAATATTTGACCAATACCCCATATATCTGGAAGAGATTGAAATAACGAAAAATTACAAAAAATCTTATCCGCTAATTTCTCTCTTAATTCTTGCAGAATTATGGCTTCATTTTGATGAGCTGCATTTAAGCTACCCTCAATAGCGTGACAAAAAAGCGCATAGTCATTTTCTGCCGAAGCCAGTTCATTAATAGTTAATTTATCTCGTGCAAACTTAGCTCTTGCTTCATTTAAACTAAAATATGCATCGTGATAAGCCTCCACCAGATTACCCTCTTCTGGCAACAAAAATTCAGCAGAATCTGACTTATACACAGACTCCACATCTGTTACATTTGTAATCAAAACGGCATGATGCGCTGTTAAGGCGCGCCCTGACTCAGTAATAATATCAGGCTGTGGAAGGTTTTTTTCAGCACAAATATCAGCAAAGCCACGAACTATATTTTGTGCATATTCATCAAGACTATAATTGATTGATGATTCACGTCGAGAGCGACTGCCATCATAATCAACCCCTAAACCACCACCCGCATCAACAACCGTGATTTTTGCGCCCAATCTGTGCAGCTCTCCATAAAACTGACCAACTTCTTTTAAGGCGATTTTTATGTCATGAATATTGGCAATTTGAGACCCCATATGAAAATGCATTAATTTGAGAGAATCTAGTAAATTAACACTTTTTAAGCGCTCAATCATTTGCAGTATATCGTAAGCATGCAAGCCAAATTTTGACTTTTCTCCCCCACTATTTTGCCACTTACCCGCACTAATACTAGATAACCTAACGCGCACACCTAACATGGGAACAACATTTAACGCCTTTGCTTCCTCAATAATTAATTCTAATTCTAGTGGCTTTTCAATGACTAAATATAAATTTAACCCCATTTTTAAGCCAATAAGAGCCAGCCTGATATAAGCAGTATCTTTATAGCCATTACACACCACCACACCTTCATGAGATAACGCCATAATTGCCAACAACTCAGGCTTACTGCCTGCTTCTAAACCAATGTTTGGCGCCGCTAAAATCCCCTCAACAACCTGGCGCTGCTGATTTACTTTTATGGGATACACGGGCGTATAACTTCCTGAATAATTATAATTAGCACATGCTTTTTTAAAGGCATTATCCAAGCGCACCACGCGATCTTTTAAAATATCTGTAAACCTTACTAGAACAGGCAAAGAAAGCTGTTTTGCCTCAAGAATCTGTGCAATTTCATATAAATCTACTTCACTATCATTGTCTGAACTTGGCTTAACACTGACATGACCCTTTTTATTTATTGAAAAATAATCATCACCCCATAGATCAATTGCATACGTTTGAGCTGATTGACGAATACTCCAGTCATCTGTTTGATTTAAAGCCATTTAAAAACTCCGTTAATTCACAAAATAAGTTCAAATTCTAATATAATGCAGCAATATAATCGTTTATTTTTTCAGGATATTAATTTATGAACACCTCCCAATGGTTTACTGAACAACTCCCTAATGCTGAAACTGCTTTTTCTTTAAAAATAAAAAACAGGCTACACGAAGAACAGTCAGCGTTCCAACACATTGAAATATACAGCACACATGGCTTCGGCAATTTAATGGTGATTGATGGCTGCACAATGGTTTCAACACGCGATAATTTTTTCTACCACGAAATGATGAGTCACGTAGGGTTATTTACTCATCCTAATCCTAAAAAAGTGTGGATTATTGGCGGTGGAGATTGCGGTACGTTAAAAGAAGTTTTAAAGCATTCTACAGTTGAGCATGCTGTGCAAATTGATATTGACGAACGTGTAACGCGATTAGCAGAAATCTATTTTCCAGAACTGTGTGAGTCCAATAACGACCCAAGAGCGGATTTAAAATTTATTGACGGAATAAAATGGGTAAAAGACGCGGCGCCCAATTCCGTAGACATTATTATTATCGATAGCACCGATCCTGTTGGGCCTGCGGAAGGTTTATTTGGCGAAAACTTCTATAAAGACTGCTATCGTTGCCTAGCTGATGACGGTATTTTAATTCAACAAAGCGAATCTGCACTGCTGCACTTAACACTCATAAAAGAAATGCGTCAAGCGATGACTCACTCAGGCTTAACGCACCAACAAACGGTATTTTTTCCACAATGCATTTATCCTTCTGGTTGGTGGAGCGCAACATTAGCAAGCAAACAAGCGTTTATGCCGTTTCGTGAACAAGACATAATTAATAAAGAGTTTAATACTGAATATTACAACGAAGATATTCATAAAGCTGCCTTAGCACAGCCTGAATTTTTTAAAAAAGCCTTTCAAAATAAATAAATGAAAGACACTCCAACCTTTAGACTGATTGAGCGAATTAGTAATTTACTTCGCTCAGAAGAACGTAAGCAATATGCCGCACTTGGATTACAACCCGTGCACTTTCAACTTCTTGATTACCTTACCAGATGTAACCAGTTCAGTAACACTCTGGTAGTTGTTGCTGAGTACCTTGGGCTGACAAAAGGCACCGTATCGAAGTCTATTCAACTTCTTGAGCGTAAAAATTATTTACTTAAATTGCCTGATGCAAACGATCGCCGCGTCACGCATCTGCAAATAACTCCGCAAGGGGAACAATTACTTAACAATATTCGTCCTATAGATGTTTTTGCTAAAGCGCAACAATCTATATCAAATCAAAACCTTAACAGCCTCGATGAGGCGCTTCATGCAATTTTATGCGCGTTGCAGAAAGCAAATAATACTAAAAGTTTTGGCGTCTGTCATACCTGTAGCAACTTCATTAAAATGGATGATCATTCTTTATGTAACCTAACACAGCTGCCATTGAATGAGGTTGATTCTATAAAAATATGCCGTGAACATAGATTAAACCCAGCTATACTTAACACACTCACCTAACCCTATACATTATTAAGAGAATCAAATATGTTTGACCCAAAAGCCATTGATGAAATCGTTAGCCGCCTATCTAACTCTATGCACCCCGGCTTAACGCATATTAAAGAAGACATGGAGAAAAACTTTCATGTTATTTTACAAAGTGTCTTAGGTAAACTTGACTTAGTAACGCGTGAAGAATTTGAAGTCCAAAAATTATTACTTGCTAAATGCAGGGTAAAATTAGATGACTTAGAACAACGTATTTCTGCAATTGAAACGCACGAACAGCCAGCCCCCACAGCAGAGACATCAATATCAGAAAGTCATGACGCACCAAAAAATTGATCCGCACCTAAACATACATTGAGCACTTACGCAGAGCTAAATTAATGCAATTTCACCTCTCTTTCGCAGTGCTCAGTTATGTCCTTAGCTATTATTTATAGTCGAGGACGCTCGGGTATTGATGCGCCTCTTGTTACCGTTGAAACGCATATCTCCAATGGTCTTCCCTCTCTTTCAATTGTTGGCTTACCTGAAACAGCCGTCAAAGAAAGCAAGGATCGCGTTCGTAGTGCGATAATAAACTCTCATTTTGACTTTCCTGCTCAACGCATCACTATTAATTTAGCCCCGGCTGATTTACCAAAGGATGGTGGGCGCTTTGATCTAGCTATTGCGTTAGGCATACTAGCTGCCTCTGGACAAATTCCGCGTAAAGACTTGGAGCACTATGAATGTGTTGGCGAACTATCTTTGGGTGGTGAGTTACGTAGTATTGCCGGTATTCTTCCGATAGCAATACAATCAAGAAATAGTCTCAGAAAACTTATTTTGCCTTACGCCAATGCAGAAGAAGGCGCATTAATAAAAGAAATTGAATTAATTCCAGCCAAACATTTATTGGAAATTTGTGCGCATTTAAATGGCCAGCAGCTTATTCCTACCCAACACCATGTAAAACAAACAATAGAAACTTATTCTGATCATGATCTTTCTGATGTTCATGGTCAATATCATGTCAAAAGAGCCTTAGAAATTGCTGCGGCTGGCGCTCATAATCTACTCATGCTTGGCCCGCCTGGCACAGGAAAATCAATGATTGCCTCGCGTTTATCCACTATTCTTCCCTTATTAACTGAGCAACAAGCTCAAGAAACGGCCGCGCTTGCCTCTATTAGCAATCAGGGTGTTAATGTTAAAACCTGGTTAATTCCGCCCTTTCGTGCACCGCATCATACGGCCTCAGCGGCTGCATTAGTTGGGGGCGGCAGCAATCCTCGACCTGGTGAAATTTCTCTTGCCCATAATGGGACTCTTTTTCTGGATGAACTCCCAGAATTTGACCGAAAAGTATTAGAAGTCTTACGCGAGCCTTTAGAAACCGGACAAATCACTATTTCCAGAGCGAATAATCAAGCCAATTTCCCAGCTCGCTTTCAACTTATTGCTGCGATGAATCCTTGCCCTTGCGGTTATTTAGGTGATGCTTCTGGTCGCTGCCATTGCACCTCTGAACAAATAAATCGCTATCGTGCAAAAATTTCTGGCCCACTCTTAGATAGAATAGATATTCACTTAGAAGTACCTAGAGTTCCACATGAAATACTTCGTAAAGGCTCACCAGAAGGTGAAGAAAATAGTCACACGATTAGAGCGCGCGTCATCGCTGCACGCCACATTGCCATGCTAAGATCAGGTAAAGTAAATTCAGCGCTTACAACGAAAGAAGTTAATGTACATTGTGTATTAACTGATGCTAGCCATAAAATTCTTGAACAAGCCATGGATAAGTTTGGATTATCAAATCGTGCGTACCATCGTATTTTAAAATTGGCGCGCACGATTGCCGATCTTGCCCAATCAGCAGACATACAAATTTCCCATTTAAGTGAAGCCATTAGCTATCGAAAACTTGATCGTAGCCATTAATTTCTTTACTTATGAAAATGATGCTCAGGACAAACAGCGTCACGCAAACTAATAATCGGCCATCCCGACGCGTGAGCATAACTCGCTAAACGCATATCAGGATCAACCGCCACAGGATGGTCAACACGCGACAACAAGGGCAAATCATTATGAGAGTCACTGTAAAACCAACTCCCCTGCATATTTTCACCAGAAACCTCTAACCACTGCTCAAGTAACTTAACTTTACCGTCCTGAAAACAGGGAATATCAATAAAATCACCTGTATATTGACCATTAACTAGCTCTGGTGTAGTCGCTAATAAATGCGTAATGCCATACAGCTGGACAATAGGTTCAGTCACAAAACGATTTGTTGCGGTAATGACCAAAATGGTATCCCCTAAGGCACGATGCTTATTGATTAATTGCTGTGCGGAATCTAACAACAAAGGCTTGATCAGCGTATCGACAAATTGCTGCCGCCATGCAAGCAACTGTGTCATAGGATGCTCGGCCAATGGTTTTAACGAAAATTTTAAAAACGCCTTAATATCCAACGTACCTTGCTGGTACTCCAAATAAAACCTTTCATTTGCTTCTGCATACACTTTTTCATCAACAACACCCTGAGTTACAAGAAATTGCCCCCAAAGATAATCACTATCATCACTAATTAAGGTATTGTCTAAATCAAATATTGCTAATGACATAAAATCCTGAAAAAAAATAGTAAAAGAGATAAGTGCTATAGCCTAAGCACTTTTTTTATGGAACAATGCTAATTATTACTAACAGCTTATCGAGTTGCACAATTTTTTTAGCACTCGAATAACCTACGAAAATTACAGGTTTCAACATGATAGACTCTAAAGGATACCGACCTAACGTCGGAATCATCCTTTGTAATGATGAGGGTCGCGTGTTTTGGGCAAAACGAATGGGCGTAAATGCTTGGCAATTTCCTCAAGGAGGAATCAATCCAGATGAAGACCCTGAAGTCGCGATGTATCGAGAACTTTGGGAAGAAACTGGCTTACAAAAGCAACACGTCCAAATTCTCGGTCGAACACGCTATTGGTTAAGATACCAATTACCCGAACGTTACATAAGAAAAAACTCACTCCCATTGTGTATTGGACAAAAACAAATTTGGTATGTGTTACGCTTAATTTCAGCTGATTCAAATGTACGCTTTGATCTTTGTTCAAAACCAGAATTTGATAGCTGGCGCTGGGTCGATTATTGGGAACCGCTCAAGGATGTCGTCTATTTCAAGCGCAAAGTGTACCAAAAAGCCATGACTGAACTTTGCGTTATCCTGACAACAAACGGAATAACTATCAACACCAGTCCCACAAAATTCAAAAAAAATCCTAAAAAGAGCGCGTCTTAATACCCCTTAGTTGTCATCTCCAAACCCTCTAAAGCATGAGGCAATCTGACCACCCTTGTGCTGAGTTGTCCCGGCGCTGTCAACTCGATAAACCGAAATCCTGGTGGCTTATTGTCAAGGCCAAAATGCACGCTTTTGGGCTTAAATTGAAAGCACGTTGAAGGTGTTGCCAACACACGAACACCTTTATATTCAACATCCATTTCCTGATGAATATGTCCGTTAACCACTAACTTAACCTGCGGATAAGCCGTTATCAACGACCAAAAACGTGGGTAATTATCAATGATCATGGTATCTAACCAGGCGCTTTCAGTTGGCAACACATGATGATGAACTGCTATTAACACATTTTTTTTGCCCCCGTGACTTAAGCAACGTTCAAGATAGATTAATTCAGCATCGGCTAAATGCCCTTTCTCAGAACCATTAACTTGGCTATTTAAACAAATAAGCTGCCAATTAGATAAATGTGTATCTGGCTTGCATGAAACCCACGCAGAATTTAATACCGACGACATTACCGCAACATCATCATGGTTACCTGGCAAGCAAAGACAGGAAATCTGCAAGGCATCTAATGTGCGCACAATACAGGAATAACTTTCTGCAACGGGATCTTGCGCTAAATCACCTGTCAACAACACCAAATCAATTGCCTTAAACGTGGTAAGCGCGAGTTGTAAAACCTCATTAAAAGAATATCTTGTATCAACGCCTAAAAGCCTAGACTCAGGCTTGGCCAAAATATGTAAATCGGTAATATGTACTATTGATAAGGTGTTTTTAGCAGGAATATCTGGGTCATCTATCATGGCATATATTAATCAATTGATTTACAAAGAATTTTTGAATTTCTTTGCGGATTATAAAGTGCCTTTAAAGGCTCAGGTAAATGGCTAGGGTCAAGTAAAGCAAAGCCACGCTCAACAAACCAATGCGTTGTTTGTGTAGATAACACATAGATTTTTTGCACATTTAAAATTTTTGCTTTGCGACAGGCGTATTCTAACAATCGATTGGCGCGCGCAGAACGTCGATAATCGGGATGCACTGCCAAACACGCCACTGTTGCAAAGTTATGTAAACGATTTGGATGTAATGCAATACAGCCAATAATTAAACCATCTCGATCAATTACAAAATAATCAGCTAATTCCATTTCAATTTTTTCACGTGATCGTTTTGCTAAAATGCCTTGTTGCTCCAGCGGCTTAATTAACTCTAAAAGACCTCCTAAATCATTGACCACTGCGGGACGTAACTCCTCAAAAGGTGTTAAGCTAATCAAAGTACCCACACCATCTCGGGTAAATAATTCTAATAACAAGGCACCCTCTTGATGCCTATCAACAAAATGAACTCTTGAAATACCTGACTGACACGCTTGCATCGAGGCCTTTAATGGTGAGCTCATTGCCTCCGATAGCTGAGGATACTCCTCTAAAAATAAGGCGACTTCAGCAGTGGTCATTTGCTGAATACGCTCACCTGTCGCTGGGTTACAACAACTTTCTTCAGTTAATAAAATTAATTTTTCTGCCTTCAATGCAATAGCAACAGCGGTAGCAACCTGTTCCGCAGACAAATTAAAAATTTCTCCACTAGGGGAATAACCAATAGGGGAAATTAATACCACATTATCTTGATCTAGCTGCTGATGAATAGCAGCACTATCAATACGACGCACCTCGCCAGTGTAACAATAATCAATGCCCTCAATAACCCCTAAAGGTTTAGCCATCACAAAGTTACCTGACGCTACTTTTATTTTTGCACCAGCCATAGGTGAATTAGCTAGGCCTAAGGAAAGCAACGCTTCGATTTCTACACGCACCAAGCCCGCTGCTTCTTTGACTGACTGTAACGCCTCACGATCGGTAATGCGCAAATTATTATTAAAACAAGAAGACGTATCTAACCTCTGCATTCGTTGATTAATTTGTGGTCGTGTTCCATGCACCAATACCAAACGAATACCCAAACTATTTAACAACGCAAAATCATGCACATAATGTTCAAAATCATCTGCTAAAACCGCCTCTCCACCAAAAGCGATAACAAATGTTTTATCACGATGCGCATGAATATAAGGCGATGAATTTCTAAACCAGTTAACAAATTGATTTTGCTGTTCCATAACACTATTATTTCAAATTCGACGTATTTAACACATACCTAATAATAAGTCCTTTACACCCAATCAACGATTACTATGCCGCGATTAAGTAAACTTCACCTTAGCTACCAGACTAATTTTGCACGAAAATAAAGCCACCATTACCTCAGTAAAACACTATTATTCGTTCCTAATGTGGCTAATAATAATTCATATAAATTACCAACCTATGTAAAACGTTTAAGCTCATGCATAACAATACAGAAAAGCTACCTTTTGATAGCCAAACATTTCTAAAAAATTTAACCACACGCCCGGGTATTTATAGAATGTTTGACCTAAAAGGTGATTTAATTTATGTAGGTAAAGCAAAAAATCTTAAAAACCGCGTCTCTAGCTATTATAAAACTCAATTTGCATCACCTAAGCAAACAGTGATGATGGCGAAAGTCACGCATATTGAAGTCACTGTTACGCAATCCGAAAGCGAAGCCTTACTCCTAGAATGCCAATACATAAAACGCCACAAACCCAGATATAATATTTGCTTACGCGATGATAAAACATTTCCTTTCATACATATCTCAACACATCACGATTATCCACAAATTAGCTTGCATCGTGGCGCAAAAAAAGCACCTGGAAAATACTTTGGCCCTTATCCCAACGCAGTTGCGGCCAAAGAATGCTTAAAATTATTGCAAAAATTATTTCCCATCAGACAATGTGACGATACCGTGTTTAACTACCGAACGCGCCCCTGTTTGCAATATCAAATTGGTCGCTGTACCGCGCCCTGCGTGGGCTTTATTGACAAGCCCAATTATGCTATCGATGTTAATCTCACGCTGCTTTTTTTAGAAGGCAAGAATGCTCAACTCATCGATAATTTAATCATTAAAATGGAACGTGCGGCAGCACAATTGGAGTATGAAATCGCAGCAACTATACGTGATCAAATTTCGCGTATTCGGCCTCTATTGGAAAAACAATGTGTTCATGGTGAAAAAGGCAATGTCGATATTATTGCTTGTGCAAATCAACACAACATCGCCTGCATTCAGGTGTATTTTATTCGGCAAGGCCAGCAATTAGGTCAAAATAGTTATTATCCAAAAATGCACGACGCCCATAGTCCTGCGCAAGTCATGCATGCTTTTATCAGCCAATTTTATACTAACAAACATATCCCTTATGAAATAATTGTGAGTCATGAACCCGATGAACTGGCCCTACTCACTGAAGTATTAACACTAGAAGCCGAACATACAGTCAGCCTTGTTACCAAGGTTAGGGGGGAGCGTAATAAATGGTTAGCCATGGCGCAAACAAATGTTGAACACGCGTTACACGCTAAATTATCTGAGAAAGCCAGTATTCATCAACGACTTCAAAGCCTTGCTAACGCTCTTAAATTAACAATGTTGCCACAGCGCTTTGAATGCGTAGACATTAGTCATACGCAAGGCATGCAAACTGTGGCCTCATGCGTAGTTTTTGATCAAGAAGGTCCAGTAAAATCAGCTTATCGACGCTTCAATATTACCGATATTACTCCTGGAGATGACTATGCCGCCATGTACCAAGCGGTCTCCAGGCGCTTCAAGCGCCTTCAAGACAGCAATACCCTAACCCCTGATATTTTATTTATTGATGGCGGCAGCGGTCAAATTAATGCCGCGCAAAAGGCACTAGAGGAATTAAGCATAAACAATGTTATGATAGTGGGCGTTTCAAAAGGTCCTGAACGGAAAGCTGGAATGGAAAAATTACTTCTGGTTAACGAAAAAGAACCAATTGATATAAAAAATGAACCTGGTGGTTTATTGCTAATCCAGCATATCCGAGATGAAGCGCATCGCTTTGCGATTACTGCACATCGACAACGACGCAACAACGCCCAAAAAAAATCTGTACTCGAAGGCATTGTTGGGCTTGGTAGCAAACGACGACAAAAATTATTAAAGCAATTTGGCGGATTACAAGGTGTCTCGCAAGCAAGCATAGATGCACTTTGCAGTTTAAATGGCATAAGCCGACCATTGGCACAACGAATTTACGAACACTTTCACCACCAAGATGGCCATTGAATTTAACCTACCTACCTATATTACACTGCTAAGAGTTGCATTAATTCCCTTATTAATGTTGATTTTTTATGTGCCTTGGGATTATTCCAATATCGCCTGTACCGCTGTATTTATCTTGGCAGGAGTTACTGATTGGCTTGATGGTTACCTTGCTAGAAAATTAAAAATGGAAACTCCGTTTGGAGCATTTTTAGATCCCGTAGCAGACAAACTGATGGTCGCAATGGTATTAGTCATTATTGTAGAACGCCAAGCAGACCCCTTTTTAGCTATTCCCGCCGCCATCATTATTGGTCGAGAAATTACTATTGCCTCACTTCGAGAATGGATGGCGACCATTGGTCAGCAAGCAACCGTTAAAGTGTCCATGTTAGCTAAATGGAAAACGGGCATACAAATGATTTCCCTTGGTTTATTGCTGTATCATGACACCTTATTTAGTATTCCAATTGAGGCAATTGGTTACGCTCTTTTATACACAGCAGCTTTACTTGCAGTGTGGTCAATGATTGACTACCTTAAGGCTGCATTCACTGCGTTAACAAAAACGTAATGGCTATTTTTGTCAAAAATTACCGTTTGATAATAATAATAACTTCCTCAATCATAAGCGTACTAACCCTACCCGTGTGCATTGACCTAACAATACGAGAACAGCACATTAAGTAGGCTGTGAAAGAAGAACATGGATCAAGAATTAGACACTCCTCAGATAATCTCTGAAAAAAAGGCTGAAATGCCCGATAAAATTTTACTTGCAGCACTTAGCTTATTTGCGAAAAAAGGGTATTTTACTACCTCACTTAGCGACATAAGCTCTGCTGCAAACCTGACTAGCATTAGTGAGCTTTATCAACACTACCCAGATAAACGTGCTATTGCATACACCCTTTACGAACATATTTTTGATAATCTTAATGTTTCCATTGACGACATTAGGCGCAGAACAGATAAACCTTCAGAACAACTTCGCAGCATTGTCGATTTATTATTTAAACTAACTGACGACGCACCCCATATTGTTAATTTTTTGCTTATCGCAAAGACCAATGAATTTCTTCCCGAACAAAAAGCGCTATTAGACAGCCCTGCCTTTACAAAAATTTATAAGATTTTTCAGCATGGTATTAAAACAGGCGAAATTAGAAATATAGATCCTATGCTTGCAATGGCCTATTTTTTTGGCATTATTTCAAACACCTTACATTTAATTTTAACAGGTAAATTAGATAAAAAAGCTGACGCGTATCTTGCTCAAACATGGCTTGCTGCGTGGAATTTAATTGAAAAAAAATCAAGCTGTTTTTAATACATGCGCATAACCCAATAAATTTTTAACATCAATGCCTGTTACTTCTTCAAAAACCTTATAAGGACGTTTGATCTAAGCATTTTTAGGTCTGCTATTTAGCTTATCTACAGCCCTAAAAACGTGCTTTATAATGAAATCAACTAACTTTTTTTTGGAAAATAGGTATCACGTTCAAGTGACAGTGCCATGTTCTCATGTTGGGTAAATGCCTTGCCATTATCGAAAGCAATTGTTTTAACCAAGTTTTTTAAGCGTTTACACTTTAGTCTCTGATTTTTTTTGTGCTTGCCCTAGCATCAAGTACACGGAAGGCACTACAAAAAGAGTGAATAAGGTACCAATGGCGATGCCGGTCGCGATAACTAACCCCATATTAAAACGCGATACTGCGCCCGCTCCTGTTGCTAAGATTAATGGAATCACACCCAAGACCATTGCGGCTGTAGTCATTAAAATTGGACGTAAACGTATGCTTGCTGCAGCTTCAATAGCTTCTCGCTTACTTAAACCTTCTTTTTGTTTAGTGTTGGCAAATTCTACAATTAAAATGCCGTGCTTACTGATTAAACCCATCAACGTGACTAAGCCTACTTCTGTGTAAATATTTAAGGTGGCGTGACCAATCCCTAAGGCGATAAAAATTAACGCTCCAGCAATTGACATTGGTACGGATACTAAAATAATCAAAGGATCTTTGAAGCTTTCAAATTGCGCCGCCAAGGCTAAATAAATAATGATGAGCGCGAACAGAAACGTCATCACAAAACCACTGGATTCCTTAACCAATTGCCGTGACTGACCGCCGTAATCAAGCGAATAACTTGGGGGCAATGTTTGTTTGGCTAATTGCTGCAAGGTTCCTAATGCTGCGCCTAAGGTTACCCCTGGAAAAGGTACGCCTGAAATCGTAGCCGAATTTAACTGTTGAAAGTGATTTAATGATTGCGGCACCGTTTGCTGTGTAATCTTGGCAATGGTTGCCAAAGGTACTGATGTGCCGTTGCTAGCACGAATAGGGTAATCGCGTAATTGCTCAGTATTTAATCGGTAACGCTGTTGCACTTGTGGAATAACTTTATACGAGCGCCCCGCCAAACTAAAATAATTAACATAGCCACCGCCTAGCATCGAGGCTAACGAAGCCCCCACATCTTCCATGGTTAAACCTAGTAAAGCGGCTTTATTTCTATCGATAATTACTTCTGATTGTGGCTGGTCAAATTTCAAATCACTATCAACAAAAATAAACATGCCGCTTTTTTGTGCATCTTGTTTAAATTGTTGAGCAATTGCAAATAATTGATCAAAAGACTCGGTGGTGCTTAATACAAATTGAATAGGCAAGCCACTACTGCCTGGCAAGGGTGGGGGCTGAAATGCAGCGACACGCACGCCGGCAATGTCATTTAACTGTTGTTGCACCACAGTTTGTAATTCTGTGGCGGTCATTTTTCTTTTATCCCAAGGCATTAACACCATCCCTGCAATAGATTGACCTGGCATATCTAATTGAAACACATGATCTGTTTCTGGATGAGCGGTAAATTTTGCAAACACTTGTTGCGAATATAACTGCCGTTGTTTTAAGGTAGCATTGGGTGCCGAACTGGAACTGGTAATAATAATGCCTTGATCTTCCTGAGGCGCTAATTCACTGTTTGCTTGACTGTAAAGAAAATAAATACTCACTAAAACAATGGCGGCAAACACTGCGGTAACGGGAAGATAGCCAAGCACGCCATGTAATATTTTTAAATACCGTTTCATTAGCCACGCAAAGGCATTATCAATCAAGATAATAAAGCGTTCTTCCCAGCCTGAGCGTTTATCCAAATGATGTGACTTAAGTAATTTTGAACTCATCATGGGCGATAAGGTTAATGCCACAATTGCTGACACGGTTACTGCGCCCACGACTGTAAAGGCAAACTCAGAAAACAACGCACCTGTTAAGCCACCTTGAAATCCCACTGGCACATACACGGCTATTAATACTATCGTCATGGCAATAATAGGACCCGTTAATTCACGTGCAGCTAACATAGCCGCAGGTATTGGTGCCATGCCAGCTTCTAAATGCCGATTAACATTTTCTACAATAATAATGGCATCATCGACTACTAAACCAATTGATAAAACTAACGCCAGCAAGGTTAATAAGTTGATAGAAAAACCAAACATTAATAACAGACTAAACGTACCAATTAATGATAACGGTATCGCTATGACAGGAATCAATACTGAGCGCAATGAACCTAAAAATAAAAATACCACCACCGATACAATCAGTAAGGCCTCTAGTAAAGTATCAATAACCTCATGAATTGAACTGTCTACAAATTCTGTGGAATCATAAACAATCTTACCCTCCATGCCTTCTGGAAGTTGTCCGACAAGCTCTGGAAATAATGTACGCACGCGCTCCATCACGTCTAATAAATTTGCTCCAGGCGCAATAAGTAAGCCAATGTATACGGCTTTAACGCCATTAAACGACACGCTTGATTCATAATCATCCGAGCCCAAGGTGACCTTGGCGACATCTTTTAAACGAATAAGCGCACCATTTTTTTGTGCAATAATTAATTCTTCAAATTCAGTGACTGAATGCAGGCTTGTTGAGGCTTTTAAATTTACCTGAATCATTTGCCCTTTACTGCGCCCTAAACCAGCAATGAAATCATTTTTTGCTAAAGCAGCACTTATCTCTGTTGCTGTTAAGGCGTAAGCCGTCAGTTTTTCTGGATCTAACCACGCACGCATAGCAAAATATTTACTGCCCAATAATTCTGCTGTTTGAATACCTTCAACGGCTTGCAATTTAGGTTGCACAGTACGAATAAGATAATCTGTAATATTATTAGCGGGTAACACTTTACTGGAAAAACCGATATACATGGCATCAATGGTTTCGCCAATTTTTACGCTAATTGATGGGCGCTGAGCTTCTGGTGGTAATTGATTAAGAATGGCATTAATTTTGGTGTTAATTTCAGTTAAGGCTTTATTCGCATCGAAATTTAAGCGTAAATTTACTGTAATGGTGCTAATACCGTTTTGGCTGGTCGAGGTAATGTAATCAATACCATTGGCTTGAGCGATGGTGTTTTCTAAGGGCGTGGTAATAAATCCAGCAATTACTTCAGGATCCGCCCCATAATAAGCGGTGGTGACGGTAACGATGGCATTTTCGGTATGTGGATATTGTAAAACAGGCAAGCCTAATAACGAGCGCAGACCAAACACCAACAAAATTAAACTTAACACCGTTGCCAATACTGGACGGCGAATAAAAATATCCGTTATATTCATGATGTTTTATTTATCAATGGGTTGTGGATACGCCTCAGCACTGGGCTGTACGCTGTTATCAATGCGCACCGAGGAGCCATTATGTAATTTGATTTGTCCAGCACTGACGATCTGATCACCTTCTTTAACGCCTGTAAGAATAGCGATTTGATCACCGCGAGTGGCGCCGGTAGTCACAAATGCTTGTTCCACCGTTAGCTTATCTTGCGCGTGCTGCTTAACGATATAAACTGTTGAGCCAAAAGGATTAAAGCTAATAACTGAGTGTGGCAAAGTAATCTGCGACTGCACTTCTCCCACTAATACGTTTACCGTGACATACATACCTGGCACCAGTTGATGCTTGGCATTATTTAATTCAGCTCGTATTAGAACGTTTCTAGTGGCTACGTCCACTTTTGGGTTAATAACAGTGATTTTGCCTGTAAAGGTGGTGGCTGAGTAGGTATCACTTGATAACTCAATGCTTTGTCCATGCGTTAATGATGCTAAGGCTTGTTGGGGCACATAAAAATCCACATACACTTTATCTATGTTTTGCAAGGTGACCACACTGGTGCCAGCATTTAGAAACTGCCCAACATTCACTGTACGTATGCCTAAGTTTCCAGAAAAAGGAGCGCGTAAGGTTTTTTTCTCAACTAATGCGTGTTGCTCAGCAAGATTAGCGCGCGCAATATCTAAATTGATACGATCCATGTCTAAGATTTGCTGACTAATAGCACGCGCCTTAAACTGACCTTCACTACGTTGAAAGGTAATCCTCGCTAAATTTACGGCCGCTTCTAAGGCATGTAAATGAGCAATCTCGTGTTCGGCACGTAATTGTAGTATGGGTGCATTTACGGGGATATACGCACCTTGCTGAAAATGAATACTTGTGACTATGCCAGATACTTCTGTACTTAATTCAACGCCTTGCGTAGCGTGTATGCTGCCCACTGCGGTTAATTTAGGCTGCCATTGTTGATAAGAGGCCGGTAATGTGGCAACTGTTTGAACGGGTTCGCCCTGTGCCGTCATAAATTGCTTAATCATCTTTTTTTTAAAGTCAATGAAGCCAAATACTCCACCTAACACCACGCTGACCGCCAGCAACATAATGAGCATTCGTTTAATCATTGATTTATTTCCTGTTTATCTCGTATTTAGTAAAAATATTAGCGGTCAAACGCAGCCAGTAGAGTACCGGCCAAGGTTTCTTCTGCATGTCTTGCCTGTGCTTGTTATGCGTACTTAGGCTAGCTATTGTGTCCCGTATGTCTGAGTGCCGCGCTTAAAAAATAATGGAGTCTCATTTTTTTGGTGTTGGCAATGGATTGATTAAACAGCTTAAAAACTCACAGGGCTCTACTTCTGAAGCCAATTGTTTGGTTAACGAGTGAGCCATACTGCTCCGCTGCCACCAGCCGCCACCTAAGGCTTGAAACAAAGCGGCGGTATCCGCTAAACGCATTGTTTGTGCCTTAATTTTGCTTAAACGAGCGCGCTGAACATTTTGTTGCGCGGTTAATAAGCTTAAATAACTGACACTGCCTAAACTAAATTGCGCTTCTGTTAACGATAAATTTTCTGTTGCTGCGTTGACCTCTGCCTCTTGACTTGCTAAGGCAAGCTCATCGTAATGCAAGGCACTTAGCGTATCTGCAACGTCTTGAAAAGCACCAAGCACTTTGCTGCGATAACTGTCTGCGGCTTGCTGATAACTCGCTACAGCAGCTTTTCGTTTATGCGTAAAATCACCACCATGAAATACAGGTTGCAACAGATTCGCTGTCATACTCCAAATTTCACTGCCCGGCGTAAACACACCTGCCGCTTGAGTGGCAATACTGCCCATATTGGCACTGATGGTGAAATCAGGAAATACACTGGCCATCACCACGCCAATTTGCGCACTTGCAGCATGAAATATCGCTTCTTGAGCGCGTATATCAGGACGCTGTGTCACTAATTGTGCGGGTAAACTGACGGGTAAGGGGGTTGGCAAACTAAAATCATCTAATGAAAATTCTGGGATAGGTTCAGCGTCTGGCATGGTGCCCACAAGCACACTTAATTGATGACGTGTTGTCGTTAACGCGTGTTGCAATGCTGGCATACTGGATTGCGTTTGAGCCACCAATACACGCTGCGCTAATACGGTTGATTTTGGCACACTGCCTAAAGCAAACTGTTGTTCAATCGTGGCTAATTGTTGTTGCTGTGCGGTTAATAAGTCGTTTGATACGCGCAGTTGCGCACGCAAGGAGGCCTCTTGAAATACCGTGGTGACTATATTGGCTGAAAGCGTTAGAAATACTGCTTCTAATTGAAATTGCTGATACTCAACTTGTGCAGAAAGGGTTTCTATTTGCCGTCTTATCGCACCAAACACATCTAGGGTGTAAGACACTTTTACCGACGCATTATATAAATTGAACACTGAGCTTCCTGCATTAGGATTCCCAAATTGAGCACCTGATATTTGTTGCCTAGTGCTTAAGGCCGAGGCATCTAGCGTGGGCAATAATGAGCCTTTTTTTGCGAGCACCAACGCTTCAGCTTGCGTTAACGCTGCGTGTGCCGAATGTAAATCTGGATTATGTGCAATAGCCTGTTGGATTAGTTTCGTTAAGGCTTCAGAATGATACAGCGTCCACCATTGTCCAGGCAGGGCTTTGCCCAAGATAATTGCCTTAGCTGCCAAGGGTTCAGCGCCATAATGCGCTACTTTTGGTGGTTCGGGCCGAGTAAAATCTGGTCCTAAGGTGCACGCGGACAAGGCTAAAAATCCAGTGCTCATCAGCACTAACAGCCCGCGTAATGGTGTAATTTTAGAGCGTATACATGCAGTGTGTAATGTCATCATTGTTTACTTAAATCATCGCGGCTAAACGTAAGTGTCTATACAAAATTTAAATGTGAGTGTGCTTCACTGATAACTTGAGCCGCCACATATTTAGTGTGCTTGTAATGCCTTTAATACTACTTGGGTCACATGCTCGGCCATTACTTCAACTTGATCATGCTCTGCTTTTCTGCCTGGAAAATAGCGGTTTATTGGTTGAGCACGTAGCGTCCCTTCTACCAAAATAATAATAGTCGTCGCCATTAAGTGTGCATCTTGAGTCGGCGCTAATTGCTGCACCAAACGTATTAATAAACTAAATTGTTGATGAAATACGCTTTGGGCTAATAACTGCAAGCGCTCACCATCTGCTTCCATTATTTCATACTGCATTAATCGATGAAAAGTACGGTCGGCTAACAATACGTCAAATAATGCCCGAATAAATAAAGTTAACGTCTTTTCAGGAGAGCATTGCATTACCCATACAGTGTTAAAAATATCTTCTTTTCCTGAAAAAGCAAAGCGTATCGCATCTAAATATAGGGCTTTTTTATCTGGATAATGATGATAAATGCCCGCCACGCTAACCTTTGCCAGGGTGGCTACTTGGCGCATTGATACCGCTGAATAGCCTTTTTCAGCAAATAAAATCATGGCCTCTTGGCGTATTTTTTCTTTTATACTCACATGCCCAGTCCCAAACAAACGTTCGGTAAATAATAGCATAAAAATACTAATACACCATTGCGCCAAGTAAAGCGCACTAGATAAATCATTGGTTATCACTGTTGATAATTTACAATAGTTAACTATTATGACTCCAGTACACGGGTCTCGCTTTCTCTACTACACACAACAAACTAATGAAAAAATTAAGATGCGCCGTTATTGGCACGGGTTATTTAGGTAAATTTCATGCCCAAAAATATGCTGCTTTACCAAGCTGTGAATTAGTCGCTGTGGTTGATATTAATGCTGAGTCGGCGCACGTGGTCGCTCAACAACACCATGCACGAGCACTTACTGAGTACCAGACCTTAATCGCCGACCATGCTGTCGATGCGGTCAGTATTGTTGTGCCCACCAGCCTGCATTACCACGTAGCGAAAGATTTTCTCAATGCAGGTATTCATGTTTTAGTTGAAAAACCTATTACCGTTACTGTTGCTGAAGCTGATGAATTAATCGCTATTGCTAAACGTAATCACTGTGTTTTACAAGTCGGGCATTTAGAGCGCTTTAACCCTGCAATTCTTGCCTTAGATCATGACGAAAAGCCTTTATTTATTGAGGCTCATCGCTTATCACCTTTTAATCCACGCGCCAATGATGTTAGCGTTGTCTTGGATTTAATGATTCATGATATTGATATTATTCTTGCCTTAGTAGATTCTACGATTGAACGCATTGATGCCAGCGGTACTGCGGTGTTAACACAAGGAACAGATATTGCCAATGCGCGTCTACAATTTAAAAATGGCTGTGTTGCCAATGTCACTGCAAGTCGAATTAGTCTGAAACAAGAGCGTAAAATGCGTTTATTTCGTCCTAGTGCGTATATCTCTGTAGACTTCCAAAATCGTATACTCACAAAACATCGCACGGGCAGTAAAGAAATGTTTCCTGGTATTCCTGAAATTGAACGTGAAGAATTAAGCTTTGCGAATGGCGATGCTTTATTAGCAGAAATAACCGATTTTGTTCAATGTATTCATTCGGGTAAGACGCCTTTAGTTTCGGGTGAAGCGGGGCGACAAGCCTTAGAAACAGCGATTCGTATTACTGACTTATTGCATGTCGTATGACGTTTTTATTTACATTTGTGATCGTCTAAGCTTCTCGAAAAGAAAGCAAAGATAGCTTTGATTATGATAAATCATCTAAAAAATTGTCTGGAGAGAGTAAAAATGTATCACGATCGATTAAGTGCTCATTAATGTACGCCAATTTTTTTAGATACCATCTTCTGCTACACTAAAGCATCGATACTATCAAAAGGACAGTGATGTAATGGAATTTACTTCAGCCAAGGTTTCATGCCCTGAGTGCAGATTAGCAGATTTATGTTTGCCTTATGGGCTTCATATTAATGAGGTAAAGCAGCTTGCCGGTATTATAAAAAATAAACGTCCACTTGCTCCAGATGAATATTTATATCTACAAGGTGATGAGTGTCAAAGTTTATATGTGGTTAAATCAGGTTCGTTTCGAAGCTTCATTGCACACATAGATGGCTCGGAGCAAACGATGGGCTTTTATTTGCCGGGCGAATTAATGGGGCTTGATTCTTTCCAGTATGGTCGCTTTACTTGTTCAAGTATTGCTTTGGAGACTGGGTCGGTATGCGATATACCATTATCTCGTCTGAACGAATTATGTTCTAAAATTCCAGGACTTCAAATTCAGATGATGCGTATTTTAGGTAAAGAAATTGCGGATGATCATGAAAAAATTGTGTTGCTTGGTCATCGGTCGGCAAAAGAAAAAATAGTGACATTTTTACTGATGTTATCGCAGCGTTATGGCGCGCTTGGCTTTTCAACAACTGAATTTAATTTAAGTATGCGACGTCAAGATATTGCTAATTTTCTTGGTTTAACTATTGAAACAGTCAGTCGTCAATTGGCTGAACTTAGTAAACAAGGCATTATTACGGTTAAACAACGAGGCATACAAATTAATGATCTTAATTTATTAAAAGCAATTATTGAGCATTGTGCTACGCAATCCTTAGTCGCTGAATCGGTATTGAGTTGAGGTCAGCTTTAAATCATCTGTCGTCAACTCAATTCGCCGCAGATGCTTATTTTAAAGACGGTGAAGATGTTGCACTAGTAGGTTTACTAGGACCTTTACCTGAATCACAGGCACTAAGTGTTGCTACGGTAATAACTAACATAAATAAATAGCCAACTGTTTTCATAGACATTTCTCCAAGTAATAAAATATATCCTTTTTTACATAAAAAAAGGAAGTTATATGTCCCTCTTTCAAGGGAGAGGCTATTTTTACACAACTAATTTAATGGCAAGTTGATATAAATCAAAAGATCGCTATATAACGTGTCAAAATTAATCTTGTTTAGTCGCGTCTTTAGATAAAATAAAACAGGTATAAACAATGAAACATGTTTTGAATGGTTTATACTCTTTATCATTTTAAGCAAAGAAAATCTTATGCATATACAACATAAAGCCCACCCTTGGCATGGCATTCATCCAGGCGAAAATGTACCTTCAATTGTGACTGCGTTTATTGAAATGGTACCTACGGATACCGTTAAGTATGAAATAGATAAAACATCTGGGTATTTAAAAATTGATAGACCTCAAAAGTTTTCTAATACAGTACCTACACTTTATGGTTTTATTCCACAAACATTTTGTGCCGAAAATGTAGCTGAATATGCTTCTGCAAAATCAGGCAGAAAAGTCATGCGTGGTGATGGCGATCCTTTAGATATTTGTGTCTTAAGCGAACGCACAGTCACTCATGGAAATATTATTTTGCAAGCCATTCCCATTGGCGGGTTTCGTTTGTTAGATAAAGATGAAGCAGACGATAAGATTATTGCGGTGATGAAGGGTGATGAGTTTTATCGCCAATGGAATGATGTTTCAGATTGCCCCGAGTCTTATATCAACAGATTAAGGCATTATTTTTTAACGTATAAAAACTTACCAGGTGAAAAAGGCTCGTGTGAGATAACTAATGTGTATGGTCGAGAAGAAGCGCATGAAGTGATTCGTTTATCAATGGAAGATTATCAATGTCATTATTTAGGAAAAGTAAATCAACATTATGATCAACCCATTGAAACAGTATAAAACTTATTATGTTGGGCTTGAAAGCGCGTGGTTAAGCCTAGTTTTGCTGCTTATCTGTTTGCTAAGTGCGGTTATGTATTCTTTTAATGTTGCGCCTCCTGCTCAATACCTTACTGACTGGACGGAGGCACAACGTTTAATTTTACGCACTGTTTTTTATGGGGTCAGTATTATCTTATTACCCATCACAAATATGTTGCGTTATATTCAATTACGCTTAAATCATACCTTTCCCGTCACGATACCTGCTGAGTATTATCAAATAGCCCAGCGTCGTTATTTTTTCACTACGTTGGTGTCTTTATGTTTAGTTGAAATTCCTGGTGTGTTGGGTTTGATTTTATTCAGAGTGGGGGATGCCGTGAATAGTTTGTATATCTTACTGAGCCTATCATTACTAGGATTGTATTTGTATCGACCCAAAAAAAAGGAGTTTACCAATTTAGTTCAGGCACTTAAACCTGACTCAGAGACTCCTAACTTACTTGATGATTTTTAACCGCATTGACTAATGCCGCAACATGGTCAGGGTTAATATCTGGCAAAATACCGTGTCCTAGGTTAAAAACATGCCCTGATCCTAAGCCATAGTTATTTAAGATAGCCGTTACTTTTTCAGTGATGACTTCTGGCGAAGCATAGAGTGCAACGGGATCTAAATTGCCTTGTAATGCAACCTGATGCCCAACCCGTTGTCGTGCTTGATGAATATCTGTTTGCCAATCTAAACCTAACGCATCAAAGCCTGCATTCGCCATAGATTCTAGCCATAAACCACCGCCTTTGGTAAACCAAATAGAAGGAATGCGTTGAGAGTCTTGTTCAGTAATTAATAAACTACGAATTTTCTCGCCATAGGCTAACGAAAACCTTAAGTAATCTTCTGTACTTAACATACCGCCCCATGTATCAAAAATCATGACGGCTTGCGCCCCTGCTTTAATTTGTGCATTTAAATACAGTGCAACAGCATCAGCTAACTTAGTTAATAATGCGTGCATTAAGTTAGGCTGCTCGTACATCAACGCCTTGGTTTTTTGAAAGTTTTTACTGCTACCGCCTTCTATCATGTAGGTGGCTAACGTCCAAGGACTGCCAGAAAAACCAATGAGCGGCACGCTGCCGTGTAAATTTTTTCTGATTAAACTAACCGCATCCATAACATAGCGTAATTTTTCGTCAGGATCAGGAACCAAGAGGTTTTTAATATCTTGTTCTGTGCTAAGTGGGCGAGCAAACTTTGGCCCTTCATGTTCAGTAAAATATAAGCCCAATCCCATAGCATCAGGAATTGTCAAAATATCTGAAAACAAAATGGCGGCATCAAAATCAAAGCGTCGCAATGGTTGCAATGTTACTTCGCAGGCTAATTCTGGATTAGTGCATAAGTTTAAAAAACTACCGGCTTGCTCTCGTAGCTGTCTATATTCAGGCAAATAACGACCAGCTTGGCGCATCATCCATACGGGCGTGCGCGATACAGGTTGTTTTAATAACGCCTTGATAAAAATATCATTTTTTAATGTAGTCATGAGTGCAAAAGAAAGAGATAAACAATAGGGAAGGTTATTTTTGTAAGGTATTTAATTTTTTAATCAGAGAGTTATTAAATTCACGCGGCAAGTGTTGTTTTGCCTGCTGAGCTGCACTGGCATTTGGATAGAGGCCATAAAATAATAAAAATCTCTCTTGATTATTAATAATTTTTCTAAGGAATTTGATGTCTTGCGCAAGTGCAGGGTATTTTTTCTTAATGTCTTTAATACCCTGTTCTTTAGACAATAACATGACTTGTAAAGTGTAACTGGTTGTAGGTGCAGAGCTTACCCAGTCATTATCATCTGACGAGAGTGTTTCAGCAGTGCTCTTCTGCGGTTCTATTGCCGTGTTAAGGGCTTGCTCTACTTTTGGCGCGGTGACTATTTTTTCTGGGTTCAGGGGTTTAATTTCTGGCACTACCGGTGGTTTAATTGGCTCAAGGAGTATCGGGTCTTTCTTAGTCGTAGGAATATCTTTAAGATCGTTGATAGACGCTTGATTATTCGTTACATTCTGCGGAGTAACCAACAGCAGAGGTGCTGAAACTACTGGATTAACTAAAGGTGTTATGACGGCTGGAGGTGCTTTTGGCTTTATTTCTTCTGTTGCCGCAGGTATCGCAGTTGACACGGGCGCAGTCTGCATCGGTATTATGGCCTGTGCTGGTAAAGCAGGTGCGTTAGTTGGCGGAGGTGTTGGTTTTATTTCAGGCTTAGCAAGAGCGGGGGGCGGTGTGGGTGCAGTCACAATATTTTGCGCACTTAGCCATTGGATAACTATCGTGGCACCTGTTAAAGCAATAACGGTAGCAATTAAAATACTTAACGAAGTTACTGTTTTTTTAGTGTTTTTTAAGTTAGGAATTTGTGCAATGATTTTACCAGGAACGCCATGTGATTCTTTATACACAGTTTGTATCATGTGATCATTAATATTAATTAACGCTAATCGCGCCCATGATTTAGTCGATAATTGTTGTAAAAATTCACCACATTGGTATTCAGACAAAGGTGGAATTTCAATAAAATGACATTCATCTATTAATTGATCAGTGCTGCTTTTTATATGTAATTCATCCAGCGTCAATACAAACACCAATCGTATTAATGGATTAGTCCAACTGTATTGAATAAGAGACGTTAGCAGGCCAGGCACTAAGTCGCCGGCATTATCAATTAACACAACAATTTTATTTGCTTTACCTTGAGTACCGCGTTGCTTTTGGATTTTAGTGATGTGTTCATGAATGTTTTCAAAGCTAAGCTCAGCATTACCTTGAATAGGGCAGTAACGCCAAGCGCTCATTTTACGTTCATATAAGGCTTGTAGCATGGTTGTTTTACCAATGCCAGAAGGGCCACAAATAACTAAGGCTTCAGTTAAATGGGTTACAAGATGAATTAATAATTCAAGCTTCTGTTTTCGCTCTTGAGTAATTAAAGAGTGATCGATTTGATTACTTAACTCATTAAGAGACTTTTTTTTTGAGTACGTAAGCGCGCCATCATCTACCATAAGTTGTTAATGCGTGTGTTAAAAGGTCATGATTGATATCCATAGGCAAGGTCGCCAAACCAATATCTTTTAGTAAAATCACCCGAATATTACCGTCAATATTTTTTTTATCTACAGACATTAATTCGATAAATTTTTCACACCCTAAGTCTTTTGGTGGGCGTGTAGGTAAGTTGGCTTGCTGTAATAACGTAATAATGCGCTGCACTTGAGCCTCTGTTAACCAACCTAATTGTTTGGATAAATAGGCAGCTAAACATAAGCCAATAGCAACAGCTTCACCGTGTAGATAAGTGCCGTAGCCCATGCCTGTTTCAAGCGCATGACCAAAAGTATGGCCAAGGTTTAATGTGGCGCGTACACCGCTTTCGGTTTCATCTTCAGCGACGACCTCAGCCTTATTTTTACATGATATTTCAATGGCATAGGCTAGTGCTAAGGGATCTTTATTAAGTAATAAAGATAAGTTATTTTCTAGCCATACAAAAAAATCAGCATCGCGTATCAAGCCATATTTAATTATTTCTGCGATACCTGCTGCAAGTTGGCGATTATCTAAGGTGTTTAAGACGGATGTATCTGCAATAACACATTGCGGCTGGTAAAAAGCGCCAATCATATTTTTCCCCAAGGGATGATTAACGCCCGTTTTTCCGCCGACAGAAGAATCTACTTGGGCTAATAGCGTAGTGGGAATTTGCAAAAAGGCAATGCCACGTTGGTAACACGCGGCCGCAAAGCCGCCCATATCACCAATAACACCACCCCCTAACGCGATTAATGTGGCATTTCGACTAAATTTACTTTCCAGTAAGTGATCAAAAATTTGCATGATAGAGGTCATTGTTTTGTATTCTTCACCATCAGGTAATAATACAGTTTCAACAACATAGTCTTTAAGGTGCGCCAAAATTGTATCAAGATATAACGTCGCCACAGTGGGATTGCTTACCACTATGACCTGTTTGGATTTGATATGTTTGGTCAAGAGTTCAGGTTGATTTAACACGTCTGAACCAATGTAAATGGGGTAGCTACGCGACCCTAAAGCAACATGTAAAATTTTCATTTAGTAAACTAATAAAGTAACTTTACTGATTAAAAGAATGATATTCCGCTAAAATCTTTTCAACAACCTCTTTGCTTTGATGAATGCCGGTATCAATTTTGAAATCAGCACAGGCTAAATAAAGCGGTTCACGTTGTAAAAATAAATGCTCAATACGTTCTTTAGGATTTTCAGTTTTTAGTAAAGGTCGTTGGGTATCGCGGCGTGTTCGTTCTAAAATGCGTTCAACAGAACACTGTAAATACACAATAAAGCCATTATTTTTTAACAGTTCACGATTTTGCTCTCGTAAAATTGCCCCACCGCCTGTGGCTAAGACAATGCCTTTTAATTCGGCTAATTGTTGAAGCATTTTTTGTTCACGATCCCTAAAGCCTTCTTCGCCTTCAAACTCAAAAATAGTTGGAATATCAACGCCGGTTCTTTCTTCAATGGCTTTATCACTGTCATAAAACGGGATAGACAAGGCTTTTGCCAGTTGCCGTCCAATTGTTGTTTTTCCAGCACCCATAAGGCCAACTAAATATATATTCTCTGATTTTGTCATCAAAATACCTTGCTGGTCTGCTCCTACACGAGGAGATATTAAAATAATAACGCTGATTGAAAGCGCTATTGCGTACAAATTTTTTAATTAAGTGCGTTAAGTCTGCGCGCATCTTTTTGATTTGTTTGAAAAATACAAGGATAAATTAAAAAGATAATTTCCTGATTGTATAAGGTAATGCGTTTATTTTGTTTTTTGTTATGAGCAGAATCAAGCATGATTTGAGTATCTGATCGTTAATTAAGAAATTGTAACAGATGAATAAAGTGCATTAATGCTAATTTTAGTTATTTAGCAATATAAAAATCCATATTATTTTTACTGGCAACAAAGAAATATACGATTATCACTTTTTAGCTAATCACTACTTTGGCAAAACCACCCTGTGGAGTATGCATATTAGTGACTTGTCCTTGGTATAGTCTTGCTGTAATCGCAAGTGCCTGTTGATGATAAACAAACACTCTAATATCCGTTTTAAACGCGAGATTATTGTCGTAATAACTTGCTGAGGGTGGGATCCATTGCTGTATTAGCATGTGCTCTGGTGGCAAGCTGTTTAGTTTTGTTTTTGTTAATTTATGTCCTACATATACGCCTTGGCTACCAAAGCCGATCGTAGGTTTAAATACCCATTGTTTGCGTGTAAGCCATGCGCGTTCAAGGCTTAATTCTGATAATAACTGCGTTTTAGGGATGATGTCGGAAAATAATTGGCGCTCAGTTGGGGACAGCTGAAACTGTGCTAATTGCTGTGGATTAGACCATAATATCATCCGCCGTTTATCGGCAAGTAAGCCGTATATGCGGGGATTTGGGCTTAAACAGACGGTATTTTGCAACCACGCCTCTTTAATATGACACATTGATGGTGTAGTTAAATAAAAATCACAATGTCGATTATAAATCATATCAATACGTTGATTATCAATATAAAGTCCGTCATGTTTTAAATATAATTGTGACGGGTCTGCGATTATTGCAGTGATTCCTGCCTGTTGAAATAATGCTACAAAAATAGTCATTTCAGGATACAGAAATTGTGTTTTAGGCTGTTCATCCAAAATAATAAGCGTTGAAGGTTTAGCCGTGGTGGCTTGTTTAAATAAGGCATAATCGCTTAAAAAGGTATTCAATAACCGTTGTGCAAAACGACCACCAAACTGCTTGGCTTGTTGAAAATAACAGCGGTAAGCAAACCAAAGTCCGCCCGCATTAGTATTGATTTCAATCAATTTTGGACCCAGCGCGCTGAGATGAAAATCATACCCCATCATCACCGCGTGATGAGTTAATGGATGTTGCCCGGTGACAGGCAGATCAGTAATGAGTTGAGCTTGATAGTGTTCATTTGTTGCCAGTTTAGTCACGGCAGCAATAAATTTCAGCATTGAGGATAGGTCTTTTTTTGTTATCGAGGTAGCAAAAGCACTGATGGGCAATGGCGCTTGATTCATAATAGATTGAAACGAGAGTAAAGGGCTTTAAACACGATATTGTGTTATCAGCTGGACTAGATTAACAGCCGTGTAAAGCATTAAAATTAATGCTGACGCGGTGTTTGTTATAATGCAGTTAGAGCGAGTTTAAAGGCAAGTGATGTTTTATAGCGCATTGAATAAATTAAATATAACTGAGAAAAATAATGATAGATAAAAAATTATTGGATATTTTAGCGTGCCCGATTTGTAAAAGTCCCTTACGTTACCGACAAGCAGAGCAAGAATTAATTTGTCGAGCTGATCGTTTAGCCTTTCCCATACAAGATGAAATTCCTGTCATGCTGGAGGACGAGGCACGTCAATTAAGCAGTGACGAAGTTGATGCATTATATTCATGAATCTTAGTTTTAAAGTAGTTATTCCTGCGCGATATGGCTCAACCCGTTTGCCGGGTAAACCATTGTTGATGATTGCTGGTAAACCCATGATTGTGCATGTCTGCGAACGAGCAAAAGCAGCCGGTGCGGCTCACATAATTGTTGCTACCGATGACGAACGTATTTTAAATACTGTTGTTGCTGAGGGATTTTCGGCAATGATGACGAGCGCAAGCCATCAAAGTGGCACCGAGAGGATTGCTGAAGTTGCTCGCCAATGCTATTGGCAGGAAGATGATATTATCGTTAATTTACAAGGCGATGAACCCTTGATTCCCGCAGAGTATATTCGTGAGGTAGCTATTGCTTTGGCTACGCAGCAGGCTGCAGGCATTGCTACTTTGGCTGCAAAAATCAATGATACAGCAGAAATATTTAATCCAAATGCAGTTAAAGTGGTTGTTAATAAAGACCAGTACGCCCTGTATTTTAGCCGCGCCCCTATTCCTTGGGACAGATCAAGATTTACCTTGGCAGGTTGTCAGTCTGCACCGGCTATGCCGTATCTTCGTCATATTGGAATTTATGCCTATCGGGTCGCATTTTTACAGCGTTATTGTGCGTGGTCCGGTTCAGTTTTAGAGAATATCGAAGCTTTAGAGCAATTAAGAATTTTATGGGAAGGGGAATCTGTATTTATTAAAACAGTTGCACACACCCCGCCTGCCGGCATAGATACCTTAGAAGATTTGCATCGCGTAGCGCAAATACTGTCTAAAACAGACTAGCAGCATATCGTAAGCTTTTGAAATAAAACAAGTTTAATTAATTGGTTACTTTTTGTTCGAATTAATAAAAGCACTGTGAATACAAGCAGTAAGGGCCGTCTTTAACAGGTTATTCACAACGTTATCCACAGGCTTTGTGGGTAACCTTGTAACTATTTGTTTGCTTAGGACTGTATTAGTTATGCTTGGTTAGGGCGTGGTAATAATATGCTTACAAATTTAATTCATCAGTGTTTTCTATATTTTTGTCATAATTTTAGGTTAAAATGTCTAGCTTTATTAACTGGTATGATTGTGTGTAATGAAGTTACGGCATTAAACCAGTTGTAACGTTGAGCTACATAGACATAAATGTTCGTTATTTTATGTAAATAATATCAGTAGCACTACAGTAATGATTAGCATCTGTAGTTAAAAGAATGAAGTCTGTGTGCGTCAATTTGAATATTTTTACGAGATAGAGACGTCTTTTTAACTTAAAATATTCACCACAAAGTTTTATACCCAATCGTTTTTTATGCCCAACTTTAGAGTAATTACATGAAAGATTTAGCGCTTTATAGAAATATCGGAATTTTCGCTCACGTAGATGCCGGAAAAACCACCACCACGGAACGTATTTTAAAACTTACCGGTAAAATTCATAAAATTGGTGAAGTGCATGATGGCGCTGCGACCACGGATTTCATGGTTCAAGAGCAAGAACGCGGTATCACCATTCAATCAGCGGCAACAACGTGTTTTTGGAAAGATCATCGTTTTAATATCATCGACACGCCTGGTCACGTTGACTTTACCATTGAGGTATATCGTTCATTAAAAGTACTTGATGGTGGTGTGGGTGTTTTTTGTGGTTCTGGCGGCGTAGAGCCACAATCAGAAACTAACTGGCGGTATGCCAATGATTCTAAAGTTGCGCGGATTATTTATATTAATAAACTAGATAGATTAGGTGCTGATTTCTATCGCGTTGTAAAACAAATTGAAGAAGTTTTAGGCGCAACGCCAATTGTAATGACCTTACCTATTGGTACTGAAGATCAGTTTATTGGAATGGTAGATTTATTAACTCGAAAAGCATGGGTTTGGGATGAGTCTGGCGATCCATTGAAATATGAAATCCAAGACGTACCTGCTGATATGGTTGCTGATGTTGAAAAATGGCGCGCAAAATTGATCGATCAAGTGGCTGATCAAGATGACGACGTGATGGAAAAATATTTGGAAGGTGAAGAACCTGACATTGATGCTATTAAACGTTGTTTGCGCAAAGGCACCATTAGCATGGCGTTTTTCCCAACTTTCTGTGGCTCATCGTTCAAAAATAAAGGTGTGCAGTTGGTGCTTGATGGTGTTATTGATTATTTACCTAATCCAACCGAAGTTAGCCCACAGCCTGAAGTGGATTTAGAAGGTAATCCAACGGGTCTTTTTGCAACAGTTGATGCAGATCGTCCGGTTCGTGCGTTAGTGTTTAAGATTATGGACGACCGTTTTGGTGCCTTAAACTTCGTGCGGGTGTACTCAGGTCGCTTGAAAAAAGGCGATATGTTATTAAACACGTTCACAGGTAAAACAGAGCGTATTGGTCGTATGGTGGAAATGCATGCGGATAATCCTTCTGAAATTGAAACTGCACAAGCAGGTGATATTATCGCCTTAATTGGTTTGAAAAATGTCCAAACTGGGCACACCTTATGTGATCCTGATAAACCCGCTACATTAGAGCCTATGGTTTTCCCTGATCCTGTTATTTCTATTGCAATTGCACCTAAAGATAAAAGCAGCAACGAAAAAATGGGGATTGCCTTAGGTAAAATGATTAAAGAAGATCCCTCTTTCCGTGTTGAAACGGATGAAGAATCGGGTGAAACCATTATCAAAGGCATGGGCGAATTACATTTAGATATCAAAGTTGATATTCTTAAGCGTACGCACGGCGTTGAGGTAAATGTAGGTAAACCGCAAGTTGCTTACCGTGAAACCATTACTAAACGTATTGAAGATGAATATGTTCATAAAAAACAATCAGGTGGTTCTGGTCAATACGCAAAAATTAACTACATCATTGAACCAGGTGAGCCAGGTACTGGCTTTGTCTTCATCTCAAGCGTAACAGGCGGTAACGTACCACGTGAATTCTGGCCAGCAGTTGAGAAAGGCTTTAAAGCAAGTATTGATAAAGGTGTCTTGGCAGGTTTCCCCTGTTTAGATTTCAAAGTGAATTTAACTGATGGTGGTTTCCATGCGGTCGATTCGTCAGCCATTGCATTTGAAATTGCCGCGCGTGCAGCCTATCGTCAAACTATTCCTAAAGCCGCGCCACAATTATTAGAGCCCATCATGAAAGTAGACGTGTTTACACCTGAAGCGCACGTTGGTGATGTTATCGGTGACTTAAATCGTCGCCGTGGCATGATTAAATCACAAGATCCAGGTTTTACAGGTGTGCGTATTAAAGCTGATGTTCCTTTAAGTGATATGTTTGGCTACATTGGTGATTTACGCACAATGACTTCTGGTCGTGGTCAGTTCTCTATGGAATTCTCACACTACATGCCTTGCCCTAAAAATGTAGCGGAAGAGGTGGTTAAAGAAGTCAACGAACGTAATAAAGATAAAAAATAAGTCTCTATTTCGTAGAACAAATAAAGGCTACCAACAGTACACGTTGGCAGCCTTTTTTTGCTTAAAAGTTAAGTGCTGGATTGTCAAGCGAACATTTTCATGGCGTGAAGGCTTTTGCCGCGTATGAAAAGAGGTTGAGATACTTTCCGTCACGCCTGAAAATATGATCTAAGTTGGCACGTTAAAAATAACAAGTGCAAAATTTATTCAATGTTTTGTAGGATCGCTGCTTAGTTTTTTATTGAAGCGAGCAATTAGTCTTAAATTTACGATAGCTTTTAAAAATTATGAATCAATTAATTTCAAAAAAAAACATTCCTACACATGAACGTTTAATTGTTGCTTTAGATGTGCCTGCAATTGCTGAAGCTGAGTTATTTGTTGAAGAATTAGGAGAAAGTGCCTGTTTTTATAAAATAGGTATGGAGTTATTTATGTCGGGAAATTGCTTCGATTTCATCGAGTCTCTAAAAAAGAAGCAAAAGAAAATATTTGTGGATTTAAAGTTTTTTGATGTTCCAGAAACTGTTGGGCGAGCGATCAAAGCGTTGAGCAGTAAGGGTGTCGATTTTGCAACAGTACATGGCAATGATGCTATGTTAGCGGCTGCAGTAAAAGAAAAAGGTGCGTTAATGGTGTTTGCAGTGACCGCGCTTACAAGTTTAGATCAAGGGGATTTGGCTGATTTAGGATTTAAATGTAACGTGGAAGAGCTGGTATTATCCCGTGCTAAACGAGCCTTAGCATTGGGGTGCGACGGAGTCATTTCCTCTGGTTTAGAAGTAGGGAAGTTGAGAGCGTCTCTTGATAATAAATTAGTAGTAATCACTCCAGGTATTCGCCCGGTTGACAATGCTATAAAGGATGATCAAAAAAGAGTGGTAAGTGTAGGGGATGCGTTTAAAAATGGTGCTGATTATATTGTTATGGGACGTCTTATACGAGATGCTGAAAATCGTAAAGAGATAGTGGACAATATTCAATTAGAAATAAAGCGTATCTTTAATAGTTAATAAAGTAATTTTGTACAACATTTATGTATTTAGTCTATGCCATTTGATCCTGCTTTTACAAGTTCCTACATAGTTGCTTTTGCAATGGGTTTAGCCAGTAGCTTACATTGCATTGGAATGTGTGGGTCTATTATTGGTACATTAACTTTAAGTTTAAGCCCAAATGTTAGAGGCAGTAATTACCTTTTATCGGCTTTTGTACTTAATTATAATTTAGGGAGATTAACAAGCTATATGCTTGCGGGAGGTTTCGTTGGTATTATTCAAACAATTACTGTTATGCCGTTTGGAGAGCATGGCTATCGAATAATACAAATTTTATCTGCAATTATAATGGCAAGTTCAGGGCTGTATATTGCAGGATGGTTTTCTAGGTTTGCATATGTCGAAAAAGTGGGGTTAATTTTATGGAAGAAATTAGAGCCCTATGGTCGAAGGCTTATACCCGTTTCAAATAGATTACAAGCATATTTATTTGGGGTTGTGTGGGGCTGGTTGCCTTGTGGATTGGTTTATACAGCCTTGGTTCTTGCCGCTACAGCAGGAAGTGCAGAGAAAAGCGCATTCACTATGCTGGCCTTTGGTTTAGGGACTTTACCCGCAGTGATGAGTGTAGGTGTAATGAATGGTGTGTTAACTCGGCTTTCCAGAATGAAACAATTTAGGAAAGCAATCGGTTTATTTATGATAACATTGGCGCTGATGGCTGCCATGCCTTGGTTAAATCCAATGGTAATTAATACACATGCTGACATGCATGTAACTAACCATTAGTTTGGAGGTTTTTTATGGATTATTTTAGCTCAATCATTGGTAAATCGCCTGAATTAGAATCCATGATTCGCAGCGCAAAAATTGCAGCGTGTACCGATGTGGCTATATTAATTAAGGGTGAAACGGGAACAGGTAAAGAGGTGTTGGCGCGTGCTATTCAAAAATCAAGTCGGCGTGCAAATAAAACCTTTCTTTCATTAAACTGTGCGGCTTTACCTGAAGGCTTAATTGAGTCTGAATTATTTGGTCATAAAAAAGGAGCGTTTACGGGGGCAAATAATAATTCGCAGGGCATTTTTAAGGCGGTTGATGGCGGAACCTTATTTTTAGATGAAATCAACTCATTACCTTTAGCTATACAGGGTAAATTGTTAAGATTTTTAGATTCTGGTGAGTTCATACCTATAGGCGAAACAACCTTACATAAAACAAATGTGCGTGTAATTGCTGCGACAAATACTGATCTTAATCAATTAATAATAGACGGAAAATTTAGGCAGGATTTGTTTTTTAGATTAAATGTTGTGCCATTGGAGTTGCCTGTATTAAAACAACGATCTGAAGATATTGATTTATTGATTAATCATTTTTTTAAATATTTTTCAGAGTTGCATTCAATACCAGCGCCAAGATTTAGCAAGGCAGCCTTAAAAGTACTAAAAAACTATAGTTGGCCAGGTAATATTCGGGAGCTAAGAAATTTGTGTGAGCGTTTAAGTATTTTATTAGCAGGTAAAATAATTGAAATTGAGAATTTACCTTATGAATTTAAGCAAGTAAGAGAAACTAATAAGTCAGAAGGTTTTATTTTGCCAGAATGTGGAGTACGACTTGATCAATTAGAGGCTGATTTAATTTATCAAGCACTAGATAGAACCAAAGGAAACAGGAGTAAGTCAGCTAGATTGCTTGGTCTTACTAGAGATACATTATTGTATCGAATGCAAAAATATGGTTTTGGGCTTAATTAATTGTTTACTGTTTAGTCGGAGTTGTCTGTTTCTAGTTTATGTTTTAATAAATAAGAAAGAGCCGCAGCAGGGGCAATGTCGGATGGAGAGTATTCTGTGAATTCTTGTTTGAAACAAAAAAAGGAATTAATATCAATATAAGATATTTTTTTTGAATTCGCTATTTCTTTAATTAAAAAATGCCCAATGCCAGCACCTATGAGAGGATAGTGATAGGGAAGAGAATAATAATTTCGGCAGTAATCTAGAGATGCTGATATTTTTTGAATTTGTTGATGCCTAATATTCTTAGCAAACAAATGCCAAGTATCTAATTCCTCAGTTTCAACGTCACAAGCAATCATTCGCGCTAATCGCCTAGCACTTGCCGCAATTGTTTTAGCCTTCCCGTCTGCTGTTTCCGTATGATCCGTATGTTCATTTAGTTCCCCCGTCATTCGATAAACATCTGCCATGCTAGCAAAATACTCAGCAACAACGTTAATTGATTTGTTTTTTTGCATAATTGACTGGGTTATGGCCATTACAGGTGTTCGAATAATGCCTGTATAAACTAGTTCCTGAGAGATAAGGCGTTCGTAATCACTAAGTGCTGTTGATTTTATTTGACCGTCGCTTATAACAATTATATCTGTTGTTGTGCTGCCGATGTCTATCAAAATAGCGTCATCAAGTTTTTGTGCAATGTAGCTTGCACTTGCAAGCCAATTTGCTGATGCAATAGTGGTATAAATAGATGTTAATAAGTCTGCGTCGTCAATTAATCCATTATGGCCAGCATAAAAATAGGTATAGTCAGGCAGTAATAGTGATTTACTTGTTTTAATAATTTCTTGCACGCCTTGTTCTCGATTATCAAATAAATCAACTAATTCTCCAGTCATGGTAATCGCGTGGTAAATATCTTTATCTGGTAATAAATTTAGAATATAGGATATTGCGGATGAAAGATGGTTAAGTCCTTTCCAGAGCGGGCAGGGGACTAAAAATGTTTTACAAATAACCCCAGAAGAATTTAATAATGCAGCTTTTATATGTGCGCCGCCTAAGTCCCACCCGACATAATACATAAATTTAGTTATTGTTTAGGTTAATTAAAAAAGAAGCGTTATTTGTTGAATTAATAATATTTTTATTTTTCATGATAAAGAGTTCCTCAACAATATTAATTCCTAAAGATGCGTAAATTCCAGCAAAAGAAGTGGTGAGTCTAGGATTTATTTCTAAAACAAATATATTATCTAGTGTTTCAATTAAATCAATGCCAATGTATCCCCATAAACCAGGGATTGCTTTTGCTATTTTAGATGCGATAATCTGATGGTGATGATTATATGGTGAATAATTGACAGTAATTTTTGCAAGCTGGTAGTGATTCTTTATAAGTCTAAATTCTTGTAAATTATATGAAAGTATCTGTGCTTCTTCATTATAAAACAAACAGGATATGCTTGTTGTTACACCAATTATATGTGGTTGAATGATGTATTTATTTACATGAAACAGCGCGCTATCAAACTCAGCTTTAGATGTAATTAAGATGTTTTCATTACATCCAGCGCCGTCAATAGATTTAAGCATGTGTGTATCTTCATAGTGACAATCCAGAGAAAGCAGTTGTGTTGGTACTGTAGTAATTTCATGCCTAGTTAAGAATTTATAGGTTAAAAATTTATTGCTGGTTATTTCAATTGCAGAAGGGATAGATATTAGTAATTTTTCAGGTGCAACAGATTTGCATAAGTTGAGTAAGATGCTGTTAAATTCAGGTGCGATAGGCCAAACAAAAGAGCATGTTGTTGATAAATAAACAAACTCATGAAAATAATTTTGGTGCTTATAAATTATAGGGCGTGTAATATTGTTAGAAGATAGGTGTGGTTTTACACGAAAGTCTTGCATAACGACTAATTGAACGTTTTTCATCTTAGAAAAACCTTCAATTACAGCGTTTAGCATAATCAGTCCTTCGTTTAGTAATGTATTGGGAAGCGCCTCTTTATTTAATCCGCCTCCTGAAATAAATTCAAAAATTAATACTTTCATTTTTTTGTTCGATGAAAATAATTCCAGTTATAGATATTAAAGACAATATTGTAGTACATGCTCATTTAGGTAATAGATTTAATTATCAACCGCTTGATTCGTGCCTTTATGCTGGTTCGGATATGGAGGGTATTATAAAGGCATTATTAGCATTGTATGGCTTTGATACTTTTTATATTGCGGATTTAAATGCTATAACGGGTCAGGAAAGTCAAACGCAACTAATAGATCAAGTAATTTTACGTTTTTCAGAATTGAGTTTTTGGGTGGATCAGGGGCGTCAATCGTATCAATTTTATACGAAACGACCTAAAAATTATTTGCCTGTGATAGGTAGTGAGTCATATCAAGATAATTCAATTTCAGAAATACGGTTGTTGAAAAAAAATTATGTACTATCGTTAGATTATTCAAGCGCTGGAGTTGCGTTGGGGGCAAGTGATCTTTTTAATACCCAAGAGTATTGGCCAAATGAGATTATCATAATGACATTAGCGCGTGTGGGAAGTTGTTTGGGGCCTGATGTGAATAAGTTAAATGAATTTAGACAATTAAAAGTAAATAAGACGTTTATTGCTGCGGGAGGAGTAAGAAATAGAGATGATTTATTTTTATTACAAAAAATAGGTATTGAAAAAGTTCTTTTGGCAACAAGTCTTCATACTGGAGCAATTACGTCTGAAGATATTTTAGAGGCAAAAAATACCTCGATAAAATTACCGAGGTATTTATAAGGCATTAAACGTTAAGTTTTATGCTTCATTATTTACAGCGAATGGATGTTTTGCTTCTTTTTTAGCAGCAACAACTTCAGCAGCTGTTGGTGTGCCAGCAACAGCACGTTTTAATGCTTCTTTAGTTGCTGCATAATTGAAGGATTCAATTTTTGCGTCATCTTCAGCTTGCCAGTGAATAAAAACACCAACTGAAATGAATAAATCGTCAGCTTCATCAGCTGGGATAGTGCCATCTTCAACACAATCAGCAACCGCCATAGCAACAGCGCGTTGAGCAGGACCAAACATTTGAACTGCTTGTTTTGAGCCTTTTATAGTAACTTTATTGAATAAAATTGTTGCTGGTTTAACCATTAAGTTAGGAGCAACAACTGCTAATAAAGTAGAGAAACCATCTTTATTATTTGTTAAAGCATTTGCGAATGCGCTTTCAGCAGCAGATCCTCTTGGACCAATGATTAAATCGATGTGTGCAATTTCATTGCCTTCGCCCACTAAAGATTCACCAACACACAATTTATTAATTTTTGCCATTTTTGTTTTCCCCTGTGAAGAAAAAGTTGAAAAAATTTGAGCTAATATTGACACTTACGTGTCTCCTTATTTGTTGAATGAACAAATTTGTTAAAGACTTTTAAAGTCTTGTAAAAATGCTGAAAAAATTGTTGCTACAGTTAAATCAGCGGTTGTGCCAGGATTAATGCGTAGAGATTTGAGTTCTTTGTCTGCACTATAAAGCAGTGGAAGAATAGTCTCTGGTCTATCTGCATTATGCAAAGCATTTTTTAATAAATTCATTTTTTCAGCAATCATTAATGTATAACAATCACCAAATTTTCTTTCAATGTGGCTATCTGGTAGTTGAGCTATACAACTTAGATAAACCATTACTGCAGCCCAATTGGGTTTATTCCATTTACTTACACTATTATAGTATATCGGAGTTAAAAAATCGAAAATATCTCTGTATTGATTGCAATACTGAAAGGCAATTCGGTCTTTAGATGCGGCTAATTGCATGGCTTTTAATAAGGTTATCGTTGCTGGATTATGAACATCTTGCGCAGTATTCGTCCCTAAGCCACCTGGAGCAGCTAAGGCAATTGCTTTAAATGCCCAGTTGGCATCAGTAATTGTCGTTGCTAATAGCGTGTTTGATAGCGCGCTTTTAATCGAGGTGCTTGGTTGTTTAGTTTGCGCACTATGAATTAATGGTGCGCATAATAAGATAATCCCTAGGTTTGTATTGCATCCAACGTTGTTGGCCGTTGCTTTAACAGCATAATAAATTTTTTCGCCAAGGCTAAACTTGGGGTTGCAAAGTGGAGGTGCACTTTTTTCTGAGCTGATTCTAAAGTCGTTGACAGTCATGTCATGGCCGTCAGAATAAATACTTACATTGCCAGGTTTAAATGCCTGTAATTCTGTTTCGCAGGCAAGTAAGTAAAGTTCAGCGAGTTGCTTTGGTGTCATCACGCGGCTGGATATTTAGTTGATGAAGCGGTTAATTAAATCATCAGCAAGAAGTTGAGCAATATTTATTGAACACGTTGACTCCAGACCCTTCCAGGCAGGAATGCTGTTGACTTCAATAATAGTGTAGTGACCACTAGTATCTTGAATAATATCGATACCAGCGTATTCTAAATTTAATGCGAGTGTTGCCTTCGTCGCAAGCTTAGCGAGAGCATCTGTTAACTCGATAGGTTCGCAGTGAGCGCCTAGGGCAACATTATTTAACCAATATTTTCCTTTTCTGCGCATTGCCGAAATTGCAATTTGATTAATAACAAAAACTCTAATATCAGAAAAATCATTGCCGAGGCAGTTTATAAATCGTTGGAGATAAAAAATGCCTTGGCTTGATGTTAGCCAAAGTAAGTCGCTAGTTTTTTCAATTCGACGGATACCTTTTCCCTGAGAACCGAATAGGGGTTTGCAGATAACAAAATGTCCTTGCTGTAATTCATTTTTTGTTATGGCTATAGCGTCGTTAGTATTTTTAACGACCCATGTAGTGGGTGTTGGGAGTTTTGCTTGGTGCAGTAAAAAGCTTGTTGCTGCTTTATCTACAGTATGCTCAATAGCGTTTACTTGGTTATAAACAGGAACATTAAGTTTTTTTAGGCTATGTAAAATATTAAGGTAAAACGTTACTTCAGCAAGTGAGCCGCCTGGAATGCCACGGACAAATACTGCGCAGGGAAGAGATTCTTTTAGTCCTGGAATAATGATTGGAATAGCGTGGGGGGATATGTGTAACTGACAATTGGTCAGTGAAGCAAAAAAGCTGGTGTAGCCTAGATTGGCAAATGCCTGTTGAAGCTGTTTGCCATGCCACCCTGGATCGTCTGTAAAAATAACTATATTTTTCATTAAGAAATAGGGTTTGTTACTGCAAAGCTCTCGCCACAGCCGCATGTACCGACGGCATTAGGATTGTTAAATTTAAAAGCTTCATTGATGCCTTCTTTACAATAGTCCAATTCCATGCCGTCAATAAATTGAATGTCATCAGAAGGAACGATGATATTAATGCCAAAGCTTTGATACGAGCAATCGTTTTCATTAATAGTGTCTGCATAATCAATAATATATGAATATCCAGAGCAACCTGATTTTTTCACACCAAGCTTTAAGCCGAGGCCTTTGCCTCGAGTAGCTAATTGTTTTTTAACTTGGTTTGCGGCCTTTTCTGTAAGGGTGACGGGCATAAATAGTCCTTATAGTGTGTTGACTAAGCTGAGTAATGTATCAAAAAAATGAGCGACTTCTTGTTCTGTATTATCTTTTCCAAAGCTTACTCTAATAGCGGATTCGGCTGTGGAGGCCGGGTAGCCCATAGCAATTATTACTTTGCTTGACGACTTACTGTTATTTGCACATGCTGAGCCACTAGAGACTGCAATGCCTTTTTGATCCAGTTTCATTAGTAGCATTTCGCCATTAATGTTGTCGATGCTAAATTGAGTGGTATTCGGTAAGCGGTCGACGCCATGTCCAAAAATAGTCATGCCAGGAATAGTTGATAGCTTTGTTTCTAAGTGTTGCCTCAATATTTTAGTGTGATTATAACGTTGTTGAAGTTCTGTATGAGCAAGTTCTGCTGCTTTGCCAAAGCCAACAATAGCGGCAACATTTTCGGTACCAGCACGTAGTTGTTGTTCTTGTCCGCCACCATAAAGCATGGGGTGGAGTTGATTTTGTTTAGCGTATATAAGTGCGCCGCATCCTTTAGGACCATAAATTTTATGGCTAGAAATAGACATAAGGTCAACACCTAAGTTAGAAAATGAAACAGGAATTTTACCAAATGTTTGTGATGCATCAGTATGGAGTTTAACGTTTAGTGCTTTGCACTGTTCCGAAATAAAACGAATATCTTGAATGACTCCAGTTTCATTGTTGCCATGCATGATTGAAATCAAATCTGGAGACTGGTTTGCAAAGATTGATTCAAGTTGGGCTGGAGTCATGACACCTTCCTTGCTGACGCCAATAGACTGTAATGAAATACCTTGGCGTTTTAAAGCTTGAGCTGGCTCAGCGATGGATGCGTGTTCAATCGTAGAAATAGCGAGTGAAGACTTAGGAGGTAGTGAATTTAATGCAAGATGGTTTGACTCAGTTCCGCCACTAGTAAAAATGATTTGATTAGGGGTTGTTGAGCACGCTTGGGCAATTTGTTCTCGTGCCGTATCAAGAGCGCTTCTGGCAATTCTTCCTTGTCGATATAAGCTTGAAGGATTGCCATAATGCGTGGATAAAAAAGGCAGCATAGCCTCTAAAACGCGATCGTCTAAAGCTGTGGTCGCGTTATTATCAAGATAAATCATGCTGTTTATGGGTTAACAGAAACCTGGCGGTGGATTTCAACAATCTTTTGTGCTTCAAGTTCTTGACGTTTGGCGACCTCTTGAACATTATGTTTTTCTAGTAAATTACCAAGCGTAATGCTCTTTAAATAACCTCTAATTTGATCACTTAAACCCATCCATAAGCCATGTGTTAAACAGGCTTGGTGTTGCTGGCAATTGGCTTCACCACCACATTTAGTGGCATCTACTTGCTCATCTACTGCCGCAATAATGTCAGCAATGTTTATTTCATCTGCTGAACCGCATAAAGTGTAGCCGCCGCCTGGGCCTCTTACGCCTTTAACCATTCCTGCGCGACGTAATCTGGCGAATAATTGCTCAAGATATGACAATGAGATTGTTTGGCGAGCTGCAATTTCAGTTAATGTAACGGGTCTAATTTGACTATGAAATGCAAGGTCAAGCATTGCCGTTACAGCATACCGTCCTTTAGTTGTTAAGCGCATATAAATATCCTTAAAATAAAGTTGTTTTTTGGTAACTATACTTAACCTACTGCAATAGTCAAGATTTATGCCGAGTACCTAGCTGTAATAAACTTTAAAAAACATCTTGTTATTAATGGGTTGGGTTAAGGATGAGTGTTTAGTCTTTAATTTTGCAACCCTCCAAATTGTTATTTGGAGGGTTCTGGCATTGAATGCCGGCCTTATTAAGGGCTTCTTGCATTGATTCAATTTGTTTGTCGAGAGTGTGGATATGATTTAGCATTCGATTAATTGCGATGGCAATGGGGTCAGGCATGTCGGCGGTTAATCCGTAGGAGTCGAATTCGAACTTGGTTGTTAGATTTGTTGAGGAAGGCGTATTTAGCTTGGTTTTGTTATCGACAATGTGTCCCGGAATGCCAACAACGGTTGCGCCGTTAGGTACGGTTTTTAACACCACAGAATTTGAGCCAACTCTAGCATTATCACCAATAGTAATTGGGCCTAATATTTTGGCTCCAGCACCGACAATGATGCCATTTTTTAATGTTGGATGCCGTTTGCCTTTGTTCCACGTTGTGCCGCCAAGCGTTACGCCATGATAAAGCGTGCAATCGTCACCGATGATCGCTGTTTCACCAATAACAATTCCCATGCCGTGATCTATAAAAAGTCGTCGACCAATTTTAGCGCCAGGATGAATTTCAATGCCAGTCCACCATCGTGAAAGGTAAGCAATAAATTTTGCTAGCCATTTATAGCCTGATAACCAGCAGTAATGGCTAATGCGATGAATAATAACCGCATGTACGCCTGGATAGGTAGTTAAGACTTCAAAAAATGATTGTGCGGCTGGATCGCGATCAAATACACAAGCAATATCTTCTTTTAAACGTTCCAGCATATTAGTTACTCTTTTGGTTGTCTTGGGACATTCTTAAAATGCCGCGTAATATATCCAATTCTTTGGTATCAAGTTGGGTTCGATTATAAATGCGCCGCATTCTGCGCATAATTGATTTTGATTTGTCTGGGTGCATAAAACCAATATCAATTAATGTTTGGTGTAAATGATTAAAAAACAAGTCCATCTGTTCGCCCGTTGCTAACGGGAGGGTATTAGCAAGCTTATCAAGCTTATGTTGAGATTGATCAGCAGAATTGTGCGCCATGAAAAGTTCATAACAAATAATCTGAACGGCGGCAGACACGTTTAATGAGCTAAAGTTTTCATTACAGGGAATGCGTAATAAATAATGACATAAATCCATTTCATGGTTTTTTAAGCCAGAATTTTCGCGACCAAAAAGCAGTGCGGTGACGGCATTGGGCGCTTGATTTAGGCAGTGTTCTGCACAGGTGCGGGGGGATATTTCTGGCCAACTAATTGTACGGCTTCGAGCGCTGCACCCAACAATCAGCTGGCAATCAGCAACGGCCTCATTTAATGAGGTCACAATTTGAGCACGACCAAGAATGTCGTCAGCACCAGCCGCTCTGGAGGTGGCGTCGGCATTAGGAAAGTGTTGAGGATTAACCAAGCATAAGTTGGAAAGTCCCATATTTTTCATTGCACGCGCTGCCGCGCCAATATTTCCAGGATGCGTTGTTTCAACAAGAACTATTTTTATTTGAGAGAGCAAGGGAATTCCATTAGCTGAAAAAACAGCAAAGTTTATCAAAAGTTTTGTTATTCTATGGATTTTTAATCATTGAAATTTTAGTAAAGCATTATGCAACCAATGTTAAATATCGCTGTTCGTGCAGCAAGAAGTGCCGGGGATTTAATTCTGCGTTCATCAGATAATATAGGTCAGTTACGGATTGATCAAAAAGGGAAGAATGATTACGCCAGTGAAGTCGATCGAATGGCCGAGCGTGAGGTCATTAATATCATAAGAACTGCCTATCCAGATCATGCAATGCTTGCTGAAGAAAGCGGAAGTCATGCGGGTAATGAGTTTGTTTGGGTAATCGATCCGCTTGACGGTACCACTAATTTTTTGCATGGTTTTCCTCAATACGCTGTGTCCATCGCATTAAAATATAAAAATAAACTAGAACTTGCGGTGATTTATGATCCCTTAAGGGATGAATTATTTACTGCAAAACGGGGCGGTGGTGCGATGCTAAATAGTCGTCGTTTGCGCGTTACTCAGCAAGCGACGCTAAAAGGTGGATTAATTGGAACGGGCTTTCCATTTAAAACCGATAAGCATTTAGAGGCTTATATAAGCATGTTTAAAAGCTTGACAATGGAGTGTGCTGGAATTCGTCGTGCTGGATCAGCAGCCTTAGATTTAGCTTATGTTGCAGCAGGACGATTAGATGGTTTTTGGGAAATAGGCATCATGGAATGGGATATGGCAGCGGGCATTTTATTAATAAAAGAGGCGGGCGGTGTGGTGACAGATTTTTCCTTCAATGATAATTACTTGGTGTCGGGTAATGTCATTGCAGGCAGTCCAAAAATGCATCAATTACTGTATCAGCAAATTGAGCCTTTTGTGACAGATCAGCTAAGGTAAGCCAGATAGCAGCGGGTGTAAGCATTTTGTGGTACTAGATTTACTGTGATTAATCTTGAGAATACCATTTGGCAGTCAGTCTTTTGCATTCTGTTTGCCATTCGCAGTTATGCTCAGAGCACTGTAGTTTATGCTCGCCACCGAAACATGGATAATGATGCGTAGCATTTTGGATGACGTGAATGAGTTCTTTTTTAGAATGCAGGGAATAGGGCTTATTTATGCCAATTGCGTCAGCTAATTTGTGAAGACTATGGAGGGTAATACCATCCTCATTGGCTTGGATTAAATAATAATGAATTTGCTTAAGGACAAATTCATGTTCAGCGGCTAACCAGTCCTCTAGTGCCTTACCTGGCGCAAAGTGTCGGTGTTTTGCTTTGTAATAAGCCGCTATTGAAATCCATTCGTGAGGGGGTATTTCATTCATTTTTAGAGCCTATAAAAATGCAGTTAGGTGATGTTCTGATGATTTTTCATCAAAGCGACAAGTAGTCTAATTAAATTAGCTACTTCTTTAGGATTACCTAATAAGGCATCAATAACGCGCATCCATTATTTTGGTTAATGTGTTGTTATTTTTAGCTTTAATTATACGTTCGATAGTTTTTTGTGATTTTATAGTGCGGAGCATTCCAGGGAGCAGTAATGGCTTAATGGGCCTAGTTTGCTGTAAGGATTACTATTTATAATTTCAAAAATTACATATTAATACAGTGGGTAGTATGGTTAACAATATACCCCATGTAAAGCATGGTGGTCAGTACCTTACTGAAGTTACACAATAACGCCACTTTAGGTGATGCTGGAATCGTTATCCAGACAGTGCAAAATAAAGTCGCATCTTAGTAAAGTATCAGGCGAGTAATGGGCTGATGCGCGGTCGTTTACGCGAGACGATTTTGCTGACATCAGACGTTTAAAAAGCATATTTTCTTAGGACAAGTTAATTTAGGCGTTTAACAACGCCTTAGGTAAAAAAATTAGCATTTTTGAGGTAATCCGTTACATTAATGCATGATTAAATAGAGCGTTTATGGACGTAATTCTTGTTGTGTGATGAGGCTGATGCCGTAGTAAAGACTTTTAATAAGGTTGTTTTTCATGATTTAAAATTAACGTATAGACACTTGCAATTTCTGAACAATCCAGATTAGCTGGGTTTAAAGTTTATTTACACACTACTGATAAAATAATGACGGGGTTATTCTGAATGGCTGAAAAGATACTAAGTAAATATTTAATGAATCTTGAAAAACAGTTTGCTAGTGACAATCCAGTATTGCACCAAGTAGCTGAAATTTTTCAAGAATTAGATCAAATTGAATATGACCTAGGATTGATTAATGCAGATGAAACGACGGCCTCTAAAGATTCATGGTGGCCAATCGTGAGTTTGATAGGTGGCAGTTCTATAGCCAAATCTAAGTTTATGAATAGTTACTTAGGGTCTGAACAGCTGCTTTCAGGAATACAGGCATCCAGCCATAAGTTTACGGTCTTGATGGATAGTCCTCAGCCCAATTCAGTTACCTTGCAAGGCACTGCCTTAGATGTTGATCCGCGTTACCCATTTTATCAAGTAAGTCGTAAAATCGATCGCTTACAGGCGGGTGCGGGCAGTCGTATTAACGCTTTTTTAGAATTAAAAACGTTGCAAAGTGAACGCTTAAAAGGCAAGTTATTTATTGATGCACCTGCGGTAGTCAGTTCACAAGCAGCACCGGTGGTTTCTTTATTAACACATCACATGATTGATCATTCCGATTTAGTGTTAATTTTTACGGATATTTTCGAGCAAGACTTTCCATTAATGGATGAGTTAATTGAGCATATTATTGCCTATCAAGATTCGAATAAATTTGTCTATTTAATTGATGATTCCGGTGAAAGTCTGAATGTAACGAATAGCAATGCAATGATTTCCTTATGGCAAAGAAAGTTATCTGATCGGGGCATAAACACGGGGCAATTTATTGTTTTAGCTGAGTTAGCTAATTCATCAGCCATGCCAAAGCCAAGTTGCTTTTCACAGATTGATCAACGCTTAGCTAATGTTGAGCACGAGCGCTCTTATCGCGTATTGGATGCCTTGGAAAAAAATATTGTTGACATTGAAAACACCGTTATTCCTGAAGTTAAGCGTGGGATTATGTTATGGAAAGAACGTTCCACACTGGCTTCTGTCATTGTGCTCAGTTTTGTGGCAATGCTTGCTATTTTTGCCGAAATTGAGCTTGGAATATTGGAATTATTAATTGATCCTATCATTGGACCCATTGCACTGGTTTCATTAATCGCGGTTATGCTGCCTATGCATTTAATTACCAGTCGAATCCTTGCTAAATTAATCATTCAACAGCTTAATGAAAGACAAAAAGAACTTCATTTAATGGAGAATATTGGTGAAATGTTTGAAAAAAATATAACGTTTTTTAGAATGATTTTGCCGGTATTTGAACCCGCTGGCTGGAATAAAAAAACCAAGGCACGGCTATGGCAATTAAGAGAAAGCACCAAAGAGTTAGTGCAAGCATTAAATGATCATTTTAGCTCCCATCAAGATTATCAAAGCTCAAACGCCACCACAAAGGCTAAAGATTTTTATGATAAATCATTGTAAGTGAAGTTTTTTACTTATGGATTGAGAAAGAATTTATTTAATAAAGCCTTCCCTAACCGCGTTCAACAAAGTGAGAGACAGAGTGCTTACACGTCCTTTAATCAACGGGAAATGTGTTTTGTGTAAAGAGGCATTGAGGTGATTTTTTGATCAATTAATGTTGTGATTTTTTTATAATTGTCGGTATTAACCGAGCCGTAATTTTTTAAAAAATCAGTATGATTAATATTTTCAGGTAAATCTCTTGGATCGGGCATAAAGTCGCGGTAATCATTAATTTCCGACATGTTTTTTTGGATAAGCTGAGCTGTTTCAAATGATAAGGTCGCTATGTCACCAAAATAACTGCCAGCTTTATCCGCAGCAAGGTCAATAAAGCTAAAACCACTGCCCATTTTTGCATCGCGTAATTCTTTTTGCTCCCCCAGTGTTACTGAAAGATGCTTATTAAGTGTCGCAGACAGTGAGGCTGAGGCAATAAAGTGTTGCGCTAAATCTCCCCTTTTATATAAAAAAACATTGTAATGTTGCTGCTGTTTTTCAGCTTGAGTTGCGAATAAGAACTGGCTACTGTTTTTATTGACATATTCGTTGATGGCAATAATTGCTAGGCGATTTTCTACAATTGGATTGCTTAAGCTTGAGCGTTGCTGAGCCATTGCGAACAATGGTTTTAATAATTCAGCTAAGGATAATAACCATTTTTGATTATGTAACCGAACGATTTCATTCAGCTTGTTTTGGTAAAGTCGCAACGTTTTTTGTTCAGCGCTACTTAGGCGTGCAGTTGGATTAAATAAGGTATCAAATTGGGAAAAGTAGGTAAGGGCTATTCTTTCAGTGCTGATGTCGAGTGCTTGAAGAGAATGAAAAGCAAGCTTTAAATACGAATTGTTTGTTGAGGCATTGATGAATTGCTGATAGCTAAATCTAACAATATTCTTAGGAATTTTTACGTTACCAATACTCAGTTCATCAAGTAACAGCAGTGGGCTGTTTTTTTGTTGAATGAATGACAGGGAGATAGTGGCGTATTGATTGGCGAGGACGTGAGGAAACTGAATGCGAATATCAAGCTGATGTGGCCTTAAATGCAATTGAACTGCGCCGGCATGATAAAGATTAAATAAGTAGTGAGTGACTATATTTAATTCATGCTCATTAAGAGCAATAGTATTTAATCCCTTATGCTGCATGCTAGTCATGCTGCGAAGGATTTTTTCTGCGTGTGTTTTTTGTGATAAGTTTTGTTCCCAAGGTAAAGGCGTGTCACCGGTATTGCTGAGGGCAAAAAAAAAGCCAGCTACGCTAAGCAGCAGGAGCGTAGCTATGCAAAAAACGATAAAGTTAAGGATTTTTTTCATGCCAAATAGCTATGAAAATACTAATGAGAAGCTTGCTGCTTTTAAATACTCAGCTTCTTGGTTTAAATCAGCACGGGTTAATGGTGCTTGATCTAGCCACAGTAATGGAAAATTAAGGTGAATTTTTTTCTTACTGAAAGAAATATCGAGGTTAGGTAGTTCATTTTCATCACGATTACGACGAAGTAAAATAGCTAATCTAAGTACGATAATCAAAGATGATGTTTTTGTTTGCCAAGGTTCAGGTAGTTTTTTAATTTGAGTGGTAGATAATTTGCGGCGATGGTTTTTGATTAGCGTTGCTAATAACAATTGATCTTGTCTTGAAAAACCTGCTAAATCACCATGCTCTACAATATACGCGCTGTGTTTATGGTATTGGCTATGGGCAATGTCGCGTCCGATTTCATGTAATTCAGCCGCCCAATGTAAAAATTGACGCGAATCTTCTTCGCTCGCCCACGCGTGGTCAGGCATTAATCGCGTTAAAATATGGGTAATGGTGTCTTGAATTCGCATCGCATGCGGTTGGTCGGTATGAAAGCGTTTGGCAAGCATTTTTGTTGTTTCAGAGCGTATATCATGATGGTAAAGTCGCCCCAAAATATCCTGAATTAAGCCTTCGCGTAATGCGCCATCAGAGACGGTCATTTGCTCAATCTTCAAACTTTTGAACGTAGCATAGGCAATAGCAACCCCACCAGGAAATACGGGTAAACGTTCAGGATCAAAGTCTGGAAAGTTTAATTCACTGATATGTTTGCACGACAACAGGTAGTCGACAAGTAGCTCTAAACCTTGTTTCGTAATGCCGTTATTGCTCCAATTTTTTACTTCTAATACTTTAGCGATCGAGCGCAGACTGCCAGAAGCGCCAATGGCTTCATGCCAATTTTTACGTTGGAATTTTTTTGCGAAAGGCTCCAGTTGTTGTTCTGCAAATAATACCGCACGCGCAAAATCATCTTTATTAATAACGCCTTGTTTAAAAAAAAGATGGCTAATCGATACGCAGCCCATGTGTAAGCTTTCTTTTTCTTCTGGTACATTGTTTGCGCCAATAATATATTCAGTACTTCCACCGCCAATATCCATAACCAACCGTCGTTGCGCATTGCTGCCTAAGCTATGTGCTACGCCTTGATAAATTAAGCGCGCTTCTTCAATGCCTGAAATAATATGAATGGGGTGATTGAGCGCCAATTCAGCTTTTATTAAAAAATCATCGACATTTTTTGCGGTGCGCAATGTATTTGTGCCAACAATGCGGACATTATCAGGTGGTATGGCGCGAATGCGTTGCCCAAAGCGTTCTAGGCAGTTTAATGCGCGTTGCTGTGTGTCTTGGGATAACATGGTGTTTTTATCAAGACCAGAAGCGAGTCTGACCATTTCTTTTAGGCTATCAAGTGTGGTTAATTTGCCTTCATGAAGGCGACACACAATCATGTGAAAGCTGTTAGAGCCAAGGTCAACAGCTGCAACAATTTCAGGGGTGGTTTTTTGCACAGGAACATCCAGTTTTGTCTATGAGAGAGGGTAAATTCTGATAAAATCGTGGGTCATTAGACGTTGTCAGGGTCACTAAATAAAGCAACAGTGGCTAATTTAACTTATTTAGAAGGTTCCGTTAAGTGTTAGTTTTATTATGAATGCATTATCAATTAGTCAACTACGCAAAGTGTACAGTAATGGTTTTGAAGCGTTAAAAGGAATAGATTTGGATGTTGAGGAAGGTGATTTTTTTGCCTTATTAGGTCCAAATGGCGCAGGAAAATCAACAGCAATAGGGATTATCAGTTCCTTAGTTAATGAAACCAGTGGGTCGGTGACTATCTTTGGTCATGATTTACAAAAACATCGTAATCAAGCGAAAAGTTGTTTAGGCTTGGTTCCGCAAGAGGTTAATTTTAATCAGTTTGATACAGTAAAAAACATCTTACTCAATCAGGCAGGGTATTACGGTATGTCAAGGAAGTTAGCATCGGCAAGAACCGAACATTGCCTTAAGCAAATGGATTTATGGGATAAGCGAGATACTATTTCAAGACGCTTATCTGGCGGAATGAAACGCCGCGTAATGATTGCCCGAGCCATGGTGCACGCACCCAAACTATTGATTTTAGACGAGCCAACTGCGGGTGTTGATATTGAAATTCGTCGCTCCATGTGGGCAATGATGCAGGACGTTAATCAACAAGGCACAACGATTATTCTTACCACGCATTATTTAGAAGAGGCAGAAAGTTTATGTCGAAATATTGCGATTATCGATCAGGGGCGTATCGTAGAAAATTCAAGTATGAGTCAGTTATTAGCGCGGCTTCAAGTTGAGCATTTCGTGCTTGATTTAGCTGAAGCACTGATCACGCCACCAGATTTAGAGGGCTATCAGATTGAATTGGTCTCACCCAAGGTGATGAGCGTGGCCGTGCCTAAAACTAAAGGGTTAAATCAATTATTTAATTATTTAACGCAGCACAACATTCAGGTGTTGAGCTTAAAAAATAAAACAAATCGCTTGGAGCAGTTATTTATGGATTTGGTACAAGCAAAAACAAGCAGGGTTGAGTGATGAATTTTACTGCATACAACACTATTGTGGTGAAAGAGATCTATCGATTTTTGCGCATTTGGCCGCAGACACTGTTGCCGCCCGCCATTTCGACAGCCTTATATTTTTTAATTTTTGGTAAGTTAATTGGTGATCGCATTGGCACAATAAGTGGTGCAAGTTATATGGATTACATTGTGCCTGGGGTGATATTAATGTCGGTGATTAATCAATCGTATTCCAATGTTGTCTCCTCTTTTTATTCAACAAAATTTCAACATAATATTGAAGAATTATTAGTTGCCCCTGTCTCTAATGTCGTCATTTTGGCAGGCTACATCACGGGTGGCATTTTGCGTGGTTTATTAGTAGGTTTTGTGGTCGCGTTTATTGCCATGTTATTTTCTGAAGTGGTCGTGCAAAACGTTTCAATTGCTTTGCTTATTGCGCTGATGACAGCAACCATGTTTTCCTTGGCTGGATTTATTAACGCGCAACTTGCTGAAAGTTTTGATGCCATTTCTCTCATCCCTAATTTTGTACTCACGCCGTTAAGTTATTTAGGCGGTGTTTTTTATTCAGTCTCAATGTTACCAAGTGTTTGGCAAATAATTTCTATGGGCAATCCCATTCTTTATATGGTCAATGCTTTTCGTTTTGGGTTCATCGGCGTGACAGATGTGGATATTCAGTTAGCGTTTATGATGACGGGAGGCTTTATTGTGGTCATGACAATATTCAGCTTATTTCTTTTGCATAAAGGCACAGGTCTTAAGCAATAATGAAAACAGCCTTCTTTTTTCGTAACGATTCAGCATCCTCTTTTGCAAAAGGGGGACTGAATCAGTACCTTTTTTTAACTTTAGCACTTAACATTTAACATGGACTCTTTTAAACCTGGACAACGTTGGATTAGTAATACTGAATCAGAATTAGGCTTGGGGCTTATTCTTGAAGTTAGTGCTAATCGAATTACTATGCTGTATCTCGCAGCGGATGAACGGCGTATCTATGCGCGAGATAATGCGCCTTTAACGCGGGTAGTTTATGCTGTTGGTGATGAGATTGAATCCGTAGATGAAGAAAAAATAATGGTCGAGCAGGTCACTGAAGAGGCGGGTTTGGTTATTTATTTTGGAACAAATACACGGGGCGAACACGTTAAATTGGAAGAAGTTGAGTTAAACCATCATATTCAATTTAACAAACCACAGGATCGCTTGTTTATTGGTTCATGTGATCCAAGCGCGTGGTTTTCATTGCGTTATAAAACCTGGCAACGTGTTCAGCAACATGATCAATCGCCAGTAAAAGGCTTAATTGGCACACGCACCTCCTTAATTCCGCATCAATTATTTATTGCCTATGAATCTGCCAATCGTACTGCACCAAGAATTATGTTGGCAGATGAAGTTGGGTTGGGGAAAACAATTGAAGCGGGCTTAATTTTGCATCATCGTTTAATTAATGGATTAAATAAGCGTGTGCTTATTATTGTGCCCGAAAGTTTATTGCATCAATGGTTGGTGGAAATGTTAAGGCGCTTTAATTTACGCTTTAGTATTTTTGATGAAGCGCGTTGTTTAGGCGAGTTGGGTGAGGAAGGCTGGGAGTCTGAGTCGGCGACAAACACTGATAATCCTTTTTTAACCGAGCAATTGGTGTTGTGCAGTCAGACATTTTTTGCCCGTTATCCTAATCGTCAACAGCAGGCGTTGGCTGCACAATGGGATATGGTGATTGTCGATGAAGCGCATCATTTAGAATGGAGTGAACAGGCGGCTAGCCCTGAATACACGTTTGTGGAGCAGTTATCACTGCAAACGGCAGGCTTGATTTTATTAACGGCCACACCAGAGCAATTAGGTAAAGAAAGTCATTTTGCACGGCTTAGATTATTAGATCCAGATCGTTTTTACAGTTTTAGCGCCTTTCTTGAAGAAGAGCGGCAGTTTGAGCCCGTTGCACAGGTAGCAAAATTATTGTTAACTGCGGTTGAGCTAAACAAAGAAGAGAAAGATTTATTAAGCGACTTGCTTAAAGATGACAATGTTGCCGCGTTATTGGCCGTAGTTGATGAGCCTGAGCAAGGCAGCAACGCCCGAGCAGCACTGATTAAAATTTTATTAGATCATCATGGTATGGGGCGTATTTTATTTAGAAATTCAAGGCATACCATTCAAGGCTTCCCTGAGCGTCAACGTCATGCGTATCCCTTAACTCATACAGAGCATGATGCAGTTTTGCATGAAGATGTTCGTTACCTTTGGCTGGTAGAAAAAATAACGCAGTTGGTACATGATAAAGCCTTGTTGATTTGCCAGCACGCAGAAACAGCTATCGCCTTAGAGCATACCTTAAAAAATCGTGCTGGTATTGCCGCTGCGGTATTTCATGAGGGCTTAAGTATTGTTGAAAGAGATCGTGCCGCCGCTTATTTTGCAGATCCTGAAAGCAAAGCACGGGTATTAATTTGCTCTGAAATTGGTAGTGAAGGGCGTAACTTTCAGTTTGTGCATCATTTAATTCTTTGGGATTTACCTGAAAACCCAGATTTATTACAACAACGAATTGGGCGTTTAGACCGAATTGGGCAAAAACATGTCATCCAAATTCATATTCCGTACCTTAAGGGGACAGCGCAAGAACTGCTATATCGTTGGTATGATGAAGGCATGAACGCTTTTTGCGCCAATTGTTCTGCAGCGCAGCCAGTTGCCGAGCAGTTAAAAGATAATTTAGCGCAAGTCTTGCAGACCTTAGATGCTCAGCAAATTGACTCTTTTCTTGCCACAACGCACAGCTTAATTGCCGAGACTGAGGTGCATTTACATAATGGCCGAGATCAATTGTTAGAATTAAATTCGTATCGGAAAGATCTTGCCGACACCTTGATTACGCAATTACATGCGTATGAAGCTCAGGGCAATTTATGGTCATATATGGAAGATGTCTTTGAGTGTTATGGCGTAGAAACAGAGTTTCATTCACCACATTGTTACATTGTTCGTCCCGGAGATCATCTTCGGGTTGCTCATTTCCCCCATTTAGTAGAGGACGGCGTGACCCTCACCAACAATCGCGATATTGCGTTGGCACGAGAAGATATGCAATTTATGACATGGGAGCATCCCATGGTCATGTCAGCAATGGATTTAATTTTATCCAGTGAAACGGGCAATGCGGTGATGAGTGTTATTAAACATAAGCAGCTTAAAGCAGGACAATTTTTATTAGAATGTTTGTTTGTCATTGAATGTAGTGCGCCTGCTGAATTGCAGGTGAGTCGTTTTTTACCTCCTACGCCAATTCGTATTTTAATTGATCAACATCAGCAGAATTTAACCGCCAGCTTTGCGCACGATGATTTACCTGATGCAAAAATAAACTTTGATAAAAGTCAGATTGTTGCCTTCCTTAATCATCAACGTACCAAGTTAAATGACTTGCTTAAATTGGCTGAGCAAATTGCCCTTGACGAAATGCATACGCTAATTGCAACGGCCGCACAGCAAATGTTGACAGTCATGACGGCAGAGATAAAGCGCTTAAATAGATTAAAAAAAGTGAATCCAACTATCAGAGCCGAGGAAATTGAACAATTAAAAGATTTTACGCTGTTAGCGCATGAGCATATTGAAATGGCACAATTAAAGTTAGATGCGGTGCGTTTTATTATTGCTAGTTAGGTCTGCATTTTTACAGCATTTAACCACTATCATTGGATTGAAGCATGGAACGAATTGGCAAATACACTGAAGCAATGCATTTTGCAGCGGGACAAACGATTAGTGCGGAAGGAAGTATAGGCATGGGCTGGTATATTTTATTGCAAGGCACTATTGGGGTGTATAAAAACGACACACGAATCGCTGAATTCACTAAAAAAGGCGCTGTTTTTGGAGAATTGAGTACCATCTTAAATCTGCCTAGGACTGCAACACTTAAAGCCGATAGTGTTGCGGATATTTTGTATATTGAAGAAAACTTAGAGCAATTAATCATTAAGCATCCCGATATAACGAGAAAAATTATTGTCGGTTTAGCTGAACGTTTAACTAAGACAACACGCGATTTAACGAAAACCTTTTAAGAAAACCTTTTAAGAAAACCTTTTAAGAAAACCTTTTAAGAAAACCTTTTAAGAAAACAACCTTCACAATTAATTTCAAATTAACGTATGCACTCTTATCAACGACAGTTTATTGACTATGCCATCGCCTCAGGAGTATTAAAATTTGGCGATTTTTTACTAAAGTCTGGACGGAAAAGTCCCTATTTTTTTAATACAGGACTCTTTAACACAGGTGCGCAGCTAGGTAAATTAGGGCAGTTTTATGCACAAGCACTTCAGCATTCAGCTTTGCAGCCTGATATTTTTTATGGGCCTGCTTACAAGGGTATTCCCTTAGTTTGCGCCACGGCGATAGCGTATGCCGAGCTGTCCGGGCAGGAAGTGCCTTATGCCTTCAATAGAAAAGAAGCGAAAGATCATGGTGAAGGCGGTTTAATTGTCGGCGCACCCTTGCAGGGTAAGGTGTTGATTATTGATGATGTGATGAGTGCAGGCTTGTCAGTAAGAGAGTCTATTGCCCTCATCCGCGACGCAGGCGCACAACCCATGGGCGTATTAATCGCGTTAGATAGGCAGGAAAAAGGCTTACAAGACTTATCCGCAGTACAGGAAGTATCCTTGCAGTTTGGACTGCCTGTTATCGCCATCATTAGTTTGCATGAGATTATTGCTTATTTAACTGAACACGCAGATGTGCAGGTGTCGGCCATAACAGAGTATCAGCGCGTTTATGGTGTGTAGCGAGCACTGCAAAAAGAATGCTTCTTTTAAATGTTACGATTCGTGTCAAGCTTCCCGCTTGGTAATCCGCACAAGTTATACACAGAAGAGATTGTTTCTTGTTGACGTGCGCTTAAATCAAAGGAATTCACTATGAAATTTATAATGGCAACCTGTGTTCGAAATGAAGGTCCTTATTTGCTGGAATGGATCATGCATTATCAGTTGTTAGGGTTTGATCGTATCATTATATTTTCCAATGATAATAACGACGGCTCAGATGCGTTACTCGCGGCACTACATGAAGCGCAGATAATCGATTGGCGACCGCGCGTTTTATTGCCCGAACAAAGTCCACAATTAAGCGCCTTTAAAAGCTTGTCGCAAGAGCTGTTTGCTGATCCAACAGTGCATGGCGATTATTTGGCGTGGTTTGATTGTGATGAGTTTTTGGTTCTTAAGGCGCATCAAACAGTTGCCGAATTAATGGCCTTTTATCAGCATCCAGATGCGTTATTTATTAATTGGCAGCATTTTGGCTCGGCAGGCAATGAAAAATACACGCCAGAGTTAACCCTGACACGCTTCCTATACGCAGATTCTGAGACTGAGCATAATCGATTTGGTAAATGTATTGCTAAGCTTCAGCCTGAACTCTACGCCTTCATTTCTAATCACCGTCCAGTGCCCTTATTAAATCAGCAGTGTGGACGAGTAATTTATGCAGCGCCTGTAGGACAAGAAGTGAGCGTCGATCAAGCAATGGTGGCGGGTAAGCACCCCAAAAAATTAACGCACTTGCCGCCGATATTTCATCAAGTGTGCCAGCTTAACCATTATGCGATTCGTTCAGCACAAGAATATACTTGGAAATCAATGCGAGGTAATGGGCGTTTAGCCGTCGATATAGATGTTAAGCAGTTTAAAGATTCTTATTTTAAATCTCATGATTTAAATACTAAGCAAGACAGTCTTGCTAACGAGCAGTATGCTCGCACAGTGCGGGCAGCGATTGCAGCCTTGCCAGCGCACTTTCATGAGCTTTCGGCTAACACAGTAAGGCAGCTTGAGGAAAATGAAAACAACTGGGTACGCCCTTTAGCCACTAAAGAACAAAACCAATCACATTGGTTATATGCCGCCCAGCAACAACATTTATTGCGTAATTATTCCGTCGAGGTTGTGGATACCCGCTTGGCTTATGGGTCTTTTGTTGGGGATAAACTAAGTTATGTGTTTTTAGAAACGCCAAAAGCCGCGTGTAGCACGATGAAATGGGTGCTGGCTCAACTAGAACATCGCAACGTACAGTTGCGTCATATTGGCAGAGAAAGTAATTTAGCCATGATTATTCATTTCAGAGCAAGTCATGGCATAAAAAGCTTAATAGAGTTGCCCGTCGAACAGCGGCAAGCGTTAATCTCTCGAAATGATATAGTCCGTTTTTGTGTGGTGAGAAATCCGTATGCACGGCTTGCCTCTGCCTGGGCAGATAAAATTAGACAAAAAGAGCCTGGCTTTGATAGTCTTTGGGAAACAATCGCCGAGTATAACAAAACAGACCCATCACAGTGCCCTACGTTTAAAGCCTTTATTGTTTGGTTGGTGGGTACGCAAAATCCTAAAAGCTGTAATCCACATTGGCGATTAATGCACAATTTATTGCTGCCTGAGTTAATACATTACACGCATATTCTCCATACCGAACAGTTAGCAACAGAATTGCAAGAGGTGTTAGATATTATCTATCCAGGACAACAGGCCGCACGCTTGCTACAGGACTGTCGCACCAATGAATCCCTACCGATTGAATGGCGCACGCTTTATGATGCAGAAACTGCAAACTGGGTTGCTGAGTTTTTTCAGGAGGATTTTAGCGGCTATGGTTATGCGCTTGATTCTTGGCAAGCAGATGAAGTTGCCATAGAGCGTGCTGAAGAGCTTAAGACATTACGTCGCCAATTAAGTGATTATGAACAGGCAGCACTTTATGCCATTCGCAATAGAAATGATGTTATCTTTAGATTAATACAAAAGAAACATGCACTGACTCAGTCTGTAGAGGAGGCGCGTCCCAAAAAAGTATTGGTGCTGGGAGATTCTCATGTGCGCGTTTTAGAGCAGGCAAGATGGCAAAAAATCGACCCTAAACTAAGTTGGGAGGTGGTGTCGGTTGACGGTGCGACGTTATTAGGCCTGTATAATCCAAAAAGTAAAACGCAGGCGGGTGCACGATTTACTAAGGCATTGATTGCGAGTCATGCCGATGCAGTGGTTGTATCCTTAGGCGAGGTTGATGCAGGGTTTTTAATTTGGGCAAAAGCTGAAAAAGAACAGAGTGACCCGTATGCGATTGCCATGCTCGCGCTGAAAAATTATCGCCGCTTCATTAAAACAGCATGTTTAAAAGCTGACGTTATTGTGGTAAGTGCCCCTTTGCCAACGTTACTGGATGCGTCAGCGGAGGGCGAGGTGTCGAAATTACGGGCGGGCATCTCTGCAACCCAAAAAGATCGAATAGCATTAACTATGTGGTTGAATACTAAACTTGAGGCGTGGTGTGAGAAGCATCGTATTTGTTATGTTAATCTTGATTCAATAGCACTAGGCAGCGATGGTTTAGTGCGTTCAGAGTTACAGCATCAAAATCCAAAAAATCACCATTACAATCCTAAGCAGTATCGTAAGTTACTAAAAAAACATCTCTTGCCGGTGCTTAACACACTGTTATCGGTGTAATAATGTCCAATATGTATAATCTACTGTTAGCCGTTAAAACCCTGAGCCTATTAGGTTTGCTGGTGATGTCGCCTTGGGTGTATGCGCAAGCGCCTCGTTTACCCGAAGCTTTGCCGTTAGCCATGACCTTTAAAGCAGAAACCAAGGTAAAGTTTAACGATCCTGAATTTACTAAGCGACTCGCCGACGCAGCGCCGTTTGTATGGTTACATGCGCCCGGTATTGGTAAAAAATTAGCGCTGACGCTGGAAAAATATCCCAATAAAATTATTAGCGTGCAAGATGCTTATGGCGGTATCTCCGAGCCAGATATCGCGGCTGTTTGGCCTGGGCATTGGCTTTACAAAGCCGGCACTTTAGTCACTAAAGACATTACGCCTACAGATAGTATTATTCAGGTTAAAGATATGAGTCGACTTGTAAAAAATAGTCGTCGTATTAATAAGGGTAAGCAAAAAAACGCATTGGCATTAACGTTATATGCCCTCACTGCAGAACACAAGCCAGATTGGTCGCGTTACGAGCATGTTATGGTCACGGCTGTAGACGATGACAAGGTGCGCGTTGAGCGTGGGCAATGGGGCACTAAACCACTGGCGTTTTCGGCACAGAAAACGGTTATTGCTGGGCACATGATGTTTTGGAGTAAGCAATGGCAGTTGAATATAAGTGCGGACAGCCCAAAAGGCGGCGTAAATCAGCTCACTGCAGCAGAATGGTATGCCCATAAAGTAGCAGAAAAATTAATCAATACTAAGGCGGTAGGCGTCGAGTTTGACGTAGGGCGTTGGACGTGGGGGTATCCTGAGCAAAATCCCATGGACATTAATAATGATTTAATCCCTGATTATGGCTACTTGCAAGGGGTAAACAGCTTTGGCTTAGGTGGGCAAGTATTTTTTAAAACGCTGCGACAATTGGTGGGCGCGGATAAATTGATTCAAGTGGATAGCAATGATGCAATTTATGGTGTGCGTGGCTGGCAGTATGTGAATGGCATTCAGCAAGAAGCGTTTCCACATTCAAATGATTATGATCGCTTTTCACAAGCTTTTTGGCATTTACGTTTATGGGCAGAAAATGCAGGCGCTGAGCCTAAAATTAGTTACCCCTTCACTAAAGCACCGACCACAGTGTATGCAAAAGCAATGATGCCTGATGGTAGTAAAACAGATTTTAGATTTCGAATTGGTTTAGCCGCAGCCAGTCTGTTAGGCATGCCGCATCCGTTTGCAAGTTTGAGTTCACTTAAATTTGATCCAGCCAATGTTCGGGGTAATGAACAGGATGAAGACAATGAACAGTTTGGTATCTTTAATTGGGATGAATATCATGCCGGTGAGCTAAACACGTGGCAATGGTTAGGTAAGCCAGTCACTGCGGCAACACAAGATTTAAGCGATCTAGGCAAGCAAGATTTAGTACAAAATATTTCATGGGCGTGGCAAGCTAGGGCGGGTTTTAGTGCAGAAACAGTGGCTAAGGCGGGTGTCTTTAGTGCTGATGTGAAGCGAATTCCAGAAGGAAGTTTGCCAGAACTGTTATGGGAAGGTGTTACGCTGACACCTAAGGGCGACCTAAAGCCATTGCAGCTTGGTCATGAATACACCTTAGAATTTGCTGCACGAGGTAATGACAGTTGGCGTTACGGAGGGCAAGAATTTCTGCACGTGCCCCGTATGCTCACCATAAAGGGTGCTATTAAAGGCGTGCGAGCACAACCGATGGCAGTATTAATTGATGATCATTGGCGAACGTATCGACTTAGTTTTAGTGTTGAGGCACCTTATTCGCTAACGCCTATTTTTGGTGTGTCAGAGCAAATTGGTAAGACCGAAATTCGCGACATAAAGCTATATGAAGGTGGCGCTGAGCGTTGGGTTAGAAGTTTTGAGCAAGGCGTAGTATTACTTAATATGACCCAACATCCTTGGCGTTATGCCTTGGCTAAAAAAAGGTATAAACGCCTAAAAGGCAAGCAAGCACCAGAAATTAATAGTGGAGAAAACGTTGATAATGACCTTACTGTGCCCGCTCGAGACGCTGTTTTTCTTATCACGCGATAACGCGCGTACCCCTGATTTTTTTTATAAGGTGCTGGTAGTAAAAAGATTCTTGATGCTAAACCTATTTATTGCCGAATAGTATTGTTTATAATAAGTTGATAACCTATTGTTATATAATTTTTTTATTATAAAATAATCTTGCATATTAAGAATTATCTGGGCAATATACTGCCAACATCACAGTAAGAGACGCATGTGCATTTTAGAATTCGTAAAAACATCATCCAGTTAATTCGCATTACCTATGATGATGCAAAAAAAAAAGGTATCAACACTATTGTAGGAAGTGTTCCTGTTATCAGGCCAGTTCTTTCTGATAGTTTGCAAGAAAGTTTAACCACTGAAGAGCAGCTCGCTTTTGAGCAATGGGTGTGTACTCGACATCGGGCCATCATGCTCAGTGAAGAGCTTGCGGCGTTAAGCTTAGCAGAAAATATATTGACGGCAGAGCAGTGGTTCGGTCGAGATACTGAAGACACTATGGCAATGAAGGTCTTGGCAAAAGATTTAATGGTTCGTTGGCAATCGTTGCGAAGAGTGTTGATAAAAAAAGGCTTGCTTGACTAATCAAGACACGCTTATGAGCTTGACTATAACCCGTATTTAAACACAAGAGATAAAAAATGAAAGCAATTGAAATCGTAGCACTTATTAAACAAAATAACCCTGATATCTTAAGCAAAACACCCGAAGCACGCGCAGCAAAAATTATTGCTGCGGCGTTTGCCGAAATTGCAAAACAAGTGCAAGCAAATGACCAAGGTGCGCTTAAAATTCAAGCACTGGGCAGTTTTACTAGCAAACAAATTGAACGTGAAAAAGAAGGTGTAAAATTAATGGTTAAAAAGACTGCCTTCCGACCCGCAAAAAACATTAAATCAGCAGAGTAAAGTCCCGCAAGATTGTAATCAATGTCATTAGGTATCTAATGTAATGGTTACAATCTTTTCCTCTCGCCCCTATCTACCTTCTCGTTAGCAACTATCTGTCACTTAATTCGTCATTGCACTTAGTATACTTGCTCACGTCAGAGCCGTAGAGTGTGTGCTAAACAGCCTCAATAAACGTTTTAGTGCGTTGTCACCTCTTTTTAAATCTAAGCTTTCGTTATTTTCGCTATGAATTTTTTTATCCATATTGGTATTCATAAAACTGGCAGTACCGCATTGCAGTATTTTTGTTTAAAAAATCGGCTAAAGCTTCAGGAGCATGGTTTTTTTTATCCAGAAATTGGCTTAAAAGATGCTGGACACCACACTATTGCTTGGTTAGCCAAAAATAAAGATAAGTCTGCGCGTTTGCATGACATGCTGGAATCCATTAGAAGTGAAGCGAAACGAGCAGGATGTGAAAATATTATTTTAAGCTCTGAAGAGTTTGAGTTTTTAAGAGATTTGCACATACTAAGTGCTGCACTACAACATGATCATTGTAAGATTATTATATTTTTGCGACGTCAGGATACACTGCTTGAGTCTGAATATAATCAACATGTGAAAATGTTTTCAACAAAATATAAGCATGATATTTTTAAGTTTCATTTTGATCATGATTTTAGCCAGCGTTTTAATTACAAATATTTGTGCAATATTTGGCGGCATAAATTTAGTGATGACGGCTTATCAATCATCAGTTATGACTATTGGTCTAAACAAGCTAATGGAATTTTTACTGCGTTTCTAGCTACGCTAGGCTTGTCATTACATGACAACTTTATAATGCCTGAAGAGCGTCATTCAAATATAAGCTTGCCTAATAAAGCGACTTTGTATTTAGCAAGATTAAATCAGTTAACGCTTACTAAAGACCAGCATCAACTAGCGATACGATTATTAACTGCTGAGTTTAGTGCAGAAAAAAATCAGCCATTATTGTCCATGAAAGATCGTCACATATTATGGCGACGATATAAGGGCACGAATGATTTTGTGGAAAAAAACTTTAATACCGACTGTTTTGTTGAGCCTGAAAAGGAGGTGAATGCCTCTGAGTTAGTGTCATTAAATTTCTGCACACATTTTAATAGGGGTATTTATACACGAATTAAGACGGCGGTATTAACAGGAGAGCATTAATGAAAATAATGGCATATGTGATTGGTTTTGCAGAGTCTGAGCGAATACTGCAATTTAAACAGCGACATCAACGTGATGACTTTTTTGAGCTGATACCTGCAGTAGATGGACGTGTTTTACCGATTAGTTTGCTAGAAAAAATATTTTCAGCACCTTTTTTTGCGCATCAATTAAAAAATAAAGGCGAAAAGTGGTTGGGTGCAAGTTTAGGATGTTTTTTAAGCCATATTAACGCCATTGAAACGGCTAAAAAGCAGCACGCAGATTTTGTAATTATTGCCGAAGATGATGCTGAATTTCGCGCAGATCCACGGTTAATGATTCCTGCGATGGTGAAGCATGGTGTTGAGTTATTATATTTAAATGATCGAATGCGCTGCAAAACAGCGGTTCAGCCTCAGTCGGGCGATATTATTTTTTTAACGGAGGATAACTTAACCGGGACAGGAACCGAAGCATATATTCTTTCTCAGCAGGGAATGAATAAGGTATTAGCACTGTTTGCGCGTGGCGTTAAGCGCAGCATGCCAACGGGCTATGATGGCTTTTTACAAAGTTTTTGTATTCGAAGCAACAAAAAAATTATTACGCCAGGGAAAAAAAGTTTGAATGAATGGGTGGTGCTTAGAAAAAGCTTGCCATGGGAGCAGCCAATAACGGTGAGCGTAGCCGTCGCCAATCCATCGCTAGCAGCACATAACGATCGAGGTATCTCGATCATTAATGCAAAGTAAGCTGTAGGTTATGTCTGTGTATGTTAGCAGGACGAAAAAATAACGACTCAGAAAACGCAAGGACTTGCGTTTTCTGAGTTTTTGATGAGGTGAATTAATTAAAGGCGGTGCCGGGTGTTGCAGGTAATCTAGGCATTTTTTGTGCTGGGAACTCGCCTGTTAAGGCATTTAAAAAGGCAACGATGTCATCAATCTCTTCTTTTTTAAGCTCTTTACCTAGTTGAAGTTGAGCCATAATAGATACCGTTTGCTCTAAAGTATTAATTGAACCGTTATGTAAATACGGAGCGGTTAACGCTATGTTGCGTAAAGTAGGGACTTTCCAGAGATTTTCATCGGCGTTGTTTTTGCTAACTTCAGCAAGCCCTTTATCTTTTTTCAAATGAAATTGTGCTTCAAAATACGCATTATTAATCAGAGGGAATTTTTGGAACATACCCGCGCCATTAAATGCAGGGCCGCTGTGACAGCTTGTGCAGCCAACTTCAGCCATTTTATCCATACCTTTAATTTGTTGAGCTGTTAGCGCAGTTTGATCACCTTTTACATAGTTATCATAAGCACTATTTGGAGTAATCAAGGTTCTTTCATACGCAGCAATAGCCTTGGTTGTATTGTCTTTATTAATAGCGTTTTTACCGAAGGCTTTTTCAAAAGCTGATTGGTAACCTTCCATAGATTGTAATCTAGCAACAACGTCATCCCAGCTTTTCATGCCCATTTCAATGGAGTTAGTGACCGGTCCCGCCGCTTGCTCTTCTAAGCTATTTGCTCTGCCATCCCAGAATTGTACTTTATTAAATGCCGAGTTCCATACTGTTGGCGCGCTTCTGCCGCCTGTTTGACCATTAACACCCATAGAATTTGGACGATTGTCTTCACCACCTAACATGGTGTTGTGGCAAGAGGCGCAGGAGACTGTGCCGGTTGAAGATAAGCGTGGATCGTGATACAGCATTTGCCCTAACGTTACTTTTTCAGCTGTAGTTGGATTGTTTTCAGGCGCGGGTGCTTCAGTAGGCAGGCTTTCCCAAGCATAAGCGGTTGATAAAGATGCGCTAAGTGCCAACATGGCAATTAAGAATCGAATTTTGAACATACTATCCTCCAAGTGATTATTATTAATGCAGTTATTAGGGCAACGAAGACGTCAGTTGGCTAACTTGGTATTTGTAGCGATGCCCTTTTAAATTTTAGATGATTGCGTTTGATTATGACAATTAAATTCAATTATAAAGCAAGCGTCCCTTCACAAGCATGGCTTTAGTCTTCGTTGTCTAAGGCTTTTAACATTTCTATTTCTATTTGATGTTGTTTATTGAGGTCGCTGATAAGCTCATTTTCGGCATTTGTGACATAAAAAATATCTTCCGCACGACTGCCAATGGTGGTGATTTTTGCACTATGCAATTTAATGTTTTGCAGAATAAAGGCGGTGCTTATTTTAGATAATAAACCCGCGTGATCGGTGGTAATCAATTCAATAATGGTATGTCGATTTGACGTATCAGTTTGAAAGTTAATTGTTGTAGGAATGGGAAAGTGCTTTGCTTGACGTGATTGCCGGTGAATATTACGTTGTTTTTTTATTTCTTGTTGGCATAAATTATGGCGCAGTGCTGAGCAAATATGCTGTTCACGGCATTGGTCGGCAATGGGGGCACCTGATTGTTCAAGTATTTGAAAGCTATTCAGAATGTGGTTGTCGGTAGTGGTATTAATTCTGGCCTCTAAAATAGTCAGCCCTAATTGATCCAGCGTGGCCGTGCTTAAGGAAAAAATTGGCCCAGTGTTTTCGGTATAAACAAAAATTTCTGCGCTGCCACGTTGAGTTTGTGGGCGTAACAAAACTAAAGGTAATGCCTCGGGCGGGGCGGTGATGATGGCTTGAGTATGCCACGCTATTTCTTCTGTGGAATAACGTAAAAAATAATCATCACTGGCATGTTGCCACAAGTGCTCAATGCGTGTTTCGTCAAGAGCAAGTTTGAGTAGTTCGTCTTTGGTTTCTTTTTTATTTTCTAACAAACGGTCAGTGAGTGCTGTAGGATTTTTTAAGCCCTTGTGTAAAGCACTGTGTGTTGCAGAATACAATTCTTTAAGTAACGCATCTTTCCAAGAGTTCCATAACTCAGGGTTGGTTGCACGAATATCGGCAACAGTTAATAAATAAAGGTAATTTAAGTATTCAATACTGGCAACGTCTTGAGCAAATTCATGAATAATATCTGCATCAGCAATATCTTTGCGTTGAGCGGTCATTGACATAATCAAATGATTGCGCACCAGCCAAGTAACAAGTTTAGTATCGTGCGTTGATAGCTCATGTTGAAAGCAAAACTGTCTGGCAATATCTTCGCCAATCGTTGAATGATCGCCTTTGCAGCCTTTAGCTATATCATGAAAAAGTGCAGCAATATAGAGTAATTCTGGTTTAGGGATGAGCCGAAACAGGCTATGACAAAAAGGGAGTTCGTGGTAATGCTCTTTAAAGGCAAAGCGGCGTAAGTTTCTGATAACAAAAAGTGTATGCTCATCAACGGTGTACACGTGAAATAAATCATATTGCATACGCGCAACAATATGAGCAAAGCTGGGTAAATAAGCAGCTAAAACACCATAGCGATTCATCCGTTTTAATTGCGTGGTAATGCCTAAAGGTTGACGTAATAATTCAATAAACAGTGCATTCGCTTGTTTGTTGGTACGAAAGTTATCATCGATTAAAGATAAATTTTTTCTAATTAAACGAATGGTCGTTGCCCGAATACCTTTAAGAGAGGGATTTTTTTCTAAAATAATAAAAATAGCTAACAGTGCTAAGGGGTCAGTTTCAAAAATGTCATCATTAATAGCTTCTAAATAGCCATTGATAGCAACAAATTGTTCGGAAATACTGACGGGCTGGACAGTGGACGTTGTGCCAACAAAGCGTTCATTAAATAATTGCAGCAGTATTTCATTGAGTCGCTCAAGACCTTGTACCGTTTTGAAATAAAACTGCATAAATTGCTCAACATCTTCGTTGTACTGTTGATCTTGTTTATTGAAGCCAAACTGAAAGGCAAGATCTCGTTGATAATCAAATATTAGCCGGTCTTCACCGCGATTAGTTAAGAGATGCAAGGCATAGCGAATACGCCATAATACCTCACGTGCGGCAATCAGTTCGGCGTATTCAGAGGCGGGTAAAAAGCTGTATTTTACTAATTCAGCTAAGCTTGCGGTGTGGTAATGACGTTGAAATACCCATGCCACCACTTGCATATCACGCAATCCACCAGGGCCTTCTTTGATATTAGGCTCTAAGTTATAAGCAGTATCATGAGCCTTGGCGTGGCGAAGTTGTTGTTCGTGCATTTTTGCTAAAAAAAAAGCACTGGACGACCATATTTTATCGGGAGAAATGCGCTGTTGTAGTTCATTGAACTGATTAGGGCAGCCTGTAATTAGCCGAATTTCCATTAAGCTGGTCATGATGGTTTGATCGTTTAACGCCGTGTCATAACATTCATCAAGTGTCCGAACGCTTTGTCCTGGTTTAAGACCAATATCCCAAAGAAAAGTAAAAAAACTGGCCAAGGCTTCTTGATACGCTGAGGTGTCGTCTGAGTCAAGTAAGACCACAATATCAATATCAGAAAAAGGGAATAGCTCTTGTCGACCATAGCCGCCAACCGCAATTAAGCTAAGTTGATTAGCATAGTCACCAATAAAATGCTGCCAGCATTGAGTTAAAATGCTGTCAATAAAGTCGGAGCGCTCTTTGAGCAGTGACGCGACTGATTGGTGAGGGTTGAAGGCTTCACGCAGCAGTTCGTTTTTGGCCTTGATGACTTTCTTGTAGTAAGGCAGTGCATCGTGTGTATTAAAAATAGTCGTGTCACTGCGTTGCATTAGCATTCTTCCTGACGCAAAGTGAGAATTTCATAGCCAGAAGGTGTCACTAAAATAGTATGCTCCCATTGCGCCGACGGAGAGCGGTCTTTGGTGACGGCAGTCCAGCCATCAGGCAATACTTTTACATGGCGTTTACCTAGATTAATCATGGGCTCAATGGTAATAATCATGCCTGCTTTAAGCGTCATGCCAGAATTAGGTTTGCCGTAGTGTAGGACTTGTGGCTCTTCATGAAACTTTTCGCCAATGCCGTGACCACAAAATTCTCTTACTACAGAATAGCGATTAGATTCCGCATGAAATTGGATAGCAAAGCCAATATCACCTAAGGTTATTCCTGGCTTAACCAGCTCTATGCCTTTATACATCGCTTCTTGAGTGATGGCTACTAAGCGTTTTATGGGCTGGAGAACGGTGCCGACACAAAACATTTTGCTGGTATCACCATGAAAATTATCTTTAATAACGGTAATGTCGATATTGACAATATCCCCAGATTTCAACTTTTTTTCACTAGGAATGCCATGGCAAACCTGATGATTAATTGATGTGCAAATTGATTTAGGAAAACCGTGGTAATTAAGTGGGGCAGGAATTGCCTGTTGAACCTCGACAATGTAATCGTGACAAATTTTATCGAGTTCATTCGTTGTTATCCCAGGCACAACGTAAGGTTCAATCATTTCTAAGACTTCAGCCGCTAATTTGCCAGCAATACGCATTTTTTCAATTTCTGGTTCAGTTTTAATGATTACGCTCATAGCTTGTATCGTTGGTTTGCGAAGGTTTTAAGGGGGTGGTAAGTATGCTTAAAATTAAAGAATACCATTCATTGCAAGAGTTTAACAGAGTTGGGCGTGTTGTAAAAAAAAAGGCTGTATGGTATAAAGCTAAGTTCATTTTTACACCAATACTCACATTTACCGTCACGTTTGGTAGGGTGCTGACAGTGATTATCAGTTTCCAATCGGGGTAAGTGGAGGCGTAACCCATCGGATAATATCCGTTATAATCTTAGGAGAAGTTAATGGCAGCAGTGTCAATGCGTCAAATGTTAGAAGCCGGTGTTCATTTTGGACACCAAACACGTTATTGGAATCCAAAAATGGCAACCTACCTTTTTGGTTCACGTAATAAAATCCATATTATTGATTTGGAAAAAACGCTTCCAATGTTTAATGATGCGATGAATTATCTTAGTCAAATGTCTGCAAATAAAGGCACTATTTTATTTGTAGGGACTAAAAAATCAGCACGAAAAGTGGTTGCTGAAGAGGCCTTGCGTTGTGGCATGCCGTATGTAAATCACCGTTGGTTAGGTGGCATGTTAACAAACTTTAAAACCATCAAAAAATCAATTAATCGTCTTAAAGAGCTTGAAGCAATGAAGCTTGATGGCACCTTATATCAACGTTTCGCAAAAAAAGAAGCGTTAGGTATGGAGCGTGAGCTTGAAAAATTAGAGCGTAGCCTAGGCGGAATAAAAGATATGAAAGGCGTGCCTGATGTTATTTTCATTTTGGATGTTGGGTACGAAAAAAATGCCATCAGTGAAGCCAAAACACTAGGCATTCCTGTTGTTGGGATTGTTGATTCAAATAACTCACCTGACCGTGTTGATTACATCATTCCTGGAAACGATGACTCAATCCGTGCAGTAAAGCTTTATTGCGAAAGTGTCTCAACGGTGGTGCTTGAAGCAAAAGCAGCAACGTTAGGCTTGTCTGCAAAAACAGGCGAAGAAGATTTTATTGAAGAAAGTGCCGAAATAATTGAAGGCTAAGTCTAGTCATAGTTATTAGCTACAATGCATATTCTTAAAATATCATAGAGATAAAACAAAAACGCCTCCTTATGGGGGCGTTTTTATAGCATTAACATTTTCAGAAAACAGACGAGGATAACAGTAATGAGTATGACAATTAGTGCCAGTATGGTTAAGGAATTACGGGAAAGAACGGGTTCAGGCATGATGGAGTGCAAAAAAGCATTAGTAGAAGCTGAAGGTGATATGGAATTGGCCATCGAAAATATGCGTAAAGCTGGCTTGGCTAAAGCAGATAAAAAATCAGGTCGCATTGCGGCTGAAGGCATTATCGGTGTGCAAGTAAGTCCAGATTCAAAAGCCGTCGCCATCGTTGATATTAACTGCGAAACTGATTTTGTGGCAAAAGCAGATGATTTTGTTGGTTTTGTAAACAGTGTCGCAACCGCCTTGTTAAATGCACACATTGACACAGAAGAGCAATTATTAGCGATGCCGTTAGAAGGTGGGGTTACTGTTGATGAAATGCGTCGTGGCTTAATTTCAAAATTAGGTGAAAATATTACTATCAGACGTTTTGAAAAATACCACACCCCCGAAGGTGGTACCGCGTGTTACTTACATGGCAGCAAAATAGGCGTGATCGTTGAGCTTGCCGTAGCAGATAGTGATTTGGGTAAAGACATTGCAATGCATATTGCCGCCAGCAAGCCAATTTGTGTTTCTGAAGCAGAGGTTGCGCCTGAGCTTATTGAAAAAGAAAAAGAAATTTTTGCAGCGCAGGCTGCTGAAAGCGGTAAACCAGCAGAGATTATTGAGAAAATGGTGTTGGGTAGAGTAAGCAAATTCCTTGCTGAAGTTACACTGGTAGGACAGCCCTTTATTAAAGATGATAAAGTAACGGTTGGTAAACTAGCCGCGTCAAAAGGTAATCAGATCATTCGTTTTAGTCGTTTTGAAGTTGGTGAAGGAATTGAAAAGAAAGAAGAAAATTTTGCCGAAGAAGTCATGGCGCAAGTAAGAGGAAGTTAACCCTGTTTTGCTAACATTCATGTAACCCTTTTCCGTTATTTACAAAGAGTGCCGTTGATACTATGACCAAATTAATTTGCCAGAGAATTTTACTTAAGTTAAGCGGCGAAGCCTTAATGAGCGATGTTGGAGGCAGCATTGACAGTAAGATTGTTAGTCGGCTCGCAATGGAAATAAAGGAATTATGCGATTGCGGAGTGCAAGTTGGTTTGGTCATTGGTGGAGGCAATATTTTAAGAGGCGCAGAGAAAGCGTCACAGGGCTTAGATCGTGTAACGGGCGATCAAATGGGGATGTTGGCAACAGTCATTAATGCCTTAGCCATGCAAGATGCAATTGAAAGCTATCAGCAGCCAGTGCGTGTTATGTCTGCGTTAAAAATAAATCAAGTCTGCGAAGATTATATTCGACGTAAAGCGATACGGCATTTAGAAAAAGGTCGAGTCGTTATTTTTGCCGCAGGCACAGGCAATCCTTTTTTTACCACCGATTCAGCCGCAAGTCTTAGAGCAATTGAAATTAATGCCCAACTGATGATTAAGGCAACTAAAGTTAAAGGAGTTTATTCTGCTGATCCTGAAAAAGATAAAAATGCACAGTTTTATTCTAGACTAAGCTACGACGAAGCCTTGGATCAGCGTTTAAATGTAATGGACACAACCGCACTTGTGTTATGTAAAGAAAATAATATGCCTATGCGAGTAATGAATATTTTTGAGCAAGGGGCAATTATGCGATTAATGATGGGCGAAGACATCGGGTCTCTTATTCAATAAGGAAAAATGAAGATGAATGATATTCAACAAAATACAGCAACGCGCATGACAAAATCTATTGACTCATTAAAGCATGAGCTTTCAAAGATACGTACAGGTCGCGCGCACCCAAGTTTGCTAGAGCAAATTAACGTCTCTTATTACGGAACAGATACGGCGTTGTCAAAAGTGGCTAATATTGCTGTAGAAGATGCGCGCACCTTAACCGTAACACCGTGGGAAAAAAACATGGTGCAAACGATTGAAAAAGCAATTATGAAATCAGATTTAGGCTTAAATCCCTCAACAAATGGCATGGTTATTCGCGTACCCTTACCATTATTAACTGAAGAGAGGCGTCGTAGCTTAGTTAAAATTGTTAAGCACGAAGCAGAAAATGGACGTGTGGCAATTCGTAATATTCGTCGAGATGCAAATACAGAGATTAGCAAAAAATTAAAAGAAAAGCTGATCTCCGAAGATGATGCGCGAGCAGGGGAAGACAAGGTTCAAAAATTGACAGATCAATACATTAAAGAAATAGAGAAATTATTAGAAGCTAAAGAGGCTGATTTATTATCTATATAAAGGCAAGCTCATGATGGATGCAAATGAAGTCGTTATGCCTAAGCACATTGCCATTATTATGGATGGCAATGGCCGTTGGGCTGAGAAACGATTTTTGCCACGCGCACTAGGGCACCAGGCTGGTGTTAAAGTCGTTAGAAAGATTGTTGAGTATTGTGCGCAGCAACAAATCAAAGTTTTAAGCTTGTTTGCCTTCAGTAGTGAAAATTGGCGCCGTCCACCAGACGAAGTAGCCTTGCTCATGGCCTTATTTATGTTAACGTTACAACAGGAAATAAATAGGTTAGACCGCAATAATATCCGTTTACATTTTATTGGCGATCGCACTGCTTTATCTAAGGCGTTGCAGGCTAAAATGCAAGCAGCTGAACAACAAACGCAACATAACACGGCTTTACATTTAGTGATTGCCGTAAATTATGGTGGCAAATGGGACATTACGCAGGCAGTTCAGAAAATTATTACGAAGATGGCTGCAGGTGAGTTGGATATTCAGGCACCAATAAATCACGAATTAATTCAGCAGCACCTGTCTATTAGTTCATTGCCAGAACCTGATTTATTTATTCGTACGGGTGGGGAGCAGCGCATTAGTAACTTCTTACTTTGGCAGTTGGCTTACACAGAATTTTATTTTACGCCCACGTTATGGCCAGATTTTAATCAAGAAGTATTAAAAACGGCTATCGATGATTTTAAAAATCGAGAGCGACGTTTTGGCGGCTTAAGTAAAAAAGAAAAAGTATAAAACGTAAACGTCATTTATTACATCATTTCATTTTCTATACAAATGTTATTACAAAGAATCATTACTGCATCCATCTTAGCCGTCCTAATTATAGTCGCGGTTTTTCAATTACCTATTGAATACTTTTCAATGTTAATGGCGTGTGTCACCCTCTTAGCGGGATGGGAATGGAGCCAGTTAGCAGGAATCACAACATTGCCACGAAAAATTTTATTTTTAGTGGCGTTGGTCTTGCCTATGCTAGGCATTCATTATTGGACTCAATTTTTAGAATTAATCGCACTATCCTTTGATTGGACAGATGTGCGCACGTATTCAGGTGCTTTAGAATATTTAGTATTTCCCCCGGTGTTATTTTGGATAATGGTGATGTTAATTATCAGAAAAGCACCCGAGCAAGCATTAAAATTAGAGTTAAAAATAGCTTACAAATTAGCAATAGGTTGGTTTGTATTGCTTGCAACGTGGATGTTTTTATCGCGTTTAAGAGCTTTTTATGGCGTAGAAATGACCATGTATTTATTGTTGCTCATTTGGATTGCCGATATTGCAGCGTATTTTGTGGGCAAAAAATGGGGGGCAGTTAAATTGTCGCCTGAAATTAGTCCAGGAAAAAGTGTTCAAGGCATGTATGGTGCTTTAATTGCAAGCGTAGTCTGTGCGGTACTGCTTAATATTTATTTAAAAATTAAATATGCATCCAATATTGAGTACGGTGTTATCCAATACGAAACCGCCTTTGATTTTATTTTATTGTCTGCGCTAACGGTACTCATCTCCATTTATGGTGATTTATTTTTTAGTGTTGTAAAGCGTCAGTGTGGAGTGAAAGATAGTGGCTCAATCTTGCCAGGACATGGCGGAATTTTAGATAGAATTGATAGCATGATTGCCGCTGTGCCCTTTTTTTATGCAGGTATATTTTTAATTAGACGAGCCGTTGAATGAACATAAAAGGCATTTGTATATTAGGAGCCACTGGCTCAATTGGTGTTAATACACTAGATGTCGTTGCAAGGCATCCAGATAAATATAAAGTAGTGGCATTAACGGCAAACAGCAATGTTAGTGGCCTATACGAACAATGCCTCATGCATCAACCAGAATTTGCAGTGATGGTTGATAGTAACAAAGCGCACGCGTTACAGGATTTAATTGCCCAAAATGCAGCGTTAACAACTCAGGTATTATCTGGAGCAGAAGCCTTAGCGCAGGTTGCAGAATTGCCGCAGGTGCATACCGTGATGGCTGCAATTGTCGGCGCAGCAGGCTTATTGCCCTGTTTAGCTGCCGCTCGTGCAGGCAAAAATGTATTGTTAGCCAATAAAGAAGCATTAGTGATGTCAGGTGATATTTTTATGCAAACAATTGCCCAGTCAGGTGCGCAATTGTTACCTATTGATAGCGAACATAATGCGATTTTTCAATGTATGCCAGCTGGTTACAAAACAGGTGCTCATGAAAAAATAGTCAGAAAAATTCTACTCACCGCATCAGGTGGCCCCTTCCGCACCACGCCTTTAGAAGATTTACCTAAAGTGACACCTGAGCAGGCAATCGCACACCCTAATTGGGTCATGGGCAGAAAGATTTCGGTAGATTCAGCCACCATGATGAACAAAGGCTTAGAAATGATAGAAGCCTGTTTGTTATTTAACATGCAGCCAGAACAGATTCAAATTGTTATTCATCCACAAAGTGTTATTCATTCAATGGTTGATTATGTTGACGGCAGTGTCTTGGCACAAATGGGCAATCCAGACATGCGTATTCCCATTGCTCATTCCTTAGCGCTCCCTGACCGTTTTGACTCAGGTGCAGAGCCTCTTGATATTTTCGCGGTTAAACGTATGGATTTTGAAGCGCCAGACTTTGATAGATTTCCTTGCTTACGCTTAGCCTATGATGCAATTCGTGCAGGTGGCATCATGCCTACCGTATTAAATGCTGCTAATGAAATTGCCGTGGATGCTTTTTTAACAAGACAGTTACGATTTACTGACATTGCACGCATTATCGAGCAGACCATGCAGCAATTTGCAGCCCGTTCCGCATCGACCATAGCGATTATTTTAGAGGTTGATCACGATGCAAGAAACATTGCCAAGCGCTTAATTGAAGAGAGCAACCCTTAATGGAAATAGTGCACACGCTTTTTTTCTTCATTATCACTATTGGCGTTTTGGTCTCAATTCATGAGTTTGGTCATTTTTGGGTGGCAAGAAAAGTAGGCGTAAAAGTTCTGAAGTTTTCAATTGGTTTTGGGCATGTGTTATGGTCATATCAGAAAACAACCGACAGCACAGAGTTCGTTATCTCTGCCATTCCCTTAGGTGGCTATGTCAAAATGGTTGACGAACGCGAGGCAAGCGTGTCCCCAGAAGACCTGCCTTATGCGTTTAATCGTCAATCGGTATGGGCAAAAATGGCCATTGTTGCCGCAGGGCCATTATTTAATTTGGCATTAGCATTTATCTTATTTTGGAGTGTGTTAGTTATTGGTGAAACAGGTATTAAGCCCGTACTTGATCAGCCAGAGCCAAACTCTTTGGTGGCACAAGCTGGTTTTGTTGAAGGCGATGAAATCTTATTGATTAATGATAAAAAAACCCCCACGTGGAATGAAGTCATCAATAGTATTGTTAATTTAGCAATAAATGGCACGCAAACAATAAAATTAACGGTAAATACCGTCGATAATCTTACCCAAGAAAGGACATTAGTCTTAGCGCAAGAAGATATTGAGCAGCCAGAAAATTTATCTCAGCATTTAGGATTTAAACCTTGGACACCAAAATTAAAGCCAGTAATCGGGCAGGTTTTGCCAAATAGTGCTGCATTAGCCGCTGGCTTGCAGGCAGGTGACATTGTGCTGCGTGCTAACGAAAAAGCACTTAACGCGTGGCAAGAGTGGGTGACTATTGTTAGGCAAAATCCTGCTAAATCCATAGCGATACTAATTGAGCGTGATGGCGTGCAGTTGCCTAAGGTGATCATTCCACAGGCGGTTACCTCTGATACGGGCACAGAAGGTAAAATTGGTGCAGCAGTATATGTACCCGATGAAGTCAAAGCAGCCATGACCGCAACGTATTCAATGCCTCCTATTGAAGCCATTCCTGCTGCATTTTCCATGACGTTCCAATACTCTTGGGCAACGGTAAAAATGATGGGGAAGATGTTTATAGGGCAAGCGTCAGTAGAAAATTTAAGTGGGCCGATTAGCATTGCTCAATATGCAGGTCAGTCAGCCAACTTAGGCGTAACGCAGTTTTTAAGATTTATGGGCTTAGTCAGTGTCAGCTTAGGGGTCTTAAATTTACTGCCTATTCCTGTGTTAGATGGTGGGCATCTGTTGTTTTTTACCATAGAAGGCATTAAAGGCAGTCCTGTTTCAGAAAAAATTCAGCTGATCTTTCAACAGGCAGGTATCGCTTTACTGATTACCTTAATGACCTTGGCAATGTTTTTAGATGTGCAGCGATTGTTTCACTAACGAATCATCATAACTTCAACAATGAGAACGATATGAAAAAATTAATTTATTTAGCCGCTTTAGTGCTCTGCACGGTTACTTTGTCTACAGCACATGCAGATGAAAATGCAGTAAGACAAGCATTAAGTCAATCATTACCAGAATTCACCATCGACACCATTAAGCCCTCAGAAATCAGAGGCTTGTACGAAGTGTCAGTAGGCGCCACTATTTTTTATGTCTCTGAAGAGGGTAAGTATTTACTGCAAGGTCGATTAGTTGATATTAAAACACGCACCGATTTAACCGAACAAAAATTAGCTTCAGTGCGCTTAGCAGCATTAGATAAATTGGGTAAAGATAATATGATTATTTTTACCCCAAAAATTAAAAAATATTCAGCGTATATATTCACAGATATTGATTGTGGCTATTGTCGTAAGCTGCATTCAGAAATAGATCAATATTTAGCAGAAGGTATTACCATTAATTATTTATTCTTCCCGCGTGCAGGCAAAGGCTCGGCTTCTTATGATAAGGCGGTTTCGGTTTGGTGTTCAGCAGATCGCAACAAAGCCTTAACAGAGGCAAAGAAAGATCAAAAAATATCTAATAAAACCTGTGAAAATCCAGTTGATGCACACATGCAATTAGGCGAAGATTTTGGTGTTAAAGGCACGCCCATGATAGTGACGGAAAAAGGCAACATTTATCCAGGTTATCTGCCAGCAAAAGAATTAGTTGACGCATTAGCAAGCGAAAAAAAATAAACGAATGAATAAAGATAAAAAAGCAACGTTCATGCACGTGAACGTTGCTTTTTTTATGCAATGTAACTTAGCTTACGCTGTCAATCAGTTGTGCACGAAAATCCAAATAGCAGCTTAACTTATTTGTTAAGCTAATTAATTCTAAAATCAGAGAAAAAAACTTCTTTTACGTCTTTAGTTTCCCCATAATTTTCAAGCGTTTTAATGATGGTCTCATGCGTTTCGGCGCGTAGTGCTTCTTTTTGGGTAGGGTCTGAAAGTTCTTCAGCGTCTCTGCCACTGTAAAGCATAATCAAGGCATTCTTTAAGGCGGGTAGATTTTTTTTAACTAAAGCGCCTGCTTCGCCATCAACAAGCAATTGAGGATTAATTTGCATTAAATGTTGTGGATTGGCTAAGTTGACAATAATTTTAGGTCCAATTTCAACGTATTGTGGACCCGCTTCAGGTTCAGCGCTCTCATTGGCAAGTATTGATAAAGAAAAACACACTAAAATAAGTAAAAAAATAAAAACACGCATGGTAAAGTAAGGAATTAAAAGGGTTAAAAAGAAAAGAATAGGTAAGATAGCGAGTAGTATACAAACTGTACAATGCAATTATAAAAAACGCTTACATAAATAAATATAAGCAATTGTACAGCCACTATTGTTATAAAATAGTAGCATAAAAAATACGATTATATTTTTGTTAAATTATGGATAAAATTAGCTCATTAAATAGTCTAAGCATAGTTTACTGAAACAAATAAAGCAGTAATTATGGTGCGCTTTATTAAAGCTATTCCTATTCATTATCTAAAGCTACCACCAAGCTCATTGATAATGATCATATTTTATTAGGCAAAAATGGACAAGCAAACTGAATTAGAAATAGCCCTTGCTACGGGCGAAAATTTAGACGCAGTCCTTCCAGATACGACTAATGGAAGCGTCGATGCGGCTGAGTTTGCGCACGCCTTAGAGAGCGCACTTTCACAAGGCACGCCCTTAGCTGAAGCGTTTACCGAAGCTAAGGCTGCTCAGGATGTAAACGTTGCTGTGCAAGCGTCGCTGCAAGTTCCTGTATCAAGTCAAGATCAATTACTGTCGACTTTATCAAGTGGTCAGCAAGTCAATGAAGCGTTAAGCACCTTGTCATCAGATTCAACTGCTGAGGTCTCTACCAGTTTAGTAAGCAGTTTAAGTGAAGGCCATTCAGTTGAGACGGCAATGGCGCAAGCCCAAGTTAGCTCACAAGCAATGGCGGTTGCGCAAGCAAGCACGAGTGTCCCCGTGTCGGCAGAAAACGCCTTAACGAATTCCTTATCAAGCCCTGCACAATTAGAAACAGCTATTTCTGCGTTACCAGACACTGTTGCGCAAACTCCCGCGTTTCAAGAGGCACTTGCAAGTGGCAGCAATCCAACTGAAGCTATTGCGCAAGCCACCGTAGAAAGTACCGCCCTAAGTGCCGCAGAATCTTCAGTTGTCACTGAGTCCAACAGCCTGATGAGCGCGATGGCTTCTGGCGAAAATGTTTCAGAAAAGATTGAAGCCTTAGCACCTAGCACAGATGGTTTGTCTGCTGCACAAGCAGACGCAATGACACAAAATTTTGAAGCCTCAATAAATTCTTCAATAGCAGAGGGTGCAGCAGATGTTTCTGCAACCGTAGACAGTGCTCAACAGGCGTCTGCACAATTAGTGAGTACGGTTGTGCAAGCAGAAGCTCAGGCAGCGGCTTCGCCACAGGCAGAAATGATGCAAGCGCTAGCCTCGGGTGCTAATGTCGCTGAGGTGGTGACTTCAGTAGGTGGCGCAGCGGCGGCTTCGGGCGAGGTGGCAGAACAATTTCAAGAAACTTTAAGCACAGCCTTAGCTGAAGGCACCGATCTTAAAGCGGCGATGTCTGATGCTGAAACCAAAACAGCGGCCGTTGAGCAGCTCGCCGCTCAAGTGCAATCAACCGAAGCTAATCCACAAGCGGACATGTTGAATGCCTTAGCGTCGGGTGAAAACTTAACTGCTGTCAGTGAAAACCCTGCGGTGTTAGAAAATGTGGTGGCGGCCATGGCCGAGACACCAGGTGCTTCCGTCACCGAAGCATTAACACAGGCCACTGCGGAAGTTGCCGCCGCTACGGCGTTAATGGCTGAGGTTCAACAAAGTAGCCCTGAAGCAGATCTTCTTAATGCGTTAGCCTCAGGTGAAAATATAGCCGCAGTGGCCGACGCGTTAGCGGCTAATCCTGATATTGCGGGACAGCTTGACAATATCGCCGAATTAGCCTCATCAGAAGCCTTTCAAGCGGCTTTAAGTACTGCCTTAGAAGCAGGTAACAGTGTTGAGTCAGCCGTTGATAAAGCAGCGGGTGCAGTAGAAGGCAAAACTACTGAAGCCAAAGCTGCCGAGCAAAAAGTGGCGCCAATTGACAAAGCCGCAGCAACCGCTCAAGCTGCTGCTGCCCCAGCGCCTGCGCCTGCGCCAGTGAGTTTAACGGCGTTAATGGGACAGGCACAGCAAGCGGGCGATACCTCAAAAGCCTCAGCAGAACAGCAAAAAGCCCAAGAGTCGGCTAAACAAGAGCAGCAAAAAGCAGCAGAAGCTGACGCCGCTGACGAAAAAAAAGCTGAATCTGAGCAAGTTGCTAAAACCCAGCAAGTACAGGCTCAAGCTCAGCAAGCTTCCGCACAGCAAGACATGGTGCAGCAATCGGTGGTGTTTAATCGTGTCGTTGATGAAATTGAGCAACAACTTAAAGAAGAAACTCCCTTGCCTGTTGCTCAGTCCGACCAAGGGGAGGTCATTGAACAAGGTGCAGCAAGCAATGGCACAAATCCTTTGGGTAATCTGTTAACTGACGGCAGCGCAGATACCGGCCTAGAGATTAAGATCACCAAAATACAAGTAGGTGAACGTTTAGATGATCAAGCCAGTAACGTCTCCAGAAGCATTGCTGTAAGTGGTCTGTATGGAACGTTAACACTGACAGAAGAGGGGGCATATCAGTACCAACTTGACAATACAAATGTAAGCGTACAAGCCCTTAATGACGGCGAGCAGTTAACAGAAATATTTAGTTATCAAATTACCGATCGTTTTAAACAAACCACACAAGCTACCTTAAGCTTAGTTATTCATGGCAGTAACGACGCGCCCAATGCCGCAGACGATACCGCACAAACCAATAATATTACCGTCGGCAATGTGCTTGATAACGACACGGATGTTGATACTCATGATACTAAAGTCGTAACAGCAATAAACGGTGGCGTCGTCGGGGACGCGGTGTTAGGGCAGTATGGCAGTGTGGTCTTCACTGCGGACGGCGCGTATGTTTATCAAGTCGACACCACGAATGCAGTAGTCAATGCCTTAACAGGCGAGCAAAGCGTAACTGAGCAATTCATTTACACCATGCAGGATAGTGCGGGCGTAACCAGTACCGCAGCACTGACCGTCACCATTATCGCTAATCAAAATTCGCCTGTTGCGGCAACGGATAGTTATCGTGTGCAGGAAGATGGCAGCTTAACAGTCACGGCAACCGATGGGGTTTTGGTTAATGATAGCAGTCCCTTAGGTGAGGTTTTAACCGCGATAATTGCCAAACAACCCAGCTTTGGACATCTTGCTTTAGACAGCACCGGTGCCTTTGTGTATACGCCAGACGCTGATTTTAACGGTGAAGACAGCTTTGTTTATCAAGCCATTGCAGGTCAATTAGGCTCAAATTTAGTTACGGTAAACGTGCAGATTACTGCGGTCAATGATGCGCCCAGTTTTAGTGTTATTGCAGAACTCAGTAGTGTTGAAGATGCAGGGCTTCAGGTTGTTGAAAATAATGCATTTGCACTGAGTTCAGGGGCAAGCAATGAAGCAGAACAAGCTATAAGCTTTAGTCTGAGCGTAGATAAACCTGAATTATTTAGCGAGCAACCCAGCTTAGACAGTACCGGCAAGTTAAGCTATACCGCAGCCGCTAATGCCACTGGCACGGCCATTGTCACCGTTAAATTACAGGATGATGGTGGTGCAGAAAATGGCGGCGTTGATCAAAGTGCCGAACAGCAATTTTCAATAACGATTACTGCGGTCAACGATGCGCCAGAATTTGTTTCAGGCGGCCTTGCCGTTGTTGACGAAGGTGCCGCAGTAAGTGCTGTGGTGTTCATCGCCGCAGCCAACGATGTCGAGGCCAATAGCCAGCTAAGCTACGGTCTTGATGGTGTTGATAAGGATTATCTAACGATTGATTCCAGCACCGGCGAAGTTCGCTTAATCAATCCTGCAAATTTCTCTGAAAAAGCCAGTTACACCTTTACCGTTGTCGCAACAGATAATGGCTTAAATGGTCAAGAGCCTTATCTACAGACCAGTCATGACGTGTTATTAACTGTGGTGCAACACAATTTAGCGCCGCAACTTACGTCTGAAACTGAGGTGAGTAGTTTAGAAAATACTGACACAGCACAGGTGGTTTACACAGCAAAAGCTATTGATCCCAATGCCTTTACAATATTAACGTATGCCTTAACTGGTAAAGACGCTGAATTTTTTAGCATAAATTCTTTGTCAGGTGTGGTGAGCTTAACTGTCTCGGCTGATTATGAACGCCAAACAAGTTATCAATTTAGTATTGAAGTCACCGACAGTGGTGAACCTCCCTTAAGCAGTGCTCAAGACGTAACAGTAACCATCGTTAATGTTAATGAAGCGCCTACACTAACAACCGAAGTTATTGGGCTTGTTGAAAATGCAGAAACAGGTGTGGTGGTTATCAATTCGATGGCAATTGATCCTGATGTAGACAGTGTTTTAACCTACAGTTTAACGGGGCAAGATGCCGCGTTGTTTAGCATTGATTCAAGCACGGGCGCGGTCGTCTTTTCTGCAACAGCCAATTATGAAGTGCAAGCCAGTTATGATTTTAATGTGGTGGTTACAGACAATGCCTTAGCTGGAGAGGGTGAGCCATTACAGGTTGCGCAAGCCATTAGCTTAGTTGTTCTTGATGTCAATGAAGCCCCAGTAATGAGCTCAGGTGATTTTGGCGTGTTTGTTACCGGAACAGACACCGTCACGCCCATTTACCATGCCCAAGCAACAGATGTCGATGTGGGGGCTGTCTTAACCTTCAGCCTGACAGGTGCTGATGCTGAATTAGTTACGATTAACGCAGTAACAGGTGAAGTCACGCTTAATGCTAGCGCTGATTTCAAGGTAAAAGACACTTACAATTTTGACGTGAACGTTACAGACAATGGCGGCTTAACGTCTAGTAAATCGGTCAGCTTAACTGTAACCGAATTCGCTGTTAATTTAGCTCCTGAATTTCTTTTAGCAAGTGCAGAAGCCGTATCTTACAGTGCTACGGAAAATCAAGCAGACGTTGCTATCATTGCTGCCAGTGATCCTAATATAAATGACAGTTTAAGCTACAGCTTGGCAGGGGGGAGTGATCAAGCGTTATTTTCCATCGATACAGCTTCAGGACAGTTGCGTTTTCTTCAAGCCCCAGATTATGAGCAGCCTACCGATGCTGAGGCAAATAATACGTATGACGTTATTGTCCAAGTAAGTGATGGGTTTGGCGGTGACACACAACAAGCCATTAGTGTAAACGTTACTGATATACAAGAAGATACCAGCACTGTAGCGCCAAGCATAGCATTAACCGAAGCCACCGACAGTGGTCTTTCTGCTCATGATAATTTAACTAATCAGAGTGTTATTGGGGTAACTGGCGTAGCAGAAGCAGGCGCGACGATTAGCGTGCAAACCGTTAGCGGACAAGTGTTGGGCACGGCGTTAACCGATGAACAAGGACTGTGGACGCTAGACAATATTGATTTAAGCGTACTTGAAGCAGACACCGCAGTAACAGGAAATACACAGCTTACGCTTACCGCACAGGCCGTTGATGCGGCAGGTAATCAGAGTGAGTTTAGTAGTGTCGTCGTCACCTTAGATACGACGCCACCAGCTACCCCAGTGTCCTTAAGTTTAGATCCAGAGTCAGATAGCGGTGAATTAGGGGATTACAAAACCAATATTCTTAATCCAAATTTTATCGTACAGCTTCCTGCTGAAGCACAGATAGGGGATCAATTACGTTTAGATGCTGATCTTGATGGCAGTGGTAATTTTGCTACCTCGATGACCGAGCCACTGATTCTTACGGCCGATCAAATAGCCGTTGGTCGTGTGAGTATTCAAATTAGTGCTAATAATTTCCCTGATAATCTTGCGGTTAACTTTAAAGCCAGCTTACAAGATGCAGCGGGCAATAGCTCGTTAAGTAATCCAGCTAATGACACGACCAGCATTAGTTTTGTTACCGATTTTGACGGCTTAAGTCCCGCCACAGAAGCAGCGGGTGTGGCGGGAGGCGATTTCAATAATGATGGTTTACAAGATGCCTTGCAGGCGGATGTGGCTACAGCACCAATGGTTAGTGCAACGGCTTTTGGTGAGGCCAGTTCGGGTAATAGTCAGAGCATCCAACAAAGTTATGGTGCCTTAGTTGGTGGCGATGCAGACGGTGATGGCGTACCAGATAATCCAGGTGCTATTCAATTAAGTAACATTAGTGTCACGCCAGCCAGTACGGCAAACAGTGGCTTAATGTTACAAGAATTAGCCACAGAAGGCTTGGGCGCAAGCAGTGACGTAATTAATTTTAGCGCTTCAACAAACTCTGAACAGCAAGCCGACGGTTTTACCGATGCTGATACCTCGCGTGAAGGCGTGCAGGTTAGATTTACACTGTCGTTGGGCGACACTGGGGTTATTGCGGATAAAGTATTAAAAATACGTTCCGATGGCAGTTATTTTGATTATACCGCCACCAGTGGCGATGTTGATGGCGGACAATTAATTGATACCAATGCCGACGGGCGCATTGATCGTATCATTTTAACGATTACTGATAATGGCATAGGTGATACCAACAGTGCCGTAGGCGTTATTGATGATCCACTCTTTTTAGCCTCACCCAATACTGCGCCTGTTATTACCAGTAATGAAGGTGCTGAGACAGCAACTATTGAGCTAAACGAAGGCGTATCAGCAGTCACCACTGTTGTTGCCACTGATGCTGAATTAGACACGATTGAATTTTCTATTTCTGATGGTGCCGACAAAGCACTGTTTAGTATTGATGCTGCAACTGGCGCATTAACCTTTGTTAATACGCCAGTTTATGCTCAACCTACTGATAGTAATGCTGATAATCACTATGATGTCAGTGTTTCAGCAAGTGATGGTAAAGGTGGCGTTACCTCACAAACGCTCGATATTAGTATCGCGAGCGTTAATGAAGCACCTGTAGCAATCGATGATGAGGCTAGCGCGGTAGAGTCTGGTGGAACAGCCAATAATCAATCAGGGACGCCGTTAACAGGCAATGTGTTAAGCAATGATACGGATAGCAATGCCGCCGATACAAAAACAGTGGGTGCCGAAAGTGTTGGTTCTTTTGTTGGCAGTTATGGCAGTTTAGTAATGGCTGCCGATGGCAGTTATGTTTATACCGTAGATGACACCAATAGCACAGTAGAGGCCTTAGCAAACAGCAGCCAAACCCTCAATGAAACCTTCAGCTACAGCGTAGAAGACAGTAGCGGCTTAAGCAGCACAGCCAAGTTAACGATCACCGTACAAGGTGCTAACGATGCCCCTGTTGGTGTTGATGACGAAACGACCACCGCCACCACCATCACTGGTAATGTCTTAAGCAATGACACCGATGTTGATACAGGTGATACCAAAACCCTCAGTGCTTCAAGCCAAGGTACACTTATTGGCAGTTACGGTAATGTCGTCTTAAATGCTGATGGCAGTTATGTTTACACCATTGACGACACCAATAGCACCGTAAAAGCCTTAGCAAACAGCAGCCAAACCCTCAATGAAACCTTCAGCTACAGCGTAGAAGACAGTAGCGGCTTAAGCAGCACAGCCAAGTTAACGATCACCGTACAAGGTGCTAACGATGCCCCTGTTGGTG
>Ga0247844_1000026_pt1 | contig 252663 bp, 229 predicted proteins | sample LaCtaG_FD_192421 | JGI IMG/M metagenome (GOLD analysis project Ga0247844, IMG submission 192421) | Freshwater microbial communities from meromictic Lake La Cruz, Castile-La Mancha, Spain - LaCruzMarch201714.5m_1 | ecosystem: Environmental > Aquatic > Freshwater > Lake | place: Spain... | reverse complement strand
GCCATCCGAGCCCTCCGCTGCTGCGCTACGCTCCGCAGCTCCAGGCTCGGATGGCCGACAGTGCACGGATGGACGGGGTCAAAATTGCACGCCGATAAGGGGTCAATGTTCGACGCCGATTGACAAGTTATGGCCAGCGACCCGGCGTGAAGGCACAACAACTCAACATCAACTACAGGTCAGTGCCGGCTATCCTGAACGTGGCCAACAAGCTCTCCGGACGCGCCGACACACCAAATCGAGTCGCGTCGGCCAAATTGCACGGCGCCTACTACATCCCATTCAAGAAAGCCGAAAGAGACAAAGCGTTGGCAACCTTCCGCAGCATGATGACGTCGGCCGGCGTTGATGCAACAGAAGGGGTTGTGGTTTGCAGATCGAGAGACTGGGCCGATGATTGGAGCGGTGCGGGGGATGGCCAAGGCCAAGGTATCATCCGAAGTTTCGCTGACGCGACCATCACCAGGGATAAGCTCAAGCAGTTTGCTGATGCGTTTAAACATGCCTGCGCCGGAATTTTTGGATTGCTTGACGTGAAGCACCAAGATCTCCTGTCGCAGATGTCGCGAAACCCGCCGCGCCCTGAAAATCTTGCACTACGACGGGCCATCTGGTCGTTTGTGCGAGACCCCGAAACTGGCCTGCCCTCCGGCACATTGCTAGCCGACACTCAATGGCACCCGCTGATGGTCGCACGCGCCAAGGGCCTCGTAACTAGGCTCACCTCTGAATTTGGTCTGACAGCTGGCGACAACCTCGGCCAGAAGTTGGCAAAGAAGGCCCTCAGAAATGAGCCGCTCATTCTGATCCCCGACCTAGCGCAAGTAAACATGCCCCAATTCCGGGTCTCGACGGTGCACAAGGTCAAAGGCGAGAGCTTGGAGGCGGTGATGTATGTGACGAACAAGGCCCACGTTAGTGCCCTGCTCGACGGGACAGCAACTGAAGTCGGTCGGATCGGCTACGTCGCAGTAACGCGTGCAAAGAACTTGTTCGTACTGGCGGTCCCTGAAAACTGCCTCGCGGAGTTCGAGGCGCGTCTTCTCGAGAAGGGCTTTCAAAAGCCAGGGGTGTGATGGTTTCATTTAACATAACACAATTGAATAACAAGGACTAAGTATTTGTAATCGTTGCCGTATTTATCATAAGGCATGTTATGCGACTGACGGCTGTAGCATTGACTTTGAAACTTCCGCTTTTATTGATTTTCAAACTTCCGCCTACTGTAGACAAAACAGTTTGAAAGGAAGAGCAAGGATGCACCTCGTGTCGATGAGCAACGGAAAGCGTTACGCTGATATGAGTGCATCGAATAAAACGGTGTCGTGTTCGACATACCGATAATATTGAGGTGGCGTGAAACCGTCAGATATTTTCTTTATGTGCTCTAGTTTAATTCGTTTTTCGAGCTTATGCGCTCGTGCGATATTCACAGCGTAGGCATCACCACAGTCGGCAAAATAAGTGTCAAAAGCAGTCCGCGAAATCCCGCATTTGTGCTGGTACTTGCGCCAAATATTGTCAGGTGTGTCAACATCGACAGAATCAACGAACGCGACAGCTTCTACTGCACAAGTTGGGCTTGTCGAGTAGATCCAAACGCGAACACCGCCATTTGCCGGGAAAGGCTTTTTCCTTAATTCGACGCTCTTCTTTCCACTGAGAATTTTGTCAACAAAATCCGGCTGAATTGACAATAATACATCCCTGGAGTGGATACCCAAGCCTTCATGGACAATGCGGAATAGCTGACTGTACGGTAATACTTCTGGGCCAACAAGATTGGCCTTCGCTGCGCCCAGCTCTTGCAGGCGCTTCATCGTTACGGGGCGGACAAACGGTTTAAAATTGTCGAAGGTAATGACTTGAACGTCGCCGTGCTTGTCAGCATAGCTTGAAAGCTCATCTGCACGAAGCACGCCATGTTTTCTATGCAATTTAATTGCGTTGTCACAACTCGTGACGGACGTTGAAGTGATTCTAGCGCACCCTATAACGCCCCGACCTGACCCAGATTCGTAAAATGCAATCGGTGCTCCTGGTGTAAACATCTTTGTCTGCGTCGGCTTGCGGAAATATGCTTTCTCTAAACGGAGTAAAGCTTCTTCCTCCATTGCAAAAGGTAACAAATCCTCTGCACGCGAAAGCAGGTTCGATGCGAAGGCGGGATGGATAGGTATTATCACCCCAGATCTATCCGGCAGCAAGAAAAGCGAGGGCGATAGAAGAGTTTCGAGTTTGGAAAGTTCTGCATCATAAACGCGACCGCTCTTGACTGCTGCTATGCTCACCTTACCGCCTTCTCCCACCTTTGCCGTAGGTATGAAGCTGGGCAATTCGATACCTGTATTCTTCTTGAATGAGTCTCGGAATACTCCCCAATTGGATTTGGTCACTATGAGCGGGCACGGGATTTTTACTAATGCAATCATCCCAGCAAGCGATGACTGCGCTCTCTCAAACCCACGCTGAAGGCAGATGTTCTCAAGATCAAAATCTTCGGAACGCACATAAAAAGTTACGGCTCCGGCCTTGAGCGTCTGTGACTGACGAAGAAAACATTCGAGTACATGCTCGAAGACGAGAGATCGATTGTCAAAGACTTCACCTCTTGAAACAAAGTACCCTTCGAACTCGTCATGCTTGGTTCCGCTGGTTGCGGCTAAATATACTGCACATACGTCCTCCCCTATTTCTATAACAGTGCGTTCGCGAACCCCGCGAGAGGCGGTTTTTAAAATTAGCTTCGCCACAGGCTCTAAGTTCGAGCCGAGACTGTTAAGGAATGGTCGTATTTGCGTTGCTGTCTTCAGGGACGATATCTGTATAGACTGCCCATCTTTCGATAGCGGTGCTCGGAGCCCGGCGTGGTCGACGCTATTGAATGTGGCAATCTTAAAATCTTCCGGGGAGTAGATCGTCAGTCCGTACTGAAGGCTTAGCTCGTCTTTTGCCCGCAAGAGGGCCTTCTCGTCTGTGAGAAAGCCGGCCTTTGAGTTCTGAATGCAATATGCGAGGTGGCGCAGATCAGATTCATCTTGCGCTGCCGCTTTCCGTGTCTGGCTGCGTTGAGGAAACACAATAGCTCGAATCTCCTTCTGAAGAGCTGCCAGTTCGCGATCATCAATTTGATCTAGGACGGGAAGAGTCTTCTCAGCCAGATCGTAAATCGGATCGTTGTCTTTCTTCGTTCGTCTAAGCTCTGCTTGGAACTCAGGCGTAACATAAAGACTGAATTCTCCGGCCATGGCAGCCTGCATGATTTCAGCAATTAGATCCTGACCGTCTCTCTCTTTGATGAGAGTAAAGAATATGTTTAGATCAATCACGTAGCTGTCTGGAGAGATTGCTTTGGTTGCAGTGGTAATGCTGAATGGTAGTGGGTCATTTGGCAAAAGGCTGGGGGTTGATAAGCGCTTAAAAAAAATGCGAACTTCGCGACCGGTCAAGTTTTTCTTTCGACGTGGCGCAAGAGCACAAAAGCCTTGAGATTGCCAAAGCTTGACAGCCGATGTTAGGTCACCTGCTACATCTGCTCTCAGGTTGAGACAGGAAAGCTGTTCGGCGTGGAGTGCAACGGCATCGATCATAGCTGCTGCCACGCCGGAACCCCGACCGACATCGGAAACATAAATTTGGAATATGCGTACTTCCTGCGGCGGGCGGCCGCCGTGCATGATGTGTCCAAGATACTTGCCGTCCGGGTCTACTGCGACCCACAATCTTCCTCTCTTTATTGCATCTTTGTATGCGCCGACCGGATTGAAACCCAACGAATCGCGATTGGCATCTGTGGCTGCCTTGATGTCGGGCAAGAAGGGCAGGACGTCATCGGAGGTTTTCAAAATATTCGCATTGGCCATGATGAGTACTACTGAACTTCTTTGGTTGGAGTAAGCAATGTCGGCTCGATCACGGAAGTTGATCGATTGTATGTGTAGCGAAGGATAGATCCATCCTTCAACCTGCTAACTCCCTCGGCAATCGTTTCGGCAGACACGAGGAACCATTCGCGCGGGCGGATCTTTTTGCCAAAACGATCTGTGATCTCGATATCTAGACGTGCCGCTGCGAAGAAATTGTGCAGGAGATTTTCCAACTTCACGCGATCGATGTTATAGAGCTGGTACGTCGTGACAGGGTGGACTGGCGCCATCAGGAATGTCGGATCATCCTTGGCGTTCTGGATGCGAATTTCCATCTTGCCGGACGTAAAGCCGATCTTGTGCAGCAGTCCATCGAGCTTGCGGATTTCGGGATCGTCCGACAGGCTTTTGACCACGTAGATCATGCCAGTCTGCGCATCCCCATCTTGGGGCTTGTCGTCGAACAGCGGCCCCATATCGCTTGTGGTTATTCGACGGCCGTTCGGGTCTTTGTAAAGTTCAGTCGCCAGCGATCGAAGCAGATTATTGCCCTCAGTGCCATTGTCGAAGATGAGCCTTAGACGCGCATTTTTCTTACCGTTGCGGATGTGCGTTTCACCAACCTCGGCCACATAGACGAGGATCCCATTGAGGATAAAAAATTCCCCCGCCCCGATTTCCTGCTCGTTGGCGAATGGTATGGCTTTGCGCTTGCGCTGCCCCATCTCGCGGACGCATTGCTCGAACAAAGGTTTGAACTTGTCGAAGTCAGTACAGACCTGCCGCTCGGCAATTTCGTCTGGCTTTGCAGCAGGCGGCTTGACATGAACCAGATCGAAAATGCCGTCCTGGGGAGTGGAGAGGAGATCATCGTCATCGAGGATCTCGTCCAACGTCTGAGGAGCAGCAATTGGCCGAACAGGGAAAAGTTTGTGCCTGTCCAATGACATCAGAAGGTCGCGCGCACCGGAATCATTGACCAAGCCGTTGAGCTTCATACGCATACCGCGCTCCGATACGGACGGCTTATCCGTGTCGCCGGGTTTGCGCTTGTTCCGATCGATGAACTGATTGATTTCGGAGAACGTGTCCAGGATTCGCTGATGCTCAGTAGAAGCGGCCTTCACCGCCGCCTTCACATCGAGTAGCGGATCGCTGTCGCCCAAAATATCGTCGAGTGTCGGTTTCGGCATGGCGTTCAGCTCGCCTGCTGTGTGCGTATACGTTCGCGCTTTTTATTGCGGAGCCACTCAAGTGCTTCGGCAAGCCGCCGTTCCATCGGATTCTGCGACACCAAACTGGGCTCGCGATTGTGCGTCTCGTTGAAGCTCTTGATGCGGGGATAGAGAGCAACCGCCTCCTCTTCCGTCATCTGGATGCGTCGCGCGGTGATTGCGCCGTGGATACGAACTAGAACATCCGCATCGACCGACTTTGACATGATCTCATAAGCGAGCTGAAAGGGGTTGATGCTGTCAATCAGGTCGATGTCGAGATCCTTCACGTTGACGAACTTGTCGGCCATTTTGATCAAGTTGTTATTCAGTTCCGGCAATCCGCCACTGCTGCTTGCTTTGAACGCCGCATTTGCGACGACGTGCTGACGAACCTCCTCGACTTCCTGAGCAGACAGATCCGGGTACTTGGTCTCAATGACCTTTGGCACATAGACCTGCGTGACAACTTCCGAAGGAATCTCGTCAGGGTTCATGGCTGCACGAAGCACGCGATCATCCTGCATGACCGAAGCTGTCAGATCGACTAGGTCACTCTCAAGAATCTGGCGTACGCGCGGTGTACTTGGTTCGGCGAAGCCTTTGATGGCAACCGTCGTCTCACTGTTCGTATAATCGATATCGACAATCTTTACGCCGCCATCAATGTTGTCGTCGGATGGACGCGTCTTGAACTTGAAATTCGGTGCGAGGACCTGCTCCATTAAAAGCGACGCAGCGATTGCCTTGAGCATATTGTTGACAGCGTCAGCCACGTTTTCCGCCGACGCATCGGGTTCGGAAATGAGGTTCGTAAACTGCGCGTGGGACTTGCCCGGACTATCGCGCGTCGCGCGGCCGATGATTTGAATGATCTCAGTGAGTGATCCGCGATATCCGACAGTGAGCGCGTGCTCGCAGAAGGTCCAGTCGAAGCCTTCCTTGGCCATACCAAGCGCTATGATGATGTCGACATCGTCCCGGTCTTTGATGTTACGAAGCGTTTCCATGACGCGATTGCGCGTCTTCTCATCGTCCTCAACAAGATCTGCAACTTTGAGCATCTTGCCGCTCTTGTGGCGAATTTGATGAAGCCCCGTCAGAGGATCGGTCAGCACTACCTCGCCGAGGTGATCGAGTATCCGGTCAACCTCTTCATATTTTTCCTTGGTGCTCTCAGCCGCATTGACGCTCGGAATATGGATGATTGTTTTCTTACTAGGATCGAGCACGTCGATGATCGCGTCCAAGTAGCGCCCACGATAGAAGTGATAGCCGATGCCGAGTGTCTTCAGATATTTGTAGCCGTTCAGCTGCTCATAGTATGTGTAGCTCACGCGCGTGAAGCGTTCTTCATCTTCGGGGCGTAGTACTGGGATGCTATCGCCGCGAAAATAGCTGCCGGTCATGGCAACGATGTGTGCTCGGCCATCAGCTAACAATCCACGGACGACTTCACCCAATCGACTATCGGCGTCGGCGGAGGCGTGATGGAATTCATCCACGGCCAAAAGGCAATTCGCGAACGATGCAGGCCCGATCTTGTCATATGCGAAGCGTAATGTGGCATGAGTGCAGACGAGCACTTGTGCCGTGCTGTCCATGAACGCTTGGAATTTACCAACCTTGCCAGCATCGCCGCCCGCAGTGCAGAGGTTCCACTCCTCTTCGACTACCGAATCGCGATAGAAACCGTGGTCGGTAAGTTTCGTGGAGCGGAACGACGACCCGATCGAGCGTTCTGGAACGGCTACGATAACCTTGCGTACCCCCTGGTTCTGGAGCTTATCAAGTCCAACGAACATCAAAGCGCGTGACTTGCCGGACGCGGGAGGTGCCTTGACCAGAAGGAACTGCGACCCGCGCTCAGCATAGGCACGCGCCTGCATGGCGCGCATGCCCATCCCATCCTGCTTCTGGCTAGCGCCAGTCTGGCCGTAGGTAACATTTACGAAATCAGGCATTGGCGGCTTCCTTTTGTTTTCCGGAGGTCATCTCCGCATATAACTTAAATAAATGCTCAAGACGTTCAGTGTCATTTTTAAAGGATCGTCCAATATAAAGTTTTTCCAAGCATGCATCTAGGTCGGCATGAGTTTGCCGTAGTCCGTCAGGCATTGTTTCGGGATCATAAAGCCATGACAATGTTTTGCCCGGATAGCGCTCTCGTTCTTGCACTACGCTCCAGGAAGCCTCTTCAAGGGCCTTGCCGGATTCTAATCCGATTGGAGGTAAGGGAAACGTATTGTAGACGAGTGTGTTAGAATACCGCGGGTCCAGTTTGAACCGACCTCCAATCGTAGAGCCCCATACAAAGTGGAGGCGAGACGAAAGAATGCCAAAATACATTTGCGGTGCGTTGTACAAAGCAAACGCCTGATCGCTCACTACCGCGCCGGCCTCAACAAATGCTGCAGTTATGTATTGTCTGCGCTCTGATGTGCTTTTCGGAACAACTATAGCGTCTGCTTCTTGGTGTCTAATTTCTGTGAATCTGTATGGTTGATCCGCAAACGCGCGTGTTGGCAGCTTCTTGCTAGCCAAGCGAAATGCTCTTACGCCATCGATGCGATGACTAATAGATGGGATGGAAGTTGCCAAACCTAAATCTGCTTTATCGATCCAAAGACACCAGCGTTCTACTCCCTTGGATAACTCCTGGGAGCCATAGAACCGGCGGATAAATTTGCAGGCTTCTGGGTGTTGAGAAATCAGTTTGTCACGTTCTGAGCGAGTTAAAATCAGGTTGCCGTCATCAGTTGCTTGACTGCCCTTAACCATTTGAGGTCGAGGCGACAATGCTGCTGCGGCGGGCATAACAACAATCGTGGGCATTTCCAAAAGATAAGGCCCTATATTGGTAGCGCGCCTCTTGAGTTCACCTTCGAATAGATATTTTGGCGCATCTTGAGTTTTTCTAATCGACACCACGACACAGCTAACGGCTGCATTGTTTGTGGCATTGTTTTTCCACCAGAAGGATCGGTGCGCAAATCCTATTTCAAAGCCTTGGTTTAAAATATATGGCCACAACACAGATGTTTGCTCACCCTGGCAAATTGAGTTAGTCGCCACAAATGCGCAAAGCGATTTGCCAATACTCATGTATTCAGCAGCTTTCGCATACCACCCGGCAACATAATCGAGGGACTTGTATCGATCCAACTTGCCCTCGAAGATATAATCAGCGTCTGCCTTCTGTGAATCCGTCAAAAAGCCTGTTCCGAGGTACGGCGGATTTCCTACGATGTGCGTCTCGACCTCATCGTCGACAACATCAATAGTGGAGTGAACTTTCTCAACGCGAGCGAGATCGAAGACCTTTTCTTTTTGGACCGTTTTCATTGGCGGAGGGCAAACGCCTAACCAGTCGAGCCTCAGAGCGTTACCGCAAATGATGTGACCACCATCACGAAGTGGAAAACTTTTTGGAGCCTCACCAAACAGGTTTTTGAACTTCTGATTCATCTGGTACTCAGCGATCCAGAGGGACAGCTTTGCTGTCTCTGCCGCAAAGTCAGCCAACTCAATACCGTAGAAGCTGGACAGCTTAACACCGCTTTGTTCGCGCCACGTTGTTGTTCCGCCGCCTATCTCATCAAGCCGCTGGAACACGCGCATCTCCAATGTACGCAGTTCGCGATAGGCGATGATTAGAAAGTTGCCGGATCCGCAGGCAGGGTCAAACACGCGAATCTTGGAGATGCGGTTCAGAAGCTTGCGAAGCAGCGAACGCTCTTCTCTGTGCCCCCGTGCGCGCTCAAATTCTTCCTCCAGAGACATGAGGAACAATGGCTGCAGCACCTTCATGATGTTCGGTACGGACGTATAGTGCATGCCAAGATCGCCGCGCATGTCCGTATCGACAACCGCCTGGATCATGGAACCAAAAATGTCCGGGTTGATCTCGCGCCAGTCAAGTTGAGCGGCATCAACCAACATACGCTTCGCACGCCGATTGAATGCTGGCACCTCAGTGGTATCTGCAAAGAGCCCGCCATTGACGTAGGGAAACGCCCGGATGTGGACGGGAAGCGGGCCACGCTTTCCGTCTGGCACGTTCATTACGTCGAAGATCTGCTTCAGCAGAGCCTGTAGATGCTCACCATCGGTGCCACCAAACTCGCTGATCGTCTTAACGAAAAGATCCTCAGGGAAGCTGCCAGTGTCTTCTGCAAACATGCAGAATAAGATGCGCGTAAGGAACTGGTTGAGGGCGTGCCGCTTATTTGGAGCTAACCATTCCGGATTGCATCGCTCGATCTCATCATGCAGCTTGGCTAGCCGTCCGGCGGCCTTGATGTCTGCTGGATTTTCGGCGACTGCGGCATATTTTTCGATGCCAGCAAGGGGCAGGAAAAAGTCGAAGTGATCATTGAGTTTGTCGTAATCACAGAGCAGTGGTTCGTCAGCCTTCACGTCGTATGCAGCAACTTCCTTGCCGTCCGTGGCTATAAGAAAGCGCGGTTTTTGCGACTTGGTAGCTTTGGATGACTTCAATGCATCGAGTTCGGTCGCCGCCTGCCCCGTTGCCGCCGACCGACAGTACAGTTTGCGCGACCAAAGAACGTCACCCGCCTGCTCACCTTTGTTCTGGGTGCCATTGCGTAGCTTTGTGATGGTTGCTTTAGGGGCGTTGTATATTTCGAGCAACCGGAAGGCGAACTCACCTGGCTCGAAGGCATCCTTGACGAGGTCTGCGAGCTGCATCTCAATTTCAGCGATGTTCATTTCAAGCCCTTCCCCGCACTCAACCACGCTGTCGATTTACTTCGTGTCGCTTCCAGCGTGATTCCGACTGCGATTGCTTCCGGCAAGGGTAGATAGTCTGTCGAACTCCTCAACCGACATTACAACCACAACTGCCCGACCATGCTTCGCGATCGTAACCGGTGCTTGCCGAGCAAGATCGATGAGCTGACCAAAGCCGTTCTTCGCGTCCCGAGCTGCAATCGATCTCATGGCCACCCCCGAATCAGAGATGGAGCCATAATAGCTACAATTAGAGCGGGAGGGAGGGGATGTTGCAGTTGATTCGGTGCATATGAGCGGCGTGGATCGCGCGCGAGCATCAAGCAGCCACGGCGACGCCTAGCACGCGTCCAGGCATGCTAACATTCTGATATTGCTTAGGCTTTGAACCGGAACTCTGGCGAATCCGATATAGATGGTTGCGGGGGCTGGATTTGAACCAACGACCTTCAGGTTATGAGCCTGACGAGCTACCGGGCTGCTCCACCCCGCGTCACCATGGGGGTATCACCAGTCACGCTGAAAGCGGACGGTGTCGAAAACGCGATATCCATTCGCAGAGCTGCATAAGACAACTTGCGACCCGATTTGGAGATCTCGAAACGACAAAGCCGCCCATCGGCACGGGCGGCTTCGATGACACTCGTATAACACGTATTCGCCCTCTGTGAAGACTATCTTTGACGCATGTGGCGCTTTTTTTGACGCGCTGCAACGTTGGCAGCAGGAGGCGTTGTTTTCGCTATAGGTTTTGCGCCTTTGCCGTTGTGCATAAGATAAATGTTACGTGCATAAACGAGCACCCCGAACTGAGCGAGGATCACAACCGGATCTAGAAAATAAACTCCATAAAACAGCACCATCAGCCCGCCCATCAGGCTGTAGTACCAGAAGGTCGCGGGAACAGTCGGCGTGCCAGCCCGCTCACTCGCCAGCCACTGCTGAATCCAGCGCAGCGAGAACATCAACTGACCGACGATGCCGATCACCGATACCATTTTGTGTGCGGGTGTCGTGCTGATCCACCAAGCAGCCATTTTGGCCGCGACCGGTGCAAACATATCCATGCAGCTGTGCCTTTTATGAATGCGGATCAAAAGAGTGGGCATTGTTCGGTGGCTTTTATCAGCCCGACGCAGGATGAGTTTGCGTCAAATGCTCGCGCGGAGCCGTCCGTGCAACAAGACACGGCGCGACGCCATGCGCAGCAGCACGGTCGAGTTTGCATCAAAGGGCCAAGAGATCGTCAGGCCTGATCGGTGATGCGCGGAACGACGGTGCGGCGGCGAATCCAGGAGACGCCGACCAGATCATAGAGACCGACGAGAGCGCGGTTCAAATTGTTATACTTGGAAACCCCAGCCTGCCGGGCGCGATCATTGACCGGGACATAGCCGACGTCATACCCGTAGGTGATGAACATGGCCGGCATATAGCGGTGTTGGCTCGCAAAAAACGGCAGCCGCAGATAGGCCTCGCGCCAGTAAACCTTGATGCCGCAGCCCGTGTCGGGGCATCCGTCGCGCAGGATGCTGTCGCGAATCCAGTTTGCCGCTTTGCTGGCAAACCGCTTCGAACCCTCGGCCTTGCGATTGGTGCGCACGCCGCCTACCAGCGCATTGCCAGACGAGCCTGGGGCAGCCAATTTTTCAAGCAGGCGCGGAATATCTTTGGGGTCGTTCTGGCCGTCGCCGTCCATCGTGGCAATCACGGGCGCCTGCGCGGCAAGGACTGCGGTGCGGATCGCGGTGCTCTGGCCTGATTTTTCCCCATGCCGAATGTAACGCAACCCGGGATAGCGCCCCGATGCAATCAGGTCCTTGATCTCGGTTGGCGTCGTGTCGGTGCTGGCGTCGTCCACAACAATGACCTCGGCCAGATTTTCAGCCGGCACGGCCTCGTAAGTTTCGGTGATCAGGCGGCCAATGTTTCCGGCCTCGTTGAGGGCTGGGATCACAACGGCAATACGAAGGGTCATCGGGCTCAAACCAGACTGGAAAACGTGAAATTGACAGTGCCACGTAGCACAGGCTGAGGATCGTGGCACGCAGCGAAACAGCCTGCGGCCGAATGCGGGGGACCCAACCGGAAAATCGGACGCGTCACGGCATGGGTCGGGTATGATACAGGGAAGACTTGGCGGTTAGGGGCAAGTTTTGCCGTCCACAAGTTCTTTCACCGGCAAGATCTGTGGAAAGTGCGTGGCCCGGCGAGGTCGGCAGTAAAAACCGATTTTGATACCAGCATCACGACAAACCAAAGAGCGAAACAAACCTTTAGGACGACGGCTAAAGCGGACCGTCTGAAAGGGGGAGTGGGGGTAGGATGTTCTTCTATGCGGCAAAAGTCGGCTGGTTTTTGATGCAACCATCGACTATCATTCTGCTCTTTCTGGCAGCAGCATGGTGGGCGCGTAAGACCGGGCGCGACATAGCATCGGGACGGCTGTTGGCGGCCGGTCTTGGGCTTTATCTGCTGGCCGCAACACCGGTCCCTAACCTCCTGACTCTACCGTTGGAGCAACGGTTTGCGCGTGCGCCACTTTCAGGCCCGCCGGTTACAGGCATCCTCATTCTAGGCGGGGGAGAAGACGCACCGATTGCCGATGCTCGCGCAACGCACGCGCTGAACGAGGCCGGCGAGCGCATCACAGAAGCGGTCGCATTGGCCCAACTTTTACCCAGTGCGCGTGTGGTATTCACCGGCGGGTCGGCCGCGCTGTTTTCCGGCCAGCCCACCGAGGCTGACGCCGTCCACAAGATGCTGACCCAGATGGGTGTGGCGCGAAACCGGATCACGGTTGAAGGCCGGTCGCGCGACACGTGGGAAAATGCCGTCTTTACCAGGGAGCTCGTTGAGCCCAAGCCCGGCGAGCGCTGGCTGCTCGTCACGTCGTCATGGCACATGCCGCGCAGCATGGGGGTGTTCCGGGCGGCAGGATTTGCCGTTGAGCCCTGGCCGGTGGATTATCGCACGACGGGTTGGGGCGATGCGATTGCGGTATCCAAAAGCCCGGCCGATGGATTGCGGCGCATGGAAATCGTCTTGCGTGAATACACCGGTCTGGTGGCCTACTGGCTCAGTGGGCGCTCAAGCAGCGTGTTTCCCGGGCCGTGACGGCGGCGGAGCAAATACGCTCCTCCGCCGCACTATTGAGTATTCTCGCTGCTGAGTATTCCTGTGGGCCTCACCCACGTCAGGGCTTCAACAACTGAAGTGCCATTTTCCATCGGACATGCTTTTCCCGCTCGCTCGCCCAATAGGCCGTGAGTGGCGGACCGGTCATGAACTCACCCTTCAAACTGTTAGCCGCGCTGTATTTTTTCCAATCCGGGCTGTCGTACAAGCTGCGAAACAGTTTGGACCAATATGCGAGTTGATCGGGCTTCAAGCCGGGTGCACCCACAACGGAGCGCTGCATGAAATAAGTGAAATCCATGCCGGTTTCCCGCAACGTCGGGTTCACTGGGTATTCGGGCAAGCGCGCAGGCGTAAACGCCAGGATCGGTTTAGTCATGCCCTTGGGGTAGAAGTCCTTTTGCTCGGACGGATTGTTGACCGTCGAATCTGCCTGTTTCTCGGCCAGCAGCTTTGCGACTTCCCCACCGCCGCCCTTGCTCAGATAAGTCATGTCCAAGCCGTATTGGGCGTTGAGGAAGTCGGTCAGCAGGTTGTCTTCAGCCCCGCTTCCCGTCCCAGCCATCACCCAATTTTTGCCCTTGGCCCGAGCGGCTCTGACAAAATCTTCGATGGTCGCAATGTCGGAGCGCTCCGAATTGACCCAGAGTAGAAATACGTCCTCGGCCATCCGGGCAATCGGCGCAAACGCCGTGATGTCGACGCCGATTTCGGGGTGTTCGATGGGCGTGGTGTAAAAGCTGTTGAGCGTAAACAGCAGCACGTGGGGGTCGCCCGCACGCTTTTTTAACGCCGCCAAGGCTTCGGTGCCCGATCCACCGGGCATGTTGACGACCTCGAACACGACCGGTGCAAGTTTGTTGGCGTTGATCGTATCGACGAGGAAACGCGTTGCTTTGTCAGCACCGCCGCCCGGCCCGGCCATGACGATGAATTGCACTGGTTTGGTCGGAGTCCATTGAGCGTGCGCGAGAGTCGTGCCCGCCAAACTGATGGCAATCGCCGCAAACAAGCATTTGGCCTGCGAAATGAAATCACGGCGCATGGGAAGAACTCCGAACAGAACAGCATCACGGGGCATGAACTCAAACTTTAAGGCGTTCGTTGGAACGCGTTGAAGCTGGCTTGGCAATTGAGCTAAGCCAGCATCATTTTTGCAACGCCCAAGGGTTACTTCACCCAGACTTCCACGCGGCGGTTAAAGCTGCGCGCTTCCGGTGTGTCGTTGCACGCCACCGGTGCCAGCTGGCTGTAGGCGCGTGTCACGACATTGGCTTGGATAGGCCGGCTCCCCGCCCGCTGAACAGCTGCAAGCACCGTCGCAGCCCGCTTTTGTGACAGCAGCATGTTGCTGTCGAAGCGGCCGATACCGTCAGCAAACCCGGCCAGAATAACGGTCTTGCCGCGATACTCGTCGGTTTCGAGCAAGCTGCGCAAACGCGTCACGTCAGCCAGCGATTTGTTATCGAGCGAAAAGTTAGCCGTATCGAAGCGGAACGTCGTCGTCAGGCGGTTTGCCGGTTTGAATTCTGAGATCAGCGCCCGCATCAGGTTCAAGTCGAAGTCGGGACCTGCTGCGTTCAAGGCGTAAGCAATGCGCGTGGTCTGCGACTGAAAATCCAACCCTTCCGGCGATTGGTCGAGGAAGTTGGCTTCCTTCAGAACCGGCTGCATACGCGGCGACATCGCAAATGCGAGCAATTCGCGCGCCAGCGTTCCGCGCGGCGTGCCAACGGAATAGAGCTGATAGCGGCTGGACAGCGGGTACTCGTCCGTCTTTGCCAAGAATGACGACGGCTTCGTGATCAAACCGCACGAGGCCTCGATGTTCAAGGCTTTGGCGTTGCGCACAAGGCCGATGGCGGTGATGCCGATACCGAGCGGGTCTTGAGTGACTTTGTCGGACCAATCCGTCGCACTGTCGATGCGGATGATGTCGGGCATCGCCGTCAGATTGCGCGGCTTGAGAACGAGGTCTTCGAATACGCCCCATGGGCCTGCTGTGGGCACCATCGCATAGACGTTGATTTTGCCAGGAGGCAGACCCAGTTCCGACCAGTCTTTAATCTGGCCAGAATAAATTTTTGCAATGTTATCCAGCGACATTGACACGGCCGGGTTGCCCGGAGCCACAATGATCATCAACGCGCTCTGAGCATAAATGTGTTCGCTACCCGGTGCCCGCAAGTTACCCAGACCGGCCGCTTCAGCACGCTGCAGTTCGGCAGCCGAGATCGGACGCGCCGACCAGACTGTATCCACGGTCTTGGTTTCCAGACCGGCAAATCCCGCCGGAACACCTTGACGCGCGGCGATGAACTGGCCGATTTCCTGACCCGCTGCATCCGTCAACTTGAATTCCAGGTTCTTGGGGTCGGCACCGACGGAGCGTGTCACCGTGGCCCCGATGCTGGCGGCATACGCTTGGATCAGCTTCGGCATGACGGCCGTGCCTTGGGCGCTGCCACCCATCCATGTGGCGGTGCCCAGGTTACCGCCACGAACCGGCGCAGGTGCAGCCGTTACGGTGCCAGCCTTCGGGCAATCGCCCGCGACGCAGTCAAAGCGCGCCGCATCGAGCGACATCGAGCCAAACGACTTCGACTCGATTTGGTACTTCACGCCGTCGAAGGCTTTGATGTCGCCTTTGACCGTGAAGTCGCCACCCTTCATTTGCAGCGTCACTTCGCCTGCATGGGTTGATGGAATGGCTGCCGCCATAAGCACCGCCAATGCCGCTCCGCGTAAAATCCAACGATTGTATTTAGGTGCCTGCATTTTATTCCCCGATCTTCCCCTAAGCTGTACAAAAAGGTCAGTTTTTTATTGCCCGAATTGAAGATCGGGAACGGCATCGCGAATGAGGCGCGATGAAAGTGGCACCCCGCATGCCGCACCCGCAATGGCGCCGCGTTCCCGCGCCGTCGTGCCTTTCGGCGACCACGTCACGGTCTCATAGGTCACACTAGCCTGTGCTCCCGTCCCGCAATACTCGCCGGAAGGCGTGTCACCGCGCGATGCGTAATCAAGCGACATGGCAACAACGCCAGTTGGTTGTTCCGCCGATCGGAAGAAAGTGTAAACCTCGACCTTCGACCCCTCATGCGCGCCGTCATCGCTCAGCGAGATAAATCCCCCGCCGCGTCCGTTGTCGGTCAACTGCGCTTTGGCAGCCTTCGGCGTACCCGTCGATCCGGCCCACAGATGCCCCGACTTGCCCGGCAATGAACCGTTTTCGAACGCATGCAGGTCGAGATTGACGGGCGCATCCCAGATTAAAGCGATCTTGAAAACTTCGGCAAGGTCGCCGGCAGCGGGTTGGACCGTTTCGGTGTGCCCGCCCAGATAGCTCAGCGCGACCGGTTGGCTGTTGCCAAGAAAGAGATCGACGTCGAACTTGGCATTTCCGTTCGCGTCGATTTTGCGAACCGTTTTGGTGCCGCCGTAGGAAACGGACACGGCCTGGCCCTTGCGGCAAGGACTGGCGATGACAGCGCGCATCACGCCCCCGGCCAGATAGGAGATTTGCGCTTTGGTTGCCTCGCAGGGCGCGCCAGCCGCCACCTGCTGCGCCGGAACCACCTGCGGGATGAGCGCGACCGTCTGTTGGGCGGGTGCTGCCCGGGTCTGTGCTGCAAGCGCTGCAGCACGTGCTGCCTCATCGGCCTTGCGCTGAGTTTCCAACGCAGCAACGCGGGCTGCCTCGTCGGCTTTCTTCTTAGCCTCGGCTTCGGCAGCAAGCCGCTTGTCCTCGTCAGCCTTGCGTTGAGTTTCCAGCGCAGCAAGACGGGTAGCCTCGTCGGCCTTCTTCTTAGCCTCGGCTTCGGCAGCAAGCCGCTTGTCCTCGTCAGCCTTGCGTTGAGTTTCCAGCGCAGCAAGACGGGTAGCCTCGTCGGCCTTCTTCTTAGCCTCGGCTTCGGCAGCAAGCCGCTTGTCCTCGTCAGCCTTGCGTTGAGTTTCCAACGCAGCAACGCGGGCTGCCTCGTCGGCTTTCTTTTTGGCCTCGGCTTCGGCAGCAAGCCGCTTGTCCTCGTCCGCCTTGCGCTGAGTTTCCAACGCAGCAACGCGGGCTGCCTCGTCGGCTTTCTTCTTAGCCTCGGCTTCGGCAGCAAGCCGCTTGTCCTCGTCCGCCTTGCGCTGAGTTTCCAACGCAGCAACGCGGGCCGCCTCGTCGGCCTTCTTCTTGGCCTCGGCTTCGGCAGCAAGCCGTTTGTCCTCGTCCGCCTTGCGCTGCGTTTCCAACGCAGCGACCCGCGCATCGTCCGCCTTCTTCTTTGCGGCGGATTCTGCAGCGATGCGGGCTTCTTGCGCCTTGGCTTCATCGGCAAGTCGTCTGGAATTGGCTTCCGTTTCAAGTCGGCGTTCTTCAGACGCCCGCCGCTGTTCCTGCAGCACTTCTTGGTTGCGGCGCTCGACCTCCATGTCGGGCAACCGCCGCGCATCGTAAAACATAGGAGCTTGACGCTGCTGCGCGTGACTGACAGCCATTCCAGCAACGCTTGCAGCACTCGTTGCGCACGCAAGGGCGACGAAGCGGAGGGGTTTTACACAACGAAACATACAGCCTCACTCAACTCGTAAAATTACTTGCTCAGGCGCGCGATCGACTCATCCGAATTGGGACACCCGCCCGCACCGCGAGCGCGCTTGAATTGCTCCAGAGCTTTCGAGCGGTCGGCAGCGAGCCCCAACCCGTTCTCCATCAGCGTACCAAGGAAACACATGGCAATCGGATCGCCGTTGGCCGCCGAAATCTCCCATAACAGACGCGCTTTTTCATAGTCAGGTGCACCGGTGACCGGTTCAGCAGACAACGTGCCGAGCTGCGTCATGGCCCAGCGGATCTGGGAGTGACTGGCGGTCAGCGACATGGCCTTTTTCAGCCAGAACTCGGCCTCGGCCCGGTCGATCGGACGATCGACGCCATGAAGATTGTAGTCGGCCAGCCGCAACGCCGTCGGCAGGTCGACGTCGGTCGCGATCTCGCCCCGCGGCGACTGCGTCCCAACCGAGAAAGCCTCGGCAAGAACCCCTCGCTTGGCGGCCTCGATGGTCACCCCCTGATTGGCGACCAGAACGCCCGACCCCGGCCGCATGGCCGTGACGCCAATGAAAGCTGCAAGCGCAATCCCGGCTACACCGGCACCCGCCAGGAATGGCATCAAGCGGCTTGGCTGCGGTGGCGGCGCAACGTGACCGTCAATGGTTTCACGCCGCAGTTTGGTCGTCTCCAGGCTCGTCGGTGCCGAGCCAGTCGTCGCGTTTGATGCGGGGCGTAGCACAATGGTCGGCAGCGATAGGTCTCGCTCGGGCAAAGCCGTGCTTGGGGCTTCGGGTCGGTCGGCGACAACCTTAAGGCTCGACAGGGTAGCAGGTGCGGAGGGGCTGCGCTGGGCCGTGGCAGTCTGCGCAGTTGTCGGCGATGCCAAGGCGCCGTTCGCCGCCGCCATGTCCGTTGCGGCTTGATCCAAGGCACTGGCGAGGCTTGCAGGCTTTGCAGCAGCCGGTTTCGATTCGTCGGGTTCCAGCGCCAGAGCAGCTTCGAGCTGACGGGTCGCGGCTGCAATGCGGACCTGCTGTGGCGTATCATCGAGCGCCAAAGGTGCGGCGGGCGCGGGGGCTGCTGCCGTCCGTTTGATCCGTTCGGCCTCCGCTTGAGCCGCCACCAAGGCCGCTGCCTCGGCTGCTTTCGCCGCCTTCGCAGCCTAGGCTGCCGCAATGGCCGCCTTCTCCGCTTGGGCCGCTTCGATTTTGGCGCGCTCGTTGGCGGCAAGTTCGGCTGCCATCTGCGAAGGGCTCATCACCACCGGCGCAGACGCCGCTTTCGACGACAACGGCAGGTCGGGCCAGATCAATTCAGCCGTCAACTTGCTGTTGGGCACGGAAATCGTCACCGGAGTGCCCGGCTCGAGCATCGGCGCATCCACAACGTCGGGACCGACGCGCAGTTCGATGCCTTCTGGCGTTTGACGGGTATCGAGCGGCGACAGGTCCCCGTGCGGCCAGCCTTCAATGTCCCCATCGTCCAGGCTGTCGTCAATCGGGTCGATACGGAAGGTCGAACCTGGCGGCAGCAGGGCAATCCCTTTCAGGCGGATCACCGCATGACCACCGGCTGGATGGCTTAAATCGGGAAAAACTTCGATCTTCATAATCGTCATTGTTCAACCTCAAACGGCCCCGACGCAAACAGATGTATCAGTTCGCCTAGTTCCCGATCCTTGTCGCCGCGGCCGGCAATCATGTGAGCGGACGTGATATTGTCCTCGACGAGCGAGACGAAAGAGACTTCCCATTGGTCCAATGCTGCTCGCGTCGTGCGCCGTCCCCCTGTCAAGGGCCGTGCGACGCTATTTCCATAACCAGAAGAGGCGCTTCCGGCAACCTCAAGGTCATACCCCGGGGCGCGCGGTCCCCGTGTCTGTGCCCCATGGCCGCGACCATGCACCGTGCCGAGCACTTCAAGATAGGCTGTGATGATGCGGCAAGCATAGGCGGTGAGCCGGATCAGGTCGCGTTCGGCAGGGGCCAGCCGCGCCGGCCCGCCACTCGCATGATGGACCGGCTCCATCGCCCGCTGCGGAGCCGCTTGGAGATAAGCATTGGCGATTTCACTGGCCAAGCCGCAGCGTAAAGCGCCGATTTGAAGTTCATCGACGAGATTATGAAGCACGCCCATTTCAATCCGCAAATCGCGGCAAAGCCGTAACGATCGCGCAGAGCGCCGCATACAGCCAAACCAATGGGCAACGGCGATGGTCGCCATGGCACCTGCTTGACGAGGTGCTTTCGCGCCGCCCGCATCGAGACCACGCGCCTCGTTGGCCCCAGCCTCCAGCCAAGGTGCAGCCCTCGACGTGGCAGCCGATTTGGCGGCAGCCATGCGCTCGGCAACCCGAATCGGCACGATCAGATCGCCCTCGCCCGGCATCAAGGCCCGATGGAGCAGCCCCAAACGGCCCTGATCGATGATAAATTGCAGTCGATCTTGGACCACGACGGCGGTGCTGCGGCGCCAATGCGCAAGTGCTGACGGATCGTTCGATGTGTGGTGGCGCAAAACAGTCTGGCGGATGTGCCGCCGCTTTTCCTGCAACGCCTGATGCAACTGCAACTGTTTGGCGCGCGGGTTACTGGCAAGCGTCAAAGCAGACAGCAGTTGCGCGATATTGGATTGCGAACGCTGCGCGACACTGCCAGCGGCCGGGGCAATGGTTGCAAGCACGGTCGAGGCCGAACCCGGATTGAGGTTATGCTGCGGGCTCGCTGTCTCTTCGGGAGTGAACCAGAACACCTCCGTCATGGGACGGTTTGGCGTCCAAGCGGTTGGCCATTCCTGTTTGTTCCCGATCACATCGCGGATGATCGACTGCACGCGCGTATCGTCCGGCGCACCCGCATGCGGTGCGCTCAAAGCCGCGACAAACAGGCCGCGCCGGACCCGCTCTCGGGAATGTGCATTGGGACCCTGCGTGGTTTCCACCCAGTCGCCAATGGCCTGTGCGTACGTGTCGTCGTCTTGATCGGGGTCGATCACGATCACCAGGCTCGTCGTGTCGCGGCGATGGCACGCGCGCTCGAACAGATAGACGGCTTTCGTGCGGGCAAAATGGGCGATGGCTGCATCAAGGTCGTCGCCCGAGACCGTCGCATGAGCCGTGCGCGGGGCCGCACTGGCAATCGGGGGCGGAGACGGGAAGTCCAGCAGATCGGCGGGCGCGAGGTCGGTCAAGCGGCTGGTGGCCAGATGGAGCGTCATCTCGCTGATCAGACAGGCGACAACGCTACGCTCGATGTCGACGGTCTGGCCATAACGGTTCATCATCGCCAGCATCGGTCCCGGCACCTGATCAATCGTTCGCAACGTCGCATCGTCGATGATCGCGCGAGGATGGCGGGTCAACCAGCCCGAAGCCTTGTCCTTGCCCAGCAGCGCCTCCGTCGGGCAATAGCCGTCCGCCCCCTGGCCGAGCTTGTCCAATCCATCGCATAGGCGCTCGAATAGCTTGGTGTAGGCGGCATCGTTCCTCCACAGCATCGCCAACACCCGGCGTCGGTCGCGGTCGGGCAAATGCGCGGCAATCTCGCGGAACTGGTCCCAATAGCGCGCCGCCGCCAGGGTCGCGAGTGTGGCATCACCCGGCCAGCGGGCATTTAATTGGTCGCGCAGGTCCAAGACATCCCGCTCGGAAAGGCCCGGCAGTGCTTGCGGAGAAAGGCGGGACGCAAGCTCGGGGAACAGGTCCGAGATTTCAGCGAGGCTCGGCAGAGGTGCCAATGGCCCCGACGACGACAGTGAGGCACCCGTGATGATCGCAGCGATATCGACAATCGAGAGCAGGCCGACATGGATGGGAAAGCCACGCGGTGCGGGCGGTAGCTCGTCCGAACTGAAGCGCACGATCGCGCAGCACGCCGCCTGATCGCCAGACGGAAAAAGGGTGCGAATGGTGGCCGCATCCATGGGTCGCTGGCCAAATTCGCCAACAACGGTCTGAGACCGGATTGCCAGCAGCGAGAACAAGAGCTCAGACTTTGCCGCTGGCGCGGTTGAAACCAGGGCAATCCCCGGATGCGTTTCTGCTGCCGCCGCGAGCGGGGTCAGATCGGCCGCCAGACAGGCAATATCTTCGCACACAGCAGTGTGGGCTGTGCCGAGCAACAGTGGATTGTGCTCAAGCCAGTCTGCGAGCCGACCCGCAGCTTTGCCGGTCTGCCGACAACTCAGCATGAATTTCTGTTCTGGCTTCATCGCAGACGCTCGACGTATGATTTTTTCGAGGTTGGTGATGGCGGGGTCACATCGTCATACGTCGCCGCGACGGACGGCTTATCGCGCATGAAGCCGCCGCCAGCCACTGCATACGAGCGCTCAGGGGCGTCTTCCGTTGGCGAGAACCCGGCATTGCGGGCAAAACCGGTGATCTGGGTGACTCCGGGCTGACCGCGCTGCTCGCTGGTCAAAGCCTGGGTGATGTCGCCGGTCGCCAGCGTGAATCCGTCAGCCGCTAGCATGTTGCGGCTCGCCATGTAGGCCCCGAGCAGGGCGGTGTCATGCGTCGTGTTCCGCCGCAACTGGGAACCGTTGGCGGTGCCGCCTTCGCCTTCGCTGTCACCATCACTCGAACGTTCCTGCCCGCGCACAACCACGCGACCCGCCGGCACAGGGCCGCGAGCCAGCACATGGTCTAGCAAGTCGGGCAATTGGGCCAGATCGCCGCCCATCAGCAGCAAATCGCTGTCGCTGTTATGGATTGCGTCGGTCATGGCGTTGACTATCGGCCAAAGCTCCGATTCAACGAGGCGTTGGATGTGGCGGCGACCGATGTCGAGCACAATCGTGGCGAGTTGAAAGCCGGTGGCACCGGCGGCAGCGGCAGCAGCCTCGAACTGGCTGGCCACCGGATCGAGACGACCGCAGCCGAGCGCAACGAGGTGGTCGAGGCGATACCGGCGAATACCCTCGGCCCCCCGTGCCGGCATCGCCGCATAGGTTTCAAACAGCCCGCTGGCCGCTGGTCGAAGTACCTTGGAATGCAACCGGCGGCCGTTATGAACGGCACCGGGTTGATCGCCATCGGCGGCCAGATATTCCCGCAGAAAAGTTGCCGGATCAGCAAGGCCGCAGGCAGACAGACGCTTTTCGATCGCCGCCAGAATGTGGATTTCGATAATCGCATCGACAACGCGGTCGCCGCCGGTACCGGTCCGATCAGCCAACACGAGCCCGGCCTGAACGCTGCCATCGTGGGCGACGTCGTAATCGATCACTGTCAGCCCGGCAGCTCGGCGGCCCAATTCGAGCGACGAGATGCGCAGGCTGTCGCGCGCGTCGTGATCGCCGGTGCGGCGGCGGATGCAATCGACAAGGTCGGAAAACGACCCGCCGAACTTGTTGCGGACTTCGGTAAACAGATACACGAGCTGAAGACCGACGTCGGCTCCGATTCCGAGCGCCAGTTGCGGCTTGACGGGTTGGGCAAGCTGACCCGGCTGGTCCCATTGCTGGGTTCGCCAAATCAGGTCGATTGCGGTGTTCACCCGCTCCACCAGAATTTGCCGCTCGGTCTGGGACATCGCAACCGGCGAGGTCACGATAATCCGCTCGATGTGGCGGATGTCGTTGCGTTCGCTGGCGGCACTGGCGAACGGACTTCCAGCCGTCGCCGAATTGATTTCGCTGAGCGCATGAAGCAGCAACTCGACAACGAAGAAGCCAACCAGCGCCGAGTTGGAAAACCGCGGACGCGTGACACTCGCACTTTCACTCGACGGCCCGGTGAGTAGACCCTCCGCGCGCGTTACGTCACCCGATTCCGAAAGATGCCGCAGCGTCTCGCCAGACACCATCCGGCCCGTTTTGGAGGCGAGAGTGTCAGCGGTCGAAAAGCGCCAGACGACATCGGACGGGTTGGTCTGGTCGAGGCCGCTGGCAATATCGGTGAGGCCCGTGATGCCGTCGGTCGCATTGACGCGTAGTGCGAGGCGGCGGGCTTCGACGCCGATCCGCACCAGGCTGGTCCAGGCGAAAGCGTCCGTGCGACCGCTGCGCCGCGATAAGGCGGCGTTGCCGAACGTCTGGTTATCGAACTCGACGATTGTCGGAATTGGGCCCGAGTGGATGTCGGTGGGACACGACAAATCGCGGATGCGTAACGGCACGGCGCTACGGGCAGCCATCGAGATGTCGGGATCGCGCGTCTGGTTGCGCGGAATCAGCAGTGCGGTGGTTTCAGCGGCCCCAAAGTCGATCACGAGGTCGAGGCCGGTGATGGTCGCGGGGAGCGATTTAGAAATGCTGTCGACAAAGCGAATCTGCGGCGGCGTCGATGCACGCTTCAAGATTTTCAAGAACGTCAGATAACGGGCAATATGTGCCAGTTCGAACCCGCTATCGGGATTTGCTGGCGTGTCGAAAGCGGCTTCATCGAAATCGGCAAGGTGGGCCGCCGACGAAAAGGTCCGGCATACATCGCGCACCCAGGTGTCGATCCAGCCTTGGCTTAAATAGTCCGACAGCTCTTCCGGCGCGTCCGCCAGCATGAAGGTCGACGCAAACAATGCGTCGTCGGAGTTGGGTGCAAGATAAGGAGTTTGATCGGCACGGCTGCGCATGTCGAGCCGGGTGTCGAAGGCAAACACGACCTGAAGACGATCGGCGCCGCGCAGACCTTCGGCGGGCTTGGCAACGAACACCCGGGCCCAATTGGATGGGCCTTGGTCGTAGCGCAGGCTGCCGTCGTCGGATCGACCGAGGTATCGCAGGAACGGCACCGGCACCCAGGTGTCGAGGAACGGCTCCAGCGCCTCAAGCCCTGTAAACGACAGCGTTTCCGATGGGCCGAGCGGCCTGAAAGTCAAAGGATGCCAGATCGTCCCGTCGGCTGCCTGATCCGATGACAGCGGCAGCAGCACGCGACGGCTGCCAGCCGCGCTTTCGATGTGGTCTTCGGTAAACCACGCGCGCAGCATCGGCAGATGACCAGCCTCAAGCCCGGCGTCGATGAATTGTAGTCCGGACGCCGGAACAAGGCGGCAGACGCGGTCGAACACGCGCCCATTCCCTTCGGCAGGAGCCGACGGTTCCGGCGCGGTCTGATCCAACGCACCCCTAATCATACTCTACCAGAGCCCCCAAACGATCCGTGCCGTCAACGTCCGTTTACACCCATCATGCGGTTCCCGATCAACCGCCTGCGCATCGCCAGTAACCAAACCGCCGATGCGGTATTGACCAGTCGAAATTAAAACCGACGTCCCGAACGCCGATAATTTCCACCTAAGGCGCTCAATTCGTTAACACAGCTCTGTCGTTTTTGCCCAACATAAAACGCCCGCGAGCCATGACCAACGCGACCAATGTATACAAGCTCTGAGGCAATTTATGGAGAATTGAACGCATAAACTATGAACGCCGTTTTATTGTTAGCGCCTCGTTCAAGACTGGTCCAAATGTAGCGACGGCGACTGAAATTGATGGTGCAGCAGGGCAGTAAGCGATCATTTGACGACAGAATGTTATCTCCATCATCCAGTGGCTCGGCGCTCCGCCCCTGTCGGGTGCCGTCAGCCGCGTCACCGTCTTTGGTCGCAGCCCCCTGAGCCGAGTGTGGGCATCGGTCGCGGCGCAAGCCGCTGACCGGCGTTGCGTCGGCATAAACAGAGTGCGCATAGATCGGCCAAAATCCAGTGCAACGCTGACCTCTGTTGGGGGAGCGGGACGGTGATCTTATGGCAAGGGCAGCGCGACTTGTATTGCGCGCGCAGCCGGGCCACGTTTGTCGGGTCACATGCATGCGTTGCCCACCAATACGACGAAGGACACCTTGGAGCCCGTCGAGCGGGGGACAAGCTTTGATTGCGAGACGATGATGCGGCACGGGTTGAACCGGCGAACGGTATTGGGTAGCGGACTGGGTCTGGGGCTGAGTTCAGCATTCGGCTGGCCGCCGGGCGTGTCGCGTGCCCTGGCGGCCGCAGGCGGCGCGGAAGTCGCCACCGGCGAGCGTCAGCCGTTTTCGTTCGACATCCTGAAAGCCAAGGCCAAGGCGCTGTCGGGTTCGCCTTGGACCAAAGTGGTGCCGGTGATGCCCGATGTGCTCCAGCAGATCGACTACGACCGCTATCAGGAAATCAAGTTCCGCGCCGATGCAAGCCTGCGCCTCGGCCGGGAAAGCCGCGCGCCGGTCCAACTTTTTCATCTCGGCCAGCTGTTTCTTGAACCGGTCAAAATCCACACCGTCGAGGCTGGCTTTGCCCGCGAGGTGGACTACGCCGCAGCACTGTTCGAAGCCCCCCAAGGGCACCCCGCCCGCAAATTGCCCAATGATACCGGCTTTGCAGGCTTCAGGGTCATGGCAAAGGATCTCAAGACCGATTGGCTGTCCTTCCTGGGCGCATCGTATTTCCGCACCTCGGGACCCTACAATCAATACGGTTTGTCGGCCCGCGGCTTGGCCATCGGCACAGGGCTGGACACGCCCGAAGAGTTTCCGCGCTTTACCCAGTTCTGGCTGGAGGGTGGAGAACCAGGCCGCGCCCCTGTCACCATTTATGCATTGCTCGACAGCCCTTCCGTTACGGGCGCCTACCGTTTTGTCACCGAGCGACTGACCGACAGCAATGACGTGCACCGCATCATCATGGACGTCGAACTTGAGCTTTATCCGCGCAGCGACGTCGAGCGCGTCGGTATTGCGCCCTTCTCCAGCATGTTCTGGTATGGCGAAGGCAGCCGCAAGCGCGCAGCGGACTGGCGTCCGGAAATTCACGACAGCGACGGCCTCGCCATCCACACCGGCGCTGGCGAACGCATCTGGCGACCGATCTACAACCCGAACCGGGTGATGACCTCGACGTTCGTCGATCGCGACGTTCGCGGGTTAGGCTTGCTCCAGCGCGACCGCGACTTCGTGCACTATCTCGACGACGGCGTGTTCTACGAGCGCCGCCCGTCGGTCTGGGTTGAACCGCAGGGCGGGTGGGGCGACGGTAGCGTCCATCTCGTCGAAATCCCCACCGACGACGAGACCGCCGATAATATCGCAGCCTACTGGTGCCCAAAAGATGGATTGAAGGCAGGGCGAACCGCAAACTATCGCTACAAACTGTCATGGCTCGACGACATCGTGTTTCCCGAGGCACTCGGGCGGGCGACGGCTACCTGGACTGGTATGGGCGGGCGGCCGGGCGGCAAACGGCCCGACGGCGTGCGCAAGTACGTGATCGATTGGCAAGGCCCGGTATTCGCGGGGCTCGGTCGCGACGACGGCGTTGAGCTGATCGTGAGCGCCTCGCGCGGTACAGTGTCGAACGCCTACTCCCATCCCGTCGTCGATCAACGCGAACGCTGGCGCAGCCTGTTTGATATATCCGCCACCGGTTCCGAGCCGGTCGATATTCGCGCCTACCTCCGTCGCAAAGGCACAGCCCTCAGCGAGACGTGGATCGCACAGTATTTCCCGTCTGATTGACCCTAGGCAAAGTCGAACGCCGCAACCGACACCGCACACAAAAAAGCGTCCGATGAAACCCATCGGACGCTCTCGTTTTGGTCAGGACGAACGCGTTACTGCTTGGCGGGCTCGGCAGGCTTCGAACCGGACAGTTCCTTCGCCTTGTCGACGGCGGCCTTGCCCATTTCCTTGGCCTTTTCCACAGCCGGAGCAGCAGCAGCCGATGCCTTTGCGGCAGCATCCTTAGAGGTTTCGACGGCCTTATCTTTGAGTTCCTGGGCCTTGTCGGTGGCCTTTTCGATCAGGGTCTTCTTGGGTGCAAGGCGCTCGTATGGCAACAGTGCGGTCAGCACATCCTTTGTCGCGCTGGGAAGAGTGATGACCTTCTTGCCGTCAACGGACGAGAATTCGAGCGCGCGATAACGAACGGCGACCTTCTTCTCGCCAGCGCCGAGGAACCCGCCGACGCCCATGATGACGCCGACAACCTTGTTTTCGTCGCCGACGATGACATCTTCGATGTCGCCGATGATCTTGCCTTCCTTGTTCTTCACAGGCTGGCCGATCAGACGGTCTTTGGCGAGGTACTGGGTCGGCTTCTGCTTTTTCCAGTAGTCGGCTGGAATGTCGACCTTCTTGGCTTCGGTCTTGGTCTGGGCAACCGCTGGAACGGTCAGGCTCAGCGTGGCAACAGCGATGGCTGCAAAAATCAGTTTCGTCATGGCTTTGGGCCCCTGTCGTAGGCGGCACACGGGGTGTGCCGCAAGAAAAGTCGTGCGCCGTCAGGCGTTCACGCCCCCGGTGTGTGCGGACGTAACGGCGGCAGATGACAGTAACAAGGCGCGCAGATGACGAAAATGACAGCTTTAGGTTAAGAGCAGCGTCAAAGCTGGGGATAGTTTGGTTGCCGGTGAAGGCGGTGACGGGGTATGGTGCGCGCCAAGCTAATCAAAGGTGCACCCGCAAAATCGGTCGAGCGCCCGACAAGCCTATGGAATTGGCGTTCGCGTGTAACGTCGTTGACAAGAAAGACACAGACCTTTGGCTGACAATAGCAATGGCAAGAAAGGCGGCGGCGCACCCCAGCCGCCGCGGCAGCCCGAAGACATCCGGCCGGTCCTCATCAGCACCGAGATGCAGACGAGCTATCTCGAATACGCAATGAGCGTGATCGTAAGCCGCGCGCTTCCCGACGTGCGCGACGGCTTGAAGCCGGTCCATCGTCGCATCCTGTTCTCGATGCAGGAACTGGGTCTCGACTACAACAAAAAGTACATGAAGTGCGCCCGCGTGGTCGGTGAGGCGATGGGCAAGTACCATCCCCACGGCAACCTCGCGATCTACGACGCCCTCGTCCGAATGGCGCAGGACTTCTCTATGAGCCTGCCGCTAATCGACGGACAGGGCAACTTCGGCTCCGTCGACGGCGACCCACCGGCAGCCGAGCGGTATACCGAGTGCCGCTTAGCTAAGGTCGCGCAGTCGCTGCTCGACGATCTCGACAAAGACACCATCGACTTCAAGGAAAACTACGACGGCTCGCTGCAAGAGCCGATGGTCTTGCCCGCGAAGTATCCCAACCTGCTGGTCAACGGTGCCGGTGGCATCGCGGTCGGGATGGCAACCAACATCCCGCCCCATAATTTGGGCGAAGTGATCGACGCCTGCATGGCGACGCTCGACAACCCCGCCATCAGCATCGACGAACTGTGCGGCATCGTACAGGGCCCGGATTTCCCAACCGGCGCTATGATCTTAGGTCGCGGCGGCATCCTCAACGCCTACCATAAGGGGCGCGGCTCCATCATCATGCGGGCCAAGGTCGAGGTCGAAGAAATCCGCAAGGATCGCGAGGCCCTGATCGTCACGGCCATCCCCTATCAGGTCAATAAAAAAACGCTGATCGAAAAAATCGCCGACTTGATCCGCGAAAAGCGCATCGAAGGCATCGCGGACCTGTGGGATGAAACCAACCGCGAAGGCATGCGCATCGTCATCGAACTGAAGCGCGACGCCCAGTCGGACGTGGTGCTGAACCAGCTCTACCGTTTGTCGGACCTTCAGACGACGTTTGGCGCAAACATGCTCGCCATTAACGGCGGGCGGCCCGAGCAGCTCAACTTGAAGGACTTCATCACAGCGTTCACGGCCTTCCGCGAGGAAGTCGTCACCCGCCGCACCAAGTTCTTGCTCGGCAAGGCCCGTGACCGCGCCCACGTGCTCGTCGGCTTGGCAATTGCCGTCGCCAATATCGACGAAGTGATCCGCGTCATCCGCACGTCGCCGACGCCAGCAGAAGCCAAGGAACAGTTGATGGGCCGCGATTGGCCCGCCAAAGACATGGCACCGCTGATCGAGTTAATCGCCGATCCCAAGCACAAACTCAACGCTGATGGCAGTTACCGGCTCTCGGAAGAGCAGGCCAAGGCCATCCTTGAGCTGCGCCTCGCTCGCCTGACAGCACTGGGCCGTGATGAAATCGGCGACGAGTTGAAAAAGCTCGCCGAAGAAATCAAAGACTACCTCGAAATCCTGTCGTCGCGCGCCCGTATTATCGACATCATCAAGAGCGAACTGGGCTCGATCCGCGAAGAATTCTCGGTCCCGCGCCGCACCGAAATCATGGAGATGGACGGCGACCTCGACGACGAGGACCTCATTCAGCGCGAAGAATGCGTCGTCACCGTTTCGCACAAAGGCTACATCAAGCGCGTCCCGCTTTCGACCTATCGGGCGCAGCGGCGGGGCGGCAAAGGCCGGTCCGGCGTGACCATGCGTGACGAAGATTTCGTCACCCAGATCTTCTCGGCGTCCACCCATACGCCGGTGCTGTTCTTCTCGTCTCGCGGCATGTGTTACCGGATGAAGGTCTGGCGCTTGCCAGCTGGCGGTCCCCAGAGCCAGGGCAAGGCGCTGGTCAACCTGCTGCCGCTGCAACCCGACGAGCGGATCACGTCGATCCTGTCGCTGCCCGAAGACGCCTCGACGTACGGCGCGCTCGAACTGATGTTTGCCACTAAGTCCGGAAACGTGCGCCGCAACGCATTGGCCGACTTCGAGAGCATCAATCGCAACGGCAAAATCGCAATGAAGCTCGACGAAGGCGATGCAATCGTGGCCGTTGCGGTCGCAACCAGCGATGACGACGTGGCCTTCACGACGGCGCAGGGTAAATGCGTGCGGTTCCTCATCAAGGACGAAGTGCGCCTGTTCAAAGGCCGTGACAGCGACGGCGTCCGCGCAATCCGCCTCGAAGACGGCGACAGCGTAATCTCGATGGCGATCCTGAAGCACGTTGAAGCGACCGCACCCGAGCGCGCCGCCTACCTCAAATACGCAACCGCACAGCGCCGTGCCCTGAGTGCCGAAGCCCAAGCGGGAGACGAAACCGCCGAGGCCGCAGCCACGCCACCCGATGCCGAAGAGGAAAGCGATGCCGCCGTCGAACTGACGCCCGAACGCATCGCGGATCTGGCCGGTAACGAAGAGTTCGTGCTCACAGTCTCAGAGCGCGGCTTTGGCAAGCGCTCGTCCTCGTATGAGTATCGCACCAGCGGTCGCGGCGGCAAAGGGATCGTCGCCATGGTCGTCAACGACCGCAACGGCCCCCTGATCGCCTCGTTCCCGATCCTCCCCACCGATCAGATCATGCTGGTCACCGATGGCGGCCAGCTCATCCGCTGCCCTGTCCACGACGTGCGGATCGCTGGCCGCAACACCCAGGGCGTGCGCATCTTCAAAACCGACAGCACGGAAAAGGTCGTTTCGGTCGAACGCATCTCCGAAGTCGGCGGCGACGAAAACAGTGACGGTGACCCCAGTGTTGAAGGCGAACCGCCAGCGAGCGAATAAATCCACCACCACGCCATGGCCGGGCTTGACCCGGCCATCCAGGGCCACGCGTTGAGACGTAAACGCGCGTGGCCTCTCGATAGCCGCCTCAAGGACGGCTATGGAGTGAGACAAGCAGAGCAAAAGGGGCCGGCATCATGCGAGTTCTGCTCATCGGGCCGGGGGTTAACCGGAAATACGGCGACAAATTCTACTATTCGACAGCGCGCCGGATCGCGAATGGCTTCATCCGCAACGGCCACTTTGTCATGCACGTGTCCGACCGTGACCTGTCTGATTACGCGTTGGGCTGGCGGTCGGTCGGCAAATATTATGCCTGTCACCGCATCAACCAGATTGCACGCGGCATAAAGCCTGATCTTGTGGTCCTGTTGCTTGCCGATCTTGTAACGGCGCAGACGGTGGCGGATATCCGCAAGAGTGTGCCGGGCGTCAAAGTCGTCACCGTTGAATTGGACCCAATCGCCAATGCCAATGTCGCCAAGCGCTTCAGCGACCGGCTCGATCATTGCGACGCTGGCTACGTGACGACCGGAGGGGCTGTATTGGCATCCCTCGCGAACGGCCGCGCGGCGTTCCACATCCCCAACATCGTCGATACAGCCATCGACGACCAGCTGGCCTACGAAAACACGGCGTTGAGTTACGATGTGTTTTTCGCCGGTTCCCAAAACAAAGACAGCCCGCAATGGTCGCGCGCACTCGCCTTGCAGGCGATGTCTCCGCACCGGACCCATTGCTATGCGGGCGCGGGCAAAACCGGCGGCCTGTGGGGGTACGACTTCATCCAGGCCCAAGGCAACAGCCGGGTCGGGCTAAACCTCAACCGCGTCGAAGGCGACCTGTATGCCTCCGACCGAATGGGCCAATACCTTGGCAACGGGCTCTTGCTCGCAACCGACCGGGCATCGGGCTACGATCGATTTTTTGGCGAAGACGAGATGATTTTCTTTGCCCACGTCGAAGATTTAGACGCGCAATTGACCCGCGATCTGGCAACCGATGTCTGGCGCGACAAAGCCCGTAAGGCCCGCGCCACATCACTGCGGATCATGTCGAACACTGTGGTCTGCCGCTTTATCGAAAGCACCGCACGCCACGGCAAGCCGTCGCCTGACTGGGTTTTCTAAACGTCACGAACGGCTACAGTGCTTCCGGGAAAAGCATGCCCCCGCGAAAGCGGGGGTGTGAGCGGTTTTCCAGATAAAAGGCACGACAAAACAAAGAGCTAGGGTCTGTCTTTGATTCAATCAAATCCGGACAGAGCCTAGCCCCGAACCCGTTGGTGCTCGTTGACGGCAAGCAACAGGCAAAGACAGCAGATGGCAAACGTGGCCATGAACCACACCTCAAACAGGCCAAAACTTGCCGTGCAAGTCACATAGATGGTGGTTGCGGTCGCCAACACGAAGGGTTGCGGGCCAGACGGCAAGCGGCGCAGGTATTCAAGCAATAAGAGGCCAGCCATTAAATAGATTGCGGTCCCGATCAACCCCAATTCATACCAGCTCTGCAAAAACACGTTGTGCGCATGAGGACCTGTACGCAGCGCATAGTGAAAGCCCGGCGGCTGGACGGCTGGCGACACCTCGACGCGCAGGTTGTCGATTCTCTTGGAGGCAGCCGCTCCCACACCTAGAATCGGCCGTTCTCCCACACGCTGCGCAGTGAAGTTCCATAAGATGATGCGGGCAGCAAGCGTCGGGCTGGTGCGGTTTTCAAGATGCAGCTGATGGTCGTAGGCCCAGACCGCCAGCGGAATGATGACCACGAAGCCGGTAATCCAAAACGCCTGCAAAATTCGGCTGACGGCGTTGGGAAAACGTTGGGCGACAAGGAAGGCTCCGACCGCAAAACACAGCGCCACAAAAGAGGTCTTATGGTCAGATAAATGAATCGTCAGCCCAATCGCCCCGACGAGCGCAATGCCAACGGTCGCGCGCACCGCGGCCGGGATGGGCTGCACGGACAAGATCAGCAGCGACGGCCATAGCAGGTAGTTGAGCGGCGCCATGTTCCATTTGATGGCCTGCGGCTTGATGCGCACGGGCCCCTCCGTCCAATCGAGGAATGGCATAGCTCCAGGTGGCCAGCGCGCCGCATGAAATGGCCAGAACAGCCACTTTTTGACGACGTCGTTGGTCAGCAGTTCAAACAGCAAAAATCCCAGGGCCACCATCCAGGCGACCAGCAGGGCGCGGGCCATATGCTCGATCCATGGCCGGGGGCAGACACGCAAGATCGCCGCGATGTATCCAACCGACAGCAATAATCCGGCTAGCACAACAGCAGACATGGACGTCGCGCGCAGATCGCCCGTCCACAGCAACGAGATGACGATATAGATAACCCCAGCCGCTCCCGCGATCGTGACCGGTGTCACTTGCATGGGGGCTGCGAGGCCGCGCCTTCGCACCAAGTAGCCGAGCGTTCCGGCAAGCACGCTGAACGACAATAAGGCAAGCCAAGGGGTTGTCTCGAACACCATGATCGCGGCGATCGTTGCGACAATCAGGGTCCAGATTTGAGCGTCGAGCGTCCACGTGTCCGCGCTGAAGATCTTGCCCGCGTGCATGTTTGTCCTTCGTCGTCTGGCTAAAACGCGTCCATGCCGTACGTGCACGTCCGTGGTTACATAAGGGATGCACATGAGATCAGATAGTGGTAAATCTGCCGCGTTACTTGATGACGGTAGCGAGCCGGGACGGGTCAGAATGGACCATACCAACGTCGACAAACCCAACCGCTATCATTGGCCGCCCATCATCTATGCGGTAGCATTGGCGCTGGCTTTCGGGCTCGATTGGCTGTTCCCCCTGAACGCACTGATGTTCGACGGGTGGCGGACGCCCGGTTGGCTGCTGGCCGGGGTGGGCGTTGGTATCGCTGTCGCAGGCCTTGCCCAGTTCAAGCGCACGGGAACCCCGTTCGATCCAACAGCTTCCGCCACCGCATTGGCAACGAGCGGCATCTACCGCTGGACCCGAAATCCGATGTATCTCGGCGCTCTCATCCTGTTTATCGGCATGGGCTTGGCCATGCGCTCGGGCTGGCTTTTGGCTGGCATACCGCTGATAGCGTTCGCCCTGCAAAAGCTCGCCATCGAGCGCGAAGAGGCCTACCTCACCCGGCGCTTTGGCAACACCTACACCGCCTACCGTGCCAAGGTCCGGCGCTGGTTATAGCTCCCTCCGCTCCGTCGGCTCGTCTGAATAGCCATTCATCTGATTTCCACCAATCCGCCTACATGCGGGCGCGGAATCACCACCATGCCTGCCTACGAGGAGAAGCTCAGGCTGACCAACTCGTAAGGTTTCCACATGGCGGTTTCTCCCGGCGCGACGTTTTTGAATTCCGCCACGAGGCGGCCGCAGGACGATCCCGAGTCCGGTTGGGCAGAGCCCGCCAAACCGCCGCGCGACTGGAAAAAGCTGGTCCTCGTTGCAGGCCTTGGACTGTTGTCTTGGGTCGCAACCTATGTCGGTATGCTTGAACTGATTGAAGCCAACATGGGCGAACTGCCGCTCGTGCATAAGTTCATCATCGGCTTCTCTGTGGCCATGCTGATGACCATGGTCGTCTGGCTGCTCGACGAGATGTTCAAGCCCAATCCCTTCATCACCAAGATTTTCTATGCTTTCGGCTATTTATTCCTGACCATCATCTCAGTCGGGTTTGGCTTCGGCTTTTATTGGAAGGTGCTTGAGTCGCGCTCGGAAGCCTCTCGATCCGCTGAAGGTGCCGTGACGCAGGTGCAGGGTTCGCTGGTGGCGGCCTCGACGCGTCTTGATCAGTTGCAGGCGACGCTGGACCAGCTGACGGCCGTGTCCAACCAAAAGGCGCAAACCGAGAAGGCCAGCGGCACGTCCTGTCCCAATTCCAAGCCCGGCGATGGCCCGCGTCGCAAACTGCGCGAAGACGACGCAGCACGATTCTCGTTTGCATCCGACTTCGTGAAAGGTCGTGCAACGGCGGTCAAAACCGAGATGGGCGCGCTCGATGCCGATCTCGCCCGCATTGTCACAGGCGACAAAACCACAATCGACGAAAAGACTGGGACGCGTAACGCGTTCCTGCAGAGCCTGGGCCGCAAGCTCGACAACACGGTGACGGGTTTCAACGCTTTCCGCACCGATCCGCAACTCAAGCAGATCAAAACGGACTTGGCCGACCGGGCCGAAAAGTCGACCTTCCCCGACACTACCGGCAAATCCTATTCCTGCCCCGACCCGCAGTTGCAAACAGCGCTGCGCGGGGTCGTGCGCGCGATCGAACAGTTGCCCGAGCTGGAAAAGCCCAAGATCGCAGCCGTCGAAGGCTCGGAAGCGACCATCGAAGCCTTCCGCCGGTTGACGGCCTCATTCTACGGCCTTTTGTCGTTCAAGCTGCCACCCTCAGCCGATGAATTGCGCGATCTCCAGAAAAAAGCCGTTCAGTCAGTTGAAGCAACGTCGGCGGCTTCGCGCATCGCCTTGAATGAACAACCCGGCCTGTCGAAACGCGACTATGTGCCGTTGGCGATTGCCGTGTTCGTGGACGTGTGCCTGCTGCTGGTCTCGATGGGTAAGTCCCAATCCGACCGCCTGTCGGGACTTGTTCCTAAAATGCGTGCCGCCGAACAGGGCCCGGTGATCCAGATCCTGTCGCGGTTCAACGAAATCCATCGCGACCGCCAGATCCGCGAAAACTTCGAGCTGTTCCGCCACGTCGTATTCGATTTCCATGGCGACTATTACGTCGCCGTCCCCCTCGACGCTCCTCGCAAGATGAACCCGCGCGAGCGCGAAGATTTGCGGCTTGAGACGCAATTGCTCTCAAACCTGTTTGCAAGCTTTGAAAAGGAAAAGATCTTTTCCCGCGTCTACTCCCCGTTCCTGACCTCGGGCGCCATCCGCAAGCGCTTGGCGCGCCAGGGCAGCAAATTCGACCGTTCCGACGCTTTCCGGGTCTACCGGTTCAAAGACGGCGCATGGTCGGACATCATCTTGGGTGCCATCATGGGGGCTGCCAAACGCGTTGAAGCCGAAAAGCGCGTGATCAGCGCCCGCGCAGACGAAGCAGCCGTGGCCGCCGCAACCGCCCTGGCCCACGCTCAAGCCCATGCCGCAGCAAACGGATACCCGCCTCACGCGCCAGCAGACCAAGCCCCCGAATGGTCCCCCCCCTGGCCAACCAAGCGCACGACCGGCCGGACGGCACCGACAGGCTCGTTGCCACACCCATTAGGCGATGGCTTAGAACCCGAATTCGGACAACGGTATGGGGCCTATGCGCCGTACGCTGCAGCGGAAGCGACGCACGAGTTCGGTGGCAACGTTCATCCCCTGCCACAGCGGCACGGAGAGACCCAGCGGCATTTCGAAGCGCCGACGCAACCGTTGCGTCCAGCGATGCCGCCGGTGACAGAAGCAGCCTTCCCCGACCGCGATATTGGGGCCGCTAACTCCAACACCGCCCCCGCTCGTCCGCCCCAACCCGCCTCCGTCGCCGACGTTTTACCGTTTGCGCCGCCCCCCATCCCCCGTCCGGCACCCCTCTACAATCCCAGATCGCAAGTCGCTGTGGCCGAATTTATGGATGTGATGCCGGATGTCACCTCCGCGCCGATACAACCCGCAACCCCCATCCGCCCCGTCGAGCCCGCATCGTTTGCGACACCCGACTGGCAGCAGCAGATGGGGCTCGTGATGACCCGGGTGACTGAAAGCATAACCGTGCCGGTCTCGACCCAGGCCCAGCTTCCCCACGCGTTAATGGCGGCAGGGTTCATGAGCCGAGCGGCTGCAAACGAGGGTATGGCCGAACCGGTGGCTCTCATTGCCCACGCCAATGCGGACGGTTCGGGCGACACCGACAGTTGGAGCGTCGCCGACACTGCCCTCATTAAGAAATACGCAGCACAGCCCGGCGAATGATCCGTCCCATTTTGAGGCGTCGAAGACGCTTTCGCAACGGTTGCTTAACCGTCTTGATCGTACGGTGATCTTGAGAATGCAAAGATACCGATCGCTGGAGAGCCTGCGATCTCACGTCTCACAACAAGGGCAGACCCGATGACTCTTATCCCCCCTCCACACATGGCCGTTGTGAAGAAGGAGGATAAGGAAACGAAGCTGCGCGACTTTTTCCGTGAAGCTTTGAACAACCTGAGCGCGAATGGCGAACGCCCGGTTCTGCGCGTCCTGGCCCGTGGTTCCCATAGCCCGGTTGTGCGTGCGATGACGGCATTCGATGCGGAACTGTCGGCGACCGGCGTCGAAATCCGGTTGATGTTGACCAACATCGAGCCCGGCGACGAGCTCATGTCCAATGTCCGTCATCTGGCCGATATCCGCTGCTTGGATGCCCATGAACTGCTCGTGCTTGGAGCCAAGGCCAGTTGGATTGGCGACTGCATGCGCCGCGATCCGTCGGTGCGCGACAGCTTCGAGTTGCACGCATTGACCAACGAACTGGCAGCCAAGCAAGCCGCAACATCGTTTGACCGGCTATGGGGCCGGATCGCTGCCCCCAAACCCGTCGCTGTTGCCGAGACGGTTATGGAAATGGCCGCCGATTTGTCAGCGTTGCCCGTCGAGCAGACCGCGCCGCAGGTGTTGACCCGCCATTGAACCTTAAGTTTTTGGTTCCGCGTTGGGGCTGGTCCGCAAGGACCGGCCATTTTTGCGTTTTGCGCATGGAACTGGTGGGGCGGCCACGCGAACAGCAACGAAAACACCGCGAGCAGCAAATACCGGCAAACCCCAGCAAGCAGCCCGTTGCTGCCTCTGTTTGGTCATTGCGCCCTGATGGTCTAGGCGCGCACACTCTTTCCGCTTCATATTGAACGCTGCGTTTTCGATTTCCCAGCTCATCTCAGGTGAAACATGTCCATTCTCGCCCGCTTGCTTGCCAGCACAGCCGTCCTTTCTGTGGTGCTGACGCCTCAGGCCCTCACGGCGCAGGAAAAAACCTTCGCCCACAAAGGGATTTCGTCGGATGCCGACCGCTATGAAGCGTTCCTGAAAAAGGAGTGGCAGACAAGCCTTCGCAAGCCTGCCGAACTCAAAGCAGCGGGACTGAAATCGCTGGCCAGCGATCCCCGAGCAGCGTCCCGGTCGTTGGCAGCAGCCGTAGCGCTCGATAGCTTGGACGCGCGCGCCTGGCTCGGTTTGGCCGACGCCTTGCTTGCCATCAAGCCGGATACCTCGAAGGGGTCCGAGCGCTACGACCTGCCGGTCAACGCCAGCGGCGCGGCTCTGCGGGCCTATCAATTGGCCGGCACCGACAATGGCTTGAAAGCCCTGGCATTGGCGAGCCTGGGCGAAGCCCTGACGCGCCGCTCTTACTGGCGACCAGCGATCGACGCGTTGGCGGCGTCCTTGCAGTTTTCTAGTGCCCAGAAGGTGCGCGAAGCCTACGACAAGCTGCGCGCCGAGCACGGCTTCCGCATGACTGACTACAAGACCGACAACGAAGCGGCCATCCCGCGCGTATGCGTCCAGTTCTCCGAAGGGCTGTCGCGCTCAGCCAACATCGATTTTGCTAAATTTGTCTCGGTCAACGGCAAGGACCCCCAGTCGGTGGTCGCCGAAGGGCAGCAGTTGTGCCTGGAAGGCCTGTCATACGGCCAGCGCTACGAGGTGCAGGTTCGCTCGGGGCTCCCATCGGAGACGGGCGAGGCGCTTGAAAAAAGCATCGAAATCGCAGCTTACGTCCCCGACCGCAAGCCACAGGCGCGCTTCACCGGTCGCAGCTACGTGCTCCCCAGCAAGGGCCAGCAAGGCATTCCCGTGCTGACGACGAACACCACAGCCGTTGCCGTCGAAGTCTACCGGATCGGCGACCGGTCGTTGGCCAGCGCCATGCAGAATGGCGACATGAACCGTCAGGTGGCGAGTTACGAAATCGACCAGATCAAGGAACGCACCGGCGAGAAAGTCTACGCAGGGGTGCTCGAAGTCGCCTCCAAGCTGAACGAGGACGTAACAACCGCCTTCCCCGTCAGCGCAGCAATCGGCACCTTGAAGCCTGGCGCGTATCTCATGACGGCAAGCCCGCGCGTCAAAGCAGCCGGCGACGAGAGCTCAGATCAGGCGATCGCGAGCCAGTGGTTCATCGTCTCCGACCTCGGCCTGACCGCGCTGTCTGGTACCGATGGTGTCCACGGCTTCATCCGCTCTCTGGCCGACGCCACAGCGGTTGCAGGCGTCGAGGTTCGGCTCATTGCAAAAAACAACGAAGTGCTCGGCACGCTCAAATCCGACGAGAAAGGATATGTGCGCTTTGATGCTGGCCTTGCCAAAGGCGAAGGTGGCATGGCACCAGCTCTCATGGTCGCGGCCAAAGATAACGGCGCGGACTACGCCTTCCTCGATCTGGCAGTCGCAGGCTTCGATCTCTCCGACCGTGGCGTCAAAGGCCGCGATGCCCCCGGCGCGCTTGACGCGTACCTGTTCTCCGAACGCGGCGTCTATCGCCCCGGAGAGGAAGTCTTCTTTACCGGCCTCGTGCGCGACAAATCCGGTGCGGCAGCAGGACTACCCGTCACGCTCATCATCACCCGCCCTGATGGCGTTGAACACAAACGCCAGACCCTGGTCGACGGCGGTCTGGGTGGCCGCGCCTATGCGCTTGAACTCGGTCGCGGCGTCATGACCGGGACGTGGCGGGCCAAGCTCTACGCCGACCCCAAAGGCGAGCCGATCTCACAGGTCGCGTTCCTGGTGGAAGATTTTGTGCCCGAGCGGATCGACCTCACGTTGAAGCCCGACACGAAAACCATCGCCATCGAAGAGCAGGCAACGATCAAAGCGGTCGGCAAATACCTCTATGGCCCACCCGCCCAGAACCTCGCGCTGGAAGGCGACATCGTGGTTCGCCTCGCCAAAGAGCAGGAGGGATACGCGGGCTACAAATTCGGCCTCGCCGACGAAAAAATCGAGCCAGTGCGCGCGGCCATCGAAGGTCTTGGCGCAACCGATGACAAAGGCAACGCGACCCTCGCAGTCACCTTGCCAGCGATCCCAAAAACATCGCGACCGCTGGAAGCCGACGTTCTGATCCGCCTGCGCGAACCCGGCGGGCGCACGATTGAGCGCACGATCACCCTGCCCGTCGATACCCGACAAGCACGCCTTGGCATCAAGCCGCTGTTTGGCAGCCACGGCGTATCCGAAGGCGACCCGGCAGCGTTCGAAATTGTCGCTATCGACGCCGCAGGCAAACGCGCCGAGGCAAAGGGCTTGCGCTGGACACTGTCGCGCATCGACCAGAACTGGCAATGGTACATGCGCGATGGCAACTGGGGCTACGAAGCCGTGTCCACCACCCGCAAGCTCGACGCAGGCACCCTCGATGCCTCGGCAGAAACCGCCGCCAAGATCGCTGTGACCCAAGGCTGGGGCCGCTATCGCCTGGACGTCGTGAGCGACACACTGGGAACGATGTCGAGCGTGACATTCAACTCTGGCTGGGTCTCGGGCGGCGAAATCGCGGACAGCCCCGAAGTGCTGGAAACAGCCCTCGACAAAGTGAGCTACAAGCCCGGCGACACAGCCAAACTGCGGATCGCAACCAAACACGGTGGTCGCGCGCTGGTCTCGATCCTGTCCAACGGGCTGTTGGCGTCGCAAGAGGTCGACATCCCCAAAGGCGGCGGCGAAGTCGCCATCCCGGTTTCCAAGGACTGGGGCCCAGGCGCTTACGCGACGGCAATTCTCTATCGCAGCATGGACGAGGCAGCCAAACGAATGCCGTCGCGCTCGATCGGCGTGAAATGGCTCGCGGTCGATAAATCCGTCCACACCTTAAAGGTCGCAATCGCTGCTGAAACGAAGGTCCGCTCGGGGTCCACGTTAAAGGTGCCAATGAAGATCGAAGGCCTGACTCCCGGAGAAGAGGCCCGCGTGACGGTCGCAGCCGTCGACATCGGTATCCTCAACCTCACCAAGTTCGCCACCCCCAATCCGGAGGGCTGGTTCTACGCCCAACGCAAACTCGGCCTGAATATTCACGACTACTATGGTCGCCTGATCGACGGGATGCGCGCCGATCGCGGCAAACTCCGCTCTGGCGGCGACAGCACCGGCGGCATGGCCATGAGCGCCGCCCCGCCTTCCGTCGAAACGATCCTAGCCCAATACTCAGGCATCGTCGTCGTCGACAAGGACGGCAACGCCACCGCCGAATTCGGCCTGCCCGATTTCAACGGCACTGTGAAGCTGATGGCCGTCGCCTGGTCCAAAGACAAGGTCGGCCACGGTCAAGCGCAGGTGATCGTCGCCGATCCCGTCGCCCTCACCGTCTCCGCCCCCCGCTTCCTGACGCTGGGCGACGAGGCCAACCTCGACATAGCACTCCACAACATCGACGGAAGCGCTGGCAATTACATTGTCCGCGCCAACCCCGCGACCCCCACCGAGCGCAAAGACGATGCGGGCAAGCCCGTCGCCCTGACGGTGGGTGAGCGCAAATCCGAGAGCATGACGCTCAAACCCGCAGACGTTGGCGCGCTCGTCTACAATATCACCGTCGATGGACCTCTGACCTTGGGCGGCGAGCCGATCAAGATCAAGCGCCAGTTGACGTTCAACGTGTTCCCGCCCGCTGGCGACATCCGCCGAACCACGGTCAGCCAGATCGCAGCCGGTGGCAAACTCACCCTCTCGGGCGATCTGACCAACGACCTGATCGCCAGCCGCACCAAGATCAACGTTTCTGTTGGCCCCCAGGCGAGCCTCGACGTGCCCGGTCTGCTCACAGCGCTCGACCGCTACCCCTACGGCTGCGCCGAGCAGACGACCTCCCGTGCGCTCCCGCTCGTCTACGCCAACAATGTCGCCGCGACGTTGGGCATGGCAACCGATGCCAAAATCCGCGTTCGCGTTCAAGGTGCCATCGAACGGCTGTTTGAAATGCAAGACAGCGCCGGTGCGTTCGGGCTGTGGGGCCCGAGCAATTCCGACATCTGGCTGACCGCCTATGTCACCGACTTCCTCACGCGCGCCAAGGAAAAGGGCTACACCGTCAACCCGCGCGCCTTCGGTCAAGCCCTCGACAAACTCCAGAACTACGTCGCCTACGCCAAGGACACCGCGTCAAGTTCAGAAAACCGGGCCTATGCGATGTACGTGCTGGCCCGCAACGCCCGCGCGCCGATCGGTGAATTGCGCTACTTCGCCGACACCAAGCTCGACCTGTTCCCCTCACCGCTGGCCAAGGCCCAGATCGGCGCGGCCCTCTCGATGATGGGAGATAAGGAGCGCGCCGAAAAAACCTTCGCTGCAGCCCTCGACATGCTTGACGACAAGACCAAGACGGTGACGCTCGCTCGCACCGATTTCGGATCAAAACTGCGCGACGCCGCAGCCCTGGTGACGCTCGCATCCGAGACCGGCATCGCCAAGGTCGAAGCCCCCAAGCTCGTCACCGTGATCGCCAAAGGCTATCAGGCTCGCACCTATACCTCGACTCAGGAACAGGCCTGGATGCTGCTTGCCGCCAACGCGCTGGGCGAAAGTGCCAAGACATTGTCTCTCTCGGTCAACGGTGCCTCCCGGATCGGCAGCCTCGTGGCCCAGTATGCCCCATCCGATCTGACCACCGGCGGCGGCATCACCATCACCAACACCTCGGATGCCGCGACCGACGTCGTCATCTCGGTGACGGGCGCCGCACTGACGCCAGAGCCCGCGATCTCGAAGGGCTTCAAGATCGAGCGCACCTATTACACGCTCGACGGCAAGAAAATCGACCTCGCCAGCACCACAGGCGGTACCTCGACTGTCAAGCAGAACGACCGGTTCGTCGCCGTCGTGTCCATTGAAGCCAAAGAGGAAGGCGGCCGCATCCTGCTGGTCGATCGCCTCCCGGCAGGCTTTGAGATCGAAAACCCGCATCTGGTCGGCGGCGGCGACACCAAAGGTCTCGACTGGCTGAAGGGCACCGTGAAGCCCGAGCACGCCGAGTTCCGCGACGACCGTTTCGTGGCCGCATTCAACTTCTTTGGCAAGCGCAACGGCTCTTCCGCAGCCCCAGTCGACGGCGTTGATGTTGAGGGAGACCGCGAAGGAGAAGGCGAATCAGCCGCAACGGATGCACCCAAAAAGCCGACCGGCCCGATGACTCAGGCAACCATCGCCTACATCGTCCGCGCGGTGACACCGGGAACCTTCGTCCATCCCGCCGCCACCGTCGAAGACATGTACCGTCCAGAACGTCACGCGCGGACCCCTTCTGGCAAACTCATCGTCGCAGGTAAGTGAGGGGTGTGATGGACCAACCTCCGACTGTCGTCCCGGGTGAAGCGCAGCGCAGACCCGGGCCCCAGGGACCACAAGCGCAGAGCGATCGAACCGTGCGCACTAATGTGCTGGGTCTCTGCTCGTCGCTGCGCCTGAAGGGGCTCCGCTTGGCCGAGATGAAAGGCTGGCGCAACGCGGCACTGGCGATCCTTTACGCAGGCCTCGGCCTCGCAGCCGCAGCACTCACCGCCCTCAACGTTGCAATCGCCATCATCCCGCCCCTCAAGCTCGATGAGGTGGCCGACGTGTCCGTGTCCGTCGTCGACCGCGAGGACCGGCTCCTACGGGCGTTCACGACGGCATCGGGGCACTGGCGGTTGCCGGTGACGGTGCCCGACGTCGATCAGCGCTATCTCGCCATGCTGACAGCCTTCGAGGACCGCCGGTTCCATGACCACAAAGGCGTCGATCTTCGCGCTCTGACCCGCGCCGCCACGCAGATGATCAAGCATCGCCGCCTCGTCTCGGGCGGATCGACGCTGACCATGCAAACCGTCCGCCTGATTGAAGGACCGCAGACGAAAACCGGCTGGGTGAAATTGCGCCAGATCGTGCGGGCGCTGCAACTCGAACGCAACCTCAGCAAAACCCAAATCCTCGAACTGTACCTTCGCCTTGCGCCCTATGGTGGCAACATGGAAGGCGTTCGCGCCGCCTCGATCGCCTATTTCGGCAAGGAACCCAAACGCCTGTCTGCCGGTGAAGCAGCCCTCCTGGTTGCCATTCCCCAAAGTCCGCAAGGCCGCCGTCCCGACCGCTTCCCGCAGGCGGCAAAACGCGCCCGCGACCGCGTGCTGGCCACAGCACTTGCCACCCGCATTATCAACACGGCTGAATACACCCGCGCCCTGGCCGAAAGCCTGCCCCGCGTCCGCCGCGAATTCCCCAAGCACGCGCCCCACTTGGCAGATGCCGAGCGGGCACGCGCGCCGCTGGCAGCCGTCCACAAAACGACCATAGACCGCGATCTGCAGCGCGAACTCGAAACGCTGACGCGCGACCACGTCAAAACGCTCGGCGACAAGTTGTCGGCAGCCATCCTCGTCGCCGACAACAAGACCGGCGAGATCCGGGCCCATGTCGGTTCGGCGGGCTACCTGGACGAAGCCCGGTTCGGTGCGATTGACATGGTCAACGCCATCCGGTCGCCCGGTTCGACCCTGAAGCCGATCATCTACGGTTTGGGCTTTGAAGCAGGCCTTGCCCACCCCGAAACGCTGATCGAAGACCGTCCGGTGCGGTTTGGCACCTACAGTCCGAAAAACTTCGACGAAGAATTCCACGGCACCGTCACGATCCGCGAGGCCCTGGCCCAATCGCTCAACATACCAGCGGTGAAGATGCTGAATGCGGTCGGACCGGGAAAGCTTGTCGGTCGCTTCATGCGGTTTGGCATCCAGCCTGTACTGCCCGCCAAAACCGAGCCGACCATTGCAGTCGCACTCGGCGGCGTGGGGCTGACCCTCCACGATCTCGCTACCCTCTACACAAGCCTTGCCCGCGGTGGCGAAGCCGTGTCCCTGCTGCACCAGCGCACGGCAGGCCCTGGCGCACTGGCCATCGGCCCAGCCAGCGCCAAGGTCCGTCAAGCGCTGATTGCCCGCCGCCGCCTGCTCTCGCCGGTCGCGGCCTGGTACGTCACCGATATCCTCAAAGACGCGCCGCCCCCCGTCAGCGCGCGCTCGGGCCGGATTGCCTATAAGACGGGCACGTCGTACGGTTATCGCGACGCCTACGCCATCGGCTATGACGGTCGCCACACCATCGCCGTTTGGGCAGGCCGTCCCGATAGCGCCGCAACGGCAGGGCTGACCGGTCGCACAGCCGCCGCGCCTTTGCTGTTCGACGCCTTCGCACGCCTGGGCGAGCACCGGCCAGCCCTCGCATCCGCCCCAGTCGGAGCCGTCGTGGCAACGGGCGCAAGTCTGCCGCCGCCGCTCAAGCGCTTCCGCGAACCGGGCGATGATCCATCAATGACCCGGTCGGCCTTCCCCGAATCGGCACCAATGATCGCTTTTCCACCCGACCGTAGCGATGTGGACCTGGACGGAGGCGTTGGCGAAGCCGTCGTCATGAAAGCGGACGGCGGCGCTTTGCCGCTGACGTGGCTCGTCGACGGCGAGCCCATTGCCTCCGAACCGTTCCGCCGGGAGGCGACGTGGATCCCAGCCGGGCGGGGTTTTGCCAAACTTTCCGTCATAGATGCAAAGGGTAAGGTCGACCGCGTTACGGTGCGCGTACGTTAGAATGCTTACAGAAAAGGTGTTGGCGGTCATCCATTGAGAATGCCCCACGGTGCCGGAACTGCGGGTCGGCTTCGCTGCCGTGAAATGAGGACGGATATAATGGCCGGAGCGTGCTTGTCACATTGCTCGGGTAACACAATATACCGACCTCCTATTCTGGTAAATCGCCAGCACTTATTGGCACTGCGGGACCCAACGCGACATGCGCCTTTCTAAATTGAGCTACTACGCGGACTTCTTCATCAGCCTCGCGATTATCGCCGTGATGGCATCCCTTGCTGCAGTGTTGCCAACATGGCTCAGGCGCGGCGAATGGGTGCTGTTTGTGGTGGCAGGCGCATTGGCATGGACCTTCATCGAGTATCTCGTCCACCGTTGGCTGTATCATCACGCGCCCTTTTTCCGCGAGATGCACGACATGCATCACAACGAACCCCATGCGCACATCGGTGCACCCCCGATCATTGGCATCGTGCTGATTTTCGCGATTTTCTATGCGCCATTGCTGACGGTCAATGCCATTGCGGCCAGCGGCGTCACGGTCGGCATATTGATCGGCTATGTTGGTTACATGGTCGTGCATCACGCGGCGCATTATTGGAGCATGCCGCAATCGTCTTGGCTTTATCAGCTGCGCCGCCACCACGCTCTGCACCATCACCACGCCGAAGATTGCAACTTCGGGATCACCACGTCCCTCTGGGACCGCGTATTTGGTACCGCAGTGCAGACAAGCCGGGCAACGGCGCCCACCTGATAGGGCGTCCATAACGAAATGGATCGAGCGCGATGCTGCGCCCGACCCATTTAACTCAGTTCGCATAAACTCTGATCGAACGGCGCTCCCGCAGCGCTCTACACCGGCTACGGCTCGCCAAACCCGCTTTTCAAAGCCCGCAAATCACCAAGGTGCCGCGAAGCTGTATTTCAAACCAAGGCCGACGGTGACTTGGTCTTCCGAGCCGCGCTGGGCGACCAGCGGGCTGTTTGAAGCATCGCCACTCAGCTTTTCGTATTCGACGTAGCCGATGCTGGTGATGTTTTCGGTCAACTGGTAGTGGGCGCTGGCACCGGCACCGTAGCCGCGCAAGCCAGCCTCTGCTTTGAAGGCAGCCAACCCGGAGACAGCCGACGCGGCAGCGTTGACGGAGTAATAGCTGTCCATGAAAGTGCTGTCGGCAAACGAAACGCGAGGTCCTGCGGTCAGCGTCCAGCGGTCCATCGGACGGACAACCAGATCAGCCGACAGATCGCCGATCAGCCCCTCGGCTCCAACGAACGCGTAACGCAGTTCGGCGCGGGTCCGCAGGAACGGCATCGGCCAGTATTCGGCAAAACCACCGGCTTCGATAGAAACTTCTTTATCGCCGACCGTTTTGAAGCCGAGCGGTCGGAAATCTTCGGCGCGGCGCTGGAAGCGCAGGTTACCGGTGATCCCGGCGCGATAGGTATCGCCCTGAACCAATGCAATGCTAGCACCGTCGTTCGGCAGGCTCAGCCAAACCCGGTCACCGGCCTTGTGCCAGCTGAAGCTCGGACGGAAGGTGGCCTCGTAATCCTTGGCACCCTCATATTCTGGTGCGTAGCCGCCAAAACCGCCGATGGTGATGATGGTGCCAGATGGCTCAGCCGATGCAGATAGCGGAAAGCTGAAGCACGCAGCAATTGCCGCAGCGCAGGTCAGTGCGGTCGTCTTGACGAACCGGTGCGTGAGATAGGTCACAGTTCAGCGTCCCCGCGTGATGGAAATCATTAACCGACGGTACCGGCGACCGGCGCTTGAGACAAGCGACGCGGCGGAGCTGACACGGTTGGCAGTGCATTGGTCGCTAGTTTGTGCCAATTGCGCCACACGGATCCGTGTTAGGGGGTCCGGCGCGCTTGGCGTTAGGCATAACGGATGGGAACCAGCTGCTAGAATAAGCAGCAGGCCCCAGACGGAGAAGACAATGCGCCGGTTAATTTTTGGTTTGACGCTGTCTCTTTGCGGGCTAGGCGCTCCCCCGTGCGTTGCACAGCGCGGGCTGGGGGCCGGCGTCACGGTCGAGGCGCAGCTGCCAGCGGTAGCCGCCGACATCGGGCAGACCTCGGTGTCGGGAATTTCGTCCGGCGCCTACATGGCCGGGCAGTATCAATTCGCCCACGCCAAGACGGTCGTTGGTGCGGCCATCATTGCAGGCGGGCCATTTGGCTGCGCCGAAACGCGCTACGGCTCATTCATGCCGGGGCCAACGCGGCTGATGATGAACGCGTCGCAGTCCGTCAGCGGCTGCATGCTCAACGCCTTGAAGTGGTACGGCATCCCCAATGCCGAGCAGTTGGCCGATCAAGCCCGCGAATTGGCCGAGGCCGCCAAGATTGACCCGGTCGAAGAACTGGCACGTCACAAAATTTACTTGTTTACCGGGGCCGCCGATCAAGTCGTGCATCCAACCATCGTCGTGGCCGCCGCTGAAACCTACCTCCGGCTCGGCGTCCCCAAGGCGCACATCAAGACCGGCCCCCCATTGAACGCCGGGCACGGCTTCGTCACCGAGCCAGCGCAGGACGACTGCGGGTCGTCTGAAAAGCCGTTCGTGGTCCACTGCGGTTATGATCAGGCGGGCGATCTACTGGCCCATATCTATGGCCCGCTGAAGCCAAGGTCACCGGTGCCGACCGGATATCTGATTGCATTCAAACAGGAAGCGTTCACGCAGGGGCTGGGTGACACAAGTCTGGCAGAGCACGGTGCCGCCTACATTCCAGCAGATTGCCGGACGTCGGGGGGGTGCCGCATCCATGTGGCGTTTCACGGCTGCCAGCAAACGCAAAAAACGGTGGGTGACGCCTTTGTCTCGGGAACCGGGTTTGCCGCCTGGGCCGACAGCAACCGGATTATCCTTTTGTTTCCCCAGGTTTCGCCAGAGATAGGCATCAATCCGCTCGGGTGCTGGGACTGGTGGGGCTACACCGGCTTTGACTACTTGACGCGCCATGCACGCCAGACCGTGGCGGTACATCGCATGGTCGAGCATCTGGCGTCACGGCCATAACGAGGCGCATGATCTAGGCCAAACTTGGATCGCCAGGGTCTGATAGATCGAAGCCGATCCGTCGCCACGCAACGCGACGGAACCCGGAGTGCGGGGCCAGAAATACGGGACAGGGTACATGATGACCGGCATGACGATCTCACGCGCAGCGCTCTCAAGAGTGGGCAGGGCAAGCAAACGCCCATCGGGCCAGTCGATCGACCGACTGGGCAGTTTAGCTGCCATAGTGCTGTTGGCCGCATCCGCCGCAACCTGGATGGCCGAGGAAAATGCCATCGAGCGCGATGCTGCAGCAGGCGCTGCGCGCAACGCTAGAAGTGGTGCAGGCGTCGGCGAGGCCGCCCCCTCCGAGACCCTCGTGGCGGGCTATCTTGGCTCGCCTTACACCTACGCGAGCAACGTTCGCCTCCAAAGCCCGGCTGACAAAACCGACTTCACGATGTCGAACGTCGAATGGCGCGGCATGCCGTTCAAAAGCCCGATCTATTACGGCGTGCGCGTCGCACGCTGGGGAGCTTCAAACCGCACCGGTGTGATGGTCGATTTTACCCATTCCAAGGCCATCTCGACCCCAACGCAAGAAGTCGAAATCAAAGGCATCATCGCGGGCGCTCCGGCGCCTGCGAAAGAAAAGATCGGCAGCCTGTTCAAGCACTTGGAATTCAGCCACGGCCATAACATGCTGACGCTCAACGGCCTGTTCCGACTTGGCAACCTCACCCCGCGCCTGTCGCCCTATGTCGGCATTGGCGGCGGTATTTCCCTGCCCCACAGCGAGGTCAAGCTGCACTCAGAGCCTGCCCGCTCCTATGAATACCAGTACACCGGCCCCGTCGCCCAGGCGCTCGTCGGCCTCGAATTCCGCCTCGCCGAAACCAGCGTGTTCTTCGAATACAAGTTCACCTTTGCCGACTATGTCGCCCCCTTGTCGCGGGTCGACGGCACTTGGCTGTTCATGGATCTGGCGCGCCAGATCTCGGCCTGGTGGCGGGGCGAAAAGCCCCCCGGCGGCACCCTCGACACCCAACTCATCAGCCACCAACTCATCGGCGGCGTCGGCTACCGGTTTTAAGATCAGCGCATAAAAGATCTGCCCCCCGAAAACACCGGGGGCAGACCAATGCAACTTGCTGAAATACAACCTCAATCCTTCGCGCGTTCCACATAGCTGCCGTCTTCGGTCATGATGACGACGCGGGTGCCGGTGCCGACGTGGGGGGGAACCATGATGCGTGCGCCGTTCGACAGCTTGGCGGGCTTGTACGACGACGACGCCGTCTGCCCCTTCACGACCGGATCGGCTTCGACGATTTCGAGCGTGACGCGGGCTGGCAACTCAATCGAAACCGCCTTGCCTTCAAACAGCGACACATCGCAGATCATGCCGTCCATCAGCCATTTGGCGCTATCGCCAATGACATCCTTGCCGACCGAAATCTGCTCGAAGCTGTCGGGTTGCATGAAGTTAAAGCCCATGTCGTCTTCATACATGTAGCTGTACTTCTGCTCATCGAGGTAGGCGCGCTCGACTTGGTCCGTGGTGCGGTAACGCTCTGTCACCTTCACGCCATCGGCAATGCGGCGCAGTTCCAGATGCGTGACGGGCGTTCCCTTACCAGGGTGAATGTTTTCCGCAGTCATGACGACGGCGAGTTTGCCATCCAGATCCAGCACGTTGCCTTTGCGGATCGTGCTTGCAATAACCTTGACCACGTTCGTTCTCCGATGAAACCTGTTCGGCGGAGCGCGTCGGGTTGAGCGTCGGCCTCGAATAGGCGTTTGTTTAAGCGCGTGTCATACCCGGTTCGCGCGATTTGGCCAAGGGTCGCTGATTATGCGTCACCCAACCCTCGTTGGCGGGCTGCAGCCCGAGCCGCCCTTTTTTGTAACAAAAAAGGAAGGGGGCTTGGGGGATGCCAATGCCCCAATTGGGCGTGGGCGAAAGCCCACACGCGCAGCGCAGCACCGGAGACCAACGATGAACCAATCCCCCTGGTGGGACAAAAACCGTCACGCCGACCGGCGCGGCTTTCTGCTGGCCCGTGCCGCGATCAAATCTGCCCTGCGCGGCTGGTTCGCCGCCGAGAACTTCATCGAGGTCGAGCCTGCTTGCCTCCAAGTGTCTCCCGGCAACGAAGCCCACCTTCATGCCTTCGCCACCGAACGCATCGGCACCGATCTCAGTCGCACACCACTTTATCTGCACACCTCCCCTGAATTCGCGATGAAAAAGCTGCTGGCGGCGGGCGAAGAGCGCATCTGCGCGTTTGCCCCGGTGTTTCGCAACCGCGAGGGAGGCGCACTGCACGCCAACGAATTCACCATGCTCGAATGGTATCGAGCGCACACCGATTATATGGCGATGATGTCCGATTGCGGCGCAATCCTCGCGTTGGCCGCGCAAACCGCTGGCACCAAGTGGGTATCACATCGCGGGCTGACCTGCGACCCGCGCGTGGCGCCAGAGCGCGTGACCGTGGCCGAGGCGTTCTCGCGATTCGCCGGGATTGATCTCGAAGCGACCATTGGCGATCGCGACGCCTTGGCGTCGGCTGCCGAAGCCGCAGGGGTCCGCACCGGTGCCGATTACACCTGGGCCGATAGTTTTGCCCGCATCTTGACCGAGCGCATCGAACCACGCCTCGGCATCGGACGCGCCACGATCCTGTACGACTACCCCGCCAGCGAGGCAGCACTTGCCAAACGGGCCGCGCGCGATCCACGATTTGCCGAGCGATTTGAATTGTACGTCTGCGGCGTCGAAGTCGCCAACGGCTTCTCTGAATTGACAGACGCTCCCCTCCAACGCGCCAATCTCGAAGAGGAGATGCAACTCAAGCAGGCCCGCTACGGCGAGCGCTATCCGCTCGACGAGGACTTCCTCTCAGCCGTCGCCGCCATGCCGCAAGCCAGCGGCTGCGCGATGGGCTTCGACCGCCTCGTCATGCTCGCCTCGGGCGCCGCCCGCATCGAGCAAGTCCTCTGGACCCCTCAAGCCTAGCCACGTTTCACTTCACGCGACTATCGCTGAGCCCCACTCCACGGCCGCAGGCCGTAATAGCGCGAAGCGCGTCGCGCACGGTTGCGCGCCCCACCGGAGCGCCACAGCGCGTGAGGTACAAAAAGAGAGTCGCGGGAGAGGTCCAATGGGTGGTTGAATGTTCTTCTTACCACCCGGCGGCCTCGTCATTTTAATATAGGGATCTGGGCCGGTGTCTCCGGGTTATCGCCCTTCGACACACCCCTCCCGCATTTGAGCACAGCCACCGCAATGCCGCCGGGCTGATCCGCCGCCGAGCGTCGCAACCGGCCCGAAAGCCGCTTGCCGCATCACAGTCCCGGTCCAGCTGATGGGTATCCGGTTACTGCAATCAAACCCGCCCCACCCGATCGACCCAGCTCGTCAGCCGTGACCCTCATGCGAAGCGGTGCAGCCAATCTCCCACACGCTCTACACCCCGGGGATAACATTTTGAAACGAGTGTCATCCCGGGCGAACCCCGGACACTTGGTCCGGGGGTAGACCCGGGACCCAGGGGCTGCTAGCGATGCGCCAACAGTCGTGCCTTCGGCGCTTATCTGCTGGGTCCCGGCTCGGCGTTTCGCCAAGGGGCTCCACTTGGCCGGGATGACAACCCAATGAACTCCATCGAGCAACTCCAGGCCGCAGGCCTCGTCGCCCCCGAAAATGCCGCATCGCTCGCACCCGTCGCCGCGCGTTACGCCATCGGCGTAACGCGTGCCATGGCCGCCCTCATCGAACACCCCAACGATCCGATTGCCCGCCAGTTCATCCCCGACGCCCGCGAACTTGGCGCTCACCCAGCCGAACTGGCCGATCCGATCGGCGACCACGCCAAAACCGTCGCCCCCGGCCTCGTCCACCGATACCCCGACCGCGTGCTGTTCAAAGTGTCCGGTATCTGCCCGGTCTATTGCCGCTTCTGCTTTCGCCGCGAGATGGTCGGCCCCACCGCTGGAACGACCCTGACCGGAGATGAGATCGCAGCGGCGCTGACCTACATCCGCGCGAACCCGCAAATCTGGGAAGTCATTCTCACTGGCGGCGATCCGCTGATCCTGTCGCCCCGCCGCATCGCAGCCATCGGCACGGCCTTGGCCGACAACCCTCACGTCAAGGTCATTCGCTGGCATACGCGCGTCCCGGTCGTCTCCCCTGAGGCCGTCACGGACGCCCTCGTCGAAGCCTTGCGCGTCCCAGGCAAGGCCGTATACGTCAGCATCCACGCCAACCACGCCCGCGAATTGACCCCTGACGCCCGCGCAAGCCTCGCTCGCTTAGCCGATGGCGGCATCGTTCTCGTCAGCCAGACCGTCCTGCTCGCCGGCATCAACGACGACGCAGCAACTTTGGAAGCCCTCATGCGCGCTTTCGTCGAAAACCGCGTCACGCCCTATTACCTCCACCACGGCGACTTAGCCCCCGGCACCGCCCACTTCCGAACCACCATCGCCCACGGCCAGCAGATCGTGCGAGACCTGCGCGGGCGCTTGTCGGGTGTCGCGCAGCCGACGTATGTGCTCGATATACCAGGAGCGTTCGGTAAAGTGCCCATCGGCTCCAGCAATGTCATAGCAGACGGCAACGGGTCGTATCGCGTTACCGACCCGGACGGCGTCGTCCACCCATATCAGGACGCGCTGCTGGACGCTGGCAACCTATAGAAAGTGGCGGAATGAGCGGTTTGAGGGTGTGCGTGGCGGTGATGGCCATGTTGGCGACGGGCCCGGTTCGGGCCGAATGCCTGCCGGTGCCGGCGGTCGATTTCAGCGCGCCCGAGCAGGAAAGCCCTGCCGCCGTGACAGCGTTCCTGCGTGGCGCAGGGGATGAGTCGGATGTCGCGTGGAAGCAGTCAGACGGGCCAGCGGCAAAGGAATCGGCTTCTTGCGCCGCGAATTGGCTCGCAGCTTGGGCCAAACAAGGCGCATGGCTTGAAGAAATTTCTTCGCCGCGCGCCGAAGCAGAACGGGCGCAGAGCCTAGCTGGTGCCGCACTGGCGTTTTTGAAAATCCGGTCGGCAGCCAGCGATGAGCAGCGCGAAGACATCGAAGGCTGGCTCATCCAAGCCGTCGATCTCGCAGCGGTCAAAATTCAGCCCGCCGATGACCGCCGCTACTGGCTGGGGCTTGCGCTTGGTGCCGTGGCCATGGCGACGGGGAGCGAGCGTCACTGGGAGGTCGCGCGCGCGATTGCGGGCGAAGCCGCCAGTGCAATCCGGCCCGACGGTACGTTGAATGATAAAGCGCTTGCCGATCAAGTTGCGGCGGTCATGCCGCTGGTCGCTCTGGCCACTTTGGCTCGGTCGCAGGGTGAGGATTTCTATGCTCTGGGCGACAACGCCCTCGATCGCCTCGCAACCTCCGTCGCTAAAGCCCTGAGTGAAAAGCCCGAAACCAAACCCGGCGCCGGCTGGTCCCAGCTTTACGCCCTCCACGCCCCTGATCACCCCGCCGCCAAAATCCCCATGCCCCGCAGTCATCCAGGCTTTGGCGGCGACGTCCAAATGCTCGTCCGCGCGCTGGTACCCGCCGAGCCCGAATAAACCCCGTTACGCCATGGCCGGGCTTGACCCGGCCATCCAGGGCCACGAGTTAAAACCAACACTGCCGACACGGCTTAGGCCTCAAACCCTTCAAAAATCATTGCATCCGCATAAGCGGCAGCCCTGGCCCGATCCACGTCCGTCCGCACGGTCCACGTCAACACCGGCACGCCCCGCGCCCGCAGCTCCCGTGTCCGCGCCGTCGGCAGCGCTCCGCACTCATACGCCGCAAAGCTCGCCCCGATCCACTCGAAATCCGCCAATTCGCGAAGTTCCTCCGCCCGTTCCGGCGTCAGCCGATCCGCCCACCAGTTATCCCCGTTGACCGCCCGGTACGACCCCGACACCAGCCCGCGCGCCACGCCGGGGGCCAGCCGCTTCATCGCCGCCATCACCGCGGGATCAAACGACATCAGCGCCACCGGCCCGCGATAGGCTGTTGCAAGGCTGGCGATTTGCTCCAGAAAACCGGCAGCCGGTGGTCCCCATGCGCTCTTGATCTCGACCAGCAGTGGAACGGCCCCGCCCACCAGTTCGAGCAACCCCGCAAACGATAGGATCGGCGTGTCCGTTCCCCGGTAGCGCAATCGCGCCAGCGCCTTGGGCGTCAGCGCATCGAGCCGACCCGTCGCATCGACCAGCCGCTCCAGCGTCTCGTCGTGGAAAACCATCGGCGTCCCGTCCGCCAGTGCCTGCAGATCGCACTCGATCCCATACCCGCCGACGATAGCCGCCTCAAACGCTGGCCCCGAATTTTCGACGAGCCCCTTTCCATGCAGCCCGCGATGCGCAATCGGCCTCAAAAAACTTGGATGAAGTTCAGGGGGCAGCATCAGAATTCCAAAAAAAGTCCGGGGTCCAGGGACCGTCTCAAGTCCGACCGCTTCCGGACTTGAGACACGCGCGCGGGGTTGGTGGGGCGGCCGCGCGCAATGAAAAAGCTTCCTGGTCGGGGTGTCCGAGGGGCGGCCCGCTGCGGTCGTCCGAGCGTCTATCAGCGAGGACGTGAATCGCAGCGGCAAACAAGAGAGCCCCTCAACTGCGTCAAGCAACGACAAACAGCGCATCGATCTCCGTCGCGCTGTCGAGCGGCAGCGACGCAGCCCCTATGGCCGCGCGCGTGTGCACCCCGGCAGCACCCAACACGCCAGCAATCAGGTCCGACGCGCCATTGATGACCTTGGGATGATCGGTGTAATCCGCCGTTGCTTGCACAAATCCGGTCAGCCGCAACGTGTGCGTAATGCGCGACAGATCCCCAAGAGCTGCCTGCACCTGCGCCAGAATATTGAGCGCCGACAACTGCGCCGCCTCTTGCGCCTGCTCCAGCGTCAGGTCTGAGCCTACCTTCCCCGTCAGCAGGCTCCCGTTGGCACGCCGGGCCAACTGCCCCGAGACTGCCAGCAAATTGCCAGCAAGGATAAAGCCCGCATAGTTTCCAGCCGCCGCCGGAACGGGCGGCAGCACCAAGCCGAGTTTGGCAAGGCGGCCCGCACAGCTGTCAGCCTCGATTTCGCCGCTCATCAGCGTACTCCTTCAGGAAATGGATTGGGTTACACGTCTTGCGTATTTCATGAATGGGGTTTGGTGTGTTTGCAACTGGCACGGCCTGGTAAGCGCGCCGGAAACCCAACCTTTGCGCCGTTCGTAGTTTGCCCCGCAGCAAGCGGGTGGGCCATGTTATACAGGCGATAAACAGCAGCCCGGCCCTTGCGGGTCGCACTCCAAACGATTTGACCTCCGTTCGGTCAAACCTTTGGCTTAGTGATAAGCAGGGTTTGGCGAGAAATTGGATCAGGAGCAAGCAATGGCAGTTGGATTATTCGGCCGGGCAGTGTGGTCTCAGCCGTTGGGTCTGGCAGGCGTTGCGGGCAGCGCTTTGTGGTGCATGGCGCAGGCAGCCATCGCTCAACCGGTCACGTTCGCCCCCCATCGGGCCGTGTATGATGTCGCGCTGGGACGTTCGGCGCCAGGATCGGGCGTCAACGAAATGACGGGTCGGCTGGTCTATGAACTCAAAGGCGGGGGGTGCGAGGACTACGCCCAGTCAATGCGATTCGTAACCCAATCGAGTGCCGCAGATGGAACCCAGCAGATCAACGACATGCGCACCTCAAGCTCGGAGGAGATCGGGGGCCAGCGGCTCGCCTTCCGCTCAGCGCAATACAACGGCGACCAGATCGGCGACGTAACCGAAGGCAAGGCGGGGCGGCGCGGCGCAGGCGAGGTCGCAATTGAAATCAGTAAGCCCGAGGCCAAAGCCTTATCGCTGCCGTCGAGCACGTATTTCCCGATCCAGCATTCGATTGCCATGTTGCGCGGCGCAATGGCGGGAAAAGTCCGGTTTGAGGCCGATGTCTATGACGGGTCGGAAAAAGGCGACAAGGTCTCCTCGACCGTCACCGTAATTGGCAAGGGCCGGGTCGCCGATGCGGCTGTGTTGCCAGCCGGTGTCCCCAACATCGACCGGTTAAAGGCGCTGCGGTATTGGCCGATTTCGACGGGTTATTACGAGAAAGGCAAAGCGCTGGAAAAGAAAGATGCCCTGCCGAATTACGAAATGGCAGCCCACTTTTACGAAAACGGCGTCTCGACGAAGCTGGTCATGGACTACGGCGATTTTTCGCTGAAGGGCGAACTCAAGGAATTGACGTTCCTCGATGCCCCGGTGTGTGCCGGCAAATAGCATGCCTTCAGGGCCAAAGCCTTGCCGCCCCGCGCACACCACTGGCAGGCCCATGCATTGGCGGGCGAACGGCAATGTGGGGCGCATCGGCAAAGATGTAGGGCGTCATCCGCCGGGGCAATGCCTCGTAGAGGTGGGGCAGCGAAGATAGCCCGCCCCCGAGCACGATGACGTCGGGATCAATCAGATTGACAATGGTTGCCAGTCCCCGCGCGAGGCGATGCACATGCCGGTCGAGGCTGGCCCGTGCGTTCGCATCACCTGCCGCTGCATAGGCAGCAACGGCTTCCGCCGTCAGCGAATGGCCGGTGACGCGGGCATGATCGGCCGCGAGTGCTGGTCCCGACACCCATGTCTCCATGCAGCCGCGCCGCCCGCACCAGCAAGGCGGGATGGCCAGTTCGTCCGGGGTCGGCCAAGGCAGCGGATTGTGGCCCCATTCGCCCCCGATCCCGCGCAGCCCATCGACAATCCGACCGCCAATCACTATGCCGCCGCCGCACCCGGTGCCCAAGATAACGCCGAACACGGATTGTGCACCGACTGCTGCGCCGTCCGTTGCTTCAGACAGGGCAAAGCAGTTGGCGTCGTTAGCAAATCGAACCGGGCGCGAGACGAGTGCTTGCAGGTCCCCCGAAAGAGAGCGTCCGTTGAGCCAGGTCGAATTGGCATTCTGAACCAGCCCAGTTGCCGGTGAAATTGAACCCGGCATACCGATGCCGATGGTACAGGCCTCGCCGGCATCGCGCTCCAGCTGGGTAATCACCTCAGCCAGCGCCGCCAGCGTCGCCCGATAGTCATTCTGGGGGGAGGCGATGGTGCAGGAGGCGGCAGCGTCCCCCTCGCGGTCCAGCACCACGCCCGCGATCTTAGTCCCGCCAAGGTCGATCCCCAGACGGAAGGGCACATGCTGGCTCATCAATCACCCCCGCGTCCGCCGCGCCGCTTCCAGCACGAGCAGGTCCCAGGCTGTTTGGATGGTTTGGGGCGGATAGGAATTGTTGGCGGCAAACTCCAGTAACAGCGGCTCGTCGCCGAGCATGTATTCAAGAACCGACGCCAGAAACTGCGGGTCCTCCTTGTTCGCGGCGATTTCGGACGGGCCGATGCCGGTTAAACTGAGGAATCGCCCCAGGCGCGGCATATCGCTGGCAAGAAATGTTAAACCATGAATGCCCACCCATTCGGCAGCCTCGAACGTCATTTTCGGCGGTTTTGGAGCCACGGCAGCACCTCTGAAGTAACGGATTGGATTGCTTAAGCTGTTGGTTACGGCTTTGGCTGCATAGTCTGGCAAATGTCCACACGAGAATCGGTGCACATGTCTTGGCTTATGGATCAAGCAAAAGCAGGGCGTAGGGCATGACCTATCAGCGGACACCGGTTGCCGTCGAGGCCCACAGGCCAGGTGAGCGATTGGGCGAGAGACTGAGCATACCAGTTGGTGTACCGGCGATGAAAAAGACCGTGCTGATCGTCGAAGACAACGAACTCAATATGAAGCTGTTTCACGACCTGTTGGACGCGCACGGCTTCGCCACGGTACAGACGCGCAGCGGTCTCGATGCGTTGGCGCTCGCCCGCCAGCACCGGCCCGACGTCATCTTGATGGACATCCAGTTGCCCGAAGTGTCCGGGCTGGAGGTGACCAAGTGGTTGAAGGACGACGACGATCTGCGTTCCATTCCCGTGATCGCAGTAACCGCCTTCGCCATGAAGGGCGATGAGGACCGCATCCGATCGGGTGGATGCCAAGCCTACATCTCCAAGCCAATTTCGGTTGCAGGCTTCCTTGAGACGGTTCGCCGGTTCGCTGGCGGGGCGCTGGCGACGGCAACCTGAACTCAGTCAATGTGAAGGTACGAGTAACAGTATGACCGCGCGTGTTTTGGTCGTCGACGACATTGTTGCGAACGTCAAGCTGCTGGGAGCGCGGCTGACCGCTGAATACTTCGAGGTGCTTTCGGCATCGTCGGGTCAGCAGGCGATTGATATCTGCAATTCCGAGCGCGTCGACGTCGTGCTTCTCGATGTGATGATGCCTGGCATGGACGGGTTCGAAGCCTGCCGCCGCCTCAAAACCAATCCCAAGACCGCCCACCTGCCGGTGATCATGGTCACGGCCCTCGACCAGCCATCGGACCGCGTTCAGGGCCTGGAAGCCGGTGCCGACGACTTTTTGACCAAGCCCGTCGACGACATTGCGCTGGTCACCCGGGTCAAAAACCTCGCACGCCTGAAGATGCTGAACGACGAAATGGTCATGCGCGCCATGACCGGGCGGCAACTCGGCCTTGCCGATAACGACGCGCTCAATAAAGCCCTCGGCGAGCACGGCGGGCGCGTCATGATCGTCGACGACCATCCGCGCTCGTCGGTGCGGCTCGTCGAGACGCTGTGCAAAGCCTATCAAGCCGTGGCCGAACGCGATCCCGTGCATGCGCTGACGCGGCTGTCGGAGGAACCCTACGATCTGGTGCTCGTCTCGTTGTCGCTGCAGTCAGCCGACGGTTTGCGGCTCTGCTCGCAGCTCCGCTCGCTGGAAACAACCCGCCACCTGCCCATCATCATTCTGGTCGAGCCCGGCGACGATGCCCGCCTGATGCGGGGCCTTGATATGGGCGTGAACGATTATCTCATGCGACCGATCGAGCGCCACGAGCTGATGGCCCGCGTCAAGACGCAGACCAAGCGCAAGCGGCATTCGGATTTTCTGCGCAACCGTCTGGAAGAAAGCGTCGAGCAGTCGATCACGGACAGCCTCACCGGGCTCCACAACCGGCGCTATCTGGAGAGCCATCTCAAAACGCTGGTGGCGCAATCGCTTGAATCTGGTCGCGCGTTGTCGATCATGATTGCCGACATCGACTTTTTCAAACGGGTCAACGACACCTTCGGTCATGACGGCGGCGATACCGTTCTGCGCGAATTCTCCCAGCGTCTGCGGCGCAATACGCGCGGGATCGACCTTGCCGGACGGCTTGGCGGGGAGGAGTTCCTCATCATCATGCCTGACACCGACCTGGAGCGCGCCTATCAGGTCGCGGAGCGGTTGCGGGCCTGCGTTGCTGCCGACGAATTCGAGGTCGGCAATCAGCTTCGGCACCGCGTGACCACAAGCTGCGGGATTGCAACCCTGGAACGGCCCGACGATACGCCCGAGACGTTGTTCAAGCGTGCCGACAAGGCGCTCTACAACGCGAAACGCAACGGACGTAACCGCGTGATCGCAGATGCAGCTTGAGGTTTTACACAAAATCGGTTGGCTTTGGAAATCTGGGGATAAGTGGCAATCGGCCATGATGCATTTTTGTGCATCGCATGACAAATCGACCGTGTCTCTTGAGTGTCAAGCATAGACTTGCACCATCCAGATATTTCTGCCATGGTCGCCCTTAAATTGTGCTTGGCGAAACACTCTATCGCCACACCGATGGACTTTAATTTCGGTGCGAAATGGTTGGCCGCAACTGCCGTTTCGTATTGGAAGCGTGATCTGACGAAGCGGCGCCGCCGTTATGGCAACTGCTGTGTAATCGATCACGGATCCCAAGCTGACTGTCGACGCCCTCTTCGACATCAACTTGGTACGCCAGGGTTCGTGTGGAACTCGGACTTCGTACCCCGCTGCCGAGATGAGGTACGAACCCTGGCGACTTAAATCGCGATCCCATTCGGTCGATCGCGCATGGCTAAATCAAACCAATTAAATCATCCGCGTACAACGCTCTGAAGAGCAGTGCAAACCAAACCAACGTTTCGGAAAAGCGGCGCCGATTGCTGTAGCGTTCGGTCAGCGGTGTTAAAAAATATAACGAACCGCGCCTGACGAAGGTCTCAGGAAATAGCGTTCGCACGTCCGCTGAACTAACCTAGAAATGTGTGTTTGGTTTTGAAGACTAAATGCACGTACAAACGACACGCAGGGAACCCGGCCAACGCCGGGCCCCGTCAGAATCACTTGATCTTCGTTTCTTTGAATTCAACGTGTTTTTTGACGATCGGGTCGTACTTCTTGAACACGAGCTTCTCGGTGCTGGTGCGCGGATTCTTTTTCGTCACGTAGAAAAAGCCCGTATCGGCTGTCGAGAGAAGCTTGATTTTCTGGGTAACTGGCTTGGCCATTGTCTTGCCTGACGGTCGATTTGAAAAAATTGTGAGCGCGCACCATACCCCGGATCGTTTTCGTGTCAAGGACCAGCGATCGGTGCGGCTATTTTGTCAGCCCAGCTACCTCAAACGACGCAACAACGGATGCCGCGCACAGCACGGATCAAATCAACTCGCGGTGAAAACGACCGTCGGCGTGGAAGTAAAATGGGATCGGTCGAGAGCGCGTTGGGCGTTCAGCCAACACCTCGGCCACGTCTTTGAGGATCAGCCGCGTAATCCCCGGCACATCGAGATGCCGCGTTTGGTCGAGCGTGAACCAGTCCAAGTCGCTTAACTCCCCGTCCCCGGCCAACGCTGTAACAGTGGCCAGCGAGGCATCGGCGATGAAAAAACGGGTATCGTATCGACGCGGACGATCCGGTGGGGTGATGGCGCGGGCAAAGTAGGACAGGGCCTCAAGCGGCGGGCGATCGGGGTCGCCGAGAACGATGCCGGTTTCTTCGCGCACCTCGCGAATGGCCGCAATCGCAAGCGCGCGGGCACGCGCCGCACTTGGAACACCCGCCATGCCAGCGAGCAGCTTATCGGTAACCGCTGGGTTTAGGTCGTGGCCAGGATGCGCCGTCAGGTCCGCCTCGTCGACACGACCGCCTGGAAACACGAATTTATCGGCGAGGAACGCCATATCCGGGTGGCGGCGTCCCATCAGGATGCGCGGGCAGTTAAGCGAACCGTCAACCAGCACAAGCGTCGCTGCGTCTCTCGGAACGAGAGCGTGTTGCGGCGCAGTCGTCGGTTCAAACTCCGGCGTCTCGCTGGTCACAGGGTCAGGCCGCGGCCTTGGGTGAGGGCGACAGCGCAGGCGTCGATGGAGCGTCAAACCCGTGCATTCGCTTGGCCCATTGTAAGCCGATCAACACGCCTTTGACGCGCGGCAGCAGACCGAGCGTCATAACCAGGATCAACGGCGGCCAAATCAGCGCATGGACCCACAGCTCCGGCTCGAAATGCGACTCAATCGACATGACCGCGCCAACCAGCACATGGCCAACGATGAACATCGTGAAATAGGCAGGCGCATCGTCCGCGCGCTGGTGATGCAACTCTTCGCCACAGTGAGGGCAGCTATCGGCGACCTTGAGGTAGCTTTTGTACAGCGAACCCTCGCCGCACGCGGGGCATTTTTGATGCATCCCCCGCTGTAGAGCTTGCCAAGTGTCGCGTTCGGTCATGATCGGTATCCGTTCAGACGGGAGGAGGAGGCGCAGAATGCGCTCCCCCACAATTGATGACGAAGCCCCCCCGACGTCAAGAGTACGCGTTGGCGCGGGGGCGTGGCGATAAATTGGCCGTCTATGTGCGGACGCCAAGCTATAGCTACCGCACCTATTTGATGGTTTGATCAATAAGACCTGTGATTCGCTCGGCTGGGACAGAACTATGGCTCGAAGTTTACTTACTGCCATTCTTGCGATCGCCAGAGCGCAAGAACGCGAAAAGGTTCGTCTACTCAAAGCTCAAGATAGAGAAAGGTCAAGCATTGCCAAAGAGCGCGAGCGGGTCAGTAAGCAAACCCACCGTTCAAAGCAACAGGCACTCGCCGACGAGATCTCTGCTACCGTCGAGGACTTGAACCAAGTAACCAACGAGACGATACGAGCGCTTGAACACATGCTGGTCGACGCGTTGGCTAAGCCCGTCGGGCTCAACTGGCAGGCGATGCAAAAACTAGTGGATGAACGCGAACTAAAGAAACATCCAGATTGGCATATCAGCGATGCACCCGAGTTCGCGTCGTTCGAACCTCGATCTCCCGGCATATTGGGTCGGATTTTGCCGGGTTGGAGAGATGAAAACGACAGGAAAATCGCGAAAGCAAGTGAAGATTTCGCAATTGCAAAGCGATCCCATGAAATAGCGCTCCGAAAGCGCCAATCCTTGATCAATGCGGCTCAAGCTGAGGCCGACACCCACAACCGAGATATTTTAGGTTTTTACGAGTCGTATCGTTCCGGCGTGCCTGAGAGTGTAAGCGGATACTTCGATATCATCTTTGAAGGATCAGACTACCCAGATGGCTTTCCCCAAAAATGGCGAAGTGTTTATTTGCGTGAGTCCAAGCAGCTGATTGTCGACTTCGACCTTCCGAATATCGATGGCGTTGTTCCGGCAGTCGAAAAGTTTCGTTACGTCAAAGCCGGCAACAAAATAACGGAAACAAAACGCACCCCAAAATCAAGGCAAGCCCTGTATACATCGATTGTCGCCCAAACAGTGCTGAGGCGACTCTATGAAGTTTTCCAGTCTGATCGAGCGATGGTCGTCGACGTGGCCGTCATCAACGCCTTTGTAGAGGCCATTGACACAGGGACGGGCCAGCGGGTTCGTCCGTGCTTAGTATCGGTTCGAACTACACGCGACGAGTTTTTGAAACTTGACCTCCGGCAAGTCGATCCAGCGGCGTGCTTGCGCCGCTTGAACGCATCGGTATCGCGCAGCCCTACCGAGCTGGCAGCCGTGAAGCCGATCCTCGACCTCGACATGGCAGATTCCCGCTTCGTGCAAGAAAGCGATGTTATTTCAACGTTAGACACTCGGCCGAACCTCATGGACCTAACGCCGGGGGAATTTGAAAGCCTCATCGCAAACCTCTTCCAACGGATGGGCCTCGAAACGAAACAGACCCAAGCCTCAAGGGATGGTGGCGTTGACTGCATCGCTTTTGATCCTCGCCCTGTTCTAGGAGGAAAAGTTATCGTCCAAGCAAAGCGCTACAAGAATACCGTGGGTGTTAGCGCAGTCAGAGACCTTTTTGGAACGATGCACAATGAAGGGGCATCAAAAGGCATTCTCGTGACGACCAGCGGTTACGGAAAGGCAGCTTTCGAGTTTGCCAACGGCAAACCTCTCGAACTATTGAGCGGAAGTAACCTACTGTACATGCTGAAGGAACATGCAGGCATCGAGGCAAAAATCATCATGCCCGACGAATGGCGTGATGGAGGTTTCGACAACTAGAATACTTTGCTCGAAGATAATTTGAAATATTTTGGGTGGCTGTGCATTTGCGACCTACGGTGAAACGTAATGGTGCCTACTTCCTTTGCCCGAAGCGTTGGCGGGGCAGCCGACGCGGGCCAGCATCGAACGGACGCCCCTTCGCCCGACCCTCGCGTAGTTTGAGCTGCTGTGGTGCCGTCACCATCGCAAAGCGCAAAGCCCCCGCCGATGGAATGCATTCCAGCAGCTTGACCTCGACCACGTCGCCGAGCCGGTAACTAAGGCCGGATCGGCTGCCGGTCAGCGCGTGCGCTTCCTCGTTGTGATTGAAGTATTCGCTACCGAGCGACGAAATCGGAATGAACCCGTCCGCGCCGGTGTCCTTCAGCCGCACGAACAACCCCGACTTGGTCACACCGGCAATGCGGGCGTGAAACGTCGCCCCGATGTGGCCGGAAAGATGAGCCGCAATCAGCCGATCGGTCGTCTCGCGTTCAGCCGCCATCGCGCGCCGTTCCGTGCCCGAGATCGCCTGCGCGATCGCGCGCAGCTTCGGCGTTTCATCGTCATGAAGCCCGCCTTCGCCCAGCTTCAATGTCTTGATCAGCGCCCGGTGCACGAGCAAATCCGCATACCGCCGGATCGGCGAGGTGAAGTGCGCATACTTGCGCAGGTTCAAACCAAAGTGGCCGATGTTGTCGGGATTGTATTCCGCCTGCGATTGCGAACGCAGCACGATTTCGTTGACGAGTTCGGGCACCGGCAGGCCCTTGGCTTCGGCCAGGATTTTGTTCAGCGCGCCTGGCTTCAACTCGCCCGCAGGCGGGATTTGCATATCGAGCGTGTCGAGGAAATCCCTCAGGTTCTTGAGCTTTTCCTTCGAGGGCTGGTCGTGGATGCGATACACGACGAGGCCCTTCTTGCCCTCCAGGCTTTCGGCCGCCGCCACGTTCGCCTGGATCATGCATTCTTCGATGAGGCGATGAGCCGCCAGCCGCTCGGGGGTGTCGATGGAGGCGACGCGCCCCTCACTGTCCAAGCGGATTTTGCGTTCCGGCAAATCGAGGTCGAGTGGTTCGCGGCGGTCGCGGGCTGCCGCTAGCTTGGCATACGCCTCCCACAGCGGCTTGAGCACGGTTTCGAGGATCGCCAACGCTTTTTCAGACGGATTGCCGTCAATCGCCGCCTGGGCTTCCTGATAGGAGAGCTTAGCCGCTGACCGCATCATGGCGCGCATGAATGTGTGAGAGCGTTTGTCGCCGTCGCAGTCAAAGATCATCCGCGCAACCAGCACGCCGCGGTCTTTCCCCTCGACGAGCGAGCACAAATCATTCGAGATGCGCTCGGGCAGCATCGGCACCACCCGGTCGGGAAAATACACCGAGTTCCCGCGCAACTGGGCTTCCCGGTCGAGCTTGGTGAGCGACCGCACGAAATAGGCAACGTCGGCGATAGCCACGTACAGCACGAACCCACCCGGGTTCTTGGGGTCGTCGTCGGGCGTCGCATAGACAGCGTCGTCGTGATCGCGGGCGTCCACCGGATCAATGGTGATCAGCGGCAGCTTCCGCAGATCGGTCCGTCCAGCCAGCGTGGGCGCATGCAGCGTTTCGCTTTCCTCGATCACGGCTTGGGGAAAGTGATCGGGAATGCCGTGGGCGTGCACGGCGATCAGGCTGATCTGGCGCTGATCGTCGGGGTTGCCGAGCGACTGCACGACACGGGCCTGCGGCGTTGAAAAGCGCCCCTTCTTCGACAGGTCAAACCGAACGAGATCGCCATCGGACGCGTCACCCTCGTCGCCTTTGTGGATCGCGTAGGAGCGCAGTTCCTTGCGGTTGATTGGCTCAATCGACCCGCCGCCACCATTCGCTTTGCGATAGATGCCAAGCAACCGGCCCCTGTCGCGCGGCAACCGCTTCACAATGGCACCCTGGAACTCGAACGGGCTTTCGTGTTCGGTCAAAAGCCGCGTCACCTTGGCCAGCACCCGGTCGCCGATCCCGATTGCAGGCTCTCCCGGGATCTCCTTGACGCGCGTGATCAGCACCTTAGGCCGCAGGCCTTCCGCGTGTTCCCATTCGATCGGTTCGCCCACAAGGTCGCCCAGCACATCGAAGCCCACAATGTCGAGCGTGGACATGGGCGGCAAGCTGCCCGGCTGATGAAGGTCTTTCCGGTTGCCCGCGAGTTGCCCCTCCTCCGCCATTTCGCCCAGCAGCCGCTTGAGCCCGATCTTATCGGCCCCTTTGATCCCGAATGCCTGGGCGATCTCGCGCTTGCCGACTTTCATCGGCGACGTCTCGATGAAGGCGACGATCTGCGCTTTGGTTGGAAGGGAATCTTCCCCTGTCGGCAAGTGGGTCTTGCCTTTAGGCACTTTTTTGCGCGGGGGGCGGTTCATGATGTGGGCCTGGTTGTTGGCGGGCTGCCGCGTGACGTGAGGTCACCGGCGGCACCTTTGCCCGTTCGGGGCAACCCACGGCTTTTGCCGAGAGTAAGCCGGTTCCCCCAAACCCCAGCTTTTTTGGGGACTTGGCAAAACGAGAGTTGTGGAAGCGCGACGTCCTCCTCTCCCCCTGGGGAGTGGGTTGGGGTGAGGGGACTTGGCGCGCACTTGAGCGAGGAAAAGCCACCCCTCATCTGTCCTATGGACATCTTCTCCCCAGGGGGAGAAGAAAGTGGCGTCGTTTCCAGAGTGGCGGGCATCAATCCTCGGTTCCGGTTTTCTTCGCGGGCTTTTTGGCGGCTGCCTTCTTGGCTGGCGCTTTCTTGGCGGCGGCTTTTTTTGCAGGGGCTTTGGCCGGGGCCTTGCGGGCGGTCTTTTTGGACTTGCCGCCGCCGCTGGCGATGCGCTCGTCCAGCAGCACCACGGCCTCCTCAGGCGTCAATTGCGCAGGGTCCTTGGCTTTGGGAACCGTCGCATTGGTGCCGTTGTGGCTGATATAGGGGCCGTATTTGCCCGACAATACTTTCATCGGGCCGCCGTCGCGGGGGTGCTCGCCAAGCTCCTTGAGGACTTGGGCTGCCGCCCGCTGGAACCGGCTCTTTCCCCCACCGGCCCGCTTTTCGGCTAGGACCGTCACAGCGCGGTTCACCCCGATCGTAAACACGTCCTCGATGCTCTCGACGTTGGCATACGTGCCGTCGTGTTTGATGTAGGGCCCGAACTTGCCCAGGTTGGCCTCGATCATGGTGTTCGTCTCGGGGTGCATACCCACTTCGCGAGGCAGGCGCAGTAGTTTCAACGCGAGTTCGAAATCCAGATCGGCGGGGCTCACACCTTTAGGAAGGCTTGAGCGCTTTGGCTTGTCCTCTTTGCTCTCGGGCTCGCCCAACTGAACATACGGACCAAAGCGACCGTTCTTGACAATCACATCGAGCCCGGTGTCGGGATCGGTACCAAGCACCGTACCGTCGAGTTCGGCAGCACCGTTGTTGGCGTCCTTCGACAACTGGCGGCTGTAGGAGCACTCGGGATAACGCTCGCAACCGATGAACGCGCCGAATTTGCCCGAGATCTTGAGGCTCAAGCGCCCTTCGCTGCATTTGGGGCAGGCGCGCGGGTCAGAGCCGTCGCCCTTGTCGGGAAACACGTGCTGGCCCAACGTTTCGTTCAAGGCGTCGAGAACATCGGAGACGCGCAGCCCTTTCGTTTCAGCGATGGCGGCCGTGAATTCCTTCCAGAAATCGCGTAGTAGCACCTTGTAGGCGAGCTTGTCGTCGGACACGAGGTCCAGCTTTTCTTCCAACTCGGCAGTGAAGTCGTACTCGACGTACTTCGTGAAAAAGCTTTTCAAGAACGAAGTGACAAGGCGGCCCTTGTCCTCGGGGATCATCTGCTTCTTCTCGATCCGCACGTAATCACGCTCGACCAGCGTCGCGGTCGTCGACGCATACGTCGACGGACGGCCAATCCCCAACTCTTCCATCCGCTTGATGAGGCTTTGTTCGGAAAACCGGGGCGGTGGCTTGGTGAAATGCTGTTCGGCGTCGATGGATTTGTCCGCCAACGCGTCGTTCGCGTTGAGATTGGGCAGGCGGCGTGCGTCCTCGTCGTCATCGTCGCGGGTGACCTCGTACAACTTGAAAAACCCGTCGAATTGAACAACCGAGCCGGACGCACGGAACGAATAGTCTGTGCCATCGCGGCCCGTGACGGCGATGTCGGCAGTCGTCTGCTCCATTTCGGCAGACGCCATCTGGCTCGCCATCGCGCGCTTCCACACCAGTTCGTAAAGAGCCGCCTGATCTTTGGCGAGCGTCTTGCCGATCAGTTTCGGCGTGCGCTTGACGTCGGTGGGGCGGATCGCCTCGTGGGCCTCCTGTGCGTTTTTCGCCTTGGCTTTGTATTCGCGAACAAACGGACAAACGTATCTCTTGGAATAGTCGGTCTCGATCAACCGCCGAATGTCGGCGAGTGCGCCCGGTTCGATCGTGACGCCATCGGTTCGCATATAGGTGATAAGGCCGACTGTCTCGCCGCCGATGTCGACCCCTTCATACAGGCGCTGGGCGACCTGCATGGTCTGCTTGGGGCTGAACCCGAGCTTGGTTGCAGCCTCCATCTGTAGTGTCGAGGTGGTGAACGGCGCATAAGGGTTGCGCTTCACAGCCTTCTTGTCGACAGACGAAACGACAAACGGCTGACCTTGAACGGCAGACTTGATCGCGTTGGCCGAAACGGCATCTTTGATATCGAGGCGTTGCAGCGCTTTACCGCTGATGGCCTGTAACCGGGCACGTACGTCTTCTGATTTCGCTGTCGAAAGCAAGGCCTCGATGGTCCAGTATTCGTCGGTCTTGAAGGCCTCGATTTCGGCCTCGCGGTCGCAGATCAGGCGCAGCGCAACGGACTGAACCCGGCCAGCCGAGCGTGCGCCCGGTAGCTTGCGCCACAGCACCGGCGACAAATTGAACCCGACCAGATAGTCCAGGGCCCGGCGGGCCAGGTACGCGTCAACCAGCGGCGCGTCGATCTGGCGTGGTTCCGACATCGCCTGCAGGATAGCCTGCTTGGTGATGGCGTTGAACGCCACGCGCTCGACGATCATGCCCTTTTTGATAAGCTTCTTTTCAGTCAGCACCTCTAAGATGTGCCAGGAAATCGCCTCCCCTTCGCGATCAGGGTCGGTCGCCAGAATGAGCTTGTCGATGCCCTTCATGGCGCTGGCAATTTCCTTCATCGCCTTTTTGCCCTGGTCGACTTCCCAGTGCATCGCGAAATCGTTGTCGGGTTCGACTGCGCCGTCCTTGGACGGCAGGTCGCGGACATGGCCGAACGAGGACAGGACTTTGTAGTTCGAACCCAGATATTTGTTGATTGTCTTGGCCTTCGCCGGCGATTCCACGATGACGAGATTCATAGGTGCCTTTCGAAAATGCCTCAAGAAAACGGCCAATATGCAATGAGTTCAGGCCATTGGCACGACATCTGTCCAGCCAAGAGCGGCGAGGCAAAAGGGTGTATCGAGCGGAGCGGAACATGGGTGAATGTTGTCGCGCTGTCAAACCCGTGAAATATTACCCGTGTGATCGGAATAAATGACCGTAAAGCAACCTATGGTTATTGAATGCAACCTTTGATGGTGATAATGAAACAGGTCTGACAATCTGAGTATGCTGGGGAGCATCGGCGAATGACAGATACAATTCACTATCCCAACCCAGACCAAAGCATGGCCGCCAGATCACAGAGCCAGCGCGACCTGAGTTACGATCAACTTGAATATATGGCCGATTTGATTGCTGAATTTCGCGACATGTCGAGCACTGCTGGTCTGACGACGCTTGCAGGGATACTGGCACTGGCCCAGTCGGAAGCAGCACTCCAGCTCAGCACGCGCCGCAAAGGATAATCGCAACCCAACGGTGCAGGCTAAAGCGAGCGCAGAGACACAAGCTGACCACCGTGCCGCTCGATCCGGCCGGCCAAATCGAGTTCCATCAGGGCCACCTGCACCGCCCGGACCGGCAACCCGGTCGCCTGCGCCAGCGAATCAATATCGGTCGGGTGTGGGCCAAGGCTCGATTGAACGGCGCCGAGGTCGTGGTCGGTGATACGCGTCGCAGCTATCGGTGCCGGTGCCGCAAAGCTGACAGACGGCTCGGCAAGTTGCACCGGGGCGCGGCCTGTAATGGGGCCGAGAACTTCGAGAATGTCGGCGACGCACGTCGTCAGCGTCGCGCCCTGCTTGAGCAGTTGGTTCGTGCCTTCAGCGCGCGGATCGAGTGGATGCCCTGGCACGGCGAAGACCTCTCGTCCTTGTTCGGCGGCATAGCGTGCCGTGACGAGCGTCCCGGATCGCTTGGCCGCCTCAATAATGACGACGCCCAGCGAAATGCCCGAAATGATCCGGTTTCGGCGCGGAAAGTCTTGAGCGCGCGGCTGATACCCCGGTGGCATCTCCGTGATGAGGCACCCCATCGCAGTGACGTCGTCGTAGAGCTTTGCGTGTTCGGGGGGATAGATGATGTCGATGCCGCCAGCCAGCACCGCAACGGTTCCCAACCGAAGCGCCATATCGTGGGCCGCGCCGTCGATGCCGCGTGCGAGCCCTGACGCGATGACCAGACCGCTTTGGCCGAGTTCGGCGGCAAACTGCCGGGCAAGTTTGATCCCGGCGGCGGAGGCTTGCCGCGATCCGACGATCGCAACCATCGGTCGGCTGAGCCAGTCTGGATTGCCGCGCGCGTACACCATCGGCGGTGGATGATCAATCTGTGCGAGCGCTGTCGGATAGCCCGGTTCTATGGTGAAGATGGGAACCGACCGTGCCCGGTAGGCGGCCTCAAGTTCGCTTTCGGCTTGGGCTGCCGGGCACAATCTGAGCGGCTTGCCGCGACCCGCACGCCGCATCATGTCGGGCAGCGCCTCAATGGCCGCTGCCGCGCCGCCGAAGTGGTTGATCAACTGGCGGAACGTGACCGGGCCGACGTTCTCGGATCGGATCAACCGCAGGCACGCAAGGCGGCTCGCATCATCGAGTGGCGCCACCGGCAGCGAGGCTTGGGCAAACAAGTCGGTCGGGATATCCCCGTCATTGGGCAGCATCGGCGATCCGCTGGCTCGGTTTCTGCCCAATCTTCGGCTCGTTTCCTGCCCGCAAGCGGCTGATGTTGGCGCGGTGCATCCACAACAGCATCACCGTGAGCAGTGCAAAAACCGCAGCCGTCACCGGCTTGCCCCAGGCCAGAAGCAACAGCGGAATGACGAGGCTGGCAACGATTGCCGCAAGTGACGAGAACCGCATGAGAGCAGCCGTGGCAATCCAGATTGCGCAGAAGGCAAGCCCGCCAGCCAGCGTCAATCCGAATAGCCCGCCCACGTACGTCGCAACGCCCTTGCCGCCCTTGAAGCGAAGCCACACTGGAAAAACGTGGCCGAGGAACGCGCCAACCGCTGCCATATGCGCTGGAGCCTGACCGTACCAGTGGTTGACCAGCAGCACAGCGACGGTTGCTTTGAGGCCGTCGAGCAGGAGGGTCGCGGCGGCAAGCCCCTTGTTGCCTGTCCGCAGAACGTTGGTGGCGCCGATGTTGCCCGAGCCGATGTTGCGAATATCCCCAAGGCCGGCGGCCCGCGCGAGCAGCAAGCCGAATGGAATCGAGCCCAAAAGGTAGCCCACGATCAGGCCATAGATGAGCCACGGCCAAAGGTTGGCGACCATCAAAACGACGAACGAACTCAAAGCATCCATCACCAGTCGCCTATCGGTCAGCTATAGAGTTTGCCAAAGTGTGAGCGGTTGCCCCGGGGAAAGCACGACGAATAACACGCTTCGCCAGACTATCAGTCAACGTTAGGCAGGCCCTGGGGGAAATGGAAACACGGTCTCACCGGCGACAATCGTGCGTAAGATGCGGCCTTGCATCTTGCTATCGTCGAAGGGCGAATTCTTGGAGCGCGACCGCAGCATCTCCTTGTTGACGACCCACGGTTCGCCTAGATCGACGAGAATGAGATCGGCCAATTCGCCGATGGCGAGCCGCCCACCCTTGAGCCCGAGAAGCTTGGCTGGATTGGTGGACAGCGCTTTCCACAGCACCAGCAGCGGAACCTCTTGGTTGCCGTAATGCAGGCGAAGCGCAGCTGGCAGTAGAGTTTCCAACCCAGCCGCTCCGTCGGCAGCCTCCGCGAATGGCCGCCGCTTGACGTCCGCATCCTGGGGGTCATGGCTGGACACGATCACGTCGATGGAACCGTCGGCAACGCCTTCGACCATCGCGAGCCGGTCGTCCTCGGTGCGCAGTGGCGGCCGGACCTTAAAGAACGTGCGGTAAGAGCCGATATCGAGCTCGTTCAACGTCAGGTGGTTGATCGACACGCCACACGTGACCGGCAAGCCCCGCTTCTTGGCAGCCCGGATCACATCCAGGCTGTCGCGGCAGGTGATCGTCGCCGCGTGGTAACGCCCACCGGTCAGCGCAACCAAGCGGATATCGCGCTCAAGCACAATGGTCTCGGCAGCCGTGTTGACCCCAGGCAATCCAAGCCGCGCCGATACTTCACCCGAGTTCATCGCAGCCGACGCCGACAGATAGGGGTCTTCGGTGTGATGCACGACGAGCGCGTCGAAGTCCTTGGCATAAAGCAGCGCGTTGCGCATGACGCGGGTGTCGGCAATCGAGGATTTGCCGTTGGTGAAGGCAACCGCACCTGCCCGCTGCAACAATCCGAACTCGGTGATTTCCGTGCCTTCAAGCCCGCGTGTCAGAGCGGCCATCGTGGCCACGTGCACCAGCGCGTTGTCGCGCGCGCGGCGCTGGATGAAATCGACCAGCGCGACCTGATCGATGACCGGCTTGGTGTCAGGCATGACAACCATCGTCGTCACGCCGCCGGCCGCGGCCGCATAACTCGCCGTCTTGAGCGTTTCGCGATGTTCCTGGCCCGGTTCACCGGTAAACACTTGGCAGTCGACGATGCCGGGCGCGAGCAGATGGCCTTTGCAGTCGATCACCTCGGTGTCGGCAGGTGCATTTCGGCGCAGATGGGGTCCAAGATCGGCGATGACGCCATCGCGCATCAGCAACCCGCCCGGAACGTCGAGGCCGGTCGCAGGATCGAGCAAGCGCGCGTTGATGAACACCGTCCCGCCCGGCGGCGCTGGTGCGCGGCGCTTGGGATCGGCTGCCGATTTCGTGGCGGAACGGGCTGTTTTCTGGGTCATCGGTTGGGCAGGTTGCGGGCAAGCGCTTCGAGAACGGCCATGCGGACGGCAACGCCCATCTCGACTTGTTCGCGAATGACGCTGCGGGAATGATCGGCGATGGTCGACGCGATTTCAACGCCGCGATTCATGGGGCCGGGGTGCATAATAAGCGCGTCCGGCTTGGCGAGATCGAGTTTCTCCTGATCGAGACCGAAGAAGTGGAAGAACTCCCGGCTCGACGGAATATAGCTTCCTTGCATCCGTTCGTTCTGCAGTCGCAGCATCATGATGATGTCGGCACCCGCGATACCAGCCCACATGTCGGTAAAGACCTCACCGAACCGGGCAGCGTTCGGCGGAAGCAGCGTCGACGGCCCAATAATGCGCACGCGCGCGCCGAGGGCGTTCAACACGTCGATGTTGGAGCGCGCAACGCGAGAATGGAGAATGTCGCCGCAGATTGCCACCACGAGCCCGGCCACGCGGCCTTTCGCGCGGCGGATGGTCAGCGCATCGAGCAGCGCCTGGGTTGGGTGCTGATGCGCCCCGTCCCCCGCATTGATGACGCAGCAATCGACCTTTTGCGACAGCAGTTCGACCGCACCAGCAGCATGATGGCGTACGACGATGATGTCGGGCCGCATGGCGTTGAGCGTCATGGCGGTATCGATCAGCGTCTCGCCCTTCTGCACCGACGAAGCCGAGACGTTCATGTTCATGACGTCGGCACCCAGCCGCTTACCCGCGAGCTCGAACGATGCCTGCGTTCGCGTCGAAGCCTCGAAGAACAGATTGATCAGCGTCCGCCCGCGCAGAAGATCGCTCTTCTTGTGAACCTGACGGTTAGTCTCGGCGGCCTTATCGGCGAGGTCGAGAAGCCACGTGATTTCTGTCGCCGTCAGCCCCTCGCAGGTGAGGAGGTGGCGTCGCGAGAAACCCGCGTACGTGTTTGGTGTGTCGGAGGGTGCCATTAAAACGAGACGTATATGTGAGAACGCGCACCCGCGCAACTCACACGGCAGAAATCGCGGCAGATCTTGGCGCTCGTTTCGCCTCTGCCACGTCCCGCAAGACGCAGAGCCCCGAGCGCGGTTGCGCTGGAGCGGTAACCGCTACCGAACTGCGACGGACGGTCGCGTTCAGCGGCTGACGCGCGCGCTGCTGATCGGTCCGATGGCGTCGATGATGCGCGTCAGTGCGTCGAGGAATGCCCCCCGCTCGTCGGGCGACAGAGCCGATAGCAGCTTCTCGTCGGTCGAAATCACCGCCGGCTCTGCGGTCTGCAATGCAGACTGACCTTTCGGCGTGAGCTTCAAGGCATACATGCGGGCATCGCGGCGTGTGCGGCGGCGCTGCATGAACCCGCGTTCGACAAGCCGACGCACGATATCAGCGATCGTAGATCGATCAATGCCTGTGATCTCGACCAGCGTGGTCTGGCTGGGTTCGACACTGACTTCGACAGCTTTCAAAACCGCATACTGACGCGGTGTCATCGTGCTGTCACTGAGGTTACCGGTGAAGACTTCGTCGGCACATTGACCAGCACGATGCAGAAGGTGAACGGCTGAAGATATAACTTCGGTCGCTGCGACATTTTCGGAGTGCCCGGACTTTGGCATTATACAATCCTCGCCAACGGTTGGGTGTTTGCTCATACACTGTCATACGTGCGATTGTGCGCAGACGATCTGACAGGACACGGCTACGATCTATAATGCGCAAATCGCCAAGGGGTTCCGCCACATTCGTCAGAAGACTTTCTTTTTTGCCAGCAGCTTAGGTCCGCTATGGCTGCCAAGCGCCACCCACACCCCTAAAATCGGGCGTTTCGCAACCGATCGAGTGCCCCCTGAAGGATCAAAGTCGCGGCCAATTTATCAATCACTTCCCCGCGCCGTTTCCGCGTCGTATCGGCAGCAATCAGCATTCGTTCCGCAGCAGCCGTCGTCAGGCGCTCATCCCACAGCAGAATCGGGATCGGCGTCAGCCCGTTCAGGTTGCGCGCAAGCGCTTTGGTTGCCTGCACGCGTGGCCCTTGGCTGCCGTCCATGTTGGTCGGAAGCCCCAAAACAAGCCCGCAGACCCCATGTTCTGCGACCAATGCCAGAAGCCGGGCAGCATCGGCCTTGAACTTCGTCCGCTCGATGGTCTCAAGAGGCGATGCGATGGTCCTGGAGACGTCCGATAGTGCCAGGCCCAGCGTCGTCGTCCCGCCATCAATGCCGATCAGCCGACCAGCCGCTGGCAAACGGGCAAAAAACGGATCGATATCTTCCGTCGTCAACGAACGCGAAGCATCGGGTTTGGGCATATCGGATTGCGTCATGAGTGGGAGCAGGGCCTTATTGCGCGCGCCAAGCGACGCCGTTAAGAGACGTAAAAGCAAACTAGTCATACACGAAAGTTTGAGGGACCAATGCACGTCGATTTAGCGACCGTCCGGCGCATCGCGCGTCTGGCGCGCATCAAAGTGACCGAAGACGAAGCCAAAGGCCTCGAAAAGGAACTGTCCGGCATCCTCAATTGGGTCGAGCAGTTGGACGAGGTCGACACCGACGGCGTCGAGCCCATGACCCGCGTTGTCGCCCAAGATATGAAAAAGCGCGCCGATATTGTCACCGACGGCGAAATGGCCGCCGCGATCACAGCCAACGCCCCGATGAGCGACGACAATTTCTTCGTCGTCCCGAGCGTGATGGAATAATCAGCAGCTCGCCTAGCGCAGATCGCATTCAAAGCATTGGATTAAGACGTGACCGACCTGACCAAACTGACGCTGGCCCAAGCACGCGACGGCCTCAAGGCCAAGACCTTCACGGCAACCGAACTCACCCAGGCTCACCTAAAGGCCATTGAGGCGGGTAACGCGGCGCTCAACGCCTACGTGCTTGTGACGGCCGATCACGCATTGGCCCAGGCTGCCGTTAGCGACAAGCGCATCGCGAGCGGTCAAGCCCGCGACCTGGAAGGCTTGCCACTCGGCAACAAGGATCTGTTTTGCACGAAGGGCATCCGCACCACCGCCTGCTCCAAGATCCTCGGCGATTTCAAGCCCGAGTACGAATCAACCGTCGGCGCGAACCTTTGGAACGCGGGCGCTGTCATGCTCGGCAAGCTCAACAATGACGAGTTTGCAATGGGCTCGTCCAACGAGACCAGCGCCTTCGGCAACGTCGTCAACCCATGGCGGCGCATTGGCGCAGACGGCAAAGCCCTCCCCGATAAACTCGTCCCCGGCGGATCGTCGGGTGGCTCGTCCGCAGCCGTTGCCGGCGGCCTGTGCCTCGCCGCCACCGCAACCGACACCGGCGGTTCGATCCGCCAGCCTGCCGCCCTCACAGGCACTGTCGGCATTAAGCCGACCTATGGCCGCTGCTCGCGCTGGGGCATCGTCGCCTTCGCCTCTTCTCTCGATCAGGCTGGCCCCATCGCCAAGACCGTGCGCGATACCGCGATCATGCTGAAGTCGATGGCGGGCCACGACCCCAAGGACACCACCAGCGTCGACGCTCCCGTTCCCGACTACGAAGCAATGCTGAGCAAAGGCGTCAAAGGCTTGCGCGTCGGCGTTCCCAAGGAATACCGCGTCGATGGCATGTCGAAAGAGATCGAAGCCCTCTGGCAGCAGGGTATCAACTGGCTGAAAGCTGCCGGTGCGACGATCCACGACATCAGCCTCCCCCACACGAAGTATGCGCTGCCCGCCTATTACATCGTCGCCCCCGCTGAATGCTCGTCCAACCTTGCCCGCTACGACGGCGTCCGCTATGGCCTGCGCGTTCCCGGCAAAGATCTCATCGAAACCTATGAAAACACCCGCGCTGCAGGCTTCGGCAAGGAAGTGCGCAAGCGCATCCTGATCGGCACGTACGTGCTGTCGGCAGGCTATTACGACGCCTATTATCTCAAGGCGCAGAAGGTCCGCACCCTCATCAAGCAAGACTTCGACAACGCCTTCCGCGACGTCGATGTGGTGTTGACCCCGACCACGCCCTCGCCCGCCTTCGCGCTGGGCGAAAAAACCGGCGACCCGCTCGCGATGTACCTCGAAGACATCTTCACGGTGACGGTCAACATGGCAGGCCTGCCCGGCCTTTCGGTGCCAGCAGGCCTCTCAAGCCAAGGCACACCACTCGGCCTCCAAATGATCGGCAAGCCGTTTGACGAAGGCACGCTGCTGCGCGCCGCCCAAGCCATCGAGGACGCCGCTGGCCGTTTCACGGCCCCGCAAGCGTGGTGGATGGCCGACACTGCATCCTCATCCCCTACCGCAGCGCCAGTGACGCCAGCCCCGAAAGCCAAACCAAAGAAGAAATAATGGTCTTTCTCGGACTTGTTCAGGGACGAGACCTGTCAGTCGGGGGACCCCGTCCCCCCTACTTGATCGTAATGCTGACGGCAGCGCGTGCTGTGGCTTCGGGTTTTGGGTCCTTCGGCACTGGCAATATCGACTTTGCAGCACGGGCTGCGGCGGCTCGCTGGCGAGCGACATCCGTGTCGAGCCCATAGGACGTGCGCAGGAAGTTCTCGTAATTGCCAAGCACCGTGAAGCGCTGACGCTCGTAGTCTGGCTCGACACCGGCCGGCAATTTGGCGACCGTCTGACAGCGGCCGATAATGGTTTCGGTGCCGGGGTCTTTCAGGCGGAATTGATAATGGGCCTTCTCGCCGGGCAGCGAGAATGGAGCGTCCGGTTTGACCAGATTGTCGGGGTCGAATTCGCTCGGGAAGAGCACGGTCGCTTTGCCCGACGCAGTGACGCTGATCAGCGTCAGATAGCAGGGCGCGGAAGGCTGGGCATAAACCGTCATAAGGTCGCCCGGCTTATAAATCGTCCGGTCGGTCCATAGTCCCAACGCAATGGCCGGACTGGCGGTTCCAGTTGCGGCGGCCGCAGTCTCGGTGCTGGCCGTGCCGTCGAGGGCTGCCAAGAGGCGGTTGGCATCGGCGCGCGACAGCAGGCCCTGCCGCAGGCGATGGACGAGCGAGCGGTCGGTAATGACCACATCGTCGAGCTTGGCATTGAGGGCTGCCGTCGTAAGGCCAGCCTCGGCGGCTACAGCGGCCAGATCGAGGTTGCGTGTGTAGCGGTGCGCCAGCGCCGCAATCGGCTCCAGGCCGTGGACGTTGAGGTCGGGATCAATGCCGGCCTGGATCATTGCGCGGCGGAACCGATAGCCGTCTTCATCCAGCACACGCACCCATTCACTTTGCGGATCGTAAAGCGCGAGCGTCTGGTCTTTGAGCTCTCGTGTGCCGGTAAACTTGTCAGAGATGGCGTGATTGCGCATCGCCTCGCTGAAGGGTTTCAACCCAGCCGTATGGCAGCTCAGGCAAGATTGCGCGCCGATGGTCGGGGCGGGTGCGCGGGCAAGGTCCATCTCCAGCCGCTGCGGCAGTTGGTCGATCCGATGTCCATCGGGCTCAAACAGCGCAAAGGCGAAGAAACCGTTCGGCAGTGAAAAGATGAGCCGCTGGCCGTCGTCGCGATACTGCGCCTTTTCAGGAGCGCCGCGCACCCCGCCTAGCGGCCGCTCGAAGATGTCGCGCTCGCCTGACGCATCGCCAAAGTCATGCGCGAGCCACATCCGCCGGTTATCGGCGGCGTGACGCTCGATGACGCGTGGCCCCCGTGTGATCGCACTCGACCGCAGACCAGCGCGCATCCCCCGTCCATCCGTCGTATCGCGGTTACGGTTGATACCCAGCAGGCGTGCGGTCTCGTCCAGCGTCGGCGGCAATCCGAGGAGTTCGGCGTAGAACGGCGGCCGGACTGCAGCAGCGGCAAACCAGTCCGCTCGGATGGGCCGCGGGTTCGTTCCAGCAGCCTTGAGCTTAGCCGTCAGGTCGAGTGCAATTGCTTTCGGCTCAGCCCGCGCCAATGCCGCCCAATGCTCGTCGACCCAGCCAATGTCGGACAGCCTGAACGCCAAAATGGTCTTGGCGGAATCGACCACGACAGGCGCAACCGGACGCGCTCCCCACGACAGGCTGTTCAAGACTTTGGAGACGGCTTCCCGGAAGGCGTCGAGTTCGACGGGGGTGGCGCAAGCATTGGCAAGATGAGCCAGGCTGATGAAGCGCATCTCGCGGGCAGCCGTCTCGCCCGCCGCCAGACTTGCCCCGTCAATGGCCGCAGCAACGTCGTCATCGGTGATGATTTGGCTTGCCTCGCATGGGGCAGCTTTGGCCGGCAATTCCGCAATCCACGTGCGCACGCGCGCGATGTCGTCGGCGTCGGGCCATTTGGCGTCGGCGCCCAGGTCCAACGGGCGATGGCGATCAAGAAGCACCTGATACAGGTACGACGCATCGGGTTCGCCACGGCGGATGAGATGGGGCTCGCGGGCGAGTGAGCGCAGATCGAGAATGTTGGCAAGAGCGGCGGCAGGGGCTGGCGTCGTCAGCTTTCCGGCTTGGTGGCATTGCGCGCAGTTGGCATCGAACACCGCAAACACTTGGGCGAGGCGGGGATCGTCGGGTTGCAGAAAATGACCCGGCGTATGGTGCGGCGCGACAGGGGCAGCCGTTGGCACGGCAGGCTCGGGCGGGGTGCTGAGTAAAGGGGCTCCAGGCAAAGTCGGAATAGGCTTGAGCGCTGGGCCGGGTGTGGCTTGGGCCATGATCGGCGCTTCAGCCTCGATCCGGGCGGGATTGCGGGCCAACGCAGGCCAAAGTCCCCCGCCGACGACGCAAAGCACGCAGGCAACCGTCGCAGCAATCCAACAAAAACGCATGCCCCATTCTCCGATGCTGCGGAACGCTGAGCCGCAATAGTGATGCGCCTAGCGCAGCGTCGTCGGCAATTCGAACCCCGCCCGCAAGACAGCGCCGCAAGACTGAGCAGACTGTGGGCCCCGCGCGACCTTAGCGGCGGCGCACGCTCTCGCCTAGAGGGCGAACGTCGCTGAATGGGCCTCAAACGGCGTTTTCGCGGCCCGTTTCGTGCTGAAACGACACGAAGTGATGGTGAGGTTAATCAAATATTAGGACAAGTAAAGAATAGGTTAATTCAAGAACATGTCGGTTAACGCTATATTTGTACTCCGATAGACTAACCAATCGTTAGTGGTTATAAATTCCTCAACACCGCAGCAATGAACCAACACAGCACTCACCCAGTCACCCCAGGTCGTCCATGGATCTCGATCAAGCCAAGTTCCTAGACAGCGCCTCCTCCTTCTGGCCACGAGTGGGCATGTTGATATGTTTTGCGGTTGCAGCCGGCATCTTGATGGTTTCGATCTGGATGCCTGTTACGGCAAAAGCGTTCGCTCCAAACAACGTTCTCCAGCGCGGCTCTGTTCAATAGGTCATCCAACCCTGCTCCTGCATCCCCTGTAATACCTGCCAAATTCACACTGCCATCCGTTCAAACCCTCCCCGTGACACACGGCGGAGGGTTTGCGCGTTTTGGCGACAGCGGGTCACAATTGTGCGAAAGCGGGGGGGCGCGTCGCCTCGCCTCTGGCCATCGCGACCAAGAGCCGTTACTGAGGCCGCTCACATTTCGCGAAGGACGCCCTGCCCATGGCCATCACGTCGGACGCCGTAATCGCATCGATGCACACAGCAATCGCGAACGCGCAACACACAACAACGCCCTATAAACACTGGTTCCTGACCCAGTGCTTGCCAGCCGATGCCGTCGCCCAGGTGCAGGGCTTGCCGTTTGAAGCCCCCGCCTTGTCCGGCATTTCGGGCAAGCGTGAACTCCACAACGCAACGCGCAAGTATTTCGACGCGGACAATTGCGCGTCATTCCCCGTATGCAAAGCCGTTGCCGACGGTTTCCAGTCGCCTGCCATGACGAACGAACTGGAGCGCGCATTCGGGCTGAACCTGAAGGGCTCGTACCTGCGCATCGAATTCGCGCAGGACATCAATGGGTTCTGGCTTGAACCCCATACCGATCTGGGCGTCAAGGTGTTCACGATGCTGCTCTATCTGTCGACCGACCCGCAGCACGCTATCCTGGGGACCGACATCTACGACAACGACAAAAAGCATATCGGTCGATCGCCGTTCGTGCCCAACGGGGCGATGATCTTCGTGCCGTCAAACAACACCTATCATGGTTTCGAGCCGCGCCAGATCGACGGCGTCCGCAAGTCGATCATCATCAACTACGTGACCAACGACTGGAAAGCACGCGAGCAATTGGCGTTCCCCACCACGCCTGTGTGAGGTAACGGTCGTCACAGACTTGCCCCGCTAGCATGTCGGTCGGATCTACCGCACAGCCCCGCCGACCGGCGCGCCCTTGAGCGTAATGGCATAGCCCGCTGCCCGCAGGTTATCGATCGCCTGTAACAGGTGCGTGCGGTCCCGCGTTTCGATCACAAGGTGAAGCTCGGTCCCTTTGGCGGGCAGATCGGTGAACACGCGCTGGTGATAGACCTCGATGATGTTGGCCCCGCAATTCCCGATCACAGCCGACACCTTGGCGAGTTGGCCCGGCTGATCGGGAATGTCGATCGTCAGACGGGACAGGCGGCCTTCGCGAGCTTGCTCACGGGTCAGCACGCTCGCCAGCAGCCGGCTATCGATATTGCCGCCGCATAACACGAGACCGATGGTGCGACCGGCAAACCGGCCTGGGTCGCACAGAACGGCGGCAAGACCTGCAGCACCCGCCCCCTCAACGACCGTCTTCTCGATGCCGATGAGCAACGCGACGGCTCGCTCCAAAGCAGCCTCCGGCACCAGCACGATATCGTCGACGAGTTTCGCGATAATGGCCGACGTGATCTCGCCCGGCGTCTTGACGGCGATCCCCTCCGCCAGCGTATCCCCGCCGATCGGCAGATTGGCATGTTTGATGCGATTGTACATCGACGGGTAAAGCTGAGCCTCGACGCCGATGATCTCGATCTCGGGCTTGATCGCCTTGGCAGCGGTGGCGATGCCACTGATCAGGCCACCGCCGCCGATGGGAATGACCAGCGTGTCGAGTTCGGGAACCGCTTCCAGCATTTCGAGCGCGATGGTGCCCTGGCCTGCGATCACCAAAGGGTCGTCGAAGGGGTGAAGAAAGTAGAGATCGCGATCGGCAGCCATCTGGCGGGCCGCTGCCGCTGCATCTTCCAGCGTGCGACCGGTCACGATCACATCCGCGCCATGATGCCGGGTATTTTCGATTTTGATCGTCGGCGTACCTTCCGGCATCACGATGGTCGCTGGGATGCCGAGCCGCTTGGCATGATAGGCGACACCCTGCGCGTGGTTGCCAGCCGACATGGCGATGACGCCGCGCTGTTTCTGCGCCGGTGTCAGATGCGACAACCGGTTCAGCGCGCCCCGCTCCTTGTAAGAACTCGTGAATTGCAAGTTCTCGAACTTGAGCCAGACCTGTGCGCCAATCATCTCCGACAGCGTGCGCGAGTGATCGAAGTCGGTATTGAGCACCGCCCCGTGCAGTGCCATCCGCGCCCGCTCGATATCGGCCAGCGTGACCGCCCCAGAGGGAGCCGGTGACGGCTGTGCAGGGGGGGCTGCCGACTTGGCCTTACGGGACGGGGGCATATCGCGGAAATCTCTCATAGGGCTTTGCGGGTCTGCGATTTATCGCATAGAACCTGCACCGATTGATCAGAACATCTAAAATCTAGAGCAAAGAGACAGTTATGGCCAACGTCGCATTCATCGGACTGGGTGTCATGGGGTATCCCATGGCAGGACATCTGGCCAAACGCGGCGGGCATACGCTCACCGTTTTTAACCGCACAGCGGCTAAGGCTGAGGCATGGGTTGCAGCCAACGCCGGTGGACGCGTCGCGCTTACCCCGGCAGAGGCCGCCAAGGATGCCGAATTCGTGTTCTGCTGCGTTGGCAACGACGACGATCTGCGCTCCGTCACCACCGGGCCGGACGGCGCGTTCGCGACCATGGCTAAAGGCGCAATCTTTATCGACAACACGACGGCGTCGGCAGACGTGGCGCGCGAACTGGCAGCCGTCGCGCAGGCCCGTGGATTTGAATTCCTGGATGCGCCCGTGTCGGGCGGACAGGCCGGCGCTGAAAATGGTCAGTTGACCGTGATGGTCGGCGGCGACGACACAGCCTTCGCCAGGGCACAGCCGGTGATTGCTCATTTCGCCAAAATGGTGAACCGCATCGGCCCATCGGGTGCAGGACAGCTGTGCAAAATGGTCAACCAGATAGCGATCGCAGGCGTGGTCCAGGGACTTGCAGAGGCGATCCACTTCGGCAAATCCGCCGGCCTCGACATCCAGGCCGTGATGGATACGATCTCCAAGGGCGCTGCCCAGTCGTGGCAGATGGAAAACCGCTGGAAGTCCATGGATGCGGGCCAGTTCGAGTTCGGCTTCGCCGTCGATTGGATGCGCAAGGATCTCGGCATCGTGCTTGACGAGGCGCGCCGCAACGGCGCAAGCCTCCCCATGACAGCGACCGTCGACCAATTCTACGCCGACGTTCAAAAGATGGGTGGCAAGCGCTGGGACACGTCGAGCCTCATTGCGCGGTTGAAAACCCAACAGGGATGAGCAACCGCCAAGCGATGATCGCCCATCCGCTGGTGCACCTGCGCCTGATCGGGATGGCGATCGTATGGGGTGCCTCGTGGCCAGCCGGTCGCATCCTTGCTCAATCGCTGACCCCGGTGACGGGTGCAGCAGCCCGGTTCGTCGTGGCAGCAGCCCTCCTGGCCTTGTGGCTGTTATACGCGCGCGGGATTCCCCGCATGTCGGTCAACCGCTGGCTGATGGTCGCGGTCGCAGCCGTGGCCGGTGTCTACGTTTATGCGCTGTGCTTCATGATCGGCCTGGGGTTGGTCCCGGCAGGCCGCGCGTCACTCGTCGTCACGCTTAATCCCGCAGCGACCATTCTGCTGGCCTGGGCGATCTACGGCGAACGCTTGACCCTGCGCATCGTCGTCGGGATCATTCTCGCGTCGGCCGGTGCTGTCATCGCGCTCAGCCACGGCAATCCTTGGACCCTGTTCACAGGCGGCTTTGGCTGGGGCGAGGTGGTCCTGCTTGGCTGCGTGCTCACGTGGAGCATCTATAGTTTGCTGGGAAAACAGATCCTGCGCACGATGGACGCGATGACCTTCTCCGCCCTCACGACCATGATCGGCGCGACATTGCTCGCCCTGACGGCGCTGGCAATCGACGGACCCGCAGCCCTCAATCCCGTCATCTGGCCATGGCAGGCACTGGCCGCAGTTGCATTTCTGGCCATCGGGTCGACCGTCGTTGGATATGCCTGGTACTTCGACGGCATCGCAACCCTCGGGGCTGGCGTCGCCTCGGGCTACATCATGCTGGTACCGGTCTTTGGCGTGTTGTGCTCCGCAATCGTCTTGCGCGAACCCATCGACGGTTCTCTCCTTGTGGGCGGTGCATTGGCGGTTTCAGGACTTGCATTGATGACGGTCGCATCGCGGCAACAAAAAAGGGTGTAATATTGCAGCTGTCGTTCCAAACCATGAGGGGACCCCCATGCCGATCACTGCACTTTATGCCGGACTGCTGACGTTTCTGCTGTTAGTTTTATCATTCCGGGTGATTGGCGTCCGGCGTTCGGCCAAGGTCGAGATCGGGGATGGCAACGACCAGAAATTGTTGAGGCGCGTCCGGGTTCATGCAAACTTCGTCGAATACACACCCTACGCGCTCATTCTGATCGGTTTGCTCGAAAGCCTGAAAGCGCCGGGCATGATGCTCCACTGGCTGGGTGCGACACTGTTGCTCGGTCGCATTCTCCACGCCTACGCACTATCGCAGACCCCCCACATCATGTCGATGCGGGTCGCTGGCATGTTCTTGACGTTCACGGTTCTGGGCGCAGCAGCTCTCGGCTGTGTCACGCTTGGTCTTCCCCGTCCAATGTGAAATCCAAGCGAGAAACACGGTTGGTTTAACTGTCCAGACGAACCCACGCCCACTAGACAAACTCGTTTCCCCGGACGGCCATACCCTTGGCCGATCCGGGGTTTTTATTAGCTAACGGGAGTAAGTTGGCCGGGAACTGCTCTTACTGGCGCCCGTGCCCGGGACAGCTTCAACCTAAGCCGGAAGCGCCCGGGCCCTGAGCGTGTTCGTTATCCAGCCGCATGACCCGGCTTGGGATTGCGCGTCCGGTAAAGCGAATAGAAAATTCCGCCGGCAATCAAAGCAATGGTCACGCCAAGCGAAACCGAAGCCGGGATTTTGCCGAATCCGAAGTCGCTGATGAAGACCTTCGCCCCGATGAAGATCAGCACAAGAGCGAGTGCTTGCTTGAGATAATGAAAGCGGTCGACGACGGCCGCGAGTGCAAAATAGAGCGCACGCAAGCCCAGGATTGCAAAGATATTACTCGTGTAGACGATGAACGGGTCGGTTGTGATGACAAAGATGGCGGGGATGCTGTCGACCGCGAAAATCAAGTCGACGAACTCGACCATGATCAACGCGACGAACAACGGTGTGACCCACGTGATCTCTTTGCCGGTTTTGGGATCGGGTGCGCGCACGAAAAACTTCTCGCCATGCAGCGCGGGCGTGATCGACAGATTGCGGCGCAGGAAGCGCAAAACCGTATTGTTTTCAATGTCGGTCGGCGTATCGCTGGCAGTCAGCATTTTGATGCCGGTAAAAACCAGGAAGGCAGCAAACACATACAAGATCCAGTGGAACTGCGCGATCAGGGCGGCACCTGCAAAGATCATGATGCCGCGCATGACGACCGCGCCGATAATGCCCCAGAACAGCACGCGGTGTTGGTACTGCTGCGGAACCGCAAAATACGTAAAGATCAGCGAAATAACGAACACGTTATCCATCGAGAGCGTCTTCTCGACGATGTAGCCCGTGAAATAGTTTTCCCCAGCCGTCGCTCCCAGCGTCGACCAGACCCACACCCCGAACAAAAGTGCAATCGAGATATAGAAAGCGCTCATATAGAGGCTTTCCTTCACGTCGATCTTGCGGCTGTCGCGGTGAAAGACGCCAAGATCAAGAAACAAGAGCGTGACGACAACTGCCGTGAAGGCAACCCACATCCACAGTGGTTTGCCCATCACCAGTGTATCAATCAAAAACTGCATAAAACCCCCTCAGCGATTGGCGCGCGGGCACCATTTTTGGCTGTTCCGCGCTAAACAGTCCGACATCGTAACAACCGGTAATGATCGTCACCAGAGGGGCCCGGTCCTGCATATCGTGATCCAATTAGTGCGTATATGGCGGGTTTCAAGTGGTATAAATTGCTTATTCGTCGCTCTTGACATCGAGGCCACAGCAGATCAAAGCGCGATTGTCTTCACCCACGAGAGGTCGAAACCAGTATGGCGATTGCATTGATTTTTCCAGGGCAGGGTAGCCAGGATGTCGGCATGGGCCGCGAGCTGGCCAGCCAGTATGCCGCAGCCCGCTCAGTGTTCGACGAGGTCGACGCAGCACTGGGTGAAAAATTGTCGGCCACTATGTTTGAAGGCCCCAAAGACACTCTGACCCTGACCCACAATGCCCAGCCCGCGCTGATGGCCGTGTCTATGGCGGTGATGGCCGTGTTGAAAGCCGAATTTGGTTTCGATCTGACCAAATCCGTCAGGTGCGTTGCAGGACACTCGCTCGGCGAATACTCGGCTCACGCAGCAGCGGGAACCTTCACACTCAGCGATACCGCGCGCCTGTTGCGCCTGCGCGGGCAGGCGATGCAGGCAGCCGTTCCCGTCGGTGAAGGCGCGATGGCCGCCCTCCTCGGCGTCAACCTCGAAACCGCCCGGATCATTGCGGCCACCGCCGCCCAGGGCGAAGTCTGCGACGTCGCCAACGACAACGACCCCGGCCAGATCGTGCTATCGGGCCATAAAGCAGCGATCGAACGCGTTGCCGATGTCGGCAAGGCCCACGGTCTGCGCCGGGCGGTCATGCTGCCGGTGTCGGCCCCCTTCCATTGCGCGCTGATGCAACCGGCCGCCGACGCGATGGCCGCAGCTCTCGCCAAGGTCGATATGAAGGCACCGTGCGTGCCCGTGATTGCCAACGTAACGGCTGCCGCGGTCAGCGATCCAGCCGAGATCCGCGATACGCTCGTCCGTCAGGTCGTTGGCACGGTGCGCTGGCGCGAATGCGTCATGGCGATGGCCGCCATGGGCGTCACGGATGTCTTCGAAATCGGTTCGGGCAAGGTGCTCGCCGGTCTCGTCAAGCGCATCGAAAAGACCTTGAACGCAACCAGCATCGGAACGCCTGCCGACATTGCAGCGGCCCGCCCGCTGCTCGGCTTGTAAGAATTCAGTAAATCAGAAAGTGAGACCTCTATGTTCGATTTGACCGGAAAGACAGCGCTGGTGACCGGTGCAACCGGCGGCCTTGGCGAAGCCATCGCCCGCGCCTTCCATAAGGCCGGTGCGACGGTCGCCATCTCGGGGCGCCGCGTCGAGGTGCTGGAAAAGCTCGCAGCCGATTTGGGCGAGCGCGTTCAAGTCGTCCCGTGCGGTCTCGCCGACCGCGCGCAGGTCGCCAAACTGATCGACACGGCCGTCGCCAAGCTAGGTCGCCTGGATATACTTGTGAATAACGCCGGCCTCACCAAGGACAACCTGTTCATGGTGATGAAGGACGAACAGTGGGATGACGTTATCGCCGTCAACCTGACCTCGTGTTTCATGCTGTGTCGCGGTGCCTCCCGCCATATGGTCCGCTCCAAGACCGGCTTTGGCCGAATCATCAACATCTCGTCGGTATCGGGCGTGTTCGGCAACCCTGGCCAGGGCAACTACGCAGCCGCCAAATCAGGCATGATCGGCATGACCAAGTCTCTCGCCCGTGAGGTCGCCTCGCGCGGCATCACCGCCAACTGCATCGCGCCAGGCTTCATTGCAACGCCGATGACCGATGTCTTGAACGAAAAGCAGAAGGGCGAGATCGCTGAAATGATCCCGGCCAAGCGGTTTGGATCACCCACCGACATTGCCGCCGGCGCGCTTTATCTTGCCAGCGACGAAGGTGGATACATCACCGGCCAAACGCTTCATATCAACGGCGGAATGGCCATGGTATAGCGCGCGTCGAAGGGCGTGGATCGACCAGGGTGCGACGGGATGCCCGATGTGGAAACGCGCTCTGACTGGCCAAGCGTTGGGAAGTGTGTTAGGTGCCCAACGCTTATCGTGGCAGGAACGGGATCGGCGTTCAAATTCCGTAACTTTCAATGTCACAGACGGGGTGCACGTACTCTATAGCCGCTCGTCGCAATTCACTGCTTAAAGGCCAACGCTGACCGCGCGCCATTGTGCAGCCACTGAGAATCAAACAACAACCCCAAACAGTAAATTTCGTTTGCTGTCGTAAGAGCCAAGGACGCGAGGAAAAACAATGAGCGATGTCGCAGAGCGCGTGAAGAAGATTGTGGTGGAACATCTGGGCGTCGAGGCCGAGAAAGTCACCGAAAACGCCAGCTTCATCGACGATCTTGGCGCCGACAGCCTTGATACGGTCGAACTGGTTATGGCGTTTGAAGAAGAGTTCGGCTGCGAAATCCCAGATGATGCCGCCGAGCACATCCTGACGGTCGGCGATGCCGTCAAGTTTTTGGAAAAGAACGCTTCGACGGCTGCCTAATTCGCGCCGTTTATCATCAGGCGGTGAATGTACGGGCCACCGTGCCTTCGCCGCTTTTTCGTATCACTTGACAGCCGTTTGCGGACATTTCGATCAGGCGCCACACATCGCGCGCGCAGCAAACGGCGGCAAACCACAATCGACAGGATAACTATATGCGGCGGGTCGTCATCACGGGCTTGGGACTGGTGACGCCGCTCGGCAGCGGCGTTTCCGCGTCGTGGAATAACTTGCTCGCAGGCAAAAGCGGCGCCCGCCGCGTCGACGAAATCGGCGTCGACGACTTGGCGTGTCAGATTGCGTGCATGGTGCCGCGCGGGTCACAAGCCGACGGCCTTTTTAATCCCGACGACTGGATGGAGCCCAAGGACCAGCGCAAAGTCGACGAGTTCATCGTCTATGCGGTTGCCGCCGCGACCGAAGCGATCAAGACATCCGGCATAGTGCTTGAAACAGAAGAACAGCAAGAACGCGCAGGCGTTCTGATCGGGTCGGGCATCGGCGGGCTCAACGGCATTGCCGAAACCGCAATCCTGCTCAAGGAAAAAGGACCCCGCCGCGTCAGCCCGTTCTTTATTCCCGGCCGCCTCATCAATTTGGCCTCGGGCTATGTCTCGATCAAACACAAGCTCAAGGGCCCAAATCACTCCGTGGTCACCGCCTGCTCGACGGGTTCGCATGCCATCGGCGACGCGGCACGCATCGTGATGTTGGGCGATGCCGATATCATGATCGCCGGTGGCGCCGAAAGCCCCGTGGGTCGCATCGCGCTTGCAGGTTTCGCCGCCTGCCGGGCGCTTTCGACCGGCTTCAACGACCGCCCGACGGAAGCCTCGCGCCCCTACGACAAAGACCGTGATGGCTTCGTGATGGGCGAGGGCGCCGGCGTTGTCGTGTTGGAAGAGCTCGAACACGCCAAGGCCCGCGGGGCGACCATCTACGCCGAAGTCATCGGCTATGGCATGTCGGGCGACGCCTATCATATCACCGCTCCCGCTGAAAACGGCGACGGCGCCTTCCGCTGCATGAAGGCGGCACTCAAGCGCGCCGGCATCTCCGCTGCCGACATCGACTACGTCAACGCACACGGCACGTCGACGCCGATGGGCGATGAGATCGAATTAGGCGCAGTCGAGCGGTTGTTTGGCAACTCAGCCGGAAAACTTGCCATGTCGGCGACCAAGTCGGCAACCGGCCACTTGCTCGGTGCAGCAGGCGCCATCGAGGCCGTATTCTCCGTTCTGTCGATCCGCGACAACGTCGCGCCGCCCACGCTGAACTTGCATAACCCCTCGGTCGAAACCGCAATTGATCTCGTGCCGCTCGTCCCCAAAAAGCGCGAAATCAATACCGTGCTGTCGAACTCGTTCGGCTTTGGCGGCACCAACGCATCGCTGATCTTGCGCCGCTACGCCTGATCGCCGCTCCAAGGTTTTCGCCCCAAGGTTTTGAGGTATCCACCCAGCGATCAGCCATCGCTGGAAAACGATACCTTGTGGCAAACCAGTCTGAGCTTTAACCTCAAACTGCTTTCAGGTCTGCAAGCCCTTGCCGAATCAGGCAGGAATGCGTTTGTTGGTGCGTGTTGCAACAGCGCGGTTTGGCAACGCCCTTTCGCCATATTTTCCGCTAGGCTCTGACCTCAGACGACTGGCGCGCGTTTGGTTCGCAGCCAACACAACGGTTTGGTGATCATGGCCTTTCAAAATCAATCTGGCGGCGCGCAAAAGCCCGCGAAAGGCAAGTCGGGGGGCAAGACCCGCACCGCACCGCCTGCCAGTCCTGCGGTCAATCTCGAAGCGAAGCGTCCCCCCGCACGTCCACCCAACGGGAAGCGCATCCGCGAACACAAGGCCGAATCTCGCCTTGTGCGGACGCTGAGTTCGATCCTGACGGCTCTGATGCTCGTCTTTTCAGCCGTGGGCGGCCTTGGCTTGCTGATTTATTCGCAATTCGAAGCACCCGGCCCGCTGGAAGTCGCCAAAGGGTTCGTCGTACCCAAAGGCGCCGGCCGGCTCGATATTTCAGCGCGGCTGGAAAAAGACGGCATCATTGCCAACCGTTGGACGTTTAGCGCGGGCCAGATGCTGAACGCGGCGCTCGGAACCCAGCTGAAAACCGGGGAAATGAAAGCTGGAACCTACGAGTTCAAAAAGAACGTCAGCATGCGCGAGGTGGTCGACATCCTGATCGAAGGCCGGACAGCGGCCGCGAAAGTCACGATCCCGGAAGGGTTGACGAGCTACCAGATCGTCGAGCGATTGAAGGCGATTGAAAGCCTCTCCGGCGAGATCGAACAGGTACCACCCGAAGGCACACTCCTGCCCGATACCTACGTCTTTACCCGCGGCACATCGCGCCAGGAGATGATCGAGCGGATGCAGGCCGAGCAGGCCAAGGTGATCGCAGCGGCATGGGAAAAGCGCGCGCCCGGCGTGCCGTTCCAGACCATGCAGCAGGCCCTCATCATGGCCTCGATCGTGGAAAAAGAAACCGGTCGGGCCGACGAGCGCGAACGCGTGGCCGCTGTTTTCGTCAATCGCTTGCGCAAGAACATGCGTCTGCAGTCTGACCCGACGATCATCTACGGTATATCGAACGGACAGGGCCCCTTAGGTCGCCCGATCATGCGATCAGACATCGACCAAAAGACCGCCTACAATACATACCAGATTGACGGTCTGCCGCCCTCGCCGATCTCCAATCCCGGCCGCGCCGCCATCGAAGCAACGCTCAATCCAGCCCAGACCAACGATATCTACTTCGTGGCCGATGGCACGGGTGGCCATGCGTTTTCCGAAACGCTCAAGGAGCACAACGCAGCCGTCACAAACTGGCGCAAAATCGAACGGGAAGCCAAGGCCGCGAAAGCAGCCCAAGCGGCACAAGCAGCATCGCTTGCGGCCCCCACCGCCAGCGCTGCAGCCGCAGCCCAACCCATGAGGCTCAACGGTCCACAAGCGGTTGCCGCAAAGCCAGCAGAGGCGATCCCAGTCGCACCGAGTGCCCAGCTTGAAGCCTCCGACCCGGCAGGCGAGATCACGACGACGCAGTCTGCCGAAGTTGCCGTGCCCCTGCCCGTACGAAAGCCTAAACGCTGAATCAAGGTCGGCGGCTCAACCCCAACTCATGTCGCAGCTTTAATGCGATGCCCACTTGCCGCAAGCCCCCACCCGCCCCCATATGTCGCTCTGCGTTCGAGGCAGACCATGTCACTGGTCCACTCGATCAAACCGAGCACGACACGCCCGCTGACGCCTTATGGAGCCCGACACCATGACACCTGACGAACAACGCATGATCCAGGATTTGTTTCAGCGGCTCACCTCGCAAGGGCCGGTCGCCAAGGACCCGCAGGCAGACCGGGTCATCGCCGACGCGCTGCGCGGCAATCGCGACGCTGGTTATATGCTGGTGCAGACGACGCTGGTGTATGAACATCAGATGGAAGAACAAGAGGCGCGCATTCGCGACCTCGAGGATCAGATCGCCCAACTCCAGCAAGAGCGCGCTGCACCCGCGCCCCAGGCCGGTAGCGGCAGCTTCCTTGGCGGTCGCATCGGCAGCGGGCGAAGCGGCTCCGTGCCGGGCGTCGCTGCCCGCGACGCAGCACCGAGTTCCTCGCCCTGGTCGTCGGCCCCTCAGCCTCGCCAGACCGGCTATCAGCAACCAGCCCCGCAGCGCGGCGGCGCGTTCGGCGGCAATCAGCCCCAGCAAGGTTACGGCCAGCAGCCACAGCCAGCGGCCCAGGGTGGCGGCTTCCTCCGCTCGGCTCTCACAACGGCAGCCGGTGTTGCTGGCGGCATGATGGTCGCAAACAGCCTGTCGGGCCTGTTCGGCGGCGGAAATAGCGCCCAAGCCGCAGGGCAAAACGCAGCGATGAGCGATGCGGATGCAACGCAAGACGAACTGCAGGACGCCCAGATCGAGGCTGACGCCCATCAAGACAGCACCCAGGACGCCAGCTACGACAGTGGCGGCGGCTGGGACGATGTCGAAACCTGAGCACTCGGGACGACCGATATCTGAGGCATTCGGGCGGCGTGAGCAATCACGCCGCCTTTGTCGTCTTAGAGCGAGCCAAGCTCCAGCCCGACCACTTTCTGATTCGCGCCTCTAGCCAGCCTGGGCGCTCAATCAATGCGGCCGTCGCCATCATCGCGGCAACCCCCATGCCGATCAGTAACGTATCCACCGCAATACCGCCGCCCGGCGACACATAGCGCACGATCTGTGCGATAATGCTCAAGCAAGACGCGACGCAAAAAACGGGCAGCGAATGGCGCCCCAACAGCGCCAACAGATCCACAAGTCGCGGCGCACGCCGCATAATCGCTGCAAAATACGCCGTGGCCACCGCCGCCAGCGCCAGAAAGTCGATCACACGGATGGGCGTTGCAAACGATTTTTGTGTCATGAACAGCAGCCGCGGCTCTGGCAGCCGCGCCGGATTGGGCCATCGGTCGAACACCACGACCACAGCGCCCACCAGTATGATCGGCCACGCGATGGCCCGCAGAACGCCGATGTGCTGCCGTGCCAGCGCCCCTAGCCCCTCGTTGGCAGCCAGAACAAAACCCAGCACGAACACAAATTGCCACGTCAGCGGATTGAAATTCCAATCCCCCGGTCCCGGCCATTGCGGCACGTTGATGCGGTAGACGAGCGTCACCAGATAGATCACCAGCGAGGCGGGAAGCAGCAGACCGGGCGCATGACGGTGCGTGAGCAGCAAGCCCGGCGCAGCCAGTAATAAAACTACGTAAAGCGGCAAAATATCGAAATAGCGCAGATGCTGCGTGAGCGCGACGAGGCCTAATCCTGTCCGAACTGGATCGGCAAACATTGGCCCGGCCTTAAGCAACGACAGCAGGCCCGCTTCGTGAAGAAGGCCAGCCGACACAGTCACAAACGCCAGTCCGATAACGCAAATGCACAGGTGCAGGCCGTAAACGCGCCCGGCCCGTTGCCCGTACGTCTGTCGCAACTGGACGGCTGTTTGCAGCCCGTAGCGTTTGCTCACGCCCAGCCGCAAAGTCCACCCAGCCAGAAAAACGAACAATTCCGCCGAGTCAGAAGGAGAGTAATTCCTGTGCGTGAAGCGCTCGAAAAAATTCCCTGGGACATGATTGATGAAGATCGAAATCAGAGCGAAGCCGCGCCAGAAATCAACCGCATTGATGGGTCTTAGCAAAGTGCGTTGTGTCACGCCCGACCCCGCTGCATCCCCGAAGGGAGGTTCGTGTAAAGGCTCGGGTCTAGCAGTCGCCTCTTACGCGGTTGGTAAGAGACTGGACAAAAATTGAGCTAATTCAACATGAGATCGAACGAGAGAAGGCCGGCGGGCCCAGCCCCTCCCGGCCCAACACCCGCCTCTATCCAATTGTCGCTAGGCGGCGGATTTCCCGCACACCTTCAACGCAAACGCATAGTCGAGCGCCACTTCTTTGAGCGACTCAAAGCGCCCCGACGCCCCACCGTGCCCGGCCGCCATGTTGGTCTTGAGCAGGATCAAATTGTCGCTCGTGTTATGAGCACGCAATTTGGCGATCCACTTGGCAGGTTCCCAATAGGTGACACGTGGGTCGGTCAACCCGCCGTAGGCGAAAATGTGGGGATAGGCTTTCGCCTCGACGTTATCATAAGGGCTGTAGGCAGCGATCTGCTTGAAGGCCGCTGCACTCTCCTCCGGATTGCCCCACTCTGGATATTCGGGCGGGGTCAGCGGCAAGCTGGCATCGAGCATGGTGTTGAGCACGTCGACGAACGGGACGTCGGCGATGATGCCCAGAAACAAGTCCGGAGCCATGTTGGCCACAGCCCCCATCAGCATGCCGCCAGCCGACCCCCCTTGAGCAACGATATTGCCGCGCGAGGTAAACTTTTGGCTGGCAAGGTATTCGCCAGCAGCAATGAAGTCTGTGAACGTGTTGGTTTTCTTGTCCATTTTGCCGTCGAGGTACCAGCGGTAGCCCTTGTCCTTACCGCCGCGAATGTGCGCGACGGCAAAGATCATCCCGCGATCGACCAGTGACAGGCGGGCAGTCGAGAACGAGGCTGGGATCGAAATACCGTAAGCGCCGTAACCATACAGGAACAGCGGCGCCGAGCCGTCGAGTGGGGTGTCGCGGCGATAAAGCAGCGAGACCGGTACCAACGCGCCGTCCTTCGCAGGCGCCATGACGCGCCGCGTGACGTAATCGGCCGGGTTGTGACCGCTTGGGATTTCCTGACGCTTACGCAATGTGCGGGTGCGCGCGGCCATGTCGTAGTCGAAGGTTTCGTTCGGTGTCGTCATGGAAGAGTAGGAAAACCGCAACAAGGTCGTATCGAACTCGTATCCAGCGTCCATTCCCAGCGAATAGGCTTCTTCATCGAATGCGATGGCGTGCTCGGAGAGGTCGTCCAGCTTGGTGATGATGATACGCGGCAGGCCCTCGAAACGTTCAAGGCGCGCCATCGTGTTTTTGAACACCGCCACGTCAAGGATCAGGCGGCTCGAATGATGTGGCACCAGCTCACGCCAGTTGGCCGGATCGGGGGCGTCAAGCGGGCAAGAAACGATCCGGAAATCCTCGGCATCCTTGTTGGTTTGCACGATCAGCAAATCGCCGCCATCCCCGCCGATGGCATGTTCGACCGAGTATTCATGACCGGTTTCGCGGGCAAGCACGATGCGCGGCGCGGTATGGGGGGCGTCCGCTTCGATTAAATGCACTTCGCTCGTCTCATGATCGTGAACGACGATCGCGATGAACTTGGCCGATTGGGTCTGCCCGATCCCAACGAAGAAACCGGGGTCGGCCTCTTCGTAGACGAGCACATCGGACGCAGTGTCCGTGCCCAAGGTATGCCGCCAGACCGACTGGGGGCGCTGGTTTTCATCGAGGCGAACGTAAAACAGCGTCTTGCTGTCGGCCGACCAGACGAGGCTGCCGCGGGTGTCGGCAATGACGTCGGGAAGGTCGGTGCCCGACGCAATCTCGCGAAAGCGGATCGTGGCGAGTTCGGAGCCCTTGTCGTCGACCGCATACGCGAGCAGGCTGTGATCGGGGCTATGGGCCGTCGCACCAAGCTGCCAGTAGGTTTTGCCGTCTGCTTCCGTGTTGCCGTTGAGCAGGATCGTCTCGTCTGACCCGCCGCGCGGACGCCGGCACAGGCGCGGATACTGGCCGCCCGTCTGATAGCTTGAATAGTAGTCGAACGGACCATCGGGGCTGGGCACGGAGCTGTCGTCCTGCTTCAGCCGGGCCTTCATTTCGTTGAAAAGGGTCTCGCGCAACTGCGTCTCTCCCGCAAGCGCTGCCTCCGTGTAAGCGTTTTCGGATTGGAGATAACTGCGGATTGCACCGTCGAGCTGGGCTGGATCGCGCATCACCTCCTGCCAATTGTCGGCCCGCAGCCACGCGTAGTTGTCCGTCAGCGTAACGCCATGATGAAGCGACGTGACGGGGCGCTTCAGAGCGCGCGGGGCGGGCGGCAACGTGGCATTCAGGGAAGCGTTGGCCATAAGGTCCTCGAAGATGGAGCGTTTATTCCGGCTCGAATTTAACCGATACCGCGTGTGACGGGGCGTTTGGAATTGACAGGCACACCACAATGTTGTTCTGGCAAGGCCGTAATCATCGCTTTTTTCGTGTCAAGTATCGCCCATCATAGAAACAGTATAGCGTCCCAATGGGCGCGACTTTAAGCTGAGCTTGACTGGTCATGGTTGCAGCGTTGCCATTGGCTGATTTGTTCGAGCCGTTCGTGAAGGAGAAAGTTGTGGAGTCTGACCCAGCCAACGGATTGGTGGAACTCACCACGCGGATCGTGGCAGCCTACGTCAGCAACAACCCCGTCCAGGCAAGCGATATGCCCGCACTCATCATGGATACACACGCTGTCCTGAGCCGGATCAGCGGTAAAGACATCTCAGTCGAGCGCGAAGAGCAGAAGCCCAAGGTTGCGCCGAAAAAATCGGTCATGGCCGAGTATATCGTGTGCCTGGAAGACGGCAAAAAATTCAAGTCACTGAAGCGTCATTTGCGGACGCACTACAATTTGTCGCCAGAGCAATATCGCGCAAAGTGGGACCTGCCGCACGATTATCCCATGGTCGCGCCCAACTATGCGCGCGCGCGCTCCGAACTGGCCAAAAAGATGGGCCTTGGAACGCGCCGCGACAAGTAATCTACGGCCCGGCCCGGCGTGAAGTGGCGCCCTTGGCGGCACCATAAGCTGCCTCCTGCTGATAGCAGCGCAGCAGGGCTGAGTGCCGTCCCAGATCATAGGTCCAATGACCAGCGAGGCCCCGGCGGCGCTCGGCACGCAGAGCCTTGCGCAACAAGGACAGTCGGCGATCAAACCCTGCCGGGCTCGGGTCGGAAAGTTCGTGGGGCCATAACGGCAAAAGCCGCGCAAGGGCGGCCAGATGGGCATCGCGCGACGGGTTGGACGTCTGGTTACGCGAGACGGCGGCTGAGGCTGGCATGAGCATTGCGATCTCCAGGTCAAGATCGCGCAAGTGTCGACGGCCACGCAGTCCCCGGGGATAAGTTGACCACCCTCAACCAGAGAATAAGTGATGTTCTTTCTTATCGATGACTTATCCCCGCTCGTTCACGACTAGCTAATCTGCGACCACACGTTGCTGTCGTTATGTAGTAACATGAAGGACGAGATGCAGGTTAAATGTTGATATGGCAAGTGGAGACCCACCTTGTTGCAGTCAATCGCAAGTCAACGCGTATCAAAATGCAATAAAATACAAAGTAAGGGTCCTGGCTCTGAAGTAAAAACGAGCGAGCCAGGCGGATTTCGGCTCATCATCGAACATGTGGTGATGTGCGTATTCGGCGTCCCCGCCCATGACCTTCAAACGGCAAGCCGAGGTCGCGCGAATGTGGCCCTTGCCCGCCAGACTGCGATGTATTTAGCCCATGTCGGGTGTTCGCTCTCATTGACCGAAGTTGGCACACTGTTCGAGAGGGATCGGACGACCGTGGCCCACGCCTGCGCACTCATCGAAGACCGGCGGGACAATCCAGATTTCGACCGGGCCTTGGAGTTGCTCGAACGGGCCGTGCGTGCGCTTCACATGCCTCGTCCACCGCTCACCTGTTCGTCTGCCTGAGACCGCCCCTCCCCAATCTTCATTTCGAGAGTTCCTCATGACGACCTCGACGCGTGCGTGCCAAGCCCCGCCCCGGGCTCATCCGATTTCCGTTCTCCAAGCCCTCGCCAAACGCGACCATGTCCTGGAACTGGTCCCGAAATCCGACGGAACTCGCACCCTGCGCGTGATCAAAGATGGCCATGCCGTTCCGGGCCAACGCGAGATCATCTATAGCGCGTTTATGGCCGCGCTGGAGTTGGGCTGGCTCGCCGATGGTGACACCAGCGGGGTTCGGTGGGGTTTGAGCCAGGAGGGGCGGGTTGCCCTGCGTCGTGCCCGGTCGGCGGGCGATGGGGCGATACAAGTCAATGCGTCGGCCGCACGGGAGACGCTGCCCGATGTAACGGCGCAGACGAGTTTGAATGCGGCCGAAAGCCCGCTCGCGTGGCTGCGGCGGCGCAAACTCAAAGGCGGTGAGCCCCTCATCAGCGCAGTACAGTTCGATGCCGGTGAACGTTTGCGAGGCGACCTCTGGTTTGCCCAACTCACCCCGCGCGTGACCGCCAACTGGTCATCGGCCGGCGGCGGCACCTCAAAAAGCGGTGGCGGACTTGGGATCGACATGCGCGACAACGTGGTCGCAGCGCAGCAACGGGTTCGACGCGCGCTATCTGTCGTGAGCCCGGCGTCCGCCGGTCTGCTGCTGGATGTCTGCGGCCACCTTCTAGGCCTGGAACAGATCGAGCGCAGCCACGGTTGGCCGCCACGTTCGGGTAAGGTCATGCTGCGCAATGCGCTCGACGAACTTGCACGGCACTACGGCCTGCCCGGCGCTGAGACGATGCCAGCCAAACTCGCGTCCCGTTTGCGTCACTGGGGCGTCGATGACTACCGTCCGAGCGTGGACGCTGTGGAGTAGCAGCACGAATAGAAGTGCCCGTATGCTTACAGCGCAGCGTGTGCGTCGGCCTTGATCCGGGCGATCATGCTGGCCAGCCCATTCGAGCGCTGCGGCGTCAGGTGCTCTTTCAGTCCAAGCCCGTTGAACGTCGCCTGGATGTCGAGGGCGATCAGATCGGCAGCAGTGCGGTGGTTCGTCAGTGCCAATAAAATAGCGATCAGCCCTTGCACGATATGGCTATCGCTTTCCCCCGCAAAAGCCAGCGTCCGATCCGGGACATCCTCGACCGTGCTGACCAACCACACCTGACTGGCGCACCCGCGCACTTTGGTCGCGTCGGTTTTGGCTTGCGGTGGCAATGGTGCCAATTGTCGGCCCAGTTCGATCACATAACGATAACGGTCTTCCCAGTCGTCGAGCATCTCGAAATCGGCCTTGATGGTCTCGATAGAATTGGTGGTCATCATCGAACGAGTGGCCTCTGATCTGGGCAATTCAAACTAGAGTTTTGGTTTACAGCCTGTTTACGGCCAAGTGCGTAGAGTAGGTTCGGTATGGATAAGTCGCAGACATTCAGCAAGGCAGAGATAGCATGACAGCGCTGCGCCTGCAGATTGGACTGTTGTCGTTTGCCGTCCTGGCCTCGGCAGTGCTCGTCAATATTTTCTATCTCCAGCCCATTGCCGCCGTACGGGCCGCCCATGATCATCCCGTTACGAGCCAGCAGCCGGCACCGATCTCCCGAGAGGACAAGGGCGTGCAGTCCGTCGCCGGTGCGGCCGCCTCAAGCGACACCCAGCGGGCCATCCAGCGCGAACTCCAGGCGCGTGGCTATGTTACAGGCCCATCCGGCGCGGGCACGACGACCATTCTGCAAGCCGCCGTCATGGCCTATGAGTTTGACCAGGGTCTCCCGCTAACGGCCGAAATCGACGAAAACGTGATGCGCACGATCATTTTGGGCCCAGCAAGCATCGACGCGAGCGCCCGCGCGACGGCAAAGCCCGGACCGGTGGCGCAGCGCGTGATCGCCCAGACGCAACAGCTGATGCTCAAGCTCAGCTACGGACCCATACAACCCGACGGCGCGATGTCAGATGCGTTTGTCGCCGCCATCCGCCGTTATGAGCGCGAGCAAGGCATGACCGAAACCGGTCGGATTTCGGGCGATCTCGTCGCGAGACTGACTAAAGCCGCAGCCCTTGGTCCCTTGCCAAATAAGCGCTAAGCAAGCCGACATGCGGCAGCCGTCCAGCGTGCCGCCTTGGGATCCTTTTTATGCGGCTGAAAAGCGAAGTCTGGGTCAAAGCGTATATGCGGCAGGCAGCCGTCAAAGGTTGCCCGGGTGTCGTGGTGCGTCATGGCGACGACGAAGCGGGTGCGATCTTCATCAAGATCATGAGACGCGGCGGACTGGCCACAGTGTTTGGTCCAGCGCCCTCTGGCATGGACGACGCCGGTCGTGAGCGGCGATGGATACCGCTGCTCAAAGGGGAAGCCGTCGCGGAAGCCGCAGCCGATGCGGCTCTCGAACAGGAAACGAAATACGACAGCGATCTATGGATTGTCGAAATTGAAAGTTCCGACGGCCAGCACTTGCTCGATGGTTGGCTTTTGGCCACACCTCCATAAATCTTCAACCAATCGACTTCCAAAAGTCCGCGAATTAACGACTTGTTAACTCGGTGCTGTGAGGTTTGCGACGTAGTCAGAGTATGCACATTAGGCGCCTGTTGCGCCGTCAAAGACGGCCGCATCCGGTGGCCGTGACAGGGGCACACCTATGGCAACGATCCTAGACTTTCCACAGCTCTCGCTCGAGCGCACACGCCAGACAGCAATGCGCGCGGTCGATACCAATGACTCAGGCGAGTCGGCTGAGCTGATTTTTTTTCCTGGCGTCCGCTACGAGCGGGAAGAGCCGCAGTCTCCCTCGCCTAAACGCAAAGCGCGCGGTCGATCGCACGACCAGATTGATCTCCCTGACTGATGGCGTGCAGCTGTTGCCGTACCATTGGCGGTGGCAGCGCTAGTCTTAAAACGGATGCGCCGTGCAGGTCGCCCGCTTGAGCGCGGCTTCCGTTTCCGCGCGATACGCGAGCCCCAGATCCGGCGCGCGCACCACGATCAGCCCCATTCCACTCGCAATGTTGAGCGTGGTCGTCGTCTCCGAGACCCTCCCGCGCGCTTCTGGCGTCAAGCCGAGGAACCGATCGGCAACCGGCGTCAGCTGCAACGAGATATCGGTCGGTTGGCCGTCCTGCCCCGATGCGGTGTAAAAATTGTCACCCTCCGGCGTATAGAGCGCAAGCGCCCAGCCCCGCCCAGGCAACCGGGCAGAGACCGATACAGGCCCTTGCGCGGTGTTATATCGGCACATGGCGTAGCGAATGTCGGGGGCCATGAATGCCAGCGGCTGGTTTTGAGGCGTAATCGTGGGCAGCACCTGAAATTTGTGCAACGGGACCACGGGCGTCAACTTGGCGAACGGCGTGCCGCCCGCAATCCGCGGAGCAATCAGTGTCGCGACGATATGAAGGATCGCCGCCAGAATAACCGCGACGAGCAGCACCCGCGCGCGGGCCTGCATCCAGGTCGCCAGCGAGCTTATCTGCATTTGATTTTCCGGATGGTTGGTAGCTCATCCGCAACCAGCTTGGACGTGCTGTCGGGTGTGCGATTTTCAGCAATGTTCAGCACCAGCGCCAACCGACCCGCCCCGCCTGTCGGCAGCCAGTTTCCAGCCCGTGCCTCCCGCGCCAACGTCACGGCAAAATTACCCGCATGAGCCAGCGCGATGGTCTGCCCGGTAAAGGCATAGCGCTCGGCAGCGTTCGGGATCAATCGCCCCCGTTCATCGAACACTGCGATACTCCACCACTCGACCTTCGGCAGCCGACCTTCAATCGAATACTCGCACGATGAATGCAGCCGGTCGCCTGCCTGATCGGTGCGGGCAACCAGCGTGCGCTGAACCTCGGAACTGACCGGTAACGTGCCGGCGTTGACGAAGTGGGCGCGCGTATACGGATCGGCGTCGGGCCGGGCGGCAGCCGTCCATGTCGTCCAAGGGCCAAGCCGCGCCGTCGTCAGACGCGATCCCGCCTCGACCATGTACCAGCTAGAGCCAAGCCCCCCCGCCAGAATGACCGCTGCGATAAGTGCTGCCTCGATCAGCCGCGCTGAGGCGTTGAGGAAGCTGCGTTTCAATTTGTGGAGGCTGAGCCAGATCATCTGTTCGTGTGCTTATCGGATGGGGGCAACGGGGGACTGGTCGGCGCGTCGTCCCGGTGGATTGGATGGGCGCACCCCGGTGGGCTTGTCCACTGCTGCGGGCGGAGTGCTGGCTGCCGCCGGTGGCGTGTTGACGGGCGCTGTTGGCGCAGTCGTTGGCACCGTGACGACCGGCTCTGCAACCCCTCCGGCCTTGCGCATTGCCACCGCAAGCTTCTTGAGCGTTTCGCGCGTCAGTTCGGGCATCAGACTTGCGCTCTTCTTGGGCACCTCACCGGGCAGCGAAGCCATCGTCTGCGGTTCGGTTCTTTGCAGATCGGCAATCCGCTGCTGTTCTTGGATTTGCGTTGGATGGGTCGGGAGGCCCGGAATGGTCGGTATGTTCATGGACGTGTGAACCACCGACATGAACGAGTGCCACGCTGGCGCGGGACCATGCCCGCCCGTCACGTTCAGCATCGGCCGGTTGTCGTCGTTACCAAGCCAAATGCTGGCCACGTACTTTCCGGTAAATCCGACGAACCAGGCATCCTTGTAGTTCGACGACGTGCCTGTTTTGCCCACCGAATGGGTAAAGTCGAGCGCGGCAGCTTTGCCGGTGCCCTGCGTCACGACCAACTGCATCATCTGGTTTAACTGCTCCACCACGTGCGGCGAGACGACTTGCGGGGCGGGCGGTTCGTCGCGGTCACGCGAATACAGCAGGTCGCCCTTCGACGTGAAGATTTCCTGAATTACATACGGCTTTGCAAGGCGACCGTTGTTGGCGAACGTGGCCATCGCGCCGGTATGCTCCATCGGCGTGATGCCGTGGTCGCCGAGCGCCATCGAGCACGACGGCGTGATGCCCTTGATGCCAAGCCGCCGGGTCAATTCGACGACCTTCTGGCGTCCCACGTTCAGCGACAGGTAGACCGCGACCGTGTTGAGCGAGCGGGCGAGTGCTTCGCCCAAGCCCACGCGGCTTCCGCTGACCCCGCCGGAGTAATTCTTGGGCGACCAGTTCCCGCATTGCGGCGGCGTGTCGACGGCGGTCGACCCGGACGTAAATCCGTTCTCCAGCGCGGTCGCATACACGTACGGCTTGAACGACGAGCCAGGCTGACGCTTGGCGTGGGTGGCGCGATTGAACTGGCTTTCGCCGTAGTCCGGCCCGCCGACGATGGCTTTCACCGCGCCGTCGACTTCCATCGCAATCATCGAGCCCGAATTGACGTGTTGGGCTTTGCCGATCTGCCGCAACGTGGCCAAGAGCGCTTCCTCGGCGGCCTTCTGCATCGACACGTCGAGCGTGGTCCGGGCCGTCAACACGTATTGGTTCTTGCCTTCGGCAAGGCGCTGAATTTCTTCAAACGCCCAGTCGAGATACCAGTCCGGGCTGTAGGCCGCGCGCGTCTCAACCACCTTGGCCGGGTGGACGCGGGCCAGATGCACCTGACCGGGCGAATAAAACCCGGCAGCGACGAGGTTCGACAGCACGTCGTTGGTCCGCGCGCGCGCCGCTGGCATGTTCACATGCGGGGCATACTTCGTCGGGGCCTTGAACAGACCCGCCATCATGGCGGCTTCCGCCAGCGTCACGTCGCGCACCGACTTGCCGAAATAGAACTGCGCTGCAGCCTCCACACCGAACGCGCCACCGCCCATGTAGGCGCGGTCGAGGTACATTTTCAGGATCTGGCGCTTGGTGAACCGCGCTTCGAGCAGAAACGCGAGGAACACTTCCTTGAGCTTGCGAATGAGCGAGCGTTCCGACGACAGGAACAGGTTTTTCGCCAACTGCTGCGTCAGCGTCGATCCGCCCTGCACGACCGAGTTCGCCTGCACGTTGGTGACTAGCGCACGCGCGGTACCCACGAAGTCGACGCCGAAATGGCTGTAGAAGTGCCGGTCTTCGGTCGCAAGCGTCGCCTTGATGAGGTGTTGGGGAATGTCATCCAGCGGAATGGCATCGTTATGCAGAATGCCGCGCTTGCCGATCTCGTTGCCCGCCTGATCGAGGAACTTGACGCTGTAGCGGCCCGTGAGAAACTTGCCCTCGTCGAATTCGAGCAGGGCTGGCAAGGCGAGGGCATACAAAACGATCAACCCGCCCGCACCGATGGTGAAGGCCTCGGAGGCGACTTCGTTGGCCGCGCGCCGCCAGCCATGCAGCCGGAATCGGGCAAAAAAGCTCGACCACGCGTTCCAGGCTTCCTTGGCCCGCACCAGCCCCGACGAGACCGTGCTATCGATTTTGCTGTCGATGCCAAGCCAGTTGATGAGCTTGTCGCGCCCGCCTTGCTTGAAGAACCAATCGCTCAAAGCCGTTGCCTCGTTCTTGCTGCCCACACGACGCCAAACGCGTTGCCGTCTTGACGTTGCGTCTGATCTGGGCTTCCTCAGCCCTCCGCCACCGAGCGGGTGCGCCCCACCAAGCGATCCCAGCAGAATCGCCAAGGCGCGTAGTCAAGGCTTTTACCACGGCAAAAGTGCGCCGCGCGAGGATGAGTTTGCAACAGCCCCCGGATGCGCCCAACAATTCGCACCTCCCCGAGCCGTTCTGGCGCACCAAAACGCTGGAGGAGATGACCCCGATCGAGTGGGAAAGCCTGTGCGACGGCTGCGCCCGGTGCTGCCTACTCAAGCTGGAAGACGAAGACACCGACGAAGTCTACCTGACGCGCCTGTCGTGCAAACTGCTCGACGTCGGCAAATGCCGGTGCTCCGACTATCCCAACCGCTTCAGCAAGATGCCCGACTGCATCCAGATCGACCCGGAGAAAGTCCGCAAACTCGCCTGGCTCCCCGTCTCCTGCGGTTACCGCCGCGTTGCCGAAGGCCGCGACCTCGCCTGGTGGCACCCCCTGATCTCCGGCGACCCTAATACGGTGCATGAGGCAGGCGTCTCCGTACGCGGCTGGGCGAGAAGCGAGGCCAAAGTGCATGTGGATACGTTCCACAAATACATCATCCCCGAACTGCCCGATGTGGGGTGAGGATATCACGCCCCTTGACCGTGCCTGAAGGCGGCTTATTTTGGTTCCATGGATTACAGCAACATCATCACGATTGAGTCGGGGAAGCGGGGCGGCAAGCCTTGCATCCGTGGGCTGCGGATTACGGTTTACGACGTGCTGGAATATCTGGCGTCGGGGATGACGGTCGCTGAAATCGTCGCTGATTTCCCCGACCTTACAGAAACCGACGTGATGGCTTGCCTCATGTTTGCTGCCGACCGGGAACGCCGCCTTGTTGGCGCTCCGGTCGCGTGAAGCTGCTGTTTGATCAAAACCTGTCGTTCCGGCTGGCAGCTACAGTGGCTGATATCTTTCCAGGATCATGCCACGCCCGGGATCTTGGACTTGCCACGGCTGACGACAGCATTTTTTGGGACTACGCCAAACAACACGGGTTTGCGATCATCTCAAAAGATGGCGATTTTCATCAGCTCAGTCTCGTATTTGGAGCACCGCCGAAGGTGGTGTGGCTGCGCGTTGGTAACGTCAGCACGGCGGAGATCGAAGCACTAATGCGCCGCCACGCCGCAACGATTCACGCCTTCGATGGCAGCGACGGTGCATTGCTAGTCTTGGATCGGTAGCTAGCTAATGTCCTAGGGGGCCCTTTGCGTCTTCTTAAATGTTATCCGCTCACGACCGGTCGCAGCGTTTCGCCCAGCAGCCGCTCTTGCGCTGCCTCGTCTGTGATCGAGATGTGGGCAACGAACCAGTCTTGCACCATCTGGCACACCCGCGCCGGTTCGGCCTTGGCCAGCGCTTTGGGATCGGCAAACGTTGCAACGTCCGCTTGCGACCAGCCGAGCTTGCCAAGCTGATCCATCAACGCGTCGTAGTCGGGCTTGATTGGCTTTTCGTGGGCGACTGGCGACTTGCGACCATCGCCGATCGCGTCGAAAATGGCAGCGACCTGCAACTGCATAGCAGATTTCGTCCCGTCCATGATTTGGAACTGCTCGATCACGCCCGCCGTGCCTTCGCTCTGCGAAATGAAATTGAAACACGCCATCGTGCTCTGCGACTTGAGTTCGCGCAGGTTGGCCACAAACGCAGTCGCCAAAGCCTGCAGCTTTGGCGTGCTGGCGGCCAGAGCCAGCGCCGAGTTCTGCCGCCGCAACGTAATGAGCTGATCGACAAGTACCTTGTTGATTTCGTCGTCCGGCTTGCTCTCACTGGCTAGCTGCACAGCTAAGCGCAACCTGTCCTTGTACCAATCCGGGAACTCGCGCTTAATGACTGGCCAGTGTGCTGTCTGCTGCCATTTCTTATCGAGTAGCACTTCAGGAGCATTTTGCTTGGAGCGATCTTGTGACTTGTTGTCATGTGCCAAAGCAACAATTTCTCGTTGTCGCTTTGGGTTCTCCAAAGTTTCTTTGTCCGACTGTTTTTTGGGTGAAACCTCTGCGGGGTCGGTCGCGGCATCTGGAAAAGGCACCGGCACGCCCAACTGATGGGCCATGACATAACAACCCGCCAGCACCGCCAACCCGGCTGACGCAATCAGTCCCCACGGTCGCCGCCCCATCAGCGCTTCGACATCGCGGGCAAGACCGGCCATCTCAACCGGAAAGCCCGAATGTGAGATGCTCGCGATCTGATGATCCAACAACGGCTGCAGCGACGGCGGCAGATCGCGCTTGGCGGGCAGCGCGACCCCGCCGACCAGCACCGGGATCACGGGAATATCGCGCGCCAACGCCCGCTCGATCTCAAGCCGCACCCAGTCTTCTGGGTTTTCCAACCGCCGTGCGCCGGTGTCCTGATCGCGTGCGCCAAGCCACCCCGGCCCGATCACGGCCAGCATCACCGCACACTCAGAAAGCTTGGATTCGAGCACGACGGGAAACTTCTGTCCCGCCCGCAGCCGGTCGATATCGATAAACACCCGGCTCTTGCCGAATCGGTTCTCCAGATACTGCGCGACGTTCAGCGCCTGCGCCGCCCCAAGCTTCAACTCGGGCGCAGCGTCGTTCCCGCGCCGGTAGTTTACAAAAATCTTGCCCGGCATGCCCGCCCCGGAACTGAGGAAACATCCCTATCCTGTTACCCGCTCCCCAAGAGTCTGTCACCGTATCAGTCTGACGGGAAGCACCATCCTGCATCCCGCGCCACCCCGTCGCTCTCCACGCTGCGACGAACCCCTAGCCAAACGCTGCCACGCCGACTATGAACCGCGCCATGGCAAAACGCACAGACATCAATTCCATCCTTATCATCGGGGCTGGGCCGATCGTGATCGGTCAAGCGTGCGAGTTCGATTATTCGGGCACGCAAGCATGTAAGGCACTGAAGGCCGAAGGTTACCGGATCATTCTGGTAAACTCGAACCCAGCAACGATCATGACCGATCCAGAGCTGGCAGATGCAACCTACATCGAGCCGATCACGCCCGAGATCGTGGCCAAGATCATCGCCGCCGAACGGCGCGCGCGGCCCGACGATAAGCTCGTGCTGCTGCCTACGATGGGCGGACAGACCGCGCTGAACACGGCGTTGGCGCTGGAAAAGCAGGGCATCCTCAAAGCATTCGACGTCGAAATGATCGGCGCCAAGGCCGAGGCCATCGACAAGGCCGAGGACCGCCTGCGGTTTCGCGACGCGATGACCAAGATCGGCCTCGAAACGCCGAAATCAAAAATCGTCAACAACCGCAACGAGGCGGCTGCAGCGCTCGAACATGTCGGCCTGCCAGCGATCCTGCGCCCCAGTTTCACCATGGGCGGCACCGGCGGCGGCATTGCCTACAACCGTGAAGAATACTTCGAGATTATCGAGCGCGGCCTCGATGCCTCGCCGACGAGCCAAGTGCTGGTCGAGGAAAGCGTGCTGGGCTGGAAAGAGTACGAGATGGAAGTCGTCCGCGATTGCGCGGATAACTGCATCATTGTTTGCTCAATCGAAAACATCGATCCGATGGGCGTCCATACCGGTGATTCGATTACGGTTGCCCCGGCGCTGACGCTGACCGACAAAGAATATCAGATCATGCGCGACGCCTCCGTCGCGGTCCTGCGCGAAATCGGCGTGGAAACCGGCGGATCGAACGTGCAGTTCGCGGTCAACCCTGCAAACGGCCGGATGATCGTCATTGAGATGAACCCGCGCGTGTCGCGGTCGTCGGCGTTGGCCTCCAAAGCAACCGGCTTCCCGATTGCCAAGGTCGCAGCCCGCCTCGCGGTCGGCTACACCCTCGATGAACTCGACAACGACATCACGGGCGGTGCAACGCCGGCAGCCTTCGAGCCGACGATCGACTACGTCGTAACCAAAATTCCTCGCTTTGCATTCGAGAAGTTCCCCGGCGCCGACCAGACGTTGACGACCTCCATGAAGTCCGTCGGCGAAGCAATGGCCATCGGTCGTACGTTTTCAGAAAGCCTCCAGAAGGCGCTGCGCTCGATGGAAACGGGCCTCACCGGGCTCGACGACGTGGTCTTCGAAGGCCTCGGTCAGGGCGACGACAAGAACGTCATCCGCTCCGCGTTGGCTAAACCGACGCCCGACCGCCTGCTGAAGGTCGCCCAGGCGCTACGGCTCGGCTTCGATCATGAACAGGTTCATGCGTCGTGCAAGATCGACCCGTGGTTCTTGGCCCGTCTGCAGGAAATCGTCGATACCGAAGCCCGCGTCATCGCACACGGCCTCCCCACCACAGCGCAACAGTTCCATGACCTGAAAGCGATGGGCTTCTCCGATGCCCGGCTCGCCAAACTCTCGGGGCGCGCCGAGGCCGACGTTCGCACGGCACGCACAGCGCTTGCTGTCACCGCCGTGTTCAAGCGGATAGACACGTGCGCGGCAGAATTTGCAGCGCCCACGCCCTATATGTACTCGACCTATGAATCAGGTCTGGCAGACGGCTTGCCCGCCTGCGAGGCAGCGCCCACGACAAAAACGAAGGTCATCATCCTGGGTGGCGGACCAAACCGCATCGGCCAGGGCATCGAGTTCGACTATTGCTGCTGCCATGCCTGCTTCTCGCTGACGAAGGCGGGCTTTGAAACGATTATGATCAACTGCAACCCCGAGACCGTGTCCACCGACTACGACACGTCCGACCGGTTGTACTTTGAGCCGCTGACCGCCGAAGACGTGCTGGAAATCATCCGTGTTGAGCAGAGCACCGGCAAGTTGCTCGGCGTTATCGTCCAGTTCGGCGGCCAAACGCCGTTGAAGCTGGCTCAAGCGCTCTCGGACGCCGGCGTGCCGATCCTGGGCACATCGCCCGACGCAATCGACTTGGCCGAGGATCGCGATCGTTTCAACGTCCTGATCGACAGCCTCGGCTTGAAACAACCAGAAAGCGGCATCGCCCGCGCCCCCGCCGAAGCCCGCGCCATCGCCGACCGCATCGGATACCCCGTGGTCATCCGCCCGTCCTACGTTCTGGGCGGACGCGGCATGGAGATCGTCTACGACGGCGCCGCCATCGAGCGATACATCGCGCGCCTGTCGGTTACGCTGTCGGCCCCCTCAGAACTTGTCGTGTCCCACAACAAGCCTCTCCTGATCGACCGCTACCTCACCGAAGCCGTCGAAGTCGACGTCGACTGCCTGTCCGATGGCAAAGACACGTTCGTCGCTGGCATCATGGAACACATCGAGGAAGCAGGCATCCATTCCGGCGATAGCGCCTGCTCGCTTCCCCCCCACTCGCTCAGTGCTGAGATGGTGGCCGAAATCGAACGGCAGACGCGGGCGCTTGCACTGGCCTTGAAGGTCGTCGGACTGATGAACGTGCAGTTCGCAATCAAGGATGGACAGGTCTACATCCTTGAGGTCAACCCGCGCGCAAGCCGCACGGTACCCTTCGTTGCCAAAGTCATCGGCCTGCCGATTGCCTCGATTGCCGCCCAGATCATGGCCGGTCGCACTCTGGCGAGCTTCGACCTGAAACCCATCCAGATCGACCACATCGCCGTCAAAGAGGCCGTGTTTCCGTTTGCACGCTTCCCCGGCGTCGATCCGATCCTTGGGCCGGAAATGCGCTCGACGGGCGAGGTCATGGGCCTCGACCGCGATTTCGCGATGGCCTTCGGCAAGAGCCAGATCGGCGCAGGAACGCCTTTGCCGACCGGTGGCACCGTGTTCGTCTCGGTGCGCGACAGCGACAAAGACCGCGTGATTGCCCCCCTCAAGTCCTTGCAGGAGTTGGGCTTCAAGATCATCGCCACGCGCGGAACGAAGCGTCATTTGGAAGCCAATGGCGTCACGTGCGAGGTCGTCAACAAGGTTCTTGAAGGCCGTCCCCACATTGTGGACGCCATGAAAAACCGCGATGTCGCGCTGGTGTTTAACACGACCGAGGGCGCAAAAGCCCTTTCGGATAGTAAGGACATCCGGCGGACTGCCTTGCTCAACCACATCCCCTATTATACAACTCTTGCAGGCGCGGTGGCGGTAACGCGTGCTATCGCGGCCCTCAAGTCAGGGAGTGTGCAGGTGGCCCCGTTGCAGAGCTATTCGAAGCGTCCCGCGTAGTTGACGCTTAAATCGGCTGTTTGAGAACTGCAGACCCCGGCAATGAAACGTTGTTGCCGCGGGGCTTGGCAAACCCCCATAATATGGCAAGTTAAGACTTGGTACCGGTATCGAGCCGGACCAGCAGGGAGACGTTAATATGTCGATGGAGCGGGTTCCGATGACCGTGGAAGGCTTCCGCAAGATGGAAGCCGAATTGCAGCGCCTCAAGGCCGATGAGCGTCCGCGCATTATAGCGGCGATCTCGGAGGCCCGCGCTCACGGAGACCTTTCGGAAAACGCCGAGTATCATTCCGCCAAAGAAGCCCAGGGCCAGAACGAAGCCCGCATCTCCGATATGGAAGATAAGCTCTCGCGCGCGGAGGTGATCGACACCACGACGCTATCGGGCGCCACGGTCAAATTCGGGGCAACCGTGACGCTGGTCGATGAAGACACCGACGACAAGGTCAAATACCAAATCGTCGGCGACAGCGAAGCGAACGTGAGGGATGGGAAAATCTCGATCTCGTCGCCGATTGCACGTGCCCTGATTGGCAAGACGAAGGGCGAGACCGCCGAAGTGACGACGCCCAAAGGTGCGCGCAGCTACGAAGTCGTAAAGGTTGAATGGAAGTGATTGTGAGATCGGTGCACCGTTAACTATATTCGAGCCGGATCAGCCAATGATCCGGCTCTTTTGTTATGAAGGGGAGAAAATAGGGCCTTTGTGGGAGGAAAATAATGGCTAATTGCTATTAGGATTGATGAAGTATAATTTATTGTATTTACCTTGTGCGAATTAGCCAATTTGAAACCATGAGCACTGCATTGTGTCGGTCAATTCAATGCGTCGGTTTGGCCCGTATGTGACAGCATTGATAACTCATAACGGGCGTCAAAAAAGGCTCGAGTCCGGTCCTGGACGAGTGCCACGTTCAATGTGTGGAGATGCGTTAGATGTCCCGTTTGATTATGATTGCAGCAAGCCTCAGCCTGATCGCCGCCAGCCCAGCATATGCAGCGCCTGCTGCAAAAGCGGCTCCTTTCCCTGTGGCTAAAGACGGCACGACCAATATCGCCGATTGCGCCAAAGCCGATGTCAAATTCCGCAACGAATGCATCAGCAAATCGCGCCCCGTCACCGGCGCTGAGCTTTACGCCCAGGCCGCCGCCCAAAAGGCCGCCCAGGAAAAGAAAGAACGGCTCGCCGTATTAAAGGCGGCCAAGGCCGCAAAGGCTGCCGCTGCCGCCAAGACCGCAGCCGATAAGGTTGCCGTAGCCAAAGCCGCCAAGGCAGCGTCCATCCCAGCCAAGGTCGTGGGCGCCCCCAAGGGCTTCAAGATCAGCAAAGACGGCACAACCAACATCAAAGATTGCGTCAAAGCAGCCGCTGGCGTTCGCAACGAATGCATCAGCCGCGCCCGCCCGCTCACCTCCAAGCAGTTGGCCAAGTTCGTAGCGTCACGCACAGCCGCTGAAAACGCAGCCGCCGCCAAAGCCGCAGTCCCCGCCGCCACGGCAAAGCCTGTTGTTGCCGCAAAGCCCGCCCCGGCCAAACCGGCGGCAGTGTCGGCAGCGCCTGCCAAGGCCGCAACCCCGGCACTTGCCATCGGTAAGGGTTTCAAGATCGCCAAAGACGGCACCACCAATATCGCCGACTGTGCCAGCGCGACCCCTGAATTCCGCAACGAATGCATCAGCCGCGCCCGCCCTGTCCCCGGCAGCGTGATCTACGCCACGACCCCAAAACCGAAGTCGTAACGGACCGCATCAGTTCCCGACTTTCCCGTGAGGATGGCAGAGCCAAGGAATTGGACCTGCCATCCTCAAGTCTTTGCCTTCCAGGGCTAAGCGCGCACAAGTCGTGCATATGCGCCGTCCTGCGCCATCAGATTGGCGTGTGAACCCGATTCTATGATGGTGCCATCGTCGAACACCGCGATCAGGTCGGCGTCGCGCACTGTCGTGAGGCGGTGAGCGATAACGAGGGTCGTCCGGCCTTTCTTGAAGCGCGCGAGGGCATCCTGAACCAGACGCTCGCTTTCGCTATCGAGTGCCGACGTGGCTTCGTCGAGCAGCAGGATCGGCGCGTCTTTCAAAATGGCGCGGGCCAGCGCGATGCGTTGCCGTTGTCCCCCAGACAACCGCATACCGCGATCGCCGATTTCGGTGAGATACCCGCCCGGTTGGTCCATGATGAAATCATGGGCGGCAGCAGCGGTCGCAGCAGCGATGATGTCGGCATCGTTCGCCCCCAGTCTGCCAAGTGCGATATTGGCCCGGATCGTATCGTCGAATAACGTCACGTCCTGGCTGACGATCGAAACGGACCCGCGCAGCGACGCGATCGTCACGTCACGGATGTCCTGTCCGTCGATGAAGATCCGTCCAGCGTTCGTGTCGAACAGCCGCGGCACAAGGTTGATCAGCGTCGTCTTGCCAGCACCCGAGCGGCCGACCAGGGCAACCGTCTTGCCGCCGGGAACGATGAGTGTCACGTCGTGAATGGCAGATTTTTCGCCAGCCGTGTCATACGTGAAGCCAACCCGGTCGAAAATGATTTCCCCTTTGCTGATCAACAGAGGTGCCGCGTTTGGCCGGTCCACAACGCGGGGCTTTTCATCCATCAGGGCATAGTAGCTTTCCGCCGCCGCAAGCCCTTCCTGGATCTTCGACGGCAGCGATCCCACTGAACGGATAGATTGGGCGGCCAACAGCAGGGCGCTGACGAACCCCATAAAGTCGCCGATGGTGAGAACGCCACTCGAGATCCGCCACGTGGCGAGCGCGATGACGCCGGCAATCGCGACCCCGCCAAAGGCTTCGAGCATCGGGTCGATCCGGGCGCGTGCCCGCAGCGCCTTCATGCGCAGTCGGAACAGCTGCTCGAAGCTCGCGTTGACGCGGTCGCTGGCATAGCCTTCGAGGCCATAGGATTTAATAAGGCGCGCGCCGGAGAGCTTTTCCGACAATAGCGCGGTCGAGTCGCCGAGTTCGGACTGCGTGCGCTTGGCAACGGTCCGCAGCCGCCTGGAGACCAATGCTATAGGCAGGCCCGCCAACGGATAGACGCCAAGGATAATGAGCGACAAGCCCCAATCTATGTAGATCATCGTCGCCACGAGCGTTGCGACCGTGAGGGTGTCGCGCACCGCAGTCGTCATGGTGGACTGGACGGCCTGCTGAATGAAACTGATGTCGTTCGTCAGCCGCGACATGAGCTGCCCGGGCGCTTCGCGCGACAGGCGGGCAAAGTCGGCAGCGACAAGGTGCGAGAACGCGGTCGTCTGCATGTCGGTCGCCAGCCGCATCACGAAGCGGTTGGTCTCCACCGTCTGCAGATAGAGAAACGTCGCCCGCGCCGCCGTCACGGCAACGATGGTTCCCAAGATCAGCGGCAGGATGTCGGTCTTGCCGTCGCGCAGATTGTCGAACGACATCCGGATAATGAGCGGATAGGCCCCGGTGCAGGCGGCCAGCACCAGGGTCAGGACAAAGCCGTAGGCGATTTCACTCCATCGCGGCGCAATCCAGTCATGGAAGAACCGCGCGAGCAGCTTTTTGCCACCGCTCGGCTGTCCTTCAGTCGAGAAGGCTGGCTTGATCGCGTCGGGATTGAGCATCAAGACGCATCGACCGGATGACCGGGGTCGAGCAAGCGGTGGAGATGCACCACGAAGTATCGCATCTGGGCGTTGTCGACCGTGCGCTGGGCCGCAGCCTTCCAGGCTTTATGCGCCTCGGCGTAATTGGGATAAAAACCGATGACTTCGACCGACTTGAGGTCTTTGAATTCCTGGCGGTCCAAATCCACCAGTTCGCCACCAAGGACGAGGTGCAGCAGTTGCGGGTTGGCCGTTGTCATTGTGAATGTGTCTCCTGCGTCATCGTGAGTTGAAACCCGATTTAATTGAGTCCGGCAAACCAGGACAGGCCCATGTCCGTCACCAACCCTAGAAACAGCGCAATCCCAACATCGCGATTGGAGCGGAATCGGCGCAGGCAATTGCGGGGATCGTGGATATTGAGCGTGACAACCTGCCAGGACAGCTGGAGTGACACCAGCACAACGGCCGTCACGAAGATCAAATGCGCGCCGGCCAGAAATCCAGCCCATAGCCACAGCAGCACCGCCGCCAGATAAAATCCGCCGATCCACGTTGGCGAATGTTCTCCAAAGCGAATGGCGGTCGACTTGAGGCCAATGGATTCGTCGTCCTTCTTGTCCTGATGGGCGTATATCGTGTCGTAGCCGATGGTCCAGCACACGGCACCTGCATAAAGCAGTAAAGCGGGATAGCCCACCGAGCCCTTGACCGCGCTCCAGCCCAAGAGCGCGCCCCAGTTGAATGCCAGCCCAAGCCCCACCTGGGGCCAGTTGGTGTAGCGCTTCAGGAACGGGTAAATCGCGACCAGAACCAGCGAGGCAATGCCCAGCTGGATCGTGAACAGGTTGAACTGGATGAGCGCGAGAAACGCGATACAGGCCAGAATCATTGAAAACGCCAGCGCCTGATTGGGCGTCACTTGCCCCGATGGGATCGGGCGGCTGGCCGTGCGCGACACCTGAGCGTCAATGTCGCGGTCCACGTAGTCGTTGAACGCGCACCCTGAACCGCGCATCAAGAACGCACCCGCCATAAAGACGAACATGAACCACAGGTCAGGATAGGGGCGACGATCGGCGACGCTGGCCAGACTGACGCCCCACCAGCACGGAAACAGCAGCAGCCAAGCCCCGATGGGGCGGTCCAGCCGGGCCAGTCGCAAGTACGGCCGCATGAAGGCAGGCGCCAGCCAGTCCACCCAATTGTGGGGCGACGCGTCCGCAACCGGCGCGTTTGGCTTGCCGCTTACCGGGCTATCCAGTCCACCAGGAACGGTCACAGCCTCTTGCGGCGAACCGGCGGCAGTGGCGCCGGACGGGCTTGATGCGTTCAGATGGGGACTGCCTGGCGTCATAAGATCTCGTGATATGGTGGCGATTGATGCGTTGGGGACGCTAGCCGTGCAGCGATTGCGCGGCAATGTGGCAAGCGTGCTGATGTGGCAGTTGCCCCACAGCCACTCGTTCAGCTACCACCAACCATGGCCATCCATGATTTCTCATCCCAGCGCCTTTTCGTCGAGCACGCTTTGGTCGAGGGTACCGAGGTTGTGTGCCAAGGAAATCAGGCGAACTATCTCATCAACGTGCTGCGGTTGCGTGAAGGCGATGCGGTTTGCATCTTTAATGGCCGCGATGGAGAATGGGGCGCAGCCCTCAGCGCGGTACGCAAGCGCGACTGCCGTCTGACGGTGCGCCAGCAGGTGCGGCCGCAAATCGAAGGGCCGGACGTCGATTATCTGTTCGCGCCGCTCAAACATGCCCGTCTCGACTATATGGTGCAGAAGGCGACGGAAATGGGGGTCCGCCGATTGCGGCCTGTCATCACGCGCCGCACGATTGCCGAGCGCGTTAACCTCGACCGGATGGCGTCAAACGCGATCGAGGCCGCCGAACAATGCGGAATTCTCCATCTCCCCCAGATCGTCGCGCCGATCAAACTCGAAGCCGTCCTCGCGACTTGGGACGCCGCGCGCACGCTCGTGTTTTGTGACGAAAGCGCGTCCGCACAAAGCCCGCAGACCCCACTGGCCGGGCTCGCCAAATCAGCTCCGGTCGCGGTGCTGATCGGTCCTGAAGGCGGGTTCGATCCCATCGAGCGCGAACTGTTGTTACGCCAAACCTACACGGTGCCGATCTCGCTGGGGCCGCGCATCATGCGTGCGGATACGGCAGCGGTCGCCGCGCTGGCGATTGTGAATGCGGTTCATGGTGGCGGGTGGTAGCCCCAGTCTATAGAAGGCTTGTACCAAATCCGATTGTGCTTATAAGCACGTACCATTAGTTCTGGATTCTCGAACTATCCGCAGTTGCACGACATATTCCAACGTTCAGGACCCATTAGATGTCGACACGCGAAGCCTCCGAGCCGAGCCGGGAAATTGCATCCCACGACGAACTGGTCGCATGGATCGCCTCCGGCGAAAAGCAAAAGGGCCGTTGGCGGATCGGCACCGAACATGAAAAATTCGTCTTCAAAACCGAAAGCTTGGAGCCGGTGCCCTATCACGGCGAAAGCGGCATTCGGGCCCTGATGGAAGGGATGATTTCGCGGTTTGGCTGGGAGCCGATCATGGAGGGCGACAATCTGATCGCACTCCGGCGACCCAAATCGGAAACAGAGCCGGGCGAAATCGGCGGCTCGATCAGCTTGGAGCCGGGCGGCCAGTTCGAACTGTCCGGCGCACCGCTCGCTAATCTGCACGAGACAGCCGCCGAGACCGGGCAACACTTGCGCGAAGTGCTGGTGATGGGTGAAGCGCTGGGCATCGGCTTTTTGGGCGTTGGTTTTTCGCCGAAATGGGCGCTGGCCGACGTGCCCCAAATGCCCAAGCAACGCTACAAGGTCATGACCCGCTACATGCCCCAGGTCGGCAAAGGCGGGCTCGACATGATGTACCGGACCGCGACGATCCAGGTGAACCTGGACTTTGCGACGGAAGCAGACATGGTCAAGAAGTTGCGCGTGTCGCTCGCACTCCAGCCCATCGCCACGGCGCTGTTTGCGTCATCTCCGTTTACCCAGGGCAGACCAAACGGCTTCAAGTCTATGCGCAGCGAAGTCTGGCGCGACACCGACCGCAAGCGCACCGGGATGCTCCCCTTCGTGTTTGAAGACGGCATGGGATACCAGCGCTACGTCGACTATGCGCTGGGCGTGCCGATGTATTTCGTCTACCGCGACGGCAAATACATTGATGTGGCCGGCGCGTCGTTTGCAGACTTCCTTGCTGGAAAACTTCATCAGTTGCCGGGCGAAAAAGCGACCATCGACGACTGGTCCGACCATCTGACGACGCTGTTCCCGGAAGTGCGGCTGAAGAAGTTTTTGGAAATGCGCGGCGCCGACAGCGGTGGTGGCAAACGAATCACGGCCCTTTCCGCGTTCTGGACCGGCCTATTGTATGACCAGAGCGCGCTGGACGCCGCCTATGACCTGATCAAAGGCTGGTCGGCGGAGGAGCGCGAGACGCTGCGCAACAGCGTTCCCGCAACCGCGCTGGCAACGCCATTCCGGTCGGGCACCGTTCGCGACATAGCGCGCCGCGCCGTCGCCATATCGGCTGCTGGCTTGCGGTCGCGCCGGGTTCTCAATGCCAAAAGCCAAGACGAGAGCATGTATCTGGCCCCCTTGGAGAAGATGGCAGCGACTGGCCAGACCTTGGCGGACGACCTGCTCGAACTTTATCACGGTCGCTGGAAAAATAACGTCGATCCAATTTTTGAAGAATACGCGTTCTAATGTGCTTTATGAGACGAGACGGAACTGGACCAACCCTGTCGTGGGACGAATGCGCCTTGCAACCTGTTTCGCGGTCGACGCGTTAAGCAGTTCAGGCCGCGTTCACTCACCGCAGTTTACGCAATGGCGACCATAGTATTCTAGATGCAGGATTGCGAGATGCGTCAGGGCCGGTCACACACACACGTCGAGGCGCGCGGCCTTTGGCTCCCAGCCCTGGCGATCGCTTGCGTGCTCGCGGTAAACGGTCCGGCACAGGCCGCCGAAAACGAGCAGTGCGCCCCCGCATGTCGCGCCAAACATAATCAATGTCGCATTCAGATGAAGGGCGCGCCCGCTTGCGATACGCAACTCGAAGCCTGCATCCGCGCCTGCGTCGCCGCTCAAAAATCGACGGTAGCGCCGAAAACCTGACGAGCCAGCCTACAGTCATCGCGGCACCTGCGTGGTTTGACCCGCTCAGCCAATGACAAAAATCGCAAGGTGGCGCGGCCCATGCGCACCCATCACGGTCTTACCGCCGATATCGGACGTCCGTGATGGCCCCGAGATAAAGTTAATCGTCCTGGGCATGACGCCGATACCGAACTTGGCGCGCACGATGTTGAACGCGTCCTCGTAAGGGCCAACGAGCGTGGCGGCATCGAGCAGCACAAGGTGCGTCTCGGGCAGGTAGTTCAGCGTCACCGGATTGTCTGGACCCGACGCGAGCACCAGTGTCCCGGTCTCGGCGGCGGCCGCAACCGCGAACGACAATGACACCTCGTCCTCGGGCTGGGCGCGGCCAGCCAAGCGGTCGAGCCCCGGCGTGGTGTGCCACGGCAAGAGAGCCAGACGCGGATCGGCACCCATACGGATGCGAGCTGGCCTGTTATGCTCGCGCAGGTAGGCCGCGATGGCGCCCGGTACGCCCTCAAGCGTCGGCACATCGACGACAGTCGCCATCCCGCGCCGCAGATAGTCCGTAAAATGCGCTCGCAAAGCCTCTGGGCTTTGTAAGGCACGGGCAGGGGTCAGGTGGCGGGCACGGGCCGCGATGCGCTGCGTGGTGAGGGCTTGGCGGCCATCGCCGGATTTAGCACCCAGCGATGCGCGGATTTTGCCAAAGATCGCGTCGCGTGCAGCCGTATTCGAGCGAGACTCAGACATCGGGGGCAATCCCTTGATTTCGCTCAGTCCATAGCTGCTGGAACGTCCGGCCCTGCGGAGCGGGAAGGTCGCGATGACGTGTCCACCCGCGCGCAAGAGGCAGCGACCGCAACGATCCACGGCGTCCAGCAATCGCCGATAATCCCAACGCTGCAAAGCGGGTTAACAGATGATAGGCGCGCGGGCGTCGTGCGAGAAATCCGAACGCGGCAAGCGAAACTTTCGCCATCATCCCGGTATGGCCGTCGACGAATTCGCGCTGACGCCATTTGCGCATCAAGCCCGGCAGCGGAATTTTCACCGGACAGACGGCCTCGCAAGCACCGCAAAACGTCGAGGCGTTGGGTAATTTACCAGCCTCTTTGATCCCCAGATTGGCTGGCGTCAGCACCGCCCCGATAGGCCCTGGATAAACCCAGCCGTATGCATGGCCGCCAACGGCGTTATAAACCGGGCAATGGTTCATGCACGCCGCACATCGAATGCAGCGCAAAACCTCGCGAAACTCCGATCCGAGCAATTCCGAACGGCCATTGTCGAGGATCACGACGTGATAAGCTTCTGGTCCGTCGGGATCGGCGTCCCGCCGCGGCCCTGTTGAAAACGTCACGTAGTTGGTCAGGTCCTGCCCCGTCGCCGACCGGGCAAGCAAACGCAGAATGGTTGCAACATCCTCCAGCGTTGCCATGCACTTTTCGATCGACGTGATGACAATGTGGACGCGGGCCAGCGACTGCGTGAGATCGCCGTTGCCTTCGTTGGTCACAATCACCGACGATCCGGTTTCAGCGATGAGAAAGTTCGCCCCCGTGATGCCGACATCGGCCTTGATGTAATTCTCGCGCATGACGCCGCGCGCTTCCGCCACCATCGCCGCCGGGTCCGGCAGAAGCCGGTCGACCGGCAGATGCGTGTGCTTGGCGCGGAATTCGGCTTCGACCTGGGCTTCCGTCAGGTGAAGTGCTGGCACGACGATATGGCTGGGGATCTCGTGCCGGATCTGCACGAGGTATTCGCCAAGGTCGGTTTCGACAACCCGCAATCCGGCTCGTTCCAGATGATCGTTGAGGGCGATTTCCTCCGACACCATGGATTTACCCTTGGTGATCAGTTTTGCGTTGGCGTCTTGGCAGATCTTGAGAATGATGTCGCAGGCATCGCCCGCCGTCTGCGCCCAATGAACCTGCGCACCGTTTTCGGTCGCTTTCTTCTCGTACTGGGCGAGGTACAAATCGAGATTGGCCAGCATGTGATTCTTGACGTCACGACCGATGGTGCGGAGTTGCTCGAACTCCGGCAACCCCGCCTTGGCGGCGGTGCGCTGTGCAACTAGGCCGCCCGGTAATCCACCGAGCGCACGTTGAAGCTGCGCGTCGCTCAAGGCCACGCGAACATTGTCGTTGAAATCAGCGGTTGTTGGTTTCATGCCCGTCTTTCTGCCACACCTTAAGCTGGACCGGAACAGCAAATGGACCAAAGATAGCGTGCCGTCATGTAAACGTGCGTTGCACGGATGCGCTGCTCTCCCACATAGGTTAGTATCGCGGCGGTAAGGAACGCAGCTCAAAATTATGAATTGGGCTTTCAGACCAAGGTTATTGCCATGTCAAAGAAGGCATATGTTCGCGCGGCTCAAACGGTGAGTAACGTGGAAGTCTACGACCCGATTTGGTCGCAGATCCGCAGCGAGGCAGAGCGGGCCATCGCCGACGAGCCGGCTTTGGGCGGTTTCATTTTTGCGACCGTGTTGAGCCACGACCGGCTCGAAAATTCGGTTGCCCACCGATTGGCCCAGCGGCTCAACCACGCCGACGTCGATGCCGGGCTGATCGCGCGCACGTTCCAAGACGTTCTCAATACGAATCCCGAAATCGGCGTCGCTTTTCGCGCCGATCTGGCAGCCGTGCGCGACCGCGACCCCGCCTGCACGCGCCACCTGGAACCGCTCCTGTATTTCAAAGGGTTCCACGCACTTGTGACCCATCGGTTCGCCCACGAGCTTTGGATGGCTGGTCGCAAGGATTTCGCGCTCTACCTCCAAAGCCAGTCGTCGCGAATCTTCAGCGTCGACATCCATCCGGGCGCCCGCTTCGGCAAAGGCATCATGCTGGACCATGCGACCGGTTTCGTCTGCGGCGAGACAGCGGTGATTGGCGACAACTGCTCGATCCTTCACGCAGTAACCCTGGGCGGCAGCGGAAAGGAAACCGGCGACCGGCATCCCAAGATCGGCGATAACGTCCTCATTGGTGCCGGTGCGAAGATCCTCGGCAACATTAAGGTCGGCAATTGCTCCCGCGTGGCGGCTGGCAGCGTGGTGTTGAAGGAGGTTCCAGCCAACAAAACGGTGGCCGGCGTTCCCGCTATCATCATCGGCCCCGCCGGCTGCCCCGAGCCGGCTCGCGCGATGGATCAAGGGCTCAGCCCGGGCGACTGCGGTTGTGGCAACCAAGTCGATTGCGGCTGATACGCAGTCGGGGCTTGTAATTTGGCACGGGCTGCGCGATGTCGCGGACAGCAAGGTTTGGCACAGCGCCGCTTCATCACTGGCCGTTAAGGAAGAATTGACTGTGAAAAAAGACGAGATGGCAAAGGTCGAGGCGTTTCTGCGTAAGCGGTTCTCCAATCCAGCGATCGAAGTGCGTGCACGCCCTAAAAAGACCGATAGCGCCGAGGTCTACATCGGCAAGCGCGACGAGGACTTTCTCGCCGTGCTCTACCGTGAAGATGAAGACGGTGAAGTGTCCTATCAATTCCAGATGGCGATCCTCGACATTGACCTCGAAGACGTTTGAAAAGGATCGCCGCCATGGCGCTCTATGAACTCGATGGCATTGCGGTAAAAACACCAGGCCCTGGACGGTTCTGGGTCGCCGATACAGCCGTGGTCATCGGAAATGTCGAGATCGGCGATGACGCCAGCATCTGGTTCAACGCCGTCGTGCGCGGCGACAACGATGCTATCAAAATTGGGGCCGGTTCTAACATCCAGGACGGATGTGTCCTGCATGTCGACCCAGGCTTTCCCATGACGATCGGCGCCAACTGCACCGTCGGCCACAAAGTCTTGTTGCATGGCTGCTCGATCGGAGCCGGTTCGCTGATCGGGATGGGCTCCCTGATCATGAATGGTGTGACAATCGGGGAACAGTGCCTGATTGGGGCAAACACGCTGATTCCCGAAGGGAAAGTCATCCCACCCCGCACAATGGTATTTGGCGCGCCGGGCAAAATCATCCGTGAGTTGACCCAAGACGAGATCGTCAAGATCGCGGCAACTGCCGGAAATTATCAGCGGAACTGGCGAAAATTCGCCTCTGGGTTGCGGTCGCAAGCCACGTTATCATCCTGAAGTCGTTGATGCGGCAGTTGTTCTTTTGACCTTAGTCAAGGTAGGTTAGAGTCCGGATCCATATTCAAAACTTTATGTTTATGTCAGTTAGTAATTTCAACGCAGCCTTATGATTGTACTGGGTATGCTGCATACCTATCATGGGCTGGTACATTTTGGGATGGCGGTGTCGCGGCCTGTCTGCCGATCGAGCTCTTCAAAGCCGGTGTCGAACGTCGCCGCACGCCGCATGCCACACGACAGGATTTAATTCGCAACACTTGTGAGACATTCCAATGGCCGCGTTCAGCAACATCGAAACGCAATCGAAACCTGCAGCGGCTCCCGACACGCAGTTGCACCTCAACGCCATCGATTCAGGGCTGAGCCTGAAGGCGCGCGCCTATGATGCGCTGAAAACAGCCATTCTCCGCATGGACATCTACGCGCCCGAGGCTCAGCTGCGGCTCGACGAGCGCGACCTTTCGGCGAAATTCGGCGTCAGCCGCACTCCGCTGCGCGAAGCATTGGCACAACTCGATCAGGAAGGGTTGGTTCGCATCCAGCCGCGGCGCGGCATTTTCATTGTGCGCAAAACCAAAGCCGAAATTCTGGAGATGATCAAGGTTTGGGCGGCCCTGGAGAGTATGGCAGCCCGGCTTGCCACGCTGCATGCAACGGACGCGGAATTAGCAACGCTGAACAGCCTCGTTGACCAGTTCTCACAAGATGCCGTCGCCTCGCAGATGGGCGAATACTCCGACGCAAACATCGCCTTTCACTCGGCGATTATCAAACTCGGCAAATGCGACCTCATCGCCGACATCACCGACAGGTTGTTTTTCCACGTCCGCGCGATCCGCCGGCGGACCATTGTCGAAGCTGACCGTGCACAGCGGTCCGTGGCCGATCACAAAGAAATTGTGGCAGCGCTGAAAGCGCGCGACACGGACTTGGCGGAGCGGCTTGTACGGGAACATACCCTCAAGCTGTGCACGCACGTGTCAAAGCATGTGAACTTGAGCTGAAGTCCGACCGCTGCTCACCGGGCGATCTGACTGGAAAACCGGCGTAACAATAGAACGGCTGCGTCAGCAAACGCGACGGTCGAACACTTTCTTGCGTGCACACCGCGCGTCCCCCCCGAGGTCCCCTTTTCGTCGTGCCCTATTGCCGCTATGACCGATTGTGCACGGTGAGACGGTTTGCCTGCTGCTTGAGCATGGGTTAGCATGGCATACAAAGTGCCAAGTCGAGCGCGAAAACGAAGTTCCAAGTCCAGCGCAAAGACGAAGTTCCAAGACGAAGCGCGAAGAAACAGCGTCGACAATAATAAAACGTGAGGAAACGACTGATGACGAAGGCCCTGGCTGGTATCCGTATACTTGACTTCACCCACGTACAGTCGGGTCCAACGTGCACACAATTGCTGGCGTGGTTTGGCGCCGATGTGATCAAGATCGAGCGCCCGGGCGAAGGCGACATCACGCGCGGCCAACTGCGCGACCTCCCGGACGCAGACAGCCTTTATTTCACGATGTTGAACCACAACAAGCGCTCCATGACGCTCGACACCAAGAACAAGACCGGCAAGGAGGTGTTAGAGCGCCTTATCAAGTCGTGCGACGTTCTGGTGGAAAATTTTGCCCCCGGCGTGCTCGATCGCATGGGGTTCTCGTGGGAAAAGATCCACGCCATGAACCCGCGCATGATCGTCGCCTCGATCAAGGGCTTTGGCCCCGGCCCATACGAAGATTGCAAGGTCTATGAAAACGTCGCGCAATGCACCGGCGGATCGGCGTCCACAACCGGCTTCCGCGAAGGCTTGCCGCTCGTCACCGGCGCTCAAATCGGCGACAGCGGCACCGGGCTGCATCTCGCTGTCGGCATTCTAGCCGCACTCAATCAGCGCCACGCCACCGGGCTTGGCCAGCGCGTCGACGCCGCCATGCAGGACGGCGTGCTCAATCTATGCCGCGTGAAACTGCGAGACCAACAACGCCTCAGCCACGGCCCACTGAAGGAATACAGCCAATTCGGCGAGGGCATCCCGTTCGGCGACAGCGTCCCGCGCGCGGGCAATGATTCAGGTGGCGGACAACCCGGCCGCATCCTCAAGTGCAAGGGCTGGGAAACCGATCCCAACGCCTACATCTATTTCATCACCCAGGCGCAGGTATGGGAAAAAATCTGCGATATCATCGGCGAACCGTCTTGGAAAACGCACCCCGACTTCGCTAAGCCCGCCGCTCGCCTGCCGCGCCTTAACGACGTTTTCGCCCGCTGCGAACAGTGGACCATGACCAAGACCAAGTTCGAGGTGATGGACATCCTCAACAAAGACGACGTGCCCTGCGGGCCAATCCTGTCGATGAAGGAACTGGCCGAAGACGCGTCACTGCGCGCAACCGGAACCATCGTCGAAGTCGATCATCCCATGCGCGGTAGATATCTGTCCGTCGGAAACCCGATCAAACTGTCGGCCTCCCCCACCGTCGTCACGCGCTCGCCTCTGCTGGGTGAACATACTGACGAGATCCTCACCCAAGTGCTGGGCTACACCGGCGATGAGGTGGCATCCATCAAGGCGTCCGGCTGTACCGCACCTGCTAAAAAGCCCGTCGCCGCCGAGTAAACACCGGCCCGACCGCCGCCAGATTGAACCCCACACGACGGCAAACGGTCCGTCAAAAGGAACGCCATGCGCATCGTTGTCCACGGTCAAGAAGCCTTTGGAAAAGCCGTTCTGGAAAAGCTGTTGGAGCGCGGCGAGAATGTCGTCGCCGTGTTCTCAGCTCCCGACAAAGAGGGCAAGGCGCGCGATCCTTTGGCGGCCTTTGCTGAGGAAAAGGGCCTGCCGCTGCATCAGCCCAAGTCGTGGAAGACACCGGAATCGCTCGAACTCATCAAATCCTACGAGCCCGACCTCTGCGTCATGGCCTACGTGCTGCTGTTTGTCCCCCAGCCGGTGATCAAGGCGCCGACCTATGGCTCGATCCAGTATCACCCCTCGCTGCTGCCGATGCACCGCGGGCCGTCGTCAATCAACTGGCCGATCGCAATCGGTGCCAAAAAAACGGGATTGACGATCTTCTACCCCAACGACGGCTTGGACGAGGGCGATATCCTGTTGCAGAAGGAATGCGAAATCGGTCCCGACGAGACACTCGGCGATGTCTATTTCAAAAAGCTGTTCCCGCTAGGCGTCGACGCCATGATGGAATCCATCGACCTGGTTCGCGCCGGTCAGGCACCCCGGATCGTGCAGGACCTGTCCAAAGGTTCCTATGAGAGCTGGTTCAAAAAAGACTTGGCACACATCGATTGGTCGACGTCGGCTGATCGCGTGTACAACCTGATCCGCGCGGCAAACCCAGCCCCCGGCGCTTGGTCGGTGATCAACGGCCAAAAGGTCGATGTGTTCGACGCCGCCAAGGCCACAGGTCACGGCGCGGCAGGTCAAATCCTATCGCTTTCTGGCGATGGCATCACGGTTGCTGCAAGCGACGGGTCAATTCTCATCAAACGCGTGCGCGGCGCTGACGGCAAGAAGATCGCAGCGAGCGATTTCGCAGCAGCCACGGGAATGAAACCCGGCGACGCGTTCGATGCGTTCGTCGCCCCCGCACCCAAAGCCTGACGCCCTCGACACGGGCCTGAGGCCTCACAAAACTGTTTTGGGGGTAAAAAATACGGACGGGCCAACTCCGGCAGCGGCAAGCCCTGAGGTGCACAATAGCGCGGCTCAGCGGAGTGTGGGAACTGCCCCCACAAGCATGAACCCGACCCTGCTTAGCGCGCGCTCGAACCCGGAGTGATGACGAGCCCAGACGCCAATCCCGGCGTCGGCAAACCCGTTGGCACGCTTTCGGTGGTCCGGCTGCCAGCTTCGCGCACGCCGTTCGGCGCGGCAGCCCCCCCGTCGGGTAACAGCGTCGACTGAGCCGATTGCTGCTTAGCGGCACCCAGCGATTGAACGTTAAGCGGCATCACCTTATCGCCGTTCTGGCACGTGCGCACAGCCAGCGGATAGAGCGGATCGAGCCCAGCCTTGCGGCTATCTTCCGCCTTACGCCCGTAACGCGTGCGCCATTCGGCCACCATCCCCGTGGCTTGTCGGCGAATGCCCTCGCCCGCGCCGCAGAAAATGTTCTGATACACGTCTTCGATCCAAATCCGTTCGCGCGGCGGGGCATGCTCGGCGGCGACCGAAATCAAGGCGAAAGCACGTACCTTGTCCTGATCCATGAACTTGCCGCGCCAGTAAAGGTCGGCGAGGAAGGCCTGCGCGCCCGCATGGCCGCGTTGGGTCAAGACGGCGAGCCAATGTTTGGCGCTGGCGATATCTTCCGGAATACCCTCACCTTTGAGCTTCAGCTTGACGAGTTCGAACTGCGCATCCTCGTCCCCAAAGAATAGCGCGGCATGATGAAGGTAGTCGGCGGCGCGATCGGCGTCGGGCTTGAGGCCGATTTCGGGAATGCCGACCCGAAGGTATCCAGCAAGTGCCGTCAGCGCCTTGGCGATGTAGCGGGAGTGCTTGTCGTCGTCAGGGTCGGCGTCGGAATTCTCGTCCGCAATCGACTGATACAGCATGTAGGCTTTGGCGTGATCGGTCTCGGGACCAGCATTGTCTGAATACAGCTCAGCCAGCGTATACCGAGCCATGAACTCGTCGCCTGCCGCTGCAATTTCCAGCGCCGGCAAAGCGGCGGCGTAATCGCCCCGTCGATAGGCCGACAGCCCGGTCTGGAGGGCAGCCGACGATGACTTGTACTTGGACTTTTCAGCAGCCAACGCGAACTCCGGCGTAGCTCCTGGCAAACTCGTTGCCAGGACGCCAGCGATCATCAAGCCGAGAAATGCCCTAGATATCGGCATAGCAAACAACTTCAGCCTTTCCGCCAGCATGTGTCACGGCACCGTTACGGGCCGGACCCACCTGGTCTGCAAACTTTGCAAGTGCGCCACTGGGATACATGTTTTGACGCGGCTTCCACGATGCAAGCCGTGCCGCCAGTTCGTCTGGAGAGACGTCGAGATTGATGGTGCCGTTCACGGCATCGAGGTGGATCATGTCGCCATCGCGAACGAGGGCAATCGGGCCGCCCAAAGCCGCTTCCGGGCCGACATGTCCAACGCAGAACCCGCGCGTCGCACCCGAGAAGCGTCCGTCGGTGATCAATGCGACCTTATCGCCCGAGCCCTGTCCGTAAAGGGCAGCCGTCGTCGACAACATCTCGCGCATACCGGGGCCGCCGCGCGGGCCTTCGTAGCGAATGACGAATACGTCGCCGTCCTTGTACTTGCGGGCCTGAACAGCCGCGAATGCGTCTTCTTCGCAGTCAAAGCAAAGTGCTGGACCCGAGAACTTCAGGTTGGCCATCCCAGCGACCTTTACGATCGCCCCATCTGGCGCAAGCGTGCCTTTGAGGCCGACAACGCCGCCGGTTTCGGTAATCGGGCTCTTGGTCGAATAGACGACCTTCTGATCGGTGTTGAACACGACCGTGCTGAGGTTTTCCGCAATGGTCTTGCCCGTCACCGTCAAGCAATCGCCATGGAGATAGCCACCGTCGAGCAGCGCCTTCATGATCTGGGGAACGCCGCCGATGTCGAACACGTCCTTGGCGACATATTTGCCGCCCGGCTTCAAGTCGGCGATGTAGGGTGTGCGTTTGAAGATTTCGGCGACCGCAAACAGGTCGAATTCGAGGCCGGCTTCATGCGCCATGGCGGGCAGGTGCAGCGCCGCATTGGTCGAACCGCCCGTGGCCGCAACGATGGTGGCCGCGTTTTCCAGCGCCTTCATGGTGACGATGTCGCGCGGACGCAGGTTCAGCGCGAGCAGGTTCATAACGGCTTCGCCGCTGGCCGTGCCGTACGCATCGCGGCTTTCATAGATTGCGGGCGCACCCGATGATCCTGGCAAAGCCAGGCCGATCGCTTCGGCAACGCATGCCATCGTGTTGGCTGTGAACTGGCCACCGCACGCGCCAGCGCCGGGGCAGGCGACGCGCTCAAGTGCGCAGAGCTCTTTTTCGGTCATTTTGCCGGCGGCGTAATTGCCCACGCCTTCAAATACGTCCTGGACGGTCACGTCTTTCCCATTGTACCGGCCCGGCATGATCGAGCCGCCATACATGAACACGGACGGCACGTTCAGGCGCAGCATGGCCATCATGACGCCCGGCAAAGATTTGTCGCATCCAGCCAGACCCACCATCCCGTCGTAGCAATGGCCGCGCATCGTGAGTTCGATGCTGTCGGCAATCACTTCGCGCGAGACGAGCGACGATTTCATGCCCTGATGGCCCATCGCGATGCCGTCGGTCACGGTGATGGTGCAGAATTCGCGAGGGGTGCCGCCTGCGTTATCGACACCAGCTTTGACAGACTGCGCCTGGCGCATCAGCGCGATGTTACACGGCGCGGCCTCGTTCCAGGCAGATACGACACCGATAAACGGGCGGTCGATCTGCTCCTGGGTCAGGCCCATGGCATAATAGTACGAGCGATGCGGCGCGCGCGACGGCCCCTGCGTCACGTGACGGCTGGGCAGCTTCGATTTATCAAACGTCTTCGCGGTCATCGGTCTTGTTCCTTTCAGCGGGTCTTATGGATCGTGAGGCCGGGCATGACAGCCCGAAGCGACGAGACCATAGAAACGCTGATAGCCGCTCTCAACTGATAAGCGTGCGGCTTCTCCGCTTTCGGCCCTGAAAAGTGGCCTGAGGCATCAAAACCTGCGCGAAAATGTGCAGGAATCTCAGCCGTATTAAAGTCGTCTTCGTTTGTGGCTCAAAAGAGGCATGCACCTTGATGCGTCGTGGCGTGTGCGCCACAGTCACGGATGATTGAACGGTTGACAGCCAAACGGGCGAGAGTCGGGGCACAATTGCAGAGGGGCAAAGCCATCACCTTCGTTAAGTTCGATGAGCTATCAGTTAACCAATCAGTTCGGCGGCCCTAAGGCCGAGTTGGGTTTGTGACAGGGCATTGAAAAGGCGTGACTTAGGCAAGCGGACAGCGCTCGCCTCATTTGCGGCTATGATATTTCCCCCAATGTGCCCGCGCTGGGGCAACCAGCAACGCAACGCTCGCAAAATCGCACTCCCGATCTGATATAAAGAGATGAGCTTCAACAGGCGCGAGCGAATGTGGCATGCAAACTTCTCGACCAACCGACTTTGGAACGGACCACTTCGACGGGCGCTTCAGTGATGGTCGCACGGCCATCTCCCATCATGTAAAGGTGGCGATTGCCGGCGAGTTCCTCTTGATTTCAGGCAGCGGGGTTCAGTTGCGCTGGCCCTTGCGCGGCCTGGAACCTGCCGAGCATTTGTCGCGCAATTCCAAGGACGTGATGCTGCATGAGCCGGGCCGCAAAGGCGGCACGCTCTTCGTGGCAGATCCCCGATTCGTAAACTTGTTGGCAAAACGAGCCCCCTCCGTAACCGCGTGGTCGCGCCGTTGGATGGGCTGGGGCACGTTTTTCTGGCTGGCTGGCGTCATCGGCGCCATAACGGCGATGGTCTATGTCACCGATTTTTCACCTGCCCGCAGCGTCGCCAACCTGATGCCACGCGATACGCGCGCGATGCTGGGCAAAGAAGTCGTGCGGTCCATGACGGCTGGCCGTCGCGTCTGCACCCAACCGGCAGGACGCGCGGCCCTCGATACCCTCGCCAAACGTTTGTCGGACGCGACCGGGCGACCATCGTCCTCATTCTCGGTTTCTGTGGTCGATTCCGAAGTCATGAACGCGTTTGCAGCGCCCGGCGAACAGATCGTCATTTTGCGCAAGTTGCTTGAGACCGCCGGCAGCGCCGACGAGGTCGCAGGCGTGCTCGCCCATGAAATGGGTCACGGCCTTGAGCTGCATCCCGAATCAGGCATCGTCCGCTCGGTCGGTCTGATGGCGATCACGGAGTTCATGCTCGGCGGCAGTGGCGGGCTTGCCAACATGGGGCTGTATCTGACGCAGCTGGGCTATACACGGCATGCCGAACGCCAGGCGGACGCCCACGCCATCGCCATTCTCAAACGGTCTGGAATTGCCACACAAGGCATGATGGATTTCTTCCAGCGGGTCGCGAAAATGTCGGGCGAAGATAGCGGCACGCGCAAGTCGGCCGGGCCTGCGATGGATATCCTTCGCACCCATCCTCGCGTCGCCGAACGGATGGCAGCTTTTGAAGCGCAACCCAAGTATCCAGCCACTCCTGCTTTGACGCCGCAGGAGTGGCAAGCGCTGCGCGCCATCTGCACATCGACGACCGAGCCGTCGGCGGCTCCCCAACGTCCCGCATCGCCAAAGCCCAGAAAGTCGGACGCTGGCCGCGATATCTGATCGGGCACCACATGATGCCGCCAGTGCTTTAGGTCGTTCCTGGAACAATGGTCTTTCGTCGCAGGCGATGGAAAGGTCAGAGCAGCGCCCCAATTTCAGACTTCTATGACAGTGCTGTGAATCGGGGACGAAGGTCGCAATGAAGCTTGTTCGACGATTGGTGTTGGCTGCAACCGTCCTTTCTATGCTGGCCGCTGGCTACATCGCGTCGCCCTTTGTGACGGCATGGACCATTCGCGAAGCCATAAAAGCAGGCGACAGCGCCTATCTCGAGCACAAGATCGAATGGCCCACCGTTCGCGCCTCACTCAAGCAATCGCTGGGAAAATTCGCCTTCAGCGCGTCCGGCGATATGACCGAGCTTCCAGCGAGACCCACGCTTTGGCAGAAGATCAAGACCTATGTTGGCCAAGGTGCGCTCGACCGGTTCGTCGAGACGACCGTGACGCCCACGGGAATGTCGGGCCTGCTGAGCCTGCGCAAAGGCTATCAGGCAGCCCTTACCGGCGAAGAAGTCAAACCCCCATTGCTGACGCGGATGCGGTCGGTTTGGTCGCGGGTCACGCGGGCGGAGTTTCATAGTATCGACCGCTTTGAAATGGACATGATCGACAAACAGGCGCCCGAGCGCACCATTTCCTGCGTGCTGGAACGGCGCGGTCTGGAATGGAAAATGACCGAACTGCGGGTCAAGACGACGGAACCGGCCAAACTCGCCAAGATGCAAAATCAGACGGCTGCGCTGGTGAACTAAATTTGGTCGGCCCCGTTGTCGCCATCCGGTGCCCGGCCAAATCCGCCGCCGGTCGGCGTCTCGATGATGATCGCATCGCCCGGTTCGACGCAGAATTCAGCGCTTGCGCCAAGGTCTTCCAGGGTGCCATCGGCGCGGCGCAGGGTGTTGCGGCCAATCTGCCCCGGCGCGCCGCCCGCAACGCCGAACGGCGCAACTTTGCGTCCACCCGACAGAATGGCACCACGCATCGGCGCGAGGAACCCGATTTCGCGAACCGTGCCGTCTCCGCTGGTCCATTGCCCCTTGCCGCCCGATCCGCGCCGTATCGCGAACCGCTCCAGCGTCACGCGATAGCGCAGTTCCAGGATTTCCGGGTCGGTCATGCGCGTGTTGGTCATGTGGACATGGACGCCGGCTGCCCCATCAAAGCCAGGACCCGCTGGCGCACCTGAGCAGATCGTCTCGTAGTACTGCACCCCCTCGTCGCCAAACGTCAGATTGTTCATCGTGCCTTGCGCCGATCCGAGTGCGCCGAGCGCGCCGAACAGGGCGTTGGTGACGATCTGACTGGTCTCGGTATTGCCAGCGACCACAGCTGCCGGGTAACGCGGGCTCAACATCGAGCCGGGCGGAACGATGATCTCGATGGGGCGCAGACACCCCGCATTCATGGGAATGGCTTCATCGACGAGCACGCGAAAAGCGTACAGAACCGCAGCGCGAGTGACAGGCTCTGGGGCATTGTAGTTGTTGGCCTGTTGAGCGGAGGTACCGGTGAAGTCCACCCGGGCGCACCGTGCTGCTTTGTCGACGGTGATGGCAACGGCAATCGTCGCGCCCTGATCCGTCGCAACGGCGATGCTACCATCATCGAGCCGCGCGATGAGACGGCGGACCGCCGCCTCGGCGGCGTCGAGCACATGGCCCATGTAAGCGCGCACCGTCGCGAGCCCCTGCGCCTCGATCATCGACGACAGTTCGGCCTGACCGCGCGCGTTGGCCGCGACCTGCGCCTTCAGGTCGGCAATGTTCTTGTCCGGCGATCGGGCAGGGTACTTGGCCCCCAGCAACAGGGCTCGGGTTTCCGCCTCCAGAAAGCGCCCCTGATCGACCAGCAGCACGTTGTCGATATAAACCCCCTCCTCGTCGATGTGCGTCGCGCGTGGCGTCATCGACCCCGGCGTCAATCCACCGATATCTTCGTGATGGCCACGGCTGGCCACGTAGAACAGGATCTCGGGCATACCGGAACTGGGGTTGAAAACCGGCGTGATCACCGTGATGTCGGGCAGATGCGTCCCGCCATTGTAGGGTGCATTCAACATGACCACGTCGCCCGGCCGCAAGCTGGTGGCCCGCTCTCGCACGACGGTTTCAACCGAGCGATCCATGCTGGCCAGATGCACCGGCAGATGCGGCGCGTTGGCAATGAGTTGCCCCGCCGCATCGAAGATGGCACACGAAAAATCCAGCCGTTCCTTGATGTTGACGGATTGGGCCGTGTTGGCGAGCGCTTCACCCATCTGCTGGGCAATCGACATGAACAGATTGTTAAACACTTCCAGCAACGCCGGATCGGGGGCAGAAACGCCATCGCGGTGGCCGGGCGCAGAGTGTGTGTCACGGCGCTGGGCGATCCGCTTCATGACCAGATGATCGTGCAGTGTCACGGCCAGCTGCCAGCCCGGTTCGACAACGACCGTCTGATGGTCCTCGATGACGAGTGCAGGTCCTGCCAGACGATGGCCGGGCTTCACATTGGCGCGATGATAGATGGAGGCATCATGCCATTGGCGATTGGAAAAAAAACGCGTAGCGCCGTCCGGCTTGAGGGTATCTGCGGGCAGCAACGGGTAAGATCGTTCGCCAACGGTTTCCCCGCCCCCGGTCGCTTCCACGCTGACAGCCGCGATCACCACCGCTTTTTCGGGCGAGATGAAACCAAACCGCTGGCGATGAAGGGTCTCGAAGTCCGCACGCATCTGCACGGGGTCGGACGGGGCGATGGCAAGAGCGGTGTCGCTGCCCGCATAACGCAGCTGCACATCACGCGCCGTCGAAATGTCGCCCGCAGCAATGCCTTGCGTTACAAGCTCGGCCGCAAGTCCATCGCCAAGTTCTGCGGCACGCAGCAAGACGGCTGCCAGCGTCGCAGCATCCAGCGGGGCTTCAACCGATTGCACGCGCTGGGCCTTGGCTTTGGCAAGGCCCATGCCGTAAGCAGACAGCAGGCCAGACAACGGGTGAATAAAGATCGTATCCATCCCGAGCGTGTCGGCGATGGCGCAGGTGTGCTGGCCCCCCGCCGATCCAAAGCACGACAGGGTGTAGCGCGTCACATCATAGCCCCGCGCGACCGAGATGGTGCGGATGGCGCTGGCCATATTCTGAACCGCAATGTCCAAAAACCCGTCGGCCACGTGCTCGGCGCTGCGCCCATCGCCGATCTGACCGGCAAGCTCCCCAAAGGCTTCCGCTACCCCCGCGGTATCGAGTGGCTGATCGGCATTGGGACCAAAGATTGCGGGAAAATTTTCAGGCGCGAGGCGCCCCAGCATGACATTGGCGTCGGTGACGGTCAGCGGTCCGCCACGGCGGTACGACAAGGGGCCTGGATTGGCTCCCGCACTTTCCGGCCCGACGCGGAACCGGGTGCCATCGTAAAACAGGATCGACCCCCCGCCGGCTGCGACCGTGTGGATGGCCAGCATAGGCACGGCAAGGCGCACGCCCGCCACCGTCGTCTCAAAGGCCTGTTCGGGTTTTCCTGCAAAATGCGAGACGTCGGTAGAGGTGCCTCCCATATCGAATCCGATCACGCGATCAAATCCCGCGATCCGGGCGGTTTCGATCATGGCGACGATCCCGCCAGCAGGACCCGACAAGATCGCATCGCGGCCACGGAACGAGCTGGCCGCGCGCAATCCACCCGACGAGGCCATGAATTGGAGGCGCGGACCTTTGGTATTGTGGTCACCCGACGAGGACAGCGCTAACGCATCCCCAACCCGGTCGACATAGCGGGCAAGCACCGGCGATAGATAAGCGTCGGCGACCGTCGTATCGCCGCGCGGCACGATGCGGATCAAACCCGAAACCTCGTGGCTAACCGAAACCTGAGTGAAACCGACGCTGCGGGCAACGTCGGCGGCCTGTCGCTCGTGATCGGGAAACGCATAGCCATGCAGCAACACAATCGCTGCCGACCGGATGCCAGCCGCATAGGCCGCACGCAACTCAACCCTCAGCGCCGCAAGGTCGAGCGGCTGGGTGACGGTACCGTCCGCACGAACCCGTTCGCGCGCCTCCACAACGCGCGCATACAACATCTGCGGCTTGACAACGTTGCGAGCAAAAATGTCGGGGCGGGCTTGGGTGCCGATTTCGAGTTGATCCGCCAGCCCCCTCGTGATGACGAGAACGGTTGGATCGCCTTTGCGTTCGAGCAGCGCGTTGGTGGCGACCGTGGTCCCCATCTTGACGGCTGAGATGCGGTGGTGGGGCAAAGGGGCATCGCGCGCAACACCCATCAACCGGCGGATTCCCTCGATCGCCGCATCAGGGTAATCGGGATGGACCGAGAGCACTTTGCGCGTCTGAAGGCTGCCGTCGGGCGCGCGACCCACGAGATCGGTGAATGTGCCGCCCCGGTCGATCCAGAATTGCCAAAGAGGGGCTGACGTCATGAAGGGCTCGATCAAACGAAAAAAGCCCGGCATCAGGTGCCGGGCCTTCCATTATGACGGACCAATCCAGCGGGGAAAGATTTAATTGAGGCGCCGCCAGGTCTCGCCCTTGCAGATGATCCCGCCGAGGACGCATCCCTTCAGCGACAACCCGCCGCCCGTGTAGGTCACGACGCCGCTGTAGGTTTGACCGTCGTCGGTGTTCAGCAGATCGCCCTTCCAGGTGCCGTCTCCGCTCTTGACCGCGCCCGACATGATGACGGTGCCGACCGTGGCCTGCTTGGCTTTGTCGCGAACGCCAATGATCTTGGCGCACAGGTTTGCACCGCAGTTATAGAGTTTGATGGCAGTCCCGGTCGATGGGCGCTCCCAGGTGCCTGTTGGATCGGCTGCGTGCACAATTGTCGAAGCCGCCGCCAGCATGACAGCGCCAATCAGCGCGCGGCCTACAAATACCTTGGATGATACTGAAACCATGAAAGTCCCCTCCGCCCGGCCCAGTTGTCGAAAGTCCTGTCCGCTGGCTTGCGTTGAACCCCGGGGGAACGTCCCTGCAAAACCATGACGGGTGCATCTTAATGCACTTTTTACTCAGAGTCATCGTCCATACCTGAATTTATCTTAACCTGTTTTCTCTTCTATCAGGGCCTCACATTGGCTAATCCTACCATCGCTCATTGCGGCGCGCGTCATGTGTCGTCGGCGATCGGCAGAAAGTCTGATTGATGCCGCTGACGCAGATAACGAAGCTATTGGGGTTAGGTGAGGGCGGAGTCGTACGAGGCGCGTTCGAAGCGCTGTTCGACCTTCTGGCGCCGCTGGTCTCGCCGGACTCAACGCCCGCCCATCAACGGGTGGCGTTCACCATCGCGTTCGTATCGCTGGCCGCTAAGATGGCCAAAGCCGACGGCTGCGTTGCGCAGGTCGAAGCGGAGACGTTTAGCAAGCTCTACGAAGTTCGCACGGATGAAGCCGTCAACGTGCGCCGTGTATTTGATTTAGCAGCACAAGATACGGCGGGTTTTCAAAGCTACGCCGGTCAGATCGCCAAAGCCCTCAAAGATGAGCCGCGCATGTTGCGCGACGTGTTCGATGCTCTGTTCTATATCGCCGCCTCAGATGGGATTTTGCACGCGGCCGAAGATAAATTTCTGCGCACCGTGGGCGAGATTTTCGGCCTTGATGCCGTCGAATTCCGGGCGATCCGGCGAGCGTTCGTAGCCGATAGCAGCGCGCCCGGCGGGCATTGCGGTGACCCTTACGAGGCGCTTGGCGTCGACCCGTCGATTGCAACGGTCGACCTGAAACTCCACCATCGCCAACTGGTCCGGGAACACCATCCCGATAGTCTGTCAGCACGCGGCATTCCCGAGGCGTTTCATTCAGCAGCCGGGCGAAAACTTGCCGTCTACAACGCAGCCTACGATGCGATCCTGCGGGAGCGCGGCATTAAAATGGCCGCTGACGAGAGGGTCGCCCCATGACGACGGGCAGTCCGGCTTGGTCGGGAGGCCTTTGCGCGTTCCAGCCGGATACGGTGTTGCCGTGTGAAGTCGTCCCTGCGGTCAACGTCGAACCCCGGCTGCTTGATTTGACGCCAAGATTGCTGATTTTGCATTACACGGGCATGTCGAGTGCAGCAAAGGCTGTGCAATGGTTGGCGTGTGCGCAGAGCCGCGTGTCATGCCATTATGTGATCGACGAAGCGGGTGCGATCACCCAACTCGTACCCGAGGCGTCGCGCGCATGGCACGCGGGGGTATCGTCTTGGGCAGGTGTCACGGACATCAATTCAGCTTCAATCGGAATCGAAATCCAAAATCCTGGACATGAAGACGGATACGAGGATTTTTCTTCGGCCCAGATGGCAGCGGTCGCGGCCTTGTGCCGCGATATCGTTGATCGGCACAATATAAGGCCGCGTGATGTGCTGGGACATTCAGACGTTGCACCCGCGCGAAAGATTGATCCGGGCGAAAAGTTCGATTGGGGCTATCTGCACGGCGCTGGTGTCGGCCATTGGGTGCCGCCAGTACCTGTGGAAGACGCCGATCAGGGGTTTGAGCGCGGATATTTCGGTGCAGCCGTTTTCGAGGTGCAGACCGCCTTGCAGCGGTATGGCTATGGCATTGAGGTAACTGGAACAATCGACGAGGCAACGGCCTTTGCGCTGCGTGCATTTCAATTGCATTTCAGACCGGCCCGAGTCGATGGCCGCCTCGATGCCTCGACGAGAGCGACGCTGCAACATTTGATCGAGGCCTTGCCAGTGGCTTGAGTAGCTGGGTGCGAAGCGAAATCGTTAAGTCTAAATTCTTACTTTGTTCTTTTTTCTTGACCGCGAAGCAGAGCCATAATAGGAACTAAATGTGAACCTATGGTGAGGACGTCGTGGATCAGTCGGATCGTACCCCTAAGTGCCCCCCTGCTGCCTCGGCGTCATCCCTACCGCAAGGCCACCTTTCTCCTCGCGTTTCGTTTGTTGCGTCTGCTGGTTTTGCGTCTGTTGCGTTAAATGCGTCTCGCACGTCGAAAAAGGTAGATCTTGCCCGCCGGAACCAGACAGGCCCTCGTCTGGTTCCGGCGACTGGTTCCCAAAATAGCGTGTCGGTTATTGATGACCTGCGCGCGAAAGTGCGTGCAATCGAGCAGCACCCTCCCGTTATCGGTCCAGCGTTATCGGATGATGCGCAGTCCTCATGCTGGACACTGGGTATTCCCACCCTTGATAAAGCGCTCGGGGGCGGGCGCAGTCTTTCCGGTCTCGATTGTGCCAGCGTCCATGAAATCAAAACATCCACCACCTATGGCGCGAGCGACGCGGCTGGCTGGGCCGCAGCAATAGGCTTCGCGTTACGCCTCGCAGTTCGCCGGAGCGCGACAGCGTCGGCACCTGCCCTTGTGTGGTGCTGGCCAAAAGCACTCGCCCGCGAAATCGGACACCTGTATGGGCCAGGACTTGAAGCGCTGGGGCTTGATCCGTCTCGCATGGTATTCGTCGAGACGGCAAGGGCTCGCGACGCGCTCTGGGCCATGGAAGAAGCCTTGAAATCGGGTGCAGCTGGGCTTGTTTTGGGCGTGCTTCATGATCTGAACCTACTTGAAGCGCGACGGCTGAGCCTTGCATGTCAGTCGGCGGTGACGCCTTGCTTGCTGCTAACGCACGCAAGTCGTCCCCCAGCGGCAGCAACAGCCACGCGCTGGCGAGTCGGCGTCCATCCAAGTTCCCCCCATCCCTTTGTTGCCCGCCTACCGGGAGCACAGACTGTCCAGATGACCATCGAGCGATGCCGTCTCAATCCAGCTTTGCCTCAGTCCGTTCCTTTTGCGTTGGAGTGGTGCGATGAAACGCATAGTTTCCATATGTCTTCCCCACTGGCCCATCGAACGCTTGGTCGTGGCACAGGCGCGCCAGTCCCCCTCATCAGCGGTGGCACCTTCAAAGTCCGTGGCTTTGCAGGAGGTCTGTGATGAGGTTCCCTTCGCGCTCGTCGAGAGCGGTCATCGCGGTGTTCGGCTTAGTGCTGTCAACCGGACGGCTTTTAACTGCGGGCTCAAAGCAGGAGACGCGCTGGCGGACGCCCGCACGCGAGTTCCCGACCTTAAGGTTTGCGATGCGCAAGCGCAGCTTGATCGCGACGGCATACGCCGTTTGGCCCGGTGGCTTGGCCGGTACGGCATCCAGCGCAACGCCTATGGCATTACGGACAAAAGCCCTTCCGGCCACCCCATCCGGCAATACGGAGTTTGGATTGATATCTCGGGCGTGGCCCACCTTTATGGCGGCGAGGCGGAACTCCTCGATGACATCGAAACCCGGCTCGAGGGGTTAGGACTGACTGTGGCCACCGGGCTTGCCGACACCTTCGGTGCGGCCCATGCACTGGCTTGGTACCGAGGTGGGCGGTCTAAAGGGCCAAGTCGCATCGCAGTCCCTAACGATACCCTGGCAGCGATTGCTCATTTGCCGGTTGCGGCCTTGCGGCTGGATGGCGCTCGCGTTCATCTGCTGCACCGCCTGGGCTTTAAAACGATCGGCTCGCTCGCAAGGGTTCCTCGGATCGCTTTAGAACGCCGCTTTCGATCACCCGACGAGAGCCAGCGCGTGATGTTGCGGCTCGACCAGGCGTTAGGTCTAAAAGCCGAACCACGCCGCCCGTTGGTCGAACAACCGGTTGTGAGCGTGCGCCAGCCATTTGCCGAGCCGCTGATGTCAGCTGAACCGCTGGATAACGAAGTTCGCGATGCTGTGGCTCGGCTTTGCGAAAGGCTAGATGTGGCAAACCTTGGTGTTCGTTGTGTGCAGCTATCGCTGTATCGCTGCGATGGCACCATAGGCGAAGTGAGTGTACGCCTGAGCCGTGCCGTGCGCACCCCTGAACATCTGACCGGACTTCTATTCGAAAAGCTTCCGGCCCTCGATCTTGGATTTGGCGTTGATCTTCTTGTTCTCGAGGCCATCGCAACCGAGCAACTGGTCTCAGATCAGCAATCGCTGACCCAGGACCGTGGAATTGCGCAGGAAGCAGCCCACGGACGCCTGATTGATCGTCTGGTCAATCGACTGGGGGCTGGCCAGGTGATTCAGCTGGCAGCACAAGAAAGCCATTGGCCCGAATGCGCGCAGATCAGGCAGCCAGCACGCGTCACTTGTCAAAAGTCGTTCCGCGAACCCAGCGGACGCCCGGATCGCATGGATTTAAGCCAACCAGGCAGCGCCCACCGTCCTGCTTTGTTGCTCGCCCCGCCCGAACAGGTCACCGTGATTGCGGAAATCCCCGAAGGCGCGCCGGTGCAGTTCTCCTGGCGGCGGGTGCGTTACACGGTTTTGCGATCACAGGGGCCCGAGCGCATTGAGCCAGAATGGTGGAAACAATTGTGGCCAGCCCCAGGACTGCGGTCGCGCGATTATTACGTGCTGGAAGATCAAACGGGTGCCCGTTTCTGGGTGTATCGCGATGGACGGTATGATGGGGAAACGGATGACGCACCCCCAGGTTGGTTCGTGCACGGGGTTTTTGCATGACGAAGCCAGCTGAATACGCCGAGCTCCATGCCATCTCCAACTTTTCGTTCCTCGAAGGGGCCTCTCATCCCGAGGAACTCGTGGCGCAGGCAAAGGCGCTATGCCTGACTGCGCTGGCGATCACAGACCGCAACACGCTCGCTGGTGTCGTCCGGGCACATGTCGCAGCTAAGGAACTCGGCCTTAAGCTCATAATCGGCGCGCGGCTTGATCTGGAGGATGCGCCCAGTCTCGTTTGCCTCCCCACCGATCGGGCAGCTTATGGTCGGCTATGTCGCTTGCTGTCCTTAGGTCAAGGGCGGGCGATCAAAGGAAAATGCTCGCTCCGGTTGGCCGATGTGGCAGCCCACGCGGCGGGCCAGCAGTTCATTGTTCTGCCCCCGCCTGGGTGGAACTGGCGGCCGATCCCGATAGACGCTCAAGGGACCGGGCTACATGCGGATTTGCAGCGCATCAGGCAAACTTTGAGCGCGCATCCAGTCTATCTTGCCGCCAGTTCCGGCTATGGCGGGGACGATTGCGCGCGTCTGGCGGCATTGGAAGCCTTGAGCACACGCGTGCAGTTGCCGCTCGTCGCAACCAACATGGTAGCGATGCACGCCCCCCAGCGGAGGCGGCTCGCCGACGTGCTGGCGTGCGTGCGCGCCGGAATGGTCATCACGCGAGCAGGGTTTACGGTGCAGGCCAACGCCGAACGGCACATCAAAACGCCAGCCGAGATGGGGCGACTGTTCAAGGATTATCCAGCAGCGATCCAGCGCACCATCGAGATTGCGCGGGCTTGCACTTTTTCTCTGGACGAACTCGTCTACGAGTACCCCGACGAGCCAGTGCCGACGGGTACGACCCCCGATGCGCACTTGGCCCATTTGTCGTGGGCAGGGGCGGGCGAGCGTTTCCCCGATGGTGTCCCGCGAGAAGTGACTGTCACGATAGAGCGCGAACTCGCTTTAATCGCACACATGAAATACGCGCCCTACTTTCTGACGGTCCACGACCTGGTGCGCTTTGCGCGCGGCCGAGGAATTTTGTGTCAGGGCCGCGGGTCGGCTGCCAATTCGGCGGTATGTTTTTGCTTGGGAATCACGTCGGTCAACCCAACCGAGGTCGACTTGCTGTTTGAACGCTTCATGACGCCAGAGCGGCGCGAGCCGCCCGACATCGACGTCGATTTCGAGCACGAGCGGCGCGAAGAGGTCATCCAATACATCTATCAACGCTATGGTCGCGACCGCGCAGGGCTTGCTGCAACCGTGATTTCGTATCGGGCCCGATCGGCAGTCCGCGACGTGGGCAAAGTGATGGGCTTGTCTGAGGATACGCTGACAGCACTGGCCGGAATGGTCTGGGGAACCCGGTCGGGCGGCGCGCTGCCAGATCAGCATGTCCGGGAAGCAGGGCTCGATCCCGCAGATCCCTTGCTCGCAACGGTACTGGAACTCGCCAGCGATCTGATAGGATTTCCCCGGCATCTGTCTCAGCATGTGGGTGGGTTTGTGCTGACAAGAGGGCCACTGATTGAGGTGGTCCCCGTCGGCAACGGCGCGATGGCAGACCGGACCTTCATCGAGTGGGACAAAAACGATCTGGCAGCGGTGGGGCTACTCAAAGTCGACGTCCTGGCCCTCGGCATGCTGACGTGCATTCACCGCGCCTTCGATCTGATCGGAACGCACTACGGGCGACAACTGACGCTGGCCAATATTCCGCGCGAAGATCCAGCCGTATACGACATGCTTTGCGCGGCCGACAGTGTAGGGGTGTTCCAGGTTGAAAGCCGGGCGCAGATGAACATGCTGCCACGCTTGAAGCCACGCACGTTCTACGATCTCGTCATCGAAGTTGCGATTGTGAGACCCGGTCCGATCCAGGGCGATATGGTGCACCCCTATCTGCGTCGCCGTGACGGCCTTGAGCCCGAATATTACCCCCAGCCATCACCTGGGCATGGGCCCCCCGATGAACTTCGCCAGATCCTGGGCAAAACCAAGGGCGTGCCGCTATTCCAGGAACAGGCCATGCGAATTGCAATGGACGCGGCGAAATTTTCCGACGCCGAGGTCAACGAACTGCGCAAGGCCATGGCGACGTTCCGCCGCCGCGGAACCATTGGATTGCTCGAAGAGAAGATGGTCTCGCGCATGGTGGCGCGGGGCTATGACCCGCAATTTGCAGCCCGCTGCTTCAGCCAGATCAAAGGCTTCGGCGAGTACGGATTTCCCGAAAGCCATGCGGCAAGCTTTGCGCTGCTGGTCTATGTTTCATCATGGCTGAAATGCCATTACCCCGATGTGTTTGCCTGTGCGCTGTTAAATTCCCAGCCGATGGGGTTTTACGCACCAGCCCAAATCGTGCGGGATGCCCGCGATCATGGCGTCGAAGTGCGTCCCGTCGACGTGTCGGTTTCAGCATGGGATGCAACCCTTGAGGCGCGCGACGCGCAGCCGCCAGGGCCGCCAACCAGAGGGTTTCCGCTCAGGCTCGGTTTGCGGCAGGTCGATGGTATGAACGAGGTGGAAGCAACCCGCATCGTAACCGCGCGCGAGACGCATGACCATCGCCACGTTGCGGCAGCCCACCCGGTCGCTTTTGCAGCAATGCCGGATTTCATGGACAAAACGCACATCCATCGCGGCACGCTCGACCGGCTCGCCGCTGCCGACACGTTCCGCGCGATGGGACTGGATCGACGGCTGGCGCTGTGGCAGGCGCAAGCGTTGACCCCGGTTGAAACGTTGCCCCTGTTTGCGTGGGGCGCGGCTCAGGAGTCGGGCCCCGAGCCGCCAGTAGAATTGGAGCCGATGCCGCTGTCTGAACATGTGGTCGCCGATTATCAGACGCTTCGGTTATCCCTCAAAGGCCATCCCATGAGCTTTCTGCGCTCAAAGCTGCATGCGCTCAAAGGTCGGCGTGTCGTTCCGGCTGCTGGATTATCTGCAATCAAAAACGGGGCGCGCATCAGCATCGCTGGCGTCGTACTCGTGCGGCAACGACCTGGTTCGGCCAAAGGCGTTGTGTTCATGACGCTTGAGGATGAAACCGGCGTTGCCAACACGGTCGTGTGGCCCAAGACGCTTGAGCGTTACCGGCGCGTGGTGATGGGCGCGCGGCTGATCTTGATCCATGGCCGCGTACAACGCCATGGGAGCATTATTCACGTGGTGAGCGAAGAGCTGGAAGACCGCAGCGACTGGCTGTCGTTGCTGGCCGATGGAGCAAGCCTGATGAAAATTCCAATCGCGCGTGCCGACGAAGTGCACCGCCCCGAGCCCGGATCGGCGAGGTCGCCAGACCACAGCGCCAAAGGTCTGGCACCCAGGGCTGGCCCCATGCACCCCCGCGCCGAACGCATCATCCCCAAATCGCGGGACTTTCATTGAGTGGAGGCCAATCAATCGTAAAACCCGAGCCCCCAAAACCCACTATCTTTACCCACAAGAGCCCAAAAGGCATGGGGTTTGGGGGAACTCGGTCCCCCAATTGAGAGCATTCGTTAGCCTGCAACAGCGGTGGAAACGCCGCACGCGATCAGCCAACCTTCGCCAAAGCCTGGGCGAGGTCGGCAATGATGTCGTCCTTGTCCTCGATGCCGATGGACAGGCGGATAACCTCATCACCGGCCCCCGCAGCGGTGCGCTGTTCCTTGGTCAATTGGCGATGGGTCGTCGATGCGGGATGGATGACGAGGCTGCGGGTATCGCCGATATTGGCAAGCAAGCTGAACAGCGCCAGTTCCGAACACAGGAGTTTGCCGGCATCGTATCCACCTTTAAGGCCGAACGTGAAAACCGCGCCAGCGCCGTTGGGGCAAAGCTTCTGCTGCAGTGGGTAGGACGCATTGGTGGGCAGCCCCGCATAGTTGACCCACGAGACGGCTTTATGGCCCTCAAGGTATTGCGCAACAGCAAGGGCGTTTTCGCAATGTTTGGCCATGCGCAACGGCAGGGTCTCGATGCCGGTCAGGATCAGGAACGCATTCAACGGCGCAATCGCAGGCCCAAGGTCGCGCAAGCCCATCACGCGGCAGGCGATCGCAAAAGCGAAGTTGCCGAATGTTTCGGCGAGCCGCATTCCGTTGTAGCTCGGGTTTGGATCAACCAGTGTCTTGAACCGGTGCTTGGAGCCGAGCCAGTCATAGGTGCCGCAATCCACAATGATGCCGCCGATAGAATTGCCGTGGCCGCCCATAAACTTCGTCAAGCTGGCAACGACGATGTCGGCCCCATGGTCTTTGGGCCGGCACAGATAGGGCGAAGCCATCGTGTTATCGACAATGAACGGGATGCCCGCCGCTTTCGCGATCGCCGCGATCGCCGGCAGGTCTGAAATAACGCCACCGGGATTGCAGATCGACTCGCAAAAGATCGCCTTGGTTTTGGGTGTGATCGCCTTGGCGAACGATTCTGGATCGGTGCTGTCCGCCCACACGACGCGCCAGTCGAATTTCTTGAACGATTGGTTGAATTGGTTGACAGAACCACCGTAAAGCTGCCGCCCGGCAACGAACTCGTCACCCGGTTCCAGCAACGTATGAAGGGCTAAAAATTGGGCAGCGTGGCCCGATGCCACAGCCAGAGCGGCGGTGCCGCCTTCGAGTGCAGCCACCCGGCTTTCCAGCACGGACTGAGTCGGATTGGTGATGCGGGTGTAGATATTGCCAAAAGCCTCGAGCCCGAACAGGCTGGCGGCATGGTCGGCATCGTTGAATACGAAAGATGCGGTTTGAAAAATGGGCGTGACCCGTGCGCCAGTTGATGCGTCGGGTGCAGACCCGGCATGTACGGCCAGGGTCGAAAACTTAGGCGTGGTCCCAGTCATCGCGCGTCTCCGTCAAGGGTGATCAGGCCCTGAAGGAGTATGCTTTTCGCCCGCGAGTCAACCGGCGACGTCGCGCTTTGCTTTGCAAAAACCGCCAATTTCCCGCCGTCTGCAGTGACTGGACCGCCCCTGACGCAATGTTGAAACAACACCACTCGGCCGATACGGCATTTTGTCGTCGCAGAATAGAAAGAAATACCGGTCGTTTTACAAAACGGAACAAAAATGATATCAGGCTTTGGCCATCAATCCAGCCCGACCGCATTGCCACTTCGCAACTTGCCAGTCGGGATGTGTTTCGCTCCATTTGGCGATTTCGAGCTGGCCATTGAACATGCAGGCCTGCGCCGTAACGTTTGGTTCCAGAAAGTTCAAGCGCACGTCTTTACAGCGCGCTGGATCGGAAACCATGCAAACGGATAGGATCAGTTCGAGCATCGTATCTCTCCGCATATCTCAGCGACCCGCACAATACGGGCCGTCCAGTATTTCGGAGCGTGTCGTCCCTCGTCTGCCGTTTCTTATTTTGCCTAAAGATTGGCCGATTCAATGCTAGGCACGAATCGCAGGCTTCACAAGTTTGAACAATAGGCAGGTTATGCCTATTTATTGCTCAAGCTTAAGAACTGTGACATTTTTATGCTCTCATGTAACCAATTAACGACAGCTAAATTTCAAGCGCGGGGTGTGATTTTCTTTTCGTCGTCCGTTTCCGCCATCGCCGCTTCATAGACTTCCATCGCCGCCGTCGCATTCAGGCCCGCGATGCTCAAGCCGACAATCAAATCGGGCCATATGGAGGGCGAAAAAACCGTCGCGCAGCCCGCCGCGATCATGGCGCAGTTTGCCAATAAGTCGTTACGGGCGGACAGAAAGGCGGCTTTCGACAGGCTGCCCCCGCTGTGGCGGACGCGGGCCAGCATGAACGCACAGATCGCATTGACGACCAGAGCACCCACTGCGGTGAGGGTCAGCTGTAACGCATCGGTGACGGCCGGTGCGTGCAGTTTTTCCCATGCGGTCCACAGCGCAGCAAAACTCGGGACGAGGAGAAGACCCGCAAGCCCTAGACCGACGAACCGACGGGTGGAGGCGGCCCAGCCGAGGGCCAGCAGCACCAGCACGTTGACGCTCGCGTCCTCCAGAAAGTCGACGCTGTCGGCAAAAAGAGCAACGGAGCCGATCGAGCGTGCGACCGTAAACTCGACGAAGAAGTACGCAAGGTTCAGAATGGCGACGATGGCAACGGTCGTTCGCAAGCCAGCCGGTCTCATCCGCCATCCTAACGAGAAACGTAAGTATTCAGGGTCTGCGGGGCATGTGCCAGCCGCAAGACCTGATCAAAACCGCTTAAGCAGGCGTTCCAGGTAATCGAGTTCTACCGGCGGACGGGTTTGTTCAGCACTGCGCTTGCGCAGCTCTTGCAAGATTTCGCGGGCCCGCTGCATGTCGATTTCACCCGGCACCTTGACCGAAGCGCCAGCGTCAGGGCCCTGTGACTTTTGCGGACGGCCAAGAGGATCGCGCGGCGTTTCCCCATTTTCACCAAATCTGGTCCGGCCATTCTTGGCCATTTCCTGCTGCATTTTCTGCGCACCCTGCCGCATCTTTTCCAGCGCTTCGCCCTGTTGACTGGTTGCCTCATCGAGCGCGCCCTGTTCGATAGCCCGCTCGGCTTCTTCCATGGCGTCGTTGGCGGCATCCATTTCCTTACCGCCCGCGCCGGACTTGCGAAGCTCCTGTTTCAGCTTGTCGAGCTGTTCTGCAAGCCTCTTCTGGCGCTGACTTAGCCCCTGGCCAGGGTTCTGGCCGCCCTCACCGTTCTCGGCAGAGCCCTCGCCTTGCTCTCCCAAGCCTTCCTGCCCGTCCTGTTCGCCCTTGCCACCCTTTTGGCCGGGCTGTTTTTGCCCTTTGCCACCCTTGCCGACCTGATCCTGTGATTGGCCGCTGCCTTTTTCGCCAGGCTTCCCCTTGCCGGCGCCCTGCTGACCGCGCTGCTGCTTGCCGTTATTGCCTTTGTCGGCTTCGCGCTTCATCTCGCCGAAAGTGTCGTCCATCAGCTTTTGCTGTTGGCCGATCATGTTGCCAAGCTCGTCCATATTTTTTTGCATCTGGCGGGACTGCTCGCGATCGCCCTTCTCGCCTTTCTGCGCCTGCAGCCGGTCCATTAGGTCGCGCATTTCCGAAAGCATCTGCTGTGCCTGCTCGCGAGCACCGTTCTTGGCGGCCTGCTCCATGCGGCGCATCATCTGCTCGAGATCGTTCTGTCCGAGTTGCTGCTGATCCTGGTCTTGCCCGTCAGCCTGCTTGTCTTGCCCTTCGTTCTGCTTGGCGAGTTGCTGAATGTAGTCGTTCATCGCCTGACGCAGGTCCTGCATCAGCTTCTCGATCTCTTCCTCCGAAGCGCCGTCGTCGATCGCCTTGGACAGCTTGTCTTGCGCGTCCTTGAGACGGCGCTCGGCATCCGAAAGATTGCCGTCCTCGATGCGCAACGCGACGTGCCACAACTGGTCGATCACGCTGCGCATGCCCGCACGCGTTTTGTTGCGCTGCAGGCGGTTGGTGGCCGTACGCATCCCCAGATAGGCCTGTGGGTCGATAAACCCTTCCGGCGCAATCATCAGCGCAGTCATGGCCTTGACGACTTCGCCCTTGTAGCGGGGGTCATCGACGAGCTTGCGGCGCTGTTCAATCAGGGCCCGCGCAAGCGGCTTGGTGAAACGGCGCTGCGGGATTTCGATTTCGCGCGGCTCCGACGTCCCGATTTGCCCTGCAGCATCCTTGGCTTCAAGTGTCATGCGCACGGACAGTCCAGCCCAAGGGTGAGCACCCAGTTCCAGATACGTCAACGCCTCTCCAGGCTTGCCCGCCGTCTGAGCGCCAGCCTGAGGCAGGCGCAGTGTGTACCGAGGTGGCCGTTCGTGAGGAAAACGCGGACCGCGCAGGACGTTCGTGCGCGCCCATGCGGTCTTCTCGTCGCCCGCAGCGCGGGGCAGGCGGGCAAACTTTGCTTCGGCAGACACCACGCCGTAATCGTCTTCGACACGATAGTTGAGCTTCATGGCGCCGCGCGCATTGGGCTCGGGTTCTTTGATGAGAGCGATCTTGGGCGGCAGGTCGGGCGTGACAATGAAAGCCCAGGCTTTAGCCTGCCCGGGAACCGTCAGAACGCCAGAGCGCTTCAATTCGGTGCGCAACTCAGCCACGCCCTCGACGCCGGGAACCGGTTGGCTGGTGAGCGTCTCGGATTTGGCCATGCCGTCGGCCCGATAGTCGACGGAAAGCTGACCGCCACCAGTACCGGTGGCGCGGATGATCAGCACGCTGCGCTCGGGCACTTCGAACGGGCGACCGTCTTCGCGGGCGAGCGATACGCCGGGGCGCTGACCGTCCGCGAGCATGATGGGGGGCTTAGCCGTATAAGGCGGCGGGGTCACCCAGGCATCGAGGCGAGCGTCGCTGGCAAGGGCGGGAGCCCCGAACCTGAACGCCGCCGCGATCCGGTCGTAGGCTGTATCGCCCAGGAGACCGGCAGCCAGCAGAAGCGACAGTCCACCGAGCGCACGCAACGCCATCGGGTCGTACCGGTGCGTCGCTGGATTTGGCGGACCAACCCGAAGCTTGGCGAGCAATGTTGCGAGCCGCGACCGGTGAGCCTGCCAGATCGCGGTTGTGGCCGGATCGGCGGTCTGACCCGTCAGAGTATCTTCATACGACGATGCCGGGCGGTGGGGTAGGCCCGACGTTTGCTCCATCCGCCGGATAGCCATCTCGCGCGTTGGCACCGGCCCGCGAGCGGCAAAAATAATGGCACCAAGCGCCGCGGCTGCAAAAAGCGCCAATCCGGCAACATGAGCCGATGGCCCAACGAGTGGCCAGATGCCAGCAAAACTCACGAGCAAGAACAGCCCGATGACCCCGAACAAGGCCCACAATCTGAGCCAGATGTGCTCGAACATGATGGAGCGGATGCTGGCGCGCACCTTTCGCTCAAAGGCCTTATCGAGGGCTAACGGCGGCGTCGCAAGCTTGTCCATAGCCGCAAAGCTAGCACGGAGAACAAGGACCAAGCACATGAAAAACCCGCAAGGTTTGCTCGAAAATGCACAACGAACACGCCAGCCGATGGTGCCCGTTGTCGATCCTGCGAGGGCTGCGGATGGGCGGATCGGCTGCCAAAAGCACCTGGCGGGCAAGCCAAGCCGGTTCCTGACGTCGACATGAACGACAGGTTCAAATCTGGTTCAGGCCGGAAAAGGCACAGTGCAATCAAGGCTGAGTGTCCAACATCCACGACCAAAAGGAACCCGACACCATGAAACGATTGATCCTTGCGAGCGCTGCCCTCCTTGTCACCGCCACAGGCGCATTCGCAGACCGCATTGACGAACGCCAGTTCAGACAACACCACCGCATCGAAGAAGGCCTCCGCTCGGGGGCTCTCACGTGGCGGGAAGCGTCCCAGTTGCGCCAAGATCAAATGCGCATCGGTCGCATGATCAGGATCGCGCGCTCTGACGGATATATTTCGCCCCGCGAAGCCCGGGATATCGAAGCGGCTCAAGACACAGCGAGCCGCTACATCTTCGCTGAAAAACACGACCGCGACACGCGTGGTCATCGCCGCTGGTGGCAGTATCGTTGAGACCCGAAGTTTAATCCTGCGTGGCCGCTCCATAAACCGGGGCGGCCATTGCATTACCCTGGAGCCGACCGCTATAGCCGCTGGAGACATCAAGCAATCTATAGCAGCGGGGACGGCATGACGGTGAAGGCTCAAGTCAGGAGCATGTGCGCAATCGGGCAGTCGGGACAACTGGGCCTGCATGGCGTGTTGCCCTGGGAGGGCTGCCAGGACCAGCCGTTCATCGACGATGTGGCGCGCTTCTTCGAGGTGACACGCGGGCATGTCCTGCTGGCCGGGCCAAAGACAATCGCATCCGTGCCGAAATTCGCGTTCGAGGACCGCACGATTGCCGTGATCCGGTCGGGGATGGACCCGAAGGAGACGCTGGCGCAGTATCCGGGACGGATTATCTACATCGGCGGCGGTCCCCCCGTCTGGGACGTTTATGCGCCGTTTATCCAACACTGGGACATCACGCGCCTGCCCTATGACGGTCCAGCCGATCGCTGGTTTAGCCCTGCATGGCTGGTCGCTGGCGGCACGCTCAAGGCGTCAAGCTGAACGAATGCCCCCCTTGATCGTCATAACAGGCGACGTTTCAACGAAAAAGGCGCGACCGGTGAGGATCGCGCCCAAAGTTTCGTTGTCCAAGTTTCGTTGACGGCTCTTGGTATCAGTTGAGCTTCATGCGCACGCCGAGCGAGATGATGTCGACGCTGGCGTCGAGGTCGGCCTTGATGAAGTTGGTTTCTGTGACGTTGAGGCGATCAATCTTGGCTTCATCGACGAAGACGTGGCTGTAGCCAAAGTCGATCGTGGTCGCGTGGTTGAGATTGTACGAGAAGCCCAAACTCGCCCAGATCCGATCAGCATCGGGGATCGACGTGATCCGTTCCGTCGCTTTTGTGATCGGAGAAATCTCGTAGGCACCGCCAGCGCGGACCGTCAGTTGCTTGTTGACGTCGTACTCAAACCCGCCCGAGAAGAACCAGCCATCTTCCCAAGCTCCGCTGATCTTGGCAATCGACGACCCTGGCACGACCGCTCCGGTTGGATTGCCCGGTCCAGCCTTGGTGATGACGTTCCCAGTGCTGTCGGAAACAACTTCCAAACCACCAAACCGCGCCCAATTCGTCCATTCGACCGTCGCCATGACCCGGATATTGGGTGCAACGGCCTGAACCAAGCTCAAGTTGACGATGTCAGGCAACCGAAGATCAACCTTCGATTTCACTCCTGCCGCAAATAGACCGCCGCCGATCGTGGTGCTGCCGGTTGCGAAGTGGCCATCGAGTTCGTGGGTCACTTGCGAGCGCCAGCCTAGGCCGATGCGCGTCGAATCCGAAGGCGTGAACATCAAACCGGCAGTCGCACCGACCGCCATGCTGTCGCCCTCGTAAAAGGTCGAAGGTCCTGCGGGCGAACCGGTTGCAAACTTGAACACGCCTTTGGCGTACTCAAACTGAGCACCGACGCCAACGGAGAGTTTGTCAGACAACTTGTAACCCAGCGTCGGATTGAAGTTGACGGTGAACAACCGCGTCGAAGCGCCAACGGTAGAGCCAGCCCACGTCCGGTTCGGTTCGGTTTTGAGGCCAAACGCTGAATTGACGCCGAGACCGAAGTAAAGATTTTTGTCGAAGTTCTTGAACTGGTAGTTCAGTTAAGAGGCGGGGACGTAGGCGTCCACACCGATTTCCGTTGATTGGTTGGCTCCTGGAAACGAACTCGAGGTCGCCGTAAATGTGGCCTCGGGGAAGATCGCCGAGAGGCTGCTGTCGGCGTTCATGCCGTCGAGCGAGGTAACCGCCGCCGAGTTCATGAACATCGCGCTGAGCGCGGTGCTGGCACCGGCACCGGCGAAAGAAGCCCCCTGCCCGAGGGCGCCCTGCTCGCGGACGAAAAACCCGCCAGCGATTGCAGAGCCAGCGCCGATGCCGACCGCCATTGCGACAACCGCAGCACGGCCCAAAATTTTAGCATTACTCATATACAATCCCCAGTTCGTTAGCGCGATTTTAACGTGTCGCTATCAGTCATCCCGTGGTCATTGTTCTGACACAAGTGCACTGGCATTGGGCAAGCACTGATTAGTCCCTGCGCTGCACAAAACTTCCGTTTCAAAGCCGGTTGTGATCATTTCACCACTAACGCAATCGACGGTTGACCCAAGCGTCATGTGTCCAGAGCATAGCCGACCGAAAAAAGCGCTCAGTTGCCGACGCCCGTGAAGAACCAGCGCCCCAGGCCGACGGTAAACACGAGCGCCCCCCACAGGGAATGCTCCAGCCAAACCGCCCATAACGAACGCGTGGAGACATAGCGGTAGGCAAACAAACACCCAACGATCGCAGTCGACCAGATCGCGAAGGCGTTGTTCATCACCAGATGCGCGTAACCAAACAGGCATCCGTTCAGCAAGATCGCAAGCCACACCTGACGGCCAAACAGTGCTCCGTATCGGTGAAAGAAAAAGGTGCGGAACACAAGTTCCTGCACGATGACCGACATCAGCGGATACATGATCATGATGCGCGTGAACGTCTCGGGCCGCCGGGTTGGGAATTCTAAAAACAGATTTGGATGGGCCGCCTGCATGTAGGCAGCGACCGCGCCGCCAGCGATCACAAAAACTCCGACGATGCCCAGCAGCGATCGCCAGCCAAAACCACGGGTCACCTCGCGCGCGAGCGAGAACGAACGGTCGGCGAGCAGATAGATCAGCACACCCAGCAGAATTGGCATCAAGGCGACGAACAGGCCGATATTCCCGCTGGGAGCAATGCGCGCAAGGTAGGGACGCAGAACGTTACCGTGAATGAGGTCGTCCATCGCCAGCGGCGCCAGGCCAAAGATCGCGACCATTTCGATGGCAAGCCAGAGCTTACCCAGCATTGACGGCGCACGGGCAGGCAACGACCCCGCAGCCGCCAGCGCCCGTTCCTTGCTCGCAGTAACCTCAGGCTTGACGGCTTTGACGCTCACGCGTTGGTCAGCTTTTTAACGGCCGCCGAAATCGTATGGCGAATCTTGTGCCAGCCGCGCGAGCCTTCGCTGGTCATCCAGTTCATCTGCAGCGAGCGGCGCGGACCATCGAACGGATGGTGACCATGCCACGACGTGTCCGACCGTTTGAAGACCAGCAGCGTGCCGTTATCGGGCGGCACCTCGGCAACGAAGTCTTCGACGTCGTGGCCGTTTTTCAAAATCCGCAAACGGCCCCCCGGCTGTTGCCAGTTCTCGTTCAGGTACAGCAGCACCGTGATGATCTTGTCGCGGCTATCGGTGTGAATCTGGCCGTCTTTAGCGCGGGTATACGCGCGCAACGAATACATTTTCGGCTTATCAGTCAGATCGACCGCGAACTTGTCCTCAATCGCCTTTTGAAATTCGGGACTGTCGAGTTCGTCGATGACCTCTTTGATGGTCATACCCGCGTCGAGGCTTTCGATTGGGAACGAGCCACCGGCTTTGATGTCGGGGTAGGTGGCGTTCACGCGCGAAATCGACTCTGCCGATAGGAAACCCGGCACGACCGTATACTGGTAAGGGCTCGTTTCGACCTTGGCGGCGCGAAGTTTGTCGAGGTTCAAATGGGCCATGCGGGGTATCCTGATGTCAAAAACCGTCGAAGATCGTAGTGTCGGGGCACGCAGTCGGGGGTCAAAGTCGTCGAGGTCAACGAGTTGTTAGCGCTGCCACCGCGCCTTGATCTCGGCAGCGATTGTAGCGGCAGAATCGATCGGCGGGTATGACCAACGTTCGATTGCGCCGAAATGAGGTGGTAGCGGACGGACAGCCTGAGCGCTCGTCAAACCGTCGTGAAACCGGCTGAACTTCGCCGATCCACCAGACGGCGCAAACACGAACACCGGTTTACCGGTGGCGCAGGCTTCTCCGCACATGTTGACGCTGTCGGCAGTGACGATCAGGGCATCCGCGTGGGCCAGGAACTGGGGATAGGGGTTTTCGCCCTCCCCGTTCCATAAAATCCGGGGGCTCGATGCCGTGGCTTTGTCGGCAGCTTTGATGAGGCGTTGATGCGTGCGGCGCGAAGGCGTGATCATGAAACCCGCACCAAGCAGCCCTAGCGATGACAGGCTGCCGGCAAAGCGCGCGTCGTCGGCCTCCGTAAAGTCGTAGACGCCGTTTTTACCACCCAGGATCACGGCAATGCGTGGCGACGGCAGGGCCGCGATGTCGCGCGGTACAGTACTCCGCAACGCCCTCAAGCGGGACGGCGAAAAGCTGTGAGGCGCCGTCAGAGTCGTAATGACGTTGGGGCCTCGGCGCGCGTCGTGGGCCGGCACCCAGATCAGATCGGCGGTGCGCGGGCCGGTTTTGGGGTCTTGCAAAACGACTGTATAGCAGGCGTCACCGGCTAGCCGCTTCAAAGCCCGAACATAGGGGATGCTGGCGCGCCCGGTCGCAATCGCAATATCGGGCCAAGGCGGCGCAAACTGGCGGCCTGGCTGGCCGAACCGCTCAGCGGGTGCGACCGGCCCCCAAGGTGCAGCGATGGCCCATATGCCGCGCGGTGCGACGTGCTTGAACTCGTAGGGAACCTCCAGCGCATCGGCGACGCCACGGGCCTGCACGTCCATGCCAGCCTTGCCGTCGGTGATGATCCAGCAGCGCCGACCGATCGCAGCAGGGCCTCCGGCAGAAGCCGGGCTGGCAACGTCGTTGATGATTTGAACCTGATCTGACATCAGGCGCTTTTGGTCGATCGGGGCGGGGTCTGTCGAGGGTCTTTCCCGCCGCAGCCAGGCCCGAACTGCAATTAGGGCTTGAAAAAATCGTGAGCAGGGGCTCCCTGGCGACACAGCTGCGTCAAACAATGCAGTACGACGGCACAAGCGACACGAGCGAACACGATGGCCTTCCGGCTCGATGCAATCGATTGGCGTATTCTGCGGGAACTGCAGGCCGATGGCCGCATTACCAACGTCGCGCTTGCAGAAAAAGTCGGTCTGTCGGCCCCCCCCTGCCTGAGGCGTGTGCGGGCACTCGAAGAGGCAGGCGTCATCAACGGCTATACCGTGCTGCTCGATGAGAAGATGCTCGGCTTCGGGATTGAAGCCTATGTTCTGGTCGGGCTGCACAGCCAGTCCGAAGCCGACCTGCGGGCTTTTGAAAACCGCATTCTGGCTTGGCCGTTCGTACGCCATGCCCACATGTTGTCGGGCGAAAGCGACTACATGCTGCAATGCGTCGCCCCCGATCTGGCGTCCTTCCATGATTTCGTCCTGCGCGATGTCACAAGCGTGCCCAATGTCGCGAGCGTGAAGACGCATCTGGCGATCAAACGCGCCAAGCGCGAACCGGGCGTGCCGTTCCCCAGTGCAGGCCCGTCGAACTAGCCAATGACGAACGACCGTCGCGTTCCGGTCAAAATCGAGCGTCACGATGATCATAAATCACAGGAGGTCTCGATGCTCGGTGCAATCGCAGAGGCGAGGCCAAGCCCGCTTTATCCGCCAACAGTCGAAGCGCCGCCCGAACCGTTGCCAATCTGGCGGTTCCTGCCTGCGTTCGTGAATAACCCGCTGCGCTCGGTCCCCCGCGGGGCTTATGAGAAAGGTCTTGTTTGGTTTGCGCCCCGCAAGGGCTCCAAGGTGCTCTGGGTGTCGGCCCCAGACCTCGTCGAGCAGGTCCTGCAGGCCAGTCCCGACGCGATGCACAAATCGCTGGTGGAAAAACGCACCTTCGGACGCTCTCTCGGCGGCAGCGTTCTCGTGACTGAAGGCGCCGATTGGCGATGGCAACGCCGCGCCCTGGCCCCCCTGTTCCGCCCCGTCGATCTGCAGGCGCATGTGCCGATGATGGAGGCAGCAGCGCAAGCCCAAGTTGCGCGATGGCGGGCCAGTGGCACCACTGGCGTGCGTGCGATTGACCACGACATGACCCGCACGACGTACGACGTGATCCTGGCGACCATGCTGGTCGGTGGACACAAAGGCGAAGCCGATGTGATCTTGCAGGCCAGCGAAGACTATCTGGCGCGCGTCTCGTGGGAAATGGCATTTGCAATCCTGCGCCTGCCGGCTTGGGTTCCCCATCCAGCCAGCTGGCAGATGCAGCGGGCAGCGCGCACCCTGCGCGGGGCCGTTAGAGATATCGTGGCGCGACGGCGACTTGAAAGTGTCGGCACGTCCGACCTGCTGGGTCGGCTGTTGGCGGCCCGCCATCCCGACACCAACGAGCCAATGAGCAATGAACTGGTCATATCGAATCTGCTGACGCTGCTTGAGGCTGGCCACGAAACCACCGCCAAAGCCTTGACGTGGACCCTGTATCTTCTGGCCCGCGCCCCGCAGTGGCAGGAGCGGATCTGCGCCGAGGTCCGTGCGGTTGCTGGCGACCGGCCGGTCGAAGCCCATCACCTGGCACAAATGCCCGTCACGGTGCGCGTCATCAAGGAAGCGCTGCGGCTCTACCCGCCCGCACCGATCATGGCCCGCGACGTCAAAGAGGCACTGCAGCTGGGTGGAGTGGACGTGCCGACGGGCTCCCAGATCCTGATCCCGATTTATGCCATTCACCGCCATACCAAACTCTGGGCCGATCCAGACCGCTTCGACCCGGACCGGTTCATGCCAGACGAGGAGGCGACCCGCCCGCGCATGCAATACATGCCGTTCGGCGGCGGGCCGCGCGTGTGCATTGGCCATGCATTCGCGATGATGGAGGCACAGGTGCTGTTGGCAACGTTTGTGCGCGCTGCCCGATTTACATGGGACGGTAAGCACCTGCCTGAGCCGGTCAGCCGCGTCACTTTGCGGCCGTTGGGCGGGATGCCGCTCGGCGTCGCGATGCGGTAAAGGCACCTCTTTGCTCGACCGCCATCTCGGAGACGTCAAGAACAATTCGAACCCCGGTTTTGGGGGAGCATCCCCCAAAACCGGGTCCGGGTGGATGCCCGGCGGCGTTTTACCAACGCCAATTCAAGTCCCAAATCGCTCGGCCACGTTGCGGAAGCTCGACTTGATGCGACGAACAGTGCCGGATTTCGAACGCATGATCAGCGTTTCGGTCTCTGCCGTGTCGCCCCGGAACTTCACGCCCGATAAGATGCTTCCGCTTGTGACGCCGGTTGCCGAAAAGATCACGTCGCGGGAAGCCATATCGCGCAGATTGAACTTCCGATTGATGTCGGTGATGCCCATCTTGGCAGCGCGCACCCGCTCATCCTCGTTAGAGGCGATCAGTCGGCCCTGGATTTGCCCGCCGATGCACGACAAGGCCGCCGCAGCCAGCACGCCCTCCGGGGCGCCGCCCGAACCCATGTAGATGTCGATCCCAGACTCTTCCGAATTCGTCACCCAGATCACGCCCGCAATATCACCGTCCGGGATCAGCTGAACGGCTGCTCCAGTGGCCCGGACGGCTTTGATGAGGTCGGCGTGGCGCGGTCGATCGAGAATGCATGCCGTGATGTGGGACACCGGCACGCCTTTGGCTTTGGCCAAAGCGTTGAGGTTGTCGGCGTGCGACGCGTCGAGGTCGACGATCCCTTCAGGATAGCCAGGCCCGATGGCGATCTTGTTCATGTACATATCGGGCGCGTGCAGCAGTCCGCCGCGCTCGCTGATGGCAAGGACGGCCAGCGCGTTGGGCATATTCTTGGCGCAGATCGTCGTCCCTTCGAGGGGGTCGACGGCAATGTCGACTTCCGGGCCATATCCTGCGCCTAGCTTCTCTCCGATGTAGAGCATCGGAGCCTCGTCCATCTCGCCTTCGCCGATCACGACCGTGCCTTGAATGGCGAGCTTGGCCAGTTCGCGGCGCATGGCATCCACTGCGGCCTTGTCGGCAGCCTTTTCGTTGCCCCGCCCGTTCAGGCGTGCAGCCGAAATAGCGGCTGCCTCGGTCACGCGGCAAACCTCCAGCACCAGATTGCGATCGAGTCCGGTTTCGGTTTTGGGAGTGGCCATGAGGCTTTGCGTCCTTAAAGTTTCTCGATGCGGATCATCTGCGGCCGTTCCGACACGTTGCCATCTTCTTCAATGGCCGCCAGAGCAGTCCTGATAGCAGCTTCATTCGTCGGGTGTGTGATCATTATGACGGTAGCGGGCGGCGTCCCCATGACGGTAGTCGAGCCCGTCGGTCGTGGCTTTTTCTGAACAATGCTCTCCAACGACACCGCTTGATCGCCCATACGTTTGGCAATCGTGGCAAGTGCGCCGGGCTTATCGACCACAGAAAGGCGAATGTAGTACGCACCGACGTGCTGACCGATTGTCGCTTTGATATGGGGGCGTAACTGCGCCACCGGGGTTAGGAACGGTGGCAGAATGCCACCGTGGGCAATGTCGAGGATGTCGCTTGCCACAGCCGACGCTGTTGCACGCGCGCCAGCGCCAGGGCCGATCAACATCAGGCTGCCGGCAAAGTCTCCGTCGATGGCGACGCAGTTCGTAACACCGCCAACCTGCGCAATCGCTGAATCCTTTTCAACCAGAACCGGAGTGACCCGCGCCTCAATGCCCGAAGCGGTCCTTGTCGCGACGCCCAGCAGTTTGATCCGGTAACCGAACTCACTCGCTTGCTCGATGTCAGCAGCGGTAATGTTCTGGATGCCCTCGACGTGTACGGCCGACAAGGCGGGTAGCGTGCCGAATGCAAGGCTGGTCAGCAGGGTGAGCTTGTGGGCTGCGTCAAAGCCGCCGATGTCGAACGTCGGGTCGCTTTCGGCATAACCCTTGGCCTGCGCTTCCGCGAGCACTGAAATGAACGGTCGGCTATCCTCTTGCATTTTCGTCAGAATGTAATTGCAAGTCCCGTTCAAAATTCCATAGACGCGCTGAATTTCGTTGGCAGCCAGCGCTTCGCGCAGTGTCTTGATAACGGGGATGCCACCAGCGACGGCAGCTTCGAAGTTAAGCTCAACGCCGTTGGATTCCGCCAAAGCAGCCAGAGCCGCCCCGTGTTTGGCGAGTAACGCTTTGTTGGCCGTAACGACGTGCTTTTTGGCGCGCAAAGCAGCTTCGATGGCAGCCTTTGGCACGCCCTCATCGCCGCCGATCAACTCGACGAACACGTCAATGTCGGGCGCACGCGCCAGTTCGACCGCATCGTCAAACCACGGCACGTGTTCGAGGTTTGAGCCACGCGCTTTGTCGCGCGAGCGCGCACTGACGCCGCCGATGCGGATCTCGCGGCCAATTGTTTGGGCCAGCCGCGATCCATGCGCGTCCAGCAAGCTGAGCAGACCCGCCCCGACGGTGCCGAGGCCTGCAATGCCGATGATCAAGGGTTGTTTCATAAGATCCTGATTCACGCCTGCCTGATCACGACGAACGCGAAGCGCGCTTGGCACTCGGCTTGGAGCCAGGCCCCGATCCGGCTGGGTCGGTGCCGACTGTGTCACTCTTGGTTGCTACCGGTTTTTCCGTCAATGGAATGACGTTATGCAGGCTATCGACGCCCCCAGACAGCAACTTTTTGATGTTACGGGCCGCCTGCCGGATGCGGTGTTCGTTTTCAACTAGCGCAATGCGAACATAGCCTTCCCCGTATTCGCCAAAGCCCAGGCCCGGCGAAACGGCAACGTCCGCCTTCTCGATCAACAGCTTAGTGAACTCAACCGAGCCGAGCGCACGGAACGGTTCGGGAATCGGTGCCCAGGCAAACATCGAGGCGGGCGGCGGTGGGATCGGGAATCCGGCCCGGCCAAACGTTTCCACCAGACAGTCGCGACGGCGCTTATATGTTTGGCGGATTTCTTCCACGCACTCCTGCGGGCCATTCAAAGCCGCAGCAGCTGCAACCTGAATCGGCGTGAAAGCGCCGTAGTCGAGGTAGGATTTAACCCGCGCAAGAGCCCCGATCAGGCGTTCGTTGCCCACCGCAAAACCCATGCGCCAGCCGGGCATATTGTAGGTTTTCGACAGCGATGTGAACTCCACCGCGACGTCCATCGCGCCCGGAATTTGAAGGATCGACGGCGGCGGATTGCCGTCATAATAGATTTCTGAATAGGCGATGTCGGACAGAACGATGAGGTTCAAGCGCTTCGCCTGATCGACCACCGCACGGTAGAAATCAAGGTCTGCGATCATCGCCGTTGGGTTGGACGGGAATGAAATCACGACCGCGATCGGCTTAGGGATCGAGTGCTTCACAGCGTTGTCGACCGCCCGAAGCCAATCTTCGCCGTTACCAGCCTTCAGATGGCGCATGGATGCGCCCGAGATCAAAAAGCCGAATTCATGGATCGGATATGTCGGGTTAGGCACCAAAATGACATCGCCGGGCGCTGTGATCGCCTGCGCCATGTTCGCAAAGCCTTCCTTAGACCCAAGCGTCGCAACGATCTGGGTTTCGGGGTTGAGCTTCACGCCAAACCGGCGATCATAATAGGCAGCCTGAGCTTTGCGCAGACCGGGAATGCCCTTAGACGCCGAATAGCGATGGGTCCGCGGTTTTGCGATCGTCTCGACGAGCTTGTCGACGATGTGCTGCGGGGTCGGCAGATCGGGATTGCCCATGCCAAGATCGATGATGTCAGCTCCACGCGCTCGGGCAGCCGCTTTCAACCGGTTGACTTCGGCGAAAACGTACGGCGGCAAGCGCTTGATACGGTGGAACTCTTCGATCACGGTCCGATCTCTCTGTGGCTGGAGTAAAGCGGGCGAGGTCGGTGCCTCGCAAAACGTTTCCGCTTGGCGCTGTGCGACGACGGTTCGACCGGCAGCACGCATGCGAACCCCCGTCTTACGCTGCTCCGGGCGATTCCGTCCAGTGGATCGCGCAGCGTCGAGGCGTTGCCGCATACATGTCGCGCAGCCTTGGTATTTCGGTTCCTACATTTGCCGCCCCCAGCTTCGCTCGATCGAGCAAAAGGCGAAGCCGGAACTTTAGCGCGTTTGCTCGATTTTCTTGACGGCTTGCTGTTCCTGCTCTGCCCGCTTTTTGGCAATTTCGGCGATGGCCTTTTGCTGTTGAGCAGGCGGCAACATGCTATCGGCAGCGGCGGGTTTCAGCTCCGGCAGGGGCGTTTGACTGGAGGCAGCACAACCCGGCAGTACGAGCGTCGTCAGGGCAAGAACGGCAAATTGCGCAACCATCATGGTAGCCCTTCGTCGGGGGGGAGCCAGAAAGTGCGACAATTGGGCTTGCATCGGGCCGGCTCAATGGAGGAAAAGGGGGCGCGAGATGGGCAGCAAAATGCAGTTTATCTGCAAGAGCTGTCACCTGATCGATAAGATTGTTTAGACCAGAATCGCGAGGATTTGACGGCGTTTTCCAGCTGGCCCTGCCTAATTCTGTTTTTATGTTATCCGCAAAGAGACCTCCGATGGCCAAGACCCCGACCTCGTCCACACAGCCGCCCGCCCAGCCGGGCCCCGCGGCACCCGGCACGGCAATGACCTTCCCCTATAAGATTGACGATCCAGAAGTATTTGCCCGCAACATGCTGCGCCTCGTCGAAGAGGGCACGCGGGCAATGACCGATCTGATGGAGCGCAATGACGCCAAACCGGGTCCGTTCACGCCCGCCAAAGAGCTTCAGCAAGCGACCGAAATGCTCACCGGGCTGGCGCAGAACTGGATGGCCGATCCCGTCAAGCTGGCCGAAGCCCAGGCCAAACTGTATACCGCCTATTCCGAGGTGTGGACGAACACCATGAAGCGGATGCTCGGCGAGGAGGTCAAGCCGGTGGCGTCCCCCGCCCCCGGTGACAACCGGTTCAAAGACCCCGAATGGTCGACCAACCCCTATTTTGATTTCTGGAAGCAGAGCTACCTCGTGACCTCCAATTGGGCAGAGGAACTGATGGAGAACACGCCAGGGCTCGACGAGAAAACCCACCAGAAAGCGCTGTTTTACATGCGGCTGATCGCGTCCGCTGCTTCACCCACCAACATTCCAGCCCTGAACCCGGAAGTGCTGCGCGAAACGTTCAAGACGAACGGCGAAAACCTCGTCAGAGGAATGAGCCTGCTTGCTGAGGATATGGAGAAGTCCGGCGATCTGTTGCAGATCAGCCAGACCGACACGGCAGCCTTCCGCGTCGGCGGCAACCTCGCCATGACGGCTGGCAAGATCGTGTTTCAAAACCCCTTGCTGCAACTCATCCAGTACACGCCGACCACGCAGGAAGTGCACGAAACGCCCATCATGTTCGTGCCGCCCTGGATCAATAAATTCTACATCATGGATTTGACGCCGGCCAAGAGCCTTATCAAATACGTGGTCGATCAAGGCTTTACGGTCTTCGTCGTGTCCTGGGTCAACCCCGACGTGACGCTCGCCAGCAAAACCTTTGAAGACTACATGATCGAGGGATTGCTGCAGGCGCGCGAAGCCATTGTCGAAGAAACCGGCGTCAAAAAACCAAATATCCTTGGCTATTGCGTCGGCGGTACGCTCGTCGCGACGACACTGTCCTACCTTGCAGCCAAACAGCAGGATCTGTTTAACGCCGCGACGTTCCTAACGACGCAAGTCGATTTCGAGAAGGCCGGCGACCTGCTCGTTTTCATCGACGACAAGCAGTTGGGCGAAATCGACGCGATCATGGCCGACAAGGGCTACCTCGATGGCTCGCGCATGGCCAACGTGTTCAACATGATGCGCCCCAAGGATTTGATCTGGCCTTACATCGTGTCGAACTACATGATGGGCAAAAAGCCGTTCCCGTTCGACCTCCTATATTGGAACCAGGACTCGACGCGCATGACCGCAGCCAACCACGCCTTCTATCTGCGCGAGTTCTATCATCACAACAAACTCGCCAAGGGCGAAATGGTCCTCGGCGGTGTTCGCCTCGACCCGCGCAAGATCTCGCTGCCCGTGTTTGAAGTCGCCACCCGCGACGACCACATCGCGCCTGCTGCCTCCGTGTTCAAAGGTGCCAAGCTGTTTGCAGGTCCAGTCGAATTCGTTCTGGCAGGCTCGGGTCACATTGCAGGCGTCATCAACCCGCCCGACAAGGTCAAGTATCAGCACTGGACGGGCCAAAAGCCGGTTGGCGAGGAATCGCTCGAGACGTGGATCGGCAAATCCGCCGAGCATCCCGGATCGTGGTGGCCCTATTGGATCGAGTGGCTGGCCAACCAGTCTGGCGATGTCATCCCGCCACGCACACCCGGCAAGCGTCTGAAAGTAATCGAAGACGCGCCGGGCAGCTACGTTCGCGTCGTACATAAGCCCGAGCGATCCACCCCGCACGTCAATGGATCGGCAACCTGAGGGTCTCATGATCCCTCCCAGATACGACACAAAAAAACCGGGCCGCCCGAAAACGGTGCCCGCTTTTTCGTATCCGCCGAAAGGACGCTTTACCCCAGGTCTGACGCGTTGAAGGTGTCGCAAGATCGGATGTTTCCGGTCGAAATACCCTGCTTGAACCACTTCACGCGCTGGGCTGAAGTGCCATGCGTAAACGCATCGGGCACAATGCGGCCGGTCGTCTTTTTCTGAATGTTGTCGTCGCCGATTTGGCTTGCAGCATTCAGCGCCTGTTCGATCTCGCCGGGCTCGAGGCGCGGCTTGAGCTGTTCGTTCAGCGCCGCCCACACGCCAGCAAGGCAGTCGGCCTGAAGTTCCATCCGGACCTGCACCTGATTGGCCTGCCGCTCGTTCATGCTTTCCTTGAGCTGTTGCACCTTGGCCGAGATGCCGAGCAGCGTCTGGACATGATGGCCGACTTCGTGGGCAATCACGTAAGCCTGGGCGAATTCCCCTGGCGCGTTGAACTGCCGCTTCAACTGCTCATAAAAGGCCAGATCAATGTAGACCTTCCGGTCGAGCGGGCAATAGAACGGCCCCATGGCAGTCTGGCCCTGGCCGCACGCGGTCCGGGTTGCACCGCGAAAGATGACTAACGGCGGGTCCTCATAGGTTTTGCCCATCGCCTTGAACACACGGCCCCAGACGTTTTCGGTGTCGGCCAAAACCAGCCCGACGAACTTCTTCATGTCATCGTCGGCGGCAGGAACTTGCGCTTGCCCGCCGCCGGGCAGACGGAACGGATTGTCACCCGAACGGGCGTCGGGGCGACCCATGTCGGGCATAGGAATATTGATGCCGCCGCTGCCACCCGGCCCCATGTTGCGCAGCAGGTCGAGCGGGTTCATCCCAAACAGCAGCATCACGGCACCGATGATCAGCATGGTGGTGAAGCTCATACCACCGCCACCGATCGGAATGCGCATTCCCCCGCCCATTCCAGGAAACCCGCCGCCACCCTGGGCGCGCCGGTCCTCGACGTTTTTACTTTCTTTGTCCTGATCGTCGTAGCGCATGTGGCGTTCCTGAGTTGGCACGATTCCGGTGACTTTATCTCAGGACGAGCGTATCGGCACAAGAGGCGGGACGTACAACGCTGTGCGCTGCACCCGCATGAGCAACATCAGGCGACGCCGGCTCTGCTGATCAACTCGTAGGACAGATGCCGCCGCGTCGCAGTCCACGGATCGGCAGCACGGCGATGCTCGGCGTAATCGGGCAGTTCCACGTGGGCGACGTAGGCAGCCTTGCTGGAATACACCTGATAGATCAGGAAAGAGCCGCCATCCAATTCGTCCTGGCCGACATCAAAAAAAAGGCAGCCGAGTTTCTTTTCAAGCATCGCCCGCGACAGCATGATCAGCGACTGTCGCAACGAGGCCCTGTGCTCTTCCACGCTTTCCACGAATTCGACGACGACATACATATCGCGACTTCCTCATGATAGCTAAAGCTGGCATTAACGTTTTGTAAACCATTCCGGTGCAAGTGTTCGACATCAACTTTTCATTAATTTTCTCAAACAGCCGCGTGTCATGACCGACGCAACACAACGGCGGGCTTCCCTCACTGGGCGCATCTTTGGCGCGCTTAAGGGTCCGCGCGCGACGTCGACGTCGACGCTCAACAACAGCTACAACGATACCGGTCGCACCGCGTTCTGCGGACCGACCGTGATTTCGGCCGTCACCGGCTACTCGATCAGCAAAATCGAAGACGTGATCCGCGCCAACCGGAACATGAACCCCGAGGTCAAGTGCATCGTCGTCGGCACATACGCCAACGAAGTCGAAGAAGCCCTCGCAGCCTTTGGCTACCGGATGCAGCAGGTCGAGAGCTTCATGCACTTGGAGCGCAAAGGCCGTCCCACGGTGTGGCAATGGATGCAGAAGCCGCGCAACGCCTATGCCCATTACGTCCTCGCCATCCACACCCAAAAAGAAGGTCACTGGATCCTCATCAAGGGCGTAAAGATGTGCGACACCTATACCAACGGGCGCTGGACGTTCGTATGCGACGGCCCCCATCGCGGCGCACGGATCATGGAAGTGTTCGAGGTGAGAAAGTCGGTGGAGGCTTAGTTGCTCTACCCAAACAGTCGGTCGTATTCGCCGTGCGTCCCGATCCAGAGCCTCTGAAACCGGTCGCCGACCCGGACCGCAAGAGCCCGACACCCGCGTCCAACGCGAACCGACCACATATCGTCCATAAGGCACGCTTCGGATCTTGTTTGAGGCGAGCAAAGCTTCGCGTAGCAAGTTCTTGGGTCTCGACGGGCAATACGTCGAACAGTGGCTGAAACTGGGGATCTTTGATGTGGCGAAAGGGAGCGCTCACATCTCCTTAACAAGGCCGAGCGCCAAATTGGCCCGAGCTTGTTCCGCAAGCTTATCCAATTTGCCAGCCTTGGCGTCGCGCTCGATTTTTTCGTCAAACAGCCGCTCGTCAAGTTCAGCAAGCCACTCGCCCAGTTTCGCGATCTCGCTTGCCTCAAGCGTTTCGATGCTGGCCTGGATCTATTCGAGTTTGCTCATGCGGGCAGTATATCAACACCTGTCCCATCCAGGAAGGCGTTGCCATTACGCGGATATCCGCATGGCCTTGCGCGGATCAACCGCCGCCAGCGCTGCATCGAAGTCGTCATAGTGGTCGATGATAACGTCAGGCGCGAAGTGGCCGACCGGTGGCTCGCTATAACCAAAACTCACCGCGATCACGGGGACTGAGGCGGCCTTGGCCGTTGCAATATCAACATTGCTGTCACCGATCATGACCGCATGGCAGCGCGTGCCGTTTGCCTTCTCGATTGTCGCCACCAGATGCATCGGATCGGGCTTATAGACCGGGAACGTGTCGCGCCCCGCGATGAACCTAAATCGATCCGCGAGCCCTAACCCTTCCAGCAGTTGACGCGCCAGCACCTCGCGCTTGTTAGTGCACACAGCCAGCGTATGACCGGCCGCCTGCGCCCGATCAAGCGACGCGATCATGCCCGGAAACGGTCGGCTCTCGACGGCGATATTGGCCTGATAATAGGCGATAAATTGATCAAACAGCGGGTACAGGTCTGCTTCCGGCCAGTTGGCTGCCTCAGGTCCGATCCCAGCGCGGATCATGGCCAGTGCGCCGTGGCTGACCTGCGGACGCAGGATGGCAGGTGATGCAGCTGGCCGCCCCATACCAGCCAATACAACGTTGGTGGCCGCAATCAGATCGGGCGCTGTATCAACGAGCGTACCATCAAGGTCATAGACGAGGGTCAATGGGGCGCTGGTCACAATGCGGGCTCCGTCACGAGGCTGTGATCTCAGCCAGTAAACCAATCCGCCATCGCCGCCAACCTCCACCCGTCTGGACCCCAACCATGGACATCGAAGCCTTCGCCCGCTTTCATCTGCCAGCACTCTATGCCGACGAGATCGCCTATACCGTGCAGATCGCCGTGATCGAAGCTGCGGCCAAGTCGATGCCGGACGGCTTTGCTTTCTGGTCACTCGGCGAGCCAGGCCGCATGGCGACCAAAACGCCGGGGCGCAACATTTTGCTGGGCCAGATCGCGCCAGACCAGTCGCACACGCTTGCCCGTCTGACCAAGGACGTCCCCTATCCCGGCGTGATGGGTCCGCGCGCAGTCACCCGCCAGTTTGTCACCGATGCGTCGCGATTAGGCGCAGCGTTCGCAGACCCCGTCGAGATGCGCGTTCATGCCTTAACCGAGGCACCGAGACACCCCGGCGCGGACGGCTGCGCCCGCTTGGTCGAAGCGTCTGATGCGGCGCTGTTGCATGATTGGTTGAGTGCGTTTCAGGCAGAGGCCGTGCCGCACGAGCCAGCCCCGACGCTGGAGGATGCAACGCGGGCAGCGGCAAGCGGCCGCCATTGGTTCTGGACGGTAGGGAGAATTCCGGTGTCGGTCGCCTGCATCCATCGCTTGCTGAAAACCTCAGCAGCGATCGGTGGGGTATACACGCCACCTGATAAGCGCGGGCGCGGCTACGCAGGATCGGTGGTGGCCAGGTGCTGCGACGAAATCTTTGCGAGCGGAAAGAAATCCGCCTGTCTCTACACGAACCTCGCAAACCCTGCCTCGAACCGCTGTTATGCAAACATCGGGTTCCGCGGCCACTGCGAAACCGCCATGTTCCAGCTCACATTATAAGCGGCGCGCATCTTAGCCCCTCGCGCACTTGTGGCATGAGGGCCGCGCACCTATACCCGAGCTCAGGGTAACGATTGCCCCCTTGCTTCGGAGACACCCCATGGATCGTCCCGCCTCTTCGCTGCTGCGCCAGCAGGCCTACATTAACGGCGTCTGGACCGGCGAGCCGGTCCACCCTGTGCTCGACAAAGCAACCGGCACCATCATCGCGCGGGTGCCAAATATGGGAGCCGCCGAGACGACACTCGCCATCGACTCTGCCGCGCGCGCCTTCAAGACCTGGTCGAAGGTCGTGGCCAAAGATCGCTCGCGCATCCTGCGCCGCTGGTACGACCTGATCATCGCCAACGCCGACGAACTCGCTCTCCTCTTGACGCGCGAACAGGGCAAGCCGCTGGCGGAAGCGCGAGGTGAGGTCATCTACGGCGCGGCCTTCGTCGAGTTCTTCGCCGAGGAAGCCAAGCGCATCTATGGCGAGACGATTCCCTCCCATAAGGCCGACGCGCGCATCATCGTGCAGCGCGAGCCGATCGGGGTGATCGCTGCCATCACGCCGTGGAATTTCCCTGTCGCCATGATCACCCGCAAGGTGACGCCCGCGTTGGCGGCAGGCTGTACCGCGGTCGTCAAACCCGCAGAGGATACGCCGCTGTGCGCGCTGGCGCTGGCCGAACTGGCCGAGCAGGCGGGCATCCCAAAGGGCGTGTTCAATGTCGTCACCGCGCGCGATCCGATCCCCGTCGGTGCTGTCCTCACCAGCGATCCGCGCGTCCGTCTGGTCACGTTCACCGGCTCGACCGAGGTCGGCAAAATTCTGATGCGCCAGTCGGCGTCCACCGTGAAAAAGGTGTCGCTGGAGCTGGGCGGCAACGCACCGTTCATCGTATTCGACGACGCCGACTTGGACAGGGCAGTCACTGGCGCCATGGCGTCGAAATTCCGCAATGCAGGCCAGACCTGTGTGTGCGCCAACCGCTTCTTGGTCCAATCCGGCGTCTATGATGTCTTCGCCGAAAAACTGGCCGTCGAAGTCGCCAAGCTCAAAGTCGGCTCGGGCGTCGAGACCGGCGTCACTATCGGTCCGCTCATCAATGCCGACGCCGTCGCCAAGGTCGAAAACCACGTGGTCGATGCGGTCGCGGCTGGGGCTCGGGTGGCGTGCGGCGGAAAGCGGCACGGAAACGATGGCAACTTCTATGAACCAACGATCTTGACCGGCGTCACCTCCGCGATGAAAATTGCACGCGAGGAAACCTTCGGACCGGTCGCCCCGTTGTTCCGCTTCGACACCGAAGAGCAGGCCATTGCGATGGCCAACGACACCCCGTTCGGCCTCGCCGCCTATTTCTTTACCCGCGACCTAGGACGGACGTTCCGCGTTGGTGAAGCACTGGAATTCGGCATCATCGGCATCAACGAAGGCTTGACCTCCACCGAACTCGCCCCCTTCGGCGGCGTCAAGGAAAGCGGTCTTGGCCGCGAAGGCTCCCACCACGGCATCGAAGAATTCCTAGAAATCAAATACATGCTCGTCGGCGGCCTCTAAGAGAAGGCCACTGCGCGGATATCACCAAGGGGTTGCGCGCTTGGCCATCTCATCAGCGTCCCGGTCGTAGATCTTGCCGTAAAATCGGGTTTTTATGGCATCCGCGAGCTTACTAGCGGAAGCTTTTTTGTCGGCATAGCCGACGTATGCTTGGGCAATCTGCAACAGATCGGCCTTCTTGATCGACTTATCGGTGACAATTTCGTCAAGCCGCTTCAAGAATTCAACTTCGTCAAGGCCAGCAGATTGGAGCTGAGCCAATTTAGCTTCCCAGGCGGGCTGGGTCACACTGGCTACGGCTGCATCGACGCGATTTACGACGTCGTTCGCTGGACAATGGTCGAGATCGGCCAACGCCGACTGTATTCTGTCAATCGCTTCGGCCTGTTTGGCTCCGCCGCTGCCCGAGATGGCGTCGCGGATGTCGCTCAAGATTTCCCGCAGTTGGTGTCCACGCATCGTCAAAGTTCTCCCTTTGCTGAGCATGGACGCGAAACTCGGCGACTCAGTGTTCTCAAGTCTTACCAGTTGGAGACTTGGACTTGGCTTTTTCAAGAGCTTGAACGATTTCGTCCACGGACAGTTTGTCGGCACGGGCCAGGGCCTTGCTCATGGCAGCAATTGCGTCAGACTGTTCCGTGGCGCCTGCATGGCTGTAAAGCACTGCAAACGCGTCGAGAGTTGACCTGATATGGCTGACTTTTAGAGCTGCCATGCTGACGCGATCTCCTCGCCGAGCTCGTTAACGACTTGCCGGACTGCACTGTCTTCAATGTAGCCGATTGATTTGCCAGCTGCACGAGAGAGTGACGCGAAATGCCGAATGTTGCGGTTGAAGACATTGCCGGGGGCTCCGTGCCAGCCGGAGAGGGCTTGCTTCGCATCTTGCATCGCGGTCGATTCATAATCTGTCAGTCTTGCGTTCATTGACATTGAAGTAACGATGCCGATCTCGCGTAAGGCTGGGTTCAGCGTGCGGAAGAGATTGGCTCTGGTCAAGAAACGGTTTGTGGCATCGACGGATAGGTAGTCGGGAACAGTTGGAATGATAAGTCCGTGACTGGCGCAAAGAGCGTTAACTGTTCCCAGCGAAAGACGCGGAGGAGCATCGATTAGCACAAGATCGAATTCGCTCTGAACGGCGTCGCTCAAGAGCAAATTTGCCAGCCGAAACCGGACATCCTCATGGATTTCGCCGATGAGCCAGCGCAGGAGCGCACGGTTTTCAAAACCGTCGAAGGTTGGCCCGCAGGTGATCAGCCGAGTGTTCGCGACTTTGCTTCCGAGCTCTCGTGACGCTTGCACCAACCATTCGGGTTTTACTTCGCCGTTCAGGAGAGTGTCGGCCAGAATTCCACCCGAGCCCAATGTGACTCCTGCGCCCGACAGCATCATGCGGGTCAAGGAACCTTGGTAATCGAAGTCGATTGTGAGAACGCGCTTCCTTTTTGCGATGGCAAAGTAGGCTGCGAGATTTGCCGTCAAAGTGGTTTTGCCAACGCCGCCTTTAAGGTTGCCAACCGTCAGAACCCTCGTCCGGCTCTGCATCATTTTCTTTTCGAAATCGGCAGGCGGCGCGGACACTCGAAGTTTCCAGACTTCGTCTTCGGACCCGAGAAGCGCGTCTTTCAGTTTGTCAAATTTGTCGACGCGCTGCTGCAACTGCTCGATTAGAGCCTTATTGGGCGAATCAGACTGAGAGTTGACGGCAGAGCGAAGTGTCAAGACTTCTTGCGTCTTTTCGAGGACTTGCTCACTTAGGCGTTCGTAACCCGGTTTGAGGCGGTCCAGTTCGTTTTGCTTGCTCACGCTGTCAGTTTTCAAAAGACTGATTTCGGCTTGCTGCAGTGCAAGCGCATCTTTTCCAGACGCCTTGCCGTGTCTATAAAGGAAGTATGCTGCAGTTCCGAGCGCTGTGGTGCCCGACAGCGCAAGCGTAATCAGTTCCTTCTGATTCAGTCCCTTTAAAAAATCAAATATTTTACCAACGATTTCGATCTCGCCACTCACAGTCAAACTCCCGCACGCAACATACCCTCCAACAACCTCACACGCCAGGTTTGGTGCGTCCACGACGCTTTGGTCGGGGTTGTTGCCTACGCGCTGGACCACTTGCCGCGCGCGTCGCCCCATGATCAAACGGGGCGGGATTTTTTGGGAGTGCGCAATGGCGGATTATAAGCATCAGGCAGCGGCCAAGGCGCTGGAGTATGTCGAACCGGGCATGAAAATCGGTCTGGGCACCGGCTCGACGGCGGCGATTTTCGTGGCCCTGCTAGGCGAAAAAGTCAAAGCCGGGCTCGACGTGGTCTGCGTCCCAACGTCTGACGCGACGGCGGCACAGGCGCGTGCGCTGGGCATCCGCCTCACCACGCTGGACGAGGAGCCAATTCTCGACCTGACGGTGGACGGAACCGACGAGGTCGATGGCGACCTGCGGCTGATCAAAGGCGGCGGGGGCGCATTGCTGCGCGAAAAGATCGTCGCGGTGTCGTCGGACCGCATGATCGTCATCGCGGACGCGTCCAAGCGGGTCGAGATGCTGGGCGCATTTGCCGTCCCCGTCGAAGTCGTGCGGTTTGGTCTGGGTTCGACCAAGCGCATGATCGAGGGGCTCGCCGAAGAGATCGGTTGCGTGGGGCCCGTGACGCTGCGATTAGGGTCGGACGGCCAACCCTTCATCACCGACGGCGGCAACGTTATCTTGGATTGCGCATTCGGCCAACTACCCGATCCCGAGGCGTTGGACGACATATTGCGCCAAATTCCCGGCGTCGTTGAAAACGGCCTGTTCATCGGCATCTGCGATACGGCCATCATCGCCGGTCCTAACGGCGTGGACGTGATCGAGGCCGCCGCGCTGTTTGAGATGGATGACGAGGCGCTGGCATGACCACTTTCGATTATGATCTGTTCGTCATCGGTGCGGGATCGGGCGGCGTGCGGGCGGCACGGATTGCAGCAACCCACGGGGCCAAGGTTGGCATTGCCGAGGAATACCGGGTCGGTGGAACGTGCGTCATCCGTGGTTGCGTGCCCAAAAAGCTGATGGTCTATGCGAGCCGGTTTGCCGACGAGTTTGCGGATGCGGCGGGCTTTGGCTGGACGGTGGGGCCGCCGACATTTGACTGGGCAACGCTGATTGCCAACAAAGACACCGAGATCGCACGCCTGGAGGCAGCCTACCGCCGCAACCTGGGGCGGTCGGGCGTCACGCTGATCGAGAGCCGCGCTGTGATCGAAGCGCCGGGCCGCGTGCGCCTTGAGGCCACGGGCCAAACCGTGACGGCAAAAACGATATTGCTCGCAACCGGCGCGCGCCCGTTCCGCGACATGACCATCGACGGCATCGAGCACGCGATCAGCTCGGACGAGGCGTTCCATCTGCCAGCGTTGCCAAAGTCCGTCGTCATCGTAGGCGGCGGATATATTGCCGTCGAATTTGCAGGCATTTTCAGTGGGCTTGGCGCAAAGGTCACCCACGTCCACCGGGGCGATAAAATCCTGCGCGGGTTCGATGAGGACCTGCGCGACGATCTGGGTCACGAGATGGCCAAGCGCGGCATCCAACAACGGTTTTCATCCCGCGTTGTCGGGATTGCCAAATCGGCCGCCGGGATCGTGGCGACGCTGAACACGGGCGAGGATATCTCCTGCGATGCCGTCATGATGGCGACCGGGCGGACGCCGAACACGGCAGGGCTGGGACTGGAATCAGCAGGCGTAGAACTCGGCATCAACGGGCGCGTGATCGTTGATGCCCAATCGCAAACGACGGTTCCCGGCATCTATGCGGTGGGCGACGTGACGGATCGGGTGAACCTGACGCCGGTCGCGATCCGCGAGGGTCATGCTTTTGCCGACAGCCTGTACGGGGGCAAACCCTGGACGACGCAGTACGATCTCGTGCCGTCGGGGGTGTTCTCGACGCCCGAGATCGGCAGCGTGGGTCTAAGCGAGGCTGCGGCGCGCGAAGCCGTCACCAACGTCGATATCTACAAGACGCGGTTCCGCCCGATGAAGGCCGTGTTGGCGGGTCGCGACGAGCGCATGCTCATGAAGCTGGTGGTCGATGCCGATAGCGGGCGGGTGTTGGGCTGTCACATTCTCGGCCCTGACGCCGCCGAAATCGTGCAGATGGCAGCGATTGCCATGCGCATGAAGGCAACCAAGGCTGACTTCGACAACACGATGGCGCTGCACCCGAGCGTCGCCGAAGAGTTGGTCACCTTGCGCGAGAAGTGGGTTCCGCCGACGGCGTGACCCGTCAGCCGCGACCGCGATAGGGGGCAACGCCGGTTTCGGGGAGCCAGACGTTGGCGGGAAGGCTGCCCGTTTGCCAGAACACGTCGATGGGAATGCCGCCGCGCGGATACCAATAGCCCGCGATGCGGAAATAGCGCGGGCTTAAAAACGCAACCAGCCGCTTGCCGATGCCGACCGTGCAGTCCTCGTGGAACGCGCCGTGGTTACGGAACGCACCCAGGTAGAGCTTCAAGGATTTGCTCTCGACCAGCCACTGGTCCGGCACATAGTCGATGACCAGATGCGCAAAGTCGGGCTGGCCGGTGACGGGGCAGATCGAGGTGAACTCAGGCACCGCAAAGCGCGCGATGTAGTCCGTGTCGGGATGCGGGTTTGGCACACGCTCCAGCGTGGCAGCCTCCGGGCTTGCCGGGAGAGCAGACGAGCCGCCAAGCAACGTAACGTCGAGTTTAGTCATAATACCTTGAGTCCCAAAAAGAGCAGGGGTTTTGGGGCAGCATGCCCCAAGCGGGTGCGGGCGGCAGCCCGCCTATCGAGCCAGTGGCCCACGATAAACACAACCTTCGTGGCAACTATCGCGCGCAATCAGGATTTCGTAGAGGCCTGGGACGCGGTCGGCCAGTCGCTGCCACAGCCACAGCGTGATGCGCTCGAGTGTGGGGTGTTCGAGGCCGGGAACTTCGTTGAGCATCCGGTGATCGAGGTCGTCTTGCGCGGAGCGGATCGCGTCCGCCACATCGCCGAAGTGGACGATGAGGCCGGTCTTGGGGTCGGGTTCGCCTTCGAGCGTCACGCGCACGCGAAACGAGTGGCCATGCACCCGCGCGTTGGGGTGGCCAGCGGGTGCGCTTGGCAGGAAGTGGGCGGCTTCGAAATAGAATTCTTTGTAGATCTGCATCGGCAGTGTTTAGGACGGATTGCCGTGCGAATCCAGCGGGTGCGGCGTCAGAACGAAGTGGCGGTAGATCAGTGAAAGCCAGGTAATGCCGAGGATGGCCGGGATCGCGTAGGTATAGGACATGACGGTCGAAACGGCGACGTAGGTGGCAAGATCAGGCGTTTGTGAGATGTCGGGCAGGGCGTAAGCGATCGCAATCATGATCAATAAGGCCGGAAGCCAGCACACCACAGCTGTCAGCGACAGGCGTAGGGTATTCCTGCGGGTTTGCTGAAAGCTCTGGGTCAGCGACGTGTCATGGCCAAGCGCAATGGCAGGAAGTTTGAGGCTGAAGCGTAGTGGCAAGATTGTGATTATTGGCAACATGATAATCGACGTAACAACATAAATTCCCGTCCAGGCTGTGGGGATGTCTTCAGAGGGGAGCATGAAGGTCCAAATCATGCATGGCAGCAGGAACAAGGCAAACCCCCACACAGCATATAACAACACCGTTCGGCCGAGAATTAAAGGCGCGGTTGTGGGAGCGTGTCTAACTAGGATCAGTTGATGCCAGGAGACAGCGACCGCTGACAAAAAACCGGCTTCGAGAACGTTGGGGAACATGCTGACAAGAGATTTCAGTCGAAAACTACTGATCATGCTGTCCGGTGATTCGGTGAGATACCAAATCGCGGCATGAGCGGCGGCATAGACCGGGATCATGACCAGGACCCAGAGCCAGCTGATGCGGATGAAGTCGCCGGCGTGGGCGAAGACAAGCCGGTAGCATTCGCGTGTGGTTTTCCAGACAGGGAGTTTGGGTGGATGGGGCATCGGCACTCGCGTCAGGGTTGGCGTGTGAGCGTATACGGAACACTTTTGCGGGCCGGTTAACGGCGCAAACTCATTGCGCGCCAGGGTTAACGGATGCCGGTGATCTTGTGGGTCTGGAGCGACAGCCGCCAATCGGGGTTGGCCTGGCAGTAGGCGATGGCGGCGGCGATGTTGGCTGATTGCGCTGGGCCGTCCATGGGCTGGAGGTAGCGAAACGTGAAGGCGAGGTCGGCGACGTCGGCGGGCATGAGGGCCGCTTGCGGGTAGACGAGTTTCAACTCATCCCCAGAAGTCTGGACCAATTCGGCGTTGGCTTTAGGGGAGACGCAGATCCAGTCGATAGACCGAGGGACGGCCAGCGTGCCGTTGGTTTCTATGGCGATCTCGAAGTTGTGCGCATGCAACGCATCAATCAGGCCGACATCGACCTGGAGCATCGGCTCGCCCCCGGTGAGAACGACCAACAGGCGGGGGCCGTGGCGGTTGTGGGCGGCGCCCGCCATGGCGGCACAGGCCTGAGCCAGATCGAAGGCCGTTGTGAACTTCCCGCCGCCGTCGCCGGTGGTGCCGATAAAATCGGTGTCGCAGAACGGGCAGATCGCTGTTGCCCGGTCGGCCTCGCGACCGCTCCACAGATTGCAACCCGCAAACCGGCAGAACACGGCGGCACGCCCCGTGTTCGCGCCCTCGCCCTGGAGCGTGTAAAAGATTTCTTTGACCGAATACATGAGGGCGACCCATTCACGGGGTGGGGACGTATGTCAAGCCTAGGGCAAGAAACAGGGGCTGCTCGCCCCTCCAAATCCCCCGCCACGGGCTCGCACCTGGACCCTTGAATGAGGTAAGTGCACTAAAACGTGGGTTTCCAAAGGCCTCAGGCCTTTGGCGGAGGTTTGGAGGAAGAGCCTCCAAGAGAAGGGCGCAAAGCGGATGCAGAGGGAACGCAGCTATCGGTACTACGAGTTCGTGATGGCAGCGTTCGTCTGCGTGCTGGTGTGTGCCAATTTGATCGGACCCGCCAAGGCCGCGCAAGTTGACCTGCCGTGGTGGGGGCCATTCACGTTCAGCGCAGGCGTGTTGTTTTTCCCAATCTCTTATATTTTCGGCGACATCATTACCGAGGTGTACGGCTACAGCCGCGCGCGCCGGGTGATCTGGGCAGGCTTTGGCGCGCTGCTGTTTTCAGCGGTCATGGCCTACGTCGTGGTCGCCCTGCCGCCCGCGCCGAACTGGCCCAATCAGGCCGCCTACGAGGTGGCGTTCGGCAACCTTTGGCGGATTGTGATTGCAAGCATGATCGCCTATTTCTGCGGCGAGTTCGTGAATTCCTACGTCCTGGCGCGTATGAAAGTCGCGAGCGATGGCAAGCGCATGGGCACCCGGTTTGTCGTCTCAACGGTCGCCGCCGAAGCCGTCGACAGCGCCATTTTCTATCCGCTGGCGTTCTACGGATCAGGCTTGATGTCGAATGAACTGGTCCTGACGCTGATGTGGAGCCAGTTCGGTCTGAAAACGCTGGTCGAGATCGTCATGCTCCCCGTAACGGTGAGGATCGTCGGCTTTCTGAAGCGCGCGGAGGGTGAAGACCATTTCGACCGCGATACCGATTTCAGTCCCTTCAAGATTTGATGGCGAACAGCGTCTGGCAGAAGCTCACATGGTCTACGTTTCGATTACCGGTCTGCGACTCAAAAGCCCGATCTATGCGTTGCCGTTCTGGTGGCACGCAATCCCGTCGATGATCCAGGCCAAGACGGCCCCCGGCATCATCAGCGCCGACGGCCGCAAAATCAACGGCGTCCAGCACACGCTGTCGGTGTGGACCAGCAAGGAGGCGATGCGGGCCTACCTGCTGTCGGGCGCGCATCAGCGCGCGATGGCTAATTTTTCGTCGATGGCGACAGGCTATGCGTTCGGCTTTCTGGCCCAACAGCCCCCGGTATGGGACGAGGTTCATGCGCTGTGGTTAGCTGCCGATCCGGCCCGGGGAACGGCGCCCGCAGACAAAGTTATGCCCGCACCTCTGGACCCATGCGAAGATGATGCGACCGCGCCACGTGAGGGTCACGGCTGACGAGCTGGGTCGATCGGGTGGAGCGGATTTGAGTGCGGCATTCGGCAACCCATCAGCTGGACCGAAACTGCGATTGCGGTGGTTACCCCCACGACGTCCGATATGGATCAGCGGGCGGCAAGGCAGTGGCAGCACTTGAATGCGGGAGGGGTGTGCGGGTTGGTTGTAAAAACCAAGCGGCACCGGCCCAGATCCCCGATTTTGAAATGGCGAGGCCGCCGGGTGGCAAGAAGAACATTCAGTCACCCACGGACCACTCCCGCGACCCTCACGGTCATCGCTCCGGGCTGGAAAGCTGCGGAGCCGGAGTCGCTTGCCGGTTCTGGTAAGGGCTTGTTGGCAATCGTCTTGTAGACTTCAGCGCATCTTTGCGTAGGACCCTCGATGATCAAAACCATCCAACTGCTGATATGGCTGGCGATGTTTACGATCATGCCGACCCAGGCGCAGGCCGTCTCGGCGTCGCGGTATGTGGCGACAGACGCCAAGTTAACCCACGTGAACATCACAGCGCATCCGCGAACGTGCGGGTTTTGGCGCAAGCGTTGCCGGCAACGGCAGCGCGCCCATGTGACCGTCTTGCTCAGTTTCGACTATGTATCGCTGAAATCGGGGGAAATGCGGAGGAGTTCCATCTCGGCCCGATATTCGGGCGGGCTTGGCAGCCTGCCGGGCTTTTTCACGCCACGGCCCAAGGTCGGCGATATGGTTAGGATCATGATCGATCGTGAGGAGTTCCACGCCGCAAAGATCCCATGCACGAAGGCCGACAGCTGGTTCTCGCGGTTAGCCTATTGCAAGGCGGCTTAGAAGCCTCGCCAACGCTGCCAGCCAGTGGCGCGCAGGTCGCACGCCGGGCAGGTGCCGCAGCCATAGCCCCAATCATGGCGCATCGTGCGTTCGCCGAGATAGCAGGTATGGGTGTGCTCGACGATGAGGCGCACAAAGGCATCGCCCCCCAGGTCCTGCGCCATCGCCCAGGTCGCGGCCTTGTCGACATACATCAACGGCGTCTCAATGATGACGGGTCGATCCATGCCGAGTGAAAGCGCCCTGGCAAGCGCCTGCAGCGTGTCGTTGCGGCAATCGGGATAGCCCGAGTAGTCGGTCTCGCACATCCCAGCGACCAGCGTGCGGATCGTGCGGCGATAGGCCAGCGCCGCGGCGTAGGTCGCAAACAGCAAGTTACGCCCGGGAACAAACGTGGACGGCAGCCCAGCGGCGGTCATTTCGATAACAGCGTCCCGGGTCAGCGCGGTGTCGCTGATGCGGCCCAACTCAGGTAGGGTAATCATGTGGTCCATGCCCAGCCGCGCACCCCATTCAGCCTTGAGAGATGGGATGCGGCTGCGGACCTCGTCGCGGGCAGCAAGTTCCACCCGGTGCCGCTGGCCGTAGTCAAAGCCGATCGTCTCGACGCGTTCATAACGCTCCAGCGCCCAGCCAAGACAGACGGTCGAATCCTGACCACCGGAAAGCAGAACGAGGGCAGCAGGCGATAAGGTCACGTCCAAAACTCCACGCGTCGATGAACCAAAGCCCGGCAGCCTACCCGTTAAGCCCGCCATCCGGCAAATTTTCCTTGACCCGTTCAGGTCTTTGCACTGGTCAATCGAAGGCGCTACAAGCGCGCCATCAATTCATGTTTGCCAGCTTGTGCCTTCAAAGGAACCCTATCATGACCGCTATCGTCGATATCATCGGCCGCCAGATCCTCGATAGCCGAGGCAACCCGACCGTTGAGGTCGATGTGATCCTGGAGGACGGCGTCATGGGCCGCGCAGCAGTGCCCTCGGGCGCATCGACCGGCGCACACGAAGCCGTCGAACTGCGCGATGGCGATGCGACGCGCTACCACGGCAAGGGCGTGCTGAAGGCGGTCGATGCCGTCAATCACGAGATTTTCGAATGCCTGGGCGGCCTCGACGCGGAAGACCAGCGCGGGATCGACGCAGCACTTCTGGCGCTGGACGGCACGAAAAACAAAAGCCGCTTGGGCGCAAACGCGATCCTTGGCGTGTCGATGGCGGTCGCCAAGGCGGCAGCTGAATCGAGCGGATTGCCGTTCTACCGCTACGTCGGCGGCGCTCAGGCGCACATCCTGCCGGTGCCGATGATGAACATCATCAATGGCGGAGCTCACGCCGACAATCCCATCGACATCCAGGAATTCATGATCATGCCGGTCGGCGCGGAAACCTGCGCGGATGCCATCCGGATCGGTGCTGAAATCTTCCACACGCTGAAAAAGAACCTCAGCGCTGCTGGCCATAACACGAACGTCGGCGATGAAGGCGGCTTTGCGCCAAACCTCAAGTCGGCCGACGAAGCGCTGGGCTTCATTACGGCGTCGATTGAAAAAGCCGGTTACAAACCCGGCGTCGATGTCTATCTGGCGCTCGACTGCGCGGCGACCGAGTTTTTCAAGGACGGCGTCTACAACCTGCACGGCGAAGGCAAAAAGCTCGATCCTGCCGGCATGGTCGATTATCTCGCGGGCCTCGTGTCGCGGTTCCCGATCGTATCCATCGAAGACGGCATGTCCGAAGACGATTGGATTGGCTGGAAGCTGCTGACGGATCGGCTCGGCGCCAAGGTCCAACTCGTCGGCGACGACCTGTTTGTGACCAACACGGAGCGCTTGGCGCGCGGCATTGCGGCAGCGACCGCCAACTCGATCCTCGTCAAGGTCAACCAGATCGGCACGCTGACCGAGACGCTCGACGCCGTGTCGATGGCGCAGCGTGCAGGCTACACCGCCGTCATGTCGCACCGCTCGGGTGAAACCGAAGATTCAACCATCGCCGACTTGGCGGTCGCAACCAACTGCGGCCAGATCAAAACCGGCAGCCTGTCGCGTTCGGACCGCCTGGCCAAGTACAACCAGTTGATCCGCATCGAGGGCGAACTGGGCTCGGTGGCGCGTTACGCAGGCGCTTCGGTCCTCCGTTCGGGCCGGGCCGGAGCATAAACCTATCCCTGGTCCCCAAGGGTATGTGCGCGCAGACGGGCAAGCCTTACGCGTGTCAGCCGTCCCAAATAACCGGACTGGCTGGCACAGACTTTTACCCGGTCTTAACCCCGCGCGATCTATACAAAATAATGTTCCTTGACGTTCCAGCATACACATCGAACACCGTGCAGCGTAAATCCCAATTGCGTTATCGTCGATCCTGGCTGAACCAGCTTCCGGTGCTGCTCTGCTGTCTCTCAGCGACAGGATACTTCGTCCATCATGCGATCCATGGGCGGCACGGTTTCGAGGCTCGCGCACGACTGATCGAACGCTCCAGCGTGCTGGAGTTCGAGATCAAGAGCCTCGAAGCCGTGCGGTCTCATTTGGCACGAGACGTGGCCCTGCTGGCGCCAGAACACCCAGCCCCCGATCTCGTCGAAGAAATTGCCCGTGACGTATTGGGTTTCTCATACCCCAATGATTTTGTGTTCCAGCCCTGAGCTTGGCGAAACTCTGCCGCAGAAACGGGCAGCGTTTTCTGACATTGGCCGCAATTGGCTCAAAATGAGACAACGTGCCGCGCATTCGCGGCTTTTCTGCCATGTGCGGAAACAGAATGTGACCAGTGTGTCATAGACGCCTTGTTTCCACAGTATTCGCCGTAGACTAGAAGAATGCTGGGGAATAACTGGGGGGCATGTTCTTGTCGCGACCACAGAGCGTGGTCTAAAGCCGACAAACTGGTTCTTCGCGTTTCGCACCAAAATCAATCGCAGATAAAGGGATTCATCCGAATGCTGGTCCGTTCCATCGTACTTTCTGCCCTCGCGGCAGGATCGGCACTATTGGCCGGTTGCGCCGACAGCAACGCGCTGTTTGGCAACAGCGCCAACCTGACGACCGCGTCGGTAACGCCGGTTGCGGCCCCCAAGACCGATCCGGTTTGCGCAACGCTCACCGCCCAGATCGATACGCTCCGCAAGGAAGGCATTGCCGACAAAATCGAGAAGGCGTCGCTGAAGAAATATAAGATGACGACGGCTGAGCTTGTCAAAGCGGACCAGCTTAACAAATCCAACGCTGACTTCCAGACCAAGTGCTCGACCTATAAGCCGACGGTTGCCAGCGTAGCACCGACCGCCGCAACCGCCGCAGCAACCGTTGCCGCCAAGCAATAATGTTCCCCGCAGTGGGCTGGCATTGGGCTGGTTCCACGAGTAAACGTTGGTATTGTCGTTCGTCACGTTTGGGCGGACGACCATCTGGAGGGTTTCGAGTGGCTGGGAACGTGGTGCGGTCGCTGGTACAGCGGCCAACGATGGTGTTGGTAATTGGGGTCGCGTGCGCGCTTGCGGGTTGCGCGGGTGGCGGATCGAAAGGTGGCGATCCCGGTGCGAAAGCCCTACCTGCGGGCCAGACCTGCCAGAGCATCAAGTCCGAGCTCGACCGGATGGTGGGCCGTGGTGTGCAAAGTGCGGTAGAAGCCAACGCGGCGGGCAGGAAACTTTCGCCCGCCCAGAAAGCAGATGCAGACCGCTATAACGAATTGCTCGCATATTATCTTGGTGGCCGCTGCCACGTAATTTGAAGCAGCGCCAACGATCTCTCGATCTTTGAGGGGGCGGTCGTCAGACTCGCCCCCTTTAGCTTGGCATGGGCAGCGCCCCTTGACGGCACCTCTCGACAGCGCCACCGAGTCGCGCCAATGAAGTACAGGCGCTAATGAAACAGGGGTTTGCCGTGGACCAAAGAACGCGTGACTTGGTGGTTTTTGCGCTGATCGGCCTTGTCGCCGGTTATCTCGCCTCCGTCGTGGTCGGGGGATCGGGGCTGATCCGCTATCTGATTTCCGGCGTGATCGGCGCCTTCGTCGGCCCGATGTTGCTCAATCTGGCCGGGATCAATCTCGGCATCCGCAATGCCCTGGCAGCACAGGTCGTAACCGCCACGATTGGTGCGATCGTTGTCGTAATACTGGCGCGGTTGATCGGCTAAATCGAACCAGCGGTCGCCGAAAGACCGCTGCCGCCATTCAATCGCCTGACCTAACGGGAGACGCCTATGACACTCGCTCAAATCGAGCCATACAAGCTCTATATCATCCTCGGCATCATCGGCCTCATAGCCGGTTGGTTGTCTGGACTGCTGCTCGGTGGCGGCGGCTTGATCCGAAACCTTGTCGTCGGCGTTTTGGGCGCACTTGTGGGCGGTCTGCTCGTCAATACCGGCCTGCTCAAGCTTCCATTCACCGTTCCACCCGTCATTCCATTTGGCACCGAAATTGTCGTCGCGACCATCGGCGCGATCATCGTCACACTCGTCGCGCGCCTCCTCGCTGGACGCCGGTAATCCCCGACCGGGCAGCGGCCCTGCTTAGTACGGGCTTGATCTCGACGTGCGGGCGTCGCATGTGTGGAGTTCAATTCACGGCACGAGGGCCGCATGGTCAAGGTTTATGATACGGCAGATGGCGTAGGCACCCCCGATACCGGGCGGTTGCGCCATCCCGAAAAAGCCAGTCGCCCCGACAGCCCAAGGCTGCCCAAACCGGCCTGGATCAGGGTCAAAGCGCCCGGATCGCCGGGCTACAACGAGACCGCCCGGATCGTGCGCGAGCATGGCCTTGCCACGGTCTGCGGCGAGGCCGCCTGCCCCAATATCGGTGAGTGCTGGTCCAAGAAGCACGCGACCATGATGATCATGGGCGAGATTTGCACCAGGGCTTGCGCGTTCTGCAACGTGGCAACGGGCAAGCCACTCGCGCTCGATCCGACAGAACCCGGTCGCGTCGGCGATGCCGTCGCCAAACTCGGCCTTGAGCATGTCGTCGTAACGTCAGTTGACCGCGACGATCTAACCGATGGTGGAGGCACTCATTTCGGCAAGGTCATTTCCGCGATCAAGGCGGCGGCTCCCGGCACGACCATCGAAGTCTTGACGCCGGATTTTCTGCGCAAGCCGGGCGGCCTTGAAGCCGTCATCGACGCGCGCCCCGATGTCTTCAACCACAATCTGGAAACGGTGCCGGCCCGCTACCTCGCCATCCGTCCAGGGGCCCGCTATTTCCATTCCGTACGCGTGCTGCAGCGCGCCAAGGAACTCGACCCGTCCGTCTTCACCAAATCCGGTCTGATGGTCGGCTTGGGAGAATCGCGCGAAGAAATCATGCAGGTGATGGACGACCTGCGGTCCGCCGACGTGGATTTCCTGACAATCGGCCAGTATCTACAGCCGACCCCAAAACACGCGCCCGTTGCTCGCTTCGTCACCCCCGACGAGTTCGTCGAACTCAAAACCATCGGTATGGCCAAGGGCTTCCACCTCGTCGCGTCTTCGCCATTAACGCGGTCTTCCTATCACGCTGGCGACGACTTCGCGAAACTGCGCGCCGCGCGTGGTGGCCGCGCCTAAGCACCTATAAGGGCGGGCGGTCGCACGCGTGCCCCCCCCTTTGTGCGCTGGCGCAAGCTTTCCACACTCTCGCACCACCCGCGACACCCAGCGGAATCGCGCATTGCGCGCCGTCGCGATATGCTCTGCCTGACCGACACCAACAGGAGACCGATCGCGTGCCGACATTCGATACCGTCCGACGCGTGCCGTTCACGCCGCAGCAGATGTACGCGCTGGTGGCCGACGTCGAGCAGTACCCACAATTCCTGCCTCTGTGCGAGGACCTGACGGTACTGTCGCGAACCACAGGACCTAAGGGCGAACCGGTCATCGCCGCACGCATGAGCATCGGCTATAAGGCGATCAAGGAAACCTTCACAACGCGCGTCGTGCTGCACCCGGAAGGCCCCGCCGTCGACGTCTCCTATCTAGATGGTCCGTTCCACCACCTGGAAAACCGCTGGCGGTTTCTAGCCGCCGACGGCGGTCGCGCCTGCGACGTGGCATTCTGGATCGACTACCAGTTCAAGTCGCCGCTGCTGGGTCTGCTGATGGGGGCCATGTTCGACAAGGCGTTCCGCAAGTTCACCGACAGCTTCGAACAACGGGCACGAAAGATCTACGGCACGGGCGATGCCATTATCCCAGGCCCCCTGTCCAGCGCCTGATGGCAAAGCGAAAGCGCTGCCCGCACCGTCAAAAGCCGCACGTCGGTCCGGCCGATATCGCCCAGCTGTAAAACGTAGACCACCGGCGGCTGACCCCGTAATTGCGCCGACAGATGCACAAGCCCGACAGGTTTTGCAGCCGACCCACCCCCCGGCCCCGCGACGCCGGTTACGGCCACGGCTAGATCGCAGGTCGAATGACGAAGAGCGCCCGATGCCATGGCAACCGCAACTTCGGCGCTGACAGCGCCATAGCGGGCCAGCAGTGTCGCCGGAACGCCCAGCATGTCGCACTTCGCCCCATTGGAATACGTCACAAACCCGCGATCCACGACATCGGAAGACCCAGGCACCTCGGTCAACAAACCGACGATCAGCCCGCCCGTGCAGCTTTCCGCCGTACAAACCGTCAACCGACCGGCACGAAGCCGGGCCAGTAGGGCCTGCGCGGCGATAATGTCGCTGGGAACGAACACACAAAGCTCCGAACAAAAAAGCACGCCTGCCTTGGCGTGCTTTCGAGTGTAGCGGCGTTTTGCTTCAGACGGCGATCAGTTTTTCCGCCTGATCCAGCAGCCGGTCCAGCGTCGGGCGGCACTCGGCACCCATGACGGAATTGGCCCGCGCCTGCGACTGCTGCCAGATGGGATAGGCGTCCTTGAGGACGGCCATGCCCTTGGGCGTCAAGTGAAGCCCGCGCCCGCGACGTCCTGCCGGCGGGTCCATGACGATATGGCCAAGCGACAGCAACCGCTTGAGGTTGCGCGACAACGTAGACTTCTCGATGTCGAGATCGAAGCCGATCTCAACCGCTGTAATTCCATCGCGCGACGCAAGCTGCGCCAGGAGTGTGTACTGGCTGGCGGTAATGCCGAGCGGTCGCATCGCGTCGTCGTAGACGCGCGTGATGATCCGCGACAACTGCCGGACCCGTGTTGCAAGACAGGTCGCCCCCGTGGCCTCTGCAATGTCATGGATCAAAGTCGTTGAATCAACGACGGCAGGCTGCGGCGCTGGAGCCATGATATTCATGTGAGCCCTCAAAGGTCTGTGGCGACGCAAGACAGGTTTGTGGTCATACAACCGTTGCCGCATTAGGCAGCGATTCGCGAGCCGGGGTCAAACGTTGCCATGTCTGCGGTCTGCTATTTTGCCAAGCGTGTCGTAGCAGTTGGCCGGTTAACTCGGGCACGAGAGCGTCAACCCGTCCAACGGGATCTGAGGCGTGCGTCCACTGACGATATCGGCGACCACCTGCCCGGAACCGAGCGCCAGCGTCCACCCGAGCGCGCCCTGCCCGACGTTGACAAACAACGAAGGTACAGGGGTTGTGCCCAGGATCGGCGTTCCGCGCGGGGTCGCGGGGCGTAAGCCCGCCCAGGCGTCGATGGTCGCTCGCGCATAGCCACCCGCCGCGCCATTAGGAAACGCGTGCTTGGCCTCAAGGACGAGTTGGTCGAGGCGCTCGGGATCAATGTCGGGCTTATGGCCCACGATATCGGCCATACCGGCGATCCTGATCCGGTGCGTGTTGCCGCGAATGAGGGGAGCGTAGACGATCTTCTTCTTCGCATCGGTGATCGAAATCTGCGGCATTCCAGCACCCGCCGGAGCCGTCAAACTGTAGCCTTTGAGCGGGTAGACCGGCAGATACACCCCCAGCTTACGGATCAAGCGCGCACTGGCCGCACCTGAAGCAAGAATGATCGCATCGGCCGTAAAATCGCCATTGCTGGTTGCAACGCCAGCGGCGGCCCCGCCGGGTCGGGCCAGCGCGATGCCATGCACCGCGTGATCATACAAAAAACTGACGCCGCGCGCCTTGAGGTGGCGTTCAAGTCCCACACAGAACTGATAGCAGTCGCCGACTTCTTCACTCGGTGTATGGATGGCCCCGGCCATGCGCTTGGCGAGGTCCGATTGCGGATCGGCGAGTGCTGGCTCCAAAGCGCGAACGGCGTCCGGCTCTAATGCAAACTGCTCGCAACCCAGTTCGCGCTGGTAGCCCAAACGATCGCGCGCGCTGTCGAATTCGGCGCGATCGGAAAAGACGACGAGCTTGCCGTTGGTCGCAAAACCAAAGTCGAGCGCAAGCCCTTCTGGTGTCGCCAGAAAGTCATGCATTAAGGCGCGACTGTGGAACGATAACCCCAGCAATTGCCGCGTCGTAATGTTGCTGCGCTCGCGCGTGCAGGCCATGACGAATGCGATCAGCCAACGCCACTGGTCGAGATCGAGCGAGGGCTTGAAGCGCAGTGGCGCATCGCGGCGCAGCAGCCACGGCGGAACTTTGGGCAAAACGCCAGGACCCGCCAACGGAGAGACATAGCTGTAGGAAAGCTGCGCCCCGTTAGCGTAACTGGCACCCAGTGCCGGACCGGTATTGGCGTCGATCACGCAGACGTCGTGCCCATCGGCGGCCAGATAGTAGGCGGTCGCCAGCCCCGTCACGCCAGCCCCGACGATGATTACCTGCATGAAGGTCCGTTCTGCATAGAGCCTGATCGTTTGAGCTGGAAGCGCTTGCGGACATCAAAAACGTGAATCAACCTCTAAAAAACAGAGACCTAGAACACGTGCGCTCCACAGGTCTGATCCAACCATGTGCGAACGTGTTCTAAGGCGCGGCAGCATGCTCCGGCCCAAGAATTGGCCAAATCGGAGGCTGTGTCCAGACAAGCCGTCAGGTGCGCTGAATTTCAAACCGAAACACGCCCCCGCTTTCGCTATGGCTCAAGAGTGTGTGACCGCTGACGCCACAGAACACTTCGAAATCAAGCACGCTGCCCGGATCGGTCGCGATGACTTCCAGAACCTCACCCGATTTGAGACCCATGATGGCCTTCTTGGCCTTCAAAACCGGAATTGGGCACGTCATGCCCGAGGTATCGAGAACCGTGTTTGCCATCTGGGTCTACTGAGCCTTCCAAGTGCAACGCCGTTGCCGCGACGTGTGGTTTTTTTGCCCACGATGAGGCGTTGTGCTGGCCGTCGCGTCCGATTAACGTGACCCCGCACGAAACGAGTTGGCGCGCTCTGGAGCCGTATGTCGGCAACACGACGGGGCGGCGTCAAGGGGAAGTATCACAGGTAACCAAAGGTCTTCGATGGCAAGCGCGGACGAAGCGCAACAATCGCGCGTGTTTTCGGCCTCGCTTCACCGGCTGGGTTATTGGGGGCTGGACTTCCCTTGGCTGGTCGGTCTGTTCGTGGTGATCGTCACGATTGCCGCTGGCTTCGGCGTCAACAAGCTGCGCGTCGACGACAGTTTATCGGAACTGTTCCGCACCAACACTGAAGAATTCAAACGCTACGAGGATATCGACCGCCGGTTCCCATCGAGTGAGTATGATGTTCTGGTCGTCGTCGAGGGCGCAGACCTGTTGTCGCGCCCGCAATTGGCAGCGTTCGGAAAAGTAACGACCGAACTCCAGTTGGCCGACGGCGTGGTCGGCATCGTGTCGATGCTGTCGGCGCGCGATAAGCCTGACGCTACAGGGTACTCGCCGCCCATCGTCCCCGAAGACCTGCCCGAGGGCGAAGCGTACGACAAAATCATCGCAGCCCTGCGCGCAAACGAGATTGTCTCCGGCAAATTTCTTTCGGCCGATGGCCAGCTCTCGATGATCGTGTTGTCGCTCGACCGGACAATCGTCGGCGCCAAATCGGCCAAAGCGATCATCGGCGGCATCCAAGATACCGTCAGGCAGGAACTGCAAGGGTCAGGGCTGACCTTCAAACTCGCCGGCGCACCCGTAATGCAACTCGAAATCCGCAACGCGGTGGAGCGCGACCAGCTCCTCTACAACGGACTTGGTTTGGCATTCGGCGCGGCGATCGCGATGGTGTTTTTCCGCCGTATCTCGTTGATGCTGGTTGCAGCATTGCCGCCCGTGTTGGCCGTAACGTGGTCGCTCGGGCTGCTCGGCTTTATGGGTGTCAAGCTCAACCTCTTCCTGAACGTCATGACGCCGCTTATTATGGTCATGGGCTTTGCCGATAGCATGCAGATGGTGTCAGCCATCCGCATCCGGTTGCGTGAAGGCGACACGCGTTGGCAGGCGGTGCGGTTCGCAGTCGCCGTGGTCGGCCCGGCCTGCGTCCTCGCCCACGGGACCGCGCTCGTCGCATTCCTCGCCTTGCTGTTGTCCGATTCAGGGCTGATCCGCACCTTCGGGATGGCAGGATCGCTGGCGGTCGTGATTTCATATGTTGCAGTCATTCTCGTCCTGCCGTTGCTGGGCATATTGTTCATCCGCAACGAAGAGACGCTGGCGCGCGAACGCTCTCCTGGCGACGCTTTGATGGACGGGCTTGGCACCATGGTCGGCGGCATCGTCGATCACGTGGTCCACCGCCCGGTGATCTATTCGGTCATCGGCCTCGCGTTGTTTGCACTGCTCTCGGCAGCCCATCTGAACTTGCAGCCCCGCTACCGCCTCGCCGATCAAGTGCCCGATCGCGAGCAGGCGCTGGGTGCCACGGCTCGGATCGATCAGAAGCTGACCGGGGCCAACCCCATCCACATCATGATTGAACTCCCGCCGGGCACCCAACTGTTCACGCCAGTCCCGCTGGACGTCATCGCCCAAACGCAGGATATCCTTGAGCAGACGGCAGGACTTGGCAATGTGTGGTCGGTCGACAGCTTGCGCCGCTGGCTGCGCACGACGACGGGCGACGACAGCATCGCCATGATCGAAAAGTACGTGAAGATCCTGCCCGAGCATTTGGTGCGCCGGTTCATATCGGCGGAAGGGTCGGCGGTGCTCGTGACAGGGCGACTGCCCGACATTGATTCGAGCGAGATTTTGCCCGTCGTCGCCAAGGTCGACAAAGCACTCGATCCGGTGCGCGCAGCCCACCCAGGCTACCGGATTTCCGTGACTGGCCTTCCAGCCGTGGCAGCCCGCAATTCAGCCCGCATGATCTCGGAGCTGAACGAAAGCATTCCCGCCTGCGTAGCTCTGGTCTCGGTGTTGCTGGGGCTTGCATTCTGGTCGCCGTTCGTCACCGCAATCACCGTGCTGCCCGGGCTGTTTCCCGTGGTCGCAGCAGGCGCTTGGCTTTGGTTGCGCGGCGGCGGACTGGAGTTTGCCTCGGTCGTCGCGCTCCTCGTCGTGTTCGGCTTAGGCATCGACGCCCTCATCCACTTCCTCAATCGCCTGCTGATCGAGGAAGCAAAACACGAACCGCCGGGCGGCACCCCACACGAGCAGCAAATGGACGCCATCAAACGTGCGCGCGTGCTGGTCGGCCCCGCCATCATCTTGACCACGATCGTGCTGGCCTTCGGTCTCGGCGTGACGGTGTTTTCCGACTTGCCGTCGTTGCGCACGTTCGGCCTCGTGTGTGGAATTACACTATTGGCGTCTCTCGTCGCCGATCTGGTGTTCCTGCCAGCAACCATAATGCTGGCCCGCCAGATCTGGCCCCTAACACCACCGCCAACGAAATCGCCAACAACGGGCTAACCCAGCAATGGTGCGTCCGGCCAACACTGGCAGCAAGTCACTTGCTGGCAAAACACGCCAATCTCATTTCCCGGCGTCGATGATCCCCCTGATCTTGGCAGCCACAGCATCGGCTTGAGCAGTCTCGCGCGCCTTGCAATGCGCCTGCATGGTGTTGAACATGCCGTCGAGTTTGTTGAGCGTGGTATCACTGAGGCCGCGCTTTTGGGCAGCCGACCCAAGCCCATATGACTTCAACATACACGCATCGGTCGGTCCATTATTGGGATCGTTAGGGGCGAGCTTGGTCTGCGCCAAGCCAAGGCTCGGCATGAGTACGCAAAGCGCGGCGGCAACAAGCGGGCGCAACAACATCGTCAGTTCCTTTCCAAAGCGCTGAACAGTCGGCGGTCAACCCATACAGCCATCACTGTGTGGCGGTATGCTGACAAACGGCGACGATTTGCTAGCCCGTTGTGCGACCTGCAACCATCCACACCCTTGTTGACGCGCGCCCGCCTGATCGAGACCCCGGCCTGCTATCCTTGCCCTAAACCGAATCAGCCGTGAGGATCCGCCAATGGGCGTCGCCGTCCCCAAATTCAAAGACCGAGCCCCATCTTTGGCAGATGGCGATCCCACGCTGTTCCTCAACGTGTCGTCTTCAGCGCGCGGTTACGCCTGGCGCGAACGGTTGCCGCCCGCCGCCCACAAACTCGCCGCCGCCATCAGCCAGCAGCACGGCCTGCCCGACTTGCTCGGTCGGGTTCTGGCGGCCCGTGGCGTCGGCCTGGACGATGTCGCCGTCGTGCTTGACCCCACCATCAAGGCGCTTCTGCCCGACCCAGCGACCCTACGCGACATGGATAAAGCCGCCGCCCGGATCGCGGACGCCATCGTGGCAAAACAGCCCGTGGCGATCTTTGGCGACTACGATGTGGATGGCGCATCGTCCTCAGCCCTGATGCACCGGTTTCTGTCCCACCATGGCGTGGCCGCGCGAATCTACATCCCCGACCGCTTGTTCGAGGGTTATGGCCCCAACACCACCGCGATCGGGGCTTTGATCGCCGAAGGTGCCAAGCTCATCGTAACAGTCGACTGCGGAACGACGAGTTTCGAGCCGTTGGGGTCAGCAAAAGGCCGTTGCGATGTGATCGTGATCGACCACCATCAGGCGGATGAGAATTTGCCGGACGTGCACGCGGTCGTAAATCCCAACCGGCAGGATGACATGTCGGGCCAGGGGCATCTCTGCGCGGCCGGCGTGGTCTTTCTCGTGCTGGTCGCAACCCTTACAGAACTGCGTCGGCGCGGCGTCTATGCCGCTGACCTCACCCCGCCCGACCTGCTGATGGAACTCGACATAGTGGCCCTAGCAACCGTTTGCGATGTGGTGCCGCTGACCGGCGTCAACCGGGCGTTCGTGACCAAAGGCTTGCAGGTCATGCGGCGGCGCGAGAATGCGGGCTTGAAGGCCCTGTTCGATGCAGCCGGCCTCGACACAGCCCCCAATCCTTACCATTTGGGCTTCATCCTTGGCCCGCGTATCAACGCAGGCGGGCGGATCGGCGATTCAGCCCTCGGCTCAAAGCTGCTCGCGACCTATGACCCGGTCGAAGCCGGACGGATCGCGGCCATCCTCGACAAGCTCAACAAGCAGCGCAAGGAACTCGAAACGACGATGCTTGAAGAGGCCACTGCCATGGCCGACGCCCAGGTGACGGCCAACCCTGAGACGCCGCTGATCCTCGTTGGCTCGAAGGAGTGGCACAAAGGTCTGGTCGGACTGATGGCGTCGCGCCTCGTCGATCGCTTCAAGCGGCCCGCATGCGTCATTGCATGGGAGACGAATGCCGCAGACGAAGCGCGCACCACCGGCACAGGGTCGCTTCGGTCGGTCGCGGGTGTCGACATCGGTGGAGCGGTGCGTGCAGCCGTGGCCAGCGGCGACCTCATTAAGGGCGGCGGGCATGCCATGGCGGCAGGCCTCACCGTCGAACGGGTGAAAATCGAAGCCGTTCATGCCGCGCTTTCGGCGAAAATCAAAGACGCGACGGTGCGCGCGCGCGTCAACGCCGGGCTGGAAATCGACGGTGCGTTGACACCAGCCAGCATCAACGACGAGTTGATCGCCTTGTTGGAGCGGGCAGGACCCTATGGGCAGGGTAACCCGACGCCACGGTTTGTCTTCCCAGCCCACCGGGTTAAGTTCGCCAAAATTGTCGCCGAAGCCCACGTGCGATGCGTATTCGAGGGAAGCGACGGGTCGCGCATCGAAGGCGTCGCATTCCGTGCTGTGGGCCAACCCCTCGGCGATCTGCTGCTCGCCAGCGCGAACGGCATGCCGATCCACATCGCAGGCACGATCAAGCGCGACACATGGCAGGGACGCGAGAAAATCGAACTGATGATCGAAGATGCAGCCGACCCGAGGAAGCAGGTTTAACGCGCGTTAAGAACGCCCGTTAAACTGTGCAAAACCCGGCACCTGAGGCGAAATTTCGCGGGAGCAGAAAATGCAACATCAGTGCTTGCAAGCCCCGCAAATCTTTCCTATACGTCCCCTCCTGACGGTCCCTTCGTCTATCGGTTAGGACACCAGATTTTCATTCTGGTAAGGCGAGTTCGATTCTCGCAGGGATCACCATTTTCCGAGGCGTAGTGGCCGATGCGCTTGGCGCTCATCCAGCATTGCCATGGCCACGCAACAACACAGTGACGGTCCGCCCTCAAGAATAGTCATCTAAGTCCCAAAAAACAAATGGGTCTGGGAAGCTGTGCTTCCGTTGCGAGAACGCGAGGCCAGGAGTGCCTCTTGGCGCCACAAAAACCGGAAGCCACGCTCGCAGCAACGCTGCGAAAAACCCTCCAACCACCCAAACAACCCTCGCCCTAGGGTCCATCTTCGATCGTTTCAAAGATGGACCCTAAGTTCTGGTATCGTCCTGCGCCCACGGCCGCCTTCGCGGATTAATGCGGCGGGGCGCTAGACAGGGCCTCTGGCTTTACCTCAGCGTCATGCGACTTCGTCCGCAGTCTGGCAACGAAGGCCCCAATCTCGCCGACGATGCCGCGCCGGAAGACAAGCACGGTGACGACGAAGATCACGCCTTGCGCGACCAGAACCCAGTCGCCCAGCCCTTTGAGGTAGTTCTGCATGGTGATGATGACCGCAGCGCCCACGGCTGGTCCAAGCACCGTGCCTAGGCCGCCAAGCAAGGTCATGAGAACAACTTCGCCCGACATCTGCCATGCGGCATCGGTGAGCGACGCCAGCTGGAACACGATGGCCTTAGTCGAACCCGCAAGTCCCGCCAACGCACCCGAAAGAACGAAGGCCATGAGTTTGTATTGGTCGACGTTGTAGCCCAGCGAAATGGCGCGCTGCTCGTTTTCGCGGATCGCTTTGAGCACTTGCCCGAACGGCGAATGGATGGTGCGATAGATGATGGCGGTGCCCACCGCAAAAATCATCAACACGAAGTAATACATGTTCATGTCGTTGTTGAGGTCCACAACCCCAAACAAGGGCCGCCGCGGAACGCCCTGAATGCCGTCTTCCCCGCCCGTGAACGGTGCCTGGAGGCAAAAGAAGTAGACCATCTGCGACAGAGCCAAAGTGACCATGGCAAAGTAGATGCCCTGGCGGCGAATGGCTAACGCACCCACGACGAGCGCAAGCAAAGCAGCCGTCGCCGTGCCAGCGATGAGACCGAGTTCGGTCGGCCAGCCCAAGACCTTGACGCTGTGGGCCGTGATGTAGGCGGACATGCCAAAAAACATCGCATGGCCAAACGACAGCAGTCCGACATAACCGATCAGCAGGTTGAAGGCGCACGCAAACAGCGCAAAGCACAGCACCTTCATCAGGAACACTGGGTAGATGAACATCGGTGCGACCAGCAGGAGCCCGAACAGCACCCAGATTGTCACCAGTTCGAGATTTTTGTTGCTCATAGGGCAGTCCTCACTTCGGCGTGCCAAATAGCCCTTGCGGGCGGGCGAGCAGCACGATCACCATGATGACGAAGATCACCACGTTCGAAGCCTGCGGATAAAAGACCTTCGTAAGACCCTCGACAAGGCCAAGCCCGAAGCCGGTGACGATCGACCCCATGATCGAGCCCATGCCTCCGATCACGACGACGGCGAATACGACGATGATGAGGCTCGACCCCATCAACGGGGTCACGGATTGAATGGGGGCGGCCAGCACGCCTGCAAGAGCAGCGAGCGCAACGCCAAAGGCATAGGTCAGCGACAACATGCGGGGCACATTGATGCCCATAGCCTGCACCAGATCGGGGCGCTCGGTTGCAGCGCGCAGGTATGAGCCGAGCTTCGTACGCTCGATCGCATACCAAGTGCTGAGGCACACCACGAGTGAGAAGATAACCGCGAACCCGCGATACCACGGAAGAAACATGAACCCCAGGTTCACACCGCCCGGCAGTGGGCTTGGATAGGGGACGCCCGACGCGCCGAACTCGTGGCGGAACACGCCTTCGATGATCAGGGCGAGACCAAACGTCAGCAGCAGCCCGTAAAGATGGTCGACGTGATATAGCCGCGACAAGAACAGCTTCTCGATGACAAGCCCCGTGGCGCCAACAACGATGGGCACGATCACCAAGGCCGGCCAGAATGGAATGCCGAGATATTGAAGACACATCCAGGCACCGAACGCGCCCATCATGTATTGCGCGCCGTGGGCGAAATTGATGACGTTCAACATGCCAAAAATGACCGCGAGGCCCAGGCTCAATAGGGCATAAAACGACCCGTTGATGACGCCCAGCAATAGCTGCCCGAAAAGCGCCTGTGGCGACACGCCTAACAATTCAAACATCGAGACCTCGTTTCAGCCCGTCGGCACTGTGTGCGCTGAACGGGGAGGGAGTGAGAAGTGGCCACCAGCCAGTACGCCGGTGGCCGCTCAGGACGCGGGTAGGCGAGGCGACTTACTTAGCGATCATAGGGCAGCCGCCGTCTGCGAGCGGGCGCCAAGCTTCGGCTGCTGGAATGGTGGCCTTATGGATGTAGTAGTCCCATGCCCCTTTTGCTCTCTTCGGGCTTCTTCACCTCGAACAGGTTCATGTCGTGGATCTTGCGGCCATCGGCCCGGATGGAGCCTTTGCCGAACAAAGCGTCGTCGGTTGGCAACGCCTTCATCTTGGCGACAACGCCAGCACCGTCACCATCGTCCTGCAGCGCATCGACGGCACGCAGGTAATGCAGCACCTGCGAATAAACGCCGGCCTGGATGGAGTTAGGGTGCTTGCCCCCGAGCGCTGCAGCATAGTCTTTAGCGAAAGCGCGGTTGGCGTCCGTCATGTTCCAGTACCAGGCTTCCGTCAGCGTCAGGCCTTGAGCAGCTTTGAGGCCGAGTGCGTGCACGTCCGATAGAACGACGAGCAGACCCGCGAGCTTCTGCCCGCCAGCAACGATGCCGAATTCTGCCGCTTGCTTGATCGAGTTTGTCGTGTCGGCACCCGCGTTTGCAAGGCCGATGATCTTGGCCTTCGAGGCCTGAGCCTGCAGCAGGAATGACGAGAAGTCTTGAGTTGGGAACGGCGCGCGGGCTTTGCCGAGCACCTTGCCGCCGCTCTTTAGGACGACGGCTTCCGTGTCGCGCTCAAGCGCATGTCCGAAGGCATAGTCGGCGGTCAAGAAGAACCAGCTATCGCCGCCTGTTTTAACGACGGCCGAGCCTGTTCCGTTGGCGAGCGCCCACGTATCGTAGGTCCAGTGAATGGAGTTAGGTGTGCAGGCTTTGCCCGTCAGGTCGGATGAAGCCGCGCCCGAGACCAGGGCGACCTTGTTCTTTTCGCGCGCGATGTTGACCACGGCAAGCGCCACGGAGGACGTCACGTTATCGGCAATCATGTCGACACCCTCGGTGTCGAACCATTGGCGGGCGGTGTTGGCGGCGATGTCGGGCTTGTTCTGGTGGTCGGCCGAGATCACCTCGACTTTGAGTTTGGGATTGATCTTGGCGTAGTCTTCAACCGCACGCTTGGCAGCCCATACCGAGCCGGCGCCAGCAAAGTCGGAGTACGTTGCTGAAAGATCGGTCAAGACCCCGATCTTCACCGTGCCGCCGGAGAGGTCAGCATGAGCAGCCGTCGTCATCAGACAGAGGCTCCCGATGAGCCCAGTCAGTGTCATATAGCGCATATGAAGTTAGCTCCCTTGATGGTTTGGCGTGTCCTCGAAGCCTGGGTTAGCCCAGGTCTGTTTTGTCAGACGCGTGAAGAGGGGGTGGCACAGTGCGCGCCACCCCGCGTGGTGGCAGCGCTTACTTGGCAACGAGCGGGCAACCGCCATCGGCAATCGGGCGGAAGGCTTCGGCAGCAGGGATGGTCGCCTTGACATTGTAATAGTCGTAGGCCCCTTTGCTTTGCTCGGGCTTCTTCACCTCGAACAAGTACATGTCGTGGATCTTGCGACCGTCGGCACGAACCGAACCCTTGCCAAACAGAGCATCTTCGGTAGGCAGGTCCTTCATCTTGGCAACCGTGGCTGCGCCATCGGCATCGCTCTTCAAGGCTTCAGCTGCCTTGAGATAATGGATCACAGACGAGTAAACGCCAGCGTGAACCATCGTGGGATACTTGCCGCCATTGGCTGCAGCAAATGCTTTTGCGAAAGCGCGGTTGGCATCCGACGTATCCCAATACCAGGCTTCGGTGAAGGTCAGCCCCTGTGTCGTCTTGAGGCCAAGCGCGTGGATGTCGGACAAGAACACGAGCAAGCCAGCCAGCCGCTGGCCACCTTGAACGATGCCGAACTCAGAGGCCTGCTTGATGGCGTTTGTGGTATCGGCGCCAGCGTTGGCAAGCCCGATAACCTTAGCCTTCGACGACTGAGCCTGAAGCAGGAACGACGAGAAATCCTGCGCCGGGAAGGGATGCTTCACGGAACCGAGGATCTTTCCGCCGTTCTTGGTTACGACCGCCGAAGTGTCGGATTCGAGCGCTGCACCGAACGCGTAGTCGGCGGTGATGAAGAACCAGCTATCGCCGCCGGTTTTGACGACCGCTTGCCCGGTGCCGTTGGCGAGCGCGAACGTGTCGTACGTCCAATGAATCGAGTTCGCCGTGCAGGATTTGCCGGTCAGCGCCGATGAACCGGCGCCCGAGACGAGCGCGACCTTGTTCTTTTCCTTGGCGATGTTGACAACGGCAAGCGCAGTCGAGGACGTCACGAGATCGACGATGACATCGACGCCGTCGGTGTCGAACCACTGGCGAGCAGTGTTTGCGGCGATGTCGGGTTTATTTTGATGGTCGGCCTGGACCACCTCGGCCTTCACACCGGGATGATCCTTGATGTAGTCCTCGACGGCCTTCTTGGCAGCCCAAACCGAGCCCGCTCCCGACAGGTCGGAGTACGTGCCCGAAAGATCGGTGAGCACGCCGATCTTGACGCTTCCGCCGGTCATTTCGGCATGGGCGCTGGTGGCGAGGCCCATGGCCGTTGCAGCAATCATCAGTGACTTCAAGCGCATGTTGTCGTTTCCTTCCGTGATGAAATCTTAAACGCCGAGGTATCCCTCGAGCTTTGCTTTGTTGGCCGCGATCTGGCTGTTATCGATCTGGTCGATCACATGGCCATGTTCGACGACGTAGTGGCGGTCCGCGACGGTCGCCGCGAAATGGAAGTTTTGCTCGACGAGGAGCACGGTAAAGCCGCGCTGCTTCAACGAACGAATGATTTCGCCGATTTGCTGCACGATCACCGGCGCGAGGCCTTCTGTCGGCTCGTCCAGCAGCAAAAACTTAGCGCCCGTCCGCAGAATGCGGGCAATAGCCAGCATCTGCTGCTCGCCTCCCGATAGCTTCGTACCCTGGCTCGATGCGCGCTCCTTGAGGCGCGGAAACAAGCTATAGATCTCATCCAGGCTCAGACCGCCCGGCTTGATGATGGGCGGTAGCAGCAGGTTTTCAGTGACATTGAGGCTGGAAAAGATGCCGCGTTCTTCGGGGCAATAGGCAAGGCCCGCACGCGCAATCATATCCGAGCGCAGTCCCACGAGTTCCGTGGTCTCGTACCGGATCGACCCTTTGCGGTTTTTGACGATGCCCATGATGGCGCGCATCGTCGTGGTCTTGCCAGCGCCGTTGCGGCCAAGCAAAGTCACGACTTCACCGGGGCGGACATCGAATTCCATGCCATGCAGAATATGGCTTTCGCCGTACCAGGCGTGCAGATCGCGGACTGCAAGCAACGGCGTGAGGTGCGCCACAGGCACAGGGTGGGCCTGCGGTGTCGTAGCGAGGACGTGGTTCATGCGGGTGCTCCCGATTGGGCGGATTCGCCACCGTTGTGCCCGCCAGTCCCCATGTAGGCTTCAACGACCTTCGGATTACGCGAAACCACGGAATACGGGCCTTCTGCCAGAATTTCACCGCGCGCCAGAACTGTGATCGTGTCCGACAATTGTGCGACGACGCTGAGGTTATGCTCCACCATGAGCACCGTGCGGTTTTTGGCCACTTTGCGGATAAGGTCCGACACGCGGGTGATATCTTCCCGGCCCATGCCCGCCATCGGTTCGTCCAACAGCAGCATCTCAGGCTCAAGTGCGAGCGTCGTTGCGATTTCGAGCGCGCGTTTGCGGCCATAGGGCAGTTCAACCGCGGTCCGCTGCGCATAGTCCGTCAATCCGACCTCGCCGAGCAACTCCATGGCGCGGCCGTTCAAGCGGTCGAGCGTCGTTTCGGAGCGCCAGAACTGATAGTGCAGGCCTGCTGGGCGCTGCAGCGCAAGGCGCACGTTCTCCACCAGTGTGAGATGCGGGAATGTCGCCGAGATCTGGAAGCTACGCACCAGCCCGAGCCGGGCGATATCGGCAGGCTTCAGTGCGGTGATGTCGCGTCCATTGAAATGGATCGTGCCGCGCGTCGGGATCAGGAATTTGGTGATCAGATTGAAGCAGGTTGTTTTACCTGCGCCGTTAGGACCAATCAAAGCGTGGATCGTGCCGCGCTTGACCTTCAGATCGACGTTATTGACGGCGGTAAAGCCGCGAAATTCCTTCGTCAGACCGGCCGTTTCAATAATGAACTCGCCCGCTTCGCCGTCTCGTGCGACCATGTCTTGTCCTCAAATGCGACCACGGCTTCTGACATAGTGTCTCTGCGACGAACTGGCTACGCCGAAGTTTCAGTCAAGTGACTGACTAAGGTCGTAACGTTTATAACGCAGCGAGCGCTTTGACCAACGCGTGATACGAGGGCTTTGGCCGGAAGGTGTGGTCAAACGGCAGCGGCCGCGGGCGTCGCGCGTTGGGTCCCCACAAGGTTGGTTCACCCATCAGCCAGCTGGCATTGTCCGATAACTGCCACGTGATGATGCCCTCGACCTTGGGCACCTTGAGCGCTGCCGTGACGATCTGGGCATAGCGTCTGGCGACTTCGGCATCGCGTTCGGCCTCGGTGCCGGGCAAGGCCCCGTCGTTCACGTCAAGTTCGGTAATGTAAAGCGTCACCCCGCGTCCAGCCAAAGCGTTGAGGTAAGCCGTAAAGCGGTCGGCATTGAAGGTGAACTGGGGAAACCAATGGCACTCCAACCCGACACCATCAAGCTTCACACCGGCGTTGAGCACGTCGTCGACCAAGCGCAGCAATCCCTCGCGATAGGGTGCAGCAGGCCCCCATGGATTTTCCCATTCGGGACCGGCTTCGTTGATGAAAATTTTGCCCGTGGGATCGGCCGCCCGGGCGCGCTTGAGCGCGCGGATGACGTGGTCTTTGCCCATGGCTGAATACCACGGGCCACTGCGAAAGCCGCCCGGATTGCGGTGCATGGGAAACAACGGTTCGTTGATGACGTCCCACGAGTGCAGGCGACCCGCATAGCGGCCGACAACCTCGTCGATGTGCCGATCGTGCCAGTAAGCGATCCGTGCCGAACTGAGCTTCGACACCCAGTCCGGCACCCAGTCGTTCCAGATCAGATTATGACCCCGCAGCGGGATTTGGTGGCGTGCTGCAAAGTTGACCAGACGATCGGCGTGTTCGAAGTTGGCTGGACCCTCCGCAGGGCGCAGCGAGCCGAATTTCATGACATTGTCGGCAGTGAAGATCCGCGCGTGGTGAACGTAGAGCGCGGATTGCTCGGCATTCGCCAGCGTATCCATGTCGATCGCCGTGCCAAACAACAACCCGCGCTTGGCAGCGATCTCCCCCAACGATGGAACAACGGCCAGATCCGCCTGTTCCCGCGCCATCGCAGCGCCCGGTACGTAGAATGCGGCGCTGGCCATCAGCGCTAGGGCCTGCCGCCGGGTTCGCACAGTCATCACGTGACACACCGAATCTATTGGATGAGGATCGTTGGGGCGATGGCTGCCTATACCATCGCAGGTGCCTGCTGCGGAAAAAGCTCCACAGACCGGTTAGCGTCTTGCTGGATGGGGTCTGGCGGGATGAGCAGGTGGGCGATGGCGTTGGCGTAATAGGTTAGCATCGCTGTCTCAGTCGGGTTCGCGCGAAAGTTCCCCGCGTCCTCGATCACGAAGTGACGCAGTGTGAGCATACGCAACCCGACGTCAATCGCATAGTCCCGGTCGGCGCGCGGGATGTGGACATGCGCGCCCGACGCTTCCAGCCGGTCGATCAACGCAGCAACGCGGGCCTTTAGCTCGAATGCCGTCAGCGGCAGGTCGCCAGCATCCAGAAACGCAGTCGCCGCCAGCGAAACCGGCAGCGCTGGAATGACCCGGCCGACCGCGATCATCAACTCCCGGCCGAGCTTTTCTACAGCGCCAAACCGTTCGCCCGAGGGCAGCGTGCGGAAATCGAATGACGCGCGCGCAAGGTAGGCTTTCAGCGAAACCGGATCGCCAAAGCTGACGCACGCATATCCGTAGCGATAGTTTCGCCCCATGAGACTGCGCCAGACATGCCCGCCCATAAACCGGATCAGCCGCCCCGCGCTGAATCCGAACACGGGCTTCTCGCCATGGGCAGTCGACGCTGCCGCCACGAGGATACGGTCCTCCAGCACCCGGTCGTAGTTGATGCCAACGGGGATGAACGTGATGTCGCGGGCAGCCTGGGGATCGAAACTTGCGACCATGTAGGACAGCAGGCCGAACTTGGGCTCGCGCAATGCGCCGTCGCGGGAAAGCCCGCCCTCTGGAAACACCGCCTGCACAACGCCTGCGGCCGTTGCCATGTGAACGTAGCGCGCCAGGATTCGGCGGTAGAGCGGATCGCGGCTGTCGCGTCGAATGAAATAGGCCCCCATCGACGAGATCAGACTGCGCAGCCCCCAGATTTGCGCCCACTCCCCCACCGCATAGCTGAGCGCCGACTGGGTCGCTGCGACGTACGTGACGAGCACATAGTCCATGTTCGAGCGGTGATTGATAACAAACACCACCGAGGAATTTGGATCGACAGCCGCCAGCCGCTCATCGTTCTTGTAGCCAAGCCGCACCCGGTACAGCGTCTCCGACACCCGGCGCGCCAGCCGCGTTCCGATCCGGAAATAGGCATAAGCATTGAACGACGGCACGATCTCGCGCGCATACCGCTTGGCCTTGTCCATCGCGACCTCGCGCGGAATTCCGTTGGCCTTGGCATGGTCTTCGATCGCATGCAGCGTATCTGGATCGAACAAGAGCTGGTCGATCAGCACCTGCCGCTTCGTCATCTTGAAGGGCTGAATGCGCAGCCGCAGCTTAGTGTTGAGCTTGTCCACCGCCCGGTTGGCGCGCGCGCGCAGCGCCCACCGCAGGCTGGGGATCAGCAGCCGGTCGAGCACGGCAAGCGCGGCCAACAAGGCCGCGATCACCACCAGCCAGACCGGCAATTCCAAGGTCCCTGTCATCGCCCCCCCGCCACCGCGTTCGCGATGACTTTAACGAGGCAACCGCGCCAAACACAACTGTCGCCTCTTCGCCAGTGCGAAGCGATGAGGCCGTCGTGCCTAAACGGCCTAGGACACGGATCGGCGGTGCTAGATGCGACCGAGCACGACAAGCGCCAGCACGATAATGAGCACCGTTCCTAACAACCCCACGCCGCCATGACCAAAGCCATAGCCATACCCGCCCAGGCGGCCATCAAACCCGCCGAGCAGCAAAACGATAAGCAGAATGACGAGAATGGTACCAAGTGACATGGCCGTAGCTCCTTGAGTTTGTAATCAGGAAACTGATCGACGGCCCGACCGGTTCCAGCGCCGCGCTTAATTTTGGCGAACGCAGAAAACGGCGCGAATCCTGACGCGCAACCCTGCCGTTGCATCCAGCCGTCCTGTGCGCTACCCCAAGCTCCTGATTTCGCGCGTAAGGGTGCCCCGCTGCAGGCGGTTAAACAAACCGACGCGGCCACGCGCAAGCAAAGGACGACAACCACGATGCAAGACAAGACAGCGGCCAAACCCGATCTCACCATCCAGGGCGCGACAGGACCGTGGGAAGTGGTCATCGGGCTTGAGGTACACGCCCAGGTCAACTCGAAATCGAAACTATTCTCAGGCTCATCGACCGCATTCGGGTCGCCGCCCAACAGTCATGTGTCGCTCGTGGATGCCGCTATGCCGGGCATGTTGCCGGTCATCAACGAGGAGTGCGTCGCCCAAGCCATCCGCACCGGCCTCGGCCTCAAGGCCAAGATCAACAACCGCTCGATCTTCGACCGCAAAAACTACTTCTATCCCGATCTGCCCCAGGGCTATCAGATCAGCCAGTACAAGCAACCCATCGTCGGCGAGGGCGAGATCAAAATCGACGCCGACGGCGAGACCATGACAGTCGGGATCGAGCGCCTGCACTTGGAGCAGGACGCTGGCAAGTCGATCCACGACCAGCACCCCGATTACAGCTACGTCGATCTCAACCGGTCAGGCGTTGCCCTGATGGAGATCGTATCCAAGCCCGACATGCGCTCGGCCAAGCAGGCCCAGGCCTACGTGACCAAGTTGCGTACGATCCTGCGCTATCTGGAAACCTGCGACGGCGACATGGAAAAGGGCAACCTGCGCGCCGACGTCAACGTCTCGGTCCGCAAACCCGGCGCAGACCTCGGCACCCGCTGCGAGATCAAAAACGTCAACTCGATCCGCTTCATCGGTCAGGCGATCGAGGTCGAAGCCCGCCGCCAGATCGCAATCATCGAAGACGGCGGCAAAATCGACCAGGAAACCCGCCTGTTCGACCCTGCCAAAGGCGAAACGCGCGCTATGCGCTCCAAGGAAGAAGCCCACGATTATCGCTACTTCCCCGACCCCGACCTGCTGCCGCTGGAGTTCACGCAAGCCTACGTCGACGATCTGGCCCGCCACCTGCCCGAACTTCCCGACGCCAAAGCCGCCCGCTTCATGCAGGATTTCGGGCTCTCGCCGTACGATGCGAGCGTTCTCGTCGCGGAAAAAGCCAACGCCGCCTACTTTGAAACCGTTGTTTCAATGCAAAAGGATGGCGGTCGCGACGGCAAGATCGCCGCGAACTGGGTCATCAACGAACTGTTCGGTCGCCTCAACAAGGAAGGCAAGGACATCGAGGCAAGCCCTGTCTCGGCCGCCCAACTCGGCGGCATCGTCGGCCTCATTACGTCGAATGCCATCTCTGGCAAGATCGCCAAAGACCTGTTCGAGATCGTGTGGACGGAAGGCGGCGACCCGGCAGAGATCGTGGACAAGCGCGGCATGAAGCAGGTCACCGACATGGGTGCCATTGAATCAGCCGTCGACGCCATCATCGCCGCCAATCCCGAAAAGGTCGAGCAGGCCAAAGCCAAGCCCTCGATGCTCGGCTGGTTCGTCGGCCAAGTCATGAAGCAAACCGGCGGCAAAGCCGCCCCCGCCGCCGTCAACGACATGCTCAAGGCCAAGCTTGGGATCGAGTGATCATTTTAAGCCCAAAAAAGAAGGGGGTTTGGGGGATGCCAATCCCTCAAGCGGGTTTGGGCGGCAGCCCAAGCGCGCAGCGCCCAACGAGCCCATGACCAACGACAACACGCCCCCGCCCGCTTGGGTCTGCCTCGACTGCCAGATCGACGGCGGGGCGGGCAGCCTGTGCCGCAAAGGCGACGGCGAACATAACTTTGAGCAACTCGCCCGCATCTACCTCGACGACGCCGCGAGCGACGCCACGGCCACCTACACCTACACCTACACCTACACCGACACCCGTCACCGCGCCCACGATTGCATCGACGAAATGGTCGAGCGAGCACCAGCCGCTGCCGTTGGCTTCTTGATCGTCGCCTGCGCCCAAGCCCGGTCACTGCCCGAACTGTGTATCATCGCAGCTGGCCCGCTCGAAAATCTGCTCCAGTCCCACGGCCCGACCGTCATTCCCCACCTGGAAAAGATCGCCAAAATCGACCCGCGCTTCCGCCTGATGCTATCGGGAACCTGGGGCCGCGAACGCATCGATCCCCAAGTGTGGGCCCGCCTCGTCACAGCCGTCAGTCCCGGCCCGGTGATCGACGTTGATAGTCGCACGCCATCGGCTGGCATGACAGACAAGATCGCCACCAAAGCCGAACTCGCTGCCATCTTCGGCCCGTCGCGCGGTGAAGCGCCGACAAGGCATTGAGCAGCGGCGATCTCCCAAACGCAGGAGTGGAGCCTCTACAACTTTTTTGGTCTTGTGATGGCAAAGAGCAAAGCGAGGGGCGGAGCAGCGCGGCGAGCGCGCGGGCAATCCGTGGGGGGTAGAGAGCACTTGCGGCGCTGCTCCTTGCTAAGATTTTTGGCGTACCCGCAGCGTTTAACGCATCGTGGACCGGAGAATCTCACTCCGGCGGGTGCGGCGAGCCTCGGGATCGTCCATTGCGTATGGCACCCCCGACTTGCATCCGGTTCCACTTGACTGAACGCCTTCTAGAAAAGCGCCCCTCATGAACCGGACACCCCCAACGTAACGCCGTGCCCAACCACCGGGGATAAGTCCTCAAATAAGTCCACCCGTAGGGCGGCAATAGCGCTGCGTATTGCGCCGCAGGGGGTGCGGAGTACTGGGCCGGCGCAATACGCCAAGGGGCTATTTGCGCCCTACAAGAGAAATCAGGGCCGCGGCCCATGCGCTAAGCGCCTACAGCGGTTCGAAATATTGCGGAGCTTCGCGACGGTCGCGCATCGTGTAATCCCGCGAGATCAAACAGAGTCGGCCGATCATGAGGGATGGATGATCGGCAACATGAGCGAGGATGTTCAGGCCATCCGCAGCACTGGCAACGGGGATAACGTGAACGGTCAGTGCCGGGTCGTAGACGCTGGCAAAGGTCTCACCGGTTAGTCCCGCGAGGGACGCGCTGGCTTGAATGGAGACGATGAAGCGCTCCGGTAAGGCGTGCGGGTCATTGTAGGCAGCAGCACCGGCCAGGGGCTCGTGCATGATAGCATGGTCGCGCGCAACGCTGGCAACCACCTGCCCAACGCGAAGCCGGTAATCGGACAAAACATCCGTCCGTCCGCATGCTTGCGCACGATGATGCGCCGGGTTTACGCGCCAGCGCGTCATGCTGGCTTCGTCGCGCCAGAATTGATGAGATAAAAACCATTCGGGTCGCGTAGCCGAGCGCGAGCGGTCGAGGAACAACAAGCCGCCGCTGGCGTCGAGCGCAGGCTTGAGCTTGGCCGCCATCTCGAAATAGGTGGCCTCTTGGCCGGTCTTTGGAAGAACTTCAAAAAACAGCGCGATCATAAGCGGAGCCTATCACGGGTCCTATCAGCCCGGGACCAGGGGCGAGCCCCTGGCGGGGAGTTTGAGGGCGAGCAGCCCTCAACCTGACTTACGCCGTCGGAACCTTATCGCTCGCCCCGCGCTGCAGCCCAAGATCGACAATGAGCCAGACCAGCCCCACGAACGGGATCAGAGTGAGGAGCGCAAACCAGCCGCTACGGCCGCGATCCTTGCAGCGCTTCACGGTGACGGCGAGTTGCGTGCAGACGGCATAGCCCACCACCAGCACCGTGCCGCCCAAAGCTGCCCATTCCTGTGCTTGAGCATCTGCGCCGCTGAGCGCAAGGCCGACCCCGAGAACCAATCCGACCGCAATGGAAAGGGCAATGGTCGATGCCAGCACCGAGAACAAACCGAGCCAGAACTGCTTGATGCCGATCTGGCCGTCGTAGGAGAACAATAACTTGGGCACTGTGATACTCTCGTTAAGATACTCTTAACGAAAATGTACGCCGCTTTAACCTTCGTGTCAGCACAAACATACGGTTAACGCGCTGAAACCAATGTCCTATTTTGGGACACTCGGTTCAGGCGAAAATCCGCGCCACTCCGGATGCGTCCATGATTTGATACTTGCCAGGTGCCAGATCGTCGGGCAGCATCAGTCCGCCGACCCGGTCGCGATGGAGCGCTTCGACGTGATTGCCGAGCGCGGCAAACATCCGCCGGACTTGATGATACCGCCCCTCGGTAAGCGTCACGAGAACGATCGGCTGTCGCGCGTCGCAGTCCGCAACAACCTCCATCGCAACCGGCAGCAGCGGCTTGTCTTCGCCATCAAGCATCAGCGTTCCAGATGCCAGCGCCGCGCCCTCGTCTCCCCGCAAGGCGCGCGCCAGCGTAACCCGATAGCGCTTTGCCACATGGCTCTTGGGCGCAATCACCCGGTGCAATAGACCACCGTCGTCCGTCATCAGAAGCAACCCCGACGTCTCCTTGTCGAGCCGCCCGATGGTGGAGATCGCAGGCTTGCGTACCCGCCAGCGCGGCGGCAACAGCGAGTAGACCAGCGGCCCGGCTTCCTTATGCGAACACGTCACGCCGAGCGGCTTGTGCAGCATCAGCACCAGCCCGGGCGGCGGATCGAGCGGGTGACCAGCAACCTTCAACCGCCCGCTCAGCTCCGGCGACACCGGCACATGGCTGTCGGCATCGGACATCGGCACGCCATCGAGCACCACGCGGCCCGTCTTGACGAGCAATTGAATATCCTTGCGCGACCCATACCCCATGTTGGCAAGCAACCGGTCAAGCCGCATGGTGGAGCCGCCAGCTGTCATCGCGCAACCTTCCGCCCGGCAACCTTGGCCGCAATCGTTTCCTTGCGCGCGCAATAAATCTTGAACCCTTGGGCCTGCGCGATCTGGTCGACACTAGTGAACAGCGACACCAGCGTTTCCTCATAGGGCAAATGCCGGTTAGCCGTCAGCCACAGCACGCCGCCGGGACGCAGCATCGCGGCCGCCTTCTGAATGAACGCTTGACCAAGTGCCCGGTCTTCCGCCCCACCGTCGTGGAATGGCGGATTGGTGACCACGAAATCAAGACCCGTGGGCAGCACATTGGAACTGCGCACATCGGTCCAAAGTGTCGTCGCCCCAAACGCCCACACGTTGCGCTCGGCAACTGCTAATGCCCGCGCATCAATGTCGATCAGGGTCATGGCTTGGCAGGCACCGCCTGCGATGGCGCCTAAAGCCAGTACGCCGATGCCACAACCAAGATCCGCCCCCCGCCCGGCAAGCGGCGGCAGATGGTCGAGCAACACCTGACTTCCCGGATCGATGCGGTCCCAGTTGAACAGTCCCGGCTGGGACCACAGTCCGAGATCGGGCAAAATCCGCGGCGCACCGGCAGCAATGGCCTCGTCCATCCCTGTAGGCGCATCGGGACGAACCGTCACCATGATCCGGTGATGCCGCTTATGCGATGCCGTCACCGCACAACCGAATGCGGCGAGTTCCTGAGCAAGCCGCGTCCCGCCCTTATCGTTCGCAGCCAGCACGGTCAGCGCCCCGCCCGGTTCCAGCGCGCGCAAAGCCAACGCGATCACCGAACGCCGCTCGATCGTGCTGGCGGGCGCGTGCACCACAAACGACGCAGCAGACCCCGGTGCCAGCTCCTCAAGCCGCTTGGCTCCGGGAATGAGCGGCGAGCACTGGACGCTGTCGCCCGCCACGCTGGCCAGATCGCGAGGAATGTAGCCGTAGACGGCATGAACGTGTGTTGGCAAAGACATCACCAGAGAAAATGAAGGCTAAGGGCGATCCATAAATCGCCCATCCTCAAGGAACATAGCGAAATCTTGACGTGACCAAGAGGGAAAGACCGATCAGGCTTTCGGCTGATCGCTGGGTGCCGCCACCGGGTGGGCTACGCGCGCAGCCCATGCCAGGACGGCATAACCCAGGAATGCCGACGCCAGCGACCCCAATAGTACGCCGACCCGCACCGGCGCGGCCAAGGCTGGATCGGGGAATGCGAGCGTCCCGATGAACAGGCTCATGGTAAAGCCGATCCCGCCCAGGATCGCGACGCCGTAGACCTGCGTCCACGTGGCGCCGGGCGGCAGGTCGCCAATACCCAGCCGAACGGCTGCCCACGTACTGGCAAAAATCCCCAACTGCTTGCCAATAAACAAACCGGCCGCAATTCCCAACGGGATCGGCCCGAGCGCCGTCGCAAGTGTGATCCCCGCGAGCGACACTCCCGCATTGGCAAACGCAAAGATCGGCGCGACACCAAACTTTACCCAGTTCGCGACGCCATGCTCGGCCCGCTCCAGCATCGATTCCCCGTCCGTCTCCCCATCAAGGGGGATAGCAAGCGCCAAGGCGACGCCCGCGAGCGTGGCATGCACCCCCGACTTCAGCACGCACGCCCACATGATCACGCCAACGATCACGTAAGGCATGAAGGTGCGCACGCCAAACCGGTTCATGGCAAACAGCGCAGCTACTCCAACGCCTGCCAGCAGCAGCGCGACCGGCGAGAGTTCATGGGCATAAAACAGCGCAATGATGATGATCGCCCCAAGGTCGTCGATAATTGCCAGTGCCAGCAAGAACACCTTGAGCGAAGCGGGAATACGCGGTCCCAGCAACGCAAGCACGCCGACGGCAAACGCAATGTCGGTTGCTGCCGGGATGGCCCATCCCCTCAGTCCCGCCGGGTTGCCAGCATTGATCATCAAATACACGACGGCAGGCACCGCCATGCCGCCAATCGCTGCGATCATCGGCAACAGAGCGCGGCGCATGGACGACAAATCGCCGATCATCAATTCCCGTTTCAGTTCGAGCCCGACGAGAAAGAAAAAGAACGCCATCAGTCCGTCGTTGATCCACAGCAAGAGCGGCTTGTCGATCGCAAACGCGCCGATCCGCAAGGTCACGGGTGTCGCCAGCAGACCATCGTAAAGCCAGGAAAGCGGGGAGTTGTTCAGCAGCAGCGCCAGCACGGCCGCCACCAGCAAAACCACGCCGCCCGCCGCTTCGTGTTTTAAAAACGCCGACACTCTTTGCTTCACTCTGCGCACGCGGTAGCTCCTTGCTCGATCCGTCATGTAGGCATCAACGCGCCGCGCGCCCGTCCCACCTGCCGTAGCGGAAAAAAATCCTGCCTTGGCGCATACGTCAAATAGGCTGCTTTGCAAACCCCTTGGCGAGGATCGGTCCGGTCGGTCGCCCCGTCGGCGACCCCCCGGCTGGCTCAAGTGTGAATTCATAGAGCTGATCTGCCTTGGGTTTAGGCAATGAAGGCCCTGACAGCGTCGCTTCGTGAACCTTCGGCAAAAGCCCCAGCGACACCGGCCCCGTCTTTGCGTCCGGCAGCGTCCAGACCTGGATAACGCGGCCCTCCGGCACCACGAAATTCTCCAGCGGCACCACGCGGACCTTATCGTTCGCAAACGCTTCGATAATCGCGCCGGGCTTCGCCTGCGCATCAAGAAGCACCACGATCAGGCTGGGTTGCGGGGTTGCAAGCTTGGGCCACACAGCGGCCGTCGCGACCGCCGCCACAAGTCCAGCCGCGAGACTGGCCGCGCCGACCCCCGACCAGAACCCGCGCGCGGGCTTCGCGCTGACGCTGGCACGCGCCCTCAACGGCACGACTACGCCAGAAGGCTCGGGTTGATCGAGCCTGCTCGCGATCCGGCCCCACAGCGCCCCTGTCGCCTCTTGGGGCTCGGCAGTGAGGTCGAGTTCCAAAAACTGGTCGCGTGCCGCAGCAACTGCGGATCGCAACGATGCGTCGTCCGCCATCCGCGCTTCAAACGCCGCCGCTTCCTCCAAGCTGAGCAGTCCCATCACGTATTCGCTAGCCACGACGTCGATGGTGTTGTGATCCCCGCTCATGCCATGCACTCCTTCAGAGCGCTGAGCCCGCGCCGAACCCACGACTTCGCCGTCCCAACCGGCACCGCCATCCGCCCGGCAATTTCGCCATGGCTATAGCCGCTGACGTACGACATCAGCACGCAATCGCGTTTGCGTGGATCGAGCGCCTCCAGACATCGGCGCAACCGGCTTTCCCGCGCCAGCTTAGCCACCACGTCTTCGCCGCCGCTGACCTGCGGGGTCAATTGCTCAAGTTCATCGGCGTCCAATAAATCCTCGCGCGCACCATCGCGCACCACATTCAGCGCCCGGTTGCGAACAATCGTATAAATCCAACCGCGCGCCGACCCCATTTCGGGATCGTAACTGGCAGCTTTACGCCAAACCTGGATGAAGGCGTCTTGGACGACCTCCTCGGCAATTTCGCGTCGGCGCACGATGCGCTGGGCAACGCCGATCAGGCGCCCCGCCTCTTCCTGGAACAGCGCTTGAAGTGCGGCGCGGTCACCGCCCGCACACGCCCGCAAGCTTCCGGCATAATCGAACATGCGTCTCAAATCTCTCGATGCTGCATTCGCTTTACTACACGCCAGTCGGCCTAGTGGATGCACCCCACATCAGCCGTCAAATCTTTTCTTACATGTGCATCCAGCGGACGTTGCCCCGTGTTCTTCCGATGTGACCGACACCGGCCAGCGCAGATCGCCAGCGAACCGGTCACACTGTGAAATTAAAACCGGAGATGATTGATGACCTTCGCAAAAATCCTTTTGAGCAGTGCCGCTGTTCTGGCGCTCGCAGCACCCGCCGCCGCAGAAACCGCCGTCGGCCTCGTCGGCGACAAGACCCTCGTCATGTTCGATACCGCCGCCCCCAAAGTGTCCAAGAAGATGGACGTGACCGGCGTCGACAAACTGCTCGGCATTGACCTCCGCCCATCCGACAAAAAGCTCTACGGCGTGGCTGGCGACGGCTCGCTGGTCATGATCGACACTGCCACCGGTGCGGCAACAGCCGTTTCAAAGCTCGATATGCTGTTGCCGGTCGGCGTGATGGCCTCCGTGGATTTCAACCCAGCCGCCGACAAACTCCGCGTCATGGGTTCCGATGGCACCAACCTGCGCGTTGACCCCGCCAGTGGCAAGGTCACCAAGGACGGATCGTTGAATTGGGAACCGGCAGACGCCAATGCCGCCGTTAAGTCCAACATCGTCGCAACGGCTTATCTGAACTCGTTCGGAAAACCCGAAAAGACCGCGATGTACGACATCGATACAGCGTTCGGTCTCGTCCAGCAAACCAAGCCCAACGACGGCACCTTGAAGACGATCGGCGCACTCGGCGTCGGCACCCCGACCAACTGGGCTTTCGACATCCACACTTCCGCTGATGGCACCAATACGGCCTACCTCGTTGCCGGTGCCAAGTTGCACACCGTCGACCTAGCAACCGGCAAAGCAACCGCTAAAGGCGAAATCACCGGCGCACCCGGCCTGATCCGAGACGTCACCATCCTGCCAGCAGGCTAAGGCGGCTCTGCACACAAAAAAAGCTGCCGACCTTCAGGTCGGCAGCCCTTTACTGATCAATGGGTTTCCAGCGGTCTATACCGCTGCAATTCCAACCGACATCACGCGAATTCGAGGATCACCGCATCCACCGCCAAGCTGTCTCCGGCCTTGGCATTGATCTTTTTCACGATCCCGTCGCGCTCGGCACGCAGAAGGTTTTCCATCTTCATCGCTTCGACGATGGCGAGGTTGTCGCCAGCCTGCACAGCCTGCCCCTCGGTAACGTGCACGGCCTTGATCAGCCCCGGCATCGGGCACAACAGGTATTTGCTCATGTCGGCCGGGACCTTGATCGGCATCAGCGCGACAAGCTTTGCTTCCCGTTCGGTGTAGACATACGCCGCCGCCTGAATGCCGCGATAGGCAAGATTGACCCCGTTCAACACCGGACGAACCTGAACCCAAGCCGCCTTCCCGTTGATGGTTCCCGTCCACACTGGATCGCCCGGCGACCAGTTTGACAGGATTTCGAGCGTCTCGCCGCGTTCGCCGTCGCCATCGTGCAGCGTCACATAAACCGGCGTTTCCCCGCCCCCTGCCACTTCGAGCCGCTGTGTCGCGTCGCCAATTCTGACCACCCGGTTGACGGCAAATCGCACACTCTTGCCGCCCATCTGGTCGGAAATTTCGCGCCGCCGCATGTTACTCTTGTGGTCGATGGCAGCAGCCACCGCCGCCATCACCTCGAATTCGGGGCCAGCTGGAGCGCGTGGCGCAAATCCTTCGGGGTATTCCTCTGCAATGAACCCAGTCGACAGATTGCCAGCCCTCCAGCGCGGATGCTGCATCAGCGACGTGAGGAACGGAATGTTGTGGGAAATACCGTCGATGTAGAACGCATCGAGTGCTTCGGCCTGTGCATCAATCGCCTCGGTGCGCGTGGCGGCGTGCGTCACGAGCTTAGCGATCATGGGATCGTAGTACATCGAGATTTCGCCGCCCTCGGTGACGCCAGTATCGTTGCGCACCGTGCGACCATTGAAAATGCCTTCGGTCGGCGGGCGGTACTTCACCAATCGCCCGATCGAAGGAAGGAACTTGCGGTAAGGATCTTCGGCGTAAATGCGGCTTTCGATCGCCCAACCGTTGAGCTTGACCTCCGACTGCTTCAACGGCAGCTTTTCCCCATAAGCCGACCGGATCATCATCTCGACCAGATCGAGCCCGGTGATCATCTCCGTCACGCAGTGCTCGACCTGCAGTCGCGTGTTCATTTCCAGGAAAAAGAAGCTCTTGTCCTGGCCCGCGACGAACTCGACCGTGCCCGCGCTGTCGTAACCGACAGCCTTCGCAAGCGCGACCGCCTGCTCGCCCATCGCTTTTCGGGTCGCCTCATCCAGCAGCGGCGACGGCGCTTCCTCGATGACCTTCTGGTTGCGCCGCTGGATCGAGCATTCGCGCTCGCCCAAATACACGACGTTCCCGTGCTTATCGCCCATCAGCTGAATTTCGATGTGGCGTGGGTTGACGATGAACTTTTCAATGAACATGCGGTCATCGCCAAAGCTCGATTTGGCCTCCGAGCGCGATGCATTGAACCCGTCGGCGACTTCCTTCTCGCTCCAGGCAATCCGCATGCCCTTACCGCCGCCGCCTGCCGATGCCTTGATCATGACCGGATAACCGATCTCGGCTGAGATCTTGACGGCGTGCGCTGCGTCGGCGATCTCGCCCAGATAACCAGGCACCGTCGAAACCTTGGCCTTAGCCGCGGCCTTCTTGCTCTCGATCTTGTCGCCCATGGCAGCAATCGCCCCGGGGTTTGGTCCGATAAAAACGATACCGTGCTTGGCCAACGCGACCGGAAACGCTTCTCGCTCCGATAGGAAGCCGTAGCCAGGATGAACCGCCTCGGCTCCGGTCGCCTTACAGGCTGCGACAATTTTGTCGATGATCAAATAGGACTCGGACGCAGGGGCCGGGCCGATGTGCACGCTCTCGTCGGCCATCTCCACATGGAGGGCATCCCGGTCCGCATCCGAATAGACCGCTACCGTCTTGATGCCCATCTTTCGGGCCGTTTTGATGACACGGCAGGCGATCTCGCCACGGTTGGCGATCAAAATCTTCTTGAACATGGGTGGGGCTCGGTCCTTCGAGAATTCATCCAAAACGGCGGACCGACTATAGGATGAGCCGGGCTTAGGGCAAGTTCCACTTTCGCAACGCGCAAAAGCGCCGCCCCAAAAGTTACCCCCGCTATCTGGGCTTCAGCCGACGTCGCGGTCGGTGATCTCTCGTGTCGGCATTGCGGGGACCACCGTTGTCGTCAAGCAGCCCGGATCGAAAGTTGGCCGTCTGCGCACTGACTGCCCCCGCCATCGAGCGTCAGCCCATGTATGGCCAGAGCGTCCTTAAGTGTGGCAACGCTCACCGATGGCGGCTGGTGATGCCGTTCCAGCGCTGCGGCAAGCCACTCCGCAGTCACCGGGCGGACCTCGTCGCCAGTGACGATGGAAATGCGCTGGCGTTCCAATGCCGCGATGGCCCGGTCTTCGGGGGCGTGCAACCGGTAGCGGCCGAACCCTTTGGCGATGGATGCCGCAGCAGACGTTGGTCCATCCGCAGGATCGCGGGCAAGAAAAACTTCCCGTACCGGTCCGCCATAGCCCGATACCGACAACGCCGCGTCGCCGATCGCCTTGCAAAACAACTCAACCCATTCGGCAGGTGCTGACCCCTGGGCAATCACCGCGTTGATGGCGAGCAGCCCCTCGGCCTCCACCCTCCCGATCCCAATGTTTCCGCCCGATCCGGCACAATACAGCACGTGACGCACCACGTCGCAATCGAGCTGCGTGATCGTGCCAGATGGCATACAGCGCCGGTCGCGCAACGGCCCATCTCCCGCCGCCACCGCGCAATAAACCTCATCCAGCAGCGCAGCAATCAACCGCTCGGGCACCCATCGTGCCATGCTCAGCAGCGCTTCCAGCAGCGCAAATAACGTCGGCGTCAGCACCCGTCCGCGCGGAGCGGCGGCCCGCAACACCCAGTCCGACTTGAGGGCCGTCAGATATCCGTAGGGCTCGGTCTGGTGGATAGTGAAATCAGCAATCGCATCAATGAATAGCCCTTTCCAGGATGGATGCTTCGTCGAGCCGGAAAGCTCGATGGCAAAAAGCGCCAGCGCCTCGCGCTCGGTCTTGGGACCATCGAACGTCAGCGCATCCTGAAGCCGCACGACGTCGACGGCGGAAATGCTGGATTTGGCCGAGAGCTGGTCGAGTGTGTCTGCCTGAAAAGCCATGTGTTCCCCAACTCAAGCGTCAGTATGAAAGTGATCGCGGGAGCAGACGGTACGACTGAGGATATAAATGAACAGCTAACAGGTGAGGCGTTTCGGCACACTTTTGTGGTTTCTGCCACACGACCGCCAGCGACATGTGGGAATTCAGCAACTCTCAGTGCTCGCGGATCGCCGCACTGCACCATCGCTTCGTCATGCAATTTGCCAAACCCTGGTGTAGACATGCCGCCGTCCACAACCCGAAAGCCCCCAACCGGTGCCCACCCCCCCGTCTCAAGTCGCCCGTCCCGGCTGGCAAATCGTTTTCGACGACGCCCAAGCGGCCCGAACGGTCAACGTCGTCTGTATGAAATGGGGCGACCGCTACCCCGCGCTGTTCGTCAATCGCCTCTACGGCATGGTCGCGCGCAATACGACCTGGACCATCCGCTTTGTTTGCTTCACCGACGATGCCTCCGGCATCCGCCCTGAGGTTGAATGCCAGCCGCTGCCCAAGGTCGATTACGACCCCAAACTCGGTAAGTACTGGCCCAAGCTCGGCTTGATGCAAAACGACCTCGGCGGCCTCACCGGCCTGACCCTGTTCCTCGACCTAGACCTTGTCATCCTCGACAACATCGACCAGCTCTTCACCTACCCCGGCCGCTTTCTCATTATCCGCGAATGGAAGAACCCTGAACTGGGCTACGGCAACAGCTCCGTCCTGCGTTATGTCATCGGCCAGGAAAGCGCCGTCCTTGATCGCTTCTATGCAACGCCCGCCGATGTCATCGTCGAGACCTACGACTCCAAGGAGCAGAACTTTCTGACCAAGGCCGTCGATGACGTCTCATTCTGGCCGCCCGAATGGGTGCCGCCATTCAATTTGAGCTGCCTGCCCAAGAACCGCCTGCAGCGTTTTTTTGCAAAGCCCGTGAAGCCCGCAGGCGGGAAGATCCTTGTGTTCTATGGGTCGATCACGCCAGCCTCGGCACTTCGCGGCGAACACGAACCCAAAAAGCGCGTCGGCACAGGTTTTGCTTTCCGCCCAACCCTGCGACGCTTTCGGCCAGCCGAATGGATTGCCGAATATTGGACGGAATGAGGCAATATGGTCCATAACGCGCAGACGTGGGGATCATAGACGAAGCAACGTGCAGGCATTGCGCGTTATGAATTTGATAGACCGGCATGTCGGCTGTCCGCGAGCGGAGCCGTCGTCCGTGGTTATGGCGTTGTGGTGGGGAATTGAGACCTATGGACGAGATTGCGGAAACGATGCCCTTGCCCGAGGAATTCGCGTGGCTTGAAGGCGGCCAGCCCTACATCGTCTGCGGATTCTATACCCCCAACTATCTGCCCCAGATCCTGTCGCTGAAAGCGTCTCTGGAAGCCCACAAGATCAATCACTTCTTGAAGCGCTATGAGCCGCGCGGTGGCTGGGAAGCCAATACCCGCATGAAGCCGGTTTTCATCGACTATTGCCTCACCAAATTCGCCGGTACCGATATCGTCTACCTCGACGCCGACGCCGTTGTCAGAAAGCCCCTCAAGGCTTTCGACGCCATGACATCCGACGTCACGATGCTGTTCCATCCGGTGAAGGAACGGGGCAAATGGTACTTGCGCATTTCGGCTGGCACGGTCGCCATTCGCAACACACCAGGCGGACGCAAGTTTGCCAAGCTCTGGAAAGGCGGCGAAGCCCATGCGACGGCTGCAACCGTCGATGAAGATCTGGTCTACATGGCCTTTGCCGAGATGGCCGGGGTATCAATCACCGTGCTGCCGCCCGACTACTACAAGATCTTCGACGCCCCCGGCAGCGACCCGGTTATCGAACATTTCCAGGCCAGTCGCAGCCAGTTTAAAATCCGCAAGACTATCCGCCGCACGCTCCAGATTGGCGCGTGGATCGCAGGTGGCCTTGCCCTTGCCTACCTCGCATACCGCTTCAGCCGCGGCGGCTAAATTCCCAAACGACCGACTGCTTGAAGGGTCTGGGAGGCTGCCTCCCAGACGCCTGTGGTATTGGGCGAGCCCCTTAGCGTGAGAAAGTCCGCCACCACCACCCGCGCACCTGCTGGTCGCGCCGCTCGGCGGAGATGTGGTTGCGCGCATCGGTTTGGGCAGCTCTCAGGTCGACATACTCGCGTTTTGTGATCTTGCCGTCTTCAAGCACCTTGGCTTCGAGCTTGTTGATCCGCCGCTGTTCGCGCTGCAACTTGAGCTTCTCCCACCACGTCAGCCCACCATCCCGGCGGCCAGCGGAAATCGCGTCGGCCTGATCTGTGTTGCGGCGCTCGATCGCTTCGCGGCGGATTTCTGTGGCAGACTTAGCGCTGGCAGGCCCAGCGATTGCGATACCTGCGATCACGGCCATCATCAACCCGGCGACGGGCTTCACACGGTTCATTGGGGCTCTCCCATGTTGGGGCCCACGGCCAGTCTTGGCTTAGGGCGTTGGTTGCTCACGGACCCCACCATGCCCCCTCGCACCTGAACTCCCTCTGAAGCGACATGTCAGCCGATGTTCATTAACGAAACCTTTGCCGTTTCAGGCGCACATCAATCCAACGCCTGCGCGCGAGTGCAGCAGCTTTGGAGCGGGAAGCCATGTTTGAGCGCAATCGCGTTGACAACGCATCGGTGATGACGGTCGCCGTCGAGATCACGCTCGACGACGGCTCGGTTGTCACCGGGCGCGCAGCGCTCCCCGCGTCCCGGTCCGTCCACAAGCTTCTCGACGGCACCGATCCCTTCCTCTTCATCGACCAGTTCGCGCCTGGCGAGAGCGCCTTCATTCCCAAGGCGTCCATCAAGTCGCTGAAGCTCGTGAACCCGGCACGTCTCTACACGCTCCACGCTGGCTTCGCCGATGCGGCAGCCTTCGATCCCCACAAGGTCTTGGGCGTTGGCAAAGACGCATCGTGGGACGACATTCGGGCGGCCTATCACGCATTGAACAAGGTCTATCACCCCGACGTTTATGCATCCGTCAAACTTCCCCCCGAAGTGTCGAGCTACCTCGATGCCCGCACCAAGCAGATCAACGCCGCCTTCCGCTTGCTCAAATCCCCCCGCAAGGCATCCACCGCGTCTCAATCCTGAGACAACGTCCCGACCCCACCGCTGGCTCTTAGCCTCCGGTCGCCTTGCCGATCTTATGCGCCTCGCAGCGCAGTCCCTCCAGGATCGGCGCATAGGCGTCCACGTCGCGCGCTTCCGGATAGATCATGTAGACGGGATATACGAACCGTCGACTGCGCTTGGCTTCCCGCAGCCGCCCACGCGCCAGATGCGTCTTGACCATTCGGCGCGGAAAATACGCCGACGCCTCGTTCGTCAACAGGTAGTCGAGCCCCATGGCACCCAGGTCCAGATTAAGCCCGTGATTGGTCATTTCAGGATACGCCGCCGCATGGTCGAGCTGGAAGTCGATCCCCCAGTCGATGAAGACGTACTCTTGGGTGGCCCGTCGGCTGTGCGGCTTGGCAGACGACACCATCACGAACTCCTCATCGAACAGATGCTCGATCGTGAATCCTGGCAGTTGCACCGGACGGTACAGTACGGCCAGATCGAGCGTGCCTTCGACGAGCCGTTGAGTGTGGGCAACCGACAGCCCACCGGTTGCCGACACGGCAATATCGGGGATGTTGCAGCGCATCCACGAAACCCATTTGAGCAAGAACCCTTCCCACAGCACGTTGGGCGCGCCGACCGAGAGGTGGTCGCGGTGCTTGCCAGACAGTCCGACTTCGAGCTGTGCGTGCCGCCACAGCCGGACCAGCGCCAGCGCGTGCTTTTGGAACTGTTCGCCCGCAGGCGTTAGTTCGGCCCCCAACCGCGAGCGTTCAAACAGCGGCCGACCGAGCAATTCTTCAAGTCCCTTGATGCGGGCTGACACGGTCGACTGCGTGAGGTTCAACTTACGCGCGGTGTCGATGAACGACCCGGTCTCGGCAACCAGCAGGAACGTGCGGGCAAGGTTGACGTCCATGGTGGAGAACTCGCTAACCAAGTTGCTCAGATGCACTCATCCCCACCTATCGAAATTTTCGATAGGGGTCACCGGAAAAATCCGTTTGTGGGCGTTGTTGATTCCAAACATAGTTGCAGCAACCGACGGCGAGTCGGCCAAGTGAGTGTAAAACCCGCCACCTAAGGCGCTCAACGAAGGAATAAGATCATGAAGGCTCCCGCCAAGAAGCCAGCCGCCAAGGCTCCTGCCAAAGCCGCTGCCAAGCCAGCTGCCAAAGCTGCCGCCAAGGCTGCTCCAGCAAAGGCTGCTGCCAAGAAGCCAGCTGCCAAGAAGAAGTAAATTGCGATCGGCAACAGGGAGCTTAGCTCGCATGCGTCTCCGGTTCAGCACTGTCCTGCTCGTCGCTCTGGTTGGAACCACCGCTGCCTTTGCGGCCTCGGTCACCAACAGGGACGACAAGGATCACAGGCTGACGATCCAGGATGGCGACACGAAACTTGAGCAAACCCTGAAGCCCGGTGGCGTTCTCGAAGGTGTTTGCCTTAAGGGCTGCACCATCCGGCTCGGTACCAGCGAGGACGACGAATACGTCCTTGAAGGCCCCGAAGTCCTATCCATCGAGGACAACAAACTCTACGACGACAGCCCAGACGTCACGCCTGATGCGGCGCCGGGTCTCGGTACCCAGCCTCCCTCGCCTCAGGGCCAGTCGCCTGCTGCACCGTCGAAGTAAGCCGCCTTAAGCAATAAGACACGCCAGCCCGGCAGCCTTCTCGGAGGTGCCGGGCTTTTTTTGTCGAGATCGCTGTGGATAATCACCCCGCCAAAACGGCCCGCAAAACAAATCGCGCACCAAGGTCTCCCCTGACCTCAGCATCCGCTGCGCCCGTCGCGGTCGCCGTCGAAACGAACATCTGGCCGTTGGTCTGTGTCATCGGCCAGGGCTTTGATCGTCAGCGGGCAACCCGTCGCTCATGGGTGTGGAATATGACCCCACCTTGAAGACCGCTTCGAACGCTGCCCGCAACGCTGCGTCGACCTCCGCCATGCTGACGACCCGCCCGAGCGCGTGCAAGCTCGTGACCCCGTACTGCGAAATCCCGCAGGGAACGATTCCCGAAAAATGCGATAGGTCAGGCGACACGTTGAGCGCGACGCCGTGCGTGCTGACGCCTCGGCTCACCCGCACCCCAAGCGCTGCGATCTTGTCCTCGCGCAGGACACCCGCCCCATCCCGATGCTCGACCCAAACCCCGACCCGTCCCTCGCGAATAACGCCCGTCACCCCGAACTGGGCGAGTGTCGCAATCAACCACTTTTCAAGCTGGTGCACATAGGCCCGCACATCCCCGCCGCGCGCCTTGAGATCGAGCATCACATAGCCGACCCGTTGCCCCGGCCCGTGATACGTATACTGCCCCCCACGGCCGGTTTGGTGGACAGGAAACCGGTCTGGCGCGATGAGATCTTCGCTTTTGGCGCTCGTTCCCGCCGTGTACAGCGGCTCATGCTGGGTCAGCCACACCAACTCGCTGGCTTTTCCACAGGCAATATCGGCAGCGCGGCGCTCCATGAACGCAACTGCGCGAGCGTAATCGGCAGCGTCGCCCACCATCCAAGCAACTTGCGGGGCTTCGTCCGAGGTGGCTCGGTTGGCTGCTGCTGGCTGTGTCGTGTCGTCCATGGCGTATCCTTGAAGTCTGCCTCAAAATACTAGCGCAAATGTCCAACCTTGGCGCTTGCGTTAGCGCGCCGCCTCTGTTATTTCCGCCACTCTCCAATCACGAGGCACTCGTTGCTTCGTGCGGTTCGCGGTCATGGCGGAATTGGTAGACGCACTACCTTGAGGTGGTAGCGCCGCAAGGCGTGGAAGTTCGAGTCTTCTTGACCGCACCAACCGTTCCTACGGTCGGCAAAGCTACTGGTTGCCCCGCTGCCAGGGACAGACGCGGCGATAAAGCCCGCAAACCCCGACAAGCCAATCCGCAACAAAGTCGTGGACAACCCGGCTCTAACGCGACGTCGTCGTGGGTAGATGAGCCACACCCAGCGCCTGCGCAGGCTGCCGTGGTAGAGGTGGACCGACGGTCACTTAGCAAGGCAACAATCATGTCCCGATCAACCATGCTTATGGTGCTGCTCGTAAGCGTCGCTGCAGCCTTACCCGTGACGGTTGGCGTTGCCGCGCCGGATCGCACGCTTCGCCTCCAGCAGGGCGCAGCCCTTGCCGAAGCCAAATGCAGCGTCTGCCACGCAGTCAGCGCATCGGGCGAAAGTCCCGCCCGCGCAAATCTCGACACGCCGTTCCACCGGCTGCACGAGCGCTACCCAATTCCCATGTTGGTAGAAGCTGCCAAAACCGGGCAGGTTTCCGGCCACGACGAGATGCCGGGTTTCGAATTCTCCATGGATGAGATCGAAGCCCTTCTGGCCTATATCGACAGCCTCGCACCTGGCAAACCCGGTTACCTCGCAAAAGGCCGGTGAAGACGTAAAGCGCTTCCCCTGAAAGAAAAAACGGCACCATGCTGTTGATCAGCGGATGCCGTTGGAACGATCGTTAATTTCGATGGGATGCTATTTCTCGGGCACCACAACTGCACCCCATTGGCCCTGCGCCTCGTCCCGTGCGGTCCACCCGCGAACGGCAGTCTTCGTCGCGACAACCTTGGCGGCTTTCACTGCCCCGACCTTCGCCGCGACCGTCTCCTGCCGGACGCGCGCTACCGGCGCAATGGCTGTGACCGTCATGTCGTCTTCGCCAAACCCTGGCTTCACTCGACCATAGAACGGCACCAGCGGTGACGCTGCCGCATCCTTTTGGGCTTTGGCCAGAACGGGCGTCAGCTTTGCCATATGCTCCGCAAGGGGCTCAACCGTCCCTTTGGCGCGCATGTGCACGACCTTGAACCCGCGCGCCTGAAGTTCCGCAAGAAAGCGCGGCAAGATCCGCGCCGTGGCGGGCTTGATGTCATGGAACAGGACGATGCCGCCCTTATTTGTCTCGACCTCCCTGACCACCCGCGTCAGCAGGACCTCGGGGTCAGAAATATAGCTATCGTTAGACACGACATCGACGGTGAAAGCCGCAATCCCGCGATGCTGCAAATGCTTCAGCATCGGCCCGCTATCGCTCAGCCCGGGAAACCGGAAAAACGGGGCAATCGGCTGCCCCGCTGCGAGCGTCACCGCAGCATGGCCCTTTTCGATTTCCTCGTTGGCCTTCTCAATCGAAAGCCGCTTCAGGTTGAGCGGATGCGACCAGGTGTGCGACCCGAGCGTATGGCCACGCTCCAGAATGGACTTTACGGTCGATGGATACGCGACGGCCATCCGACCGACCGAGTAGAACGTCGCTTTGGTACAGAACCGGTCTAGCGTATCCAGAATAGAGCGTGTGACCGTCGGCAACGGACCGTCGTCGAACGTCAACACAACTTCCTTGGCGTCGAGAAAACGCGCTTCACGGCTTTGGGTCGAGATCGAACCAAACAGCGCACCCGTGGAAGTATCTATCTCGACGATCCGCGACACGCCGAGCGCCTGCCCACTCTTCGCACAGGCATGAAGCCCGTCTGCAGGCTCGCCGGCAACAGCCGCCGACGCCCACAGGCCGAGGCTCACACTGACAATCGCCGCCGTGATATATCGCATAAGTGCAGCCCCGATCGGTATCTGTCGGTGAAAGTAAGCAAATTTCAAGACGCGGTCTACACAACCCAACCAAGGGTGCAAACATTGGTAAACCGCGCCCTATGCGGCCACGATCAGCGCAGTGCACTTCCACCGGCGATACTGATCAGCAATGCTGATTCGGCGGCGATGCTCAAGTCAAAGCCTTCCAGCTTCGGAAACGAACACTGCCGATAGTCGCAAGTTAGCTTCAGCCGGTTGATCAGAAGTTAAACAGCTTTGTCGCCCAGTCCATTTCATTCACAGGTGCAGCCTTAGGCCGTGGCGCCGGTGCCGTAATGGGTGCGGGCTTGCCCGCAACAACGCCCCACGGCAACACCTCGTCTTGCACAGCCGCAGGCTGGGGCGCGACTTTGCTTGCCGCACGCTGGACCGCGTCCGCGCCCGAGACAGGCCACACCACCGAGCGCGTCGCCAACGGATCGGAACTGGCCACGGCTGACTTGCGCGCCATTTCCTTTTCCGCGATGGCGTCGAATTCCGGCAGCGTCGCCACGGAATTGGATGCCTTCATGTGAACCACTTTGAACCCGCGCGCCTTCAACTCGTCGAGCAATCCAGCCAGCGCCCCAGCCGTCGAGGGTTGAATGTCGTGAAACAGGATAATCCCTTTCCGCTTACTGGCGAGTTGCGACAGCACATTGCGATGAACGTGCGCGGGATCTTTCGACCGGTAGTCGTTGGAATCGACTTCGATAGAGAACGTGCTCATGCGTCGGCTGCGCACGTAATCAAGCATTCCTTTGGGCGAACTGAGATACGGGAAGCGGAAGAATGGCGACGAAGCATGCCCGAGCGCCTTGCTGACCGCGCTGAAGCCTAGCTCCACCTCGCCGCGTGCGCGGGCCGGGTTGGTCCGGCGCAGATCCATATGCGACCACGTATGCGTGCCGACCGTATGGCCCCGCTTTTCCGTCTCCCGAACGAGGGCTGGATCCGATATCGCCATCCGCCCAACCACGAAGAAAGTCGCCTTGGTGCAATGCGCATCGAGCGCCTTCAATACCGGCATCGTGTGGGGCCGCAGAGGACCGTCGTCGAACGTCAGGACGACTTCGCCGTCAGCGAGAAAGTTGATATCGTTGAATTGCTGATGCCCAAACCGGGGACCTGCGGTGCTGTCGATCACATGCTCGCGCGCAACCCCGATCGCACCCTCGCTACCGCACCCTTTGGCGGTGGCAGCTACCCCAGCAGCAGGCTTTGGCGCAGCCGATTTTATTTTCGAGCGCAGAGGCTTAGCAACAGGAACCGCCCCTCCATCGGCGCCGGCCGCACCCAACGCTTGAGGTGGTGCACTTTGGCTGTGAGCCGTCAGAGCACCGAGCGCGCACACCGATGCAGCGAGCGCGCCCGCCGCAAGCCATTGCCGACGGCGTCCAAGCGCAAAGGTCGTCGTCTCAGATGTCCGATTTGATTTCATCGCGCCTGTATAATCCACCCGACCGTTCTGGCAAACCCATGCAGCGCAACTGTGGCAACGACGCATCAACCCAACGCCGATGCGCCGTCATCTGATCTGTGTCAGTGCTGAACCGACAAAGCACCTGGATGCACCGCCGATAGCCAAGGAGGTGACCCCGGCCAGCATGTTAGCTCGTTGGCGTATCCAGCTTGCGGGTCAGGTTTTCGAATTCCCGCCGCAATTCTTCGTTGCGGAAAATCTGTTCAAACGTCGGTGCTTCGAGCTTCTGCAGCGCCTCGAACGATTGCGAACTGTCGCGCATCAGATTGCGAAGCTGAAAACTGGCTTCCACGGTCTCGTAGGTGTTATCGGCGATCCGCAAATCATGCGCAGCTCTCAGTCGCGCCTTGGCGATCTGTTCGCGCTGTTGGCTCAGATACTTTTTATAACTCCGGGCCGCATCCTCGGCCATCTTCTGCGCATCCCGGTTCGCTTCAAGTGCCCGCTTCTGATCTGGCCGGTTTTCAGCCCGCATCAGTTCCGATGTTTTCACCCGCGCCGCTTGAATGTCCTTTAAGATCGCATCCAGTTTGGGCCCGTAATTGGTGTCGATCTTGGCAATCGTCGCATCCTGCGACTGAACCAGCATGGCAAACAATGCCGCGTGCATTGCAAAATACTTCCGCGATGCATTGAGATTATCGCCGCTCGCCGCCATCAGCTTGGCAAGTTGCCCGTCGATCACCTTGGCTGCGTTGAACACCGCCACGAGCCGCACAAGATCGCCAGACAGCACACTGTCGAGCAGCAAATCGACCTGTTCGGCCGACAGTTTCACCCCGGCATTATTCAGGCCCGATACGATCTCGCCTTTGGCCGTTTTGATTTCGGCGCGGTTGAGTTCGATCTTTTTGTTAAATTCGACGATTTGCGCGCCGAGGCTGTCCACCGTATCGGTCAACACGCCGGGCAACATGCCGTCCTTGGGGGCCGCGATCTGCTTTTCTTTCGTCTTGGTAATCACGTCTTCGAGGTCGCGGATATTGCGGCGAAGCCCGTCGATCTTTTTCTGCGTCTCGACCACAGGAACGTCGGTCACCACCCCGAGCGCGGCATTGATCAGCGCCTGCACCTTCAGGTCGCGGTCTTCGCGCGTCTCCGTGAACAGCGGCGGCAGCACGAATTCGTCTTTGCCGGGCAGCTTCTTGCCTTCGCTGCGCTGCTTGGCGGTGTCTTGCAAAATAGCATCAACCGCCGCCATCAGCTTGCGCGCGGCCTCAAACCCAGCTTCCCCTTCGCGCGGATCCGCAGCCACCGGCGGTGCCGCCGCAGGGGCCGTTCCCGCAGCCCCGTTCGCTGCAGGCGGCGTTTGCGTCTTGGGCTCCGATTTGCGCAACAGTTCGCCGATGCCGTCCCGTTGGGCCGATTGTGCATGGGCGCACGACACGAGGAGCGCGACGGCGAGCGAGCCAGCCAACACCGCTTGGCCTGCCCTCCCGGCCCACAAATCGCAGTGCGTGATCATGACCTCTAAGCCCTTTACGTCTCGCCAGCGACCGGTGCGGCAACCGCGTGATGACATCGTTGCAACAACCGACCGCGACCAACAAGGCCCTCGTATTAGGGCGAATCGATGGTTCCAGCCTACGTTTTCGCCAACCCGGCGTGAACCACCAATTCAAAATCCGTGTGATGGTTCACGTGCGCTGGCGGCAACCAAATCCTTAAGCTCTCGGGTCAGTTGCCGGGCATCCGTCAGCACCAGCATATGTGTAAGGGCTGCCAAACTTGCCAGTCCTTGCGGTAATTTGGCGGCCAACCAATCAGCCCCCGGCGCCCGTTTCCCCAACGCCAGCAACAACCGCACGTCCTTAGGTCCTGGCTGCAAAGCGGCGAACGGACGCTGATAGCTGACCACGATGAACCCCGCCTTCGCTTTGACGTCGGCACCCGGCACGGAGGCCAGAATGTCCCGCAACATCGCCTGCGCCAGCGGTCGATAAGCTTTAGCCGACGCTAAGAGAGAATCGATATCGCCGTCGCTTTGGGACACGACGGCAGCAGGCCGCGTCCTCGCCTCTGCCGTCTTACCAACCACCACAGCGCGGACAGGTTCGCCCGTTGGTTTGTCATTCCCGGCCTTGCGCTTATGCAACTCGGCAGGCGTTCGCACGACCGCCGACCCGTAAATCAGTCGTCCGCCATTGTGATGAATGCGCTCCAGCCAGGATGCACGCGCAAACGTAAACCCCTCTTGCCGCAACCAGTCGATGATTTCGTTGCGATGCGACAGTCCCGCGTCGCCGATCGCGGCCATCCAGCCCTCGAGGTCGCGCCCGGTGTCGCTCGGAAGGTCGTCGACGAAGGCACGTTCCTTCTGGCTGAAATCGATGGACATAATTTGAGCGATCCGACGTTTTGCGCTTTTCTTTGTGTATAGCTAAACCGCGAGACGGCAGCCAGACCCGGTTCTGCCGCCGACTCTGATCTAAATTGTCTTCAGGAGAAAGAACGATATGGCACTCGTGAAACTTTCCGCTTCCGCCATCCTCGCCGTCGCGCTGCTGAGCGTCCCCGCTCAGGCCCAAACCGTCACGAATCGGCCAGCTTATGGCTGCTTCAAAGTCAGCGTCCCCGAACTGAACGTCCGCGATAAGGCCTCTAGCAAGGCAGCCGTGGTGGCCACCGCCATCAAGGGTGAAACCCTCGTAAAGCGCCGTCGCTATTGCACGCTTCGCGGCTTCTGGTGCGCCGTCACGACCAACAAGGGTATCCAGGGTTTTGCCGACAAATCCATGATGGTGATCGCGCCCTGCCCATCCCGTCTGTCACAGTGAGCCGTAGCTTATGAACTAGATTACGGCTTCGCTGGCAACGGCGAAGCCGTCGTCGCGCCGGGTGCAGCGGGTGCTGGCTTGGCGGCCTTGAACAGCGTGGGCGGTGCTTTTCTGTCTTTGGCGACCGGGCGCGGCTCTTCCGTATTGCCAGGTGCCAGCAACCGTTCGAGATCAAACTGAGGGCATGATTTTTCCCCGAGCCGTGCGTTGAAAACCTTCAACATTCCAAGATCGCGTGCATTGTCGCCACCAGGATCAATCCCCCGCAATGTTCCCCCGATGAGCGGCGTCGCCGCATACTGCATCGTCCGTGAAAGTCCAGAGGTCGTCGTGTCGGCTCTCGTGCTGCGCAGTTGCCGGATGCGGAGGCGGGCATGTCCGGTCAACTTCTTGCAGTCATAGGCCAGTTCTTCAGCCGACATCTTGTAGGCGTTGTTAGCAGCTGACAGGTCTGGCAAATTGAAATTCGGAATGATGGTCGGGCTGATTTTGGGCTTATCGGCAGCCTGAACCGGCGATAACCCCGCCCATAGTGCCGTAAGCGCCGAAATGACCGCCGCGCGTTCCAATGCCATTGCCATACCCAAGATCCGTTCTATCCGCCCGCCGCAGCCCAACCCAAAAACAAGGCCGTCCTAAGGCTGGTCTGGCCAAACCTTTTGCAGCGCCAATGGTGCGGTGCTACCACATTCCCAACGCGAGCCGAGCAATACGGGACACCCAGACATGCCACAAAAGATCACCCTGTCATCGGCAGACCTCGTCGCAAACGCCGTGACGCAGATCACCGAATTGACGCCGCTACAGGCAATCCCGCTCGTCGGCGACCCCGAGGTCGTGCTGGTGGACATCCGTGACGTGCGCGAACTCGACCGAGACGGTCGCATTCCCGGTGCGTTCCACTGTCCCCGTGGCATGCTCGAATTCTGGATCGACCCGGCAAGCCCCTATCACAAGCCTGTTTTCGCACAGGATAAGCGCTTTGTTTTCTTCTGCGGCGGCGGCATGCGTTCGGTTCTGGCCACAAAGGTCGCCCAAGACATGGGTTTGAAGCCGGTCGCCCATATCATCGACGGGTTTGCCGGCTGGAAAGCTGCAAACGGCCCCATCGAAAAGACCGAACGGAAACCAGTATGAACCTCGCCAATCGCCTGCCGGTTACGTGCGTTGCCATTTGGCTCGGCGTCATTCCAGGTGCCCAGATCGCAAACGCGACCGACGCCGCCGTCGTGCCCTCTCTGACGTGTACCTTTAAGGCTGGCGCTGCCTGGACATACGCCACCGGCGGCTATTCAAGCGCCCAGCCAGAACCCCTCACCTTCGACATTGAGGCGGTCGACCTGGAACGTCAAAGTGCTCGTCTCAGCATCAATGGCAAGCCGGTCGGCAACCCTTTGCGAGTGGTGCGCGCCCTGAACGCAAATCACTTCTTGGAAGTCGCCCAGGAAGGTTTCCTCAACGTCACGACCATCTATGACATAGATCCCGCGACCGGTACCCGCCCCGCGATCCACTCCCGCCATTTAGGCCTGCTCGGCCAACCCGTGTTTTCGCAGTATGCCGGCTTCTGCACGGTGAAGTGATCGCGTCGCAAATCTTTGCCGTTAAACGATGGGCGAGACCAATTGCGCTCCGGCCCACCCTTCCCTCATAAAGTTCGAATGACCATTAACATCGTTAAACTCTGCGTTGGCGCGGCTTCGATTGAGCACCTCGCTACTTGGCAGGCGCATCGTTTGGCGGGCCGACGCCGCATCGAACACACGACCTTCCAAACGCCCAAGCGTCAGGACGGACTGCTCGATGGCGGGTCGCTCTACTGGGTCATCAAAGGTGTGATCCAAGTCCGCCAGCGTCTGATCGGCTTCGACACCGGCACCAAAGAGGACGGCTCGGCCTGTTGCCTGTTGATCCTCGATCCAGAATTGGTCCCCGTCCGGCCCACCAAGCGCCGTCCGTTTCAAGGCTGGCGCTATCTGCAACCCGAAGACGCTCCACCAGACCTCGGCTCAGCACGTGCTGCCGCCGAAATGGCGGCCATGAGCCCGCAAATGCGCAAAGACTTGGCCGACCTGGGTTTGTTGTAATAGACAAGCCTCCCAGTCGCCCAAATGGGGGACCAGTCCGACGACGCAGGACATGTCGACATGCTAGGCCACCCCCCGCTGACGGCCCTCATCAATGCGATCCCCGCATCCGTGCCGTTCGTCGGTCCCGAGACCCTATCGCTGACGCGGGGCCGTCCGTTCCAGGCCCGCTTGGGCGCGAATGAAAACGCCTTTGGCCCAAGCCCGCGCGTTCTTGCCGCCATGACCCAGGCAATCGCCGACAACTGGCAATATGCCGACCCGACGAACCACGACCTCATTGCCGCAATTGCATCCCTGCATCGGATCGACCCGGCCCACGTCGTCGTCGGAGAAGGCATCGACGGCCTTCTTGGCTTGACCGTGCATATCGCGGTCGAACGCGGCGGCGCTGTCGTGACGTCGAACGGCGCCTATCCGACCTTTAATTTCCATGTCACCAGCCACGGGGGAAATCTGATCAAAATCCCCTACGTCAACGACCGCGAAAACATTGCTGGCCTGCTGGAAGCAGCCCACGCCCATAATGCCGCGATCGTCTATCTGTCCAACCCGGACAACCCCATGGCCTCGTGGTGGCCAGCATCCAGCATCGAGCGCATGGCCCAAAGCCTGCCACCCGGTTGCCTGTTATGCCTGGACGAAGCCTACATCGACACCATGCCAAAGGCCGAACATCCCGCGATTGCCGTCGACCATCCCCAGGTGCTGCGCTTCCGCACACTGTCCAAAGCCTATGGCATGGCCGGCGCACGCATCGGATACGCGTTCGGCCCCAAACGCCTGATCGCGGCGTTCGAAAAGGTGCGCAACCACTACGGCATCAACCGCGTCGGCCAGATCGGCGCGCTTGCAGCCATCCAAGACCAAGCCTACTTGGCCGACGTGGTCGCCAAGTTGATCCAAGGGCGCGATCGAATCAGCACCATTGCCCGCGCCAACGGCCTGTTGCCGCTTCCGTCTGCCGCCACGTTCGTCGCCATAGATTGCGGTCGCGACGGACCGTTTGCCCAACGCGTGCTCGACGGTTTGATTGCCCGTGATGTTTTCGTGCGCAAGCCGAGCATCCCGCCGCTCGACCGCTGTATTCGCGTCAGTTGTGGCCCCGATCATGCCCTCGACCTGTTCGCCGCCGCTCTACCCGCAGCCCTCGCCGACGCAAACGCCTAAGCGAAAAAATCCCAAAAAAATGAGGGTCTGGGAACTGCGCTCTTGGTGGGCTGTGGTGCAGAAGCCTTATTCAGCGCGACCAGCTGAAACAAGCCCAACTGACCGCGCGGCAGTCATCAACCAACCGCCATCAATGCGGTTGGAAATAGATCGGCCGAAACCGCCCATCGTCGCCTTCGACAAACAACTCGGCGACCTTGGGGTGCCGCAACGGCTCCCCAGATTTATCGGCCAACAGATTCTGCTCCGAGACGTAGGCGATATACTCGGTCTCGGCGTTCTCCGCGAGCAGATGGTAATAGGGCTGGTTCTTCTTGGGCCGCAACTCGGGCGGGATCGACAGCCACCACTCCTCGGTGTTGTCGAAGACCGGATCAATGTCGAACACGACGCCACGGAACGGATAGAGCTTGTGGCGCACGACGCTGCCGACGGCAAACTTCGCCATCCGAGCCCGGCCTTTTTTGCGTGGCACCACAGCCGCAGTGGCGGCGGGCTTGGCGCGCGGCTTTGGAGTTGTTTTGCCGAGTTTGATGTCGCTCATGGGTCCTACTTGCGAACGAAGCCGCATCCGCTGTCAACTAGTCGTTCGATGAAATGTTAATATATGTGTTTTTACCACCACGCCGTTAACGAACCAGAGCCGCCCCGGCACTATAGCCCATAGGCCGCTGCGAGCGCCGTGTCTTTGGTAGCTACGATCTTCGCCAGATCGACGATCACCTTCGCCTGTTTCCAAGTCGCATCGTCTTGCATCTTCCCGTCGAGCATCACCGCACCCGTGCCATCTGGCATGGCTTCAAGAATGCGCTTGGCGAACGCGACTTCGCGCACGTCGGGCGAAAACACGCGCTTTGCGATTTCGATCTGCGAGGGATGCAGCGTCCAGGCACCCAGGCACCCCTGCAAGAACGAATTGCGGAACTGCGACTCGCAAGCGGCCAGATCGGCGAAATCGCCAAACGGGCCATAGAACGGCTTGAGCCCATAGGCGAGGCAAGCGTCTACCATCTTGCCCACGGTATAGTGCCACAGATCCTGCTGATAATAGGTGCGCGTGGCAGCCTTATCGGCCGTGGGGTCGGCAATCACGGCATAATCGGGGTGCCCACCGCCGACGCGCGTCGTCTTCATACCGCGCGAAGCAGCCAGATCGGCCGGCCCCAGGCTCATCCCGTGCATGCGCGGCGAGGCAGCGGCAATCGCTTCGACGTTGTTCACGCCCTCAGCCGTTTCGAGGATCGCATGGATCAGAATCGGCTTCGACACCTTATGCTTGGCTTCGAGCTGGGCCAGCAACTGATCGAGATAATGGATGTCCCACGGTCCTTCGACCTTGGGCAGCATCACCACATCGAGCTTGTTGCCAGCTTCTGCGACGAGCGTCGTGATGTCATCAAGCCCCCACGGCGAGTTCAAGCAGTTGACCCGCGTCCACAGACCCGTCGATCCGAAGTCGAATTCGCGCGCCATCGACACGAAACCCGCGCGCGCCTGTTCCTTCTCGCTGGCGGCAACCGCGTCTTCCAGGTTGCCGAGCACGACGTCGACCTGGCCGATGGTGTCCTTGAGCTTAGCGCGGATCTTCTCGTTATGCGGCGGAATGAAGTGGATCATCCGCTCCAGCTTCACGGGCAGCTGCCGGTAAGGATCTGGCGCACCGATGGCGAGCGGCGCGAAGAACTTGGCAGGTGTGCGGGAAGCGGCCATGTGCGGACAACCTTGAATCGAGTGTGGGAAAAATGCTGCAGTGCACTTAATGCCCCGTTCCGCTCAAAGTCAACGTCGTCCCCGCTCAACTCCAGCGCCGGTTGCTCCACATCCACTGTTCCGGCACATCCCGCACCCACTCCTCGAACTGGCGCGTCATCTCAGTCGTCGCCCAGCGGATATCTTCACCCTGATTGGCTGTACGCGGGACCCGCAGTTCCTTCATTTCAATTCTGAACCGGCTCTGGGTGCCGATCCGCAGCGCGCGCGCCATCCAGATCCGCGCCCCGACCCGCCGCGCAATCATCGGCCCGATCGTCACGGTCCGGGCATCCTTGCCAAAAAACGGCACCGGCAACCCATTCCGATCATAGAGGTCACAGATGAGCCCCAGCTTGTTGCCGCGCCGCACGTGATCCATCAGCACCCGCGCGGTCTTTTGATCGTCCCCGTGATCGCCCTCGACCTTGCCGCGCCCAAACAGTCCACCGGGATAGATATTGCGCCGCTGATACCGCAGATAGGCGTCGATGTAGGGGTTATTGACGCTACGGTACACAGCCGCCGGTTTTGCCCCAGCAAGTGTAAGCGGCCAGGCGGCCAACTCGTAGTTCCCCTGATGCAGCGATACGCCGATCACCGGCCCCTGCTTATTCTTATACCGTTCAAAAACTTCCGGGTTGGCGATCTCGATCCGGCTGGCGTCGGCAGCGATCCTGTCGATCGACATCGTCTCGACCATCACGCGGCCAAGGTTCTCCCAATGCGCGCGGGCAATCTTTTGGCGCCAAGCCACCGACTTTTCGGGAAAGGCAATGGCGAGGTTATCGAGCGCGCGCTGATGCCGCTTGCGCGCGATGACCGGCGCAAGCCGTCCCCAGGCCCCCGCCGAAAACCAAGTGGCAACGCCGAGCGGCAGGGCGCGAAAAATGCCCACGATGAACCTGAGCCCGGCATACTCCACCCGGAACTGAACATCGCGCCAGAATGTTAATGACGTATCGCCCGCAGCCATTGCGCTATTCGTGTTTCCCTGCAAACCGTTGGGCAAGACCGCCCCAGTGCCCCCGGCTATGCTCACTCCGAGCCGTTCCCGTCAACGCGGCGTAACTGCACGCAGCCTGATGTATCATTAAAGCGGCGCGGAAGGTGCCGCCGAGCGCATCATCCGCGGCAAGGCGCTGGGTGCCATGCCTTGCGCGATGACGGCCCGCCGCAAAGGCCCGATGGCTGACAGAGCATAAAGTCCAGCCCCACGAAGCACGTGAACCGGCGACAGTTCGCTCAACAACGACCGGTTGAGTGCATCGACGGCTGTCATCCGCAGCGCGATATCGCTTGTGCGTGCCTTCTGATAGGCAGCCAAGGCCTCCGATCCGCCCGGATCGCGGCCCGCGTCCACGGCATCCGAGATGCAATCGATCACATGGCCCGCGTCCCGCAACCCCAGGTTCAATCCCTGCGCGCCGATCGGCGGCATCACGTGCGCCGCTTCGCCCACGAGCATCACCCGCCGACTTGCATAGCAGTCGGCCTGCATCCAGCTCAGTGGAAACCGCCCCTGGACCGTCAATTCGCTGACGGCCCCGAGCAACCCCTTAAGCCGCGCCTCCAGCGCCGCCGTGAATCCGGCCCCGTCCAGCGCCATCAACCGGTTAGCGATCCCCGGTCGCTCGATCCAAACGAGACTTGAGGCCCGCCCCGGCAATGGCACGGTCGTGCAAGGCCCGGCTGGTCCATGCAACTCGGTAGAAATCCCATCGTGGGGTCGTTGGTGGGTGAAATTGGCCGTGATGGCGACCTGATCGTAGGTGTGATGGCGCTCCGTGATGGCAGCTCCCGCGCGGCAGACCGAATGCCGCCCGTCCGCCGCAACCACCAGCGCACCGCGCACAGTCCGCCCGTCCGAAAGCGTAACCGTGACGCCGCAGTCGTCGGGCACAACTGAAATCGCTGTCGCGTCTTTGATCCAGTCAAGCGGCCCCGCCACCCGGCCAAGCGCGTCGCGAAGCGCGCCCGCTAATGGACCGTTTGGCACATTATACCCGAACGACGGCAGCCCGATTTCGCCCGCAGCAAAAACCACTTCCGGCGCGCGCAGCAATCCCCCGCGATCGTCGACGATCCGGATCCCGCTCATGGGTTGGCAGACGCTATGAATTGCAGCGAACACGCCCAGCCGGTCGAGCAGAGCAATCGAGGGCGCAAAAAGCGCTGCCGTTCGCGCTTCCCCGGCTGTTCCAGGCGGCGGCGTCGTCGGCGTGATGAGGATCGTTGGGATGCCCCGTTCGACCAGCGCCAATGCCGAGACCAGCCCCACCGGCCCACCGCCCACGATGACGACGTGTTCGTTATTCATGGCTGAACCTTTCTCCGTCCGGTTGCCGACACCTAGTCCTATACATACGGTGCGCTGGTGGTCCGGCGACAGCCAATCAGCGCAAATAGAGCTAAAAAGGTACAGAAGCGACCTTGCTTGGCCCAGACCAGGATCAAAAAACCCTTGTGATCTGATGCACAAAAATCGAATCAAGCGTTAAAATCGAGTTATCCACGGTTTGACGAATCAGTGACGTGGCTTTCCAGCAACTGCGCAACACTTGATGCAGCTGTGACAGCGATTGCGGTTTACGGGGGGGATGGCAGCGGCTAGGAATTGGGCAGGCAGAACGTGCTTCAGCGGTAATCGCTAAGTGGAGTTCGCTGAAATGGTGTCCGTTCCGCTTTTGAGTTCGGTCGCTGAGTTGGTAAGTACAAGGGAGACAAGTGCATGTTCGGGGGACTTCTGAAGTCGACCAGTCTCGCGGCCCTGGTGGCCGTTGCAGGCGTAGCAATTTCGGGCGCATCTGCCCAGGCAGCTGATTTGGGCGGCAACTGCTGCGCAGATCTCGAAGAGCGTATCGCTGAACTCGAAGCCACAACCGCCCGCAAGGGCAACCGCAAGGTTTCGCTGACCGTTTCTGGTCAGATCAACCAAGCTGTGATGGCTTGGGATGATGGCGTTGAAAGCAACGTTTACGTCACCGACAACGAAACCGCACGTTCGCGCTTCCGTTTCCTCGGCTCGGCCAAGATCGACGCTAAGTGGTCGGCTGGTTACCTGATGGAACTCGGCGTTGCTGACAACGACCAGAACAACCTGTCGCAGAACGTTACTCAGGCCGCTGAAGTTGTCATCCGTCACTCGGCCTGGTTCCTCCAGCACAAAGACCTTGGTAAGGTCTGGGTCGGTCAGACCTCGATGTCCACCGACGGCATCACCGAAGTCAACCTTGCCAACACCGGCCACTTCTTTGGCCCAGCAACGGCTTCGCACAACTCGACGTCATTCAAGTACCGTCTTGCTGGCGGTGCTCAGTCGGTCAGCACCATCGGCAGCGTGTTCACCGCTGGCGGCGATGGCTTTAACCCCGGTGAAGGCTCGCGTAACAATCTAGTAAAGTACGAATCTCCAGTGATCGCTGGCTTCATTGCCTCGGCTGCTTTCGGTGAAGATGACCTCTTCGATGTCGCTCTTCGCTATGCTGGCGAATTCTCGGGCTTCAAGCTGGCTGCTGGCATCGGCTACATCAAGAACAGCGACACGAACAATAAGCGTGGTTGCGCGGCCTCTTCGGTTGGTGGGTCCGGAAACGACGTTGACTGTAACGAACTTGGCCTCTCTGCCAGCGTCATGCACGTCGGAACGGGTCTGTTCGTGACCGGTGCCTACGGCCAGCGCGAAGACAATAAGCGCGCTGCCACGTTGGACAAGACCGACGACTTCTACATGGTGATGGGCGGCATCGAGCAGGCCTTCTTCCCGCTCGGCAAGTCGACCCTGTTCGGTTCGTATCAAGTTGGTTCGGTTAACTCCGGTCTTGCTCCGAACGCTGCCTCCGCTGGTCCGCCTGCAGTCGTCGCTGGTGCCACGGCTGGTATTGGTCTCGCGACCATCACATCGGCTGAGTACACGAACTGGGGCGTTGGCTTCAACCAGAACATCGCCGCTGCTGCGATGGACCTGTACGTCAACTACAACAACTACAGCTACGACCTGAAGGCTGGCGCTGTTGATGTTCCAGTCAACGACTTCCAGACCCTCGTTGCTGGTGCCCGCATCCAGTTCTGATCTCTAGCGATCCGACTGAAACGAGAAAGCCGCCCTTCGGGGCGGCTTTTTTGCGTTCTTGACCCCCATTTTTGGTTTTCCTCCTCCGATGTCGGTGATCGGCGCCCGGCAGGACGAATCATGGGAACGACCTGAAAGCGGTGCGCCGAAGACAAATGCCGGGCACACACGCCTGCGCGCGCCCAAAATTACATCTTTGGTAGTGTTGCATCCCCGGATCGCGTGGCGCGATGGCAACAACACCGTCCATTCGTGTCTGAAAACCAGTCAAATGCATTTGTGCGCGTGTGCGAGTCACCTAACGCTTAAGCCAACCGGCGTTTCGTTCTGTGAGCCAAGGCACCCCATGCCATGTCCATGAAATGAACCCGCGTCATCAGTTTCGTAGCGTCGCATTCGAGTAAGAGAGCGGTCAGATGTGAGGTGCCCCCTCGCTGTAGCCAGCTCCGCAAGCGCTCAATTGCGTCCCCCGTTAACAGGGGTCGGCGCCAAAACATGGAGACGACGTATGATCGGGGGACTTTTGAAGTCGACCAGTCTTGCAGCCCTCGTGGCAGCATCCAGCATGATGTCTGTCACGGCAGTGTATGCAGCCGACCTTGGCGGCAACTGCTGCGCAGATCTCGAAGAACGTATCGCCGAACTCGAAGCCACGACCGCCCGCAAGGGTAACCGCAAGGTCACTCTGACGGTGTCTGGTCAGGTCAATGAAGCCGTCATGTTCTGGGACGACGGCGTCGAATCGAACGCCTACATCACCACCAATGAAACCGCCCGTTCGCGCTTCCGCTTCCTTGGCTCGGCCAAGATCGACTCGAAGTGGTCGGCTGGTTACCTGATCGAAATCGGCGTCGCCGACAACGTGCAGAACACCCTGTCGCAGAACGTCTCTTCGACCAACAGCTTGGCCATCCGTCACTCGGCTTGGTACTTGCAGAACTCGGACCTCGGTAAGGTCTGGGTTGGTCAGACCTCTTCGGCCACCGACGGCATCACTGAGATCAACCTCGCCAGCACCGGCCACTTCTTCGGCCCAGCAACGGCTTCGCACAACTCGCTCGGCTTTGCTTTCCGTCGTCCAAGCGGCGCAACGTCAGGCACCGTTGGCGCAGCATTCAATGCTGGCGGCGACGGCGTGAACCCAGGCGAAGGCTCGCGTCTCAACGTCGTAAAGTACGAAACCCCTACTCTGGCTGGCTTCATCGCTTCGGCTGCTTGGGGTGAAGACGACGTGATGGACGTGACTCTCCGTTATGCTGGCGAATTCTCGGGCTTCAAGCTCGCAGCTGGCATCGGCTACCTGCAGACGAACGATGGCACGACCAACCAGCGCAAGTGCGCACGCGTTGCCGGCGCCGTTGATTGTAATGAACTCGGCCTCTCGGCCAGCGTGATGCATGTTGCATCGGGCTTGTTCGTGACCGGTGCCTACGGCCGTCGCGAAGACGACCTCCGCGCCGCCGGTCTCGACAAGACCGACGACTTCTACATGATCATGGGCGGCATCGAGCAGTCGTTCTTCCCAGTTGGTAAGACGACCCTGTTTGGTTCGTATCAGGAAGGTTCCAACCATAACGGCACCGCCGTCGTCAGCGGCAACACCATCACGACGGCCGAGTACTCCAACTGGGGTCTGGGCTTCAACCAGAACATCGCAGCTGCGGTGATGGATCTGTACGTCAACTACAACAACTACAGCTACGACCTGAAGTCCGGCGCAGTTGACGTTCCCGTCAACGACTTCCAGACGGTTGTCATGGGTGCCCGCATCCAGTTCTAAGTCTCGATCAACTACAGGGGAGCCGCGTCAAGTGGCTCCCCTCATTTCTTACACGGATATTCGCGTGAGTTGGTTGCTTTCAATCGTTTGTTGCGGTGTTGCCACATGACTTCAAAACAACACATCCGCGACCAAATCTTCAGCCGGTGTTAACTGCAGTCGATTGAATCTTGTGCTCTAAGTCCGGCTCTACCATGCTCTAGTTCAACGTGGTGATGCCTCGCATCGCAGGAAGTAAAGAATGTCGCTGCTCAAATACATTGCCCTGGCTACTTCGCTTGTCGCGCTCAGCACGGCTGCGCTCGCTTTCCAGGAGCAGACCTCCGGTGGTAACGCGCCCGCCGTTGCCCAACCTACAGCGAAGCCCGTTGAGCTCAATGCTCCGGGCGCATCTGGTCTGAAGCCGTCTGTTGGTACGGAAGTTCGTATCCCTGGTTTAGGCAAGCTCGGCAGCCTCCCTAAAATGGACTTCGGTCTAGAGCTTCTTTATGGCGCCAGCGAAACCAAAACGCAGGATGTTCAGCCGCTGGATGATGCACGCGACGATCTCACGATCCGCGGGTCGGTCAAGCATAAGTTTTAAGTCAGGCCGCGCCCCTGCCGGTCAGGATGTTGCTCGCGCGTTTGGTTCCAAGTCGTTGTTCGGGCACAGGTCCTGGCAGTTCGATATTTCGCTTTGAACGATTTAATTGCTTTTAGATGCTATTGGTTTACGTTTGTCCGACGACGCGGCTTTCAGGGGTATGATTTGTTCGCAGCCAAGAGGGACTGGCCGTCCCCATCGAACGGAGATAACGTGCGCCACGTGATTATAGCGCACCTCTTAGCCTCGGTCGGCGTCATGAGCGCCATGATGGCTTTGCTCACCGTATTCGATCAGAGTTGGGAATACGTCTACGGTTGGTTGGGGCTCGCACTGATCACACAAGCCATCAGCGCCGGTGGGCCAGACCTGTTGCCTTTCGCCGATTACGATGATCTTCCTGAAGCCGATGACGTTTCGCTCCACTCGCGCCCCGCAGCGATCGTAGCGTTTCTCACAGGCGTTTTCGTTCCAGTCATAGCCATGCTGCACGCTGGCTTTCTTGATGGCATCGCCGGCGTAGCCTTCGGCAGCGTTATTCTTTTGGCCGCGCTCTACCGTTTGGTTTTCGTCGCCCAGCCATCCGAGCCTGCCGCACGCATTGTCGGGCTTCCAGCAGCCTGGGGCATCATCGGTTTCTACCTTCATGCATTCGATGCGACCCCTTTAGCCTCGGTACTCGGCATCGGGCTTGCTATCGTGCTTGGGCTTATTCCGCTGAACTGGCCGCATCCGTTGTTCAGCGAGCGTTGGCCGACCATGACCCGAGCCATCGTCTTGGTCTGGTTTGCCACGGCAGCGGTGACACTTTGGTACGGCTTTCCCGCAGCGCCTTTCGCTAAGGCGATTTTGATGGCAACCGCGCTTTACGGCCTGATACTGGCCGCCTGGATTGCGCGCACGCCTGTGCGCGAGCAGGAACTGGTCTAGAACGCTTTGCCCGTCGCCCGCTCAACCATGAGGGCATCAATGGCTGGCGTGTTGGGGCAGTATGCAGCGACAAGTTCATTGGCATTAGTAGCGGTGAAATCGTGGGCGCACTTCCGGGTGTGCGTGCAAGAACGGCAAACCGTCATGAGGCCCGCCACGAGATCCGGTTCGGCCGCCTGTTCATAACCGATATCAAGCCCGGCAGACCGTAGGCGCTCCGGAACGAGTACCGACGCATGATCGCCCGCCGCTGATGCCGCATAATCGCTGGTTTCTTCCGGTGACAGCCAGTGCTGCACGATCCGAGCCCACGCTTCACGCGGCGCTGTCTTGCAGGGGCTGGTCATGTGCGGCCTCATTTTGGCGACTGATCGCTCAGCACTATCATGCCGTGACCCGAACGCCTTGATCGCGATCAAACCACTGGAACGCAGGCGCCAACGCAGCCCAACATCGCAACTGCAAAGCCAAATCCGCGCGACGAGGTGCACGAAAGTACAGTTTTCACGTGACGGCACTGGATTTAAGTCTCTCAAATCGATATGCTTGACGATGCATAACGAAGGCCGCCAGAAAGGCGACCAGCCAATAAATGGGAGAATACGCCATGCTTCACGTTGCCATGGATAAGCTGAACGGAAAGCTCGCGATCAAGTCGCGTTATGACAATTTCATTGGTGGCAAGTGGGTTGCCCCCGTTCGCGGCCAGTACTTCGAAAACCCCTCGCCCGTCACCGGCAAAACGATCTGTCAGGTCGCGCGCGGTACCGCTGAAGACATCGAGCTGGCGCTGGATGCCGCGCATAAGGCTAAGGATGCCTGGGGCCGCACCTCGCCCGCTGAGCGTTCCAAGATGCTCAACAAAATCGCCGACCTGATCGAAGCCAACCTCGACGTCTTGGCCCTCGTTGAAACGCTCGACAACGGCAAACCCATCCGCGAAACCACCCACGCCGATTTGCCGCTCGCCGTCGATCACTTTCGCTACTTCGCGGGCTGCATCCGTGCGCAGGAAGGCTCGATTTGCGAAATCGACCACGACACGGTCGCCTACCACTTCCACGAACCACTCGGCGTCGTCGGGCAGATCATCCCCTGGAACTTCCCGCTGCTGATGGCTGTGTGGAAGCTCGCTCCCGCCCTGGCAGCCGGTAACTGCATCGTCCTAAAACCCGCTGAGCAGACCCCGATGTCGATCATGGCGCTGATGGAAGTCATCGCCGGGGTCCTGCCCGATGGCGTGCTCAACGTCGTCAATGGCTTCGGCATCGAGGCCGGTAAGCCGCTGGCTACCAGCCCCCGCATCGCCAAAATCGCCTTCACCGGCGAGACAACGACGGGCCGTCTCATCATGCAGTACGCATCTGAGAACATCATCCCCTGTACGCTGGAACTTGGCGGCAAGTCGCCCAACATCTTCTTTGCCGACGTCATGGATGCCGATGACGAATACTTCGACAAGTGCTTGGAAGGCTTTGCCATGTTCGCCTTAAACCAGGGCGAAGTCTGCACCTGCCCGAGCCGCGTCCTCGTCCAGCGCTCGATCTATGAAAAGTTCATGGACCGCGCCCTTCAGCGCGTGGCCAAGATCAAGCAGGGCCACCCGCTCGATAGCACGACCATGATCGGTGCCCAGGCCTCCAACGATCAACTCGAAAAAATCCTGAGCTACGTCGATATCGGTCGCAATGAAGGCGCTCGGGTCTTGATCGGTGGGTCGCGCGCGATCCTCGGCGGCGAACTCGAAAGCGGTTATTACATGCAGCCGACCGTTCTCGAAGGTCACAACAAGATGCGCGTGTTCCAGGAAGAAATCTTCGGACCCGTCGTCTCGGTAACGACCTTCGAAGATCACGCCGAAGCGCTCTCTATCGCCAACGATACGCTTTACGGCCTTGGCGCTGGCGTGTGGACCCGCAACGGCACGACCGCCTATCGCTTCGGTCGCGAAATCCAAGCGGGCCGCGTTTGGACCAATTGCTACCACCTCTATCCCGCTCACGCGACATTCGGCGGTTACAAAAAGTCCGGCATCGGCCGCGAGAACCACAAGATGATGCTTGATCACTACCAGCAGACCAAGAACATGCTGGTCTCCTACAGCCCCAAGGCACTGGGCTTTTTCTGATCGCCAAAGCACGGCTGGGGGGAGCCCGTTCCCCCAGCCGTTGCCCTCACGAATATAAATTCCCAAAAAAGCTGAGGGTTCGGGAGCTGTGCTCCCGAGCGGGTCAGGGCGGCAGCCCGGCGCGAAGCGCACGCTCACGGTCGCCTCCACAACAGAAAGTGTCCGCAATGGTCGATCGCGTCACCGCCACGCCTGCCACGGTATCGCTAATCGCAAAGCTCGAAACCCAACACGGCCCGCTGGTCTTCCACCAGTCCGGCGGGTGTTGCGACGGCAGCGCGCCGATGTGTTTTGCCCGCGGTGAGTTCAAACTCGGCGGCGGCGACGTGCTGATGGGCGAGATTGCCAGCACACCGTTCTACATGTCGCGCGACCAGTTCGAATACTGGCAGCATACGCAACTCATCATCGACGTGGTGCCAGGGCGCGGCGCGAGCTTCTCGCTGGAAATCCCCGAAGGCGTCCGTTTTCTGACCCGCAGCCGCGTCTTCACCGATGCAGAAATCGATTCACTCAACCCGCTTGCAATCCGGCAGAAATAGCACGCTGAGGAACTCGAACGGTTTGGCAGACGTTTGACCTCCAAACAAAGAGGTCCCGATGACGAAAATCAAGAATGCCAAAATACTCATTCTCGCAACCGGCGGTTTCGAACAGTCCGAGCTTGAGGTCCCCCGCGACAAATTGCGAAACGTCGCGCGTCTCGTCCACGTTGCTGCTCCCAAGCGCCGCAAGGACAAAAAGACCATCACCGGCTGGGCCAAGCATGACTGGGGCACACCCGTCGAGGTCGACGCGGAATTGGCGGACGTGTCTTTATCGTTCTACGATGTGCTGGTGCTGCCGGGCGGGCAGATGAACCCCGACACATTGCGGCAAGACCCAGACGCCATGAAGCTCATTCGGGAATTTCTGGAATCGGGAAAAGTGGTCGCCGCCATTTGCCATGCGCCGTGGCTGCTCATCGAAGCCAACGCCGTACGCGGCCGAAAAATAACGTCCTATAGCTCCATCAAAACAGACTTGGTCAATGCTGGCGTTGATTGGGTCGACGACGCGGTGGTATCTGATCAGGGGATCGTGACGAGCCGCTCGCCCGATGACTTGGAAGCCTTTGTCGCCAAGATTATCGAAGAGGTAGAAGAGGGTGTCCATAAACGCCTTGTTTTGGCAGCCTAACGACCCGCATACTGTCGAACCTGTTGGCACCGGAGCGGTCGAGCGCCCGGTGCCGATTGTCGCGGATTGACCTGCGTCAACGCCGTCTCGCCAAGTGACGGTCGATATGGCAAAGCGAAATGTGCCGGTCGCTGATTGACCGGCAGCCCTATACCCGTCCGCCGCAAGAGGGAACCACTGTGACCACCGCTGGCCCGTCCGAACAGTCCGTACTCGACCGCCCGCGCCCAGAGCCAAAACGACCATCCAACCTGCTGGCAGAGCGCGTCCTCGAAATCCGTCACTACACCGACAAGCTGTTTAGTTTCAAAACAACGCGGCACGCATCGTTTCGCTTTACGTCGGGCCAGTTCGCCATGATGGGCCTGATGGTGGACGGCAAGCCGCTGCTGCGGGCCTATTCGATCACCAGCGGCTACTACGACGACCACCTTGAATTCTTTTCCATCAAGGTCCCCAACGGCCCGTTAACCTCTCGCCTCCAGCACATCCAGCCCGGCGACGAGATCGTTCTGGCAGCCAAGCCAACCGGCACGCTTCTGCTGGGCAATCTCAAGCCCGGCAAGCGGCTCATCCTCCTGGCCACCGGCACCGGTTTTGCGCCTTTCGCCAGCATCCTGCGCGATCCAGAGACGTTCGAGCGGTTCGACACCATCGTGATGGCCTACGGATGCCGGGAGGTGGCTGAACTGGAGTATGCAACGCAAACCATCGTCGCCCTGCGCGACCACGAACTGCTTGCAGATCTGATCGGCACCAAGCTTCACTACTACGCAACAGTGACCCGGGAAGCGTATTATCGTCAAGGCCGCGTCACGGGCCTCCTGACAAGCGGAAAAATGTTCAGCGACCTGAAGCAGTCCGGTCTCGACGCCGAGTGCGACCGCGTCATGATCTGCGGAAACCCTGAAATGACGCGCAACTGTCGCCAGTTGCTCATCGACCGCGGGTTTCACGAAGGCAATTCAAACAATCCAGAAGACTTCGTGATCGAAAAGGCCTTTGTCGGCAGCTGACGAAGCAGCCTGACGTCGTGTTTTGCGATTGATGAATGCCAACTCCAATTGATCGACTAAGCTAAGTCGCTTCAAACGCCACCAGCGAGACGTCGGCTCGCCGATTGCTACCCCACGATAACAAGGAACAGCATCCCATGACCAAAGACTGGCAAGGCATGACCAAAGACGTGTCGGCCACAATGCGCGAAATGCGCGGCGGAGCCCCCGAGGTCATGAAGGCCTTCTCGGGCTTGGCGCAGGCAGCGCTCGGCACCAAGGCGCTCGACCTCAAAACGAAAGAGCTGATCGCACTCGCCATCGGTGTTGCAACCCGGTGTGACGACTGCATCGCATTCCATGCCAAAGCGGCCGTCGAACAAGGGGCAACCCGAGAGGAAGTCCTCGAAACCCTCGGCATGGCCGTTTACATGGGCGCAGGCCCGTCCATGATGTATGCAGCCCACGCCTTTGACGCCTTCAAAGCGTTCGCCGACATCGAGGCAGCAAAAGCGGCCGGAACACCGGCGCCTTGACATAAAAAAGCGCCAGCAGCCTTGCTGGCGCTTTGACCGAACGGCTACAGTCAACCGTCAGCCCTACGACCGGTCGCCATCGCGCCGTTCGCTTTTGCCGCGACGCTCGTTGTCCCTGTCGCCATCGCGGTCGGCACGGGACTCGGAGCTGGACTGAGAACCCGACCCCGAGCGGTCCCCGCTTTCGTCATAGCGTTTGGTTTTGTGCGTTGCGATGTCGCGGTCATCAGAACGTTCGTAATTGGTACGACCGTCTTGATCGCTCCGACCGCGATGCTTTCCATCGCCGTCGTCTGAGGCGACCGCGTTGCCAGCGGCAATTGCTAGGCCGAGCGTCAGGACGCCGAGAGCAAAAAGAGTGCGCATGTGTTATCCTCCAGATTGCGAGCCCATCGTGGGCACCCTTTGGACATGACACATCCACACTGATGCCAATCTGGCCCCGCCCGTCAGCTTCCCGTCAGTTGCCAGCGGGCATCATGCCGTCTGAACCTCGACAAGGAGACCGCGTTGACGCTGGTCCGCATGAGCCGCCTCTTGATCGTAAGCCTGTTTGCTGTCGCGGCCTCCCAGGCTCTTGCGAGCGGGAAAAAGCTGAATCAGGATCAGGTGCGCGACGCGCTCAAGTCTGGCGAGATTCGCTCCCTCGACGACGTAACCGCCGTAGCGTCAAAAGCCCTTCCAGGCCAAGTCATCAAGGTCGAGGTCGAACGCAGCCATGGCGTACTTGTCTATGAGTTCAAAATTATCGGCACGAATGGCCGGATCCGCGAAATCAAAATCAACGCCAAAACGCTCGACGTATTGGAAATTGAGTGATCATTCATGCGCATTTTGATTGTTGAGGACGAACCCAAGATCGCCAGCGACCTGAAATTCGCACTGAATGAAAGCGGCTATATTGCCGATATCGTGGCGGACGGCGAACAGGCTTGGTATGCTGGCGACACCGAAGACTACGACGCCGTTATTTTGGACTTCGGTCTCCCCAAGCTCGACGGCTTGACGGTTCTGCGCCGCTGGCGCGATGGCGGACGCACCATGCCGGTCCTCGCCCTGACGGCCCGCGACAGTTGGCGCGACAAGGTCGACGGCATCGACGCTGGCGCCGACGACTATCTGAGTAAACCGTTTCGCATGGAGGAATTGCTGGCACGTTTGCGCGCCGTTCTGCGCCGAGCGTCGGGCGCGACGAGTGCTCAGGCAATCCTGAAAGCGGGCGACGTCGCCCTCGATACCCGCCAGCGCGATGTGACGATCGACGGCCGTCGCATCGCCCTATCGCAGCTTGAGTTCCGCTGCCTCGCCTATCTGATGCACCATAACGGCAAGGTCGTCTCACAATCCGAACTCACCGAGCACATCTACGCCCAGGACTTCCAGCACGACAGCAACGCAATCGAAGTCCTGATTGTCCGGCTGCGTAAAAAGCTAGGCCAAGGCTTCATCCGCACCAAACGCGGCCACGGCTATATCGTAGGGGGCGATTGAGGTGACTGGTTCGGGATCGCTGCGCCTGCGTCTGCTTGCTGCTGCCGCCTGCGCAGTCGCAGTCGCGCTGGCGATTTCAGGCACCATGCTGGACGGTATCTTCAGCCGCTATATTGACGAGCGCGCTGTCGCCGAACTCACCAACCATGCAAACCAGATTCTGGCCGGAATCGAGCGCGATTCCGACGGCCAGCTGCAGGTGACGTCGGCCCCCGCCGACCCGCGCTTCTTGACACCCAACAGCGGCCTGTACTGGCAGATCGACCAAAACGGCGTCCAACCCAAACGCTCCCGCTCGCTCTGGGAAACCGTGCTCGTCCTCACCAACGACCACTTGCCCGACGGCATCGTCCACCGGCATGAACTAAGCGGGCCCTCCGGTGCACGTCTCATCGCCCTTGAGCGCAGCTTGACCATCGGGCCGACCAGCGCGCCAACGGTTCTGCTCTTGACCGTCGCCCTCGACCGCCAGGAGACCAGCGCCGCGGTGGCCGCGTTCCGCACCGTCCTGATGCGCTCCCTGACGGTCCTGGGGCTCGCCCTCATTCTCGCGCTATGGCTTCAAGTTGCCATTGGCCTTTACCCGTTGAACGCCGTCAAGCAGGCCCTCGAACGTGTCCATAGCGGCGCGCAGTCCCGCCTCGAAGGTGCGTTCCCATCCGAAATCCATCCCCTGGTCACGACCATGAACGCCCTGCTGGAGCGCGAACAGCGCACCATTGAACGTGCGCGCGAGCAGGCAGCGGACTTAGCCCACGGTTTCAAAACGCCGCTCACCGTTTTGTCCGCCGTCTCCCGCGACCTCCAACGTGAAGGCAACGGCCAAGCCGCTGCCGAACTCGACACCCAGATCGACATCATGGGCCGCCACGTCCAACGCGAACTGGCCCGCACACGCACCCAGGGCAGCGCCGCTGTGGGCCGCATCTCCGTGCCCGTTGCACCCGTCGTCGCCCGCCTCGTTGCAGCCCTAGAGCGGATCGGCGCGGGCCGGGGTCTGACATGGGAGATCGCCGTCGATCCTGCCGCAACCTTTCCGGGCCACGAAAACGACCTCCTCGAATTGATCGGGAACATTGCCGACAATGCCGCCAAGTGGGCATCGTCCCGCATCGCCGTTACCGGCACGCAGACGAAAGGCCAACTCACCCTGTGCATAGACGACGACGGCCCGGGAATCCCGGAGGACGCCCAGACGGATGTGCTTACTCGAGGCCGCCGCCTCGACGAAAGCCGTGACGGCACCGGACTGGGGTTGTCCATCGTGGCCCGCCTCGTCGAAGCCTATGGCGGCAAGGTCGCTCTGAGCCGCTCCCGTCTGGGCGGTCTCGCCGTCAGGGTCGACGTACCGGTATCGCCAGCCTGACCCCATCACCCAAGCCCGCAGGTGCCAATGTCTGAACTTTTGACGGATCGCCTGATCCGCCGCGCACTGCTCGCCATCGCGCTTTCGGGGCTGGTACTTGGCATCATCGCCTGGCTGGCAAGCGCGCCCAAAGCCGCCGCCTGGATTTGGGCGCTGGCCACCCTCCCGGTTATCGTGGGCCTTGCGGTCTCGATGACCCGCGACCTGATGGCTGGCCGTTTCGGCATCGACGCGGTGGCATTCGTCTCCATGTCCGCAGCCCTCCTGCTGGGAGAGCCACTCGCTGGCATCGTCGTTGCGGTCATGTACGCAGGCGGCAATCTGCTGGAAGACTATGCGATTGCGCGCGCCGAACACGACCTCAAGTCCCTCGTTGACCGCGCGCCGCGCATCGCCCACCGCCGATCGGGCGACAGCATCGACGACGTGACCATCGAAACCATCGTCCCCGGCGACACCATTCTCGTCCGCGCTGGCGAAGTCATTCCCGTCGACGGCACGATCCTCGCCGAAAACGCCACCATCGACGAGGCAGCCCTCACCGGCGAGCCGATCCCGGTCCAGCGCCTGCGCGGAGAACCAGCCCGCAGCGGCACGATCAACGCTGGCGATACCTTTGAACTGCAAGCCACCTCGACTGCCGGTGAAAGCACCTACGCCGGGATCGTTCGCCTCGTGACGGCAGCCCAGACCGCCAAGGCGCCCTTCATTCGCCTTGCCGACAAGTTCGCGCTGATCCTGTTGCCCGTCACGCTGATACTCGCGGGCGGAGCATGGCTCGTGACCGGTGATCCCATCCGCGGGCTCGCCGTCCTCGTGGCATCGACGCCCTGCCCTCTCATACTGGCAGCGCCCGTCGCCTTCATCGCCGGTGTTTCGCGGGCGGCCCGGCTGGGCATTCTGATCAAAGGCGGCGGCGCACTCGAAGCCCTCGCTCGCACCCACACCGTCATGTTCGACAAAACCGGCACGCTGACCGTCGGCGGCGCGCGCCTGATGGCCATCGAAACGGCCCCTGGCGTCGATGCCCGCGACATCCTCCAGTTGGCAGGCTCGCTCGAACAAGCCTCCCAACACGTCGTCGCCGCAGCGATCGTGCAGGCAGCCCGCGCCCGCAGCCTCACCCTCTCGACCCCAGCCAAGGTCAAAGAAACCATGGGTTCCGGCCTCGAAGGCGACGTCGACGGCGCGCGGATCGCTGCCGGATCGCGCCAACTCATCTGCGGCAATGCCAAGCTCGAACCATGGGCCGTCCGCGCCGTTCGCCGCGCCTCGTGGCGTTCGGCGTTGACCGTGTTCGTCAAACGCGATGGTCGGTTGATCGGTGCGATCCTGCTCGCCGACGAATTGCGCCGTGAAACCCCGCACGCCATTCAGGCCCTGCGGACCGCTGGCGTCGCCCGCATCGTCATGGTCACCGGCGATCGCGAAGAATCGGCCCAGTCGATGGCCGCCGCCCTCGACCTGGATGCCGTGCTGGCCGACCGCGAACCCGCCGACAAAGTCGAAGCCGTCGTCAGCGAACAGCGCCTCCACCCGACGCTGATGGTCGGCGACGGCATCAACGACGCGCCGGCCTTGGCAGCAGCAGGCGTCGGCATCGCCATGGGCGCACGCGGTGCCAGTGCCTCCTCCGAGGCAGCCAGCGTGGTGATCCTCGTCGATCGCCTTGATCGCGTTTCGGACGCCGTCGCCATCGCCCGCCGCACGCGCACCATCGCCGTCCAAAGCATTGTCGTTGGGATGACCCTGTCCGGCATCGCCATGCTGGCGGCAGCCTTCGGTTGGCTCTCTCCCGTCGCCGGTGCCCTGACCCAAGAAGTGATAGATGTCGCCGTCATCTTAAATGCCTTGCGTGCCCTGACCCCCGGCTGGACGTGGCGGCGCACCACTATGCAACCATCAGTCGCCACGGCCCTGCGCCACGATCACGAAGCGCTCGGCCTGACACTCGACCGTCTGCGTGAAATCGCAGGCCAGCTCGACGATGCCGAACAAAGTGTAGCCGTCGGCCTGATCTGTGAGGCAGAAGCCCTGGTGCGCGACAAGATTGCGGCTCATGAGCGCGACGACGAAGCCACAGTCTACCCCCGCGTCGCACGCTTCCTTCAAGCCGGCCATGGCCTCGCCGCCCTGAGCCGCGCCCACCGCGAAATCCAACATCTCGCCCGGATGCTGGCCCGCCTGACCGATGGCCTTACGTCCGACGATGTCGACCGCTACCTGATCCGCGACGCGCAGCGCGTGATCGAGTCCATCGAAACGCTCGTGCGGATGCACAACGCTCAGGAAGAAGACATCTACGACGAGGCCGCAGCCGCTTGAACAGGCCAATCCGGCCCGGCGCCAAAACGTCACCCCACCGCCGACTAGGGTCCAGTTAAGTCGAGTTATGAAACCACGCCTCGCCTGATGACCACACACCCCGCACGCGCTCTCCGCTACGGCTGCACCTCCTCATAGGTCGCCGCGTAAGCATCTGCATGAATGCCGTAGATGTCGTCGCCGTTGCGCAAGATGAACCCGCGCTCGGACACTTGCCGCTCGCCCCACGGTGCCACGATGTCGAACCCGCCGGGAAACGCGATCGCATCCACGACGCCCATTGCCTTGTGAATGGCCCCGAATTCGTTGGTGCCGGTGTCGACCCGATAAAGCTCTTGGAAGCGGTCGGGCTGAATGATCCACCGGTTCACATTCCCCTCGGCGTCGCGCAGGATCTGCCGGTGAATGTCCATATTGGTCACGACCCAATCGCCGGGACGCGCCACCGAAGTCGTCTCCAGCCCGTTGTAGCGCGTCTCGACCGTTTCCTCGCCAGTCGCAATCCGTCCCGCCACGAATGTGATCTTGCGGGCGCGCTTGACCCCGTCGCCATGCCTCAAACGATCGCTTGCGATCTGATCGAAGTCGTCTCGATTGAGCTTTTGTGTCGAAAACAGGCGGGCTTTTCCTGCTCCGCCCGAAGTTGTGATCGAAAAGGATGTCATAACACTCCAGTCTCCGACGTCTGCTGCTATCAATCGACGAACCCGCGCAAGACATGTTCCGTCATAGCCGTGTCGCCCTGCGCTGCCGACCGGCGCGCATGGGCCAGCAGGCTGGGAGCTCTTCGAAATCGCTTCACCCGGCTCAGTGTTCGACGCATGCCGGTGTGGCCCAGTATATGGCCCGACCGCCGATAATTGACAAATTCGCGCTGCCTCGCGCGCGACCGCCGCCACAAGATATACGCCCCAATCGCCGTCCGCGCGAGGTGCAAAACCAACGCCGTTCGACTGCCCCGATGAAGCCTACAAAGGCTCCAACAATCGCGGGCCGCGCCGAACTCCAACCTGCCGCCGCCGACCGATTGCGGCGCGACGCTGAGCGAGGCGTTCGTTTCCCGCTCACGCGTCAACGCCGGACTTGTTGCCCGGACGCGAGACGGGTATACGGTTGGACCTTGTGCGATGGAGGGGTGGCCGAGTGGTTTAAGGCTCTAGTCTTGAAAACTAGCGTGGGTGGAAGCTCACCGTGGGTTCGAATCCCACCCCCTCCGCCATACACTCCCCGCTCAAAGCGGACCGTCACGGGTAAGTGGTCTCCGTTGCTGACGATCTCCACCCTCGTCCCCCCACAACATTGATACGGGTCCACCACGCCGACCGGTTGCTTAACGCGATGCTAACGCACCATCGCCATTGTTGAGCCGCGGTCCGGGCCTATTGCAGGCGCGGAAGGCACGCGCGCAACCAGCGCAGTATAACTGGCTGCGGCAGGGGGCAGACAACTGTTGAGGCGTTGAAGATGACAGGTGGCTTAGCCGTCGCGCACGGGTTCCGCAGGCTGCGTGACAGTCGCGCGCAGATCCTGGCCGCCGCCGGTATCGCAGCGGTCGCCGTAGTCGGGTCCGCCTGCTCAAACAATCGCGACATCAACCTGCCCAGCGTCGGCATGCGCTCCCCGTCCTCAACGTCCTCGTCGAGCATCGGCTATGGCCCGCGCGTCGCAACCGGCCCGTCAATTCCAGCCGGTGGCGGCAGTTACAAACTCGGCACCCCCTATAAGATCAATAACGTCTGGTACGTCCCCCGCGAAGAGCCCGGCTATGACCGCACTGGCACCGCGTCCTGGTACGGAGCCGATTTCCACGGTCGCCGCACCGCCAACGGTGAAATCTACAACATGAACGCGCTGACCGCCGCCCATCCCACATTGCCCCTTCCCAGCTATGTCACCGTTACCAATCTGGCCAACAACCGCACGGTCTTGTTGCGCGTCAATGATCGCGGCCCTTATGTCGGCGGACGCATCATCGACCTCTCGCGGACGGCAGCGCAAGAATTGGGCTACGATCAGCACGGCACGGCGCAAGTCAGGGTCCGGTTTGTTGGCCGCGCGCCCCTGAACGGCGACGAAAGCCGCGAGCGACAGTTTCTCGCCCAGCAGTCGGGGGGCCGCAATGCTGTGGCGGCAGCCCAACCGGCCCAGACCGCGCGATCATCGCCGCAATATGGACCAAGCGCCCCGCCGTCCGCACCGCCCATGAACGGCTGGACGCCCGATGCCTATCGCCGTGGTGCAGCCCAGCCAGCGCCGCCAACCCGCGCCACGCCGTCATGGACCAACGGCTAGGGCCTGGGATCGCGCCCACAATAACGCCGGATTGGCCACAGGGTTAACGTTGACATCACGTCGCCCATACCCTGATAAGCACGGCAGCCGAAGCGAGGTCGAATCGGACCCATGATGAGCCCACGTTCTAAGACTGCAATCGGTCGACTGATAGGCTCCCAGCTCTATGCTTGGGTCTGCTTAGGCGTGGCGTTTGCCGCCATCCAATCTACCCCCGCCATTGCGCAAGGCCCACCCGCCGGTCCCAGCGAATACATCTCGAAGGCCAAGCACGCGATCCTCATGGACGCCGAGAGCGGCGCGACCATGTACCAACTCAAGGCCGATGACCTGATCGCCCCTGCCAGCATGAGCAAGCTGATGACGCTGGCCGTCGTGTTTCGCGCTTTGAAAGCTGGACAGATCAAGCTCGACGACCTGTTTTTGATGAGTGAAAACGCTTGGCGTCGCGGCGGAGCACCCTCGCGCACGTCGGCCATGATGGTGCCGCTCAACACGAAAGTGCGCCTTGAAGAATTGCTCCAAGGGATCATCGTCCAGTCGGGCAACGACGCAGCTATTGCCGTCGCCGAAGGCATGGCCGGATCGGAAGCAGCCTTCGCCAAACTCATGACCGACGAAGCGCGCCGCATCGGCATGAAGAAGTCTCAATTTCGCAACCCGACGGGCCTGTCGCACCCCGAACATCTCATGACGGCGCGCGAGTTGGCGATCCTCGCCCGGCACCTGATCCGCGAATACCCCGACATGTATCCACGGTTTGCGCAAAGAGAATTCAATTTCAGCAAACATAAGTTTATCAACCGCAATCCTCTGCTGTCGGCAAACATCGGCGCTGACGGCCTCAAGACCGGCCATTTGAGCGAAGCAGGCTTCGGCCTCGTGGGCTCGGCGGTCCAAGACGGCAAGCGCCTGATCGCCGTGATCACCGGCCTCTCCACCGACGCAGAACGCAAAGTCGAAGGCCCCAAGATCATGGAATGGGGCTTTCGCAACTTCACCGAATTCAAGGTCTTCGACGCCGCCGAGATTGTCGGCCACGCCCGCGTTTGGGGCGGCGACCAACTCTACGTTGGCCTCACCGGCAAAGGCGACGTGAGTGTCATCCTCCCCCGCTTCCCGGCAAACCAGAAGCTGAAGGGCGAGATCATCTACCAGGGTCCGCTGAAGCCGCCGATCAAGAAGGGCGACCCCGTTGGATTGCTGCGCGTCACGAGTTCGACGGGGGCCAGCCACGACGTCCCCCTCTACGCCGCCGATGACGTCCAACCGGCAGGCATCGTGCGCCGGGGTTTGGATAGCCTGGCACACTTGGCGGAAAAAGCAGTCGGCATGGCGTTCGCCAAACTCAAAACCAGCGCCGCCCAAACCTCGCAACCCTAAACCTCCTGTGCTTCCCGCAGAATTTGCCGCCCTCTCGCGGCAAATATCCGGGGTCCTTCCCCATTGCCGCTAAGGTAGTCCTGCAAGCGGGGTCGCGCGTCGAATGACGCGCGACCCGTCCCTTTCGTCATGGCCGCGAAGGCGGCCATCCAAGACAGCGGGCCACAAAACGACGGCTTCCAGCAAAGTTTCAACACTGAACACCCGCAACTTTTGATGCTTGCCTGTATGGCCGCCTGCATGGCCATGACGGAATGGGGGAGCCCCTTGCAGTACTTTTTGCCACAATCATCAAACTTAAACCCCGTCTGCGGAAACGAGTGACCCGGTGAATTTGATTTCCATCTCACTCGGAAAATCCTTGAGAGCGGGGTCGCGCGTCGAATGACGCGCGACCCGTCCCTTTCGTCATGGCCGCGAAGGCGGCCATCCAAGACAGCGGGCCACAAAACGACGGCTTCCAGCGAAGTTTCAACACTGAACACCCGCAGCTTTCAATGGTTGCCTGGATGGCCGCCTGCGCGGCCATGCCGGACACTGCCCACTCCCAATTCTCCACTCCCAACTGCACTTGCTCATACAACAGCCAGAACAGAACCCAACCTGACAAAGAGCAGAGAAAAAAACGAGGGGTGGAGCAGCGCGGCAAGCGCGCGGGTCGTCCCGCAATGGGTAGAGAGCACCTACGGCGCTGCTCCAGTGACGGATGTCGTTTTGCCGGCCGAACCGGCGTGGGGCCGCGAGTTCCACGAATTAGATCGCTCTTCTAGGCTCAGTCGGACTGCGTGTCCGCTTCGCTCGACGTCCGTATCCGTTTCCACTTTCAAGACGCCTTCCGGAAAGCGCCCCTCTGAAACGAACACCCCCACCATAATCGCGGTCCCCGATGGCGGGGATAAGTATCCCCCCGAAGGTCGGTAAGGGCCTTCGCGTCGCTCTGCGATCAAACGAGCAAGGGCTTGAACTCCGGCAGCTGATTGATACCATAGCTGACAGTCAGAAGTCGGTCGGGACGGTCGAAATTGTGAAGGGTTCCAGACGACTGCCCGCGGGACCTCGCTGGACGCACGGGGGCCGTCGTCTGGAAGCCTCCAGGGAAGGAACCCGCGAGACGTTTGGCGCCGCCGGTGCAGCGGGCGCTATGGGGAT